>Ga0255774_10000003_pt1 | contig 445101 bp, 369 predicted proteins | sample 101ome_17_FD_179972 | JGI IMG/M metagenome (GOLD analysis project Ga0255774, IMG submission 179972) | Coastal salt marsh microbial communities from the Groves Creek Marsh, Skidaway Island, Georgia - 101407AT metaG (version 2) | ecosystem: Environmental > Aquatic > Marine > Intertidal zone >... | reverse complement strand
GTCTTTCCATTCAGCGTAACGGTAACGCTCTGACCGTCTTCGGCATTGGTGGTGGTACCACTGATGGTCACTACACTGTCGTCTTCGACTGCGTTGATGATGTCATCATCCGCAATCGGACCAATGGCGATGGTCGGTGCACTGGTATCCGTGGTGATCCCGCGGACCGCTTGATCGGCCTGGTTACCCGCCGCATCCTTAACATCCGCGGTAACATTGCCGCTGAAGTTATCGCCCAACGCCTGAACATCCTCCACTGGTACGATTACCGACCAGTTGCCCGAGGCAACATCACCGGTATAGGTCTTTTCATTCAGCGTAACGGTAACGCTCTGACCGTCTTCGGCATTGGTGGTGGTACCACTGATGGTCACTACACTGTCGTCTTCGACTGCGTTGATGATGTCATCATCCGCAATCGCATCAATGTAGATGGCCGGTGCACTGGCGTCGACAACTGGTGTCGTTACATTTGGATCCAGGTCATCGAAGGCCAACGGACGATACCGGAAAGTGTCTAGATCAAGATGGGTTGCACTGCTTACATCAATGGCTCCATCTGCAAAAACCAGCCGGTCCACATGGGACTGTACGGCAAAAACCACTGATTCAGTATTGCCATCAACAACACGGGTCAAAGTATAGGTATTACCAGTAATGGACTGCTCGTAATCGCTAAGCCTGCCCGTAAAGTAAATCGTGTCCAGACCAGCGCCTAGGTTACTGGCATCAACAGTGGTGCCTTCACCAATATAAACGCTGTCCTCCCCGACATTGCCGGTGACGGTTAAATCGCTGCCTGGGCGAATTTGGGGAATATGCACCCCTTCTGGGTCGGTGACGTATACCAGAACCGGGTCAGCCCCCACATCCGGATTACTGATACTGGCCAGCGCCGGAGTGGTCAGCGTTGCATCGAGATCAGAAGCGACAACCTCGAGATATTCAAACGTGTCGAAATCAAGATGGCTATTGGAACTGATATCGACCGCGCCATCGGCAAACACCAGCGTATCGACATGGGATTGAACCGCAATTGTCACCGATTCAGTATTGCCATCCACCGTGCGCTCAAAAACATAGCTATTCGAAGTGATTGTTTGAGTGTAATCACCAAGCGCGCCAGTAAAGTAAATACGATCATGCCCCCCGCCCAGCGCGGACACATCCACAACAGTAGCCGGACCGATATAAATCCAATCCTTACCTACATTACCGGTAATGATTGCAACCTGCCCAATAATAGACAGCTCTGCAATTTCCGACTCCCACTCGATAAACGAACCGCTATCGCTGGTCACGTAATACTTTGTCGTCATGGTAATACCGTCTCCAAATGATTTTTTTACTGATAATTCGGCACCGCTATCTACCCAGCCATCCTTTAACATGGAAATTAAAGATCGTCGGGATGATGCGAAACGCGCGAATATGCTGCGAGGCTAATAGCTACATCTGGTCAAATAACTTTGGCGATCATTTGCCAAATTTACTTTCCTGCACGATTGTCACCCGACAAGAACAGCCGAAACTTCATAGTCCGTAAATCTCTGCCACGCGGTATCAAGATCCGCTGGAATATTCACTCCCAGTAACTCCAGAGTATTTGGTCCCGGCTCGCCGGTTGCGGCGGACAAAGCAAATTTAGTGTCGGTACCGTCACCCACTACCGTATTAGGTTTGGTGGGTGGGTTGGTGCTGTATACGGAACTGTAAAAATCCGCGTTATTTTCACCCTGGTTGTCGTAATAAATGACATCCCCCAGCGTTAAGACTCCCGTTTCGGTATTGGCTGCAAAGTTTGATATTTGCATGTGCGCGTCATAACCCTGATTAATGCCAGCGCCTAGCAAACTGCCAACAAATGCATAATCGGCACCACTGGCATCAAACGAAACCTGGGATGGTGATGGGCCTGAACTGCCCTGCTTTGCGGAATCTACATAGGTATAACCGTCAACCAGTGTATCGTCAGCTTTAGACATCTGGGCCAGGGCTCCAGATTTAGTAGGTGCGACGGTAGTAAAGTTCAGACTGCTGGCTGTATTTATCACGACCGAACCCTGACCGCTGGTCACACCGGTAAACGCATTTGCATCCACTTCAATGTGGTAATTTGACCCGAAGTCCAGATCAAACTCCGGATTGATAACGACCTTGTTGTCGGTAATGGTTACTGCGTCTGACGTTACATCTATTGTCTGCGTATTAACGGTATCGTCATTTTTAAAACCAGTGGCTGAATCTTCTACGATTCGAATATATCCAGTGGCTGCCGTGACATTTTCACTAAAGGTGAGCACGATATCCGTTTGAACATCGACATTAGTGACGTCATTCAGCGATGTTGTCGCCACTGGCGCTGAGACCACCGCCAGCGCAAAGGTATCCGTAACACTCAAACCGCCGCTATCCGTTGCGGTCACCACAATATCCGTTGCCGCGGCGGTTGCTGTCGCGGTACCCGAGATCACACCGGTGGCAGGATCGATGCTCAACCCATTGGGCAGACCGGCAGCGCTGTAGGTCAATGTGTCGTTGGCATCCGGGTCACTAAAGTTACCGCTTACGTTAAGTGAAAACGCTTGGTCAACCACCGCCGCACCATCGTCAATGGGCGTATCCACCACGGGTGATTCATTGACATTTTGCAGGTTAACGGTCACTGCTTTAGTGCTGGTGTTGCCTACGATGTCCTTCACGGTGACTTCAAGGTTGTAGACCCCATTTGTATCTGCATCATCAGGAGCTTCAAAATCCTTCTGAGCCAAAAAGCTCAACACGCCCCCATCGCTAATACTGAACCGCGCGCTATCACCAGAGGTACCAAGACTGTAGCCGCCTGTTGTTGGGATACCGTTGATGTCGGTAGCAACCACATTTCCTATCACTGTGGCGTTTTCGTCAGCATCCAAGCTGGTCGTTGTCACCGATGGACCAGTATCGTCGATGCTCAGGTCTGTTGTGGTCTGGCCTACCGCGCTGGTGATCAACTGCTGATTGCTGAGATTGCCAACTACCGTGGCACCGTTAAGGTTAATTGCAGTGATTTCTACCTCGTTACCATCGGCTGCCGGCGCAATGATGGAAAAGGTATGGGTTTGGGCCGATGTAGCCGAATCATAGGTTGCAGTTACGGGGCTGCCGTTAATGTTCAGATCCAATGAAATGGGCCCGCCCGTAATGGTAACGCCCTCAGAAAAAGTGACGTTAAAAGTGTGTGAACCACCGCTGTTAACCGCGACTGCTCCACCGTTGAGCGCAATACTGTTGATGACCGGCGCGCTGACTACGGTCAGTGCAAAGGTATCCGTAACACTCAAACCGCCGCTATCCGTTGCGGTCACCACAATATCCGTTGCCGCGGCGGTTGCTGTTGCGGTACCCGAGATCACACCGGTGGCAGGATCGATGCTCAACCCATTGGGCAGACCAGCAGCGCTGTAGGTCAATGTGTCGTTGGCATCCGGATCACCAAAAGCAGCCCCGGTGGATAGCGTAAACGCCTGATCTATCACGGCCGTGCTATCGGGGATGACATTGGCCGGGTCGACCACGGGCGTTTCATTAACGTTTTGCAAAGTCACCGAAAGAGCTTGTGGACCTGACGTATTACCCGCCGCATCTTTAAGGACAACCGTGAGGTCATAAACACCATCACCGTCACCGTCATTAGGCGCCTCGAAATTTTGAGCTGATGCAAAAACTAATTCGCCAGCATCATTAATACTGAACAAGTCCGCGTCCGCACCGCCCAACGTGTACCCACCCGTTTTTGCGATTCCGCTGTCATCGCTTGAGGCTATCTGTCCTGCCGCGGTGCCATTTTCATCTGCCTCCAGTTCGGTACTGGTGAGCACGGGTGCAGCGACATCCAAAGCATAACTTTGGCTGAGGCCGCGACCTACAATATTCGCGCCGTCAGAGCTGGGCTCTAAACCATCAGCGGTTAATGCAATGATAATTTTCGATGTGGCTGCCGACGACGATAAGGAAGTAGCCCAGCTAATTTCTGTGCCTGAGACGCTACTACCAGCCGCATCAGCAATGGCCACCCAAGTTTCGCCGCCATCAACAGAACCAAATACGGCTTGATCGCCAACAAGAGCAGAAGCCAGTGTTGCGCTTACGGTTTGAGCCGAGGCATTGGTCACAAAGTCTGTTTGGCTGTCACCGGTATCGTCGCTAATCTTGATGCTAGTGACCCCGCCTTGCGCTAGGTTCGATAGGAATGCAACTGACCCATCAGCATTACCTTCAACCCCGTCGGCATGCTCTGCTGCTGCAAGCAAGTCGTTCAGCAACTCTTGAGATAGTACCCCCCCTTCGGAGCCCTCAGTCAATTGGGTGAGCACCTCTTGGGTGCTCAACCCATGAGCCGTTTCTGCCGACGCAAAAATCGCAAGTAAATACCCAAGGGCCTGCTCTGCAGGCTCTGCATCAGAGAAACCCGACGCATTCACGGGATGCGGGTTTACTGCCCCTAAGTCTGTGCTGGGGTCTAATCCAAACGCTTTAAGAACATTTGCGTAGTGGGCAGATGCTTGTTCAGGTGTCGCATTGCCAAGTACGGTTGAGGCCTCACCTTCGTCACCCCCTTGATCACTTAACAACTGTCTAACAGCAATTTCTGAAGCAATATTTACATTGACTCTAATTACGCCTTCTTCGTCGACCTTGCCGATTGCGCGCAAATCCACAGTGAGATCTTCATTACGCCCGGTGCCTTCATGCAAGTAATCCGCATCCGTATTTTCATCGTGAACGCGAACTAGAACCAACCCTGTGTAGTCGTCTGGATTTGCATCGATAGCAAAGGTTCCGTCATCAGCCACCTTTGTCGAGCCTAATACGGTACCGTCCGTCGTATATGCGGTAGCAAATAATCCGTTTCCAAGCACAACTGGGCCACCTGTGACTAAACCTTCAACGGCAAGCGGCACATCGGTTACGTTTACCACAACAGCTTGAGTCGCCGAGGTCATGGTGGTGTCGCTTGTGGCTATCACATCAACGTTGTAACTGCTTTTGGTCTCGTAGTCCGCAGACTCCAGCAAAGTCAGTTCGCCGGTAGAGGCGTCTATGCTGAACGCGCTAGCGTCGGCACCGCCTAAAGAATAGGTGATCATCGAGTCGGCAGCGGTTTCGCCCGGTGCCGTGGCGTTGGCATTGTGAACAATTTCGTTGGCAGGACCGTTTTCGGCAATAGATACAGTGACTGTTTCTTCTCCACCTTCAAAGGCCGGCAAAGGCGCGCTACCATCGTCCAATAACACTTCATAAAGACCATACCCAGCACCCAGCCCAATCAAAGTCCAGTAGGAAAACCATCCTTCGCTGTCATCGTCATCTTCTACAGCCTTTTGAGCCACAGATAACGCGGTAGGACCGTGCATTATCTCTGTTACCGCATCGCTGCCGCCTTCCACATAAACAATGACGGGGTTAGACGAAGCATTTTGATCAGATTCTTGTTCGGGATTAGTTTCGTCATCAGAAACCAGCACTTCGCTTAATTTGACACCCTGAAGCTGGCTAGCTTTAGGCAACGTGACTTCGCAGCCACCGTCTTCACAGACGTTAAAGTAGTTCTCAATAACCACTGAAGACCCATCTGCATAGTGGAGAACGAGATTTGCGTTATCACGTACAGCAAGAACTTCTGGCACTAATTTGTCGCCCCGGACGACCTGAAAATGGTTGCCAAGTTGAGCAGTCACTTTGACTACTTCATTAGGCGCAACAATTATCGTTTCCACTCCGGTTTCCAGCAGTTTTTGATTTGACGTTGACATAAGTCTGATTCCTCAGTGTTTTAGCTGTATTTCAATGTGAGAGCGTTTACCAACTCGCTAAGCTTCCGATCTTTGCGGATCTAAGCACCTTGTCTAAAACGCGCCTAAATCCATCCCGAACTAACAAAACCTGCGCCGAGTTGATTACTCCCACTCCATTCCCCTGACCTAGCAACCTGCTTTGACATCGTCGAAAGCTAAGTCTGACTGTAGAATTTCTCTGGTTTTTCCCTTACGAGACCATTAGTGGATGGGAACCTCTAAACGGTGGATCCGGAAGCTTCACCCGACGAACGGTAGGGTTTTCGTACTAAGCGGCAGTGATCCGCAGCCTAGGTTTTTTATTTTTAGAAAACCTTTGTCGCTGCACACTGGCTAGCTACAATGCGCGTTTCTACAGCTCGAGAGTGCTACGCCCCTTGTCTATATCTCCCTCTACAAACCCTACCGCTTCCGCTCTGGACAGTTTTTTGGCTGGCCACAGACATCTGCAGACCCAGGTCATTGGCCAAGAGCATTTAGTCCAGCGCATGCTGATGACCTTGCTCTGTGGCGGACACCTGCTGGTAGAGGGCGCGCCCGGACTGGCAAAGACCCGAGCAATCAAATGTTTGTCCGCTATCATCGAAGGCGACTTTCACCGAATTCAGTTCACACCAGACCTGCTGCCTAGTGATGTCACCGGCACAGAAATCTATCGACCTGAAGACACCAGCTTTGTCTTTCAACAGGGGCCGATCTTTCACAATCTGGTGTTGGCGGATGAAATCAACCGGGCCCCAGCAAAGGTTCAATCCGCGTTGCTTGAAGCGATGGCTGAAGGCCAGGTGAGTTTTGGACGGCAGACGTTTCCGCTACCAGAGCTCTTTATGGTCATGGCCACCCAGAACCCCATTGAGCAAGAAGGCACTTACGCTCTTCCCGAAGCCCAATTGGATCGATTCCTACTCCAAGTCATCGTGGACTATCCCCAGCGCCAGGCTGAGTTGGATATCTTGCAATTGGTGCGTAGCGAAGCCATGAGCGACACTGAGCTGGACAGCACTAACCAGCCAACACTGATTAGCCAAAAACAAGTAAAAGAGGCGCGGCAGGAAATGTTGGGCCTACACATGGCCGAACCGGTAGAACGCTATTTGGTGGAGTTGGTGTTAGCCAGCCGCACACCTCCTGCAGATCTGGCTCCGTACCTGGAACTGGGCGCCAGCCCCAGAGCCACGATTGGATTGGACCTATGCGCCAGAGCGACAGCCTGGCTGGATGGACGCACTTTCGTCACTCCGGAGGATGTGCAGGCCGTGGCCCACGATGTGCTGCGTCACCGGTTGATCCGCAGCTTCGAAGCCGACGCTCAGGGCATCAGCAACGACGCACTGATTGAGTCTCTTTTAGAGTGTGTGCCAGTTCCTTGAGATCTACGCTGGTTGGCGTTATTCATCACCAAAGCTAAGTGCGACACCAATGCCAAGCAAACCCCGCCTAAACCCTAGCCAGCCTAACCCGCAATCCAATGTGCTGTGCGGGGCCTATGCGGAACTGAACGACCTACTCAAGCTCCGATTCCGCCCCTTTAGCTTGGAGCCTGCGGAAGCCCAAACCCGAACCGGATTTCAGGCCGGACTAAGGTTATCCAAACAAAAAGGCCGTGGAGTTGATTTTGCTGAGGTGCGTCAGTATCAACACGGGGACGACATTCGCAGCATCGATTGGCGCGTCACTGCCCGCAAAAACGCTCCCCACACCAAAGTGTTCAGAGAAGAACGTGATTACCCGGCCCTGCTCTTCGTGGATCAAAGCCAACTGATGTTTTTTGGTTCGCAACTGCGTCTAAAGAGTGTCGCGGCCGCTGAATTGGCCGCGCGTTTGGCTTGGCACATCACCGGCCAAGGAGATCGAGTCGGGGGTGTTGTATTAGACAATGACGGTCATCATCTATTTCGTCCATTTAGAACTGCGAAAGCGACCGGTCGTTTGCTGGCGCAAGTCGCCTCCAGCAATCAGTTGTTAAGGCGAGCCGATGAAACTTTTGACGAAACCGCTGGATTAAGCCGTCTACGCAGCGCACTAGAAGACTTAACGCGTTTGCGTCATCAGCGGCTGCGCATTTTCGTCATCAGCGATCTGGTTAGCGCCAGCCGCAGCGGCGCTCTGGATATTTGGCAGGATGCCTTGCAGCGGCTTGGCCAACGTCATCAAGTTACGGTAATACAGATCACAGACCCCTTAGATAAAACACTGCCGCCCAGCGCGAACTACCGTATTCGGCAAGGCTCTCGACAGCTAAGCTTCTTTTCTGGCAACAAATCACTGCGCCAACAATATGCATTAGGCTTTGAAGAGCACGCTGTGGCTATCCGCAAGCTATGCCTGCATCCTCGCCTTCAATACCTTGAACTTAGCACTCAAGACACTAACTGGGATGTGATTCATCTCAGCCCAACAAACAAGGTTGGCTCGTGAACCCAGATCCGCTAGCAACATTGCGGGACATCTACTTACCCCTGCCGCCCGGCTGGTGGCCGCCTGCCCCAGGCTGGTGGATTTTGACGGCTCTAGGATTGATCGCCTTAGTCTGGCTCTGTCGAAAGTTCTATCAACGCTGGCTGGTTCTGGCTCCTGTTCGAGCCGCCAAGGCACTGTTGAGCCAGAGTTTTGATGGTGGACGCAGTGACGAGGCCCTCGTTAACCAGACCAACGAAATCTTAAAACGCCTACTCGTGGTTGCACTGCAGATGCAGCCGCTGGGCAGACTCAGCGGTGACCGTTGGCTGCTCGCCTTGGATAGCATCAGCGGTAGCAAGGATTTCTCTCAGGGCCCCGGTCGGGTGTTGGGCACAGATCGGTTTGCGCCAGAATTGTCGGTTCAGCGCGACGCGTTATACCAAGCAGTGACGAACTTGCTGTCTGGGGTAAAACCTTTGGATTCCAGCCAGGCCCTTAACGCCATGGCTGCGGCCAGCACAGGCAGCTGCCATGATTGAATGGTTATGGCCCCAAGCATTCTTCGCCCTGCCCCTGCCCTGGCTGGTGTGGAGACTGAGTCCCATGCAGCTCAACCAAGCGCCCGCCCTTGTGGTGCCGTCGCTGAGTCTTTTTCAAACCTTAGCCGCTACGGACACAAAGGGTGGCAGCGCCAGACCTTGGCGCGTCATTGCTCTCATGCTGGCTTGGGCCTTGCTCATCACTGCTTTAGCTCGCCCCCAGTTCACCGGCGACCCTGTGAGCCTGCCTACCAGCGGGCGCGACCTGATGCTGGCGGTGGATATATCCGGCAGCATGGCCACGGAAGACATGGTTGTGGATGGTGACTACGTAGAACGCTTAACCGTGGTCAAAGCGGTGATTTCAAACTTTGCTGCTGCCCGTGTGGGCGATCGAATCGGTTTGGTGCTGTTTGGTACCAATGCCTATCTACAGGCCCCTCTGACCTTTGACGTCAAAAGCGTTAACCGCCTACTGGTGGAAGCACCGGTAGGTATTGCCGGAGGCAAAACTGCCATCGGAGATGCCATTGGTCTCGCTGTAAAACGATTACGCTTGCGCCCTCAGGGCGAGAAAGTGCTGATCTTACTGACCGATGGCGCCAACAACGTCGGCGAGGTGGAACCGAAGGTGGCGGCCAAACTCGCCGCGCGAGATGACATACGAATTTACACCATTGGTGTGGGCGCGGACGAAATGCGCATGCCTGGACTACTGGGCAGAATCAGCGGACGCATGACCAACCCTTCTGCAGATCTAGACGAAGAGACGTTGACCGAAATCGCTGACATTACCGGAGGGCGATATTTTCGCGCCAAGGATCCCGGCGCTTTGCTGGCCATTTACGACCTCATTGATGAACTAGAACCCGTAGAACAAGAAGCCGAAATATTCAGACCTATTCAAGCTCTCTTTCACTGGCCTTTAGCCGGCAGCCTGCTGATCTGGGTGCTGCTATTGCTGAGCGAATGGACCGGCAAAGACAACGAAGTCTCGGGGCCTGTCGATGCTTGATTGGCTGGAGAATTTTCATTTTTTGCGACCCTGGTGGCTCGCCATGGCGCTGCCATTAGTTTTTTTGATTTATGTCTGGGTACGACGCACTCGCCAGCGAAGCGCTTGGAGCAACACCATTAGCCCCGCTCTGCTCGCGGTGCTGTTGGACGAAAATGCGGTCAGTGCTGCAACACGCCTGCGCACCGCTCTGTGGTCAGGAACTGCACTGGCTCTACTGGCGCTGGCCGGGCCAACGTGGGAAAAATTACCCCAACCCGTGGCGCAAAAAAATGACGCGCTGGTGATTGTGCTGGACTTGTCCCTATCGATGTTCGCCCAGGACATCGCGCCCTCTCGTTTGCTGAAAGCCCGTCAGAAAATCGTCGATACACTTCGGCTTAGAGACGAAGGCTCAACAGGCCTAGTCGCATATGCCGGCGACGCCCACGCCGTGGTACCCATCACCGATGATGCGAATACCATTGAAAATCTCTTAGGCGCGTTGTCGCCAGCCATGATGCCCGTACTGGGCAGTCGACCTGGCGCAGGCTTGGATCTTGCCCAGGAACTGTTTGCCAACGCTGGCTTGCTTGAAGGAAAAATCCTGTTGATTACCGACGGAATCACAAGCGCCAACGAGGTCAGCGACCGACGCAACCCGGCCTTTCCCATCTCGATTCTTGGCGTCGGCAGTGAAAGCGGCGACCGCATACCCATCAATCGCCCTGGGGAATCGCCCCGCTACCTGACCGACGAATCCGGGCGTCAGGTCATCGCCCGCCTAAACCCAGACCCAATGATCCAAGCCGCCCAGCGCAGTTACGGCCGATACAGCTCGGTCAGCATTGGCGACTCCGACTTGAACACCCTGCTCGGTGCATCGTTACCCAGTGAGGATGAATCCATAGAAGTGGAACGTGAATTCGATATCTGGGCAGACATGGGATTTTGGCTTTGCTTGCCGCTGGGCGTTTTGATGTTGGCATCCTTTCGACGGGGCCTGTTTGCGGCAACCCTGCTGTGCCTGAGCGTCCCTTTGGATACTTGGGCCAACGACACCTTCCCTGCTTCAGCGGCACCCTCTACTCCTCTGCTTTCGGCAAATGACCCACCCACTAGCCAATCCTTTGGCCCATCAAGCAACCGGGATCAGAATCCACCCGCCAAAGAGGAATTCGAGTCTTGGCCCCAATGGTGGCAGGACCTGTGGTTAAGGCCTGATCAACAGGGGTATCGAGCACTGCAGCAAAATAAACCAGGGCGCGCAGCCAGCGCGTTCCAGGACCGCCAGTGGCGCGGAGCGGCAAACTACCGCAACGGCCAGTTCGCTGAATCCCTAGAGGATTTCGCGCAACAAGACGATGACTCGGCAATCTACAACCAAGGCAATGCACTGGCTCAATTGGGGCGATATGCCGACGCCATTGAACAATACGACCAAGTCCTGTCCCGGCAACCCGACCATGCCGACGCGGCTTTTAACAAGGCGTTAGTGGAAGAACTGTTGCAACAACAGCAACAGTCCAGCCAATCGGACCAACAGCAGCAAGAGCAGCAGCAACAGCAACAGCAAGACAGCGAGCAAGAGGATCAACAGTCACAAGACCAAGGCTCTGAGGAACAGGAACAATCGTCCGAGCAGGAACAAGAGTCCGAAGCCCAACCCGACCAAGAGCGCGAGTCAGAGCAAGAACGTGAACAGCAGCAAGTCTCCGAAACCGAAACGGAGCAGGCTCAACGCGACGAGGAACAAGAGGCCCTAGAGCAGTGGCTACGGCGGGTACCCGATGACCCCGGGGGATTGCTGCGGCGCAAATTCCAGCACGAAACCAACCAGCGATTACGCCAGGGCGACTATCAGAATCGACAAGACGAGCAAATCTGGTGAGGTTCTACTTATTGTCTCAATTCACTCGGCCTAACCCACGGGTGTTGGCGCTGGTCACAGCTGCACTGCTGTATTGCCACACCGCCTACGGCGAACTGCGCGCGGTCCTTTCGACGGATAAAATTGAAGAACTGGATTCCGTTCAATTGATCATTCGCGATATCGGCAGTCGAGAAGTTCAAACCCCTGATCTATCCAGTTTGCGCGAGGATTTTCAGGTTCTTGGGGTTAATACCAGCAGTCAGTACCAGTTCATTAATGGTCGAGCTCAAAGCTGGGTGGATTACCAGATAACCCTACAACCAACCAAAACCGGCACGTTAGCCATCGGCCCGATCAGCATAGGCACCCAGCAGACCCAACCCCTGACCTTGCAAGTGCGGACGCTATCAACACAGGCCAGACAAGACCTTGATCAGCGCGTTTTTTATGAATTAGAAACCTCAGCTGACGTTGTCTACGTGCAAAGCCAACTGTTACTGACCCGACGATTATTTTATGCGGAGGGTGTTCAGCTCTATGGCGGTCAACTTGAGGCACCGACAATACCAGGAGCCCAGGTCTTTACCCTGGGCGAAGGCACATCATCCACGATCAATCGCAACGGACGCTTGATGGGAGTCTTTGTGCAGCGATATGCCATCTTCCCTGAGCGCAGCGGCAGGCTCACCATTGCCAACGACAGCGTCACCGCCAGCGTGCCATTTGCAGGAGCGTCTGGCTCCAAGCGCAAATCCGTCAAAGTACGTACTGGCAGTAAAGAGATCCAGGTAAAAGCCATTCCCAAGCAGTACCCAGCCGACCAACCCTGGCTGCCGGCAACACGGGTGACCATCACCCAGCGTCATCAGCCGGGTTTAGATCAACCCGTGGCCGTGGGTGACACCATTCACCAAGAAATCACCGTTACGGTGGTGGGTAATACCGGTGCCAGCGTTACGCCGGATGAGAACACCCCAGATCCATCGGTATTCAAAACCTATCCCCAGCCGCCGAGCATTGAAAACGACTTCAGTGGCGCAACCCTGCTCGGCCGACGCGTTGAAATCACAGACCTGGTACCCATTGTGGGCGGGGCGCACGAATTACCCAGAAGGACCATCACTTGGTGGAATACCGAAACGGAACAGGTCATGACAACAACGACGGACACCGTGGTTGTCAGCGTGGTCGGCAATGCCATTGCTACTCGGGAAGCCTTGCCCGTCGAGGCACCCAACGCCAATCCACCGGCGCAACAACTTGGCGGCACAGTCCAAAGTCACGCCAATACCCTAAGCAGGTGGAGCCTGATTGCGGCGGCATTACTGGCCCTGATAGCGCTGGCTTTTTGGCGTCGGTGGCGGCGTGCATCATCAACGAAGCAAAATCAAACCGCTGCTGCACCGCGACAACCCAACGATCCAACTCGCGTTAGCCTCAAGCGGTTGCAAGCCAGTCTGGAGGCGGATAGCCCTCAAGCCTTACGGCCAGCCCTGATCCGGTTTTTAATAAGCCACTACCAAGGCAATCAGCATCAAGCCGTTGCTGCTTTTAGGGCCAGCAGCGCAACAGCCGCCGAATTTTGGGATGCCCTTGGGGCTGCTTGCTATGCCGATGAACCCTTTACTGAAGCCCACCGGCGCTCCGGCCAGAAAGCATTGGAAGCCCTGAAAGCACAAGCGGAAACAATCCCCCAAACCAACATCAGCGTTAGCGCCCTACCCGAGCTGTACCTACGTTGACCCGGCGACTACCTCAAGGCCTAAGCCAAACTCTTGATCACAATTTCGTATAGATCCTTGGAAAGCTTAGGGCTTTCCGCCAAGGCGTTGAGCTGTTCCCGCATCAGCTTTTGCCGTGCAGCGTCGTAACGACCCATGCGTGTTAGCGGCGTCGTTAGTCGAGCAGCAATTTGAGGATTCAATGCATCCAATGTCATCACCGCGTCGCGCAAAAAGCGATAGCCAGAGCCGTCCGTTGCGTGGAAACGACGGTTATTGAGCATGCCAAACGCGCCATACAAAGAACGCACGCGATTGGGATTTTTAATATCAAAATCTGCATGGGCCGCTAGCGCATTCAGGTCGTCGATACTGGCCAAAGGGCTTTGGGCCTGTAGGTTGAACCATAAATCAATCACTAGGGCATACGCTTTCCAGCGTTGGTAAAAATCCTGAAGCAAATGATTGCGAAAGTCGGCGCTGACGCCTTCATGACGACAGACGATGCCAAGCACCGTACGGCGATCGGTCAGATTGTCGGCCTGTGCGTAACGCTCCTGCAGAGTTTGCTCAAGCTCTACCCCGGTCATGCCACGGCAGAGGTAAGAAAAGGCCATATTGCCCAAGCTACGACGCGCAATGCCTTGGGCGTCCGCTTGAAATTTACCTTGTGGCTGGTGTTGCTCGACTAACGCCTTCCAACTGTCAGCATGAGCGATTGCCGCGTCAGTGACCGCCTGATCTCGAGCATCCAACAGCGCATTCACCTCAAAGCCCCGTAATTGCTCAAACAGATAGTTTTCGTTAGGAACAGACAGCATGGTTGCCGCCAGCAACTGTTCTTCCGGCGTATTGCAAGACAGTGCACGCTGAGCCAATTCGCCCAACACGCTTACCGGATTTACCGTAGCCTGAATGGCAGTATCAAAATGCTCCATCCAAAGCGTTTGCAAGGCATCCCAGCGCACAAACCCGTCTGTGTCGTGCTGGACTAAAAATGCCAGCTCGTGAGCATCGCGCTGATGACTCACCTTTACCGGCGCGGAAAACCCGCGCAAAAAACTCACGACTGGCTTATCCCCTAACTCGCTGATGGTCAGCCGGGTGACGGACTCTTTGGCGCCCAGCAATAGAGTTTTACCCTGATCGCGCAACTGCGTACTTGCAGCGCTGTCCACACAACTTGGACTCAACTCGATCGCGTCGCCCTGAGGGTTCAAGAGCCCAAGCGCTAGCGGCAAATGGAACGGCTGCTGACTTTCTTGATTGGGCAGATCAGCTGGGGACTGAGTGATTTCCAGTTCCAGAGTGCCGTTTTCAAAACGCTCTTTTACCTGCACCCGCGGCGTGCCCGGCTGCTCATACCAACGTTTGAATTGGGCCAGATCCATGCCCCCGGCCTCGGACATGGCTTGAGCGAAGTCATCAGTGGTAGCTGCGGTACCGTCATGGCGATCGAAATACAGATCCGTGCCGCGACGGAAAGCTTCGGGACCCAACAAGGTGTGGTACATGCGCACCACTTCTGCGCCTTTTTCGTAAATGGTGGTGGTATAAAAATTCGAGATCTCCATATAGCTGCTGGGACGAACCGGATGCGCTAACGGCCCAGCATCTTCGGCAAACTGTACCGACCTCAGCAGACTGACATCTTCGATTCGTTTTACGGACCGCGAATTCATGTCGCTAGAGAATTCTGCGTCGCGAAATACCGTAAACCCTTCTTTCAAACTCAACTGAAACCAGTCTCTACAGGTGACGCGATTACCGGACCAATTGTGGAAATACTCGTGGGCAACCACGGCTTCGACCCGCTGATAAGCATCGTCGGTAGCGGTATCTGGAGAAGCCAACACGCAAGAGGTGTTGAAGATGTTGAGCCCTTTGTTCTCCATGGCTCCCATATTGAAATCTTCCACGGCAACGATCATGAAGATATCCAAATCGTATTCTCGACCGAAGACTTCTTCATCCCAACGCATGGAACGCTTCAAGACATCCATAGCGTAATCGCACTGATCGATGTTGTGGGGCTCTGAAAATATCTGCAGTTTGACTTGGCGGCCGCTCATGGTGGTGAACGCGTCCTCCAGCACAGCAAGATTTCCTGCCACCAAAGCAAAGAGATAGCTGGGTTTGGGGAACGGGTCGTGCCAAGTCGCCTGCTTGCGGCCATTCTGCAGATCTTGCTCGGCAATCAAGTTACCGTTCGAGAGCAAGTTCGGATATGCCCCGGCATCTGCGACGATGGTGGTTTTAAACGTGGACAAGACATCGGGTCTGTCTTGGTAGTAGGTTATTTTGCGGAAGCCTTCGGCTTCGCATTGGGTGCAGTACATGCTACTGGATCGATACAGGCCTTCTAGGGCGGTATTTTCTTCTGGGCAAATTCGCGTAACCACCTGGACCTGATGTTGTTCACCCAAGCCGAATATCCGCATACCTCGATCGGTGAGTTCGTACTCGTTACTGCCCAACGCTCGACCGTCCACCGCAACAGACAGCAATTCAAGCTCTTCCCCCAGCAGCTCCAGCACATCTGAGCTAGCGTTCAGTCGCCGGACCTGCAGCGTTGACGATACGGTGGTCGCGCCGTCTTGGATATCAAAATGCAGTTCCGTTTGATCCGTCGTATAGGACGGTGGCTGGTAATCCGCAAGGTAAGTGGCCTTGGGCTGTTGTTGATTGGCTGCTGTTGACATCGCTAAGAAAACCCCGGTTTAGACAGGGAGTGAGTCTACTACAGCATGGCCTGGGGTATGCCAGTGCGAGGAGTTCATACAGACGGATGAATCCATACAAACCCTAACCGCTAGGAGCCAAGCCCACGGGCGGTTGACTAGCTCAACGGCCTTGCCGACTTGGGCTAGCAAACCTCGGTGCTGAAATAGCTCCGGCCGCTAGCATCACCGCCCCCAACAAGCTAACGTTCACCCATTCTTTTCATGTTTTGGGAGTAGAGGCGACCATCATGTTGCAGGCTGTAGACAAAGAGGTAATCGACCAAGTCGTGCAATGGCTTGAGACAGGAAAGTCCTGCTGGCTGGCCACCGTCGTGCAAACTTGGGGCTCTTCTCCTCGACCGGTAGGCTCATTGCTCACCTGCAGTGCCGAGGGAACCATCGTGGGCTCGTTGTCCGGTGGATGCGTCGAAGACGATTTGCTGGACAAGCTGACTTCTGGCCAATTGGCCACGGAGCAAGCCGAGTTTTTCCAGTACGGTATTACTGCCGAAGAAACCGAAAAATTCGGCCTACCCTGCGGTGGACATTTGTACATCGTCGTCGAACCTTTGCACCCAACCCATGAGTCCAAAGCGCACTTTACGGAACTGTCTGAAGCCATGGATCAGCGACGCTGCGCCAAGCGCGTGGTCGACCTGAACATTCATCAGATGACCTTGGTCTCTCCCTGCCAAGCAGCCCCCCTGCAGTGGGATGCGGAGCGTCAAAGTCTCGAGCATACCTACGGCCCAGCACACCAGCTGTTTATCATTGGCTCAGGAATGGTCAGCGCCTACCTGGCGCAAATGGCCTTGAGCTTGGATTACGAAATCACCGTTTGCGATCCTAGAGCAGAATTGTTGGATCAATTTGCCGTCGCCGGCGTGCGCAAAATCGCTGACATGCCAGACGACGCGGTTCGCAAATACGCCAACGATCCTGCCACAGCCATCGTCGCCTTGACCCATGACCCACGGATCGACGACATGGGGTTAATGGAGGCCTTGGGCACCGACGCTTTTTATGTGGGCGCCATGGGTTCGACCCGAACCTCCGCGGCGCGTCGGGAGCGACTGTTAGCGCTAGATCTGGCCGCCACGGATATTGACCGCCTGCATGCGCCCATCGGCCTGCCTATAGGCAGCAAAACGCCCCCAGAAATTGCCATTGCGATTCTGGCGGAAATCACGGCAGTGCGAAAAAACCAAACAACTGCCGCCTTAAGTCGTGTGGCTGCCCTTGCCTAAGACGGTCAACTCTGGCTTTTCCATTGTCGAACATGTCCACTGAGAGCAAGACTATTGGCGCCGTCATTTTGGCGGCAGGATTCGGCAGGCGCTTTGGCAGCGATAAACGTCTGGCCAAACTAGCAACGCGCACGGTTGCAGAAACCACGCTACAAACCTACGCCAGCGTCTTTGACCATGTGCGGATCGTGTTGCGCAGCGAAGACCAGGTGTTGGCGTCGCTGCTCGCTCCCTACGGAGAAATTGTGCTTACCGACCACGCGCACTTGGGCATGGGACACTCGTTAGCCGCAGGCTTTGCTGACCTGAATTGGCAATGGGGATTTGTTGGCCTGGCGGATATGCCCTTCGTTGCCAGTTCCACGCTGGCACTGCTTATTGACGAAGCTAAGCGCTGCGACAAAGCCATCGTCCGGCCACATTTCGAGCAATCCACCGATGCTCCAGCACAACCACCTCACGGGCACCCCATTGGGTTTCACTGCAGTCTTTTTGCCGCCCTAGCGCAACTTTCGGGTGATGCGGGCGCACGCCAGATTTTGCGCGCTCATCCAGATCAGATTCACGACGTTGCTGTTGTCGATAAGGGTGTTATCCGGGACATCGATAAGCCCGAAGACCTCGGCTCTAGCTGACTGGTTGGCCGCCCAGACGACTGGCCCAATCCAGCTTCGAGCGACAAGCTTCGTAAAAGCTGTGATCCGAGGGATAAAGCAGTTTCAACGCATCTGGATGCTTCTGGATACGAATTTCGTCCCCAGCCTCAAAGCGAATTTGCACCTGAGAATCGCAACTGATTTGGGGCACCGAGCCAGGGCTTGCTAGCAGGCGCAGACGTAGCACTTTATCACCAGGGACCACTAAGGGCCGCGATGTCAGGGTATGAGGGAACATGGGCACCAGCACCAGCGCATCCAGTGCTGGATGCATTATGGGTCCACCAGCAGAAAGCGAATAGGCCGTTGAGCCTGTAGGACTGGCCACGATCAGACCGTCCGAGCGTTGGTCGTAAACAAATTCATCATCCAGCCACAGGGCAAATTCCATCATGCCCATGACACCGCTGGGACTGACCACCACATCATTTAATGCGCTCTGTTGGGCCACCACTTCGCCATTGCGTAACACGGATGCCTGCAGCAAGAAGTGATTTTGCACGCTGTATTGACCCGCCAGAATTTCAGCGAATTTGGCTTCAATTTGTTCTGGAGATATCGCCGCCAGAAAGCCCAGCCCACCGCGGTTGATGCCCACCACGGGCACACCAGACGCGGCCATTTCGCGCCCAAATCCTAACAAGCTGCCATCACCGCCCACGACGATCACAAGATCAGCATTTGCGCCCATTTCATCGTCTCGGCAGCCCTGCCTCAGGCCTCCATCCGAACTGTGGGCGGGTAACGCTGCCAGGGTTTCCTCGCCAAACAAAACCGCCACACCCTTGCTGCGTAAAAACGTTTCAACCACGTCAACGCTAGCGAGTATCGCAGGGGTGTGTCGTCTGACGACAATGGCGACGGTTTCAAAGGATGTGTTCAAGTAAAATCACCTTGTTCGATTTTGTCGCCCGATCCTGGGGCGCAGGGCACGCACACTACACAGCCGTGATACTGCTCGCAATGGGCGTTGATGCCCACCCAAAGAAAACAAAATCCCCACGTTTGGGGTTCGCGCAGGCCACCATCAACTGATAACCTCCACCCCGCTTTCGCTTACACGGCACATTTAACAAGCGTGTAAGAACCGTGCCCCGCAACCCAGACATCGCTCATCAGTCACTACTGTGGAGTTTGATCATGACCGCAAACGCCCCTACCTCGGCAAACCTAGAAAACCGTTTTCAGGAAGTCATGCAAGATCAGCACGCGCATTCCCTGACGGACCTGCATCAGCTTGCCGATTTATGGCCCAAAATGCGGGAAGAAGCCCAAAGTAAGGCTAAAGAAGAACCGATTCTCGGCAGTTATTTTCACGCCACGATTCTCAACCATAAGAGCTTTGGTGACGCCCTGAGCTTTCGCCTGGCCAGCAAACTCGATAACCCAATGCTGCCCACCATGTTAATTCGCGATGTGATTGCTGAAGCCACCGACGCGAACCCCGATATCTTGAGCGCCGCCGAGATCGACATTATCGCCAACTACACCCGAGATCCGGCGTGTCGAGACCTTTCCAGTGCTTTTTTGTTCTTTAAGGGATATCACGCGCTGCAGGCCCACCGGATTGCCCATTGGCTGTGGCGCCAAGACCGGCTTACCTTGGCGCAGTTTTTCCAAAATCAAATCAGCGTCACCCTGGGGGTGGATATTCACCCGGCTGCTCGCATCGGCAGCGGCATCATGTTCGACCACGCTACCGGCATCGTCATTGGTGAAACCGCGGTAATCGAAGATGACGTTTCGGTGCTGCATTCCGTCACGTTGGGCGGCACCGGTAAAAGCGGTGGCGACAGACACCCCAAGGTGCGTAAGGGCGTGCTGCTTTCTGCAGGCTGCAAAATCATCGGCAATATCGAAATTGGCCAAAACGCCAAAGTTGGGGCTGGCAGCGTTGTACTGGAAGATGTTCCCGCCAACGTCACCGTCGCTGGGGTGCCTGCCCGAGTAGTGGGTGAAGTCGCCAGCACTGCTGCCCCAGCGCACACCATGAACTAGAAAACGCCGCCGTTAGCTGGATGCAAATCGAACTTTTGCGCGGCTGATGATGGCCTGCATGGTCTCCACGCTTTGCGCCCCTGGCAGCAAGTAACTGCCCCCCATGACATACCCAGGCACACCGGATACGCCCAGATCCATACCCCGCTGAAGCTGCTCATCGATGTCTGCGTCGAGGGCCATGGCTACCTCAGTCTGCGGTGACAAGACGTCCCTAGCTTGCTCTGAATCAACATCCACAGCTTGTGCGATTTGTATCAGCACTTCAGGCTGACCCACATCCAGGCCTTGGCAAAAATAGGCTTGGAATAATCTTTCCGCTAACTCGTGCTGAACCTCCCAGCCCCGATGTTCATAGACCCACTCCAGCAAGCGATGGGCAGCACGGGTGTTAGGAGTGCGATTAATCAGGTCATAGCGCAATTCAATGCCCTCCCCTTGAGCTTCAGCTAGGATATTTGCCGGCACTCGACTTTTGTCACCTCGGGGCCCGTAGCGCCTACGCAGCAGCTCTGCCCGATCAACACCCTCGGACGGCAAGTTTGGATAAAGCAGATATGGCCGCCAACGCAAGCTGACTTGCGGATCTAAACCACCTAGTTGTTCACTCACCGCTAATGCTGCATCCAAGCGTCGTTTGCCGATAAAACACCAGGGACATATGGCGTCGGAAAAAATCTCGATTTGTAGCATTGCAGTACTTCCTGGGTTAATCCTGAAAAACCATCACACCCTAAAGCACGGGCTTTGCCCGCTCTTTGGGAGCTGGAAAGTTCGGGTCGGCTTTGCCATTCTGCACCATTGTGTTTCGCGTTATCACCTACGAGTTATCGGACATGTGGTTCACCTCCAAAGCACTGCTGTTTGTCGTCGCCGCATTGTGCACAGTGCTGGGCTTTATCGGCCTCGCAATTCCCCTGATGCCGGGCTTCGTCTTTTTTGCCATCGCTGTGTTGTGTCTATCGTCGGCATCACCAACGCTGCATAAACGCTTATCAAGCTACCCCAAGGTTGGGCAATTCCTTGACAGCGTGGAGGCGCAGCGTCACTTACCCATGAGGCAGCGTATTCATCAGGGTTTCTTTCAAGCCGCTCGATTGCTAACAGGTAAAGACCGTGGCTAACGGGACAGGGCCAAGAGTCGGCGTCTTGGGCGCCCTGGCGTACGATCAAATCGGCAAAACCGATACCGTATTTGGCCCAGAGGGACCTGGGCTGAACTGCAAGGTCACAGATCAGCAAGAATTTTTCGGCGGCTGTGCTGGCAATATCGCTTACGGCCTGAACCTTTCGGGCACCCCGGCATTGATTATCTCCTGTGTCGGTGGCGAGGATTTTCGGCGCTACGCCCAACACTTGGATTTGGCTTTGGATGGTGTGCTACTGGTGCAGAATGCCCATTGTGCTCGCGCCAACATCATCACCGACCCAGAGGGCAAACAGTTTACTGCCTTCGCGCCGGGACCCGATATCGCACCCGAAACCTGGCAGGTGCACCTACAGAATCAGCCTCTAGAAACCTTGGATCTGTTTGTTTGCGCGCCGTTCCCAAGCAATTTGATGACCATGGCTCTAGCGCAAGCCAAACAACGAAACTCTGACCTACTCAATATTTGGCTGCCGGGCCAATATGCCGATGGCTTAGATCGCAACGCATTAGGCGAAGCGGCTCGCCACGCCGATGTGATTATCGGCAACAATCATGAAATCGCGCATATTCGACGCACCAGCCCAGGGTGCCTTGGGGGCAAAGTAGTCATCGAAACCGATGGGGCTAGACCAGTGCGCGCACTGTTGCCCGATGGCAATCAACGCACGCTGCCGGTACCCAAAGCCTTCGCCCTAGACCCCACCGGTTGTGGCGATGCCTTTGTCGCTGGTTTGATACCTGAACTGCTGCGGGCTTTGGACAGCGCTGATACGGGACATTGGTCCGAGCGCATCAACGGCATCATTCGGGCCGGCATTCGTCAGGCCTCCAAGTGCCTTGAGCAACGCGGCTCTCAAACCTATCAACTGGCAACACACCCATGATCGAACTGGAGTGGCTGGAACACATTCCTCGGACCCCGCTGATTCATGGGCCGACGCCCTTAGAACATTTACCTCGGCTGAGTAAAGAGCTAGGCGGGCCGCAGATTTGGCTCAAACGCGACGACTGCACTGGCTTGGCCACAGGAGGCAACAAAGCCCGCAAGTTAGAGTACTTAATGGCGGATGCGGTAGCCTCTGGGGCGGACTGCATCGTTACCTATGGAGCGGTGCAATCGAATCACGCCAGACAAACCGCAGCAGCCTGCGCCAAGGTGGGTTTGCCCTGTCATTTGCTGCTGAGCCAGCGAGTGCCTTGGCCTCATAGCAGCTATCAATCCCAGGGCAACGTCTTGCTGGATCAATTGCTGGGCGCACAGCTGCATATCCACGCCCTGGACGATGCTGCGTCGACCCGGGAGCAGGTACTATCGGAACTCCAAGCCCAGGGCCATCGGGTATATGAAATTCCTGCCGGTGGCTCCAGTGCGGTCGGCGCTTTGGGCTACACCCGATGTTTGCAAGAAGTGGCTCATCAAAGCGCGGCCTTGGGCATTGATACTGAATTCATTGTTCATGCGTCGGCCAGTGCAGGCACTCAATCGGGACTGGTTTTCGGCAGAAGCGTATTGGGCTTGAACACGAAAATTTTAGGCATCAACGTTTTTCATCCTGACCCCCAGACCTTGCGCGATCGAGTGCAGGGGTTAGTGGACAAAATGTCCGCGGCGTGGCCTCAGGCCGAACTGCGCAACCCTATCGCCATTGATATCAATCATGCCTACTTTGGCGACGGTTATGGTCTGCCCACCGAATCTTGCCTAAAGGCCATCAATCTGATGGCCCAATTGGAGGGCCTGCTGTTTGATCCGGTTTACTCAGGCAAGGCCGTGGCAGCCCTGATCGATCAAATCAATCTGGGCAACCTCAACCATGTGGAGAACGTCATTCTCATTCACACCGGGGGCAGCGCAGCCCTGGGGGCCTACATCGACGCTTTTGAGTTTTAGCCGACGAACATGCCGCCATTGGGGAACAAGGTTTGACCATTGAAATAGCTGGACTCGTCGCTGGCCAAAAACAGCGCGGTGCTGGCTATCTCTGTTGCCTGGCCCATGCGCTGCATGGGTGTCATGGACATGACCGTTTCCATCCATTCTGGTGACTGACGGATATTTGCGGTCATTGGGGTTTCAATAAAGCCTGGGCCAATTGCGTTGATACGAATGCCACTGGTGCTGTACTCAGTAGCAACGGTTTTGGTCAACATGATGACTGCGGCTTTGGAAACACAGTAGTCAGACGCTCCAGGCAAAGGTCTTCTACCCGCAATGGAGGCGATGTTGACGATGGTTCCTGGGGTTTGTTTGGCCAACATATGACGAATGGCGATCTGGTTGGTCAGCATCACGCCAGTGACGTTAACAGCCATAACCTTTTCCCAGTCCGCCAGCTCCCGGTTGTGAAACATGCGCTCTTCGGGATCCGCCTCGACTTCGCTCACTTCACCACTGATGTATCCCGATGACGACACGCCGGCGGCAGCCAACACCGTATCCACCTGGCCATAACGCTCAACAACTTCGGCGAACAGGGCCTCTTGACTGGATTGGGACGTGACATCCACCTGAATAAATTCAATGCTGGCGCCGTTTGCCGACATCTCTGCCGCGGCATTTGCCCCCCGCTCTGCATTGATGTCCGCTACCACGACCCGGGCTCCTTCTGCCGCATAACGCAAGGCGCTGGCCCGGCCCAACCCACTGATTCCACCGGTAATTACCGCTACTTTGTTTGCTAATGCCCCCATCACGTCACCCTCTTACTGTTGATTAATGTCGAACCCACGGTATGCGGGCCCCTACCCGACCTTTCATCAGCCTGCCCTACAAAACCGTTTTGCCATCGCATCCGTCGAGACGGATAGTCTCTCTAAACGCCTTTGCCACCATCCAACGCGGTAGCTAAACCCGGATATCGGGGTTGATCAATGTTGATCTGGTTAACCACCGCCGCTCGCAGATGTTCTGCAAGACCGGGAGAATCCAGCGCCACGCTGCCATCTCTTAGGCCCTGCACCAACTGCCAACGCAAATCTTGCAGTCGATCCGTGTCGTTAGCACACAAGACCTGCAACCGGCTGACTTCCCCAGCGGCGGCGGCAGCTCCTAGGGCCATTTCTCTTTGTACGATCTCTAGCGAATTACTCGCGACCCGAGCCAAAAACTGCGTTCGACCCTGAGTTTCTTGCATCACTTGATCTCGCAGGAAAGACACAACGCTGGACAACAATTCATCTGCCAACGGCATATCAACAAGTTGAGTGGCGTTTTCTGCTGACACCAAATCAACCGGTCCGGGTATCAACAGGTTTACGCAGTCCACCTGACACTCAGAGGAACGCCGGCCAATGCCCGGGCGCTCGACACTTTGATCCGGGCCATTGCGATAATGCTCTGCCATACCCAGACAGCCTACAGCCCACCAAAACGAACCGAACACTTGCCAAAATTTGACCGCCTGCCGATCCACAGGTTGACCAGATACCGACTCATAACCGGCAAAAAAATCTTCTAGCTGACCAAAACCGCCCACCGGCAAATGAGCCCGGCCAAACCGCCAGGAGTGGCACAGCATCCAGCCCAGATCACGCATAGGGTCACCGATATGGGCCACTTCCCAGTCCAGTACCGCCACCATACCCTGGGCATCCACCATGACATTACCGTTGCGATAATCGTTGTGGACAAGGCTGGGGGTGTAATTGGTCGGCAGGTGATCCAGCAGCCATCGCGCCGTGTAATCAATCATGGGTTGAGGGGTCTCAAACGCTTGATACCGCTCCCAGGTTTGACGCACGTATTCTTCGGGACTTAGCTGCTGCAGGACTTGATCTAACCCAGTTGCCTGTAGATCGATGCCATGAATCCGCGCCAGCGTTGCGCCGAACAGGTGCGCCAGCCGAGGGCGCACCTCATCCAGCGTTGGGTCTTTAACAATACGTGCGCCTAGGGCTTCACCCTCAAGCCACTCCATAATAAAACCCGCGCCCAGGCCGTCTTCTGGCGTCAGCACGTGAAACACTTCCGGTTCTGGCACGCCGTGGTCCCGAGCAACCCGCATCAGCTTAGCTTCCACAGCCAAGCCTGGATGCTGGGCGGTGATTTCCCCTTCTTCACCACCGGCTGCACGCCGCATGGCCAGCAAGCGCTCTTTGCCATCGGCGCCGCTGATAACGATTCGATAAGTCTCCTGACTGGCGCCGCCAGACAGGCGCTCCAAACTGATCAAGGATTCACAGTTATCGAGCACCTTTGGCAACAGCCCGCCCAAGGCTGTTGTCAGTTCGTCGTGGGACAAACTCAAGACTAATCCTCCCTAACACCCTTGGGTGCCCGCTGGCCCATAAAGCCGAACAGGTACCCCGCGACCCGGCGCATTTGGATCTCTTCTGCTCCTTCGGTAATGCGGTAGCGGCGATGGTGACGGTAGATGTGCTCGAACGGCTTGTGTCGGCTGTAGCCCAGGCCACCGTGCACCTGCATGGCGCGATCCGCTGCTTCGCAGCACAATCGGTTCGCCCAGTAGTTGCACATAGACACCTTGTCCGAAACGGAAAACGCACCGTAGGTATCCATTTGCCAGGCGGTTTTATGAATCAGCGCACGCAGCATCTCGCACTGGGTTTGCAGTTCAACAAGGGGAAACTGGATACCCTGATTGGTGGCTAACGGTTTACCAAAGGGCGCTCGTTCCTTGGCGTACTGGATGGATTCGTTCAAACAAAATTGAGCGGCTCCCAAGGATGAAGCTGCTTGACGAATGCGGTTTTCGTTAAAGAAATGCTGCACCACGCCTAGGCCGCGTCCCTCGCCACCGAAGATAGATTCGTGAGGCACGCGAACGTCTTTCATGGTGACGGTGCCGTGGTCCGTTGGCATGTTGAAGGTCCACAGCATTTCTTCCACCTTGAAGCCTTCGCTGTTTGTCGGCGTAAGAAAGGCCGTAATGCCATCTCCGTCACCGGCTTTGCCGCTGGTACGAGCAAAGATCAAATCGTGCTTGGCCTTATGGATGCCGGTGTTCCAAGTCTTGGAGCCGTTGATGATCCACTCATCGCCATCTCGAACCGCAGTGGTTTCCATATGGGTGGCGTCTGAGCCGTGATCGGGTTCTGTGATACCAAAGGCAAAACCTGCCCGTCCTTCGGCCAGATCATCGATCCAAGCCGCTTTTTGCTCTTCGGTGCCGTATTCAATCATCAGCAACAAGCCCACGTTGTTGCCCACAATGGAATGTTCATTTTGTAAATCGTTGTGGAGCCCTAGACCCATCGCTGCAAAGTGCTCGCGAATAATCGCCATACCTAGGTTGGTACCCTCTTTACCACCGTATTCCTTAGGCAATGGATAACGATAATGGCCCGCCTCATCGGCTAAACGCTTGGCTTTGGCCAGCAGCGCTTCCCATTCTTCGTTGGGCAAACCGCCCCGCTCCCAATCCGTTCGTGCATCTTCTCGGCGGTGATCGAAAAAGCGGATGTTGTCGTCAGCATTTTCCAAAGGTTTGATGGTGTTTTCGATAAAGGCATCGAGTTCGTCAAGATAGTCTTGCAGGTCTTGGGGTATGTCGAAGTTCATTGCGGGCTCCTGATATTCGTAAAGTCCGCCGCCATCGTGATTGACGGGGCGGATGCCAGACAAAGTTGGAGGGCAAACCATGGGCGTAGCGAACGTACTCCACCGTTACTGCACCCCTCCAAACACAGCCCGTAAACGTTACGTTTTCACCTCCCCGCACGCAACCTTGAATCCAGCCAGCACTTGCGAAAATGCCCCTTCCGATTGGGGCCATGAGAGCTCGTGAACCTGCTAGGCTAGGCTCGTTCAAGCCGGAATGCGCTGAGGCGGCAATTTGAAATACGTATGGATAGGATTGGGCTGGTTGTTTGTAGGCTTGGGGGTGCTGGGTATCGCCTTGCCTCTCCTGCCCACGACCCCATTTTTGCTGTTGGCGGCGGTGTGTTTTAGCCGCGGCTCGGAAAAAATACACAGTTGGCTACTCAACCATCCCCGGCTAGGACCGCCCATTCGCGACTGGCAAGCTCACCGGGCTATTTCTCGCAACAGCAAAATCACCGCAACCGCCACCATGCTGATTTTGCTGATCATCACACCACTGGTGGGCGCACCCCTTTGGGCGGCTGGCGTCCAAGCTGTGGTGCTGGCCGTAGTAGCCACGTTTCTATGGCGACAAAAAGAACCGTAAAGGCTGGTCTTAACTAACCTCGATGTTCGTCACTGACGACGCAACCGCACCAGGGGAATCTGTCGCTGGGTCTTTTCCTGATATTCGTTGTAGGGCGGCCAAATCTCTGCCATCACCTGCCAAATACGCGCTCGGTCTTCTGGGGAAACTAGCTCCGCCTGGGCGGTAAACTTGTCCGCCGCCACTTGTACGACCACCTCACTCTTCGCTTCGATGTTCATGTACCAAGACGGATGATCTGCATGCCCTCCCTTTGACGCCACGATAATGTGATCGTCACCGTCTTTGCCGTAAATCAAAGGCAGCATTCTGGCTAGGCCGCTGCTGCGCCCTGTGGTTGTGAGCAATAGCGTTGGGACACCGCGCCAGATATGACCGTCTTCGCCATCGGTCTCCAAGTACCGTCGCATATGTTCTGCCGCCCAGTCGGGTAACGTTGTTGTCTGACTCATGGGTTCCTCCATCGCTTCGTTGTTTGTGATTGAGTTCTGCTGGAATGTGTCTCTGGCGCGTAACAAAGCCACCATGGGTACGGTAAAAATCAGGCCTGCGATGATCGCAGCTTGCACGCCACCGCCCCGCTCGTTCACCAGGTTCCAGACCACCATGGCAATGACCACCTGAGCTGCATACACACCTGCCCATGGCCACATCCACGGTCTCATATGGCGAAACCCATAAGCGCCTAATCCATAGATCAGCCAATGCAAGGGTTCAGTCGCCTTAGCCCACCACCCGGTCAACGTCAGGCCAAACCAGATTTCATGATCGCTAGCCACTGGCTTGAGGAAAAAATCAAAGGGCATGTAGATGAATGTCATATACAGGCAGAAGTAGAAAATCAGGCTCATCCACCAAGGGCGCCGTCGATAATCTTCGGCTATCACAGCCATCACATTCGGCACTGCTTTCATGTTTTTCTCCTGACGTCCAAGCGGATTAACCTACCTGGTTGGGTAGCGTCTTACCTTCAGCGAAAGCGAGGATATTATCCAGGGCGCACCGTCCCATGGCTTCCCGGGTTTGTGTCGTGCCACTGCCCATGTGGGGCAATAACACCACATTGTCTAAATCAGCAAGGCCGGACGCCAAAACGGGCTCGGCCTCATAAACGTCTAGCCCTGCACCGGCAATGACTTTGTTTTTCAGTGCTTCCACTAGGTCCAACTCATTGACCACATCACCCCGAGCCGTGTTGATCAGATGAGCCTCTGGCTTCATCCGATTCAGCGCATCGCGGTCAATTAAATGCCTAGTTTTCGGTGTTGCCGGACAATGCAGGCTGACGAAATCGGCTTCGGCCAGCAATGTTGGCAGGTCACAAAATTGCGCTGGCAGCCCCTCCAGCATCTGGCTGCTGCGTGGACTGCGAGCGGTATACAAAATTTGCATGCCCAGTCCGAAGTGGGCCTGACGCGCCAAGGCCATTCCGATTCTACCCATGCCCACAATCCCCAAGGTTTTGCCCGTCACTTGAGTGGACAGCATATGGGTGGGGTGCCATCCGCTCCACTGACCGCTGCGAACTAGGCGCTCTCCCTCGCCGGTACGACGAGCGCTGCTCAACAGCAAGGTCAAAGCGATTTCTGCCGTGGCATCCGTTAACACCCCTGGCGTGTTGGTCACCGCTATACCCGCATCAGTCGCCGCAGCCATGTCGATGTGATTGAAGCCCACGCCAAAATTCGCCAACAATTTAGCGTTAACCGTACTAGCGCTCAGCAGTTGCCCGGTTATGCCGTCGGTCACTGTGGGACACAGGACATCTGCCCAAGCCAGAGCATCAGCCAGTTCCGTCGCGGTCATGGATCGGTTATCGGGACCCAGTCGAACGTCAAAGAGCTCTGCCATCTGCGCTTCAACTGAGGCAGGCCAACGTCGGGTTAGGGCGACTCTAAATTTCCTTTGATTCAAGGGATCTCCAGGGACTGATTTACCGCAGTCAAGATTCTATTGTGATGAGCGTCAGCATAAACTGTTTCTCATTCGATATTGAAATGTTGGGAAAACGGAGAGGTCCATGAGCAAATCTTATCAGCACTTTATTAACGGCCAGGTTGTCCAAGGCACATCCGGTCGCAGCAGTGACATCTTCAACCCCAGTCTTGGGGAGATCAGTGGCTCGGTTTCTCTGGCCACCACTGACGAACTGGATACCGCGGTAAAAGCCGCTCAGGCGGCATTGCCAGAGTGGTCTGCCATGAATCCTCAACGGCGGGCCCGTGTTCTGTTTAATTTTAAGAGTCTGGTGGAAGCCAATGCCGACGAATTGGCGCAAATTTTGTCCGAGGAACACGGCAAAGTCCTGGCGGATTCTCATGGCGACATACAGCGCGGCCTAGACGTTATCGAATTCGCCTGCGGTGTCCCCCACTTGCTGAAAGGCGAATATACCCAAGGCGCTGGCCCAGGCATTGATGTGTACAGCATGCGTCAGCCTGTAGGCGTTGCCGCGGGCATTACCCCCTTCAACTTCCCTGCCATGATTCCTATGTGGATGTTTGGCGTTGCCATCGCCACTGGCTGCACGTTCGTACTGAAACCCTCAGAGAAAGATCCGGGCGTGCCCATGCGCTTAGCCGAACTCATGATGGAAGCCGGAGCCCCGGCCGGGGTATTGAATGTGGTCAATGGCGACAAGGTTGCTGTAGACGCCATTATTAACCATCCCGATATTCGAGCGGTGAGCTTTGTGGGTTCTTCCGACATCGCCCACTACGTGTACCAAGGCTGTGCAGCTCAAGGTAAACGGGTGCAGGCCATGGGCGGAGCAAAAAACCACGGCATCATTTTGCCTGATGCTGATATGGCACAGGCGGTTCAAGACATCACCGGGGCGGCCTATGGCTCTGCTGGAGAGCGGTGTATGGCGCTGTCTACAGTAGTTGCCGTAGGCAACGAAACCGGTGACCGGTTTGTGGAAGCCATGACCGGCGAATTGGGCAAACTAAACGTGGGCATTTCCACAGACCCTAGCGCGGACTACGGCCCAGTAGTGACAGCCGCCCACAAACAACGCATTGAAGACTACATCCAAATGGGTGTGGACGAGGGCGCTAAATTAGTTGTGGATGGCCGCAATTTCTCGCTCCAGGGCTACGAGCAAGGGTTTTACGTTGGCCCTACCCTGTTTGATGACGTGAAGCCCACCATGCAGAGCTATCAAGACGAAATCTTCGGCCCGGTGCTTCAGGTACTGCGGGAGGATTCCTTTGAGGCGGCTTTGGCCCTGCCCTCCAAACACCAGTACGGCAATGGAGTCGCTATCTTCACCCGTAGCGGCGGCGCTGCACGAGAATTTGCGCAGCGGGTCAACGTGGGCATGGTTGGCATCAATGTGCCGATCCCTGTACCTGTGGCCTATCACAGCTTTGGCGGCTGGAAGCGCTCCGCCTTCGGCGACGCCAATCAACACGGCATGGAAGGCGTGCGGTTTTACACCCAAACCAAAACGGTGACCCAACGATGGCCAGATGGCGAAACCCAGAGCGCCGCTTTCAACATTCCGGTAATGGAATAGGCCAGATTTAGGAGAGGCCGTTCACGGGGATGAGCGCTCCGTGGATGGCTTTGGCGGCGTCGCTACCGAGAAAGCACACCACTTGTCCCAGGTCTTCTGGATCCACCCAGTTGCTGGGGTCGGCGTCGGGCATATCCCCACGGTTTCGCGGGGTGTCAATGATGCTGGGCAACACAGCATTCACGTTTACTCCCAGAGCTTTGACTTCGTCGCTTAAAGATTCGGTAAGACGCATGACCACGGACTTAGAGGCTAAGTAGGCCCCCATGCTGCCGGCTCCCCGTAGCGCTCCCAGCGCACCCACATTGATCACGCTGCCTCGGCCTTTGGCTAGGAGCACCGGCATGGCCACGCCCAGAACCCGGCGCAGCGTCGTGACATTGATGTTGAACATGGCCTCCCACAGCTCATCATCGGTCTCGTATACCGTTGGCCCCATGGCAAAACCACCGGCGATGTTAGCCAACACATCGAAGTCGCCAATCTGTTCAAAACAAGACGCCATAGCTGCCGGATCGGTCAGGTCTACCTGAATCAGGGAGCCCACCAATTGCTCTTGGGACGCAACTACATCCAACAAAGTCACGCTAGCACCTTGGGCGCTGGCAATACGAGCCACGCCCTGACCCAACACCCCTGCGCCACCGGTAATCACTATTTTTTTGCCCGCTAAACTCATGCCCATCCTTATATTCGCGTAAGGCGCCGATGATACGTGGCCATTGGGATAAACCCAATTCCCTGCCAGCACAATGACCAGAGACGAATTGATCCTGCTCGCGCTAACGAGCTAGGATCTTCATTCGTTTATGGAAGGAACTCAGCAATGATCTATCGCGTCATAGCAGGCCTAATCGGCGCCTTAATGGCCCTGACCGCCATTTCTTGGATTTTTGATCCGGCCACCGCCGCTGCTGATTTAGGTATGCCCTATCTAGACGGCTTAGGCCGAAGCTCTCAGCTTGGCGACTTCACCGCGTTCTTTGTGTTTATCGCCATCGCCTGCGGCATGGGCGCCATCACACAAAAAGGCCATTATTTACAAGGTGCGGGCGCCCTGCTCTTACTGGCGGCGGTATTCCGAACCTTGGCTTGGGCGGTCTACGACGCTGAGCTTGCGACCCAGTTTATTGGTTTTGAAGTGGTGGCCGGCGCGTTACTGATCTTCAGCGCCAGTCGCATCGGGTATAACGAGGACGTTATCTAGTCCTGTTCGAAGGGGATCTCAACGACCAAACCGTCTAGGTCTTCGGTCAGCCGGATTTGGCAGGCCAGGCGGCTGCGCTCGGATACGCCAATGGCGTAACTTAACAGTTCTTTTTCGTCTGAATGCGCAGGAGCTAGTCGTTCCTGCCATTGCGCATCAACCCAAACGTGGCAGGTACAGCAAGTACATCCGCCACCGCACTGGCCGATAATCCCTACCACCCCATTGTCCACGGCCACGTCCATGACGTGATCGCCGCTGGGACCCGCAAAAGTCTCTCGCTGTCCGTCGGGCTGAACAAAGGTTACGTTGATGCTGGGCTGTAAAAAGGTCATCCGCCCATCATACCCAAGGTCGAATTCCCGTGGCCAGCCGGATAGAATCTCCGGGTTAAAAAAAGGAATAACGACTTGATCATTGGTCTCACCGGCGGCATCGCCTCAGGCAAATCTACCGTAGCTAAAACCTTAGGCAGTCTTGGCGCCTACGTCATCGACGCCGACAAACTGGGCCATTCGGCCTACGTTAAGGGCACAAAAGCATTTGACCAGGTGGTAGCCGCTTTCGGCCCAAGTGTTGTCGGCGACGACGGCGAAGTGGACCGTCGCGCGCTGGGCAGCAAGGTCTTTGGCAATGAGGCAGCGCTTAAGCAACTCACCGACATTGTCTGGCCCGCCATCCGCGCCATGGCGCAAAAAGAAATCGACGAAGCGCTATCCGCCGACCCATCCAGACCCGTGGTGCTGGAGGCTGCGGTATTGATTGAGGCCGATTGGTTAGACTTGGTTGACCAAGTGTGGGTCACCGTTGTGGACCCCACCGTGGCCATTGAGCGTGCCTGTGCCAGAGACAATCTTGACCCGGCAGCAGTTCAGGCACGACTGGATGCCCAGCTGAGCAACGAGCAACGCCGCAGTCATGCCAACCAAGTCATCGATAATTCTGCGGACGAACACCAACTACTGCAGCAAGTGGAAGCTCTTTGGGCCTCTATCGCTTAAGCAGCCAATCTCTACCGATCAGGAAACCTTGAATGATTTTGGATTTACATGCCCACTCCATCAAATCCGATGATGGCCGCGCCAAAGTGCAAAACTACTGTCAATGGATCAGTGCTAAGAACATCCCCATTGACGGCTTTGTGCTGACCGAACATCGTCAGTTCGACAACGAATCGGACTACTCTGACTTGGGCAAAAAGTACGGTTTGACGATTCTTAAGGGCGCTGAAGTGGAAACCGAGTACGGGCATGTGCTGGTTTTCGGTGTCACCCCAGCGCTTCAAGACGCTTTTGATTTCACCAACATTCACCTTTCACTGGCCGACGTCATCACCGCCTGCAAGGCCCACAACGCGGTGGCGGTACCCTGTCACCCTGGCCGCAAGCGGGTTGGCATGTCCGCTCACTTGGAAGAATTCGGTGTGCCGGAAGGCGTGGAGATTGTCGAGATATACAACGGCGGTAGTCGAGATAACGAAGATCAGGTTTCCATCGATATGGCCAATGAACTGGGCTATCGAGGCATTGGCGGCAGCGATGCTCACATTGTCAGCCACATTGGCCGCTGCGGCACTCGATTTGAGCAGGCTATCCACAACGAAGAGGAATTGGTGGCCGCGCTTCAGCAAGGCGCTTTCGAAGCGGTAAAAATCCAGGCGGCTGAAGCATGAGCGACGAACAAGGCCCAATAGACGTTGAGGGGTTGCGAGCCCAATTTCTGCATCAAGTTTTTGATGAGTACGAGCTGAATCTGGATGCTCAGGCGCTTGCCACCTATGCCCGAACCTGCGGCGAAACTGCACCGCGATTTGTCGATGTCGATCACGAGGACTTCCAGGCACCGCCTACCATCAGCTCAAGCCTGCAACCCCGTAAACGCTATCCCGAAGGCTTTCCGACCTTTGCCGGACTTGGCATGGATGCAGGCAAGGCTGTTTATCCACATCAGCCCATTCGCCCGGACCAGCCCATTACCGTTCGTACTCATATGCAAGACATCTACACTAAAACCGGCCGTTCTGGCCGCATGGTGTTTTTTGTCAACCGCCTGAGCCTGACAGATGCCAATGGTGTGCTGCTAGCCGAGGCCGATACCAGCATCGTTATTCGTGAAACACCGAGTTCGGCCAGCAAAGCAGACTAGGAGCCTACTATGACCATCACGTCGCTCAGCCAAGTGGAATTCGGCGAGAACCTGCCAGCTTTTACCCCTGACACCAGCCTTGCCAACGTCAAAGCCTTCGCCGTTGCCGCTGGCTGGGACAGCCCACGCTTTACCGATCATGAAGCGGCACGGGGCCAAGGACTGCCAGGCGCGCTGGTTCCCGGCATCATGAATCAGGGATTTTTGAGCGCCATGATCCACCGCTGGGCGCCGGACGCACATATCAAATCCGTAGACACCGTATTTCGAGCCCCCTGTGTGGTGGACCAGCCCCACGAAATCAACGGCGTTGTGACGGATATCGATGAAGAAACCGGGGAAGTTGAGATCGACCTAACTGTGGTCAACGCCAAGGGCGAAACGCGGGTTTTTGGCACAGCCAAAGTGATTATTGCTCCTTAAGAAAAGAGCTTTGGTTACCTTGGACGTCACCCCAGCTTAGCAGTTCCGTCCGTCTATGCGGTCTTGTCTGCGCTTTTGCCCGCATAAACACTCCTGTTCCGCAGACCTTGAGTTCCTTAGGAAAAATGCGGGATTCCAATAGACGCGCTTATATCTGAGGCATAACGCCGCCCTTAAACGGCGTTATGTTCCCCTTCACACGCTGCTGGCCCAGTGGGCGCTAGGAGATAGGCTTCACCAAGGGAATTGAAAGCTCTTCGTGCTCTTCCCAAGCCAACTCAACTCTTTGTCCCACCGCAACCTGGGTCAGGGGATCATCCACACCGGTTACATTGGTGAGAAAACGCGGCCCCTCATCCAGATCCACATAGGCCACGGCGTATGGCACCTTGGTACGAAAGAACGGGTGATAGCTCAAACGCACAACGCTGTAAGAATAAATGGTTCCCTTACCCGCTGAGACCTGCCACTGCAAATCACCATCCACACATCCTGTGCAATGGGCCCGTGGGTGCCAAACGATGGTGCCGCAATTGCCACATTGCTGGTAACGAAATTCTTGCTGAGCCGTACCCCGCCAAAATTCCGCTGTGTCCAGCTCGTTGAGCCTGGGCAACGGACGCGTTGGGGTTTTCTGTTCCGCTTGTTTGTCGGTATTGCTTCCACTCATGGTTAATCCCTCCCCAAAATCACAGTGCCGGCTGAGTGCCGAGCCCCCAACATGCCGCCATTACCATGGGCAATGGCCAGCTGCGCGCCTTCTACCTGAGAGGTACTTTCACCGCGCAATTGGCGCGTTGCTTCTAACAGCAAAAAGATGCCTCGCATGCCGGGATGGTTCGAGGACAGGCCCCCACCATCGGTATTCAGCGCTGGGCCGTCGTTGGGTCGATCAAAGCGCAATCGACCGCCGCTTACCCAAGCACCGCCTTCGCCCTTAGCGCAGAACCCCAAGTCTTCCAGCAAGGTCAGCACCGTGATGCTGAACGAGTCGTAAATCATGGCAATGTCCATTTCTGCAGGCGTTACGCCAGCCTCACCAAAAGCGATGGGCGCGGATTGAGCGCCCGCAGAGGTAGTGATGTCGCCACCATTTTCTGGGTATTTGGTCGCTTCACCGGTACCTAGAATCCATACCGGTGATTTTCGGCAGTTGGCTGCAACCTCGGCACTGGCAATCACCACCGCGCCGCCGCCGTCTGAGACCATGCAACATTCCAGCAAGTGCAATGGGTCTGCAATCATCCGGGAATTCACGACGTCTTCGATAGTGGTCTCTTGAATGCCAACAAATTCCAGATCCGTCATCGCCTGCACCGCTTCCGGGTTGCGCATGGCATGGAATCGAGTGGCGGTAGAAATTTCCGCTAATTGCTCGCTGGTCGTGCCGTATTGATGCATGTGGCGATGAGCCACCATGGCGTAGTTGGCTATCAGGGTTTGACCCGCAAAGGTCTCCATGTTGTCCCCGGGCGAAATACCGCCACCGCGACCACCTGCTCCAATCGCCATGGCGTTGCTATGAGCGGTGGAGCCATAGGTCAATAGGGCCACCTTAGCTTTGCCCTCGCGAATGGCGCGCAGCGCGTGGGCGGCATGAAATTCGTAGGAACTGCCGCCGACACCGGTGGTGTCCATAACCGTTGGCTTGATACCGAAGTACTCAGAAATCATCAGGCCGCTCATGGGCGCGCCTTCACCAGCGTCGTAAATTGCATCCACGTCGGACCAGTTCAGACCCGCATCTGCCAAAGCCTTGGCGGCACTGGCTGCTTTGATCTGCAGGGCATTTACCTTGCCCTCTACATCGCGCGATGGATATTCATGGATGCCAACAATGGCTGCATCCCGGCTTTGGGTCGCCATACTCTCCCCCTCTTGTTTGATCTCATTAGACTATCGTGACCCGGCTCGGGAGTACACGATTCTGACTCAGCGGCTTCTCGGGCCTTACAGTAAACCGCCCAGGTGTTTCAGCTCGTTTAGCTTTTCCACAAAGGATTTTTCATAGGCTTCCTCAGGATTTTCCCGAACCAAGCGATCTAAATCTCGGGCATCCTGCCCGATCAGAATGCGCCATTGCTGGTGTCGAACACCATCCAAAATTACACCAGCCGCCTCGCCCGCAGTGGTCGGTGCTTGGGTTCGGAACGCCTCAGCGCGATCCGCCAGCATCTGGCGAATATGGTCATCAGGTACGTTGCCTACAGGCAGTCCTGCGGCCAACATGCGCTCACGAATCAAGGCTACTTCTTCGGCGGGCAAGTCGAGCCCCGAGGGTTTACCCAAAACCTTGGAGGAATTTTCCATAATCGATGTGCCAATATGACCAGGCATAACCACGCTGCATTGGACATGGGGTGCGTGCAGGCGCAAGTCTGTGATCAACGCTTCGGTAAAGCCCTTTACCGCGAATTTGGCTGCCGCGTAGGCGGTATGAGCTTGCGTGGTGCCAAGGCTGGCCCAGAATCCATTCACTGAACTGGTGTTGATGATGTGCGCCTCGTCACTAGCAACCAGGGCATCCATAAACGCTCGACAACCGAAATACACCCCTTGCCAACACACCGCGTAGGTTCGCTCCCACTCCTGCCGATCGCCTTGAACGAAGGAACCGCCGCCACCAATACCAGCGTTGTTGAAGAGCAAGTTGATATGTTCGGTTTGATGTTGCTCCAGCACTTCGTCCCTAAACGCCTGAACCTGAGACTCGACGCTGACATCGCAAATGTGATCCGTCAGCCTGCCGGGCTCTGGCTTTGCAAGCCGCCGTGTTTCATCCATGTTTTCTTGGGAGACATCGCACATAGCAACCCTGGCCCCTGCAGCGATCAACTGACAAACCAGCTCTCGCCCCATGCCTGTGCCGCCACCGGTTACTACCGCTATTTTGTTGTCAAAGCTCTTCATATCTCCCCCGGCCCTTGTTAGCTGTGATGTTACTCAGTCGAGCTGATCGGCACCGATCTTGCCTTGCCGATACAAATTCGCCAGCGCCGCCCGAGTGATTGATTGGGCATCGACGCCGAAATGAGACCGAAGCGCCGGCCGTGACTCCGATAATCCGAATCCATCCGTGCCGAGTACTTCGTAACCCTCAGGCATCCATGCGGCAATACCTTGAGCCAGGCTCGCCATGTAGTCGGATACCGCGATAACAGCGCCGCTGGCTTCACCAAACAGCGTTTCGAGGGTGCTTGGTTTCTTAGGCTTAGTTGGGTTTTCGCGGTTATAGGCCGCCGTTTCCAGCGCATTGCGCTGCAGCTCAACAAAACTGGTGATGCTCCAGATACTCACTGACAGTCCGCGGTCCTGCAGCAGCACCTGGGCCTCCAGCGCTTGCTGCATAATGCTGCCGCTGGCCAACAAGTGTACGTCTGCAGCACCGTTAGCCTTGTCTAAACAATAGCCCCCAGCTAACACGGACGTAACGAGATCGTTCTCGCTTAGACCACTGCGCGTCATGACGTCAGCCATGTCCGGCATGGTGTAATTTTCGTTATACAGGGTCAGATAATAGAAGATGTCTTCTTGCTGTTGATACATGCGATACATGCCATCGCGAACAATAATGGCGAGTTCAAATCCAAAAGCCGGATCAAAACTAAGCATGCAGGGCACAGTGCTCGCGAGCACATGGGAATGCCCATCCTGATGCTGCAATCCCTCGCCATTCAGCGTGGTTCTGCCTGCGGTTCCTCCCAGCAGAAAGCCCTTGCACATCATGTCGCCGCAGCCCCACACCATGTCGCCAACCCGCTGCATGCCGAACATTGAGTAAAAAATATAAAACGGGATCATGGGTAAACCGTGTACGGCGTAGGCACTGCCTGCCGCCATAAACGAGGCCATGGCGCCGACTTCGCATATCCCCTCTTGCAGGATCTGTCCGTCCTGGGCTTCTCGATAGGGTAATAAACTATCCGCATCCACGGGCCGATACTTTTGCCCCTCGTAAGCGTAAATTCCCGCCACCTTAAACAGGCCGTCCATACCAAAGGTGCGGGCTTCGTCGGGCACGATAGGAACGACGTATTTGCCCACCTCGGGCATACGCAGTAAGGATGAGAGCAAGCGCACCATTACCATGGTGGTAGACACTTGGCGCTCACCGCTACCCTTGAGCAATTCTGCGAAGGCTTCCAGCGGCGGTATTTCTAGCGGCGGGCAATCCACCACTCGATTCGGCACCCAACCACCGTTGGTTTGACGCTGATTAAGCATGTAGCGCATTTCGGGACTGTCTTCCGGTGGACGGTAAAACTCCGCTGCTGCCGCTTGTTCCGGAGTGATGGGGATGTTGAGCTCTGCGGCAATGTTGATCCGCTCCTCAACAGACATGTTCTTGTACTGATGCGCGGTATTTTTGCCTTGGGCTCCCATACTGTCGCCCTTCACGGTTTTGACCAGTATGACCGTTGGCTTGTCTTTGGCGGCGCTGGCTTGGGCGAAGGCGGCATAAATTTTCTTCTGGTCTTGTCCGCCGCGCTTAATCGCCCTCACCTCTTCATCGGTAAGGGTATTCATCATTTGCTCGAGCTTAGGATTACCCTCCACCCAATGCTCGCGCTGTACGTCACCGGGCAGCACTGAGTACATTTGATAGTCCCCGTCTAGGCAGTCATCCATACGCTTTTGTAAGACGCCGTCATGATCCCTAGCCAGCAGAGCATCCCAACCACCGCCCCATATGACTTTGAGCACATTCCAGTCAGCGCCTCGAAAGGTGCGCTCTAGCTCCTGAATGATCTTGCCGTTGCCCCTGACAGGGCCGTCCAGGCGCTGCAAATTACAGTTCACCACCAAGATCAAATTATCCAGCTTCTCTCTAGCAGCAATGTTGATGGTCCCCAACACCTCGGGCTCATCCGCTTCACCATCGCCGATAAAGCACCAGACTTTGCCGCTGGCCTTATCTTTCATGCCTCGGTTTTCGAGGTATTTTGCGAACCGGGCTTGATAAATAGCCGCCGGGGTTGAAAGCCCCATTGAGGCATTGGGCAACTCCCAAAAGCCCGGCATGCTGCGCGGATGAGGGTAAGACGACAAACCACCTTCCGGCGCTAGCTCCTGTCGATAGTTATCCAACTGACTGGCACTTAGACGCCCTTCCAAGAACGCTCTGGCATAGATCCCAGGCGCCGCATGGGGCTGGGGTAAGAACATGTCTGCAGCGCCGCGGTTGTTGTCAGGGCCTGCGCCTTGGAAAAAGTGGTTAAAGCCAACCTCCAACATCGTGGCGCAGGATGCGTATGTCGCAATATGCCCGCCTACACCGATGCCCTTGTCTTGAGCCCTGAGCACCATGGCGATGGCATTCCAGCGCAAGACTTTTTCGATTTTTTCCTCAAGCTCGATATTGCCCGGATAAGCTGGCTGTGCCTCTGGCGCTATCGTGTTGCGATAGGGTGTGTTGAGGGTCGCCTCGTCTAAGGGGATATTCAGGGCGAGCACATGGTTTTGCAGACTGCGGAGAATCTCTCGAGCGCCCTCGGGCCCGTATTGGGCCACAATCGCATCCAAGGATTCTGCCCATTCCACTTTGTCGTCCGCCAGCAATCCACCCAAGTCGGCAATGTGATCGTTCAAAATTTCTGCTGCCACGGCCCGATATCCCCCTTCGGCGCTACTAATTTCTGCTAATTTCTGCGTTACTAATTTTGCGCTATTGCTCTAGCGCGCGCTGAATGCGCTGAGCGTGCTCCTCTAATTCGGCAAAGTCCGCCATGCCGCGGGCGTGCATGCTCATATCGACGCCTTCTGCTCTGGGTAAAATATGGAAATGCAAATGGAAGACCGTTTGGCCAGCGGCTTTACCGTTAAGCTGGGCCAGCATAATCCCCGGGGCTTCGAAGGCCTCTTTGACCGCTGCTGCAACTTTTTGCACCGTAGTCATGGTGTGCCCAAGAATAACGGGATCTGCATGGAAGACGTCTTCGGTGGGGTCCTTGGGAATCACTAGCGTGTGTCCAGGCACCTGAGGCATCACATCCATAAAAGCCAGTGAGTATTCATCCTCGTAGACTTTGAAGGCAGGAGCCTCACCACGCAGGATTTTTGCGAATATGTTGTCTGTATCGTAGCTCATGGAACCCCCCATCCATTCGAGCGCGCAAGTGTGGCGATAACCTTGGCGCTGTTCAAGTAAGCCCAGCCAAAACCTCCTGAGTGTGAGCCCCCAGTTCGGGGACCCGGGCTGGTTCTTGGTTAGTGGCTGACAAACCCGGCACCCGGGGCAAATCAATCAGAACGTCTCCTACCTGCACCGCAAAGGTGTGGAAATCCGGATGCTGCTTCAGCGCCGTCACATCGTTCACCGGCGCAAATGCCAGATCAGCTTGATCGAATCGCTGGCTAACTTGCGCATAGGTCATGGTCGACACCGCATCTTGTACCGCCTGATCTACGAAGGCCCGGTTGGCCACCCGAGTTTCGTTGTCCCTGCAACGATCATCTTGGGCCAGTTCGGGCTGTTGCAGACCTATTTCACATAGCCTGACCCATTCACGCTGATTTTGTACCGACAGAATGAAAGACTGCCCACAGCTGCTGGTAAAGACGCCGTATGGGCAAATACCCGGATGGGACAAACCAACGCGCTCCGGCGCAGCAGAGCCGTAGCGATCTAGCAGGTAGGGCACTGCCAGCCATTGCGCCACCGCGTCAAAGAGCGAAACGCTTAGCGCCACGCCTTTTCCGGTTCTACCTCGCTCTATCAAAGCGCCGAGAATGGCCTCGTAGGCGAATTGACCCGTAGCGATATCTACTAGGGAAACCCCAACCCGGCCCGGCGCGTGGGGACTTCCAGTGATCGCGCTTAAACCCGATTCCGCCTGCATCAATAGATCGTAAGCCTTGCGAGAGTGCCCTGGTCCATCTGGGGCAAAGCCTGAAATAGACATGGAAATTAACCCAGGGTGCTGACGATGCAACGCGTCCAAATCCAATCCCAGCTTGCTCATTGAACCGGGTTTGAGGTTCTGGATCAGCACATCACTGCCCTTGATCAAGCGCTCCAGCGCCTGTAGCTGCGCGGCTTCTCCCAAGTCCAACACCACAGACTTTTTACCGGCATTGAGCCAGACGAAGTAACTACTTTGTCCGGCCACGGCGGTATCGTAACCTCGGGCGAAGTCTCCTTCAGGCCGTTCAATCTTGATCACCTCTGCACCAGCCTGGGCCAAGCGCATGCTGCAAGCGGGAGCCGCCACGGCTTGTTCCAAGCTCACCACTTTCGTTTCCGTTAAAAAACTCATTCGTTCTCCGAATTTTTTCCATAAAAAAGAGGGCCTTAGCCCCCTTTTTTAATTCTTTTTTCACCTTAGCTCTTGGGGCTGTATCCCATGATAGCCTTGGTTTCTAAGAATTCTTCAAACCCATAACGACCCCACTCGCGTCCGTTGCCGGACTGCTTGTAGCCGCCGAATGGTGCACTTTGATCTGGCGGCGCACCGTTTACGTGGACGTTGCCAGTACGAATCAGTCGCGCAAGCTTGTTAGCTCGCTCCGGGTCTTCTGAAGAGATGTAGCCGCTCAAGCCGTACAAGGTGTCGTTGGCGATACGTACAGCGTCTTCGTCGTCTTCATAGCCGATCATGGCCAATACCGGGCCAAAGATCTCCTCACGAGCGATGGTCATATCGTTGGTCACGTGACTAAACACCGTGGGCTTCACGTAGTAACCCGCGTTGAGGCCATCTGGACGGCCGGTTCCTCCAGTTTCCAGTTTTGCCCCCTCGTCGATGCCTTTTTGGATCAAATCCTGAATCTTGTTGAATTGAACTTCGGAAACCACGGGACCGATGGTCGTACCTTCCGCATTGGGGTCTCCGACTTTGACCTGTTCCGCTGCCGCCTTGGCAATAGCCGCCGCCTCGTCCATACGCGCATTAGGCACCAACATACGGGTAGGCGCGTTACAGCTTTGTCCTGAATTGGTTACCAATCCAAAAACGTCCCGGGTGATTGCTTTGCCAAAGTCGGCATCATCCAAAATGATGTTGGCTGACTTGCCACCCAATTCCTGAGCCACGCGCTTCACCGTAGCAGCTGCCGCTTTCGCCACTTCAACGCCCGCTCGCGTGGAACCCGTGAAAGACATCATGTCAACGTCTGGATGCGACGATAAAGCCGCCCCCACGGTAGGCCCGTCGCCGTTGACTAGGTTGAATACGCCTGGGGGAACGCCAGCTGCATCCAGCACCTCGGCGAACAAAATGGCGTTAAACGGAGCAACTTCTGAAGGTTTCAGAACCATGGTGCATCCAGCAGCTAGCGCTGGCGCCACCTTGCAGGCGATCTGATTAATTGGCCAGTTCCAGGGGGTAATGAAGCCACAAACGCCTGCTGGCTCTTTGATGACCCGTGTGGTTCCCATGTCTTCTTCGAATTCGAATTCTTTGAGCACATTTACCGCGGTCATTAGGTGGCCTATGCCCGTTGGTGCTTGCGCTTTTGCCGCCAGGGCCGCTGGCGCACCCATTTCCTCGCTAATCACCGCCGCAATATCGCCCATGCGCTCTGCATACTTGGCAATCACTGCCTCAAGCAGCGCAATTCTCTCTTCCTTCGTGGTTTGAGAAAACGTTTCAAACGCCGCTTTAGCTGCAGCTACGGCTTTGTTGACATCCTCCACCCCACCCATGGCCACCGCCTCAATGGGTTGTTCAGTGGCGGGATTAATTACATCCAGGGTTTCGGTGGTTGAAGGAGTTACCCACTCACCGTTGATATAGAATTTTTGTCGATTGCTCAAGAAAACGTCCTCGTACTAATAAAATGAAGTTCACGCTACCGCTAAAAGAGTCATGGCGGCTCAGCAAACCTGACCACCCTCTCCCCGCCGCCAGAGTCTACTCTTCGGTTGAATCAGTGGCGCCACGATATGGCTGAGAACAGATAACACCTGGCTAGAAGCGCAGCGGATGACGAAGCTTAACCCGCGTGAAGGGATTTACAACGCCCACAAGTTCTACCTTGCTTGATGATTATTGAACGGAACAGTTCAACCGCGAACCTCAAGGGTTGGGTGCAAATGATAGAAATCGGGCTTCAAGAATAAAGGACAGTTGTTTTTGTACGGCCAAGGCGCATGGCCTGAGCGTGAGATTTAGAGGTGTAGCTCGCATGTGTGAGCTAGCTAGTTGGGCTCAGTGGCAGCCCCTAGGAGCCAGTCACGCTAGATTTGGGAAAAAAAGGACAAAAAAAACTGGGAGAGGCTGAATTAGGCCTCTCCCAGTGAATTGCTAACGGCTGTGGTAAAACCCGCCGAGATCAGCTTGAGCTAACGAGCGGTTGCCCGCGTGGTTTCTACGTGAACCTCAACCCTACGATTCAATCGTCGGCTTTCGCGGGTCGCGTTGTTAGCCGCTGGTCGAACTGACCCAAACCCTTGGGTCGAAATTTGATTAGCTGGAATTCCCGCAGCCTCAACCAGTAGATCTTTGATCCGCGCTGATCGACGCTCGGACAAAGCCTGATTGTAAGCGCCGGTACCGGTACTGTCGGTATGGCCAGTCAACCTAACTTTGGTTCTCTGACCTCCTCGAACAAACCTCGCAATCTCCCTCGCCAAGGCTTTGTGCTCTTCCTTGACTTCGGCAGAATCGAAATCGAACAGGAACGTGGCTTCCATGTCATCAGACACCATCACTGTACGTTGGACGTAGCAACCATTTTGATCTACTTCGCGGCTCGCATCCGTCGTTCCGGGGCAGCGATCCGAAGCATCAGCAACGCCGTCACCATCTGTATCGCGTTGCACCTGACAACCTTGAGCGTCTACAGAAACGCCAGCCGGCGTCCCCAAACAACGATCCTGGGAATCCACAACACCATCTCCATCAGAATCAGCGGGTCTAGCAGCAGTCTTTGCGGCCTTGCTTGAGTTAAATCTGTATAGGAGCGCTACGTTAAACGTGCGCTTGAGATGCGCAAACTCATTGCCGTCATAAAAATTAAAAGACGCCCGACCGTCCAAGTTGTTCCAAATCTGCCACCGCAAACCCAAACCTAAATCAACGTGTTCTTCTTTGTCCGCACCACCAAATTCCACTTCTTGCTGCCCAAACCCAAGGCTGACATAGGGATTGATACGGTCCGTCTCAAGAAAGTGGTAGAGCGCGCGCAAACTGAATGAAGTCACATCCGCATCTCCTCGGCCAGCCTTGGGGCTGGTATCCCCTGTCAAATAATCGACTTCAACGGCCACAGGACCCTCAAAGCGATAACCGGCCCCGACTCCGTATAGGCCGTCAGAAGATAAATTGCTTGAGCTGGAATATTCTGGAGCAGCTATCTGCCCGAACACATAGTAACCAGGCGCTTCTTGAGCCACGGTAACGGCAGGAGAAATCACCGCGCACATAACAAGGCAAACAAAAGAACTAAAAAGTTTCATGGACAAATCTCACTTAAATCGCATTTACGGCCCCAAGGCCAATTTCGCAGTAGCTAATTTAGCCGGATGCGAAAGCGAATACCGCGAGCCCACCGATAGATGGTGGCTTTTGAATGACGAACGGTAGAGTTCGGGGCTTCCTCAAAAATCCGCTGCCCTGTAGGGCAGATGTTGAGCGCAGCAGTACCCACTAGCCCAAGCCCACTGGAAGTTGTAGCCACCCAACCAGCCGGTCACATCCAGCGCCTCGCCGATGGCGAATAGCCCCGGGAACCGCTTAGCTTCAAAGGTTTTGGATGAAAACTCGTCGGTGCTGATGCCTCCTAATGTGACTTCTGCGGTCCGATACCCCTCGGAACCTCCCGGCTTGAACATCCACTGCTGCAGGGCCCGAGCAAGTTCTTCTCGAGCCTGTGCGCTCAAATTGCCCAGTTGCACGTCCTCGAACCATGCTCCAGCAATAGCGTCGACAAAGCGATTGGGCAGCAGGGTTTTTAACACCGTTGCTAATTGCGCCTTGGGCCTATTTTGTTGTTGCGCCAACAACCACTCTTGGAGCTCTACATCCGGTACCAAATCGATCCAGACAGTTTCTCCCGGGTGCCAATAAGATGACGCTTGGAGCATCGCCGGACCGCTCAAACCGCGATGAGTAAAAAGAAGATTTTCCCGAAAAGATTGGTCGCCACAAGAAACCTCACTGTCTAATGCAACGCCACTGAGGTCGCCTAAGAGCTGCCGGTCAGCATTATTCCAAGTCAGCGGCACCAATGCTGGCCTTGGCGAAACCACGTTCATTTGCAGGTCTTGTGCGACACGGTAAGCCAGATCTGTCGCAACTTTGGGCAAGGACAATCCGCCGCTTGCTAGCACTACCGTAGGCACCGTCAACCCAACCGTCTGTGCAACTCCCTGAGAGCCCGTTTGGCCCTCTCGGACCGTCGGCGTCATGGTAATTTCGTAGGTTTGTGACTGCTCCATATAGGAAACACTTGTCACCGAGGTGTTCAACCGAATCTCTACGCCAACGTCTTCCGCCTCCTTCACCAGCATATCGACAATGTCTTGAGCGGATCGGTCACAAAAGAGCTGGCCCAGCTTTTTTTCGTGGAAAGCAATGCCGTGAGCGTTGACCATGTCGATAAAGTGCTCTGGCGAATAGCGTCTCAACGCAGAAATACAAAAGTGCTCATTCTCCGAAAGATAGTGCTGTGTGGCGTCTGTCCACAGATTGGTAAAGTTGCATCGACCGCCACCAGAGACCAATATTTTCAGACCGGGTTTGGGACCCTTTTCCAGCACCAAAACCCGATGACCCAATCGGCCGGCGTGAATAGCGCACATCAGTCCACTGGCTCCGGCGCCAACGATCACTACATCAAATGAGGTGTCTTTGTAGCGAGCGCTCATGACCAAAGCTGCCAAATTGGTTTACACCCTTCGGGGATCGATTGAATGTGCCCTAAGTCGGCCCAAGGCTGGCCTGGGGTATGAAAATCCGAGCCCATGGATGCATGCAAATCATAGCGACTGGCTAGATCTGACAGAGTCTTCACGCGGCTGGGCTCTTGATGCCCGGAAATCACTTCGATGCCCTGCCCCCCTACCTGTTTGAAGTCGTCCAGCAGCCCACGTAACTTGGTGAGCGTCACTTTGTACTTCAGTGGGTGGGCTAAAACAGCCACGCCACCGGCGCGGACGATCCAGCCAACAACGGTTTCCAGCTCAGGCCAATTCGCCTTGATATCGCCGGCTTTGCCATCACCCAAGACCCGTTTGAAAGCCGCCGCCATGCTGGGCTGCTGGCCCGTCGCCACCAAATGCTTAGCTACATGAGGTCGCCCAAGGATCCCGGGCGCGGCCAGTTCCTGCACTTGCGCGAGATCAACGGTAAACCCCAAGCGCGCTAACGCCCGGGCAATCGCTTCGGCTCTGTGCCCCCGCGCCTCCGCCTGCTGCAGCATGGCTTGCCGAAAAGCCGTGTCTTCTAGATTCATGTTCAATCCAATGATGTGAATACCACGACGCTGCCATTGGCAGGAAAGTTCACATCCGGATATCAAACTCACACCCAACTCAGCGGCGTTGGCCGCCAGAGCCGGCGAGTAAGCCTTGACTGTGTCGTGATCGGTGATGGCCAGTTGATTAACTCCACGACTTTGTGCCAAGAACAGCAACGCCTCCGGCGACAGCGATCCATCGGAAAAATGGCTATGGCAATGCAGGTCACTGTGGATTGATGCTGACATGAATATCGCCGCTAGAGGATCGACTACGTTACACAAAAGCTCGGCATTGCAAAACGCCATCGCGACTACCACTGGGTTTCGGCAACCACTTCGGGCACACTTTCCCGCCGGTTCGAGGACTGCCCAGCAGTGAGTCCGAACCATCGCATGTTAGTAATCTGAATTCTTCAAGGGAGAGGCTATGAAAGGAACCGTCCATTACGAGGTCCGCGACAACGTTGCGCTGATGACCATCGACAACCCACCGGTAAACCCACTGTCATCCGGTGTCCGCCAGGGGCTCCATGACGGTCTAAACCAGGCTCTTAACGATGCAAGCGTTCAGGCCATCGTATTAACCGGCGCAGGCCGAGCCTTCATCGCTGGCGCAGACATCTCTGAATTCGGTGGCGAAAGTCAGGGGCCCAGCCTTCACGACTGCCTCACCGCTATGGATAACAGCAGCAAGCCCATCGTGGCAGCGATCAATGGCACCGCCTTCGGTGGTGGACTGGAAGTGGCGTTATGCTGCCACTATCGGGTCATCGCGCCTTCTGCACCGGTGGGGTTACCCGAAGTTAAGCTGGGACTATTGCCCGGAGCCGGGGGCACCCAACGTCTGCCCCGATTGATCGGAGCGGAAAAAGCGCTAGATTTCATGCTCTCCGGGGACCCAATCCCGGGCCCCGCTGCGGTTTCCATGGGCATTGCTGACGCGTTAGCCGAGGGCGACGTTGTTGAAGCGGGCCTGGCCTTTGCAGCGGATCTGATTGCCAAAGGCAGTCCTGTGCGACGCATCCGAGACGAAGAAGCAATCGTTCAGCAGGCACGCGGAAACTCAGAGATCTTTGACAACGCACGTAAAAACGCTGCGCGTAAGATGCGCAAACGTTTTGCGCCAGAAATGATCGTGCAGTGCGTCGAGGCGGCAGTGAACCTTGGTGATTTCGATGCAGGCATCGCCGTAGAGCAAGAATGCTTTGGCAAATGCTTGAAGCACCCACAACGAGAATCGTTGATTCACATCTTTTTTGCCGAACGCGAAGTGGCGAAAATTCCAGATGTACCCAAGGACACCGAAACCCAAGACATTGCCAGCGCGGCGGTTATCGGTTGCGGCACCATGGGCGGCGGTATCGCCATGTCATTTCTCAACGTCGGCATTCCCGTGATTTCCGTGGAAATGGATCAAGAGGCTTTGGATCGCGGCTTGGGCGTCATCAAAAAGAACTATGATATTCAGGTGCAACGGGGACGCATGACCGCAGAGCAAGTGGATCAGCGCATGTCGCTCATCAGCGGCACTACGGACTATGCAGATATTGCTCAAGCCGACGTCATCATCGAAGCCATCTATGAAAACATCGATGTAAAAGTCGAGACCTTCAAAAAGATGGACGCAGTAGCCAAGCCAGGCGCTATTTTGGCCAGCAACACCTCAGGCCTAGACATCGACAAGATGGCTGCTGCTACAGGGCGCCCTGAAGCCGTTATTGGCCTGCACTTCTTCAGCCCAGCCAACGTCATGCGCCTGTTGGAAGTGGTGCGAGGGGAACAAACCAGCAAAGAGGTGATCGCTACTTCCATGAAGCTGGGTCGAACCCTAAACAAAATAGCCGTGCTGTCCGGCAATGCGCCGGGCTTCATCGGCAATCGCATGTTGGCCGGCTACACCCGCCAAGCTGGAGAAATTATCTTGCAGGGCGCAACGCCCTATCAGGTAGACAACGCCATTCTCGGTTTTGGTATGCCCATGGGCCCCTTCCAAATGAACGATTTGGTTGGTTTGGATCTGGGCTGGCGCGCACGCAAACTCAATGGCATCAAGCCAGAGGATGTGCCCATCACCGCGCGGGTGGCGGACAAGCTGTGTGAGATGGATCGCTATGGCCAAAAGACCAGCCGCGGTTACTACATCTATCCAGAAGGTAGCCGAGCCGGGCAAGCTGACCCTGAGGTGGTGCAGCTGGTGGAAGAGACTTCCGCGGAATTGGGTATTGACCGTCGTCCAATCGATGACGATGAGGTACTTAAGCGCTGTCTGTACCCATTGATCAATGAAGGTGCACGCATTCTCGAGGACGGCATCGCCATTCGTCCCTGTGACATCGATATTGTCTACATCAATGGCTACGGCTTCCCGGAAGTCACTGGCGGCCCAATGTTCTGGGCAGACCAGATTGGTTTGGACAAGATTCTGGCAGACATCAAAAAATTTGAGGCCGAGTACGGCGGCGACATATGGAAGCCTGCTCCCCTGCTAGAAAAATTGGTCGCTGAAGGGAAGAACTTCGCGAGCCTACAAGGGTAGCTTGGGAAGACTGAGCGAAGTCAGGCTAGGGAGCAGGCACACTGCCTCCCTAGCCCCATAACAGCTAACAATCAACGCCCGCTGGGGAGGCACACCATGGGTTCATCCAACCAACTCTTGACCCAAGGCATTCATCACGTATCCATTAACGTCAAGGACGTGGACCAAGCCCTGGCGTTTTACGTGGACGTATTGGGCTTGGAATTACTGCCCAGGCCGGATCTGGGTTTCCCCGGAGCCTGGCTTAAAGCAGGTAATCAGGAAATTCACTTGTTGGGTATCGATAGCGGCGCCCCAGTAAAAGAGCAGCATTTTGCCTTTTCGGTAGAGAATGCCGAATCCGTCAGAGCCAGCCTGCTGCAAGCAGGTGTTGACGCCTCAGAGCTGCGTGACATACCTCAAGTGTGTTCTCAATTTTTCACCCATGATCCTAGCGGCAATATGATCGAATTTAATCAGCGACTGTAGCGCTGCTGCCAAACCTTAGGCTGGAGCCGACAACAACAGCCGTGGCTGGTTCCGCTTGCGGCCACCCCGTCCCTTTCGCTATTTCAGTCTGTTGCCGTCTCTACCCTAGCCTCAAGCCCTGCTAACCCCGCCCAAGCCACGCTTTCGAACCAAACCCTTTGCCCCGGAACAACGAACTGTTCGCCATGCCAGTTCCCTGCGTATTGATCAATGCAATGCATACAGGCTACTTTCTTCACGACGTGCTGCGCGGGAAACAACCTGCGCAAGCAGGCGGTTACAGACCACACTGCGCGAGCAGGCGGTTACAGACCACAAAGGAGGAGAACATGCTCGATACACCAACGGCTCAGACTGAAATGGATCTATTGGCCCGCGCTGCAGATCTGGCAACTCGATTCGCCCCCCTTGCGGAGGATTTCGATCGCAATCGTCAGCTTGCCCAAAGCGCCAGCGACGCCATGGCCGAGGCCGGATTCTATCGCCTGTTCGTACCCCAACACTTGGGCGGACTTGAAGCATCGCCAGTGGTCAGCGCCCAGATCTTCGAACGCTTGGCCCAGGGCAACGCCGCCTGTGGTTGGGTCGCCTTCATTGCCGCGACCAGCGGTTCAACCCTGGCCAGTATTCCCGAAACAACAGCCCGAGCGATCTTTAGTCACCCCAACGTCATGGTGGCAGGTGTTTTCGCCCCATCGGGCAAAGCACAGCTGGACGGAACCAACGTCACCGTTAATGGCCGCTGGCAATGGGGCTCAGGCACGCAGAATGCGGATTGGGTGCTTGGCGGTTGCATGATCGACGACGGCTCAGACAAAGCAGCTCAACATATGGTGTTGATGCCCGCCAAGGAGATCAACTTTCTCGACACCTGGTACGTATCCGGGCTGCAGGGAACAGGCAGCACGGACTTTGAAGTCAGCGACTTAACGCTGCCCCAAGGCCATATCGTTGGCTATGACAATCACAGGCCGCCGAAAACACCCCTATATCAGTTTCCTCAATTTACCCTGCTGGCAATCGGAATTGGCGCAGTGGCACTGGGCATCGCCAGAGCAGCCATCAACGAGTTAGTTGATCTGGCCCAGAGCAAAAAACGCATCAACAGCAAGGCCACGCTAGCGGACAGAGCCCATTCCCATCTGGAGGTCGCAAGAGCTGAGGCAACTCTTCGCAGTGCTCGCGCGTTTTACTTTGAGTCCATTGAATCCGCTTGGGCAACGGCGATGGCAAATGAAAAAGTCAGCATCGACCAACGCCGAGACATCCGCTTGGCCACCACTTACGCGGTGGAAGCCAGCATCAAAACCGTCGACGCCATGTACACCCTAGGCGGTGGCGCATCCGTATACAGAGAATCACCTCTGCAGCGTCATTTTCGAGATGTGCATATGGCGTCCCAACACATCATGGTGGCGCCCAGCACGTTAGAAACCGTGGGCAGGCTCTATCTGGGCCAAGAGGCCCAGACTGCGACCCTTTAACGGCTGACAAATTAGCCCACGACCCAACCGCCATCCACGTCGATGGTGGTACCGGTGACAAAGTCATTTTCCACCACAAACATGATGCCTTTGGCCACTTCCTCTGGAGTACCTGGACGGGGAATGAGATTTTTGGCCGTTGCCCCGGCCAGCATTTTGGCCCGAGCATCTGCATCGTTACCGAACATTGGCGTATCGATAACGCCGGGGCTTACGACGTTGATACGCTTAGGCGCCAACTCTGCAGCAACAGCTCGAGCAAATTGTTCCACGGCTCCGCCTACCGAGGCGATGGCTGCCTGACCCGGCTTGGCGCGTCGGGCTGGAGCACCTGACACCAGCACAATGGACCCGTTTTCCGTCAAATGCTCAGCGCCAAGGCGCACCACATTGGTGTAGCCCCAGAGTTTGTCAAAAGACGCCCGATAACCCGCCAAGTCCATTTGTAAAAACGGCCCGGCTGCCCGCTCGCCACCGGTGGCGGCAGAAATCAGCACGTCAAAAGGTGCCTGAGCTGCAAAAAGCGCTGACAGCGCGGCTTCGTCCCGCACGTCGCATGCCTGCAGTTCTACACCAGGGAGATCCCCGGCTTTATCCGGATTACGACTGATGGCCACCACCTTGGCGCCTTGAGCTTGAAGGAGGCTAATGGTGGCTAACCCAATTCCAGACGTACCACCAAAAACCAGCGCTTTCTTTCCTGCTAAATCCATTGTTTCTCCCCGTTAATACAATAACCACTGATACGAAGCGCTATTGGAGCAAAGCCAAGGGGATCTGTCATCTTGCTTTGACTAAAGCTCGGAACTAGACGCCTAATTTCGCTACACTAGTCGCTGAAGTTTTAGAGCGAACCACGTGTATCCAGACAGCCCTCTTCCCGACGCCCTCGAACGCCTACGCACCCGACGTTCGGTCAAGGCCATCGACCTGCAAGAACCCGGTCCAAACGAAAGAGACTTGGAGACAATTCTTGAGACGGCGACACGAGTGCCCGATCACGGCAAGTTAGGCCCTTGGCGCTTGGTCACCTTCCAAGGCCAAGACCGTACGGACTTTGGCGACATTTTGGCCGCCAGGTGGCAAGCGCTATACCCCCAAGCTAACGACGCCCAGATCAGTCATGAGCGCAATCGCTTCCTTCGAGCCCCGGTGGTCATCGCGGTTATCAGCCAGCGCCAGGCGGAACACAAAATCCCAGAATGGGAGCAAATTTTGTCTGCTGGGGCGGTCTGTCAAAATCTACTGGTTGCCGCCAGCCTGTCTGGCTACGCCGCTCAATGGCTGACAGAGTGGTACACCTATGATGCTCACATCCAGTCGCTGTTCCAGATTGGGGATCATGAAGACATCGCCGGGTTTATCTATTTGGGCAGCGCCGGAGAAAAGCCCGATGAACGCGCTCGACCGGATCTGGCATCGCGCATCAGTTCTTGGCGCAGCTTTAGCGAAAGATCAAACTAACCATTCATTTTTAACAACGAGGGGAAACTCATGGAAGATGTCGTAATCATCGACGCAGCGCGTTCTGCAGTGGGACGCAAAGGTGGCAGTATTGGAGGAGCACATCCTGCGGACATGCTTGGTCAGGTCATGATGAAACTGCTAGCCCGCAACGGACTTGAATCTGCCCAGGTTGATCAAGTGGTCGGCGGCTGCGTAAACAAACTGGCATCCCAGGGCATGAACATCACCCGTACCGCCTGGTTGGCCACTGGTGGCGCCATCGAAACGCCCTGTATCACCATCGATTCTCAGTGTGGCTCTTCTCAGCAATCCACCACTCTCGCCCACAACATCATCAGTTCTGGCGCCGCCGACGTGGTTATGGCCTGTGGCGTAGAAAACATGACCCGGGTACCCATCGGTAGCGACGCCATACCCGCCAACAAAAAAATGGGCAAACCCATTGGCCGCAGCTACTTCGAGCAGCGCGAATTCACCAGTCAGTTTGAGGCGGCCGAGCGTTTAGCAGAAAAATATCAGTTGACCCGTAGCGATACCGATAACTTCGGATTGCAAAGTCAAATTCGAGCCAAGGCCGCCATCGAAAACGGTCACTTTGACAGCCAGATCATTGAGATCGAGGCGCCAGAGATGGACGACGACTTTGAGCGTACGGATAACATGCTGCACGTCACCCGCGATGAAGTGCCGAGAGAAACCAGCCTGGAGGCCTTAGCCGGCCTGAAAGCTGTGGCCCGAGAAGACGGCATACACACCGCCGGCACCTCTTCACAAATCGCAGATGGCGCCGCTGCGGTACTCATGATGAGCGCATCCAAAGCCAAAGAACTCGGACTGAAGCCAGCCGCAGTGGTTCGGGCGTCAGCACTGGTAGGCTGTGACCCGGTCATGATGCTGGAAGGCCCTATTCCTGCAACCGAGAAAATGCTGGCGCAAACCGGTTTGGCCATTGGCGATATCGACGTTTTCGAAATCAACGAAGCCTTCGCTTCTGTGGTTCTCTCTTGGGCAAAAACTGTGGGTGCTGACATGGCCAAGGTGAATCCCAACGGCGGCGCTATTGCCCTGGGCCACCCTCTGGGCGCCACTGGCTGTATTCTGGTTACGAAGGCACTGCACGAGCTTCAGCGCACCAATGGTCGCTATGGCTTGATCTCCATGTGCTGCGGCGGCGGATTGGGCACCGGTACCTTAATCGAACGCGTCGCGTCCTAGCGTGCACTGCCACGGCTTTTCGGGTCACAGACCCGGAAAGCCGGTCTGTTGTTAAGACAGATAACTCAGGACTGCGCCCAAGAAAACCACGGTCGCTGACACCCTCGCCTTCCCCGGATCAGTCGAGCAGCCAGCCGCTGCAAACCGCAACGCACCTTGGATTTAAAATCCACACAACAATCCACGGACGCGACCTTAGGAGACTTTAGGACGCACGCTCATCGGAGCAATCGGTCACTAACCCGCAACGTGGCGTACGATTCCGAGCAAAAACCGGCCTATAGCGTGCGCGCTAACCACCAGCGAAAAGCGCTGGCAACCCGATCTGTCATACGGGTGCGATTGTAGGCATCACCTAAGCGCTTGAGAAATTCGCTGCGCGTGGGGTAGCTAAAAATGGTCTTTGCTGCCGCTGACAAACCCAATCCGTTAGTCATCATCAAACCAATCGGCGCCACCAACTCCCCAGCCTCTTTGGCGATGATGGTTGCGCCCAGTATTTTGTCGGACCCGCGCTGGGTATACACCTCAGCGTGCTGCTCGGTTTGGTCCAGTACCTGAGGATCCGCTCGAGAGCGATCCAGCTCGTTCAGGTCAAACTCGTAGCAATCAAAGGCCACGCCTTTGCGCTGCAGACTGTGTGGATTCTCACCAATACTGGCCACTTCCGGATCCGTGTAGGTGCAGTGCGGAACAATCAGGCCGTCCACTTTTGCTGTTGGCGCGAACAGCGTGTTTTGAATCAACGCTCGCGCTTGCGCATCAGCATGATGGGTAAATTGCAGCCTGGCGGTACAGTCACCTGCTGCATAGATACGTTTATTGCTGGTTTGCAATTTAGGATTCGTGACGATAAACCCTTGGGCGTCTACGGCCACTCCTGCAGCGTCTAGGTTCAAATCCTGGGTGTTGGGCTTTCGGCCCAGCGCCACCAAAATCCGTTCGCAAGTGATGGATTGCTCACCACAGACAATGGTATTTCCCCCACGGACTTCTTGAACGCCTTGGCCTAAAAAAAGCTGAACTCCTGCGCGACTGAGTGCACTGGCAACCGCCTCACTGGCACGAACGGTCTCGTTCGGCAAAACCCGATCAGCCAGCTCGAACAGCGACACACTGACGCCCAGCCGAGCAAACGCTTGGGCCAGTTCGCAACCAATGGCTCCAGCACCGAGAATCGCCAGAGATTGAGGTGGTTCAACCAAATCAAAGACAGTTTCATTCGTCAGGGGTACTGCCTCAAGCAAACCGGGTATGGGCGGCAAACTGGCGCTGGCTCCGGTACACAAGGCCACGCGTCGGGCATCGATTCGTGTATCGTCCACATGGATTTGCCCCGCCTCGTCGAACCGAGCATGGCCAAAAAACACATCCACGCCGGCATCGGTGTAGCGCTCTACCGAGTCATGAGGAGCAATTCCTGCGCGTACTTGGCGAAGCCAAGCAAACGCTGCTCGAAAGTCTGCATTGTCGCGTTTGCTGTAGGCTAAAAGAGACTTGGACGGCATGCAGCCTACATTCAGGCAATCGCCACCCATACGATGCCTTTCGATCAGGGCCACCTTGGCGCCCAGGCCAGCAGCGCCGATGGCGCTGATCAAACCCGCCGGCCCTGCTCCCACCACCACAAGGTGATAGCGCTCCTGGGGCTCTGGATTTTCATAATCGTCAGGGCTCAAAAGTGACCGGGTGATTTGGTCAAATTCCGCGTCCATTTGTGCGACCCCGCTCATGGTTGATCTCCGTTGACCGAGTCTGAAGAAGGCTCCAGTTCTTGCTCTAACGCCTTACTGGCAAAACGCGTAATCAATACGGTCAATCCTAAGGTGGCAATTAAACCGATATACAACAAGCTGTTACCCACCGGCGATTCCGACAACTCTCCTTGCAACAATGTCGTTAGGTTCTGCGCAATGGAGCCCAGATACACATAGAGGAGCGTACCGGGAATCATGCCCAGCCAAGAAACCAACACATAGGTACCCAGAGGCACCCGGGTAAGACCCAGAGCATAGTTCAGCAAATTAAAGGGAAAGGCCGGAGAAAGTCGGGTCAGTAATACCACCAGAGCCCCACGCTGACCCACGGCACGGTCCAGAGCAGCGAATCTGGGCATAGCGGCCAACTTGTCGGCCACCCAGTCTCGGGCAGCAAATCGCCCAATAAGAAACGCACAGGTCGCGCCCACCACGCTAGCAACCGAGACAATGACAAAGCCATAACCTAGCCCGAATAAATAACCGCCCCCTAGCGTCAGCAAACTTCCAGGCAACATCAGCACTACCGCGGCGATGTAAAAGAGCGCGAAGGCAGCCCAGGCCAACGTCGGATTCCGCTCAATCCAAGCAAAAAAACCGGCCAACCAATCAGCCACCGGCAAGGTCAGCGCCGCGAGCAAAAGCACCGCGAGCACGGCAGCGAAAATGAGTGGTTTAGACATCAAAGAGCCTCGGCCATTTCGCGCAGGGCGAACTTCTGCACCTTGCCGGTGGAAGTCTTAGGCAGCTCCGTGAACACAACATGTTTGGGCACTTTAAAACGGGCAAGGTTTTCTCGACAAAATGCTAAAACCTGGTCTGCTGAGAGCGTTTCACCAGACTTCAGCGCAACAAAGGCGCAGGGCGTTTCACCCCACTTGTCGTCACTTTTGGCCACCACCGCGGCCTCCATAATGGCGGGATGTTTGAAAAGCAGATCTTCAATTTCAATACTGGAGATATTCTCGCCACCCGAGATGATGATGTCTTTAGAACGATCCTTTATCTGTATGTAGCCATCCTCGGACCAAACCGCTAGATCCCCAGAGTGAAACCACCCCCCCGCAAAGGACTCTTGCGTCGCCGCTGGATTTTTCAGGTACCCCTTCATCACATTGTTGCCACGCATCATGACTTCGCCAATGGTCTCGCCATCTTGGGGCACGGGTTCTAGCGTGTCTGGGTTTGCCACCATCAGCCCTTCCAACATCTGTCCGCCAACCCCCTGACGCGCTTTCAAACTGGATTGAGTGGCTGAATCCAAACTGCCCCAAAGATCGTCTCGCCAAGCACAAAGAGTCACCGGCCCGTAGGTTTCTGTAAGACCATAGACATGAGTGACCTCTACCCCCTGCTCCTGCATACCCTGAATAATCGCCGCCGGAGGCGCTGCCCCGGCCGTCATGGTTTTAATCGGTTTAGTCACGAGGCGCTTCAACGCCTCCGGCGCGTTCAACAGGGTATTCAACACCACCGGAGCGCCACAGAAATGAGTGACGCCAAATCGACCAATGGCCTCATAAACCGCCTCTTCTCTAACCTGACGCAGACACACCGATGTGCCTGCATTCACCGCCAAAGTCCAAGGAAAGCACCAACCGTTGCAGTGAAACATGGGTAGCGTCCACAAATAGACGGGATGCTCCCCCATATCCCAGGTCAGGGCGTTGGAAACGGCATTCAGATAGGCGCCTCGATGGTGATAGACCACACCCTTGGGATTCCCCGTGGTGCCAGAGGTATAGTTCAGCGCGATGGCATTCCACTCGTCCGCGGGTAAAAACTCACTGGCATCCAGAGCCGTTAGAGGGTCTTCAGCCACCGGGCACTGATTCACCAAATCCTCATAGCTTTCCTCGCCCAGCAAGCTGCCTTCGGAGTAAGTGGCGTCATCAATATGAATCACCTGGGGCGAGGATTTCATCAGCGCCAATGCTTCTTCGGTGACGGGGCCAAATTCCTTATCAACGATGACCATCTTGGCTTCGCCGTGGTCCAAGATGAAGGCAATGGTCGCTGCGTCCAGGCGAATATTGATGGCATTAAGCACGGCGCCAGACATGGGTATGGCGTAGTGGGCCTCAAACATCTCCGGAATATTTGCGCTGATAATGGCCACGGTATCGCCGGTTTGAATGCCCCTAACCCGCAAAGCCGCAGCTACGTTGACGCTGCGATAATAAACGGCCTTCCAGGTCAACGAGCGATCGCCGTAGCATACGGCGGCCTTGTCGCCATAAATCATGGCTGCTCGACGCAGCATGGAAATGGGAGAGAGAGGCACAAAGTTAGCCGGATTTTGATCTAAGTCCTGATCGTAGATTGTCATTTCATCCTTCTCGCGATACTGCCCTTTGCAGCATTGTTCGTTTTGGTGTCAGTCGTGATATCCGTTATTCCAGCCCGCTTCACATCACGGACACGGTTGAAGCGTCCTAAAACCCAAAGCGGTATGAGCTGTTTTTCGTAAAACTTTAGCTGGCCTAGGGCAACTGGATTTTTTTCGCGTTCAGTTTATCCAGCGCCTGTTGATCCATGGTGATGGCTTTGCGGGCACGCAGATCCATTCGCAGTGCCACGGCCTGGGCGTTGACGCAGCAACGCCCCGTATGCGGATTAAAAATCAAATGGGCGAAGGATTGTACTCGAGGTCCTACCTCAACCACCCCGGACATGACTTGAAAGGGTTCACCAGAACGCAAAACCCCGTCGTAGCAGCGACGAAATTCCACCACTGCACCGCCCTCTTCTTCACTGGCCTGGCGCTCAGGAAAAATTGCTCCCCATAGATGAGGCATGGAATCTGAAATCCTCCCCATACAGCGATAAGGAAGCAACAACCCGCTTTCTGAACATTCGTCAGCTTCGATCACTCCAGCCCCGATGATGCTAAAGCCCATCGCTGACGCATCCTCGATACTCAAGTGATATAGGTTCAAGTCTTGGGTAATACCCCGGGGCAGCAGATGCGTGAGATCTTCGGGCATCATCATCGGTGACTTGAGCACCTGCTTCGGATCCAGACTATCTGGGGCAAAATCGCAGAGCATCGAACAAGCCACGGCACCCGTCACCTCATGACGCAGTTCAACGGCCACCTGGATGCCAGGGCCCTGAACAAAACTGAAGTAACCGCCTAGCGGCGCCGCCAGGCGCGATTCCGCCTGAAAGCGAATGTGCTGGCGCATGATCGCCTGGGGCAGCTCGGCTACTTGGCTAGGCTCCAAACAACCGTTGCGAATCAGCCCGGAAACCATGGTTTGATATAGTTTTTGTTCGCAAAAACGGACATTTAGATGATCGTTTTCATCGCACTCCCAGCGATTTACGCTGCCGCGAAAGGTCAATTGCATCATTCTTCCTTACTGTTAACTACGCGAGCTCAAAGCCCGGTGAGCAATATCATGAGCACCGCTGGCACGACGACAAATCGCATTAAGCGCCACCACACACGAAACCAAGGGTTATTGGCTGAACCGAGTTCAGCTCCACTGATGGCACTAGGCAAGCGCCAGGCAACGAAAATCGCGATCAGCAAGCCACCCACGGGCAACATGACCTGGTTGGGTAGGTACTCAATCCAACCTTCCAAGCTACGTTGATAAACAGACACCTGGGACCATGTGCTAAAACTCAGTGCGCTAATCCCAGAGCACGGCAGCAGCGCGCCAAACGTCGCGGCCGTAGCGCGCCGCCGAGTCCAGTTGAATCGCTCCTGAACAAAGCCGGTCACGGGTTCAGCAAGCCCAACAATGGACGTAATCGCGGCAACGCAGAGCAGTAGAAAAAACACCGCGCCGACGATGGCTCCGCCTTCCATACGTGCAAATGCCACTGGCAGAGTTTGAAATATCAAACCCGTCCCTGCCCCGACATCCAGTCCATGCTCAAAAACCATGGGAAAAATCACCAGCCCTGCTAGCAGCGCAACCAAGGTATCCGCGGCAACGATGATGATCGCAGAGCGAGGAATGGATACATCGTCAGGCAAATACGCGCCAAACATCATCATACCGGCCATGGCCACACCGATAGAAAAAAACGCCTGTGATAGTGCGGCCAAAAACGTCCCGCCATTCACTTTCGAAAAGTCCGGCGTAAACAAATAATTGAGAGCTGCGGGCATACCGCCACTCAAAGCGTTGTAGATCATTAAGCAAAGCAGCAGCACGCCTAACATGGGCATGAGAACCTTCACTGCCCGCTCGATACCGCCCCGTACTCCATTGACAATAATGATTCCTGCCGCCCCAAGGGAAGCAGCGCCCCAGAAAAATAAGTCCACAGGATCCGAAAGCAGTTGCTCAAAACGCAGCGCAGCGATTTGTGGTGAATCAGCCAAAAGATTACCCAGCAATGCTTGGTAAAAATAAGCAAGTACCCAGCCCGCTACCACCGCATAGGAGATTAAGATGCCGAAGGCGGTCAGCACCGTCAGATTTCCGACCCAGGACCAAGCCGGGCTCAGTCCTGCTTCAGCGCCGACCTTGGCAAAGGCAAAGGGAGGCGATTTTTGCCCCCTACGGCCAAGCATTAACTCAGCGATTAAGATCGGCACGCCGATACCGAATGCGCACAACAAGTACACCAGTACAAAGGCAGAGCCGCCGTTTTCTCCCGTCACATAGGGAAAGCGCCAGATATTGCCCAGGCCTACCGCAAAGCCGATAGCAGCAAGAATGAACCCGCTTCGTGAACCCCAGGCAGCGGTTTTCACTGCCATTTATCGCCCTGCAAATTCCGGTGCACGCTTCTCAACGAAGGCTTTGGCAGCATTTTTATGATCTTCGGTGGTAAAGCAGCGCGCCATACCCACGGCTTCCCGATCAAGGGCCTGACTTAACGTACCCGTATAGGCCGCATTGAGATTTCCCTTCATATAGCCCAACGCGATGGTCGGCATGGAGGCCAGCTGCTTGGCCGTGGTCGCGACTAGGTCTGCATAACCCTCAGCATCCGCCACCTGATTCACTAACCCCATATCAAAAGCTTGCTGACCACTGATCACAGGCGCGGTAAAAAGCAGTTCCCGGGCTTTTGCCTGGCCTACCAAGTAAGGGAGGAAATAGGAGATGCCGTAATCGCCAGATAAACCCACCTTGGCGAAGGCTGTGGTCATTTTGGCGGTATCCAAAGCCACCCGCAGGTCGCAGGCCAGCGCCATGGAAAGCCCAGCCCCAGCTGCCGGACCCGGAATCGCAGCCAAGGTCGGCTTGGCCAACTCGTGCAGCATCTTAGCCACTTCAAAACCGCCCCGGAGTCCTGCGGCCCGCTCTTCCAAGCTGGGCGCTGGACCGCCGCTGCCAGCGGCACCTGAGGCAAAACCCTTGACGTCGCCACCGGCGCAAAACGCCCCTCCTGCACCAGTCAGGACCACGCATCGCACTTGGCTGTCCTGAGCCAATCGGGGTAGCGCTTCCAACAAGCCTTGAACCATTTGGCCAGTCATGGCGTTACGCGCGTCCGGGCGGTTCATCGTTAACGTGGCGATGCCATCGGCATGGCTTTCAATTAATTGCTGTTGGTCACTCATTTCCCTCTCCTCAGGTTTTTGCTGTTCTCGATTCGGTACTGACAGTTCTCAGAGCTTGAGCATCAGTACCCATTGATGGCTCCACCGCCGCGCCAGCCCTTTGTTGGCTGTGTTTTCAACGATCATCCTAACCTTGAGCCCGTTTGCTTAGGAATTCTCAACCGTGGGCAGATTATTTTTTTGGGTGATCCAATAAACTAGGCCGCCAAAGGCGATCAAAGCTGCTGCCATCAGCCCCTCGGTGGGCCTTTCAGACACCAAGTAAACCAGAGTCCAAAAAATCACGACAGCGTAGATCACTATAGGCAGTGGATACCAGGGCATATTGAACGGCCGCTGCAGATCCGGCTCACGCCACCGCAACACCAGCGCACCCAACACCGTAAGCAATGAGTTCAGGGCTAACAGGGCACCAGAGAACACAATGATTTGCTCAAAGCTTGAGGTGGCTATCAGTAAAACCGTCAGCCCCACTTGGACCAATACCGCCACCACCGGAATTTCCTGCACGGTATGGGCCAACCCCCTCAAGGCATGAAAGTCCTGCCCCATAACCTGCAACGCCCGGGGGCCAGCCAGCAACATGGCGCTGACCGTCGAGACCAGCAAGATGCCCAGCATGCCGCCCACTAGGGCCGCTCCAGAGGCGCCAAAAGCATAGTCGGCTACGACGTAGCCAATCTCGACTTTACCCGCCATGGCGTGCATGGGTGCCACCGTCAAAAACATGGCATGCAGCAATAAGTACAAGGCGGTCACAGCAACGGTGCCAATCACCAGAATCTTCGGAAGATTTTTGCTGGGGTTGCTCACCTCACCGCTTAGATACGTGGCGGCATTCCAACCCGTATAGGCGTAATTCACATAAATCAGCGCTACCGCAAAACCGCCGGAGCCTAATATCGCAAGATCGCCGGTAGCTGGCACCCAGGCAACGGTTTGCAGGGTATCGACCTGCCACCAAGCGGCGGTAATGAAGAGCAGAATCAGAGCGATTTTTATCGCCGTAAAGGTCTGCTGAAATGCGCTGGAGCCACTGCGACTGCCTAAGTGAACGGCTCCGATGACCAGCACTAGGGCAATACTGGAGGGCACCACAGGCAGCTCAGGAAATACCGACTTCATGTAAGTAGCGGCGGTAATCGCAGCGGCGGCGGTAGGCGCAGAAAAGCCCACGGTGACCGACACCCAGCCGGATACAAATCCCGCCGCCGGGTGGTATACACGGGTAAGAAAATTGTACTCACCACCCGATCGGGGCAATGCCGCCCCTAACTCGGCGTAACATAAGGCTCCGCACAGAGCCACCACCCCACCGATCAACCAAAGCAACAAAATGAGGCCCGCATGCTGGATATCCAACAGCTGAAAGCCCAGGCTGGTAAACACGCCGGTGCCTACCATGTTGGCGATGACCAGAGTGATGGCCGTGCGTTGGCTAAAGAGATTGTGACCCTGACTCATTCATCCTCGCAGGAGCGACACTGGAAATCCCCAGATCGCTGTTAACCGTATCAAAACCCGAACAAGGGTCTATCTTCGTTCATAATCGACTCAAATGCCCAACGGAATAACCCATATGGCCAAAGAAATTTCAGCTGCCGACATCCTGATACGCCCTGCCGGGGAAAGTGATCGACAGGCCATTGCGACTCTAATGCCCTACCTAGCGGATTTTGCCATCCCGCCCCGCCGCCAAGCCGAACACCTTTGGTCCGGCGATGCGCAAATGGCCGAAGCAGTACTTTCCCAACCCTCAGCGTCGTCGTTTATCGACGTAGCCGAAGACCCCTCTGGCCAGGTGGTGGGTTTGATCATGGTGAGTCTCAGGGAGGAAATGCTCAGCCATGAGCCTAGTGCGCATTTGGAAGCCATTGTTGTCGCGCCTGAGTACCGGGGCCTAGGACTGGGCTCCAAACTCACACAGCACTGCGAGACTCGTGTCAAAGCACTAGGCGCGAAAACCTTGACCCTTCACGTTTTTAACCGCAATCAACGGGCAAGAGCACTCTACGCCGCCCAAGGCTTTGACGAAGAACTCATTCGGGCCATCAAGTGGTTGGATTGACCGCGCCTAGTGAGACCCCACGTCCTCAAACTTCTTGAGAACTTGTTCACAACTCCCTGTCTTAAAGGGGTTTTTAGGCCACTTCAGCCACTCACCGTCTCTCGCTAAGTCCAGACCTGTGCCACATTACCGGCTGCAAATTTTCAGGTGTGCTTTCCATGGACATGGCAGAACTATCAACTCTTATGGCCCTCACCTTGGGCGTGGGCTGGGCCAGCGGCATAAATCTCTATGCGGCTGTCCTAGCCTTAGGTTTGGCTGGCGCAACGGGCTATGCGGACCTACCCCAAGGCCTTGAAGTCGTTCAGAACCCACTCGTCATCGGCGCTGCCGGACTTATGTATCTGGTGGAATTTTTTGCCGACAAAATCCCTGGGGTGGATACCGCCTGGGATACCCTACACACCTTCGTTCGCTTGCCCGCCGGCGCCCTGCTCGCCGCTGGTATGTTTGAGGATCAGGCAGCAGGGTTAGAGCTGGCTGCCGCATTGGTGGGTGGCGGTTTGGCCGCAACCTCACATGCCACCAAGGCAGGCTCACGGGTCTTAATCAACACCAGCCCAGAACCCTTTACCAACTGGACCGCATCGGTAGCCGAGGACTTGTCAGTTTTCGGAGGGGTTTGGATGATGCTAAACCAGCCTTGGCTATTCGTCGGACTGTTGATCGTCTTCCTACTGCTGCTGGTGTGGCTGCTACCTAAGATCTGGCGGGGAGTGAAATTCCTGTTCGCGAAACTTCGGAGTTTTTTTGGCGGGCCGCCAGCGCAACCTTTGAATACAGATGCGGTTAACGGGCAAACCCCGCCGCAGACCCCGGCGCCACAGCCAGAGATCGCTGGGTCGCCGCCGCAAAACTCCTGAGAGATTCCTAAAACGCAGCCCTAGGGCTGCGTTTTACCGTGGTCCTGTTTACCGCGGCGCTTTGAACGCGGTTTTTTAACACCGCTTTTTTCCGGCTTTACAGTTCCGATCGGGAGCCTAGAACCGCAGATCAACTGTTGCGGTAGTTACCCGGTCGCTTTTCAAAAAACGCTTCGATGGCTTCCGCGTGATCGGGCTCTGCATGGCAAATAGCCTGATAGCTCGCTGACTTATCCAAGAGTTCATCGAGGCTGGCGTTCTGACTGGCACGCATGAGTTGCTTGGTCAGTCGCACCGCATGAGGCGGATTAGCAGCGATACCGGCTGCAAGAGTCTGGGCGCGTTCCACCAGTGCTTCCGGCTCAACCACTTCTGAAACTAAGCCCATCTGCAAGGCAGCATCAGCTTTTACTGGCTCGCCGGCAAAGGCCATGAGGCAGGCATTGGAATAGCCCACCACACGCGGCAGAAACCAAGCTCCGCCGTCGCCAGGAATCAGGCCCAACTTGGAAAAACTCTCCGCAAACATGGCATTGGTGCTGGCGATGCGGATATCGCACATGGTCGCCAAATCGCAACCCGCGCCTACCGCTGGACCATTCACCGCGGCAATAATCGGCACATTCAGGCTATAAATCGCCCGGGGAATGCGTTGAATACCCTTGCGATAGGCCTCGGCCTGATCCATGGGGTCACCGCTGAACATACCGGTTCGATCACGCATGTCCTTTACGTTACCACCCGCACAAAAAGCGCTGCCTTCGCCAGTCAAGACCACTGCCCTGATGGCCATGTTGTCGTTGATCTCTTGGCAAACCTGGACAATGTCATCGAACTGCTCGGCACCAGTCAGCGCATTGCGCGTTTCTGGGCTGGACATGGTTAAGGTCAATACGTGGTTGTCGAGAGAACGAGTTAAGAAAGACATGAAAGCTCCAGTGAGATGAAAAGAAAGTCGTCATGACTTCTGTCGTGACAGCCGCAATGGTACCTATGGAATCGAAAAAGGGGTACGCCGATACCGCAGCATCTGACCACTGCCAACACCGCTGTGTTGCCCCGCTTCTAAGGCTATTTGTCCATTGACCACCACCATATCGATACCCGTAGCCTCGGTCTTAGGCTCATCGTAGGTCGCCTGATCTGCAATATCCTGAGGCCGAAACAGCATCAAATCTGCCCAATAGCCGGGCTTTATTTCGCCTCGCTGGTTCAGACCAAACGTCTTAGCGGATAAGGACGTCATGCGACGCACGGCTTCCGCCAGAGACAATACGCCCCGCTCCCGCACGTAGTATCCCAATACCTTGGGGAAGGTCCCAAACAGCCTGGGATGCGGTTTGCCTCGCAGATCGGGAATACCGTCGCTGCCTACCATCATGTCTGCATGGGCCAGATTGGTTTCGACATCGGCCTCATCGATAATGAAGTGAATGCACAGAGTTCGATCGCCAAATGGCGCCGTTAGTATTTTGATCACTAAGTCCGTTAGCGAGATGTTTTCTTCGGCTGCTATGTCTACCAGCATGCGGCCTTCATATTGGCGAAAAGCCTTACAGCTGGCGATGCGAACCACTTCAGCGAGATCTTCGCTAACCCGATCCAGATTAAAGTACTCAATCATGCGGCCACTGCCTGCGGTATAAGGATACACATCCAGCGTTACTGGCTGGCCCTGCCGCAGCGCTTCATCCACCAGCTGTAGGGATTGATTCACCTTGCCCCAGTTACCCTTGCCCGCGGCCTTGTGATGAGAAATGTGCAAATGCACACCGCTGTCCCGAGCAATTTGCAAGCTCTCCTCCACCGCCTCCAGCAACCTGTCGCCTTCGTTGCGCATGTGGGTGGTATACAGAGCATCAAACGGGGCCGCCATTTTTGCCAGCTCAGTGACTTCGTCAGTATCACTGTAGCGGCCGGGGCGATAAATCAAACCGCTGGAAAAGCCGCAAGCTCCTTGCTCCAGCGCCCGGGTAACGTGATCCTGCATTTCGCGCATTTGGGCGTCATTGGGGGCTTGCTTGCTTTCGCCCATGACAAGAGAGCGCACGGTGTTGTGGCCCACCAACATCATGTTGTTAATGGCCGGTTTGCGCGCCAACGCAGCAGCAAAGTAACCGTCCAGATCCGTGAACTCTCCTTCCAGCCCGGCCAAAATACCGCCGCTGGCGGCAACAGAGTCCTTAGCCGGGTCCGCAGGAATGGCGGAGAAACCGCAGTTACCGCTAACCACCGTGGTGACGCCCTGGGAAAGTTTGAATTCCATGCCAGGATGACGAAAAAAAGCCCCGTCATCGTGAGCATGGGTATCGATTAGCCCCGGACAAAGGACTGCGCCTTCGGCAGCGACTTCTCGACCGCCTGGGGCTAAGCCTTGACTAACGGGGCCCACTTCGTTGATTCGACCTTCACAGACGCTGACATCGCCAACCCAAGCCGGACTGCCGCTGCCGTCGAGAATACTCACTTGGCGAAAAATCAAATCGTTCATATTGTTATCCTTGATTCGTTATCTTTGCTCGCCGTCAATGGCAACACTCCCGTTGGCAAGCTCCCGTTGGCAAGAGCGGCCAGCAGCCTTTGAGTAGCGCGTTTGCAGATTGTTAAAGGCCGTATTCGCTGGGCCGGGTCCGTACCCATTCACCAATACGCTCCCCGATCATGAAACAGGTCAGGTTGGTATTGGCACGAGGCACCGACGGCATGATGGATGCATCTGCCACAACCAACTGCTCTACTCCATGACATCTCCCCATGGCGTCCACTACTGCATCTGCATCCTCGGCCGGTCCCATTTTTGCAGTACCACAGGGGTGATAGCCAGAGCCCGAAAACTTGCGACAAAGTTGCTCTAAATCCTCAAGCGACGCACCTCTGGAGAGATCCGGAAAAGTCACCTCATGAATCATCTGCGCCAAAGCTCCGGTGCGCGTAAACGCCAAAGTATCGCGCATACAAGACGCCAGCCGCCTGGCGTCCCTAGCATCCTCGCAAAAACGGTTGGCAATGGTGGGCGGTGTAAACAGCCCCATATCCGCCAAGGTGAGCTGACCACGCCCGTACTGGTATTCCAGCACCGGCGCCAACATGAACAGCGGTGGGCCCGAGCGGCGGCCCGCAAAACTGATTTGCTCAATTTGCAGGTCGTTGCGTTTGTCTGAGCCCTCGGCGGTGTATCTCAATATGGTCTGAATAATTGGGCGATCGAAGTCGATAAGCGACGGATCCTTGACCTCACAGACGACCCCCAAGGCCGGGTGATCGCTTAAATTCTGCCCCACACCCTGGGCTAACCGAACCGGATCTACGGCCAGATGAGCTAGCTGATCCTTGGGGCCGATGCCCGACCGCAACAGCAGTGTTGGCGACATCAGCGCACCAGCGCACAAAATCACCAGTCGACCAGCGATGGTGCTGACCTGGTCACCATCACTGACATGACTTGGCTGTACTTCAACTCCAGTACAGCGGCTGCCCGCAAAAAGCAGTCTGCGCACGGTAGTGTCAGCTCGTATGGTTAGATTCGGCCGGATACGCGCCGGGGCCAAATACCCCACCGCCGCAGAAATACGTAGCCGCCCCAGTTTGTTCATGGGCTGTGGGCCCGCACCATAACCATCAGGGTCGTTGGCGTCTGCGCACTGGGGATAACCCAGATCCTGAGCCGTCGATAGAAATGCCTGGTGTTGAGGCTCTAGCTCTTCTTCTGGATAACGCCGGATCGTGATTGGCCCACTGTCGCCGTGATAGGGCTTGTCACCGAAATCGAGATCTCGTTCCAAGCGCTTAAACGCTGGCAAAACCGAGGCCCAATCCCAACCATCATTGCCCTCATAGGCCCATTCATCATAGTCCTCGGGCATACCGCGCAAGGCTATGGTGGTATTAACAGCAGAAGAGCCCCCTACGACTCGACCTCTTGGAAAGCGGTCCACGCGCCCCTGGGTGGGTTCATACTGAAACCCCCAGTCGTGATCGGTGTAGGAATTGTTGTGGGAGTTAATCAAATCATCGGGGGTGTCCTGAAGCAGCGGATAGTCCGGGCCAGACTCCAGCAAACAAACCCGAATATTAGGGTTTTCACTCACCCGCGCCGCGATGGCGCTACCCGAGCTACCGGCCCCGACAATCAACACATCAAACTGATCCGCTTCCACGCTCTTTCCCCCACTCGGTTTTAGCTTCGGGCCCGACACGACTCTTGCCTATCAGCATCGAATCCTTCCGTCACCGATTGAATCAAAGCCGCTGACGGGATGATAGTCTTGGCGGAGTAAAAAGGACGGCCACCGTGATCCCAGATACCGACATCACAGCTCTTATCCTTTGCGGTGGTCAAGGCCGTCGCTTTGGAAACGACCCCAAGCCCTTGGCGTCGTTGAAAAAAGGCCCTAACCGCCGCGCTCTGGTGGACCATGTGATTGCGGCCCTACCAGATTCCATACCCATCCTAATCAGCGCGAACAGCCACTTGGCCGACTATGAAGCACGCGCACCGGTGATTCGCGATACTGACCTTGGCACCCAAAATTCCGGCCCACTGCTGGGCATCTACAGCGCCTTAGGGGTTATCGACACGCCTTGGTTACTGGTGTGCCCCGCCGACATGCCGTTACTGGGCCCCGAGTGGTATCGACCCCTTACCAATGCACAGGAACAAATACCTAGCCCGCGGGTGATTCACGATGGCGTTCGCTTACAGTCACTGTTGTGCCTGATACCCCTAAGCGTCCGCCCGGACCTACAGGACTATCTTGAACAAGGTGGACAGAGCGTGCGGGACTGGCATCGGCGCGTGCACGCTCTGGAGGTCAAAGTTGATACTGACGCTGATGCCTTTAGTAACGTCAATACCCGGGAAGAATTGGAGATGCTGGAGCATTCGTTGCTCCAGCGCTGAAATCTAGACCTACTCCCCCATTTGGGATTGCAGATAATTTTCCAGACCCGTTCGTTCGATCAGTCCTAACTGAGTTTCCAACCAATCCACGTGTTCTTCTTCCGACATCAGAATGTCGTTGAACAGATCTCGAGAGCCGTAATCCCCACAGGCCTCACAGTCGGCAATGGCTGCACGTAGATCCGGTATCGCGATCATTTCTAGGGCCAGATCACACTCCAACATCTCTTTGACGTTTTGACCGATCATGAGCTTTCCTAAGTCCTGCAGATTGGGTAAGCCTTCTAGGAACAAAATCCGCTCGATGATTGAATCGGCATGCTTCATTTCATCCACAGATTCCTCCATCTCCATTTTGCCCATCTTCTTAAGCCCCCAGTCATCGAGCATTTTGGCGTGCAGGAAATACTGGTTTATCGCGGTCAGCTCGTTTTTCAGAACTTTGTTGAGGTGGTCGATTACTTTGCTGTCCAGACTCTTCATACCGCTGACTCCTGATTTGTGTGCAGCAAGGTTGCCTGAAAGCACTCCTTAGAGCAAGAAAACACCGTCTAAGCCATTGTTTTATAACGATAATCAATCACAACAGAGGGTAAGAGTACAAACAGTATTGCAATCAAGAATGATTTGCATTTACACTTTCGCTGTCGATTTAATCAGGCCCCCATTGTGTACATCTGTTTGTGTAAAGCCGTCACCGATCACCAGATCCAGGACGCCGTCATGGCGGGGGCAAACTCCTTTCGCCAAGTACAAGCACAACTGGCGGTCAGTACCGGGTGCGGTCGATGCGCCAGCGCCGCTCAGTTAGTCATTGAACGTGCCCTGAACGACAAAGCCACTCGCCCTGGCGCTAGTGGATCCAGCCTAAACATTGCAGACCTGACATCCGAAGAAGTATCCAGCTTGGTCTACGCCGCCTAGGCGCTCATACCCTCTTCTTTTCACTCTGTTCTTTTCACTTTGTTCTTTTCACTCTCTGCTTTTGACAGGCCCTGCGCCCTAGAAGGCCCTGTGCTTTTTAAATGATTCCCAGCTCCATCTATCTCCTCAGCCCCAACAAAAGCCCCAGCAACCATTCTCAGCCTGTCTCTAATCAGATTTATGCTGCCCTTGCGATCCAGAGCGACTCATAGGATTCTGTGGATACCAGACGTCCAACACTGGAGAGATACGCCCATGACCGATCATGCTAATTCCACTGCACAAACTCGGCCGCCAGTGGATTACATTCAGCGCACTCGGGATCTGTACTCCAGTCTGGGGCATCCACCGTATCAATGGGTGTCGAATTCAGGAGCCCCCCCCTTTCAGCCAATCACGAAACCCCTGTCTCAAAGCAAGCTCGCGGTCATTGCTTCCGGTGGGATCTATCGGCGTGGCCAAATCGCCTTCCATTACAAGGATGACATCAGCTATCGGCGTATCCCCATGGAAACCGACCCTGGCGACCTTCGAGTCACCCATTTTGCTTACGATCTTACTGCTGCCCGGCGCGACCCCAATGCTGTGCTGCCGTTACAAGCCCTGGGTCAACTTGCCCGTGATGGCCGAATAGGATCCTTGGCTAAGCATGCCCTAACCTTCATGGGCGGCATTTATTCCAGCCGCAAAGTGCAAGACATTCTGGCGCCGGCCATGGTTGATGAACTCATCAACGAGGAAGTGGACCTAGCGATCTTGATTCCGGTCTGACCCGTTTGCCATCAGTCCGTGGGACTGATCGCTAGAGCTCTGGAAGAACGCGGCATTGCCACGATCACTCTCACCAGCGCACAGTCTATAACCGCTTCCGTGGGCGCTCCTCGCGGTGTCTTCCTGGACTATCCCTTGGGTCAAACCGCGGGTCGCGCCGGTAATCTTCAGGAACAACGGCAGATTTTAGAGTTCGCTTGTGACGCCCTAGAGAACATTCAAGTTCCCGGCGAAATTCGACCACTGCCACTGCGCTGGTCCGATGACGATAGTTGGAAGGACGCTGTAATGCGTCCTAAAGGATCTGACCACAGCTCGGGGCCTCATGAGGACCTAGCCGGGGATCAGCGCACACCACGACACGACTCTCCCCAGTACCAGCTACCTCAGGATGCAATAGAGGCTGATCCACAATGCCCTGACTGTGAATTTATCGCTGGGGATTGATGGGCTAAACCCGCGCCACGATTCAACTGACCTTAGCCCCAGAACTAGCCCGAGGATTTACTGAAGTTCAGCTGGGATAGCACCATACCCAGCAGCATCAACGCGCAACCTAACAATTGGCGGCCTGTAAGGACTTCGTTCAGCAACCAGTAGCCACCAATAGCACCAAATACGGCTTCCAGACTGAGGATGATACCGGCACTGGTTGGGTGCGCCCGGGCCTGAGCAATGATTTGCAACGTATAGGCCACCCCAACCGTCACGACGCCGGCATAAATCAGTGTCGGAATGGCTAGAACCAGCTGATCCAAGGTGGTTGTTTCAGCGACGATACCGGTGGAGGTAAGCCCCGCCAACGTGGCGCAAACAACAAATTGACCGAAGGCCAACAGCAGTCCCGGAGCCTGCTTGGTGAAGTGATCGATGGCTAAAATGTGCAGCGCCCAAAGCAGTGCACCTGCAAGCTGCAGCCAGTCGCCGTAGGCGACGCTCCAGCTCTCGTCCACCCCCAACAGAAAAAGCCCCACACAAGCGATCAAACAACCGAGCCAAGCGACTAAGCGGGTTGCGACACCCAACATCAAGCCGATCACTGGCACAAAAATCATGTACATGCCGGTGATAAAACCGGCATTAGAGGCGGTGGTGTATATCAACCCCACCTGCTGAAAGGACGACGCTGCAAACAGGATAGTGCCCAGCACTAGGGATCCCACAACCACGGCCTGGACGTCGGTCGGTGTTTCGCTAGATTCCTCTTGGGCTTGTCGCGACAAATAGCCTATCACTGGCAGCAGCGAGAGCGCTCCCAGAAAAAAACGCGCGGCGATAAAGGCAAAGGGACCTAGGTAATTCATACCCAGGACCTGTGCAACAAAACCGAAGCCCCAAATCGCGGCAGTCAGCAGCAACAACAAATTTGCTGTCATGAACAGCAGCCCCAAGCCCGGGTCTTGGCCTCCTGTAACCCCAAAGAACCGTCGGTCAATCGATGGCTCGCACTTGAGGCTTGCTTTGCCAATCCCCTTTTGGGGATTCACATTGGGCGCTGGCATAGTGCACTGAGATGGCTCTGCGGAACTGGTCGGTACGATTTCTGCCAGAGCCGTGCACGAGCAACGGATGAAACAACAGGGTGTCCCCGGGCTGCATCTCCACATGTTGGCGCTGCTCACGGTCCACATCATCGGTGCCAAAAAAACCGTGATTCACGTAGTCCCACTGGGGCGTATCGTGACTCAGCACGCCTCGCTTATGGGATCCGGGAATAACCGCTAGGCAGCCGTTCTCTCGAGTGGTTGGAAGGATCGCTGTCCATACGGCAACGATTCCTGAGGCTGGTCGCATGCTGAAGTAGCGAATGTCCTGATGCATGGGATGTTTGCCATCGACCTTCGGCGGCTTGTTAAACACATTGCTGGTTAAGCTGTGAATTTCGTTCCCAATAACACTGCGCACGCAGCTCACTAATTCCGGCTGGCTGGCGAAGGAACTGAGCACCTCGTCGTCTTCAAGACAAAACAACTTGTTCACGCCATGTACTGGGCTCTCAGGCTGAACGGCACCTTTGATCACCATGACATCCTGCATGATTTTCATGGCGCCGGCGCAGGCCTGCTTACCGGACACAATATCCAGAAAACGCTGATCAAGCCGATTCAGTGTTTGCGAGTCAATGAGGCCAGGCAAAAGCACGAAGCCCTGTTGCTCGTATTCCTCCAGCTGTTCTTTGCTTAGCATGCACTCTCCCCACTGCGTCGCACCCGCACTAATGTGCTTGGAGCCACCTAAACTTGCAATAGCCTGGCCTCATTAGACGGGGAGAAGCAGAAACAAAAAACGCGGCTAATGCCGCGTTTTTTGGTGGACCCGAGAGTTCGTTACCCGCCAAAGTCATCAAAGGCGATGTTTTCTGGCTCAACGCCGAGATCCTCGAGCATGTTCTGCACCGCTTGGGCCATCATTGGCGGCCCACACATGTAGTATTCACAGTCCTCGGGGCTTGGGTGGTCTTTGAGGTAATTTTCATAAACCACGTTGTGAATGAAGCCTGTGTAGCCTTCCCAGTTATCTTCTTCCAAAGGGTCAGACAGCGCCACATTGAACGTAAAGTTCTCGTTATTGGCAGCCAGTTCCTCGAATTCTTCGATGTAGAACATTTCACGCAGAGAGCGGGCGCCGTACCAATAACTCATCTTGGTTTTCGTGCCCTTGCGACGCAGTTCATCGAAGATGTGAGAACGTAGCGGAGCCATACCGGCACCACCACCGATCCAGATTTTTTCTGCGGGTGTGTCCTTCACAAAGAAGTCACCGTAGGGGCCAAACACCGTAATTTTGTCACCGGCTTTTAGATTCGCCACATAGGAGGTCATCGCCCCAGGAGGCAAATGATCCATGCGTGGTGGCGGCGGCGAAACACGGATGTTGAACTTAAGAATGCCCCGCTCTTCTGGGTAGTTAGCCATGGAATAAGCGCGAATGGTGGGCTCTTTAACATCCGAGACCAGATCCCAAAAATTAAACTTGTCCCAATCTTCCCGATACTCTTCCTGAACGTCGATGGACGACCACTGCATCTTGTAGGGAGGAATCTCCAGTTGCACATAGCCGCCGGCGCGGAAGGCAACGTCGGCCCCTTCTGGCAGCTTAAGGTTCAGCTCTTTAATCATGGAAGCCACGTTGGGATTGGCGATAACTTCGCATTCCCAGCGTTGCACGCCCAAGGCATCTTCGGGCACTTCGATTTTCATATCCTGCTTAACAGCCACCTGGCAGGACAAACGCCAATTGTCGTTAATTTCGCCGCGGTTAAAGTGGCCTTCTTCCGTGGCCAGAATGCTGCCGCCGCCATCGACGACTCGGCACCGGCATTGGGCACAGGTACCGCCCCCACCACAGGCACTGGCGAGGAAAATCCCCTTGGATGCCAGCGTGCCCAGGAGCTTGCCCCCAGCGGGCACTTCCACCGACTTGTCCGGGTCGTCGTTAATCATGATGGTAACGTTGCCAGCGCTCACTAGTTTTGATCGGGCAAACAAAATCACGCCGACCAAAACCAGAACCGTGACCGTGAACATCACGACGCCGAGTAAAACAGTGGAATCAACCATGATGGCTCCCAGCTAACGAATTAAATATCAATGCCGCCGAAGGACATAAAGCACATGCTGATGAGTCCAACGGAAATGAAGGTGATGCCCAAGCCTCTTAGCCCTTCAGGCACGTCGCTGTACTTCAGCTTTTCCCGAACGCCAGCAAGTGCGGTAATGGCCAAGGCCCAACCCACTCCGGCACCCAGGCCAAAGACCACGCTTTCACTAAAGGTCTGGTCTTGGTCAATCATCATCAACGATGCACCCAAGATAGCGCAGTTCACCGTAATCAACGGCAGAAAAACGCCCAAGGCGTTGTACAGAACCGGGACATAGCGATCCAGAACCATCTCCAGAATCTGCACCATGGCCGCGATAACCCCGATGTAGGACAGCAAGCCTAAGAAGCTCAGGTCCGCATTCGGAAAGCCGGCCCATGCCAGAGCGCCTTCCCGCAAGAACAAATTAAAGATCAGGTTATTGACCGGCACCGTAATGGCCAGCACCACCACTACCGCTACGCCAAGGCCAAAAGCCGTTGAGATTTTTTTAGAGATGGCGATGAAGGTACACATCCCCAAGAAGAACGTCAGCGCCATATTCTCGATGAATACCGCGCGCACAAAGATACCCAAATAATGTTCCATTATATGGCCTCCTTGTAGTGCCCATTAGGCGCAATTTCATATTCGGGCTCTTCCACCTGGTCGGTCTTCCAAGAGCGAATGGCCCAAATGAACAATCCGATGATGAAGAAGGCGCTAGGCGCTAACAGCAACAAACCGTTCGGTACGTACCAACCGCCATTGGCCACCGTGGGAATAATCTCGTAGCCCAGCAGAGTGCCAGAACCCAGGGGTTCACGAACCAACGCCACGCCGATCAAGATCACGCTGTAGCCCAGTGCGTTACCAAAACCGTCCAAGGCTGACAGCCATGGACCGTTCTGCATGGCAAAGGCTTCAGCCCGTCCCATGACGATGCAGTTAGTGATAATCAAGCCGACGAATACCGACAGGCTTTTAGAAATGTCATAAGCCACCGCTTGGAGCACTTGGTCCACCACAATCACCAACGACGAAATGATGGTCATTTGCACGATGATGCGAATGTTGGTGGGTATCCGGTTACGCACCAAGGACACCGCCAAATTTGACATGGTGGTGACGAAAATCACGGCCAAACACATGACCAAGGTGGTGGACATGTTGATGGTAACGGCTAGCGCAGAACAAATACCCAAAACCTGCAGGGCAATGGGATTGTTATTAAAAATCGGATCGATCAGTACTTCTTTTTGAGTTGCCATGGTATCTCCCTACCCCTGGGCCAAGCCGTTTGACCGCATGCGCTTCAGATAGGCTCCGAAGCCGCCATCGCCGGTCCAGTAATTCACCATGTTCTCTACGCCCTTGGTTGTGAACGTGGCCCCCGACAGTGCGTCAACTTCGTAGCTGGATGCAGGATTTGAGTCTGGCGAGCGCTGCTTCACCAATCGAACCTGGGGCTGCCCCATGTCGTTAAACAATCGCACTCCCTGCCAACCCGCTTTCCACTTACTGTTATCCACTTCCCCGCCCAATCCGGGTGTTTCTTTGTGTTGATAAAACCCAAGGCCCGCAATGGTGTTTAGATCACCGTCCAAGGCAAGGTAGCCATAGAGCGTTCCCCAAAGTCCGTATCCACGCACGGGCATCACAATTTTTTCTATGCCTGTGGCTGTGGTCTTGAGATACACCAAGGACACGTTTTCACGCCGCCGTAAGGTGGCAATGTCTTCCGCTGGCGTCAGCGCAATCGAAGTCTCTGCGTCACTGGCCGCTCGAATTGGGTCATAGGTGCCCACATCGATATCGTCTACGTACTCGCCGGTCTCCAGGTCAACGGCCCTGACCGTGAACTCGGCAAACAACTCTTCGATGGAGCGTCCGTCTTCACTCACGTTTTGATCCGCAGGGAGCATTCCGGCAGCTCTCAAGATGTTTTTCTTTTGATCCAGTTCTTTGTTGAGCTGCTGAATCGGCTTAAGGGTCACCGCCATCGAGGACACCACTACCGAGCAAACCAAACAGAGAAAAACGGCGATCAAAAATGTGTTCGCCAAACTGTCCTTATCTAATTTAGCCACGGGCAAGTCTCCGCTTGATGTTGGATTGCATAACGAAGTGATCCATTAACGGCGCGAATAGATTGCCGAACAAGATCGCTAGCATCATGCCTTCTGGAAAAGCCGGATTCACAACCCGAATCAAAACGCACATGAATCCGATCAAGATGCCGTAAAACCAGCGTCCGTTATTGGTCATGGCCGCAGACACCGGATCCGTGGCCATAAATACCGCGCCGAAAGCGAAGCCACCTAATACCAGGTGCCAATAAAAAGGCATGTCAAACATCGGGTTGCTGGATGGCAAAATGTTAAACAACGAGGACGTCAGCACCATGCCCAAGAATACGCCTGCCATCACGCGCCAAGAAGCGATTCGAGACAAGCACAACAACACACCGGCGATTAAAATAGCCAAGGTTGAGGTCTCACCCACGGATCCAGGCATCACGCCCAAGAACGCTGACATCCAGTCGACACCATAGGGCTGGCCAAGGGCAGCATTTCCTAAGGGTGTCGCCTGAGTCCAGCCGTCCACTGCAACCCAAACCGCATCGCCAGACATCTGGGCGGGATACGCGAAGTACAAAAAGGCTCGGCCCGTCAGCGCCGGATTGAGGAAGTTCTTACCGGTGCCGCCAAACACTTCCTTGGCAATGACAACGCCAAATACCACGCCAACCGCGGCCATCCACAGTGGGATTGAGGGAGGCAGCGACAAGGTAAACAAAATAGAGGTGACGAAGTAGCCTTCGTTGACTTCGTGGCCGCGCTTAGAGGCGAACCATATTTCAAACACAATACCGGCGATGAACACGGTGATATACAGCGGCACAAAATAGGCTAGACCGTGAATCAAGCAATCCCATACGCTATTTGGGTCAAAGCCCACAAGACCGTTTAAGAACAGCCCTCGCCAGCCATCGACACTGGTCAAACCCATAGCCTGCATGGCTTCGTTGGCGTTCAGGCCAATAAAGTAACTACCCGCAAAGACAGGTAAAAACGCACATAACCAGACCGTAATCATGACCCGCTTCAGATTCAGGCCGTCGCGCACATGTGAAGCACCAGACGTAGTGGTTGACGGGGTATACAGCGCCGTATCAATGGCCTCGTAGGCAGGATACAGCGCTTCAAACTTGCCGCCCTTTTCGAAGGATGGCGCAATATCGTCGAGGAAGGATCGTAAACCCATCAAATTAACCCTCTTTCTCTATTTGTGTCAGCAGATCTCTCAACACGGGTCCAAATTCATACTTGCCCGGACAGGCATAGGTGCACAGGGCGATATCGTCTTCGTCCAGCTCTAGGCAACCTAGCTCAATGGCTTTTTCCACATCACCCACCAGCAGGCTACGCATTAAAGGCGTGGCCAAAATATCCATGGGAATCACATCGTCGTAAGTACCAATGGGCACCATCCCGCGGGTACTACCGTTGGTGGTGGTCGTAAACGAGACTGCTTTTTCACCAATCCACTTGGACAGAAAAGCAGGAAATACCGAATGCACCGAGGCACCTGGCGCGAGGTAGCCAAACATCTTGCGTTCGCGACCCTCAGGAATCACCGATACCTGATTGTGGTATCGCCCTAGGTAGGTTTGCTGACCCCGGGACGTGCGGCCGGACAAAACAGAGCCCGATATGACGCGCTGCTCACCTTCGGCCAGTTCACCAGCGGTTAATTCGTCAAGATTGGCGCCAAGCGTCGTACGCAGCAAACGAGGTGACGCTGCGCCGGGACCGCCAAGGGCCACAACGCGTTCACTGGATACCTGACCCGTCAGGAACAACCGCCCAATGGCAATCACATCTTGGTAGCCAATGAACCAAACCGTTTTGGCAGGACTAACCGGATCAATAAAATGAATATGAGTTCCGGGCAAACCCGCTGGATGAGGACCACTAAACTCATGACTGACCACACCCGGAAGGTCTGGCGTCAGCACCGAGTCGCCAATACCTTGGCACAAATGCACCGCCCCATCGGTCAGACGCGTTAGCACGGTCAATCCCACGGCGAAATCTTCTGCCCGGTCTGCGATGATCGGTTTGGGGTCTGCAGCCAAGGGATTGGTGTCCATGGCAGTGACAAAGATCGAGTTTGGCGTGGTTTCAGGAGCAGGAATTCGAGAAAAAGGACGCGTCCGCAAGGCGGTCCAATCGCCGCTTTGCAGCAGCTGGTTCACCACTACGCTGCGATCGAGATTGGCGATGGTGGCGGCATCATGAGCCTGAAAGCTCTCAGCCTCATCGCCGCTGACATCGATGACCATGCCGATAAACGCGCGCTTGGCTCCGCGGTTAATGCTGGCCACCTTGCCGGAGACCGGTGATGTGAACAAAACGCCGGCGGTTTTTTTGTCGGAGAACAGTACCTGACCTTTTTTGACGGAATCTCCTTCCCCTACCGCCATGGTCGGCTTCATACCCGGATAGTCTTCGCCAAGGACAGCGACACTGCGAACGGCTTTAGCCTCTAGAACGGATTGATCCGGTGCACCTGCGATTGGGAGGTCCAGCCCTTTTTTAATCTTGATCATATGGTCTCGTTGTAGCCCTTATGCGCCAACGCTGTTGTTGCTCACCCGGCCGGGTGAATCAACGAACCGGTCACCGCCTCACTTTCTTTTCCCCTGGCGGCGTCGAAGGACTGAAATGCCTTTACGTATGGGGCGAAGACTTGAGTTCACCCTGTGTTAAGGCCGCCATTTCGAAGCCGCCGGAAGTATAGAGGCGTGGCCGGGCAAATCCAACGGCGGATTGATAAATCGGCGTGAATTTTTAGTGAACCAGGCTTTGACAAGGGTCGTCACCGAAATACCTGGTACTAGGGTCGCTCAACCCGCCTCCTGCCCTGCGATCGTCAGAGATCGGGCTGGGAGCGAAGATCAAGCAATGGAGTCGAGCTGAATATTGGGGCGACCGCATTGACCGCCGCTTTGATCAGAAGTGTTTTTGCGCCGCGGCATGAAGAATTGGAGCCCCGTCGCCAGTAATGCTGTCCGCCTTAAGCGTCACAATATCCCAGGCGTCATCACAGCGAAGAATGGCTCTGGCCAGCTTGTTGTTCAGCGCATGTCCAGATTTGTAGCCGTTGAAGGCTCCTAGAATTGGCCGCCCCAACAAATAAAGATCACCGATGGCGTCTAGCAGCTTGTGTTTAACAAACTCGTCCTCGTAACGCAGACCGCCTTCATTGATCACACCCTCGTCCGAAACGCCTACGGCATTTTCCAGGCTGGAACCCAAACATTTGTTAATGGACTGAGCGTAAGCCAATTCCTTTTCCAGCCCGAACGAACGCGCGCCGCTGACTTGAGAAAGGTATGACGTGCGAGAAAAGTCCATTTCCACATGCTTGGGGTAACGGTCATACACTGGGTGGCTGGCCACAAAGGTATATCCGGCCTTAAACCCTGCAAAGGGTTCCACCGATGCCACGGCATCTTCCTGACTGACGGAAATTTCTCGGGTGATCCGAATGAATTGTCTGGCCGCGGGTTGTTCAACCACGCCCACAGACTCAATCATGTCGATGAACGGCGCCGCGCTGCCATCCATAATTGGCACCTCTTCAGCGGACAATTCCACTTCCAAGTTGTCGATCCCCAGGCCCCACAAGGCGGACATCAAATGCTCAACCGTAGCGATACTAACTCCGCCGTCGGCGATACTGGTGGCCAAGGTGGTGTCGGCAACGTTCTCCGCACTGGCCAGTACCGACCCTGACCCTTTCAGGTCGCTGCGAAAAAAACGAATGCCGGTGTTTACATCAGCGGGACGCATGGTGAGGCGAACTTTTTGACCGGAGTGAACACCGATGCCGATGCCGTAGACACTGCGACGAATGGTCCGTTGATTTAGAGAGCACAACCCAGAGGATTGATTGCTTGGGCCATTTTGATCGTTGGTGTTCGACATATTGCTACTCAGCTTTCCTGTTTTTTCGGACTCACTGCTATCCGAGACCACTTACGCTCAACTTCCATGGGTACCCAGCCCTGTTTGCGAGCCGGGCTGTCCTTTCACTTGGTATCGCATGCTACAGGCCCGATCTTAAAAAATGAAGGAATAGTGGAGGAAAAACTGCAGAAAAATGAAACAAAATGTTTCAGGTGTTTCACCAGCAACGGGTCTGCGCCCTACCCTGAGGTGATTTTCGCCCCCAAAGCAGGCTACCGGCACGCAACCTGCTAAACTGCACGCATGAGTAACCTTTCGCAAAAACTGCTGGCAACAGCGCCAATGATGGCCTGGTCTGACAAGCATTGCCGTTTCTTACACCGGCAATACGCGCCGTCAGCGCTGCTCTTTACCGAAATGATTACGACTGGCGCGATTTTGTACGGCAAGCAATACCACCTTTTAGACTTCAACGATTGCGAACACCCGGTCGCTGTGCAGTTCGGTGGTAACGACCCTGGCGCCCTGGCCGAATGCGCAGCCATAGCTCAGGAATACGGCTACGACGAGGTCAACATCAATGTTGGATGTCCATCAGACCGAGTACAAAAAGGCACTTTCGGCGCGTGCCTGATGCAACAGCCCAAGCTTGTTGCCGATTGCGTTCGCGCCATGCAACAAGCCTGCTCCATTCCCGTAACAGTGAAATGCCGCACCGGCGTCGTCATTAAAAATCAGCCGGATACCTTCAGTGACGAGGCGTTTTTATCGCGTTTCGTTGACGGCCTAGTCGATGCGGGTTGTCCGCGGGTGTATCTTCATGCCCGAGTGGCTGTGCTGGGCGGCCTGACCCCAGCCCAAAACCGCGACATACCCCCACTGACGCCGGAAAAAGGCGAGGCTTTAAAGCGACGCCACCCGAATCTGGAAGTCATCATTAATGGCGGTATCACCGACTGCCAAACGGCTATTCAATATCTAGATTGGGCTGACGGCGTAATGATCGGGCGCGGCGCCTATCACCAGCCCCGCTTCTTGAGTGATCTGGAACAGGCCTTATTTGGCACCCAGACAATAGCGGACGAACAAACCATTGTTCGGCGCTACCAACGTTACATGGGCGAACAAATGCAGCAAGGCGTCAAACTCAGCGCCTTAACCAAACACCTGTTGCACTCGTTCAATGGTCGCCCAGGCGCGCGCCGATTTCGGCAAATTCTCAGCGATGCCCAGCGGTTAAAAGCCAACGACATGAGCCTTCTCGACGAAGCGCTGGCACCGTTGGCGCTCGCGGGCTAGCCCGGCAAGGAAGACATCATGCTGAGCAAAATACGGTCACTTTTTGGTAGCCCGGACACAGCTGCTGAAACCCAGATCCAGCCCGAACTGGCGGCAGCTTCGTTGATGCTGGAAGTATCCTGGGCCGATCATGAGGTGAGCGAGGAAGAGCTAGAGACCGTGCAGCGCCTGCTCAGCCAACTTTATGCCGTGGATGCGACCACCGCTAAGGCCCTAATCGAAGATGCCAAGGCGCGCCTAGAAACCAATATCGGCATGCACCCTTATACGCAATTTTTGAACGAACATCTGGATGAGCCGGGACGCTTTAAGGTGATCTGTGCGCTCTGGCAATTGGCCCTAGCCGACGATCGATTGGATAAATTTGAAGAACACACCATCCGCAAGGCTGCGGATTTGCTCTATCTCAGTCACAGTCGCTTTATCGAGGCAAAACTTCTCGCCAAATCCAACAACAAGCAGCGTTAGCCTCCTGCGCTGATTTGTCCCTTTTAGGCTTTTTGTGCTGTTTGTTTTTCGCGCTGTTGTTCTTGCTGCTGCTCTTGCTCTAGGGCAGCTACCAGATCTTTGAAGGTTTCAGCGTTGGCGTCATTGAGCGACATCAGCTGTTTGTGCGCGGCAATGACCCTAGCCCGGGTGCTTTCCACCGCTAGGTCGGTGCCGGCGGGAAGCTCAATTCCTTCCGGTAAGGCTGGCAACGACATGGAGTCATAGGTTTGTTTGTCGATGATCATAAAGACATCTTGAAACCCCATACTCTCCAGTACCCGGCGTAGATTCGAGGATGTACAAATCAGGGTGGGCACTCGCTGAAAGCGGCTTTTCACTTGGATCGAGAGTCGGGCAAGACAACCCAGCGCGGTGCTGTCCATATTCTCCGTTTGCTCCAGATCGATAACCACCGCATGAAACTCTGGCGCCTTGAGCATGCGTTCACAATACGCATCTAAGGCGCCGCAGAGCGTGACACGCACATCGCCCAAAAACCGCAAAACGTGAGTGCCGTTAAATTCGCCTGCACGAATACTGCCTTGCACGCGACCTCCTCTTCAGAATGCTTGGCGCGACAGCGCGAATGCTACGCCCTTCTGCCGTGCTTTACAGCCAAGAGACTCACATCGTCCAAGTTTTTTAACGACTCGCACAAACGGCTCCAAAGCTTAACCGGCTCTCCCAACGACTCGGCCAGGGTTATCAACGCAACCTCCTTTTCTGCAAAGTCGCTAGGAGCTAGACAGTCCATAACGCCATCGGAAAATACCATCAGCGTGCTGCCTTCAGGAAAGGCGACCTGATCTGACGTGTATTGGGCTCCAGGAAACAGCCCCAACGGCTTCGCAGATTGCTGGAGCATTTGTGTCTGTCCTTGCGCGGACACCATGAGCGCTGGGGGATACTGAGCCGCCATGCTGTAGTGCAGGGTATTACTTTGCTTATCGATAATGCCCAAGAACATGGCCACGTGTTTCTCAATACCCTGCCCTATCAACGTATCGTTGATCCACTCCAGCATGTCGCCAGGGGATTCAAATTCTGGCAAACCAAATTTTTGCTGCAGGCGCCAGGAAATGTTTTTGAGCATGACGGTCAGCAACGCTGAAGACGTCCCGTGGCCAGCAACGTCCGCCAGAAAACACGCCAAGTAGCGCTCTTGCAGGGGAAAATAATCAACAAAATCGCCACTGAGCATCAGCGACGGCTGCACCCAGCGAGAAAATAGATACGCGCCCATTTGCTTGTGCTGACTGGGCAACATGCCCAGCTGGATTTGCTGGCCCGCTCGCTGATCCTCTTGCAGTTCCTGTTCTAAATCTGACAGTCGGGCCGCAGCATCGGCGTCAACGGACAACTGATGACTCGCGGCATGGGTGCGCTGTAATCGCTCCACCAACGCCTCACCGCGCTGGACTAGGGCCTCATCACTCATATCCCCAGCCCAACAATCCACCGCCCCATTTGCCAGCGCAGCTAATATGCTTTCTGCGGTGAGCGGCAACGCACTGAAAAAGATTGGCACAATGGCGGGATGATGGCATTCCAGCAAAGCTTCCTGGCTGAAACAAATCACCGTCAGTAATCCTTGTCGCTGGTCGTGCAGCGGCAACTGCTGGGCGCTGACGATGTCTTGGCAAGCAAAACCACTGCGCTGCAGCAGCGCTTTCGCCTCACTCACCTCGCCCTCTGGCAACAATAGATACAGTTTCACACTTACTCCTGTCCGTGCCAGCCTCAGGGGAACCCCCTAGGGAACTGAACTCTCGTGGTTCTGAAACCTACGCCCCCCGATCCGCTTAGACAAGAGCGTAGCCTCACCAACCAAACCGTTAAGCCAACCCTACCCGCTGCTCCTCTTGGCGCAAACGCGCATCTACCCGCTTGAGTGACACCTTCCAATCTGGCCCAACGAAGGCGGGGCTGGGACGCTTTTGCAACGCAATGGGTTCAGCAAATAATTTCAGTCGCAATTCTTGAACAAAAAAGTGCAGCTCAGCGGCAATATGGACGTCATGCATTTCCGTATCAGCAATGGCCATAAGACGAGCGTGCAATGGCTCCACCTGAGCCATCAAGCTTCGATCTTTCGGCACATGGCCACGCAGCTGGTTGAGCCTAAAGTCCAAGCCCTGCAAGTAATACGGCAGGCTGGGTAAAAACCGCCAAGGCGTCACTTCCAGCACATTTTTCGGCACCAGCAAATCCACCTGACGACGAATATCTTCCGCGCTGGGCAACAATCCCGGAGACTGCAAGGCATCAAGCCCCCGCACCAGATCAAAGCGCAGCTTGAGCACGGTTTCAAACGACTCAAGGGTCAGATTAAAAATCTCGGCAAGCTCACCCCGCTTCTCAGCCAAACGCGCGTCCAATTCCGCGTCACTGCCGGGCAAGGTTTGGCCATCGAAATAGCAATACCAAGCAACATTGAGCAGGCATTGTTCCGTTAAGGCTTGAGCGTCGCCCATGGAGGCAAAATACAGCCCCAGCTGTTTACGTTTCGCCAGCTCTCGGCGGAAGAACTGAGCTGGCTTGCCCAGCTTCGTTAAAGCCAGCTGGGCAAAACCCAAGCGATTGGCGCGGTCTCGCTCTTTTGCCGAAGAGAACACGGCTAAGTCGACGCGTTGGCCACCCATGCTTTGCGTAGGCTTTTGGTCTGCGCCAGCACTGGCTGCTCCCTGGTAGCGTAAACCCGGAAAACCCATGGTTGGTCCCGCGCTGGTCTGCAGCACCACATGATCTGGCAAGGTTTCGGGCAAACTTTGAATGTCCGATTTTTGATATTCCGGAAAATCTGCGGTACCGGATCTAACAACCGCCTTAAGCTGATTTTTCAGCGCCTGGATATCCCGACCGCTGGCGACAACCTTGCCGTCCTCAGCAACAACCTTGCAAAACAAACGTAAATGCTCTGGCAGTCTGTCCGAATCCCAATCCTGCGGGCCTACTTCAAGACGATACAAATCCATCAGCAACTGACCAAGAACCGAGAGCAAGCGACCCTGACGGTAGACATCTCGGTGCAGCAGTCGTTGAGTCAAGGTCTGCACTTTTTCGGGAATCGGGGCCAAATGCTTGCGCTTGGTTTTGGGCAACGTTCTCAGCCACTGTTCGATGACCGCGGGCAACATACCGGGCACAGACCACAGCAGAGCCTCATTGCTCAGACTTTGCAGGACTCCAGCGGGAATGGTTACGGTAATGCCATCGTCCGACTCACCCGGCGCAAAGCGATACCCCAATGGGAGCGAAAGACTGCCCAGCTCCATGGCTGAGGGGAAATCTGTTTCTTGAAACCGAGCATCATCCCGACGCAACAGATCCGCCTCGGTGAAGTACAGGCTTTGCTCTACTTCCGCCGACGCCCGTTTTAGCCATTGACGTAAATCACTCACCCGACCCATAGCTTTGGGCAACAACCGGGCATATAGCGCGTATAGCTCGTCTTCGCTGATCAACAGATCGCGTCGACGTCCTTTTGCCTCGGCATCCAATATTTGAGCCGCCAACTCAAGATTGTGGCGCAAAAACTTGGGTGGATCTTTGATGCCACCTCGCACCAGACCTTCACGAATCAGCTGATCCCGGCAAAATTCCGGATCTATGCTCAGGTAAGCTACCGGTCTGCGCTCGGCAAGCACCAAGCCATAGAGAGAAATGCTTTCGAAGGCCACCACTTCCCCGCGCTTCACATGCCATACGGGATCACTCTGGCGCCGCTTGACCAAATGCTGAGCATGGGCTTCGATCCATGCGGGCTCCACCGCCGCAACACAGCGCGCAAAAACTCGACGAGTTTCCACAATTTCCGAGGCCACGATCCATTTAGGACTGCGTTTCGCCAGCCCAGAACCTGGAAAAATATTGAGCCGCTGATTACGCGGCCCCATGTACTTGCCACGCTCCTCGTGCTGGGCGATCTGGCTCAGCGACCCCACCAAGATGGCCTCATGGATTTGGCGAAAATTGGCCGCATTGTTGCCACCGCGCAGACCGGCTTCAGCGCAAACGGTTTTTATTTGGCGATGAATTTCTCGCCACTCCCTAACGCGCATTGGATTAATAAAGCGTTTTCGCAAAGCGGTCTGCCAGCGATTTTTGCTTAGCTGCTCGCGCTGCTGCTCAATCCAACGCCAAAGATTGAGATAGGTTAAAAAGTCAGACTGCTCGTCAACAAACATCTCATGGGCCGTGTCCGCTGCCTGAGCTTTTTCCATCGGTCGATCGCGGACGTCTTGCACCGCCAAACCGGCAACAATGACAAGCAATTCAGTCAAACAGCCCTGTTCCGATCCGGCAATCAGCATCGCTCCTAAGCGCGGGTCCACCGGAATTCGCGACATGGCCCTGCCTCGGGGGGTGAGCTTGCCTTTATCTATGGCTCTCAGTTCTTCCAGCAGGCGCATGGCATCTTTGATTGCCTTGGGCTCAGGAGGATCGATGAATGGAAACCGGTGAATTTCACCGAGGCCCAAAGCCTGCATCTGTAGCACCACGGATGCCAAGTTGACCCGGCGAATTTCTGCATCGGTAAAGGCCGGCCGCGACAACAGATCCTGCTCCGAATACAGGCGATAACAAACGCCCGGGGCGATGCGACCGCAACGGCCCATGCGCTGGTTAGCACTGGCCTGACTAATAGGCTCAATGGGTAGGCGCTGCAGCTTGGAGCGATAGCTATAGCGGGCCACTCTGGCGAAGCCGCCATCGACCACGTAGCCGATATTCGGCACGGTTAACGATGTCTCGGCAACGTTGGTCGCCAGCACGATACGCCGCCGCGCACTGGATTGAGTAAACACTCGGCGCTGGTCCGCAACGGACAAACGCGCATAAAGAGGCAGAATTTCAAACCGTTGCGCGAATTGTTTGCGCAGTTGGCGCGCAGCATCAAAGATCTCGCGCTCACCGGAAAAGAACACCAGCACATCCCGGGCCTTGCCCAGTGGCTGAGCATCAATTTCTTCCAGCACCTGCAGCAACATCTGATCCAGGTCTTCGCTATCGCCGCGATATTCCACCTGAACGGGAAAGGTACGCCCTCCCACAGCGACCACTGGAGCACCATCGAAATAGGCGGCAAAGCGCTCTACATCAATGGTTGCACTGGTCACGATCACCTTGAGATCTGGTCGCTTCGGCAACAACCGTTGCAAATAGCCCAGCAAAAAATCGATGTTCAAACTGCGCTCATGGGCCTCGTCCACGATGATGGCATCGTACTTTTCAAGGAAACGGTCCTGGCGAATCTCGGCTAATAGCAACCCGTCTGTCATGATCTTGACCAGCGTGTCATCCCGGGTCTGATCAGAAAAACGTACCGAGTAACCGATCTGCGCACCGAGTTCAGCGCCGGTTTCTTCAGCGATCCGCTGGGCCACAGTGCGAGCTGCGATTCGTCGCGGCTGGGTATGCCCCACCATGCCTGCAACCCCAAGACCGGCTTGCAGACAGATTTTGGGCAGCTGGGTTGTTTTACCCGAACCAGTTTCGCCGGCCACGATGATGACTTGATTTTGCTGCAGCAACTCGCGGATGTTTTCCGCTTCATCGCTGACGGGAAGACCCGGCGCGGGATCAAGGTTGAGCTGCTGAACTTGCGCTTGGCGCTTGGTAAACAGGGCCGCAGAGGAGGACGCCAGAGCTTTGGCCCGGTCGCCTGGTCGCATTCGCGAGAGCTTAAACGCATCGCGGCGCATAACAGCGCCGCTACCCGAAACCTTCATGGGACTCTCTATGCTACTCCCATGGCGCAGTCCTGAGAGGACGCGCCGTTATTTGGACAGTTGGCTCATGCCTTCTTCCAAGCCTTTGATGGTCAGCGGATACATATTTCCGCCCACCAACTCTTGGGTCATCATCACCGAGGATGAATATTCCCAGGTCTCCTGAGGTGTAGGGTTAAGCCAGATAACTTTGTCGTAGATCTCGCCAAACCGCTCCATCCAAGCCGCACCGGGCTCTTCGTTCCAGTGCTCCACACTACCGCCGGCATGCGTGATCTCATACGGCGCCATGGTGGCATCTCCCACAAAGACGACTTTGTAGTCATGGCTGTATTTGTTGAGGATATCCAAGGTGGACAACCGCTCACTCATACGGCGGCGATTATCCTTCCATACGGATTCGTAGATGAAGTTATGGAAGTAGAAGCTCTCCAGATGTTTGAACTCAGTGCGGGAGGCGGAAAACAGCTCTTCACACACCTTTACATGAGAGTCCATGGAGCCGCCAATATCCAAAAACAACAGCACTTTTACGGTGTTTCTACGCTCGGGCCGCATTTTGATATCCAACATGCCGCCATTGTGAGCCGTCGACCGAATGGTGTGATCGATATCTAGCTCTTCTTCAGAGCCAGTGCGAGCGAACTTGCGCAGTCGTCGTAACGCCATCTTGATGTTACGAGTGCCCAGCTCCACCGAGTCGTCCAGATTTTTATACTGGCGCTCATCCCACACTTTCTTCGCTTTCTTTTTCTTGCCCCGACCCAGACCTCCGGGACCACTTTGGCCCTGTTGATCTGCGTTGCCTTCGTCGCCGTCCTTGCCCTCTTCTCCGGCCTTGGACTCCGCCTCTTCCTTAGCCTTCTTGAAAGCCTCAATAAGCTTTTCCAGACCGCCTAGCCCTTCGATTTCTTTCAAATCTTCTGGAGACAGAGACTTTTCGAACTCGTGACGCAACCACTCGTCGGGGATCAAGCTTTCCAGCAAGCCGTGCAGATCTTCCAGACCTTTAAAGTACGCACTGAACGCTCGATCGAATTTGTCGTAGTTCTTTTCATCCTTGACCAGCGCGGTGCGGCTGAGCAGATAAAAATCGTCCAGATTTGCGTACACCAGCTGGTGTTTAAGACCAAGCAACAGGTCCAACAGCTCACGGATTGTGACCGGGACCTTGTACTTGCGCAGGGTAAAAAAGAAGTTGATCAGCACGGTTTAGCCTCGACTGTCACGACGGTTCATAAACGCCAATCGCTCGAGCAAATGCACGTCCTGTTCGTTTTTGACCAGGGCGCCATAAAGCGGCGGTATGGCCTTGCTGGCGTCCCGATTGGTGAGGATTTCGTCGGGAATATCGTCCGCCATCAATAGCTTCAGCCAGTCGATCAGCTCTGAGGTCGAAGGTTTTTTCTTCAGGCCCGGCACTTTGCGAACATCAAAGAAGATTTCCATGGCCTCTTTCACCATGTCCTGCTTCACAGATGGGAAGTGCACATCGACGATTTGCTGCATGGTTTCCCGGTCTGGGAAATTGATGAAGTGGAAAAAACACCGACGCAAAAACGCATCGGGCAGTTCTTTTTCGTTGTTAGAGGTAATGATAACGATGGGTCGGTGTTTGGCCTTGATGGTCTTACCCAGTTCGTAAACGTAGAACTCCATGCGGTCAATTTCTTGCAGCAGGTCGTTAGGGAATTCGATGTCTGCCTTGTCGATTTCGTCGATCAGTAGCACCACGCGCTCTTCTGCTTCAAAGGCCTCCCAGAGCTTTCCTTTCTTGATGTAGTTGCTGATGTCGTTAACTCGGTCATCGCCCAGTTGCGAATCGCGCAGACGGGATACCGCATCGTATTCATACAGACCGTTCACCGCCTTGGTGGTGGACTTGATGTGCCATTCCAGCAGCGGCATGCCCAGAGATTTTGCCACCTCGATGGCCAACATGGTCTTACCGGTGCCAGGTTCACCCTTAATCAACAAGGGGCGCTCCAGGCGCACGGCAGCATCTACCGCCATACTCAGTTCGTCGGTAGAAATATAGGAGTCGGTACTTTCAAAAATCATTCGGAGCTCTCTTTTCCATATTGGCTTGATAGGCGGGTACCCCAGAAGGGGCTGGTGCTTTTTGAGCACGACTTGAGCACGACTTGTTGCATCGGCGTTGTGACCTTAGTTGGCTGGACGTCGAATGAAACGCTGGCACTGACCCTAGGTTGTCTATTGATTGTCTTTTGGTTTTTTGTTGCAGGCTGATCACTTTGGAACAATTGCCCTTCCCTGCCTCTGTTCGTCAGATGCGCAAGGTCGTCCGTACTTTAAAGGAGCGAGCGCAAAAGGTGCAAGGTGCCTTTTCCGGCAATTGTGATTCCCCAACGCCGGGACTGCACACGCGTGACACTGTGCCTTTGGGCTTTTTTCTTCGTCTTCAAGATCGTCCAGCCTCAGGACTGAGCCTGGCCAAGGGCCTGGATTGTTTTAGCGCGTCTTTTGAGCCGCTTCAGCCTCTTCAGCCGCTAGCGCACTGGACTGACCAGCGTGGCGCCATGGCCATTGCAGAGCAAAAAAAACCGGCACCGCGCCGACAAACACCATAGGCAGAGTGGAGATCATCAGGCGCAGCGCCTCTTCTGGAGCCCCTTGGGCCTGAAACGCCGCTTCAAAAATCAGCACGATAAACGCCGGCGCGAATACGGCCTGGGCATTAGGCACAGGCGCCGGAATGGTAAAGGCCACCAATACCGTAACCACAAAGGCCCAGCGCAAACTGCGCACGTACAGGTTGCGCTTGCCGCCCAACTTAGCCAGCAAATGATTCAAACACAGCGCGCCGAGCACCGCGGCTACGCCAATGATTAACCAGGGCATTGAGTAGTTAGCGGCAAAGTCCATATTCATCATTTTTCGTCCGAATGCGCGTTTGTATCACTTGGACAGCCATAGCCCATGAATCAGCCAGGCTGAAGGGTTATTAACTACATCTCAACCCAGCGAATGATCATCTCTTGTTCCTGATCTTCGTCAACCTCTGCTTGGGCAATAACCTTGCCCTGCACAGAAATTTCCGCCTCGTGCACGGTTTCTGTGGAGCCGCTCACCAACGGATGCCACCAAGCCAGGGGACGCCCCTCCGCTAACGTGCGATAAGCGCAGCTCACCGGCAACCAGTGAAATTCGTCCACTTCCCGGTGGGTCAGCACCACGCAATCTGGCACCAATTCATGGCGTCGCGGATAGGCGGTGCAGCGGCAAGCGTCTTGATCCAACAAATCACAGACGATGGAGGTATAAAAAACCTCGTCGGTGTCTTCGTCCTGAAGCTTAATCATGCAGCAGCGCGCGCAGCCATCGCATAAGCTCTCCCACTCGGCGTCGGTCATTTGCGCCAGGGTTTTTTGTTCCCAAAATCGCTCCATGGCGCTATTCGGTCAGCCGTTCATGCAATATTGGCGCATCGCTGGGCGGCGGCAACTGCACTAAGTAACCGTGCTCCTCCAGCGCAACCAGCACGTCCACAGCTTTTAGACGCGACATTTTCAGGTCGGGAGTAATCACCAGTTCCATGGCCAAAATCGCCCGACCAAATAGCTGATTCAAGGCATCTGGCAAATCCGATAGCTCGCTTTCTGCAGGCAGATACAAGTAAGTGTCCGCTTTTTTGGCACTGCGATAGACCAACACTTCTCGGTATTGCAAAGGATCATGCTTCATAAAATAGGCTCAAATATCGGTTTGGTCATGGAATGGCTGTGGTCGCCGGACTTAGCTCGCTAAAATCTGTCGGAACTCATCACCTAACACACCATCGCGCCAGCCTTTGAAGTGGTCAGACAACTCGGCCCTGGCCATGTAGCTACGCAAACACTCTTCCACATCTTTGCGTCGGGCCAGCAACTCCGTTGCAAAGCCGAGGTTCGCAGCATGATCCGACGCAACCGCTCGCAGGGCCTTCACCCGAGCGGTCTGCCCCGGCGTTAGCGGCTTAGCCAATAGTTCTGGCAGCGGTGCTGAGTTGCCTTTCGCATGTGCATCCAACAGCGCAGACCCATATCGCTTTGCAACGTTTTTGGGCAGCAGCTGTTGCAGGGTTTCTGTGCCGATTTGGTTTTCTAGAGCTAGAGCCATTAAGTGATCGTCCCAGACAATCCGGTTTCTCGGCTGGTCATAATGCCGAGCTGCATTCTCGCGCCAGCGGCACAGGGATTGAAGCCGCGCCAACTCGCGCTGAGACAGTTGCCACGCTCGCTTTACCTGCACGTAATAATCTGCCGGAGAAGGTTCCTGATAGACCCCTCGCAGGTCCATGTCCTGTTGAAACCACTGGGTCCGACCGCGCTCTTTCAACGCCTCGCAAAGCGCCTCATACATAGGCACCAGATAAACCACATCATCGGCTGCGTAGATCATTTGTTCGTCCGTCAGCGGTCGCTGCAGCCAGTTTGAGCGGGTTTCTTGTTTCTCCAGCTCAACATTCACCAGCTGCCTCACCAGATTCGCGTAGCTAAGACTGTAGTCTGTGCCGACAAACGCGTTGGCAAACTGGGTGTCAAAAATACCCGCTGGCTGGATCCCCAAATGGTGATTGATCAGTTCTAGGTCTTCCTGACAGGCGTGCATGACCTTTACGGTATGTGCATTTTGCAGATATGCCGAGAAAGGCTGCCAATCTTCAATGGTTAACGGATCCAGCAAAAAAATCTCTTGGCCCGACGCCACCTGATACAGCCCAGGTATTGGGTAAAAAGTATCTGTGCGAATGAACTCGGTATCCAAACCAATACAGTCGCCCCAACTAGCAACTGCCTCAGCCAGTTCCGCGTCGGTTTCAATCCAAAAGACTGACGTTTCTTCGTCCCTGTATGGCATGGGTAAGCGTACCTCCATCGGTGTATTCGATCTCGCCTCCCAGTGGCACGCCATGGGCTATGCGACTGATGCGCTCGACGTCTTTGGCCACCATCCGACTAATAAAATGGGCGGTCGCTTCGCCCTCCACGGTGGGATTGGTGGCCAAAATCAGTTCTTCGGGCTGGACCTGTTGAATCCGAGCCTGCAAACGGTCCAGTCCTAATTGCTCAGGCCCTACCCCATCAATGGGCGACAGTCGGCCATGCAGGACAAAGTAGTAACCTCGGAATCCTCCAGCCTGCTCAATGGCCAACACATCTGCTGGCGACTCCACAACACAGAGCAGGCTTGGGTCGCGCTTGGCATCACTGCATAGGCGGCAGGTTTCAGTTTCCGTTAGGTTTTGGCAGACATTACAACGCCGCACATGCTCCATGGCTTGCTGCAAAATGACCCCGAGATGGGTACCGGCGCTGCGATTACGCTGCAACAGGCTCAGCGCCATACGCTGGGCGCTCTTTGGGCCTACCCCGGGTAATACCTGCAGCGCTTGGATGAGATCGTCGATTAACGCCATTAAAAAGGCATCTTGCCAAAAGGCAGGTTCAGGCCCGCGAGCATGCCGCCGCCCAATTCCTGCATTTTTTCCGCTTGGGCTTTTTCTACCCTGCGCACGGTGTCGTTGCAGGCTGCAGCCAACAAATCCTCTAAGACCGTTTTTTCTTCAGTCAGTACGGTTGGGTCGATTTCTACCCGACTGACCTCGTGTCGACCATTCATCGTGACTTTGACCAACCCTGCCCCGCTCTCGCCTTGCACCTGCATTTGCGCAATCTCAGCCTGGGCTTCTTGCATTTGCGCCTGCAACTGCTGGGCTTGCTTCATCATGTCGCCAAAGTCATTCATTCAATATCTTCCGCTCGCTATTGCCGTTAGTGCAGACGCACTTCTTCTAACTGGCCATCAAATTCAGCCAACAAAGCCCGCACGTTTTCGTCTTCCTGCATGGCGGTCTCTGCCGCAGCCTGACGCTCGGCCTGCAAGCGCCCACGACGTTGAGCCGGCGTTTCGAAAGGCGCTGTGCCCGCGCGAATTTCCAATGCAATCTCGTGGCCTAGACTCTGTTCTAGCGCACGACCCAAACTCACTCTTTGCGCTTCACTGAGCAAAGTGTCGTGCTCAGCGCTGAGCACAAGATGAATTCTGCTCGCTTCCAGCACCTCGGGCACCGAGTGCTCGGCGATCATTTTCGCCACTCCGCCAACGGACAGCTGGGCAACCAGCTCGTACCACTGCTCCAGCTTATCCTGCGCGATTTCCAGTCCAGCAGCGTCTGTCGCAGCAGGACTGTCCTGATCAGCTTCCGGCCCTAACCCAATGGTCGCACCCTGCTCTTGGCTCTGAACTGTGGTTTGAGCTTGTGCCTCCACCCGATTTGCGGCTGCCGCGCTTGGGGGACTGTCTTCCATCTGGGCGCTGGGTTCCGGGCCCTTGGCCTCTTCTTGTGGGGCAGAAGCATGAACAGAAGCAGGACTAGAGCCAGCGTCAGCAGCGGCCAGCGATGCGTCTGGCGCGGGTGACGATTCAGCGTTCTGAGCCCCAGACGATTCTGGCTCCGCGTCATGGGTGCCCGGCGTCCCACCTTGAAGCCTTGGCCCAACCGAGCCTTCCCGCTCCGGGGTAAAGGCCAGCATACGTAATAGGGTCATTTCAAAACCGCTGCGTGGATCAGGCGCCACCGGCAAATCTCGCAGCCCAACCAGGGCTATCTGGTAGTACAGCTGCAGCTCGTCGGGCAAAAACGGCCCTTGAGCTTGACGAGTAACCGCCGCCACCGAAGCATCGTGCAAGGCTTCCATCAGCCCTGTTAATACATCGGCAAAATCTGCATTACGTTCAGCCAATTCGCCGCTAAGCGCCAGCAGCGCGATGGCATCGCCCGCTTCTAGGGCGCCCATAAGCGCATCAATTTCATCTCGACCCACCGCGCCCAGCATTTCGGCCACGTCCGCTTGTTTGAGCTGGCCTTGTCCAAAGGCAATGGCCTGATCCGTCAGGCTCAGGGCGTCACGCATACTGCCTTGGGCGGCTCTGGCAATAATGTCCAGAGCTTGGGGTTCAAACACGACGTTTTCTGTTTCCAGCACTCCCGCGATGTAATCCGCTATGGTTTTGGCGGAAATGTTCTTGAGCTGAAACTGTAGGCAACGAGACAACACCGTTACCGGTACTTTTTTGGGATCCGTCGTGGCCAGCAAAAATTTCACGTGTTCCGGCGGTTCTTCCAGGGTCTTCAGCAAGGCATTGAAGCTGGCGATGGACAACATATGAACCTCGTCAATGAGGTACACCTTGTAGCGCCCACGGGTCGGCATGTATTGAGCGTTTTCCAGCAGCTCCCGGGTATCGTCCACACCAGTGCGGGAGGCGGCGTCCACTTCAATGAGGTCGATAAACCGGTTTTCTTTGACCTCTAGGCAGATCGAGCACTCACCACAGGGGTTGGCGCTGACGCCCTGCTCACAGTTCAAGCTCTTGGCCAGAATTCGGGCGATGGTGGTTTTTCCGACCCCCCGAGTACCGGTGAACAAGTAGGCATGGTGCAGCCGATCGTGATCCAGCGCATGAGTCAGCGCCTTGACCACATGATCCTGACCCACCAGTGCGGCGAAACCCGACGGTCGCAGCTTTCGTGCTAGAACTTCATAACTCATAGCGGCTAGTCTAGCGCTCTACGCCATAAGGCTCCAAGTAAGTTACTCATGAATACGCATCAACGACTGCAGACCGGTTTTACCGTCTTTGGCCATCGTGGCGCCGCCGGGCTGATACCGGAAAACACCCTGCCTGGTTTTCGCAAAGCGTTGGATCTGGGCTGCAAGGGCATTGAATTGGACGTGCATCGAGTGCTGGATCAAGATCGCTGCCCTCGGCTCTGCGTCATTCACGATGCCAACGTTGATCGAACCACCAATCGCAAGGGCAATGTGGTGGACTTTAGCGCCGAGGAATTATCTGCCATGGATGCGGGAGACGGCGCTGGGGTGCCGCTGCTGGATGAGGTTATTGCCCTGCTACCCACGTCACCTGCGGTGGTACTCAACATCGAACTCAAAGGCAAAAATACCGCCGCACTGACGGCTGACCTGATTCAGGCCCTGCCAGAGCTTTCGGTGCTGGTCTCGTCCTTCGATCATCAGGAACTGAGCCGGTTTCGCGCACAAGACCCTGATACCCCCGTGGCACCGCTGTTTCATCGCCGCAAGCCCGCAATGACCCAAACAGCCCAGCAACTGCAGGCCGCCAGCATCAACATCAGTCTGTCCATGGCCACACCCGCTTTGATTGCCCAGTGTCAGGAAGCTGGCTTCCCTGTTCTGGTCTATACCGTCAACGCCTACTCGGATGCCGAACGGCTTAAAGCCATGGGCGTCGCTGGCATCTTTACCGACAGACCGGATCTGATGATGGCGTTGCAGACCTAAATCCCGAATCAGCAGAAAAATTGCGGCATTCGACCAATGTCAGGGCAAGATGTATCGACAAAGCCCCCTGAGAGTGGGATACAATGCGCCACTCCGGAGAGGTGGCCGAGTGGCTGAAGGCGCTCCCCTGCTAAGGGAGTATAGGTTAATCCCCTATCGAGGGTTCGAATCCCTCTCTCTCCGCCATATAAACGCCGCCCTATCAAAAGGAGCCTGTTGGCTCCTTTTTTTATGTTTATATGTAGCCAGGGTGAACTTAGTTTCGTTCCTAGGTTCAAACCGTAGGCCGTTGAGCAAACGGCACGCACATGCGACGGGCGCTTGGCGCCAAGCGCAATTCAGAGAGCATCACGACGCCGCGAAATACGGGTGTTAGTGAACTGAATAAAAGTAATCACTGCTGAGGCCGTTTTAGGAGATTTATTTATGACCGCAGCATCCGCAACGGATCAAATCAAAGGCTTCGGCACCAGTCGCTACCGAACCTACGTGCTCTCAGCACTGACCCTCATCTACATCATGAATTTCGTTGACCGCGGCCTACTTGCCGTTGTCGGCCCTGAACTGGTGCCCGAGCTGGGACTTTCTGACACCCAATTTGGTCTGCTGACCGGGTTTGGGTTTGCCCTTCTTTATACGGTCGTGGGCATACCGCTGGCTAGGTATGCCGATAGTGGCCACCGTGTCTGGCTGATGACCGGCTGCATTGCTCTATGGTCTTTGATGACGGTGCTTTGTGGGCTTGCAACCGAGGTCACCATCGGCTCCATCACCATCGGCGCGTTCTGGGTCTTGTTAGCATGCCGGGTTGGCGTCGGTATTGGCGAGGCTGGCTGTACACCACCCGCCAACTCCTTAATCGCCGACTACTATGCGCCACAGGATCGCTCTCAGGCCCTGGGCGTCTACGCCATGGGCGTCACCCTTGGCACCATGTTTGCCAACCTGATTGGCGGCTGGGTGACAGATGCCTTCGATTGGCGCACGGCTTTTTTCGTCGTGGGCTTGCCCGGCGTGTTGATCGCCGTCGTGTTTAAACTGACTGTAAAAGAACCGCCCCGCGGTTATACAGATCCTCCAGGCACGAAATCCGTCGAAAGTGTGAGCCTACAAGAAGCTATCCGCGAACTCGCGACTAAACCCGCCTTCTGGTACATGACGGCTGGCGCCACCATCGCGGCATTTTGTGGCTACGGTATCTCGTCATTCCAGTCGATTTTTCTTGTTCGCACCCACGGCATCACCACCGGCGAAGCCGCGATCTGGATCAATGCGCCGGTATCGCTGTCATCCGCCATCGGCACTTTCGCCACCGGTTGGCTTGCCACGAAACTTTATCAAAAGCACCCGGGCGCCATTGCTTGGGTACCCGGCATTGGCTTAGCTCTGTCTGTGCCCTTCTATATCTTTGCCTTCACCACCGACAATCTGCTCTTTGCCGCCTTGGGTCTGATCATCGCTGGATTTGCCAAGTACGGTTACCTTGCCGCCCAGTACACCATCGGCCAGGGCGTCGTAACCATGCGTGTTCGAGCAATGGCCACAGCCGTGCTGCTGTTCGTCGCCAACCTCATCGGCTACGGCTTCGGCCCTCTTTTTATTGGCGCCATTTCGGACATCTTCTTTGTCAGCGGCGTGACAGACCTCGGCGTCGCCGCAGAGGAACTGACGCGCAATCAATGCCATCCACGGGCCATCGGCGAGCTGAGCGAAAACTTGCAAAGCGTCTGTGGTGAGGTCTACTCGCAAAGCTTGCAGTCGGCCATGGTCATCATGGCGTCGTTGTATGCCGCGAGCTCTCTGTGCTTCCTGGTTACTTGGGGTCGGTTGGATAAAGACATGGTGGACAGGAACCGAGGCTAGAGCCAAGACGACACCCAGTTCAGGTCTGATGCTTCTGCTGGCTTGGACATGCAGGCCAGGCCGAAACACGTCGTTGTACGCGGCTGCCAGTGGTGGGATGCAGCCGGTGATCACGGCGAGTACACAGCTAACGCACCCGCTGATTCGCAACCTCAGCCAAATAGCCACTGAGCCGTTTGGCCAACGAGGAACAATCCTTGGGTTAGCCTGCGAGCCAACGTCACAGCCCTAAAAGCTGCTGAATGTTATCCGTGTAACGTCGGCCGCCGCAGCTCTGGGGCCAGCCCTTGGCCCATCATGTCGATGAAATTTTCCGCATAAAACCCATTCTGCGCCGATGCTGACAGCCCCTGGAGAGATTCTCCAAAGCGCTTCAAAGGATTGCGACCACCTTCCACATGGGGATAGTCCGTTGAGAACAGACACATCTCTTCGTGTGAATTTTCAATAATCCAACCGCAGTCCTCATGCGGATATGGCGTAACCCGCAGCTGCCGACGGGCAATTTCAGACGGTTTGTCTGACAGTTTTTGCAGCCGCTCTTCGTTTTTCACAAAGGCATGAGCAGCCGAATCCAGATTTCGTAACCACCCAGGCAGCCATGAGGCACCCAATTCGATGGCGCCCCACTTGAGATTTGGAAAGCGATCGAACACCCCATCAATGATCAGCGTCGCCAGTGTTTGCTGCACGGACGTGGAAATTGGCAGATAGGTTATGGAGGTAAAGTTTGCGTCTCCCCCATGAAAATCTGGCACCGCTGGCAGCCCGTTGACCTTATAGGTCAGATTGACCTTTTCCTCGCCGCCGACGTGAAACAGTATGGGCAGCCCCGCTTCTTGGGCCATGGCCCACACCGGGAACAAGCCAATATGACTGGGGCTGTGGTTTTGCGGGCACCAGGAAGGAATCATCAAGGCCTTGGCACCCATTTCTATGGCCGCCTTGGTGGTTTTTGCCGCTTCATCAAAATCCTCTAAGGGAATGTAAGCCGTAGCCAACAAGCGTTTATCCACCTGGCAAAAATCCGTCATCATACGATTGTGTGCGGTGGCGGTGCCGTAACACAGCTGCGTATCGCCAGACTGGTCAAAGCCAAAGTTGCCCAAGCAAAAAGTGGTAAAAACCAGCTGGCTGGCCACGCCAATATGATCAACAGCCGCTGGCCTGTCCTCCGGCAAAAAGGCACCTTGGGCGTCGTAGTTTTTGCGCAGCATGATGTTTTCTGCCGCCGAGGAACGAAACGCTTGGTCCTGCTGTCTTTTCACCGCGTCTTCTACCGCTAACCGATTACCGACGCGCACACCCAGGTTGGGATGCTCCAAAAATCGCTTCAACAGCGCTTTTTCAAAGTAAGGATTCAGACAATCATCCATCTCCATGAGATGACTATCGGCGTCATGAACCAAACGATTTTCAATATACGGCATGTGTGATCCTCCCCTTCACTGCATTGGATGTTAGCGCCCGCAATCGCTGCAAAAAAGCCTTTTAACCCAAGCGCTTTTACCGGATCGTGATCGCGAGGCTGTCAGTGCCTGCCAAGGCTGGCTACTACTGAGGCTGGCCTGAAGTGAAATCAAAGCGTGCGATGCGCTCACCGTGGGCGGAACCCAACCACACGTGATCACCTACCGGTGTCGCAACGGTGCCAAAACCAAAGACCTCACTGGTAAACGTCCAATGCCGTTTTTGCTGCAACGTATCCAGATCCAATTCGTAAATCGAAAACGGCAGCAAGCAGTTCTGCGCATCTGGTGGGCAACCCTGCAAATATTCTTGCACCGTCATATCGTGCTTGGCTGCCCACACAGAACCATTAGCCTTGGTGAGGTTATCGGCTCGTCCGCCTTGGTGACTGGCCACAACCGCCGCCGTTGCGAGATCAAATTTCGTGGTGAGGCCTGAGAACCAGTAATTGATGTAAAGCGCGGACCCGTCATCACTGAGCACGATGCCATTGGGAAAACTGCCCTCAGTACCCGCGATACTGCGAAAACCCTCTTGCGCCGACCACTGCCAAACTAGGCCGGTATTGTCACCGGCAAGACCCGCCTGGATCAGGTCCGCAAACGGCATTTTGCCGTCGTACATTTCTGTCACGTAAAAAGAACCTTCCGGAGTAAGCGCCACGTCATTGAACAGGGGTTGGTGGGTGCCTGCGCTGAGATTTGGCGCTTGCACACAGCCCCGCCAAATCAGCTGCCATAGGCTGTTCACGGGCACCAACTCAAACAATTCAACGGTCTCGGTAGGCAGATGATTGGTCATCGCCACCATAGACCTGCCATCCTCACGAAGAATGATATCCAGTCCGTGAGTAGAAAAATCCGTGCTGGTCCGACTGCAATCAGCACTACCCCATGTATTCTCCGCCAGCACAATCTCAATGACGCGCTTCTCCATGCTGCGCAGGTCGATGAGCGTAATCTCGTTTAAAACCGCGTTGGGGATGCCGCCAAAACCCGTCGCTAACAGAAAATGCCCATCAGGGGTCGGCGCCAGATCTTCTGGATTTTTATATCCGCACCAAGCGGTTAGGGTTTGATCACTGGCGCAGGGCGTTTGCACGTTTATCGGTCTGGAAGCTGTCGTCGCAGAATCCTCTACGCGGTCTGTGCAGGCGGCCAAGCCCAGCAGCAGCAAAAAGACACCAACTACTTTCATCGTTTTCCTCCAGAGCGCGGGCGCGTCCAAAACGTTCAGTGGACTACACCATAGAACGACGCGTCAGGGAAATAACATCAGTACCCGCACCCTTTTAGCCTAGGGGTTTTCAACTTAGCCGGTCTTTGATGATTCCAGCGTGGACCTCAACCGCTAGATCTCAATCGAAAGTAATGGCTCGATCCGAGAATACCGTCACCGGCACCAGGCCCTGATGCAAGATCGCGCTGATGGGGAAACGTTTGGGGTCGGCTGCTCGCCAAGCGGCTTCGATGACCGAGGCTTTTTCCTCACCGGTTATATGAACAATGATCTCTTTCGCCTGTAACAACTTGCTTAGGGTGAAACTGATGCGCCGATGCGGTGCAGCGGGAGGATCCACCAGCAAACACGCCGCTGGATTCGCAAGATCCAAACCCGCATCAAGCTGGGGCGCGTCAGGAAAAAGTGACGCGGTGTGGCCGTCTGCGCCCATGCCGAGCACCACCACGTCTAGCGCCGCTGCTGTAGCCAAGATTCTGTTGAGTTCTTCTATTTGCGCTTCTGGCTCGTCTTTTTCACCCCGCAGCGATAACAGTTCAGCCTGAGCCACCGCAGGCAGCCATTGGCGCAGCTGAGCCTCATTACTGTATGCATGATCTTTAGCAACCCAGCGCTCATCCGCCAATGTCACCCGAATCTGGGGCCATGGCAGATCTGCGGCAGATAGCTGCTGAAAGAAACCCCGGGGCGTTGACCCGCCAGACACCACCAAAGTTGCACCGTGCTCTCGCCCTAAGGCTGCGCTCAACTGCTGTTGGACATAGGCGCTGAGCGCTCGGTCTAGATCTTCCGCGGTCGCTTTATGGATCACCCGTGGCGTTGCTGGCGCCTGAGAACCACTCCGGTTACTCATGCCAGCTGCGTCCATCCCGACCTATCAACAGCTCAGATTGGGCTGGTCCTTTTGTTCCTGCGGGATAGGGCTTAACCGTCAGTCGTCTTCGCTCCCAAGCATTGATGAGCTGATCACACCAAAGCCAAGATTGCTCAACCTCCTCCCGGCCCACGAACAAGGATTGATCCCCACGGATGACGTCCAGAAACAAACGCTCATAAGCATCGGGAATGCGCTCGATACCTGACGCCGCCAAAAAGTTCAGGTCTAAGTTTTGTTGGATCAGCGCCATATCGCCTTGAATGCCGTGCTGCTTAGACAGCATCTGCATCTCAATACCTTCGTTGGGCTGCAAACGAATCACTAGCCTGTTAGGTGAATTTTCATGGGAGGCGAAAATATTGTGGGCCAGGGTTTTGTAGGTGATCACAATCTCTGTGACCTTTTCACCCATACGTTTACCGGTGCGTAAATAGAACGGCACCCCGGCCCAACGCCAGTTATCGATAAACGCCTTCACGGCGACGAAGGTCTCGGTATCAGAATGAGGGTTATCCGCATCTTCCAAATCAAGATAGCCGGTCATTTCTTCTGCCCGGTACCAGCCCTGGGTGTATTGGCCGCGCACCACGTGTTCCGCCACCGTGCTCTCGTCAATCACCCTAAGAGCGCGGACCACTTTAACTTTTTCGTCCCGAATATCGTGTGCCGTCATGGTGTTAGGAGGCTCCATGGCCACCAAACACAGCAGCTGCATCAGGTGATTTTGCAGCATGTCACGCAGCTGCCCTACTTGATCGTAGTAAGAAAAACGTCCGTCGATACCCACGGTTTCTGCCACGGTAATTTGCACGTGATCAATGCAGCTATTGTCCCACTGGGCGTTGATAAACCGATTCGCAAAGCGCAGGGCCAGCAAATTCTGCACGGTTTCTTTGCCCAAATAGTGATCGATGCGGTAGATACGATTTTCATCAAAATACCGGCCTACGGTTTCGTTGACTTCCTTACAGTTCGAGTGACTGCGACCGATGGGCTTCTCCAAAACCACCCGGGATCGGTCGGACAAACAGTCTGCTTGATGCAGATTCTGACAAATGCTTTGAAACAAACTAGGGGGCGTTGCGAAGTAAAAGATTGTCACGCGGGCCGGATCCAGCTGTTGCTGAAGAGCCGAGTATTGCCCAACGTCGGTAAACTGCAGGGATACGTATTCCACCCGCTGCGCAAAGCGCTGCCACAAGGCATCGGACCAACGGGCCTCACCCAAGTAAGCCTGCAGAGACTGCTCTTGCCCGGCCATAAATTGCTCGCTGCTCATGTCTTCCCGAGACAAGGCAAGAATTCGTAGGTTGTCTGGCAACAGCCCACTGAAATCCAGGTGCATAAGAGCCGGCAACAATTTTCGCCGCGATAAATCCCCAGCGGCGCCAAATAAGACTAGGTCAACGGACTCATCCTGCACGGTCTAGCGCCTCCTCATTCAACCTAGCAGCGGCGACAGCCTGTTGCGTCAATTGGGTCACCTCGGCCCAAGCCTTGCGCTTGAGCAACGCTTTAGGGGTAAGCCAAGAACCGCCCACACAGGTGACACAATCTAATGCCAAATAGGCCGCCAGATTGTCAGGGCTGATGCCTCCTGTCGGACAAAAGCGAATGTCGCCAAACGGTCCAGCCAAGGCCTTAAGGGCAGCGATGCCCCCTGAGGCTTCCGCCGGGAAAAACTTAAAGGCCGAAAAGCCATACTCCAGTCCCAGCATGATGTCGCTGGCGCAAGAGACCCCGGGTACCACGGGCATGCTGAGGTCTTGGCAGGCCTTGGCCATGGTGGGCGTCAGCCCTGGGGTGATAAGAAACTCGCTGCCAGCCTCAACCGCAGCTTCAAGTTTGGCCATATCTGTGACGGTTCCCGCTCCCACCACCACATCCGGCACCTCGGCACGAATGCGCCGAATGGCTTCGAGACTTGCCGGTGTGCGCAGCACGACCTCTAACACGGCAATACCACCCTGACGCAAGGCTTGGGCAACGGGGATGGCCTGATCTGCATCGGCGATTTGAACCACGGGTAACACCGGCGTCATTTCCAGCAGGCTATGACTGGTCGAGTTCATAAGATGATCCTTCGAGAGTTGGTAATTGTTCCACTTGTGCCAAATAGTTTGCAGCGCCCCGCAGACCGATATCTGCGGCCGTCACCACATAAACTGGAATAGGCGTTAAAAAACTGCGCAAGCGTCCTTTGGATTCGAATCGATTGCGGAATTCACTTTGCTTGATGATTTGCAAAACCTTGTGCGCGATCCCACCGGCGATAAACACGCCGCCCCGGGCGCCAAGGGTTAAGGCCAAGTTGCCCGCGAAGGCTCCAAGCACCCGACAAAACACATGCAGGGTGCGCATGGCCAGGGTGTCGGTGCCGCTGATCGCTGCTGCGTAAACGTCTTCCGGGCGAGTGTGCGTCGGTTCCCGCTGGGCCAATTCGGCCAGGGCTTGGTAGGTAGACAGAATGCCGGCCCCAGAGAGCAATCGTTCATACGACACCCTGCCAAAGCGTCGGATCATGATATCGAGAATGGCAATCTCCTGAGCATCTACCGGCGCAAAGTCCGCGTGGCCTCCCTCCGCGGCAATCACCGTGGCAGTGTCCCCATGTCGCACCACGCCGCACACACCCAGTCCGGTGCCTGGCCCCAAAACCGCAATGGGCTGTCCGGGCACGCCGGTACCGCCGCCCAACTGATGCCAATCTGATTCGGTTAGACCCAGGGCGGCATAGCCAACCGCAGCAAAATCATTGATCACATGCACCGGCGCGCCGTGGAGTTGTTGGGCAATGGCGTCGGCGTCTATTTCCCAGGAGCTATTGGTAAATTTCAGCACGCCCTCTTCTACGGGTGCCGCCACCGCCAAGCACGCGCCAAGAGGTTTGCCCGCCCAAAGGCCCTGGGCGGCAACCTCCTGACAAAATTGCGTGAGCACATTGGCAAATACCTGATGGTCGGCCACGGAGTAATAAACGATGTGGCACAGCTCATCCCTGCGCGGGTCCAGCACCGCAAAGCGCGCGTTGGTACCGCCAACATCGGCCACCACAAACCAATCATGGGGTGGTTGTTGAATACTCTGCTCCGGCACCTTAGGCCACTGCCTCCTGTGATGGGACGGAGTTTTGCGAGGCTACCGTGTCGCCCGGAGGTTCCGCTGCGGCGTACAACACACTGGCACCTTCCTCTGCACTACCGACAGCCTGACGAAAGACCCCAAAGAACTCTCGCCCCACCCCTAAATCCGCACTTACCGTGGGAACCGCCACGTCGCGCTGCCCAAGTTCTTCTGGAGACAATTCAATACTCAAGGTGCCGGCTACGGCGTCCAGCTCAATCCAATCGCCGTCGCATACCCGAGCAAGCGGCCCGCCCACACAGGCTTCAGGGCTAACATGTATGGCCGCAGGCACTTTGCCGGATGCCCCGGACATACGCCCGTCGGTGACTAGTGCAACCCGATGCCCGCGATCTTGCAGTACTCCAAGTATCGGCGTGAGCTTATGCAGCTCAGGCATACCGTTGGCCCGTGGTCCCTGAAACCGAACCACCACCACACAGTCGCGATTCAATTCGCCCCGCTCGAATTTCCCCTGAAGTTCGTGTTGATCGTCTATCACAACGGCCTGAGCCCGCACCTTTCGGTGGTCCGGAGCCACAGCAGAAACTTTGATCACGCCCCGCCCCAGATTACCGGTGAGCAGTCGCAACCCACCCTCTTGGTCAAACGGTTCTTGCACCGTGGCCAGCACCGCGGGATCGAGACTGACCTCTTGACGGGGCTGCCAACTCAGTTGCTCACCCTCAAGACAGGGCTCCACAGCATAGTCAGCCAGGGTTTCTCCCCACATGGTCTGGGCATCCGCGTGCATAAAACCGTGCTCCATCAGGTGCCCGAACAAATAGCCGGTGCCGCCTGCGGCATGGAAATGATTGATATCCGCTTGGCCGTTGGGATACACCCGCGCTAATAGCGGTACCGCCCGAGACAGCTGGTCGAAATCTGTCCAATTGATGACGATGCCGGCGGATCGAGCCATGGCGATCAGGTGAATGGTGTGATTGGTGGAGCCACCGGAAGCCAACAAGGCCACCATGGCATTGACGAAGGAACGTTCGTCCAGCACCTCACCCAAGGCTTTACGTTTTCCGTTCAACGCAGTGATGCGGGTAATGTGCCGAGCGGCTTCGGCGGTAAGAGCCTCTCGCAATCCGGTACCAGGATTCACAAAGGATCCACCCGGAAGCTGCAGTCCCATGGCCTCCATGAGGATCTGGTTGCTATTAGCGGTGCCATAGAAGGTGCAGGTGCCCGCCGAATGATAAGACGCGGATTCTGCATCCAACAGCTCATCACGGGAGATCTTGCCTTCGGCGTACAGCTGTCGAATCCTGGCTTTTTCTCCGTTGGTAATACCCGACTGCATGGGCCCCGCGGGCACAAAAAGCATGGGCAGATGTCCAAAGCGCAGCGCCCCCATGAGCAAACCAGGCACGATTTTGTCGCAGATGCCCAAGCACAGAACGCCATCGAACATTTGGTGAGACAGGGCGATGACGGTGGATTGGGCGATATGATCCCGACTGAAAAGACTCAGCTCCATGCCCTCAAGGCCCTGAGTCACACCATCGCACATCGCCGGTACCGCCCCGGCCACTTGGGCGGTGCCCCCCAGGCTACGGATATGGGTTTTCAGCGCTTCCGGGTATTCCGCATAGGGTTGATGTGCTGACAGCATGTCGTTGTAGGCGGTGACGATGCCGATGTTCGGTGAATTGATCAGTCGAATGGTGTCCTTGTCAGCTGCATCGCAGGCGGCAAATCCGTGGGCCATGTTGCCGCAAGACAGCTTATTTCTTGGCGGCTGCCCCGCCCCAGCGGACTGGATCAGATGCAAATACTGTTGTCGCAAGGGGCGGCTGCGATCCGCAATCCGCTGAGTAACCGCGCTAACGATCTCGTTCATAAATTCGTTCCAGAATGAAAACACTTAACATTCGCCTCGGTCGGCCACCGAAGCGCCAAATCTCGCGCTATTCGCAATCCAGTGGATATGCACGCACGTAGTCGACCACCAACTCACCGGGCAAATCCGATCGTTTGATGTCACCGCCCAGAGTGCCCCCCAGGGCCAAATTCAGGATCAGATAAAACGGACCCTCATCAAAAACCCAGGGATACGGCGCAATGTCCTCGGGTGTAGCGTGTCCATATTGTTTCTCGTCCACAAACCAACGAATGTCGCCTGGTCGCCATTCCACCGCATAAACGTGAAAGTCATCGGTCCACGGAACCGGCCCCAGTAGTGACTCGCTGTAATGCACGTTGCCGGGCCACAACTCACCGAAATGAATGGCGCCCAATATTTGTTCTGGCGTGTGCCCACTGCTTTCTAAAATGTCGATCTCGCCGGCCAAGGGCCATTGCAAGTCGCTTTTCGGCAGCATCCAAAAGGCCGGCCAAAAGCCTTTGCCTTCTGGCAGCTTCATGCGGGCTTCGAATCGACCGTATTGGGCTGCAAACCGACCTTGGGTGGATAGCCTGGCAGACGTATAGCCGCGCTTAAGCACACGCTGTCGTTGCGCCGTTATGTGCAGCGCGCCGCCTTCAAGACGAAGGTTTTTTTTTGAGTACCACTGTTCCTCGTTGTTGCCCCAGCCGCACAACCCCTGGCTACAGCCATCGCCTTCAATCACTTGCCACTTGGCAAGGTCCAGTTGCTCGCCATTGAATTCGTCCTGCCAAAGCGGTGCTGAGCAGTCGTCTTGTGCCTGCAGCCCAAGGCTCGCCAGCCCCAACAAAGCAGCTACCCAAATCTTCGTCAGAGCATCAATCAATGGTCGCTACCACCAAGTGATGTAGAAAGCGCACAGAATTAACGTCACCAAAACCGCGCTCAGATTGAATCCTGTGGAAGTCGCAAAACTCACCTCGGATAGATCCACCGCTCCGGCCTGAGGTTGTGGGCGTAAATGGGATATGCCAATGGCCAGCCCCGCGCACAGCAAGAAGACCGCACCAACTCGATCAATAAAGGGTAACTCGGGAGCAAATACCGAAAAGACAAAGGACAGCACCGCTGAAGCGATAGCGGCAGTCAAAGCCGCCGTCGCGGTGGTTTTGGCGTAGAAGATGCCCAGCATAAAGATCACCACAATTCCCGGAGTGAAGAAGCCGGTAAATTCTTGGATGTACTGAAAGGCCTGATCAAAGTTACCCAATAAGGGCCGAGCCGCCATCATGGCGATCACCATGGCCACTAGCGCCACGATTCGCCCTACGCGAACCGGGTTAGCCGCGTTTTCGCCTTTGTTCAATGAGGGAAAGATATCCAGTGTAAAGATCGTGGAAATACTGTTGGTCATGGATGCCAAGGAAGAAACGATGGCCGCCAGCAACGCGGCGAACACTAAACCCTTGATACCAATTGGCAGCAACGTCATCGCATGGGGGTAGGCCTGATCCGAGGCGCTGATGTCAGCGGCCAAGGCAAACACTGCAATGCCGGGCAGTACCACGATCACCGGCATCAAGAGCTTCAAGAATGCGGCAAAAGCGATACCTTTTTGCGCCTCGTCAATGCTCTTAGCCGCCAAGGCGCGCTGAATGATGTATTGGTTAAAGCCCCAATACGACACGTTCATCACCCACATGCCGCCAATCAGCACCGACAACCCTGGCAGGCTCATGTAGTGGGGATTACTCGGGCTGAGGATCATGTCGAACTTTTCAGGCGCTCGCTCCATTAGCAGCTGAAAGCCAGCAGCGATACCGGCGCCGTCTGAGAGTTTGTCGAGCAAAATCCAGGCAATCAGCAGACCACCCAGCACCAGCAACACCACTTGAATGATGTCGGTGAGGGCTACCGCCTTCAGGCCTCCATAGAGGGAATACCCTGCCGCGAACACGCCCAACATCAGCAACGCGACGTTCAGATCCACGCCGGCAACGGTATTGATAGCCAATGCCCCAAGCCAAAGGATGGAGGTGAGATTGACCAGCACGTAAACACCCAGCCAGAAGAACGCCATGACGAGACGAACCCGATGGTCGTAACGTTGCTGCAGAAACTGGGGCATGGTGTAAATCTCAGCCCGCAAGAAAACCGGCAGCAAGTACTTTCCAACCAATATCAGGGTAATGGCAGCCATCCATTCGTAAGAGGCGATGGCCAGTCCGATAGCGTAGCCGGAGCCTGACATGCCGATGATTTGCTCCGCTGATATGTTGGCTGCGATCAAAGAAGCGCCGATGGCCCACCAGGGCAGCGCCTTGCCCGCCAAAAAATAGTCTGACGCGTTTTTTTCCTCACCGCGGTTGCGGGATACCCATTGGGCCAGAGCGAACAATCCTAGGGCGTAAACCCCGACAATGATGATATCGATGGTTGCTAGCATAGGTTTTCCTCAATGCCGTCGCTGGTCTGGCTCAGGCTTAGTGTTATGGGCACATTTCCTTGGCGTCAGAGGGCAACTGCGCTCGCAAAGCCACCTCACTGATGCGCAATTTCATGGCACCTTCGGTAAAAATAACGGCAGGACTGCTCAATCTGTCGAGCTGAGCACCGCGGTCAACGAAACAACTGAGCGGAAACGCCATGCGCTGCCAATCCTGCTTCGATGCAGATCTCAATATTTCGGTAATGTCGATCTGCCCCGTACACGGGTATTCGCAGTCCATTCGCAACAAGACCGTGGCGCTTGGCGACTCCACTACCTGGGCATCTATCACCAGATAGCCCTCTTCCTGGGCTAGATCAGTCACATCCAGCGACTGTTTAGATCGCCAGAACACCTGACTCCCCGCCTCGCCACGACCAAGCCAAGTCAATTGAACACTATCTTCCTGAATACGCCGATCATAGGTTTGAATGTTCAAATTGCCACCAGCGGTGGTTGCACTGGAGCCAAAAATTTCTACCTCCCAGTTCACCGCATCGCCAATAAACGTCTGCCAAGGGTCTCTAGCCGTACCCCCAAAGACAAGACGATCTAGCTTGTTGGGCTTGCCAACTGGCACTTCGCTTAACGTTCCCACGATGCCTGGACTGGCGTAGCTGAGACCGTAGCCATAGTCGAAAAGGTAATCATCCACCGGTAAAGCTGGATTGCTTGAGTTCAAATCCGCGTTCGGCCAATCAAAGGAAAGGCGACCGGTAAAATCATAGCCGGGCGCGCCGTCTGCCTTGGCAACCAAGACATCGGCAATGGCCGCGCCTTCCGAACCCGGCAACCAAGCCGCAACAAAGGCATCAGCGGCGTTGATATGGGCATTCATCCACATTGGACGTCCCGAGAGCAAAATGGCCACGACCGGGATGTTTTGCGCCTGCAGCTTCTGCAGCAAAGCCAGGTCCCGCGGGTCCTCCTGCTGCCAAGCCAGCGTGTCCACATCGCCCTGCCCTTCGGCATAAGGAGTCTCGCCAAACACCACAACCGCCACATCGGGTTTATCAGCGTACTCGCCGTTGATACTCAAGGTCGCCGTGCCGCCGCCGGCGGTTAAGGCCTGCTGTAAACCGCTAAAGATCGACGTGGCGCCCGGAAAGGTATCGTTGCTGTTTCCAGTGCCTTGCCAGGTGATGGTCCAGCCACCGGTTTGCATTTCAATGCTGTCGGCCCCTGAGCCCGCCACCAGAACATTGGCCGTTGCTGACAAAGGCAAAACTTGATCGTTATTTTTTAGCAAAACCAGAGACTTACGCGCAGCTTCTCGAGCAATGCTTCGGTGTTCTGGACTACCGACCAATTCAAGTAGAGGTGCTGCGCGCACGGATGGTAGGGGTGCATCGAACAAGCCTGCCGCTGCTTTAGCCAGCAGAATTCGGCGCACCGCTTCATCGATACGCTCAAGGCTGATCTCGCCTTTTTCCACTTGGTCAATGGTGTTAAACAACAGCGCCTTCCAGTCTTCTGGCGCCATGATCATATCCATGCCGGCATTAATCGCCTGCGCACAGCTGTCGTTGGTGCAACCAGGCACTTGGCCTACGCCGTTCCAGTCACTGATGACAAAGCCAGTGAAACCCAGTTGATCGCGTAGCAAGTCCGTTAAGACATATTTGTCGCCGTGAATTTTGCTGCCATTCCAGCTGTTAAACGACGCCATGACGCTGGTCACGCCGGCTTCTAGGGCTGTGTAGTAGCCTTGGCCATGCACTTCCAACAACGTCTCTAAAGGTACCCGGGTATCCCCTTGGTCGATGCCTTGATCCGTTCCGCCATCGCCTATGAAGTGCTTGGCCGTAGCCATGAGACCTTCGCTCTGCAGCGCTTCAACAATCACCCCGGCGTAATCACCGACGATCTGCGGACGGTCGCTATAGCCCTCATAAGTGCGCCCCCAACGATCATCCAGGGGTACCGCCACCGTTGGCGCAAAAATCCAGTCGATGCCTGTTGCCGCCACCTCTCGGGAGGTAATACGGCCAATTTTGCCCATCAGCTCCGGGTCGTTTGCCGCCCCAAGCCCAATGTTGTGAGGAAAGATCGTCGCGCCAATGACATTGTTGTGACCGTGTACTGCGTCGGTACCCCACAGCAGTGGAATACCCGCTGAGCCGCCGGAAGTATCCAACGACGCTTCGCGATAGGCATCCGCCAGCGCCAGCCAGTCTGCCAGCGCGGCATTTTTGTTTTGGTTGGGAAACGAACCACCACCGTTAAGAACACTGCCGATGCCGTAGGTACGAACGTCTTCCGGTGAAACGTGTTTGATCTCACCCTGGATCATTTGCGCGACTTTTTGCGTCAGGCTCATGGAGGCCATGAGTTCATCAACGAAAGCCACGTGTTCCTTACGATCCATCGGGTTTGACTCCCCTTCGACGTTGCTTTGAGCCGTGTTGTTCAAGGAAGCATCGCATCCAAATTGGGCCGTAATCAGCAGGCAAACAATCCCGGCCTTTCGTACCAAGGTCATGAAGTGGATCCCGTATTCGGAGCAACGCTGGCTGAAGCGCCAGCGCTGACAGAGTTGAACGAATCGGGGCAAAGCCGTCTTTGCCCCTTCATCAGTTTGCTGTCTTACCGTTAGAAGTTTGCGCGTACGCCAAGCTTGATAACGGGCCCATGATCTTGGGCTAAGAACAGCATTTCTGGGCTACGTACCCATAGGCGTGTGCCTTCGTCAGTGACGTTTTGCGCGTCAACAAACACGGTGACGTTGTCGTTATGACGATACTGATAAGACACGTCTATTTGCGAGCGGCTATCCACGTACACCGGCTGCTTGTAGTTGGCGAATCCCTGTGCGGTTTCTGCACGATAGTTCAACGCCAAGCGTAGGGTGTGTTTTTCGTTCTCAAACCAGCCGGACAAGTTACCGGAGTTACCGAAACCAGGCAGGATGAACTGATCGCCAAGCTTGTAGTTATCAGGCTCTACCGCGCCGCCAATCACATAAGTGTAGTTGGCTTGCATACCGAACGGCGTGCCCTCGAACAAATGCTGTAGCGAGAACTCAATGCCGCTAACAATGCCTCTTTCGAGGTTGGCAGGCTGAGTGATATCAAACAAGGCGACTGGGTCGTCTGCGTCACCATCAACGTAGTAAAGAGCTGGATTGGTACCAGGTACTGCGGTAAACCAATAGGTACCCGTAACGTTGCCTGGCATACCGTTGCTCACATCAACGCCTTCATATTCCATGGCTGAGGCAACCCAACCCACGTGATGTTCATCGGTCATCCAGCTTTGATCCCAGATCGCATTTTGCGCGACACAGTAGCCGGCACCGTTATTAATACCGGTGTTATATCCCCAGGGAAGGGCCCAATCCGGTGGATTCGGCCAGCCTACAAAGTTTGGACGCCCAGCATCCGCCCATTCGCGCACACATTCTTGAGCAAGAACACCAATATCACTGTAGGCAGGGTTGCGAAGATCGCCGATTGGCTGCTGAAGGCGAGTTTCCGAGCTGATGAAGTTTTTAATCTTCTTACGGAAGTAGTTCACCGCGACGTAGGAACCTTCTGCATAGTAGTTCTCAAACGCTATGTCGATGTTCGTAGACTCAAGAGGCTGTAGGTTTGGGTTTCCGCCAGTAGCCGTGGGCGAGAAGAAGCCGGTATTCCCAATTTCCAGCTGCGTTTCGAGATCCTTCAAGCTTGGACGAGCAAGGCTCTTGCTAAAGGACATTCTCAATACTCGGTTATCGTCGATAGCCAGCGCCATGGCCAGGCTTGGCAACAGCACGTTGGAGCTACCGTAATCCGTTTCTGGATTCACGCCATCGGTGTACGGCACGAGGCCAGACAGATACAACCAACGCAAGTTGGTCGGCGCAGCGTAATTACTGGTGGACTGGCTGTCCGTACGCTCGTAGCGCAGACCTGCCGTTACGTTCACAGGTCGATCAAGCATTTCTGCTTCAAAGTTGAACTGTACGTAAGCAGAGTCCATGTCCTCACGAACATACTCGTCGCTATCAAGCGGACCAAAACTGTCACAGCATTCGGTAGCAACGTATGGCGTGCCAGACGCAGCTGGTGCATCTGTGGCATCTACCGCGTTGGGATTGATCGCTGCAAAAGCTGCTGCTGCGGCTCGCGCATCGATTTCAAAGTAATAATCAGTACCCAAATTTGGGTTGAAAGAATCCATGAAGTTGCCCAACGGGGTACGAACAAAAAGCGCGTCATCCCAGTCGTCGGCTGATGGCGCAAAACCAGCTAAGGCTTCGCCATTGGCATCAATACCAAAGTTTGAACCTCGTGACTGACGCACGAACTCACTCTTGGCGGTGGAAACACCGAAGTCGATGGACTTCAGAGCGTTGTCGCCGTCAGTGAACCAAGTACCTCGGATTTGCACCTGGGTAATCTCGTTTTGTTGGAACTGATCGTTCAACGACAAAGAGGTTCCCACCATGTTTTCTGGACCAAAGTCAGTGTCATAGCTGAACGTGTGAACACCGTGTCTACCGCCATTCGTGGTGGTGATATTGGTCATCGTGTCCGTAGAGAAGCCCAGTCGGTTATCGAAGATGTTGCCAGAAAGTTCAGCGCTGGAATCGTGAGCATCCAGTTCAAGCTGCAGCTTTTCAGACACATCCCAAACCAAATTCAAACCCCATGAGCGATTGTCTGACTCACTGTCGCCCCAGGTAACGCTGTGATCGTAACCGCGACCACTGACCACTGAATCGGTGTAGGCGCCGCTGGGTGCGATGGTTGCGGCCGTTGTTGACCAACCGCCCAACCAAGAACCGAAGGTGGTGCCTTCTGAACTGAAGTCCACACCTGACATGGTGTAGTCCAAGGTGCCGGTGATGGAATCACTGAACATGTACTGGAAGGTCGCTTGAGCGTTGGTACGCTCGCGATTGTTATCCTTGATCAGGTACGCCGCTGGCTCTTGGAAGAACGTTCCTCCATCTGGTCGGCGGTTGTTATCCGTAATGTCTGCGGTGGAGGCAATGCGTCCAGCCAGACGATCAGGCGTCAACCAGTTAGATTCTTGGGTGCCTTCTTCTCGGTTGCTACGATCTTGATAAGACGCAGACAATGAAAAGCCCCAACGTTCTTGATTGGTTGCGTACAAAAGGGCTGCCTCAACCGGAGTGCCGCCCTCTTCTGAGGTCGTGTCTTCAACCAGGCCGATGCTGTAAGACTGCTGGGTGCCGTCAACCATCAATGGCTTTGTGGTGACCATGTTGACGGTAGAACCGATACCACCGGAAGGTAAGGTGCTATTCGCTGACTTGTAAATCTCTACTGCGCTAACGCCAGGAGAGGCGATATCGCCAAAGTTGAAGGAGCGTCCGCCACCATATTGACCCGCAACCGTGGGCATTTGCCGACCGTTCAGGGTTACCAGGTTAAACTCAGGACCGAAGCCTCGAACGGCGATTGCCTGTCCTTCTACATTGCTTCGATCAATGGCGACACCAGAAACTCGGGCCAAGGATTCGGCCAAGTTTCCATCCGGGAACTTACCAAAATCTTCCGCAGAAATGGCGTCCATCACGCCTACGTTACTGCGTTTAATATCAATGGCGTCGAGCAAGCTGCTCTTAATTCCATAAACGATGACTTCTTCCATGACTTCTTCGTCTGCAGCCACTGCCATTGGCGATGCCAATCCCGCAGAAACCAGAAAGAAGCCCAACCATCGCGACATAAAGTCAGATGACTTGTGCATAGCTAACAACCTCTAAAGTTTGCAGCCCACCGCCCTTAACTGTCAGTTAATGACAGGCTCGGGAACTGAGCTTTACCGTGATGTTCGTCAGTCAGGAGTAGGGCTAAACGCCGCCACTTTTTTTGCAGACAAACCTCTCCGCGGCCGAGTAGACCAAAAGTTGACGGCCGGCAACACCGCGGTTGCGGTAAAACGGATCAAAGCTGGGTTAAGAGGGACTGGGGGAGGCCCTAGGAGGGAAAATCCGCGGCAATATTGGCTGCAGGTCTCTCAGTAGCTGATTCCAGTAGCTGAGTCAGCAGCCGAATCAGGCGCTAGATCAGGATCTGTGCTCGCTCCAGATTCGAACCTAGATGCGCTTAAGCTGAGCCACTTCAGCCTTGTAATTGCGGCTCACTTTCAGCCGCACACTTCCCGCAAGGGTTAACTCACTTTCCCCTTTTGGCAGCGAAGTCACCGCTAGCACCTTGCGCAAATTAACCACGGTGGAGCGGTGAATCCGCGCGAAGGGTCCGGGGCTTAAGCGCTCCTGAAGCTCTTTCATGGTGCAGCGCATGATATGGGTAGCACCGCAGGCGTGAACGCACATGTAGTCCCCGGCAGCATCTACCCAATCGATGTCTTCGTGAGGTATGAGTTTTACTTCCGCCCCATCGCGTATGGCTAAGCGCTCATCTGCGGCCAATGGATCGTTGGATGCAAGGTCACCGGCCTGCAGCGCCGTATTGCCCTGCATCTGGGACAGAACATCCAGATATTTGCCTTTGTTGTCGCTCAGGGCCTGATCCGTCATCGGCGGCAGCGCAACTCGCTGCTGTCTGATCCGTGCCAAAGACTCACCTAAGCGTTTTGGATCAATGGGCTTAAGCAAATAATCTAGGGCGTGCACGCGAAAGGCGTCAACGGCAAACGAATCATAAGCGGTAGCGAAGACCACAGCGGGTAATCGTTCTGGCTGAATCTTGCTGATGAGCTCGAAACCACCCATACCCGGCATTTGAATATCCAAAAAAATCAGGTCCGGTGACAGGGTATGAATAGCCTCTAACGCCTTAGCCCCAGTCCGGTAGGCCCCAAGAATGTCCACATCGTCGTGGGCGCTCAAGAGCGACCTCATGACGTCTAGGGCCAGGGGCTCATCGTCGACAATCAAGGTTCTAATCATCGCAACCTCCGGATTCGCAACCTGCCAGCGGAAAACTCAAATCCACCCGAAAGCCGCCTAACTTCGATTCTCCCAAAACCACCTCGCCGTCATCGCCGTAAAGGGTCTCTATGCGTTCCTGCACGTTCTTCAACCCCACGCTAGAACCCACCGCTGCCCTTTGACCCTCTGGCCTATGGTCTGGCCCGGAGTCTTCAACCGTCAGGTTGAGCTTGTCATTCGTGGCGTGACCGCCAATGCGGATCGACCCGCCCTGCTCTGCTTGGGCAATGGCATGCTTGATGGCGTTTTCAATCAGCGGCTGCAACAAAAAACTGGGCACCATGGCGTTGCTGAGCGTTTCATCGACATCAAAGTCCACCGTCAAGCGATCAGCAAAACGCACTTGCTCAATGGCCAAATAGAGTTTGGCTGCATTGAGTTCCTCGGCCAGGGGCACGCTGCGATCAGCGCTGTGTTCCAGGGAGTAGCGTAAAAACTGGCTTAGGTTCAACAGCATGGTGCTGGCCCGCTCCCCAGCTCCTTGGTCAATGAGGGCGTAGATCGAGTTCAGAGTATTGAACAAAAAGTGGGGGTTTAGCTGGTACCGCAGCAGCGTCAGCTGCCCTTCCTTGACTGCAGCTTCGGCGCTGATCCGCCGCAGCACCTCCTCCTTTTGCGTTGCCTCGGCGGCAAGCAATTGATCTCTTTCGGCCTGCAGCAGTTGGTAGTACTTAATACCGTGATAAAACGCAGCCCAGCAGCCAAAGATGAAAATAGACGGAAAATACCAGCCGCCAAAGTCAGCCCACAGGCCTTCTTCCCCGGTCATTGCCTGGAACGTGGCCAGACGAATCACCGCCCAAGTCAGAGCAAAGATCAGCACGGATATTGAGATCACCGCCGCGCGACTGGTCCACGAGGCGCTCCAAAAGCTGCGGAATACCAAGCGTAGAGGCCAGCTCAGCACAATCCCGAGCAGGGATTGGGACACGTTGTGCAGAACGTAACTTAACTGAGGTTGGTTGTACCAAAGGTTTAAGCTGACATAGCTAATCAACGAAATACCCAGCCAGCCGGCGAATTGGAGCACCCAAAATTGGGCCTCGCGACTGGATAACAGGCCGCGCCATACTGACGTGGCGAATACCGGCGGTCTGGTTTGATCTGTGGTGAGGAGTTCGGCCATGGCCCTCCCCCTTAATGCTGGGACCCGTATTCTAATGAGTACGGACCGATAAACCTAGGCACGGTACCTTGGGCATCCCCGGCCATTTTTGACTCACCTCCCCCAATTCAGACACGACGCCGAGGCAATGCCTCTTTGATCAACTCTTTAACGAGCGCTTTAAAGACCTCCTTGACGACCTCTTAGGCGGCCTCTTTTCGCCCCTGCATTGTCGCCTAAATCAACTCTGCGATTGTCGTGGTTGTTCACCTTCGCGAGAAATAAAAAACCCGCCGAAGCGGGTTTTCCTTTCGGGCTTAAATCACCTCAATGCCGGGCATAGGCTTTGAGTGTTTGTACCTGCGTGGTATTGACGATGGTTCGCATCGCACCCACTTCAGCGTTAAACGCCGCAAACGCCGGATGGTTCAACAGTTTTTCGCTGATCGCCGCCAGTTCTGCCTGGGTACGACCACCGGTCCATACCCAATGGGTGAATTGATCACGACCAAAGTAGACCGCGCCCAAGCCATAGGAGCGCAAAGCTATGTCCTTGCCGACCGTCTTCATCATTTCCATATAGGCCGCTGCGTAGGCCGCTTGATTCTGAGGTTCCACAATAATGTCGAACTTAGAGAAAGCGGTATCTTGGCCCCAGTCGTTTACGTCAACAGGTGCAGGGCCCATGTACTCACTGACGGGAGAAGCACTGGCACGCAGCTCTTGTAGGAACACCGCGGCATCAGGACAAGATCGCAAAATTTCTGCGGCCTTATCCTGATCTTCAATGCTCTGGAAGGTGTTGATGATGAAGTGCGTGGACGTATAGGAGCCGTTGAATATTTCCTGAGACAAGCCCACATCGGCGGGATACTGCTTGCCACAGTCGGAAGCCCAAAACTTGTCCATCGCAGCCACGACACCCGCAGGATTAGCCACCTGCAAATGATAAAAGGCGTAAAACGGACCGCTTTTGGCGTGATGATCTGCAACGGCAACAGAAGAGAGAATCAAAGAGATCAATAGAACCATTATTTTCATTATTATTTCCTTAAGGAAGGTTTTTCGAGACCAACCCAACCCTAACCCTCACTGCACCGTTTGCACACCAAAAAGTCCAAAAATCCGATCCTGCATCCGGCGACAAAACAGACCTAGAAAGAGCGCACCAGCACGGGATTTGCTAGGCTGGCCTACCGATTTGAGCAGGCGTCAGGCCACCGCTTTGTGACTGACGACCCTATGCACCCACTGCTGCCATTACCCATTGAGAACAAGGCCTATGCAACACTTTGACGAGATCTTTCAGCGCGCGGCAAACCGCAAAGGCGGGGACAAGGTTTTACGAGGGCTGTTAGATTCGATGCCAACTGGCCGGGACCTTCGACTCATCAGCGATGCTGAAGTGCTGGCAGAAATGACCGCCTGTATTTTCCGAGCTGGCTTTGTTTGGAAAGTCATCACGGCGAAATGGCCTGGCTTTGAGCAGGCCTTTCATCAGTTCGATGTGACCCGCTGCGCCATGCTGTCTGATGAGGAGCTAGAGGCTCTGCAGCGCAATACGGATATTGTTCGACACGGCACAAAAATTGCCAGCGTGCGCCACAACGCCCTGTACGTATTGGACATCCGTGCCGAGTTTGGCTCGTTCGGCGCTTTTTTGGCCCAGTGGCCGGCGGAGGATTTTGTTGGCCTTTGGAACCACCTGAAAAAACACGGTAGCCGCCTGGGCGGTCAAACCGGCCGCTACTGCCTGCGTTTTCTCGGCTATGACACACCGATTTTATCCCGGGACGTGGTCGCCGCGCTGATACTGGCTGGCGTGGTGGACAAGGAACCCACCAGCCAAAAGGACCTGCTGGCTACCCAGGAGGCTTTTAATGAATGGTCGGCTCAAAGTGGCCGCAGCCGCAGCCAAATTTCCAGGCTGCTGGCCCTGTCCATCGGGTAACTATCTGAGCGGTTCTCAAGGTGCTATCGTCGGCCACTGAGGAACAGCGAGAGGGATATCGAAAATGCAGATCACACCCAGCGGTCAGGCTTGCGGCGCCCAGGTTACCGGACTCGACCTGACTCAATCCTTAGACAGAGACACCATTGAAGCCATCCGCACTGCTTGGCTGGAACACCATGTTCTAGCCTTCCCGAATCAAACCCTTACCGATGATGATTTGGTGCGAATCACCAACTACTTCGGCAACGTTGGTGATGACCCCTACTTCGTACCCATCAGCAAAAAAACGCCCGTGGTGGCATTGACCCGCCGAGCCGATGAGACCGCACCGGTGTTTGCAGAAAACTGGCATACCGACTGGAGCTTTAAAGAACATCCTCCGATCGGCACCTGTCTTTATAGCCTGGTGGTTCCACCCGTCGGCGGCCATACCGGTTTTGCCAATCAACAGCTGGCCCTAGCCAACATGCCAGAAGATCTGCGCCAGCGGTTGGAGGGCAAAATTGCTCTACATTCTGCCGCTGCTGCCTACGGGCCAGACGGCACCTATGGCACCAAAGATCAAGGCAATGATCGCAGCATGAAAATTCTATTTTCTGAACAAGCGAAAAAGTCTCAGCCGCATCCAATCATTGCGAAACACCCAGAAAGCAACGCTGACACGATTTTTGGCACCGTGGGCTATATCCACACCATCGAGGGCCTCGAAGAAGAAGAAAGCCGACAACTCATTATGGATTTGTACCATTGGCAAACCCGAGAGGAGTTTCAATACACCCACCACTGGGAGCCCAACATGCTGGTGATCTGGGATAACCGTTCTGTACTGCATAAAGCCAATGGAGGCTATGACGGTCACGCCCGGGAACTGCATCGCCTGACCATCGCCGGTGCACCGGGGTTAGCGCTTTAGGAACCCGCACCAGCGCCCAGGACAGGCCGTTGACGGCACACGACATTGCCCAAGGTCGGATTTTTTTCTAGGCTGCGGGTTCTTTTTTCACCCCCACTCAAGGAAAGTTGATGAGCGAATTTGAAGATAAAGTAGTTGTTGTTACCGGTGCCGGCGGCGGCCTAGGCAAATCCCATGCCCTGGAGTTTGCCAAGCGTGGCGCCAAAGTCGTTGTGAACGATCTGGGCGGCAGCGGCGACGGCGTAGGCGCCAGTGATATGGCCGATGTGGTGGTAGAAGAAATTCGTCAAGCCGGCGGTATCGCTATCGCTAACAAGGCATCGGTTTCTACTCGTGAGGGAGCCAAATCCATCATCGACGATGCCGTGGCGGAATTCGGTACCGTGGACATCCTCATCAACAATGCGGGCATTCTGCGCGACAAGAGCTTCAAGAACATGTCCTTGGACGATTGGGACCTGGTCATGGATGTGCACTTGAACGGCAGTGCCTACGTGACTCACGCGGCTTGGCCGATCATGTACGAAAAGAACTACGGCCGTATCGTGCTGACCAGCTCCACATCGGGAATTTACGGTAACTTCGGTCAAGCCAACTATGGCGCCGCCAAGATGGGCATGCTGGGCCTGATCAATGTCTTGGCTATTGAAGGGGCTTCCAAAAACATCCGGGTTAATGGTCTGGCACCCAGCGCCGCTACGCGGTTGATCGCCACCATTCCTGGCCGAGAAGACCTAGATCCCGAGAACCCCGATGATGATGTACACCCAAGACTGGTGACGCCGGCGGTACTGCTGATGTCCAGCGAAGACGCGCCGAACGGCAAGATCATTCAAGCCGGTGGCGGACGCTTCTCCACCTGTGCAGTGTTCAACAATGCTGATCTGGAGCTGGGCGTAGACGCCGAATACGAGGATCTGCTGGAGCACAAAGACCAGCTATTGGATATGAGTGGCGCTTTAGAAGGCTGGAATCGTACCCGCCGCTAAACCGCATCACAGCCCACAAAAAAGCCGGGATACCCCGGCTTTTTTGTGCAGAGACATAAGTCTCCTAGACCGCTTGGATCTCTAAAACCCCAGCAGGGTCGCGTAACGATCCCGGTGCATCGCTTGGTTGCCGTAGGTCGCCTCCAAGGCTCGGGCGCGCTTTAAATAAAGCCCGGCGTCAAACTCATCAGTCATGCCAATCCCGCCGTGGATTTGGATGAGCTGGTTTGACATGTCAAAGAGGAACTCCCCAGTCTTAGCCTTTGATAACGCACTCATGGCCGCCTGATCGTCGGCATTTTGATCAATCGCGGTAACCCCAGCCTCGGCACAGGATCGCGCCATTTCCTGAGCGGAATACAATTCCGCAGCCCGGTGTCCTAGGGCTTGAAACGAACCAATGACCTGACCAAATTGCTTGCGCGTTTTCAGGTAATCCAACGTCATTTCAAAGGCGTAGCAGCCCACGCCCAGCATTTCCATGGCGATACCTGCACTAGCTCGATCCAACACCTGCTCGTACAGCTCGCTACCGGCAAGCGCACCCAACCGAGCATCGCCACTGACCTGCACATCGCTAAGGGTCAACCGGGCGTAGTCCCTAGAGTCCAGTGTGGCCATGGCCTGACGGGACAGGCCGGTACTGTCAGCTGGCACCAAGAACAGGTCAATGGACCCGTCAGCGCTTTTGGCCGCCACGACGAAGGTGGTTGCACTCATCCCCTCCAGCACAAAGGTTTTTGCGCCGTTGAGCAGGTATCCCTGGTCATTACTTACTGCGGAGCACTGGATTTGCTCCCGCTGATGCCTCGGCTGCTCATCCACTGCCAAAGTCAGGATTTCACTGCCATCGACAATCTTCGGCAGCCAATGTTGTTTTTGCTCCTCGTCGCCACCTAGGGTGATGGCGGTAGCGCCAACATAAGCCGAGGCAAATAAGGGTGACGCACACAGCTGACGACCCAATTGCTCAAGAATCAGCCCAAACGTCAGGTATCCCAGACCGGAACCACCGTAGTTTTCAGGCACTAGAATGCCTGTCCAACCCATCTCAACCATGGCGGACCAGGCCTGAGGGTCGAACCCGCCATCACTGTTACTGTTACGGAATTCCCGGAACTTTTGTACCGGGAATTGGGTTTCAACCCAGGAACTTGCCTGGTCTTTGAGTATCGATTGTTCTTCTGTCAGCGCTGCCATGATATGCCCCCTACCCTTATCTGCTGAATCATTGGATTACCCCTTTTGCGTGGTTTCCGGTAACCCAAGTACGTTCTTGGAAATGATGTTGTTTTGTACTTCATAGGACCCGCCGTAGATCGACATCGCCTTGCCTGCCAACCACTCACGGACAATGCCTAACTCGTCTTCAGCAAAGTCATCACCGGACCAACCGATGCCCTGACTGCCCATGATTTCCAGCGCCAGTTCCGCTTTATTTTGCGCCACTCTGGTGTTGGAGTTTTTCAAAATTGACGCTGCGGCGCTAACTTCCACACGGCCTGCCGCTTCATCGGTAATCCGCTGGGCGGTGAGTCGGTGGGCGGTTGCATCCATGTAGTTGCGCACCAGACGCTGACGCAGATCTTTGTCCGCCAACGCCCCTTGGTCGTCCAGACCCACAAATCGCGTCGCTTTCACATGCAGTGGCTCGGAATCCAGTTGGCTGATGCCACGGCCACCGGTTTGACTCTGACGTTCATGTTGCAGCAGCCGCTTAACCACGCTCCAGCCATCGTTCAGGTTGCCCAACAGATCGCCTTTTTCGGCCCGCGCATCGGTAAAGTAAGTCTCGCAAAACGGCGAGACGCCAGAGATCAGCCGAATGGGCCGAGTCTCTACGCCGTCTTGCTGCATGGGCAACATGACGAAACTGATGCCATCGCGTTTACCTGCATCGGTATCCGTGCGCACCAAGGCACCACACCACTGAGAAATATTCGCCCCAGAGGTCCAGATCTTTTGACCGTTCAGGGCAAAATAATCACCCTTGTCTTCTGCCTTGGTGGACAAAGAAGCCAAATCCGATCCCGCGTTGGGTTCGGACAGCCCCAGACACCAGCGGATTTCGCCGCTAGCGATGCCCTTCAGATGCCGATCTTTTTGCTCATCGGTGCCGTATTCGAGCAACGTTGGCCCTACCATGGTGACGCCCATACCGGTCATGTGCGGAATCGGGTTGTAGGCACCGGCAGCAAAAATTTCTTCGCCAATCACATTGGCTTCTGGATCTGACAAACCTGCCCCGCCGTATTGCACCGGCCAAGTCGGCGCGCCCCAGCCCTTTTCTGCTAGCCGCTGTCGCCAGGTTTCCATGGCGGTTTTGACATCGTCACTGGCTTTCGCGCCACTCTCTCCCCCTGCTAACGCCGCGAGATCTTGGCCAGCCAAGCTCGCCGGGAAGTTGGCTTTGACCCAATCCCTGACATCGCTGCGAAAAGCCTCCAGCTGGTTTGCGTTTTCCATGTTGTGCTTCCTTACTAATAAAATCCGTTTTGCCAACAACAGGGCTGCGCCCTGTTGTTACTAACCTTGAGCGAACAATCTGTCCGGTCTTGTCGGGTCTACAGGACCGGTCTATAGGACCGATCTATAGACGTTCGATAATGACCGCTGGAGCCATGCCGCCTGCAGCACACATGGTTACCAAAGCCGTGGATTGCCCTCTTCGCTCCAGCTCGTCCAACGCAGTACCGATAAGCATAGAGCCTGTGGCGCCGATGGGATGGCCAAGGGCGATGGCGCCGCCATTAACGTTGACCTTGTCGTGATCCACATTCAGATCCCGCATGAATTTCATCGGCACTACTGCAAACGCCTCATTGACTTCGAACAGATCAATGTCATCCAAGGTCATGCCTGCTTTGCTCAGTACTTTTTTCGCCGCGTCTACCGGCGCATTGAGAATGTACTCCGGCGAATGGCCCATATTGGCCATGGCAACGATTCGAGCTCGTGGTTTTAGGTCATTTTTTTGTGCGTAATCTGGGGACGCCATAACCAAGGCGCCAGCGCCGTCCACAACGCCAGAGGAACTGCCCGCATGGTGTCGATGGTCCACAACCAGTCCCGGCCATCGTTCCGCCACCATCTCTCGATAACTACGTCCCGAGTCAAAAAACTCCATGTCCATCAAGCCTTCGAAAGCTGGCTGTAACGTGGCCAAGGATTCGGCTGTGGTTTGGGGGCGGGGATATTCTTCGTGATCCAACGCCAAGGTACCGTCTGGATTGTGAACAGGTACCAATGAGTTGTTGAAGGCGCCGGTTTCTAAGGCGCGGCCAGCGCGCTGCTGACTCGCTAACGAAAAGGCATCCAGATCCTGTCTGCTGAAGTTCTCTTCCGTGGCGATGATATCCGCAGCGATACCCACGTTGAGTTGCGGATAGCGTTGGCGCAGATCTAGGTTGCCGGCATCCAGCGGGTTCGGCGGCGCTTCGCTGCGGGTGTAGGACATCATTTCTACCCCACCAGCAATAATCAGATCTTCCATGCCCGACATGATGTTGGCCGCGGCTAGGTTCACGGATGTGATGCCACCACCGCAGAATCGATCCAGAGTCATACCGGAAGCCTTGGTGGAAAATCCTGCATCCAAAGCCGCCATGCGGGCCACGCATGCGCCCTGCTTTTGGAATTGGGTACTGCAGGACATGATGACATCGTCGATCTCACCGGTGTTCAGCCCATTACGTTCCACCAATGCCTTGAGCACCGTAGATAACAGTTTTTGTGGGTGCACCTCCCAGAGCGCTCCCTTGCCTTGCTTGCCCACGCCACGCGGTGTTCGAGCTGCATCTATAATCCACGCTTCACTCACAGGTCTCTCCTCAGTATTTTCGACTGCACCGATTCTGCGGGATCCTGCGAGCATCGTCACCTCTTGCAGCCGCGTGCAAAGTAGGGTTTGCAGGACAAAATTTCTCCATGGTTGGGTGCATGAGCGAGGGCTTTGCTTCGGCAACACGACGTGACCGCAAAAACTCCGGCCTAGTATCTGTGTGTTGGGATTTTCCTATCCCCTGGCCCTTGGAGCTATGCGGTGGGATCTGCGGCGAAGTGCTTTGCATGCAGCAGCGCGCACCGGCCCTGCATATCCGGAGCGCCAGGGCGAGGCTCGTGACCCGGGTCCGCCCTCCAAAACCAGCGATACACCAAGGTGCTTCGATGGATCTGAACTTGGAATCCTTTGAGCCTGACATCCTGATCCTTGGATTCAGAACTGGGGTCAAAGGTCATGGTGACCCAATCTGCGCTCACCGCCATCGCCTGACTGTAAAGGGTGGCGAACCTACCGCCTTGGCCACCCACAAACTCCGCGCCAGGTCGCTGCAGATCCAATCGGTATAAATGCTGCCAACGGCTACTTGCTTGCTGGAGCTCACAAACCAGGTGCTCTGTATAGCGTGCCGGGGCCAGCGTTTGGCTTGGATCCGTGTCGTCGCTGTCGCGGCGGGCATCGTTTGCGGCTGTCATGCCGCCATTGACGACAGGATCACTATTGCTACCGCAGCTCACAGCAGCCAACACGGCGGACAGAATGAAAACAACGAAGACCAGCCGCCGGATCCCAGTTACCGGCACCGGACCTCGTTTACAACGTCCAAATACGAGGCTGAGGCCGCGCTGCTTACCCGACGAAGCCCCAACCCTACCGTTCAACTTATTTTTAATACCGTTCATCCACCAGATCACAAATGACAACCAAAAGTTAACAGTATCGGTTCCCTAACAAGTCTCCTCGATAAACGAAACAACCGGCGCATCCCGATGCTAAAGCTCAAATTGGCGGCAAAAACCTCCATTTTCTTACTCCTTATCTGCTCTGCTACTGGACTCAGCGTAGGGCTGATCAGCTATATGGACAGCAAACGTTCCATCGAATCGATAACTTATGATCGACTTATAGCCATCCAAAGCGAAAAAAGCTCAGAAATTAGCCGCTATTTCGAACAGATCATTCATCAAATTCAGACCCTGTCCGAAAACCCCACCACCATCGCTGCCCTGGACGCTTTCAGTGAGGCCTATGCCGACTTGGACAACGAGCAAACGGCAAGTCAGTGGTCAGGCCCGGAAAGTCCCCTGCGTCAATTTTATCGCGAGGAATTCCTCCCGCACCTCAATCACGAAGAAGGTTCAGGCAGCAAGCGGTTAGACACCCAAACCAACGCTCTGCTACCCAAGGGCAACGCTGGAGCCTATTTGCAGCACCACTATCTTGCCGTCAATCCTCACCCGTCTGGCGCAAAAGCTAAGCTGGTCCGGTCCGATTCAGACCTCAGCTCCTATGGACGGACACACGCGCAATACCACGAGTTTTTTCGCAGCTATCAAGAAAAATTCGATTACTACGATCTATTCCTCGTCGACATTACTTCCGGCCAAATCGTCTATTCCGTTTTCAAAGAGAGCGACTTCGGCACCAATTTGTTAACCGGGCCCTACCGCAGCTCTAACATTGCCCAGGCCTTTGCCATGGCCAGCGGTTCCTCCGACCCAGACGCTACGCACTTTGCCGACTATCAACCCTACCTACCCTCCTACAATGCCCCAGCAGCCTTTTTTGCCAGTCCGATCTTTCAGGGTGACGAAGCCGTTGGCGTGCTGATTCTGCAAATTCCCATCGACCAGATTAACCGCGTCATGACTGGGGACCAGCAATGGTCAGAACATGGGCTGGGTAACTCAGGAGAAACCTATTTGGTGGGTTCCGACTACACCATGCGCAGCGATTCACGGTTCTTCCTGGAAGATCCTGAAGCCTATCTGCAGACTCTGGATACCCTAAACTACCCGCAACAGAAAATTTCCCAGCTGCGGCGCTTTCAAACATCCATTCTGAACCAAGGCGTCAATACGGACTCGGTGCTTTACGCCCTTGCCGGTGACAGTGGCGCCCACGTGGTCGAAGACTATCGCAAAGTACCAGTGCTCAGTGCCTACGGCCCGGTCGATATTGGCGATGAGCGCTGGGCGGTGCTGGCCGAAATCGATGCCAACGAAGCTTTTGCTCCGATTACCGACTTACAGCGATCTGTTTCGATATCAACGCTCTTGATTACCCTCGTGTTGGTTGTCGTGGGTATCGCGGTCTCGCGTTCGTTGACTAGGCCCATCGCCGCGCTGACCCAGGCCGCCCAAGCCGTGGGCGCAGGTAAAGTGATCGAGCCGCTAACTCAGAACTCACAAGATGAACTGGGAGAACTCACCCGTCAGTTCAATCAAATGACCAGCAACCTCTATCAACAGCGCCAGACCATCGATAAGCAGACTCAGGAGAATTACCAGTTGCTGCTGAATGTCTTGCCCGAACCCATCGCCAATCGACTGAAAAACGGCGAAGCCAAAATTGCTGACGCCTTCCCCAGCGTCAGCGTGCTTTTCGCCGACATCGTGGGCTTCACCGCCATGTCTCGAGATGTACCGCCGATTACCGTGCTGCGCATGTTGGACGACCTGTTTGGCGCCTTTGATCAGGCTGCCTTGGATTGCGGTGTGGAAAAAATCAAAACCATCGGCGATTCCTACATGGCGGTATGCGGCATGCCAGAACCCAATCAGCACCATGCGGACCACATTGCCGAGCTGGCCTTAGAAATTATCCGCTGCTTGAAAGACTTTAATGAGCGCAATGGGACCCATCTGAGCATGCGTATCGGCGCTCACAGCGGTGCCGTGGTCGCTGGCGTCGTCGGCTCCAGTAAGTTCATTTATGACCTGTGGGGCGACACCGTGAACATGGCCAGTCGCATGGAATCAACCGGGATGCCGGATCATCTGCAAGTCTCTGAGAGTTTTCGAGATCACCTGACAAAAGACTTCAACATCGCCTTTCGCGGCGAACTTCAAGTCAAAGGAATCGGCCCGGTCAATACCTACCTGATATCCACGCACCCGTTGGAGAGATAACCCTAGCGCTCGAAGCGCTAGCGGCTACCGGAACCCGGCACTACCAGGGCATCGGTCCACCGTCGTAGTTCAAGAACTGACCGCTCCGGGACATATCCAACTCAAGGAATCGCTGTACCAGCGCTTGAGCACTTTCCTCTACCGACAGATGCGCTCTAGGCCCGCCCATGTCAGTACGCACCCAACCCGGGTGGTACGCCGCCACCGCTATTTGCTGAGCAGCCAGCTCGTTGCTCAGGGTGACCATGATGTTATTGACCGCGGCCTTGGACGCACGGTAGCCATAGGCGTTCGCAGCTTCGTGCTGCTGACTACCCATTTGCGAAGAGATAATGGCGATCTTTGCGTTAGCGCTTGCAGCCAAATGGGCTGAAAACGCCTGCACCGTGAATAACGGCCCCACCACGTTGACCCGCAGCATATGCGTAAACGTATCCATCGCTTGGGCGGTCAGGGCATTTTCGTCACTGGCCAGCCCGCCGTAGCCACTATTCACACCAGCGTTGCAAACCAACAAATCCACGGGACCATCAATGGCCTTTGCCGCTGCGGCCAGCGAATCCGCAGCGGTCACATCCATACCCACAATGCTCACGTTATCGACACTGCTGGCATAACGCTGCAGTTCTGCGGCGTTTTCTGGATCGCGACAGGTAGCAACAATCTGTTGCGCATGTTCGGCCAGGTGCTGAACCAAACCCAGTCCAACTCCCCGATTCGCTCCGGTAATTACCACACGCTGCATAGTCATTCCTTTTATCTGTTTTGTTTTAGTCCTGACGAATCAAATCCGCCATACGTTCTGCCACCATAATGGTCGGCGCATTGAGATTGCCGTTAGTAATATGAGGGAAAATGGATGCATCCACCACGCGCAGTGCCGACACCCCTCTGACTCGCCCTGCAGGATCTACCACAGCCTCTGAATCCGTGCCCATGCGACAGGTACCGCAGGGATGATAGGCACTCTCCGCGTGCGCTGCGATAAAAGCATCAAGCTGCTCATCCGAAACCTGGTCAGCGCCAGGGCTAAGCTCGGGGCCGCGCAAATGATCCAACCCAGGCTGAGCAAAAATCTCCCTAGCTTTGCGAATGGCGGCTCTAAACACCTGCCAGTCGTCTGGATGGCTCATGTAATTGAATGCGATCTTCGGTGAGTCCTCGGGGCGTGCGCTGCGCAACGTCACAGACCCTCGGCTTTTCGGCAGCATGGGTCCAACGTGTACCTGGAAGCCATGACCCTTAGCCTTGGCGGAGCCATCGTAGGACATGGCGGTAGGCAAAAAATGAAATTGAATATCCGGTTGGGCCTGGGAGGCGTCACTTCGAATAAATCCACCCACCTCAAAATGGTTGGTTGCCCCCAAGCCCTGCTTCCTCAGCAGCCACTGGGCCCCGATTTTGGCCCGACCTAGCAAACCCAGATGTTTGTGCAAAGAAATCGGTGACGTGCAGGCCTGCTGAACGTAAACCTCCAAATGATCCATAAGATTTTGGCCAACACCGGGAAGATCCAGCAGAGTTTCAATACCTAGGGATTCCAGATGCTTTGCTGGACCAATACCGGACAACATGAGCAGCTGTGGCGAGTTGATGGCACCCGCACACAGTAAGACTTCGCGATGGGCAGAAACCGCCACATCCCGGCCTGCTATGTTTGCCTCAAGACCAACTGCAGCCCCTGCCTGCAAACACAGGCGTTTCACGTTAGCCTGGGTAAGCACGCGCAAATTTTTGCGCTGGGCTGCCGGACGCAAATAAGACCGGGAAGCCGAAGAGCGACGCCCCTGGGCAACCGTCATTGGCATGGGCCCAAACCCTTCTTGTTGGGCGCCATTCAAATCCGCGGCGTAGGGATACCCAGCTTCTGCGGTGGCGCGCAAAAAAGCGTGGTACAGCGGATTGTTCAGATCGCCAGTGGTTGTCCCCAGGGGACCATGGCCGCCACGAAAATCATCCGCATTGCGCCCTTCATCCGCACACTGAGCCTTCTTGAAGTAAGGAAGCACAGACTCGTAACCCCAGCCTTGGGCACCCATAGCTTCCCAACGATCGAAGTCCGCGGCATTACCGCGCACATAGACCATGCCATTGATGGATGAAGAACCGCCTAAGACACGGCCTCTTGGACAGGCCAAGCGCCGACCGTTCATGTGGGTTTCTACTTCGCTGTGGTAGCACCAATCGAATTTGGGCTGCCCCATCGGCAGATAAAAAGCGGATGGCATTGCCAGCTGCCAGCTGCGATCCACACCCCCGGCTTCGAGCAGTAATACCGTCGTGTCAGGATCCTCGCTCAAGCGGTTGGCCAACACGCATCCTGCCGACCCGGCGCCGACTATCACGTAGTCGGCTTGCAGTGCTTCTGGGTGATGTGGGGCTTGGTATGAAATAAAGCTACTACCAGGTGGGGATGGGGTTAGGTCAAACGCTGGACGTCAATATGGTGAACGTTCAGGTTACTCGCTTCGTAATCTATAAAGTGCTTCACGTAGGCGGCATCCTTTTCCTCTACCAAGGCCGCCAGGGCTGTAGAGATAATGGCTTCCAACATACCCACCGAATCTGCGCCGTGGTCACCGGCGCTTTCGCTCAGTGCGGTGATGGTCTCTTTGGCAACGCTCCATTTAGACATGATATGCCTCCTAGTATTGGCTACTGTGGACCGACCTTGCCTAAAACAGACTTAGGCCGGTGCTTCGTGTAAGTCAAACGCGTCATGTAATGCCCGTACGGCCAGCTCTACATAGCGTTCAGCGATCACCACTGAAATTTTAATCTCGGATGTCGAGATCATCTGAATGTTGATGTTCTCTGCCGCCAACTTGTCAAAGACTTTGGTCGCAACCCCGGCATGAGATCGCATGCCTACGCCAACGATGGACACCTTGGCTATGGCGTTGTCGCCAGTAACTTCTCTTGCGCCAATTTCTTGTGCGACGGCTTCCAGCAGTTCCAGTGTGATCTCGTAGTCTTGACGTTTGACGGTGAATGTAAAGTCCGTCATGCCATCTACACCGGTGTTTTGCACGATCATGTCGACTTCAATACCTTTTGCACCAACAGGGCCAAGGATTTTGGAAGCGATACCCGGAATATCCGGCACTCCAGATACCGTGACTTTTGCCTCATCTACCGCGTGGGCGATGCCGGAAACGACCGCTTGTTCCATGGTTTCGTTCTCCAATGTAATTAGGGTTCCGGGGCCATCAACGAAGGTCGACATGACCCGTAATGGCACCCGGTACCTGCCTGCAAACTCTACGGATCTGGGGTGCAGCACTTTCGAGCCCAGGCTGGCCAGCTCCAACATTTCTTCAAACGTAATCTGGCTTAGGCGCCGAGCACCCTCAACGATGCGAGGATCTGTGGTGAAAACACCCTCGACGTCGGTACAAATTTCGCATTCATCGGCGCCCAATGCCGCAGCCAAGGCAACCGCCGAGGTATCTGAACCGCCACGACCCAGCGTCGTAATTTCGCCGTGTTCGTTAACCCCCTGAAATCCAGCGACCACCGGGATCACGCCATTGCGGATCTCCTGCTCCAGGGCCTGTGTATCGATGTGTTCAATGCGGGCCCGGCCATGAGCGTTGTCGGTGCGAAAACGAATTTGGTCCGCCAAAAAGGATTTGGCCGGCAGCCCTAGCTCAAGCAACGCGATACTCAATAACGCGATGGTCACCTGTTCGCCGGATGCGGTGAGCACATCCATCTCTCGACGACTTGCACGCTCTCCGCCAAGCTCTTTGCCCATGGCTACCAGACGGTTGGTTTCTCCGGACATGGCGGACACAACCACCACCACCTGATGCCCTTGATCACGATATCGGGCAACCCGCTTGGCTACATCGGCTATGCGCTCGGTTGTGCCGACGCTGGTGCCACCATATTTTTGAACGATCAGTGCCATACTACTTCCTGCTAGGAAACTCACACAGCGTCGCTATTTCGACGCACACCCTTGTCTCGGGCCATTAAGATGTCAGCTTGGCTGCAACCCAGTCCTGAGCAGCGCTCAGTGCCTGCCCGATAGCGTCAGGATTGGTTCCGCCACCGGCCCGGGCGAGATCCGGCCTGCCGCCGCCCTTGGCTCCCACCATCGGCGCTACGGTTTGTAGCAGTTCCGCCGCGGATAAACGCTGGGATAGAGACTTATTGGCCGCCGCCGCCATGCCAACCTTGCCGTTATCCACCACCGCTAACAGCAGCAGCGCGTCGCCCTGCATTTTCGAGAGCAGGCTTTCCAAAACCTGAATCATGGACTTGTTATCGCCCTCAATTTGCGCAGCCAAAAAGCTAACGCCTTCGATGGTAACCGCCTGACCGAGCAAATCAGATCCCTGACTGGCGGCCAATTGCTGGCCCATTTGCTCGATCTGTCGCGTCAGTGCGCGATTATCTGCGGCCAGTTGTTTGATCTTGTTCAGCAGCTCTCGACGACTCACTTTAAGGGCGTCCGCCGCCATGTTCAGATCCGTTTGATCCTCCCGAACCGAGGCTAACGCCGCTGCTCCAGTTACCGCCTCAACCCGGCGAATACCCGCGGCGATGCCGCCTTCACTGACAATTCTAAACAGGCCGATATCCCCAGTGCGCTCCACATGGGTGCCGCCACACAGTTCCATCGAGAAGCCATCACCCATGCTCAGCACCCGGACCTCGTCGGCGTATTTCTCGCCGAAAAGCGCGGTGGCGCCATCGGCCACAGCCTGATCAAAACTCATCACCTGAGTGCCAACGTTGCTGTTTAGCCGGACTTGGGCATTCACCAAATCTTCGATCTGCTGCAACTCTGCACTGTCCACCACACCTTCGTGAGCAAAGTCGAAACGCAGTTTGTCTGCGTTCACTAAAGAGCCTTTTTGCTGAACATGGTCGCCGAGGACCTGGCGCAAGGCTGCATGCAGTAGGTGGGTCGCCGAGTGGTTCGCCATGGTTTTGCTGCGAGCAGCCTCATCCACTTGGGCGTGCAAGGTGTCCCCGGGCGCAATGGAGCCTTCCAGCAGCCGCCCAATATGCAAAAATTGGTCACCGCTCACTTGGGTATCGCTAACCAAGAAGCGTGCTGAGTCACCAGCGAGTTCGCCAACATCCCCTACCTGGCCACCGCTCTCGGCGTAAAACGCGGTCTGATTCAAGACCACAACGCCCGAGGTGTCCTGGGCTTGCAAACGCTCTAGGGGTTCGCCGCTTTCATCAAAAACCGCCAACACCTGGGCCTGATTTTGTAGATGCTGATAGCCGCAGAATTCTACTTTTTCTTTGACGCTGATTTTCTGACCCAAACTGGTGGAAAAACTGGTCGCCGCCCGACCTCTGGCCCGTTGCTCTTCCATGGCCGCGTCAAAGCCTGCCTGATCCACAGACATGTTCAGTTCCCGCGCCACATCGGCAGTCAGGTCCACTGGGAAACCGTAGGTATCGTAGAGCTTAAACGCGACGTCTCCGGGCAGCGTATTACCAGACACTTCGCCCAGTTCTTTCTTCAGCAGCGTCATGCCCTGATTGAGAGTCTCACTAAAGCGGGCTTCTTCATCGGCCAACGCCTTGGTGACTTGGTCAGCCCGCTCTTGCAACAGCGGGTAGGCATCGCCCATCTCTTCCACCAACACCGGTACCAGCTTGTGGAAAAACGCGTCCTTGATATCCAGCTTATAACCGTGGCGCAGGCCACGACGAATGATTCGGCGCAGCACATAGGCTCGGTCTTCGTTGCCGGGTAACACACCGTCAGCAATCAAAAATGCACTGCTGCGAATGTGGTCAGCTATGACGCGCAAAGATGCGGTGTTCAGGATCTCTTGGGGATCAGTGATGCCCGCATGTTTGCCAGCCTCTTGCATAACACGGGCAAACAAATCGATTTCGTAGTTGCTGTGCACGCCCTGCAGAATCGCCGCCATACGCTCAAGACCCATACCCGTATCCACGCCGGGCTGAGGCAACGAATCGAGACTGCCATCGGCATTTCGATCGAACTGGGGGAATACCAGATTTTGGAACTCAATGAAGCGATCCCCATCCTCGTCAGGCGAACCCGGTGGACCACCGGCGACAGACGGCCCGTGGTCGTAAAACAATTCGGTACAGGGGCCACAGGGACCGGTATCCCCCATGGTCCAAAAATTCTCTTCTAGGGAGATGATGCGTTCGTCGGCAATGCCGACCTTATCGCGCCAAATCTTGCGGGAATCCTCATCCGTGGGATGCACGGTAATGAGAATTTTGCTGGCATCCAAACCCACTACTTGTGTCGCAAATTCCCAAGCCCAAGCGATGGTTTCCTCTTTGAAATAATCGCCGAAACTGAAATTGCCCATCATTTCAAAAAAGGTGTGGTGACGGGCGGTGTAGCCCACGTTCTCAAGATCGTTATGCTTGCCGCCGGCACGCACGCAGCGCTGGGCAGAGGTCGCTCGCTTGTAGCCCGGATCAGACTTGCCCAGCAACGGGTCTTTGAACTGATTCATGCCAGCATTGGTAAACAACAACGTAGGGTCGTTATTGGGCACCAGGGAACTGGATGGAACGATGCGATGCCCTTTGGACTCATAGAAGTCCAAAAAAGCGTTGCGTAAATCTGCGGTTTTCATGGTGGAAAAGCTGGCCACTAAAAGAGCGCGAACTATAGAGCATTCGAACCGCTATTGGCAGAACCTGTCTATGTCAGAGCACGACAATATGGGCCCGATGATTGACCCAGTCATTGGTCCCACGGCGCAACGCAAATATGCCGCTGGGCTGGGTTGGGCTGGGTTGGGTTGGGTTGGGTTGGGAGCAAACTGACCTTGCGAAGCCTCAGAATGACCTCGTCAATCTCAATCCCAAGATCCTTCTTCCACCGCTTCCTGAAGTACCAAATCGATTGCCTTGCCAGCCAACGACCCAGAAAAACCGCGCCTGGCCAGCATTCTTGCCAAACGACCCCGTTCCTTTTGACTTTGTTCCCATGCTTGGTTGCGGAGCCGGGAACCCCGCCCCCACCGTCCACGGGCAGCGGGACCCTCGCCCAAGTCATCGCCCATGCCCCCATCGCTGTCTGCGTAAGCATCATCAGGGTCGGCATCATCGTGCCCGTCTGGGCGCTCCTGCCAACTACCGCGCTGTAACGGTTGTTTGGCCGGTCGATGAGCTTTGCGAACCTGTGCAACCGCACGCTCGAACCATTGTTCTTCGTAGGCTGACAACACGGACTCGGTCAACTCAGGGTCTAAACCATTTTGTTGTAACTCACGCAGAATAAAGCCGGGGCCGTAGCCACGCTCCACACGACTGCGGCAAAAAGCCTCTGCATAGCGAGAATCATCCAGAAGATGTTGAGATGTCAGTTCTTGAATTACCGCCGCAACGACTTCGCCGTTGAAGCGACGGGCTAACTTGCTGGTCAACTCCAGCACGCTGTACTCTCGCCCGGCAAGCAGTCTGACGCCTGAGGCCATGCACTTGGCGAAGCCGCCATCGGATGACGCATCATTTAGGCGCTTTCGGGCGGCATCGGTTAGCGGTACACCTGCACCGCTGCCAGTGTGTTCACCAGCGTCGTTACCATCGAATTGCGCTTTAGACCGGGCCCGCTTCTTTGAATCGAAATTCTTTGTACCCGTTTTTTTTGAATGAGGGGCGCGAGGTTGGGCCCAATCAGTGCTCATCTAGGCTACCTCTAATCCCGCTTGCTGATGGCGGCCAATTTGCGACATCAAAGCTAAAGACCCTCGAGCTGTTCGCAACCACGTATGAAAGGCCACACACAGCCCTATCACGCCCCATGCAGTATCGCCACGGGGCCTTTGATAACGCCTGCGTTAAGGCCTATCAAACCTTCTACAGGTTTGCTTCTGAAGCACCGCCCAAACCTGCGTCTTCAGCGTCTAGGGTTTCTACATTTTCTGCAGCACCACCGGGCGTGGGCATCAACAATTGACGAATACGGCCTTCGATCTCCTCTTTAAGCTCTGGGTGATCGTCTAAAAAGTCTGCTGCGTTCTTTCTTCCCTGACCAATTCTCTCGCCATTGTAGGAATACCAAGCTCCGGATTTTTCGACCAGATTCTGCTCCACTCCCAGCTCCAATATCTCACCGGTGCGGTGAATACCTTGGCCATACAGAATTTGGAATTCGGTTTGTCGGAATGGCGGCGCTACTTTGTTTTTAACCACTTTGACTCGGGTCTCATTACCCACGACTTCGTCGCCGTTTTTGACCGCACCAATGCGTCGAATATCCAGCCTGACCGAAGAGTAAAACTTCAGGGCGTTACCGCCGGTGGTGGTTTCGGGAGACCCGAACATAACGCCGATTTTCATACGGATCTGGTTAATGAAGACAACCAAGGTGTTGGATTGCTTGATGTTACCGGTCATTTTTCGCAGGGCCTGACTCATCAAACGGGCCTGTAAGCCAACGTGGCTATCCCCCATGTCGCCTTCAATCTCGGCTCGTGGCGTCAAGGCAGCCACGGAGTCTACGATGATTACGTCCACCGCCGCTGAGCGCACCAACATGTCGCAAATTTCTAGCGCCTGCTCGCCGGTATCGGGTTGAGAGACCAGCAAATCATCGGTGTTCACACCCAGCGCTTGGGCGTACAAAGGATCCAGAGCATGCTCTGCGTCGATAAAGGCGCAGGTGCCTCCGGCTTTCTGGGCTTCTGCAATGACTTGCAGCGTCAGGGTCGTTTTACCCGACGACTCAGGACCATAAATTTCGACAACTCGCCCTTTTGGCAGACCACCGATACCCAAGGCCACGTCCAGCCCCAGCGACCCTGTCGATATTGAAGGAATGGTCACTAGCTCTTTGTCGCCCAATCGCATCATCGAGCCTTTACCAAACTGCCGCTCGATTTGAGCCAGTGCGGCGCTTAGCGCTCTTTCTTTTTCCGGATTGGCCTTGTCAGCGCCACCAGCTGCGGTTTTTACGTCGTCTTTAGCCATTGTTTGTCCTCCAATGCCTTTTTATTTATGTGGTGTTTTTTATGTGGTGTTTTTTATGTGGTTTCGTGTCTTGTGTTGTTTTCTATCGCTTCTAACAAGTCGTCTGTAACAGGTTGTCCGTAACGGGCCGTCCCTCGTCCACCTCTGCGGTGCTTTTTAGAGATCTGCTCTCACTGAAATCTCGTTTGCGCTAGCCATCTCGAATAAATCTAAGCGCCACGGCAAGCCTTTGCCGCCAGAACCCCAGGTACTGTATATCCATTCAGTACACCGAGCAATACCCTGAACGGTTTTTTACACCGCCCTTGTTAGAAACAAATCAACCGGGCAAACCTGTCGGTTGTTTCGCGCCGGGCCTGGCCCTAGCGCTTGTTGCGACTGCCGACTTTGCTGCGCCTTCATTGTTTCTTCGGCTGGGCAAATCCCCGCCTCTCATGCTCATCCCGCAACCGCTGATGCGGTTACTGGTTGACGATTCTTTGCCCGGTGTAGTTCACTGGCAGCCTTGTTGGTGCTCATGTTGTGAACACCATGAGCCTCTAATTTCGGTCCTGGAAACGTCATGTCATCCAACAAGCCTGCAGACTCAGAAAACACTGACGTTTCAGCCACTTCGCCCATTGATGGGCAAGATCCTGCTCCTACCCAGCACACCCCAATGATGCAGCAATACCTGAGCATCAAGGCGGATCATCCAGATGCGCTGCTGTTTTATCGCATGGGTGACTTTTATGAGCTGTTTTTCGACGACGCGAAAGTCGCTTCTGACCTGCTGGAAATTACGCTAACCGCCAGGGGCCATACCGGCTCGGAGCCCATTCCCATGTGCGGCGTGCCCTACCATGCTGCAGACGGCTATCTAGCCAAGTTGGTCAAACTTGGCCGTAGCGTCGCCATCTGTGAGCAGGTGGGTGATCCCAATACCAGTAAGGGACCCGTGGAAAGGCGGGTGCAGCGTATCGTCACACCCGGCACCCTCACAGACGACGCCCTTTTAGAAACCAAAAACGACAGCGCTATCGCCGCGGTGTTCTTTGCTGACCGGCGCAAAGACAAGCAAACCGAACCCGAAGTTGGCTTAGCTCTGCTCAATCTATCTGCAGCCCAGCTGCAGCTTCAGCAACTCACCAGTACTGATGGCCTGCTGGACGCCCTCACTGCCATGCGCCCTGCGGAGATACTGCTACCGGCAAGTCGTGCTGAGCAGTGGCAGCAATCCTTAGCGGCCGTGGCTGCGGTCACCTGTCTAGACGATGGCAGGTTCCAGCCCCAGCGGGCATCGGTGATGCTCGATCGACACTTTAATCACGACGTCGCACAGGTTGCTGGCCTTGAACAAAACGCCCCTTGCTTGGTGGCAGGAGAAGCGGCCCTGGCCTATGCCAAGGCCACCCAGTGCCAGGGCTTAGAGTTTTTGCAACAGGTCGCGGTGAAAGAAGACCTGCAATACATCGGCATGGATGCCCAGTCTCGACGCAACCTAGAAATTGATGTGCGCACCAACGGCGCTACCGACCATACCTTGCTGAGCTTGATGGATACCACGGTGACACCCATGGGCGGCCGACTGCTACAGCGCTGGCTGCACGAACCGCTGCAGGATGTTGCCTTGGTGAAGCAACGCCAGCATTGGATCACGACGGCGCTACAGCGGGTTTCTACCGATCCCATCCGGGCCCAGATAAAGCCTGTGGGGGATATGGAGCGAATCCTAACGAGAATCAACCTTGGCTCTGCCTCACCCCGAGACATCGGCAAACTCAGGGATGCGCTAGGGCGACTGCCGGACATTAAGGCGGCGCTTAGCGCGCTCTCGGGCCCATTACATGAGCGTCTGACTCAAGATCTAGGAGACTTTCACGCGCTGCACGAATGGCTGCGCTCGGCGTTAGTTGAAGAAGCACCGCTGACCTTGCGAGAAGGCGGCGTCTTTGCCCAAGGCTACAACGAAGAACTGGATCAGTTGCGCAAGCTCACTACCCATAGCGCAAACTGGCTGGCAGAGCTGGAGCAGCAAGAACGAGAGCGTACCGGCATCGCCACGCTGAAGGTTGGCTACAACCGTGTCCACGGCTACTACATCGAAACGTCCAAAGCCGCCAAGGGCGACATTCCCGAGGAGTACATCCGTCGTCAAACGTTAAAAAACGCCGAGCGCTACATTACTCCTAGCCTGAAGGCCTTCGAGGAGGAAGCCCTGCGCAGCCAAGGCAAATCCCTGCAATTGGAGCGTCAGCTGTTCGGCGATCTGCTGATCAAACTGGCCCAAGATTCCGTCGCTTTGCGACGAGCCTGTGACGCCATCGCCCAGATTGATGTACTGGCCTGCCTAGCCGAACGTGCCTACACCCTGGGTTTCAATGCGCCGAGCTTTGTGGACACCCGAGGCATCACCATCACCCAGGGTTGGCACCCGGTGGTCAAAAACAGCTCTACCGGAGCATTCATTGCCAACGATGTGGCACTGTCTCCGCAACAAAGCATGCTCATCGTCACCGGCCCCAACATGGGCGGCAAATCAACTTATATGCGACAAACCGCGCTGATATGCCTGCTGGCCTATATTGGCAGCTATGTGCCCGCAGAGGCCGCGACCATCGGCCCCATTGACCGCATTTTCACTCGCATTGGCGCGGCTGATGACCTGACCAGTGGCCGCTCTACTTTTATGGTGGAGATGACAGAAACCGCTCATATTTTGCACAAAGCCACGGCTAACAGCCTGGTGCTGATGGACGAGATCGGCCGAGGCACCAGTACCTATGACGGCTTGGCCTTGGCCTGGGCCTGCGCCCAAAGCCTAGCCCAGCATCATCACGCACTTACCCTGTTTGCCACACACTACTTTGAGCTTACTAGCCTGCCCGGACTTTGCCCGAACGTCGGCAACATTCACTTGAGCGCCAAGGAGCACCGTGGGGATATCGTATTCCTGTACCAAGTGCAAAACGGCGCCGCCAGCCAGAGCTATGGCATACAAGTCGCCAAGTTAGCCGGTGTGCCCAAAGAGGTGCTAGACATCGCCCGCACCCGGCTCAGGGGATTCGAGAAAAATGCGGTGCTGGGTGACGCGCTGGCCACCGGCCAGTCGGATTTGTTCGTTCACGCTGAGCCGGACGAACCCATGGATTGGGAGCAAGATGCCGACGCCTTAAGCCCCGGGCAACGCGAGGCGGCAATCACCATTATCGAGGCCCTGGAACAACTTGACGTGGATGAGCTATCACCGCGACAAGCCCTAGATATGCTGGACCAACTGAAGGCAACGTTGGGCGACAGCTAGCGCTGCGGCCTGGGCATTGCAGCGTCGTCCATGCCAGCCCGAAAAACCTGCCCGGGACCTGTAGCTGGACAGACGATTTCCACCCCACCCGATTGTCTGGACAGTTCAAAACCATTCGTTAAACTACCGCGCTTTTCTCACCACCCGCCCAAGGAATTTTGATGACATTCATCGTCGGCGAAAACTGCATTAAGTGTAAGCACACAGACTGCGTAGAAGTCTGTCCTGTGGATTGCTTTTACGAAGGCCCCAACATGTTGGTCATTCATCCGGATGAGTGCATCGATTGCGCACTTTGCGAACCGGAATGTCCCGTGGATGCCATTTTTGCTGACGACGAGGTACCGGAAGATCAAATTCCCTTTATCGAGTTGAATGCGGAGCTGGCTGAAATCTGGCCCAACATTACCGAGATCAAACCTGCTCCGGCTGACGCCGAAGAGTGGGACGGTAAACCCGGCAAGCTGGCGCTACTGGAACGTTAAATCCCGCTAGGGCAATACGGTCTTTGGATCGATGGGCTTGCCTTGGCGCCGTAATTCAAAGTGCAGGGTCTGACCCACGCCTGGCCGCGGAAGGATCGTCGCAATGGCCTTGCCTCCCCCAACCTGCTGCTGTTCTTTTACTAACAATTTACCGTTAAAACTGTAGGCGCTCAGCAGCTCCCGAGAGTGCTGAATGATGACCAGACGCTCGAAGCCGGCAATACCATTGCCCGCATACACCACCTTGCCACTGCGCGCTGCCAACACGTCGGCCCGGCTTTGAATGGCATAGTTCAAGCCTTTGTTATTTTTACCAAACAGCCCCACCGGTTTTTGCGGCAGCGGCTTATACCAAGTTCGATCTGTACCGAAGCTTTCCCCAGCTGAGGCCGGAGTGGTTGCACGTTTTGGCGCTGAAGTTTTCGTGGCGGAACCGGTGGCCACCCGGGGTTGCGTTGCGGTGGATGCTGAAGACCTGCTTGGGGCACGGCTCTGGGATTTTGTCTTATTTTGCGCGCCAGCATTTGCGGTGCCAGCGGATGACTTGCTGGGCCGAGACCGTGGTACCGGCGCACTTTCACTCAGTCGCAGCCGTTGTCCCGGGTAGATCGTAAATGGCGCGCCTATCCGATTGGCCGCCGCTAGACGCTGATGATCCAAATTAAAGCGCCAAGCGATGGAATACAGGGTGTCGCCCTTTCGAACAACATAGCTGCCTTGCTGAGACTTGGCCGTTGAACGGTCTGTGACCACGGGCTGGCCTGGCGCCACACAACCGCTTAGGGCCATCAACAGGATAACGCCCAGACACAATGGCCACCCTGCTACGCGGGTTTGCAAAACTACTTGGCCCTGACCGTGGACAGCAGCCATACGCCCACGCCTCCCGTTACCCCAGCCAGCAACGCCAACAAGAAAAAGTCCGGGCCGATCTCGGCGCCGTATTGCTCAGGCCAACGCAGGGATAAAAACAGATGCTCCAGTTCGTTGCTCGAGCCCGTGGCGGGACCTTGCCAGGGCCAAAGCTTCAGCAGTGCCGTAGCCATAAACCCGGTCAACAAGGCCAGCAAAGGGTCTTCTGCTTTGGCAAGCAGCCAGCTCAGCGCGCGGCTAAACAGCATTAAGCCGCTAACACAGCCCGCCATCAGGACCAGCAAGAACGGTATATCCAAGGCATTCACCGCGGCAATCACCTCGCCATAAAAGCCCAACAGCAAGAGCACAAAACTCCCAGAGATACCGGGCAGTATCCAGGCGCACACCGCAATCATGCCGGCCACAAACAGCGCAATCATGGATCCGGAAAAATCTTGGGCTGGCAGGGACAAAAACCCAAGACCGAACACCAGACCCAACAACCCGAAAGAAGCCAGGTTTCTCAGGCGTCGAGCCGCACCAATTTGATAGACCGACACCACAATGACGCCCATAAAAAACCCCCACAACACCGGCGGAGCATGCTCCATTGCGTAGGCGATGAGTCGGGCGAATAACACGATACCTAGGCCCATGCCTGCCGCTAGGATCAGCAAAAATCGCAGCTGATGCTTATGCCAAAACGCCACTGGATCGCCCAGCATGGCTATGGACCCTGGACCAAAGGCGGCCAGCGCGCCAATCAATCGATAATAGATGCCGCTGATAAAGGCCACAGTGCCTCCGGAGACCCCGGGAACCAACTCGGCCAGCCCCATCAGCACTCCGCGCAGAAAGATCCCACCGGCACCAAACTCCTCCGCCCGGGAGTCGAGCTCTGAGGCGTCGCTAGGCTCTTGCACGGAATTGTCCAAGCAAGACGCCAATGCCGCGATAGACGAGGGTTAACATCATGACGTGTCCGTTTGACCTAGCCCTTAGCCGTACCGGTAACCAAGGGTACGAAATGCACTTGCTCCACAATGGTTTCGCTGAAGCCTTCCTCGGTGCGATCAATGACTTTCAAGGCCTGGGCTTGCTCTGTCCCCACTGGCACGATCAAACGCCCGCCAGGGGCCAATTGATCCAGCAGGGCTTGGGGTATTGCTGGAGGTGCCGCGGTCACCAAGATACCGTCGAACGGCGCTTTCTCAGGCCAACCCGCGTAACCGTCACCGAAGCGCAGCGCTACATTGCGCAGCTTCATGGCTTCCAGGCGTTGTTTGGCGCGGGGCACCAGGGCCTCGATGCGCTCAATGCTGTAAAGACGCTCACACAGCGAGGCGAGCACCGCGGTCTGATAGCCGGAGCCAGTACCCACCTCAAGCACCCGCTGACGGGGGCTGGCGTTCAGGAGCTGACTCATCAACGCCACGATAAAGGGTTGCGATATGGTTTGACCGTGCCCGATGGGCAAGGACGTATCTTCATAGGCCCGGTGACTCCAAGCCTCATCAATGAATATATGACGCGGCACGGTCCCGATCAGACCCAGCACCGTTTCATCCTGAATGCCCTGCTCTCTTAGCCTGGCCACAAGGCGATCTCGAGTGCGCTGGGACGTCATACCAATGCCCTGCAGATCAAACTCACTCATTTACGCTTTCCACACTCTTATCCTGCAAATCGAAGTGGTTATTCAGCATGACGGTAGCGTAGGCACCTACCGGCAAGCAAAAAGAAACGGTAACCGTTGTGCCTGTCTGGGAACACTCCACATCCCAAGGCGTTACCGATAAGGGCCGCTGCCCCCGATCCACGCCAGCATACTCCAGCGCCTCACAGACCTCACCCAATGTCATGGGCATACCGCTGGCGTCTTCCGCCATAGCACGCTGCTGCCACTGTAACGCTTCTCCAGACAGCGGCTCACGCCCCCTGCCCCACAGGGGACCCGTCGCAACCAAAACCTCATCCTTGCCCACCGCACTGGTCAGATCACCCTGGAGCACGGTTTGCCAAGTACCATCCTCCACTCGACTGGCTAACAGCCGGTTGAATACCCAGCTTCGCAGAACCGACAAATGCCAACCCCGGGCACGCCGACTGATTTTGCGGCGGCGCCGCTGAGCCAGCCAGGTCATTGCGTCCGCTAGGTTGCAGCGACCGAACCGCTGAGGGCCGAAATAGTTGGGGAAGCCGGCTTGGATACGGGCTTGCAGTTCCCGGCAGTCCAGGTCTGGCGTCACTTCCCTTAAGACGATGGTGAAGCCATTGGCCTGATGTTCACCCCGGCGCAGTTTGCGATGGTGCTGGTGACTGGCCAGAACCGTTATCTGCTCATCACCGCGATCCAAATTCAGGTCTTGGGCTAACGGCAGCGGATGGTTGCCGGGCAGCCGCACACTGAACCATTGGCGGGTAACCGCGTGCTTGTCCTTCATGCCCGCATAGCCCACGTCTAACAGCGGTACCTCCAGACGATCGGATAACCATTGGGCCACGGGCGGGGTGCTTAGCCCGCGTTTTTCGACGTACAAATAGGCGTGTTCGCCCTGGCCGCTAAACTCCGCCGCATACTGCTCCACAACCTGCCAGTCCTCGGGCTTTGTTTTGATCCAAGCACGGGGCAGGTCGCCGCCTTGATGATTGGGCATAACGAGATTGGCAGGGTGAAATGGATGCTCTGACACCGGGTTAATTCTCTTCCTCAGGCACGAGGTAGAACACTTCCCCCTCTTTGACCATGCCCAACTCGCTGCGGGCGCGGGATTCAAAGGCTTGGGCATCGGTTTTCAGGGCTAAAATTTGCGCGGTCATTTTGGCGTTTCGCAAAATCAAAAGCTCCGTACGCTGTTGCTGCTCTGCCTGCCGCGCAGCCAGAGCTTTACGCGCAAAGTAACCGGAATCGCCAAACCAAATCTGCTGCTGCAACACCAGCAAGATCATAACCAGCAACACGACGATGATTTTCATAACCCAATCCCCAGCCTCCCGGTGGATGCGCGACCTATGGGCTGTCGGCCTCTCTGGGAACGTTGCTTATCTAACCCTAGCCCTGAGCGTAGATTGCGCCCCGCCCCGGATAGATCGCTGCATCACCCAATTCAGCCTCAATACGTAAAAGCTGGTTGTACTTAGCTACGCGATCCGAGCGGCACAATGAGCCCGTCTTGATTTGGCCTGCTCCCGTTCCAACCGCCAAGTCAGCGATAGTGGTGTCTTCGGTTTCACCCGATCGATGGGAAATCACGTTGGTATAACCCGCCTGTTTCGCCAAATTGATCGCCTGTAAGGTCTCGGTCAGCGTTCCGATTTGATTGAACTTGATCAAGATCGAGTTTGCGACTCCTCGATCGATACCTTGCTGCAGAATTTGAGTGTTCGTCACGAACAGGTCATCGCCTACCAACTGCACCTTTTGGCCAATGCGATCCGTCAACGCTTTCCAGCCATCCCAATCGGATTCATCCATGCCGTCTTCCACGGACACGATGGGGAAGTTGTCACACAGATCCGCCAGATAATCGACGAACGCTGGAGAATCGTAGCGCTTACCCTCACCGCTGAGGTCATATACACCTTCTTTGTAGAACTCTGATGCCGCGCAATCCAGCGCCAGAGTCACATCGCGGCCAAGTTGGTAGCCGGCTTGACTCACCGCCTGCTCAATCACCTCTAGGGCTTGGGCATTGGATGCCAAATTCGGTGCAAAGCCGCCCTCATCGCCCACCGCTGTGGACAGCCCCATGGACTGGAGCACTTGCTTGAGGTGATGGAAAATTTCTACGCCGCAGCGCAGCGCCTCGCTAAAGGAACCCATGGCAACCGGCTGCACCATGAATTCCTGAATATCTACGTTGTTATCCGCGTGAGCACCACCGTTGAGAATATTCATCATTGGCACCGGCATGCTCATTGGGCCACCGCCGGATAGCTGGTTAATGTGGGCATATAACGGCTTGCCCAGACTTGCGGCGGCTGCCTTAGCCCCAGCCAAAGAGACTGCCAGCAGAGAGTTCGCGCCCAGCCGCGCTTTGTTTTCGGTGCCGTCCAAATTCAACAACCGAGCATCCAGATCCAGCTGATCCACCGCGTCCACGCCTTGGAGCGCCTGTTGGATTTCACCGTTTACAAACCCTACCGCCTTAGCCACGCCCTTACCCAGGTATCGCTGTGGATCACCGTCGCGCAGCTCTAGCGCTTCCCGACTGCCTGTAGACGCGCCAGACGGCGCTGCAGCGCGGCCTATATGACCATCCTGGGTTCGCACCATGGCTTCAATGGTGGGGTTTCCGCGGGAATCTAGGATCTCCCAGGCCGCAACTTCTACGATGTTCGCCTTCGCGCTCATGCTCTCTCTTTCCTATGTGTTGTCTTTGGTGTTGTCTTTGGTGCTGTTTTTGCCGCCACTGCATTCGCTTTGGCCGCTATAGGACTGCACCCAATGGTTACCTTTGTTCTTACTGTCATTACTGCCTTGGCTCGGAGTTTGCACACCCCCTGTTCCCTCAGGCTTGTAGGGTCATTAGACCTAGACCTGGTCTTCCAATCGCGGTGAGGCCTTAACCACGGCATCGATGGCCTGCAATTGCTGCAGCAATTCACTGACCATGCCCAGAGGCCAGGAGTTCGGCCCATCCGACATAGCCTCTGCAGGGTTGGGGTGACACTCCATAAACAACCCGTCGATTCCTGCGGCTACCGCTGCCCTAGCCAACACTGGCACCATGGCACGATCGCCGCCAGAGGTGCTGCCCTGACCGCCTGGCATCTGCACCGAATGCGTGGCGTCGTACACAACCGGGCACTGGGTTTGACGCATCAACGCCAAGGACCGCATATCTGAGACCAAATTGTTATAGCCAAAGCTCGCTCCGCGCTCACAAACCATCACCTGACGATTCCCGGTGGATAACGCTTTTTTCGCCACGTGGATCATATCCAACGGCGCCAAAAACTGACCTTTCTTGATGTTCACGGGAATGCCTTGTTCGCAGACCCGCAGAATGAAATTCGTCTGCCGGCACAAAAACGCCGGCGTTTGCATCACGTCCACGACACTGGCCACTTCGTCCAAGGGAGTGTCTTCGTGCACATCGGTTAATACCGGCATCTGCAGCTGGGTTTTGACCTGCTGCAAAATTCGCAGTCCCTCTTCAATCCCCGGGCCTCGATAGCTGTCCAAAGAGGACCGGTTCGCCTTATCGAAAGAACTTTTGAAGATCACGCCAATGCCCAGCTCGTCCCCAATACGCTTGAGGGTTTCAGCGGTATTCATAATCAGCGTTTCGCTTTCGATGACGCAGGGGCCTGCAATCACGAAAAGCGGCTGGCCATCACCAACGGTCATGTGTGCAAGTTGCATAACGCTACCCTCTTAAGTTGAAACTTCCGGGTGTGACTTCGGCGGTTGTACGCCGAGCCTCACTGCTAACCGGTTTGATGCGGTTGGTCACTCGACGTCGATGCCCGCATGGGCCAATCCCGCTTTAACGAATCCGGTGAACAAAGGATGTCCGCGCCGGGGTGACGAAGTGAATTCCGGGTGGAACTGACATGCCAAGAACCAGGGGTGATCTTCCAATTCGATCATCTCTACCAGCTCCCCATCCTCGGATCGACCGCCAATCACCAGGCCGCTGTCCACGAGTTGCTCAACGTAGTTGTTGTTGACTTCATATCGGTGACGGTGCCGCTCATAAACCACGTTTTCGCCATACACTCGGTGGGCCAAACTGCCTTGATTGAGGACACAGGCTTGCTCGCCTAAGCGCATGGTGCCCCCTAGATCACCCTCTTTCGAGCGACGCTCTACCTGACCGGATTGATCCGTCCATTCGGTAATCAATGCAATCACTGGATGAGCGGAATTGGCTTCTACTTCGCTGGTGTTGGCTTCTTTCAAGTCAGCACAGTGGCGAGCAAAGTCGATCACCGCCGCATGCAAACCGTAGCAGATACCCAAGTAAGGCACTTTGTGTTCACGGGCATAGCCCGCGGCGAGAATTTTGCCCTCGAAGCCCCGACCGCCGAAGCCTCCGGGCACCAATATCGCCGCGGCGCCAGCAAGCCGATCCGTGCCATTTTTTTCCAGGTCTTCCGCGTCGATGTAGTCGATATGAATTTTGGTTTCCGTTTGGATACCCGCGTGGGTGATGGCCTCGATCAGGGATTTGTAAGCGTCCAGCAACTCTAGGTACTTACCCACAAAGGCGATTTTCAGCTCGTGCTTTGGCGCCAGTTGGGCGTCCACCACCCGTCGCCAATCGCTGAGATCTGCCGGAGGGCAGTCCAGCTGCAGTTGTTCAACGACAAAGTCATCCAGCCCTTGCTCGTGCAGCTCCAAAGGACCTTGATAGATCGTGTCGATATCGCGCATGCCCACGACCCCACGTTCCTCAACGTTGGTGAACAAGGCGATCTTAGCTCGCTGTGAGGCTGGTATAGGCGCCTCAGAGCGGCACACCAAAATATCTGGCTGCAAACCGATGGATCGCAGTTCCTTCACCGAATGCTGAGTAGGCTTGGTTTTGATTTCCCCGGCTTTACTGAGATAGGGAACCAAGGTCAGGTGAATCAGCAGCGAGCGAGTTCGACCCTCTTCCATACGCATCTGCCGTATGGCCTCTAGAAACGGCTGAGATTCAATGTCGCCAACGGTGCCGCCCACTTCTACAATCAGCACATCCACATCTTCTCCTTCCCCGGCCAAGCGCGTCCGACGCTTGATTTCGTCGGTGATGTGGGGAATGACCTGAACCGTGCCGCCTAAGTACTCGCCTTTGCGCTCCCGGCGCAACACTTCGGCATAAACACTGCCGGTGGTGAAGTTGTTTTTGCGACTCATGCGAGCGTTGGAAAAGCGCTCGTAATGCCCTAGATCCAGATCGGTTTCGGCGCCGTCGGCGGTAACAAATACCTCACCGTGCTGAATGGGGCTCATGGTGCCGGGATCCACGTTGATGTAGGGATCCATTTTTAGCACGTTGACTCGCAGCTGACGCGACTCAAGCTGGGCCGCCAGAGATGCGGTGAGAATGCCCTTACCTAGGGAAGAAACCACACCACCGGTAACAAAAATATAACGCGTCATTGAACCCCATCTTTAGCCGCTTGGCTTTTTAACCTCGGCCTCGTTGGCCGCTGCTTTTAACCACTTAGTACCCGCTTAGTAACCGCTTCGCACACTCTTAGTCGCCAACGGTAACCACTTGCTGTGCCTACCTCTGACCACCGTCGTTTGTGCCATGTTGTGTTACCACTTGTGTTGCCACTTGTGTTGCTACTTGGTGTTGCCACTGTGTAGCTACTTAGGCGGATCTGCGGGCGTGAAACCCCTCGCAGTGAGCCGGGCAAGATGGACGGATAAGCTAGCACTTCACTGTGCCAAGCTCAATCTTCCTGACCCTAAATTAGCGGGATATCTGCCCGACAGACTCCCTGAGTGAGGCTAACCCGGGCCGGCTGAATCTTGCGCCCAGCGAATCACGCAATAGCCGGTGGGTGCTTGCTTTAACTGCGTCGCTTTGCGCTGCCAAACCCCGGGCATGCACAGCAACCCCTCATCGTCACATACCAGTGGGTAGTCCCCGCGCCGCCAAGGGGGAATCTGGGCCTGCTGAAAGCGCTTTTTTAATGTCGTGGTCAGCCCACGGTGTTGCGGCGGCATAAGGTTCCGGCTTAGCACTTGAAGCCCACCCGCATAGCCCATAGCGCCGTCAACGACGGTTTGCTGCTGAGAAATCACCAGCGTTTGCTGTCGCCAGGGTATGCACCAAGGCAGCGGATCATCCACTGTCGGCCACGAAGGCGTGGCCCCAGAAGCTTCGTAGTACAAGTGATCGCGCCAAATGTAGAGGGCGGGTTCTTGAGCCGTGGTGTTTCCGGCCAATGTCATCCTGGCCCTACCGCTGTGTTGATATTGACGCATCAATTCGTCAATGGCCCGATCTGATACCTCATGATGCTGACGACTGGCCAGATAGGCCCGCAGCCAAACCCGAATCTGCAGGGTGGATCTGGGCAGCAAACTCATGGGCACTTGATCGCCCAGGCTGCCGACATAGCTTTCCAACAAGGCCGCCTGTGCGCCGGCATTGGCGGCGACTCGAGCCAAGGCTGGCCCGGCGTTGACCCAGCGCCGAGTCAATTCCGGCATCACCTGATGGCGTAAAAAGTTACGGTCAAAGTCTGTTTGTTGGTTGCTGGGATCCTCGATCCAAGTCACGCCGCAGGTGGTCAAATAATCCGTGAGCAGCGTTTTGTCCGTGGTCAGCCAGGGCCGCAGAAAGTAGCCTGGACCCAACCTGCCGCAATCACGCATCGCCATGGCTCCGCGCCCCTGCAGCCCCCGCAACAAAAAGGTTTCCGCTTGATCCTGAAGATGATGGCCCAGCAACAGCAGATCCCCAGTTTCCAGATGCTCAAGAAAAAACTCATACCGGGCCTGCCGGGCCGCCGCTTCCAAATTGCCCTGATCAGCCACCGACAGCGAGCCTACCTGTATGGGCACGCCAAGGCCTTGGCATAACTCCCGACAATGTTCTGCCCAAGCCGTGGAGTCCGGATTCAACTGATGGTCACCATGTAACGCCAGCATTGGGTATCGGTGACTGAGATGTTTACTGGCGGCCACCAGCAGGGCGGTGGAATCTGCCCCACCGCTGAGGGCGATCACTAGCCGTTTCGGCGCACCATGAGATTCAGCGAACTGAGCCAACGCCTGATCTAGGATTTCGTGCAGTGCGGTTGTCATGATGGACTAATTTAAAGCTAGGTTTTGGTCGGACTCAAATTTAAATAAAAAATCATGAATGCTTTTTAACTTCATGTTTTTAATAAATTAAATCGACTTTTTCCGACCCATAGCAAGCCGCCAAACCCTGTAGCAGCGCCTCGCTGATCTGGACCCGCCACGGCTCCCCTAACACGATTCGGGCAACAGCCCCGGAGCGCGCATACAACACCTCCACAGGACAACTTGCCGTGGCGCCTGGATTCGACGCCAGGTGGGGATCCAAGTGGGCTTTTAGCGTTGCGTTGAGGTCTGCAGGCAATTCAGCATCTGAAAAATCCAGCCGCAGTCCTCGAGCGAAGCGCTGACGAGCTTCGTCGACGGATAAAATACGGCTGGCGCGCAACGCCGTGCCGCCATTGTACTCGTCGTGCTGGATCTCCCCTTCCACCACCAACAGCTCATCCTTACTCACCTTACTGCCGTATTGCTCAAAGGCTTCGCTGAACAGTGATACTTCAATCCGCGCCGTACGATCGTCCAGCACCAAAAAGCCCATGGAAGCGCCCCGGCGGGTCTTCATCACCCGGTGATTGACCACCATGCCCGCCACCCACTGACTTTGCTTTCCGGTTCTTAAATCCTTGATGGGCGTTCGACAAAACTGGCGGATTTCCGCCTCGAAACTGTCGATGGGGTGCCCGGTCAAAAACAGTCCTAGCGTTTCTTTTTCGCCCTGGAGTCGCTGCATTGGCGTTAAGGCAGCTACCGGTTCAGCTTGGGCGCTCGCCTCAGCACTGACCGGCTCGGCGATACCGCCAAATAAGTCCGTAATACCGACTTCCGCATCCCGGGCGACCTGTTCTGCCCCTTGAATCGCCAACGGCATTTGCGCCACCAATCGAGCGCGAGTTTGGTTCAAATCCTCTTGCTCCAGCGCAAACTCGTCCATGGCGCCGGCCTTGATCAGCGCCTCTAGGACACGCTTGTTCACTTTTTTGTTATCCAAGCGTCCGCAGAAATCCGCTAAATCCAGAAACGGCCCGGCAGCTCTCGCCTCGACAATGGCCTCTACCGGCCCTTCGCCCACACCACGCACCGCGCCGAGGCCGTAGATCACCGCTCCGTCCTGGGCGCAAAACCGAAAGTCACTTTTGTTCACCGACGGCGGCAACAGCTGCAGGCTCATGCGGCGAACCTCTTCAATCAAGACCACAACTCGGTCGATGTTCTGCATATCCGCCGAAAGGTTGGCCGCCATAAACTCGGCGGGATGGTGGGTTTTCAACCAGGCAGTCTGAAAGCTCAGCAAGGCATAGGTAGCCGAATGAGATTTGTTGAAGGCATACCCAGCAAACTTTTCCATAAGATCAAAGATCTCATTGGCTAACTGAGCCGAAACGCCGTTTTCTCCGGTTCCCTGAAGAAATTGCTCCCGCACCTTGGCCATTTCATCGGCTTTCTTCTTGCCCATGGCCCGTCGCAACAAATCCGCCTGTCCCAGGCTGAACCCTGCCAACACCTGGGCAATTTGCATGACCTGCTCTTGATACAGAACCACGCCATAGGTGCCCTGCAAAACCGTGTCCAAGGTGGGGTGCGGATAACTCACCGGCTCTTTGCCGTGCTTACGGTTGATGTAGTCGTCCACCGCACCAGACTGCAGAGGACCCGGTCGAAATAACGCCACTAACGCTATGATATCGTTGATATTATCGGGAAGCAGTCGGCGAATCAGATCTTTCATTCCACGGCTTTCAAGCTGAAAAATACCCGTGGTTTCCGCGCGCCGCATCAGCTCAAAGGTGGCTTTATCGCCCAGCGGTAGGTCCTCAATGCGCAGCTGTTCAGCGCCCTGGGGACGCTGGGCATTAATACTTTTAACAGCCCAATCGATGATGGTCAGGGTTTTCAGTCCCAGGAAGTCGAACTTAACCAAGCCGGCTCGTTCCACATCATCTTTGTCGTACTGGGACACCAGGCCGGCGCCCGCCTCTTCTGTGTACAGCGGCACAAAATCCGTCAGCGCCGACGGTGCGATGACCACCCCACCCGCATGGCGACCCACGTTTCGAACAATGCCTTCCAGCTTATAGGCCATGTCCATAATCTCGGAGACTTCGTCGTTCTCTTGGACGAAGCTACGAAGCTCTTCACTGTCCTCCATGGCCTTGTTTAAGGTCATGCCCACTTCAAATGGAATCAGTTTGGAGAGCTTATCTGCCAACCCATAGGGCTTACCCTGCACCCGGGCCACGTCGCGCACCACAGCCTTGGCGGCCATGGTGCCAAAGGTAATGATCTGACTGACCGCTTCAGCTCCGTATAGCTCACTGACATGAGCAATCACACGGTCCCGGCCCTCCATACAAAAATCCACGTCGAAGTCCGGCATGGACACCCGCTCAGGATTCAAAAAACGCTCGAACAGCAGGTCGTATTCCAGTGGGTCTAAATCTGTGATGCCTAACGCGTAGGCAACCAGAGAGCCGCCACCGGAGCCCCGGCCAGGACCAACAGGAATATCGTTGGCTTTGGCCCAGGCGATGAACTCCATGACGATCAGGAAGTAGCCGGCAAAGCCCATTTGATTGATCACGTTCAGCTCAAAGAGCAGACGCTCGGAATACGCCTCCTGACTATCGAATTCGCCGCCAAAGGCATGCTCACGCTGGCCGCTCAAGCGCTGTTGCAGCCCCTGCATGGACACCTCTTTGAGGTAATCCTCGGGACTTTGCTGATTGGGAATCGGGTAATCGGGCAAATAATAGGTGCCCAATGAGACCTGCACGTTGCAGCGCATGGCGATTTCCACGCTGTTGCTGATGGCCTGGGGTATGTCAGCGAACAAGGCGGTCATTTCTTCCGCGCTACGCAAATACTGCTGGGCGCTATGGGTGCGAGGACGCCGTGAATCGTCCAAGGTCCGGCCTTCAAAAATGCAGACTCGCGTTTCGTGGGCCTCAAAATCATCGGCGTCTAAAAAACACACGTCATTGGTCGCGACCACACCAATTCCCAGTTGGCTGGCGGCACTAACCGCCCAAGCGATAAAGGGCTCTTCACCGTTGCGCCCGGTTCGGGTCAGCTCCAAGAAATAGCGATCCGCAAAAACTGCCTGCCAGCGTTTAGCCGTCGCCAGCGCCAAATCATGATCGCCATTGCCGACAAAATGCCACAAATGTCCGCCCACGCCCCCAGACAGCACAATCAGCCCGTCGGCCCGGGCAAATAACTGCTCTTCCGTGATTTCGCCGCGCCGGGAGGATTCCGTATAGCTGTTGGAGATCAACCCCAGCAGGTTTTTATAACCTTGGCTATCTTGGGCCAGGGCTACGACCCTAGCTGCGGGACCGGTGTCAGTTGGGGTGATCCATAGCTCCGCGCCTAAAATCGGCTTTACCCCGTTGGACAGGCTGTTTTCGTAGAACTTTACCAAGGCAAAAAGGTTGTTGCGGTCCGTTAGAGCCAAGGCTGGGATGTGGCGCTTGACCGCGGCGGCTACCGTGCCTTTGACCTTGAGCAGGCCTTCCGCCAGAGAAAATTCACTGTGGGCGTGCAGATGCACGAAGTGCGCTGGTGATGCAGCCGACCCTTGTTGCTGGCTGTCCGCTAAGGGGTTGGATGTCTCGTTGAGCATGGCTTCGCTCATGACTCATCTCGCCCATCAAAGGCTTCAATCGCCGCCCGCACCGGTGCATAGCTGCGCCGGTGGGCTGGACAAGGACCCAACAGTTTCAGAGCTTTGCGATGCTGAGCAGTGGGATAGCCCTTGTGCGATTCAAACCCATAGCCAGGATAAGCCTCAGCTAACGCCATAAGTTCAGCATCTCGGGTCACTTTGGCCACGATGGACGCAGCGGATATGGCGGCGACAGTCTTATCACCTTGCACAATGGCCTCGATGGAGTACGGCACCTCGGGCACTTTGTTGCCGTCCACGAGCACATGATCCGGTGTCACCGACAAACCTGCCAGCGCCCGTTGCATGGCCAGATGGCTCGCCTGCAGCACGTTGAGTTGGTCTATTTCGTCCACGCTCGCACGGCCAATGCTGACGCTGATTGCGCGCTCGTTAATTTCCGCCGCCAATGCGATTCGACGCTTTTCGCTGAGGGTTTTCGAATCTCCTAAACCCTCAATGGGACGCTGAGGATCCAAAATCACTGCACAGGCCACCACGGACCCAGCCAGGGGGCCGATGCCCACCTCATCCACTCCGGCGACTTGGCGGTCGGGTTGATGGACTGCAGCTATGGAGGAATGTTTCATCTAAGGTTTGTTCTAAAGTTTGTTCGCACGGTGACCTACCCGACCACATTACCCTGAGCCTGCCAGGGAGAAAACCTTAGCCGGTGATTTATCTGCTGAGACTGACGGTTTCCATGGCCGAGCCAAAGAGCGCAAGTCGATTAAAACCCTTCAGCAGGGATCTTATTGGGCGGATTGAGCCGCCGGTACCAACTCCAGCACCGCCCGGGCCGCGCCCATACTGGCCCCCTCACCGCTATCTCCGGCGGCCAGCTGGCGGTGAATATCACCGTACACGGTCTGGATGTTCTGTTGGGCAACATTGTCAGACCACTGCTCCATCAGCGCCTCACACAGGGCCTGAGGCGTGGCCGCATCCTGCAGGAATTCTGGCACCAGCATACGGCCCGCCAAAATATTGGGTATGGCCACATGCTTGGTGGACACCAGTAACCGCGCGATCCAGTAAGACAGCCGATTCAAGCGATACGTCACTACCATTGGTTTACCCAACAACATGGCCTCTAAGGTACTGGTGCCGGACTTCACCAAGGCCAGATCACAGGCGATGAGAGGAACTCGAGCGTTGCCAAGGGCATAGCACAGATCTAGGTCTTGAACCTTGGCGGCCAACTCTTGGATTTGCGCTGCTCGAGCGGGATTCAAACAAGGGATAACCACCTGCAGGTCCTTGCCCTGAGCCCGTAGTTGCGACGCCATTCCTTGGGCCGCAGCGAGCATAGAAGGCAACATCAGCTCAACCTCACTGCCCCGGCTTCCGGGTAGTAACGCCAGCGTGACGGCCTGGTCAGCTAATCCCAGGTCTTGCTTAGCTTGTGCCCGGGCATGCGCATCTGCGGTGGCCGGCGCAATCTCCGCCGCCAGAGGGTGTCCGACGAAATGCGCCTGGACAGCCAAACCGCGATAAAACTCGGGTTCAAATGGAAATAAGCAGAGTATCTTGTCCGCACAGCGCGCAATTTTGCGGGTTCTACCACGCCGCCAGGCATACACCGAGGGACTCACATAGTGAGCCGTAGGGATTCCAGCTCGCTTCAAGCGGCCTTCCAGCAACAAATTAAAAACGTTGAAGTCGATACCGACAAAGACATCCACCTGCCGAGCGATCATGGTGTTCGCTAAGGATCGATAAAGCCGATAAAGCTGGGGCAACCGCAGCACGGGCTCTTTAAAGCCATTGATCGACAGCATGCTGAAGTCTGCCAAAGGCTCCAAGCCTTGGGCCTGCATACCCGGACCGCCCACGCCAACAAAGGTCACGGCCCGGTCGTGCAGTCTAGCCTTCAGAGCCTGCATGAGGCCTGCACCCAAGTTATCCCCGGATGCTTCCCCGGCCAGCAATCCAATCGTTAGGGGTCGCTTACTCGCCTCGACCACGGTCGCCGCCGCGTATGATGCCCACAGAGGAACCTTCGATGGACGCGGCAAAAGCCTCCACTTCTGCATGGGCCTGGCGCAGCTCTTGCATTTCTGCCAGCGCGGCATCGACTTTCAGACCACTGCGATAAACCAATCGATGAGCCTGTTTTAGCGCAGTGCGCGCCGCAGCTTCGATGTTGCGGCGCTTGATGCCTTCAAGATTAAGGCCCACGGCCCAGGCCGGATTACCCGCCACGGTCATGTAAGCGGGGACATCCTTAGTGACTAGGCTCATCCCGGCGATGTGGGCGCAAGTGCCGACCTTGCGGAACTGAGGAATGCCTGCGTAGCCACCAAAGTTCGCGTAATCACCAACCTCCACATGTCCGGCAATTGAGGCGTTATTGGCCATGATGACGTTATCGCCCACGATGCAATCGTGCCCGACATGGACATAGGCCATGAGCAAACAGTTAGCGCCCACCAGGGTTTTGCTGATACCACCCTTGGCCATACCTCGGTGAATGGTCACGCCTTCTCGGATGATGGTGCCCTCACCCACCTCCAAAATGGAATCCTCCCCGGCGTAAGCTAGGGCTGGGGTATCTTCACCCACCGTGGCAAATTGATAGATGCAGACCCCTGCGCCAATCCGACTGGGACCTTTGAGCACAACGTGGGACTTGAGCGTCACGTTGTCTCCCAACACCACATTGGCCCCAACCACGCAGTAGGGGCCAATCTCTACCCCCGCACCCAGCTCGGCACTGGGATCGATAATCGCCGTAGGATGAATCACGAGGATTGCTCCACCACCGTTAGCACCGCAGAACAGGCCAAGTCGCCGTCCACATAGGCAGCACACTCGAACTTCATCATGATTTTGCGATCCGCGATGATCTTACTGGTGAGCTGCAGCTGGTCGCCGGGAATTACCTGACGACGAAAACGGGCTTTTTCGACGCCTCCAAACAAATAGTTGGTGCCATCCGCGGGTCGCATGCCCTTGCTTTCAAAGGCCAACACACCGGACAACTGAGCCATGGACTCCAATATCAGCACGCCAGGCAAAATGGGCTGGCCGGGGAAGTGCCCGTTAAACAGCTCTTCGTTAACGGTGACATTTTTGTACCCCTCAATGCTTTCGCCAGGAACGATGCGCGTCACACGATCAATGAGCAAAAAGGGATAGCGATGAGGCAGATACTCATATAGCTCAGTTATGGTTTTTACGTCACTCATGCTTTTTTCCGTCTTCTAGTTTTTTAACGCGCTTAAACAGTTCACCCAGCGCGCTGAATTTTACCGCGTTGCGTAACCAGGTGCTGTGTTCTGTCGCCAGTATGGACCCGGAGTAAATACCCGGCTTGTCGATGGACTGGGTGACGGTGGTTTTAGCGCTGATTACCACGCCGTCGCAGATGCTAATGGGATGCTTACCACCAACACCGCAACCCCCAGCCAACACACAATGACGGCCAATGGTCGTGCTGCCCGCCAGCCCCACGCAACCACAAATCAATGAATGGGCGCCCACTCGGCAGTTGTGTCCAATCTGCACCAAGTTGTCGATTTTTACGCCATCTTCAATAACGGTATCGTCGATGGCACCGCAATCGATGGTAGAGCCTGCGCCAATGGAAACATCGTTGCCTATGGCCACACCACCCACCTGAGCAATAGCCTGCAGATGTCCCTTTTCGTCTGGGGTAAAGCCAAAGCCTGGCGCCCCCAGCACCACAGCCGAATGCACCGTGCACCGCTCTCCCAATGTAACGTTGGCGTAGAGGGTCACGTTTGCACACAGCTGGGAGTGCGCTCCCACCTCAGAGTTCGCGCCGATAGAGGTATTGGCCTGCACCACTACCCCATCACCTATACGCACGTTGGCTTCAATGACCACATGGGGGCCTAGGTAAACGTCTTTGCCGATCTGCGCTGTGGGATCGACCACTGCACTGTCGTGAATCGATGGCAAAAACTGATGGCGCTGCTGATCGAATAGTTGGGAGGCACGGGCAAAAGCCAAATACGGCTTTGCAACCACTAAGCTGGGACATGGACAGGATTGGGCATCCTCGGCTCCCAGAATCACTGCAGTGGCTAGAGTGGAGGCTAGATGCTGTCGGTAGCTTGGGCTAGAAAGGTGAGTCAACGCACCCGGTCGCGCGGAACCGATGCTGCCTAGGGCTGAGATGGTCAATTGCCCGGCACCTTCCGGCGGCCCAGCAAAAGGGCCGACAATGTCGGCCCCAATGTGCTCGGCGATCTCCGCCAGGGTAATCGTTATTTCTTCCATTGCCGTGGTCGTCACCGTCCCAACCGCCAACTCCGGGCTAGCCGATGTTTGCGTCCGCCGATCAACGCCGAGGCACTTACCCCGGCGGTCACTGAGGCGAGTCGGTTACTCGGCTTGTTCGTTTAGCTTTTCTGTTACACGACGAGAAATGTCGTGCTTGGCGTTAGCGTACTGGACCTGGTTTGGAGACAAGATCAGGTCAATTTGATCGATCTGAATCAGGTCGCCCAACACCTTTTCATACTTCGGCGCGAGGGTTTGGAGAATTTCCTGGCGCTTGTCTTGAACCTGCTTTTGCAGTTTCTGACTACCAAACTGAATATCCGCCTGCATGCTTTCTAGGTCATTGATGGCTTTACGTCGCTCAGACTCGCTCATCACTTCACCGTCTTTTTGCAGTTTGGCTTGTAATGCTTGCATTGCTTCTGCCGCTGCGCGCAATTCTTCTTGTTCAGGCTGCATTTCCGCGTTAGCAGCGTCGGCCAACACTTTTGCTTCATCGCTTTCCAAAATCGCGCGTACCGGGTCTAAGACCACGATTTTCATCTCCGCACTGACTAACGGTGTTGCAAAAATAAGAGCCACCAACAAGGTGCTGACTTGTTTGTTAAACATTAACGTCTCCTGAAATTTAGTTCGGTCCCCAAGGGCGCCGTATTGTAACCCACAATGCCGTCAGAAAGTCTTGCCAAGTTCGAATTGAAAGCTCTCTTTCTCGTCGAATTCCTTGGTGTTGAACGGCTTCGCAATGGCGAAGGTTAACGGCCCAAAGCCGCTAAGCCAACTCAAGCCGAATCCCGCTGAATAGCGCATTTCATCCATATCAAAGTCGAAGCAGTTTTCACTGACTGCCGGGCACTGAGTATTGAACACGTTACCGGCATCAACGAAAAACGCCGGTCGGAACTGACGGTTATCTTCAACGAACGGTAGTGGGAATATCACCTCTGCAGAAAACTCCACTAACAGGTTGCCGCCAAAGGGCTGATCGTAGCGACCGTTGCGTTGAGGGTATCCGATGATCTGGCCATCCTCAGTGCGCTGCGGCGTAGTGCGCGGACCCAGTGTTGAGTTCTCAAAACCACGAATGGAGCCAAAGCCTCCGGCATAAAAATGCTCGTAGAAGGGCAGTGCTGAGGTATCGCCATAGCTGTCGCCATACCCCAACTCGGTACGCAGCTTTAACGTGAATATGTTGGTGAGGGGGAAGTAGCGTTCGCCGCCGTAGGTCAGTTTGTAAAACTCCAAATCACTGCCCGGCGCCGAGAGTACCAAGCCCAAGGATTGCTGAGAGCCTCGATCCGCAAAAACGCCGCGATTCAAGGTGGATCGTATCCAGGACAAATTGCCCTTGAAATTCACGGATTTGGATCCGTTAGCAGTAATAAAATCCGAAATTTCCCGAGCCGCGGCGAAACCTTCTGTCAGCTCGGTCTGCTCCACGGTCATACCGAAATTGATGCGCTGGGTTTCACCAATGGGAAAACCAAAATTCACGCCCGCACCGGCGGAGTCCGTGCTGTATCTGGCGATGTTGCGAGCGTCATAATCCAAACGCTGAAAGTAGACGTTGTAGCCTCGGCTAATACCGTCCAAGGTGAAGTAAGGATCGAAGTAGCTGAAATTTAACGATTTTTGATACTCGGAATAACTCAAACCCACGGACAATGAGTTGCCGCTACCCTGCAGATTTGACTGCTGGTAGTTCGCCCCAAGAATCAGGCCGTAGCCCTGAGAGTAGGCCAAGGTCCCGGAAATAGCGCCAGAAGGCTGTTCTTCTACCGCAAACTCAACGTCAATCTGGTCGTCGGTGCCTGGCACCTCGGGAGTCTCGACCTCAACGCCTTTAAAGTAACCCAAGCGTTCTAGCCGCACCTTGGACAAATCGATTTGTGCGGTCGAGGCCCACCCCGCCTCCATTTGCCGAACTTCACGTCGCAAAACGCTGTCTTGGGTCAGCGTGTTGCCGCTAAACGTTACGCGCCTGACATAGGCCCGCTTGCCGGCATCGACAAAAAATTCTACGTCTACGGTGTCATCATCGTTCAGCTTTGGCACACCACTGGCGGTGGCGAAGGTAAAGCCGCCATTGCCCAGAGCGCCGGTAAGCTGTTCTTCCGTGGCGGTAATTCGAGCCTGGGAGAAGGTCTGACCTTTAGCCACCAAAATCAGGCGCTCAAGATCCTCGGCGCGCACATCACCCAGCTCACCTACGAGGTTTACCTCGTTGACCTGATAGACCTTGCCTTCGTCCAGGCCAATGGTGATATAGACCTGCTCTCTGTCTGGAGTAATGCTGACTTGGGTAGAGGTAATTTCGAAGTCGGCATAACCGCGATCCTTATAGAAGGCTTCAATAGTCTCCAAGTCGCCGGAGAGTTTCTCCCGAGCGTATCGATCGTCATTGCGATAAAAGGACAGGATAGATGGGTGCTTGAGTTCTAACGTTTCCAGCAACTCGGCCTCGGTATACGCCGTGTTACCCACGAAGTTGATGTGCCGAATGCCAGAACTGGAACCCTCTTCGATGTTGATTTTGACGTTCACGCGGTTACGAGGCAGCTCCTCAATCTCGGTATCAATAGACGCGCCGTAGCGTCCCTGAGCCACGTACTGACGCTCAAGTTCTAACCCCATGCGTTCGAGGGTTGCCTGCTTGAAAATCTCCCCTTCTTGGAGTCCTTGATCCGCCAAGCCCTCCAGCAGCGCCTCAGTCTCAATAGCCTTATTACCATCAAGCTCAATGGTTTCAATGGCAGGCCGCTCAGCCAGGGTGACGATGAGGACCGAATCCTCGCGAGCGATGCGGATGTCGTTGAAGTAACCCGAGGCAAACAGCGCGCGAGTGATCATCCGCACGGCCACGTTATCAACACGATCGCCAACGGACACAGGAATGATATTGAAAACCGTGCCCGCCGAGACTCGTTGCAACCCCTGCAGGCGAACATCGGCAACGATGAATTCTGAAGATGCGTCCAGGTTATAGGACTGCAGAGGCTGAGTAGCCGCCAAACCCGACAGGGGCGACAGCATCGCTAGCACCAGTGCTCCCCTGAGAACCGAAGTCTTAAGCCGGAGAGTTTTCCAAAGAAACCGCATGTTCCGTTCCACAATTCGTTAAAGCCACTTTGCGCGTGCTGCGGGCCCTAGTCTTTCAGGCCGCCGCAAGGTTAAACGCGCCACCTACAACAGTCGAGCCAAATCGTTGTAGGTTACAAAAATCATTACCGCCCCAAGCAGCACAATGCCCACCTGCATCACCGCCATTTGCATACGCTCAGGAAGTGGCTTGCCGCGTAACAGCTCAACGCAGGTAAATACCACATGGCCGCCATCCAGCATGGGAATAGGCAGCAGGTTAAGCACACCGAGAGAAACGCTCATCAGCGCCATGATGTTGAGGAAAAACTGCCAGCCCACTCGGGCGGAATCCCCAGCAATTTTGACAATACCTACAGGGCCCACCAAGTTTTCTGGCGAGACGCTGCCAAAAATCATTTTTTTCATCATGCCCAAGGTCATGACGGTCATGTCCCAGGTCTTCACGGAACCCAAATACAACGAATCCAGCAAACCGTAACTGACCTTGGCCCGCACAGGGGCGACTCCCAAGCGCCCAACACGCTCGCCGTCGGGTTGCACAAAGGCCTCAGGCACCGCCGAGACAAAGATCGACCGGCCCTGTCGCAACACCTCAAACTGCAGCGGTTGGTTTGGCGACGCGACAATGGTCTCTACCCACTCAGACCACCGGCTGATGGGTTGCCCCTCCACGGCGACGATCCAATCTCCTACCAGTAGCCCTGCTCGATCAGCGGGTGAGTCCGGCACTACTTGGCCAACGATGCTCAGGCGGATGGGCGCTAAACCCAAGGATCCAAACAGATCCGGTTCAGCGACACCTTTGTGCCAATCCCTGATGGGTAGATCCAGCACTCGCTCTTGACCTGAAGCCAGCTCCACCACCTGGAGTTCGATGGCGCCGCTTTCGCCCAGCCGATCACCCAAACCCATGGCCACATCCTGATAGTTGCGCACCATGGCGCCGTCTATGGACAGGACTTCAAACGGGCTGGCTATGTTGGTTGTACGCAGCGGGCTCTCCGTGCGAGGCGCGTCGAACGTCGGCGTGAACTGCAGCGAACCGGCCATAAACAGCAGCGCGTAAATAGCGATGGCGAGTACAAAGTTTGCTAGTGGACCGGCCAAGGAAATCGCAATACGCCAGTAAGGAGATAAATGGGTATAGCCTTTGGCGTCGGCGGGAATACTGCCCTCGGGCGCCTCGGCATTTATCACTGGATCTCGGTCATCGTACATTTGTACATAACCGCCAAAGGGAATTAACGCCAACACGAATTCTGTGCCCTGCTTGTCCATCCAGCGCAACAGAGGACGACCAAAGCCCACGGAGAAACGCACAACATGGACCCCTGATCGTCGAGCGACCAAAAAATGGCCAAACTCATGAAAGACGACAATAACGCCCAGCAATAGCAAAAACGCCAACGGGTACTGCAGCCAGTCCATCAGCTCAGACTCCAAACCAGAAAAGGTAATACCGCCAAAATCGAATCAATACGATCAAGCACGCCGCCGTGACCCGGCAAGATGTCCCCTGAATCTTTAACGCCAGAGACTCGCTTCAGCAAACTCTCAAACAAATCCCCAAACACAGAAATAACGCTCATGGTGAGCGTCAGGCCAATGGCCGCATAGAGTGACAGAGCCTCAGTCAGCACCAGGGCACTGGCACAAATGATCAACGCAACGGAAACACCACCCAAGGCCCCTTCCCGCGTTTTGCCTGGACTCAGTCTTGGTGCCAAAGGCGATGCGCCGAACGAGCGCCCAACAAAAAAAGCGCCCACGTCTGTGGCGGTGGTGAGCACGAACATCCAAAACAGCCAGAGCTTGCCGTTGTCTAACTGCACAATGCTCATCAGGCAGATCCAGGCACCTGGAATCAGCACCCCACCTAATACGGCAACAAACCAGGGATTTCGATACACCCCAGACAACTTGGGGTAGGTAAACAGGGTAACAAAGCCCACGGCCCAAACGATGCACAGCACTTGTATGGCATCCAGCCAATAGGACTGTAGCCAAAGACTTCCTAGACTCATGGCCACGAGTACAACAACGTATATCCCTCTTTGCCGAGGTGAGGTCCAGCCAGAAAACGCTGACCATTCATAGGCTCCAACGCCGGCGGCCAACCCAAACACGACACCGAATACCCACAGTGGCGCCAAAAAGATGGCGGCTACGGCGAGCGCCGCCAAACCCAGAGCTGTGTAGACACGGTTACGTAGCATGTCAGGAACTACGACGCCCAAAACGGCGGGTGCGTTGGGCATAGGTTGCCAACGCCTCCCGCAATGCTGCCTCATCAAAGTCTGGCCAGTAGTCGTCGGTGAAATACAGCTCGGTGTAGGCCAAGTCCCAAAGCAGGAAGTTACTGATGCGGTGATCACCGCCGGTGCGAATCAACAGATCTGGCTCAGGCAGGCCACCCAAACTCATGGCGCCCGCGAATAAAGCCTCGTCAACATCCTGGGGTTGCAACGTGCCTGCAGCCACCTGGGTGGCAATTTGCTTCGCCGCGTTAACGATGTCCCATCGGCCGCCAAAGTTCACCGCTACTGAAAGCGTCAACCGGGTGTTTTGCGCGGTTCGCGCCTCGCATGCCGACATCATTTGCTGAATATCCGGCGCAAATTGGTCACGCTCACCAATCACCTGAAGCCGCACCCCCTGCTCATGCAGATAGTCAATTTCGGTTTGCATGACGTGACGCATCAGATCCATGAGCAGGCCCACTTCCGATGATGGTCGGTGCCAATTCTCGGTGCTGAAGGCGAATACCGTTAGACTCTTGACCCCAAGCTCGGCGCAAGCTTCTGCCACCGGGCGCAATCGCTTGGCTCCTGCCCGATGACCGGCGGCACCGGGCAGCAACCGCTTACTGGCCCAACGGTGGTTGCCATCCATAATGATCGCCACATGGGCTGGCACTAAATCGTCGCTAGCGTCAGTGACGGTGCGCTGGGCCTCGTCTTGATGGGATTCAGGCTTTGCCGATGACTTAGACGGTGGCGCGTTCATCAAGCAATCTCGAGTTTGGGCGTCATTAGAAAAGGCGCAGAAATCACTCCGCCTAGGCTGCCGTTGCTGGCAAAGATGATCACGTTAGATTTCCATCAACTCGGATTCTTTCGTGGCCAACGCGCTATCGACCTGGCCAATGCGACGATCGGTGTGCTCTTGAACCCGCTCTTCCCCACGTCTGGCATCGTCTTCAGACGCTTCTTTTTCTTTCACCAATTCGCGGATGTCAGCAATGGCATCCCGGCGGATGTTACGAATGGAAATACGACTGTTTTCAGCTTCGGCCTTTGCCTGTTTCGCAAGATCACGACGGTTTTCTTCCGTCAGCGGCGGCAGCGGGATACGCACCACCTCACCATTATTTACCGGCGTAATACCCAGTTCGCTGCGCAAGATCGCCTTTTCGATTTCAACGACGAGGGGACGCTCCCAAGGCGCGAGCAACAGTGTTCGGGCATCTTCGACCGACACCGATGCCACCTGATTCAGTGGCGTTGCGACACCGTAGTAGTCCACGGTTATGCCATCCAAAAGGGCTGGATTTGCCCGCCCAGTGCGAATTTTACCGAAGGTGTTCGCCAGCGCGTCTAGGGTTTTGCCCATGCGCTCGTCTGCGTCTTCCAAAATTTCGTCGATCACAAGATTCCCTTTCTGTGCTCTCTTGAGGTGCAGATGATAGGCAGTAGCTGTGCTCAGTACCAGCGATAACCTGACTTGAGCGCCCCAAACGGCGGCTTTGTGTGAACCCCGTCGGGACTAGGATGCTTGTTGGTCTAGTTGCTTACCCGAGTACCGATGTCTGCGCCTTGGCTAATTGCCACCAAAGCACCGTCGGCGTTCACATCGAACACCACAATAGGCATGTCGTGATCTCGACAAAGCACCATGGCCGTCAGATCCATAACCCCAAGCTGCTGGTTCAACACCTCGTCAAAGCTGATGGCAGCATATCGCTGAGCGTCGGGATGGGTCTTGGGATCAGCGGAATAAACGCCGTCCACATTGGTGGCTTTGAGCACCGCATCAGCCTGCAGCTCGATGCCGCGAAGACAGGCCGCTGTATCTGTGGTGAAGAGTGGATTGCCCGTGCCCCCGCTGAGAATCAACACCGTGCCTTGCGTCATCTTGGCCAAGGCCTGATCGCGCTCATAGGCTGGGGCGACCCCGGGAATACCCGTGGCGGTATACACCTGATTGGCAATGCCTTCGCGGCTAAGAAAATCACCCAATGCAAGTGCGTTCATGATGGTGGCCAGCATCCCCATGCGGTCACCGACCACACGATCCATGCCGGCCTGGGACAACGCGGCGCCGCGAAACAAATTACCGCCGCCTAAAACAACGCCAAGCTCTATGCCAGCTTGGGTTGCCATTTTGATCTGGCGACAGAAATGCGCCAATACGTCAGGGTCGATGCCTTGGCCGGACTCGCCGCCCAAGGCCTCACCACTGAGTTTCAGCAGCAATCGCGGCAATGGCTGCTACTCGCTTGAAGCCAGCTGCGCTGCAACTTCTGCGGCGAAATCTTCTTCCGCCACTTCAATGCCCTCGCCCACTTCGTATCGAATGAACTGGACAACCTCGGTGTTCGCTTGCTTAACCAGCGCGCCCACCTTGGTGTTGCCATCTTTTACGAAAGGCTGATCCAACAGGCTGACCTCTGCCAGGTACTTCTTCACCCGGCCTTCAACCATCTTGATGATGATTTCTTCTGGCTTACCGCTGTCTTGAGCTTGAGACATGTAGATTTCGCGCTCTTTATCCAGCACATCCGCAGCAACGTCTTCGCTTTTCACAACCATGGGGTTGATGGCAACTACGTGCATAGCCAGGTCTCGGCCTAGCTCATCGGCTTTGCTAGACAACTGCACAATGGCTCCGCGACGCTGATCGCCATGCATGTAGTAGCTCAGCCCACCTTCGGGAGATTCCACAACCTCGCCTCGTCGGATGGTCATGTTTTCACCGATTTCCTGAACTAGGGTTTCCCGTTCGCCGTTCAAGGCCTCGGTAACTGCAGCCATATCGCCTTGATCGAACAAGCTCTGGGCCACTTTCGCGACAAAGGCCACGAATTTTTCGTTCTTAGCAGCAAAGTCGGTCTCGATGTTGACTTCAACCATGGCCATACGCGTGCCATCGTCCGCCACTTTGACCCCCAACAAACCGTTGGCCGCTGTTCGACCGGCTTTTTTCGCCGCCTTTAGCGAACTCTTCTTGCGCAGATCCTCAATGGCTTTATCCATATCGCCATCGGCTTCTGCCAGTGCTTTCTTGCAGTCCATCATGCCCAAGCCCGTACGCTCGCGCAGTTCTTTAACCATTGCAGCTGAAATAGCCATTGCTTACTCCTTGTCTGCGTCGGCGTCAGTGGCCGCCGCTTCTGCTTCAGTAGTGGCGCCTTCTTCGGCGGCGTTTGCTTGCGCAGCCAACGCTTCGTCTTCGGCAGCCAGCGCTTCATTCAGGCTGGCAGCAACGCCTTCTGATATTTCTGTGGTGGGCGCTGCCGTTTCTTGTACTTCCACGAATTCGTCTGGATCAACGTCCGTGGCAACATTTACCTTGCCCTCGGCTACCGCGTCGGCAACTGCTGACACGTACAGACGAATGGCGCGAATGGCGTCGTCGTTGCCTGGGATCACATAGTCCACGCCGGCAGGATCACTGTTGGTGTCCACGATACCGAACACTGGAATGCCCAGCTTGTTCGCTTCCGTAATAGCGATATGTTCGTGCTGCACGTCAACAACGAAGATCGCGTCGGGCAAACCACCCATGTCTTTAATACCGCCAAGACTGCTTTGCAGCTTGTTCATCATGCGGGTGCGCAACAGCGCTTCCTTCTTGGACAGCAGATCAAACGTTCCGTCTTGGGACTCTGTTTCTAGATCGATGAGTCGCTTGATGGACTGACGAATGGTTTTGTAGTTGGTCAACATGCCACCCAACCAACGCTGATCCACGTAAGGCATACCCACGCGCGCTGCTTGTTCGGCAACCACTTTAGCGGCAGCCCGCTTGGTGCCAACGAACATGATTTTCTTACCCTTGGACGCCATGTTGCGAATCTCAATCAGAGCTTCGTTGAACGCAGGCAGGGTTTTTTCAAGATTGATGATGTGAATCTTATTCCTGGCACCAAAGATGAAGGGAGCCATTTTCGGATTCCAGAAACGGGTTTGGTGGCCAAAGTGCACGCCAGCGGCCAGCATGTCTCGCATACTTACAGTCATTTTTTTATCTCCGGGTTAACGATTTGCTCTGCTCCCCAAGTCCCAACCCCAGCGTCTACATTGAAACGCCAAGGCACCCGGGAACCTGTGTCGAAGCAGGCAATTTTTTATCGGCTTCGATTTGTCTATACTCCGCCGCTTGTTGAATTCCCTACCGATGCAAGTCATCGAGGTTCTTTCCGCAAACGTCACAGGGACATCGAAACCTAGTTTTGAGGCTGAATGTTGGCACTGCCGTCATCCAAGCGGCGCGTTTTATACCACAAACGACTTTCTGAATTAAACGGATTTTCACATGACAGCGCGTATCAATAACGAAACAGATTTAATGGGCATGCGCGCAGCGGGACGTGCTGCCGCTTCGGTACTGGAAATGATTGGGGAACACGTGCAGGTTGGGGTCACCACCGAGGAGCTCAACCAGATCTGTCACGACTTCATCGTTGATGAGCTGCAGTGCATTCCTGCACCGCTGAATTACGGCGGTGGCGGCGGCCAAATGCCCTTTCCCAAATCTATTTGCACCAGCGTCAACCATGTGGTCTGTCACGGCATTCCCAGCCCCGGCAAAAAGCTGAAAAACGGCGACGCCATTAACATCGACATTACGGTTATCAAGGATGGCTACCACGGCGACACCAGCAAGATGTTCTTCGCCGGTGAGCCCTCCATATTGGCCAAGCGACTGAGCAAGATCACCCAAGAGTGCATGTATATCGGTATCGAGCAGGTGCGGCCCGGCGCGAGGCTAGGCGATATTGGTCACGCCATTCAGCGCCATGCAGAAAGCAATCACTTTAGTGTGGTTCGAGAATTTTGTGGGCACGGTATCGCCAAGGTCTTCCACGACGACCCCCAGGTGCTGCATTACGGCAGACCAGGTACCGGGGTGGTGCTGGAAGAAGGCATGTCCTTCACCATCGAGCCCATGATTAATGCGGGCAAACGCCAAATCAAAATTCTGCCCGATCAATGGACCGCCGTGACCAAGGACCACAAGCTGTCCGCCCAGTGGGAACACACGCTGATGGTCACAGCCACAGGTTTTGAAATATTCACGCTCAGAGAAGAAGAAAACTTTGGTTAACCCCGCAATTGCTGCACCCTACCCTCATTCACATCATCGGGCCGATTTGCGCGCCAGGATTCAAAGACCATGAGCTTGCCTTCCGCAGTTCTGCAGCGCCGAGAGATACTGGACGCCACGTTAACTGGCCTAGCGGATCGCTATTGGAACAATGAGCCCGTCGAGGAGCTGGTTAGCGGCCTAACGCAAGCCTTCGATCAACTGCTGAGCGACATTTGGCAGCAACACTTTGCGCCGGAGGAAAACTGCGCCCTTTACGCCGTCGGCGGTTATGGACGCGCAGAACTGCATCCCGGCTCGGATATCGATATTTTGGTGTTAGCGGACAAGCCGAAGAAATACCAAGCCGCTATCGAGGCTTTTTTGCGCGACGTCTTTGACTTGAACGTGGAAGTGGGACACAGCGTTCGTGATGTCAAAAGCTGCGTCAAAGAATGCAAGGGCGACATTACCGTAGCCACAGCGTTGTTCGAACGTCGCTTCTTAACCGGCAACCCAGATCTCACCGCGCCTTTAGACAAGGCGCTGTCCAACCCCAAAATTTGGCCAGTGGCCGACTTTTTTGTCGCCAAGCGTGATGAGCAGGTGGCCCGGCACCGACACTACGACAACGTGGATTACAACCTAGAGCCCAACGTGAAAACCTCACCCGGCGGCATGCGAGATATCCACACCACGCTTTGGATCTGTAAACGCCAGTTCGGCACCACGGACATCGATAAATTGGTGGACCTAGAGGTGCTCACCGACACCGAGGCCCAATGGCTCAAGGATGGTCGGCGCTTTCTTTGGTGGGTTCGCTATGGCCTTCACGCCCTGGCCGGGCGCAAAGAGGACCAACTGTACTTTTCGCGCCAACGTGAGCTAGCCCAACGTCTTGGCTTTATGGATACCGAAACGAAGTCCGGGGTAGAGCTGTTTATGCAGCACTACTACCGCCACGTGATGGCCCTATCCGAGGTCAACGACATCATTCTGCAGTTTTTTCAGGAAGACATCGTTGACAAGAAAAAGCCCACCGTTGAGCCGCTGAATGAGCGCTTCAGGTTGGTGAATCGGCGCATCGACGCCATTGACCCGAACATCTTTGTGCAACAGCCGTCGGCCATGTTGGAAATGTTCCTGCTCATGGCCCAGCGCGAAGAAAACATTCGGGTTAGGGTGACCTCCATTCGCGCGCTTCGCCAAGCGGTACATCTGATTGATGACGAATTTCGATCTGACCCAGAAAACTGCCGCTTATTCATGAGCATCCTCAAAGCGCCGTTTACCGTGGTCACCCAGCTGACCCGGATGCGCCGCTATGGGGTGCTTGGCCGCTATCTGCCCGCATTTGGCAACATTGTGGGGCAAATGCAGCACGACTTGTTCCACATCTATACCGTGGACGCCCACACCATGATGGTCATCCGCAATATGCGTCGCTTTCGCTACGAATTTGCGCTGGAAACCTTCCCCATCGCCCATCGCTGCGTCAAGAGCATCCCCAAGGGTGAGCTGCTGTACATCGCCGGCTTATTTCACGACATCGGCAAAGGGCGCGGGGGCGATCATTCCGAATTGGGCGCTGAAGACGCCGAGGCCTTCTGCCTACAGCATGGCCTTAACGAGGCAGATACCGCTCTGGTCTGTTGGTTGGTTCGCCGCCATCTCTACATGTCTGCGGTCGCCCAAAACCAAGACATCTACGATCCCGAAGTCGTGGCGGAATTCGCTCGGGAAGTTCAGTCGCGCATGCGTTTAGACTATCTCTACGCCCTCACCGTCGCGGATATCAACGCCACCAACCCCACCCTGTGGAACGGTTGGCGCGCTAGCCTAATGCGCCATCTGTACATGGACACCGCTCGTTTTTTACAAACCCAGGATGAACCACGCAATCGCCAAGAAACCATTCGGGCCTATCAAGAAGGCGCGTTGGAGCTGCTAACCCGAGCTGGACGGCACATGGACACCGAAGCGATCCACAGAACTTGGGACGACCTGGGAGATGATTTTTTCCTGCGGCACACCACCACAGAAATTGCATCTCTGACCCAGGCATTGCTGGACCACGATCAGGACAGCGGCGCCTTTGTCTATTTGTCGCCAGCCCACAGCGCTGTGGCGGATGAAGGCGCGACGACTATTTATGTGCTGGATCAAGACCGGCCCAAAACCTTCGCCGCCTTGGCAGTAGCCCTCAGTCAGCTGGATCTGAGCATTGTCGACGCCCACGTTAACAAAGCCTCCCATGGCCGCTACTTTGATATGTTCACCGTCTTGGACGATCAGGGCATGGAGGTAAGTGACCCTCAAATGCGCGAGCAAATCGTCAGTCGAGTCAAAAACACCTTGGCCGACCCAGAGCCCAGCACCGTTGGTGAACACCGGCGCATTTCGCGGCAACTCAAAGAGCTGACCATACCCGCCAGCGCAAGCCTTATCTCACAGGACAATGGTGAGTTTGCGACCCTGACGGTGACCGCATCGGATCGTCCCGGCTTGCTGGCCAATCTGGCCTTGGTGTTAGTTGACTTGGGCTTGGAAATTTCCTCGGCCAGAATCACTACCCTTGGAGAACGGGTTGAAGATATCTTCATCGTCAGCGCCAGAGATGGCGGCGGTTTGAACGATCCCGAGCATTGCTATGAGATCGAGAATACGGTGCGTCAGCGTTTGGACCAGACTCTGTAACGGTTGGTCACAGCAGGCCAGCCAAACAGAAGACTTATTTGTTAATCACGGAATCACGCTTTGTTGAATCAAAAGTTAGAAAAACTGCAGCCCTACCCCTTTGAGCGGCTTCGGCTGCTGCATCAGGACTGCCAGCACACGGGCACCCTTCCGCATATCCCTTTGTCTTTGGGTGAGCCAAAACATCCACCACCGCAATTTGTCGTGGACGCCCTGGCCGACCCAGAAGCACTGACGGTGCAGCTGGGCATTTATCCTGCCACCAAGGGTAGTGAGGATCTCAGACAGGCCATTTGTCAGTGGCTGCAGGGACGTTTTCAGATTGCTGTCGATCCAGAAACTCAAGCCCTACCCGTCTACGGCACCCGGGAAGCCTTGTTCGCCGTTGCTCAGGCACTACTCAGTGGACGCCCGGGCTCTTTGGTCGGCATGCCCAATCCGTTTTACCAGATCTATGAGGGTGCGGCCCTGTTGGCAGGCGCGTCGCCTTTGTACATCGCCAACCCTCAACACCAGGACTACCGCCCAGACTTCTCAGCCGTCACACCGGAACAATGGCGGGCTATTGAAATGGTCTATATCTGTTCACCGGGCAACCCCACGGGCCAGATCATGTCGGTCGAAGAAATGGCTGACTTGATTCGTCTGGCCCACGAGCACGACTTTGTGATCGTCAGCGACGAGTGTTACAGCGAGCTTTACTTCGATGACGACAACGTACCAACCAGCCTGCTGGCCGTGGCCAAAGACATGGGCTCTCGCCCCTTTGAGCGCTGCCTAAGCTTCCACAGTCTATCCAAACGCTCCAATCTACCGGGGCTGAGAAGCGGGTTTGTGGCCGGCGACGCCCAGCTGATTGCACAGTATCTGAGTTATCGGACTTATCATGGTTGCGCCATGTCTGCCCACCATCAGCACGCCAGTGCCTTGGCCTGGCGGGACGAAGATCATGTCATCGCCAACCGCAATCTTTATCGCCAAAAATTCGCTGCGGTCAGCGAGATATTGCGCCCCCACTATGACCTGCGGCAGCCCGAGGGCGGGTTTTATCACTGGATGGCTACCCCGATGGATGATCTCACCTTCAGCCAGCGGCTGTTGCAGGAACAGCATGTCACCGTGATGCCAGGCTCGTTTTTGGGCAGAGACAGTGAGCAGGGAAATCCAGGCAACAACCACGTGCGCGTGGCTTGGGTTGCTGACCTCGAAAACTGTTTGGAAGCTGCTCAACGCCTAGCGGATTTTGCATCCAAACTTTAACCCCACTGCCCGGCCTCGAATCCGGGCTGCGAGCACTGTAAACTTTCGACCCCACCGGCGATGCACAAATCGCCGGCGTTTTAACCGCATACACATACTTCTTAGAGGTTTCCTATGACAGCCACATTTGCCTTCGCCGTTGGCATCCGCAACACCAACGGTGCCGGTCTGGTCCTGGACTGCATGTACCCGAATCCCATCATTCACGCTGACGCCGAGACTGAGGCCAGCATTGCTGCCATTGCTGCTGGGGTCTCGGTACTCACTCTGGCACAGGCAGAAGCGCTGCACGCTGCTAACCCTGCCTTAGTTTCAAAAACCTTGCTAGACACCTTTCAAGGAACGTCGGGTCAAGAATTGATTGCCGTCAAGTTGGTGGAAGATACGGACATTGCGGGCACCGAAGATGCGTATTTGAAACTGCACTTGCTGTCGCACCGATTGGCGCTACCTAATAGCCTGAATTTGAACGGCATCTTTGCCCATCTGCCTAACCTGGCGTGGACATCCGCGGGTCCGATCGAAGTCAGCGAACTGACCGGCGCCTTGCTGAACGCACGCAGCCAAGGTCTTAACCTAGAAGTGTTTGCCGTGGATAAATTCCCGAAAATGGTCAACTACGTGGTGCCCACTGGCGTGCGCATTGCTGATGCCAGCCGTATTCGCCTTGGCGCTTATCTGGGCGACGGCACAACGGTCATGCACGAAGGTTTTGTGAACTTTAATGCCGGTGCTTTGGGCCCCAACATGGTGGAAGGGCGAATTTCTCAGGGCGTGATTGTCGGTGCAGGTACCGATCTGGGCGGCAGTTCCAGCACCATGGGCACACTTTCTGGGGGCGGTGAAATCGTTATCAGCATTGGCGAACAGTGTCTCATTGGCGCCAACGCCGGTACCGGCATTCCGCTGGGTGATCGCTGCACCATCGAAGCCGGTTTGTACATTACCGGCGGCACACCCATCGCGGTGATGGATGAAAATGGCGAATTGGTACGTCAGGTCAAAGCCAGAGAATTGGCCGGCCATTCTGACCTGTTGTTCATTCGCAACGCTAAAAACGGCCAAGTGGTTTGCCGCACCAACCGCAATGCCATTGAGCTCAACGACGCCCTACACAGTCACAATTAATGAGCGCAGAATCCAGCATCCTTGAGCTGACCAAGGCGCTCATTAGACGTGTCTCCGTCACCCCTGAAGACGCGGGTTGTCAGGAGTTAATCGCCGAGCACTTACATAACCTGGGCTTTCGAACGGAACAAATCAACGCTCACGGTGTGCACAACTTATGGGCTTGGCGTGGCGCGGATCCCAGTCAGCGAACATCCGCCGGCACTATGTCTGCCGGGCCTCATCTGATGTTTGCCGGGCATACCGACGTGGTGCCCAGCGGCCCCGAGGCCCAGTGGCAGACCCCGCCCTTTGAGCCCACCGTGATTGACGGCATGCTTTACGGTCGCGGTGCAGCGGATATGAAGTCCAGCTTGGCGGCCATGCTTCACGCTGTAGAAGCGTTTTTGCAGCGTCACCCAGAGCACCCGGGAACCCTGAGTTTTTTGATTACCAGCGACGAAGAAGGCGACGCCATACATGGCACTCGCCACGCCATCGAAGAGCTGGCTCAACGTGGCATTTGCCCCGACTACTGTGTCGTTGGAGAGCCCAGTTCCAGTAATCAATTGGGCGATGTGGTGCGCTGTGGTCGGCGCGGTTCCCTGAATGGTCAAGTGGTGGTTAAAGGCGTCCAGGGCCATGTGGCCTATCCAGAAGCGGTGAAAAACCCCATTCACGAGGCGGCGCCCGCCCTGGCCGCCTTGGCAGCAGAGGTATGGGATCAGGGCAACGAGTATTACCCGCCGTCCAGCTTACAGATATCCAATATCCAAGCTGGAACCGGAGCGACCAATGTGGTCCCGGGAGAATTGCTGGCGCTTTTTAATATTCGATTCAATACCGAACAAACCGAAACCGGGCTGCGCAAACGCATCGAAGACATTTTTGCCCAACACGGCCTGGAAACAGAGTTCACCTGGCAATTGTCCGGACCGCCCTTCTTAACCCGCCAAGGTGCGCTAACCGATGCGGTTACCCACGCCATCGCCGAAGAAACCGGACTCACTACTCAGTTGTCTACCTCCGGGGGAACATCGGACGGTCGATTCATTTCTCCATGGGACAAGCCTGGGCAGACGGTGGTAGAAGTCGTGGAAATTGGACCCATCAACGCCACCATTCACAAGGTGAACGAATGCGTGGCCGTTGCGGATCTCGAGCCCTTAGCGCGCATTTATAGCGGCATCGCCCAGCGCTTACTTTGCGTTTAGCGGTCAGGCCAAAAGCATGAAGCGCGTTGTGGTTTTACTCTGCCTGGTCAGTCTGGCCTGGCTGATCGGCAGCTTACCCGCAAGCCTCGTGAGATATCTGGCCCCAAATCCCGGTATCAGCTTTGTCGCTCCCCAAGGCACCCTTTGGAACGGTTCTGCCACCGTCATTTCACACCTTGGCATTAGCGGCGATCTGCACTGGCAGACTCATCTGAGCGAACCCGGATTTGAGTATCGTTTCGTTGATGGCGACACCGCGCTGCAGGCCCAAGTCCGCTTGCACTGGTCCGCGCCGGAAATTCGGGTACAGGGGACGCTGGCCGCAGACACTCTGGCGCCGCTACTTAAGCAGTACGATCTGTTTCTTTCAGGCCGCTTTGACCTCCAAGAAACCGATCTAATATGGCAAGAGGAAAGCGTACTTTTGCACCAACCAGCAACGGTCATTTGGAGTGGCGGTCCGGTACGCTACGTTTTAGCGAACACACTTTACAGTGCCGACATGCCCTCAATGCAGGCAACCATAAGCGCGACGGCCAACGGCGGCTGGCAGGCCGCTATCGACCCGCTACCGAATATCGCTCCAGGACTGGGTCTTGGTTTAGATCCAAATCAACGCCCAGATCAACCTAACACCCCAGGGCCAAGTTTATTGCTTCGCATTACCGCCGAGGGGGCCCTGTACATTGGCGTCAGCCGCGGGTTACTGCGTATTGCGAACTTTCCGTGGCCCGGCAACGAGGCTGATGACGAATTGGTTTTTGAAATGGAGCGGTTTCTTTAATCCAATCGTTACAAAATTCACAACTGCTAGGCATCGAGGATCCATATAGCGCTGGCATTTTGTTGCCAACACATCAAAATGGCCCGGTCCCATCCTCGAAGTTGAGGCCACCATAACCATTCCAGCGCCGCGATAAGTCCCATGCCACAACAGCTACAAAACTGGCTACCTCTCTTGCTAAAGCTACTCCTGTGGTTTTGCATGGCAGGAATCGCGTACACCCTGGCCAACACAGCACTGGTGTTGATCTCAGACCCTAGAGCATCGGCAAGCGATTCAACCCGTACCGTTGCTCAAGAAAAAAATTCAGACCTGCCGCCAGCGCCGCTCCTAGAGCAGATGATCCAGCGACAGTTTTTTGGTCGCTACGCCCAAGAGGGAGAGCAGCGCCGCAATACTGGCATGCCAGCCACACCCACCCGGCTGCCCCTGACTCTGGAAGCCGTGTTCATTAGCAGCAATGGGGACGACTCCTCGGCGATTATTTCCGAACGCAGGAAACCCGGTAAGCTCTATGCCATAAACGATCTGGTACCCGGTAACGCGCGCCTAATTGATATCGAGACAGAGCGAGTGATTCTCCAGCGCGGAGGCACTCGCGAGGCTCTGGCGTTCAAAAGCGATTTCAAGGCAGCAGTGGGTGCCAACGCCGACTCTTCTACCGAGGCTAACGCTGCTCAATTGAACCGCAGCGAGGATCCATTGACGTCCGAGCGCGCTGAGCCGCTGCGTAACGCTGTCCAAGAACTGCTGGCTGTGGCCGCAGGCGACAATGGCGAAGCCTTGACGGCGCCGTTAGCGGATATCCGAGTGCCGACAAATGACGTGCTAACGGAAGAACTGGCGGCACAGCCTTCCCAGACTCTTGAAAAATTAGGGATCAAAGCTCACACCAGCGGAATGTATGAGCTTTCTGACCAAGCAAATCCCCTGTTGTTGCAAGCGGGGTTGCAGGCTGGTGACGTTGTGATTTCTATCAACGGCCGCTCCTTGGACGAGTTGATGGCAAACCGTCAATCCTTCAATACACTAGCCGCTGCAGGCCGAGTAAATATCGAAGTCCTCCGCCAAGGCCGCCCCCTAAAAATTACCAGCCGGGTTCCTGAATCACTACGACAATAGCCGGATATTTATCAATGAAATTCTTAGATCCCCATTGCATTACATCCCAGCGCCTCACCCTGACGCTGATGAGTATTGTGCTTGCAGGCCTGCTGGCGTTACCCAATGTGGTCACCGCAGAGGAAAACCCGTCTAGCAGCGAACAAACCTGGCAAATGGCTACTCGGGACGCGGACATACAAGAATTCGTTGCCCAAGTGGCCAAAATCACAGGCAAGACTTTTGTGGTGGACCCAAAACTCAAAGGTCAGGTTAACGTCGTGTCCGAAACGCCTCTAGGCAAGGACGGCGTTTATGAGTTGTTCTTAAGCGTGCTGCGACTGCAAAACTACACGGCGGTGCCTTCTGGCAACGTTATTCGCATCCAGCAAAGCGCCACGGGTAAGCAAACCCCCGGCGCCAGAGGCGGGTTGGCGGCCGCGGCCCCAGAGGAACTGGTAACGGAAATCATTGCCGTACAAAACGTGAAGTCCGAAGAATTGCTGAAGATTCTGCGCCCATTGATTCCCCAGTACGGACACATTGGCAGCGTCGATCAGCCCAATGTGATCATCCTCTCGGATCACGCTGACAACATTGTCCACCTGAAGAACATCATTGCAGATATCGATGTTGCCCAAACCAACGAGATCGTGATGGTTCCTCTGCAAGAGGCCTGGGTCGAAAATGTCGTAGCCATTCTGGAGGAACTGGCGCCAGAGCAGCTGGGAAGAAATGCCAAAGGTCCCAACAAAGTTCAGATCATCGCCAACGAACGAAACAACTCACTGGTACTGCGGGGGCAATCTAGCGCCATAGCGGAACTGATACAGGTCATCGAAAAACTGGATCGCCCCACCACTACCAGCGATGCCACGCAAGTTTTAATGCTCAATCATGGGGACGCAGAAAACGTCGCCGCTATCCTTAACAATCTGGTGCAACAGGACGGCCGAGGCTCGGAATCTGGCCCGGCCAGCAACATCACGATCCAGGCAGACAAGACCTTAAACGCCATCGTGTTACGCGCCGACCCTACGGTAATGAACGAGCTGACGAATATTGTGCAGCGTCTTGATGCCCCTAGGGCACAGGTTCTAATCGAGGCTGCCATTGTTGAAATCCGACTTGTGGACGATAAAAGTGCCGGTGTGGAAATGGCTGGTTTGGATGCCCGAGGCCAAAGCTTGCCCCTGGTCTCTACCGCGTTGGGCGGCAGCCTCAACAGCATTTTGGGATCCTTTGCTAATCCGGACGGCACCCCGGGAAGCAACGCAGTAACCAGTATCGGCAACATCACCCAGCCCACGGTGGCCGCGGCCAAGATTGACCTAGACGGTGTTTCTTTCGGCGCTGTTATCACCGCATTGGCCAGCATGGAAAATGCCAACCTATTATCGACTCCCAGTATCGTCACGTTGGATAACACGGAAGCCAAAATTCTTGTGGGTCAGGAAGTACCTTTTCGCTCAGGTTCTTTTACAACCACAAGTGATGGTTCCAACAACCCATTTACCACCGTGACCAGAGAAGATGTGGGTATTGAACTTACCGTCACTCCCCACGTCTACGAAGGTAACGAAGTGCGCATGGAAGTCGCCCAAAACATCTCCAATGTACTGAACAATACCGTCAGCAACTCCACCTTCGCCGACGTAGTCACGTCCAAACGTTCCATCGAGACCACCGTCCTTGCAGCGTCAGGAGAAACCATCGTGCTCGGCGGCTTAATCCAAGACGACATCAACGACAGTGAACGTCGAGTGCCGGTGTTGGGCGATATTCCCTTGCTGGGCAACCTATTCAAATCCAAAACCAAGCGTCAAACCAAAACCAATCTGGTTGTTTTTCTGCGGCCCACGGTAATCGACAACCGAGACAGCGCCAAAGCGCTCACCGACCTCAAGCTGAATGGCGTATGGAAAGTCGGAGACAACTCCGAGGAAAGCGCGACCACAGATAGCTTGTTCAATGGTCAATCGACGGACAGATAGGCTGGGCCGGAGCGCCTAAGCCTCAGCGCAGCACCATGAGCCATTTGCTGCCATTAACCACCGAATCCCGACTTAAAACCCTAGTCTGGCGCCACCTAGTGACCGCTGGCGTGGCACCTTGGGTCAGCGGCGAGGACGGGGTGTTCGCTGCAGCAAAAGAACCAGACCTAACCCAACCACCGATCTTTGTCTTTGCCCAGGCCAGTCAATCTCTCACCGATGGGCTGATCCTCGAAAAAGCCATCGCCCAGCTAAACGAGCAGACCCAAGCCATCGAGCAGCGGAATGCTGGAGCAAGCGCCACACCAAAGCCGTCCCAGGCACTGACCATTAACAGCCCCATGGAGCCTATCCAGATTGATAACTGGCAAAGCCCCCAAGCTCGATTTGCCCTCGCTGAAGGTACCGCCGGCCGCATCACCATGAAGCGGATCCCTGCCCTGCTGCAGCATTTAATTGAAGCACCGCTTTCGGCACATCGATCCATCATCGTGGTACCGGTCAGCGTCTTTTGGGGGCGGGCCCGGCTGCCCCAAGATAGCTGGCTGCAGGCGTTAACATCGGACCAGCGCTCTGCCACGGCAGGCTTCAAACGGCTGCTGGGCCTGCTATTCAATCGCGGCGATGTGCACGTTTGTCTGGGCAAACCGATTCCGCTGCTGGATTTGGCAAGCCATGAACGCGGCAGCGAATTCGCCGCCAGGCGCACCGCCCGATTGTTGCGGCGGCGTTTTAAAGCCATGGCTTTTTTCACCCTTGGGCCGGATTTTTCCCATCGACGCACCCTGTTGGCCCAAATTGTTCGAGCCCCGGGAGTGCGCAAAGCCCTTGTCCAATTAACCGACGATGATAACGACATCAATCCTGGCCAGCAGCGCAGACGCTTGGAGAAACGGGCCCACAAAATTGCCGAAACCATTGCCTCGGATCTGACCTACCGGACCCTGCGCTTGTTTCGTATTTTTTTGTCGTGGTTCTGGAGCCGCATTTACAGCGGTATCACCGTTCACGGGCTAGAACACCTAGCGAGCACCAATGACACCCACACCCTGGTCTACGTGCCGTCTCACCGCAGCCACATCGATTATCTGGTGTTGAGCTACTCGCTGTTCAAAGCCGGCGTCATGCCCCCCAACATCGCCGCTGGAGACAATCTCAACTTGCCATTAGTAGGCAGGCTGCTGCGCCAGGGCGGCGCGTTTTTTATGCGCCGCAGCTTCCGTGATGATCCGCTATACGCGGCTGTGTTTGATGCGTATCTGCATCAGGTATTCAGCAGCGGCCACAGCGTTGAGTTTTTCCCCGAAGGCGGGCGCAGCCGCAGCGGCCGTTTATTGATGCCCAAGTATGGATTGCTCAAGCTTTGTTTGGAGCATCAGCACCAAGGCCTGCCCAAACCCTTGGCGTTTGTGCCCATCTATTTTGGCTACGAAAAAGTGATTGAAGGCGGTAGCTATCTCAGCGAACTGCAAGGCAGTGCCAAACAAAAAGAAAACCTGCTGGGCGTGCTGACTAACCTGCGGCTGATCCGTCAGAATTTTGGCCGCCTACAGGTTAATTTAGCGGCTCCGATAAAACTCGATGAATGGCTGGCCCAGCAATCGACGCAGCAATCGGCGCTGCCGAGCTCTGACCCTCAGCTGGCGACTCTGGGGCGCGCCATCATGGAGCAAATCAACGCCCATGCCAGCATCAATCCGGTCAATCTCCTCGCGCTGGTGCTCACGGACCGAAAAACCCTGACCTTCGAAGGCCAGGCTCTGAGCGCCCAAATCCGATGCTTACAGGCCTTAGCAAGCAGCCTCTACGGCGCTGGGGTCTTCACTGACAACGTTGTTGATCCACTGCAGTGCATTCACACATGCGTGGACCTAGGCTTCTTACAACAGGACCCGGACGAAGATTGGTTTGTGTGCAGCAATCGCAACATCACGCTGCTTACCTGGTATCGAAACAACGTACTGCACCTATTCGCCCTACCCGGATTAGTCGCACTACTGATAGCCCGTTCACCGGCCGGTATCGCTCAGGAGCAGCTACTTGAGGAAGTGGCGGTAATCTATCCATTTGTCGCCAGAGAGTTGACCGCCCGGGCATGTTGCAACGTTACCGACCTGGTCAACGCCATGGCAGATCAGGGGCTGATTTTGCGCCAGGGCGAAACACTGATGCCGCCGCCTACCACCAGCGATGCCAGACAGCACCTGGATCAACTGGGTAGTTTGATTTTGGAAACCCTGCAGCGCATGTACGTGGTGATTCGCATCGCCAGCCAGGGCCACTGGCATCGCGACGAGCTCAAAGCTCAAAGCGATGTGGTAGCGCGCAAACTGTCCCGATTGTTTGGATTGAGCGGCGCGGCATTCTCAGACCCGGGACTGTTCCATGCTTTTATCGACCAACTCATCGACGAACAGTGGATGCACCTGAATAGGGATCAGCGTCTGGTGGCCAGCCATCGCTTGGTGGCAGTGGCTGACGCCGCGGCCCAGCGTATTCTCGAGCCGCCGGTGCAACTTGCGCTAAACCGAGTATTAGATGGGATCACGCCTACTTAGGAAGGGATCATTCGGCCCTTGTAGATATCGAATCGAATGCTCTTACCCTTAATCTGAAAATCCGGGGGCGCCAGCACTGGATCTTTGAGGCGTTTTTTCACTACAACACGTCCAGGGGTACGCTGCAAAGCCGTGGTCAACAAGGCCTGGGGCTGCTGATCCACCGCACTGGTTTGAGTTAACTCACGTAAGTGCTGCAATCCCCGATTGGGCAGCGCTTTTTTGCCCTGGGGCGGAAACATCGGATCTAGCAGAATCACGTCCCAGGGCGGGGCATCCAGCTCGTCCCCCTGGTCCTTACGCAAAACGTCCATTGCATCAGCGCAAACGGTTTGACTGCCCGCAAAGTGTCGTGCCCGCTCGGCAAGCAATACCCAAATCAGTCGCTGGCGCTCTACTAGGCAGACTCGCGCGCCCAACTGGGCCAGCAATAGACCGTCGCTGCCAAAACCGGCGCAGGCGTCGAGAATGGTCAGGTCACCCACCGCACCGCCGCAGGCTCTGGCTAGCTCTGTGCGTGAGCCCTCCCGTTGCGCCCGTCGCAGTAGATCTCCATGAGACGGTTGAAAGGGTTGGGCATATCCAGGCATACACAGCCAGATGCCCTGGCGGTCCCAATAAAGACTGGGTTCCTCAACTAAGGGAGGACTGTCCGCCGGGAGTAAGTCACACCAGGCCTGGTACTCAGCAGCTCTGTCTGCAAATTCACGTCGGTGATACAGCGTCACCTTTGCCCCGCTCATGGTTTGTTTGCGGCGGCAGGCACTTTGTTCCAGGGCGAATCCCCGTCCACATAAATAGGCAGCGCTGCTTGCGCTGCTACCGAGTTGCCGGATTCGTGGGCTCGACGTACAGCCGCGGTCATCATACGGGCGTTGGGCTCTAGGTCCACCTCGGTCTGAAACCGCACCGATGCAGCTAACCACGATGGCCGGGGCCCAGCCAAACCCAGATTCGGATCCCTGTCTAACTGATGCGTCAACCAATCCGGCACCTGGGTATAAAGCCGTTCCACCTGCTCTGGGATCAGCTCTGAACAATCATCGCTGTTCTCCACCCGATAAAGACCCAGGTAAAAAGCATCTGCTCGACTGGGCACCACGGTGAGCCAGCACGCCGGCAGATTCTGAGCAGGCTGTGACTGGAGGCTAAGATCCAGCGCGCTGCGCAACAGCACTTCCGATCCGGCCATAGCAACCACAGGACAATCGCTGGCCATAGCGAGTCCTTGAGCGATAGACGCCGCTATGCGCACGCCAGTGAAGGACCCAGGACCGGCGCCAAAGCCGATCAACTGGGTATCCCGAGGGCGCATACCCGCTTCTCGATAGAGGCTATCTAGGAGCGGCAGCACTTCCTCATTGTGTCGGCGCTGCAAGCGCTCATGCCGATGGAAGACCTGGTCTTCCACGCTCAAAGCCAGGCTACAATAGGCGCTGGATGTTTCAATACAAAGGGTGACAGTCATTGCAAGAGCATAGCCAACCCATGGATCTGGAGGAAGCTCGACAGGCACTATTCGAGCAACTCACGCCGCTGGACGGGAGCGAAGACCTAGCCCTTGGTCAGGCCCAGGGGCGAATTGCCGCTGCTGAGGTCAAAGCAAGATTACCGCTGCCACCCTTTATCGCTTCGGCCATGGACGGGTATGCCATTCGGCGACAAGATTTTGCGTTAGCCATCTCTCAAGGACTGCGGGTTGTTGGGGAAAGTCTGGCCGGTCACCCGTTTACCCAACCGCTACAGCCCGGTGAATGCGCGCGTATTTTTACCGGGGCCGTGGTTCCGCCGGGGGCAGACCTGGTGCTGCTTCAGGAACGGCTGCTACAGTCCTACACCGAAGGCGACACCACTTGGGTCGTGTTTGAAACCCACGATGCCCAAAACAGCCATATTCGCCCGGTGGGTAACGACGTGGCCCAGCATCAAGTCATCGCTCAGCCCGGGGACCTCCTCACACCCATGCTGCTGGGATCGCTGGCCGCCGCGGGGGTGACCCAGATCAGGGTCAGAGCCAAGGTCACCGTCGGTGTGTTCTCCAGCGGGGACGAACTCCAAGATCCTGCTACACCCCCAGAGCAGCTCAAGCTTGGCCAGATTTACGATTCCAACGCCTTTACCCTATCAGCGCTGCTTCGGCATTTGCCCGTGGACATTGTTGAACTGGGGCGGCTGCCTGATGACCCAGCCATCGTCCGACGGGCTTTGGACGAAGCCGCCGACACCTGCGATCTGTTGATCACCAGCGGCGGCGTTTCAGTTGGGGATGCGGACTTTATTGGCACGACCATTGCCGAACTGGGCCAGCTGGCCTTTTGGCGCCTGAACCTTAAACCCGGCAAACCGCTGGCTTTCGGGCGTATTCGCCAGTGCTGGATCTTTGGGCTGCCTGGCAATCCAGTCTCCACCATTGTGACTTGCCTGCTGTTGGTGCTGCCTAGCCTGAAGCGTCTGTGCGGCACGCAGCCAAGACCGTTACTCAAGATCCCGGCCAAACTGGAAACCAAGGTCTCCCATCAACCGGGCCGGGCTGAGTATCAGAGAGGTATTTATTATGCGAATACTGAAGGTGACCTGTGTGTTAGCCACACCGGGGATCAAGAGTCGAATCGACTGAGCACGTTTGCTGGGGCCAATTGCCTGATCGAGGTTCCCAAAGATCAGGGTGATCTGGACTCAGGGGCATGGGTGAACATTCTGCCCCTGAGTGACTTACTCAGTTAAGCCTGCAGACCGGCGCTGATGGCGTTTTGAATATCCTCTACCGCGCCGCTGCCATCGATCTCCAAGTACCGTAAGCCTGACTTGGCGCGATAAAAACTCACCAGCGGCTGGGTTTGCTCGTAGTAAACGGACAGACGCTCTCGCACGGTGCTCTCGGTATCGTCTTCGCGCTGCTGTAGCGCTTCACCAGTCACATCGTCTAAGCCTTCTTGCTGAGGGGGGTTATAAATCACGTGATAAACCCGCCCGGAACCCGGATGCACCCGGCGACCGGTAATACGCTTAACCAACTCTTCGTCTTCGACCTGGATCTCTACCACTGCGTCGATGGGGATCCCTGCTTGATCCATGGCCTCTGCTTGAGGAATGGTTCGTGGAAAACCATCAAACAAAAATCCATTGGCACAATCGTCCATACCGATACGCTCTTTAACCAAATCGATGATGATGTCATCAGAGACCAAGGCCCCAGAGTCCATGACGGCTTTGACCCGATTACCCAGTTCGCTGCCCGAGCCAACCGCAGCTCGGAGCATGTCGCCAGTAGAGATCTGGGGAATACCCAGTGCGTCCTTGATGAACTGTGCCTGGGTACCTTTGCCCGCACCGGGTGGGCCTAAAAGGATGATTCTCATGATGTGCTCCTGACGTCTTTACAACACGGGGTTGGATAATGGGCACCTGTACCTGACTGGGCACACGCGAAGCGCCGTACTTTACCTGATTTGCCGCGGATGAAAACTCGGATTGCTCCCGCGGCGCAAATTATGACGTCGCTTGGGCGCCCTGCCCCGCTGGATATCGAGTAACGCTGATCACACTTTGCAGGTAAGACAGGTGGCTGAGTAGCTCCAAACAAGATAGCCAGTCCGACATCAGGACTTCTACGGTGACCACCGCGGTGTCTTCGTCAGCGAGCTCACCAGCGGCTTTCATAATGGGCAGCCCTTGGTCGGCTAACAGGGCCGTTATGTCACGCAACAAACTTTCCCGGTTGTTGGCGGTAATTCGAAAACCACATAAGGCGGGAAATGCGAGCGTTGCGCCGTCACTGCCTGAAGGCCATAGCGCCACTTGCTGGGCTAACGCCGCATCTCCTAACAAACGATTGGCCAAGGAGATATAGCTTTGCTGCCCCAAAGCCGTCGCCAAAAATAAGGCTTCCGCATCGGCATAACCCGTCGCTTGGGCGATCAACTCAAAAGCCTCATCGCTGATGGGCCCGGCGCCCACGCCGGCAATCACTTTCTGCAGAATGGTCTGTCCCCGCCGTGCGCTTTTCATTTGGCTATCACCACGGAAAAACGCGGCAATACTCGCCTTGGCTCGGTGGCTGCGAACAAATCCCAGGCGAGATTCCAGCCAGGCCCGATGCGGTCTCACTGGCCCTCCGGACAGAATCTCCACCTGCTCTCCGGTTTTCAGTGGTGTGCGAATTGGCACTAGCTGGCCGTCAACGACGCCACCGGTACAGGTATGACCCAATTCGGTATGAATACGATAGGCAAAATCCAGCACCGTAGCGCCTGCGGCCAGATCCAGGACATGGCCCTTAGGGGTAGACACGTAAATGCGCTCTTCTCCCACCCGTTGAGCCAGCAGGTCCGGCAAGCTTTCAATGCCGTTTAAGGTGTCGTGCCAATCAATGACCTGGCGCAACCAGCCCATTTTTTCCGAATAACCGCCCTCATCGTCAGTGGGCTCACCTTCTTTGTAAGCCCAATGGGCACAAACTCCGAGCTCTGCATTCTCATGCATGGCTCGCGTGCGGATTTGCACCTCAAGAGAGCGACCATCATCAAAAGTAATGGCGGTATGAATGCTCTGGTAACCGTTTTCCTTGGGCACCGCGATATAGTCGTCGAACTCGCTCGGCACATGCGCCCAACGACTGTGAATGATGCCCAGCGCGGCATAGCAACTGGCCAGATCGTCGACAATGATGCGTATGGCACGGACATCGTGCACTTCCTCCAACGGAATGCCCTTGGACTGCATCTTGCGCCAAATGCTAAAAATATTTTTTGCTCGTCCCTTTACTTGGGCTGAGATACCCGCCTGGGCTAGGCACTGCTGGACCACGCCAACCAATTCCTTCACCTGTTCTTCGCGCTCTTGGCGGCGGCGCTTCAGCTGTTTTGCGATACCTAGGTAGATGTCCTCGCGCAGATAACGCAGCGACAGGTCTTCCAGCTCCCATTTCAGTTGCCACATACCCATGCGGTTGGCCAGAGGCGCAAAAATACTGGCGGCTTCTCGCGCTGTCCGCAGCTGACGAGCCTCGTCGTAGTGCTTGGCGTGACGCAGGGCTAGCACCCGCTCCGCCAGTTTGATTACGGCCACTCGAAAGTCTTGAATCAAAGACACCAGCATGCGCTTGATGTTTTCGACTTGGGCGTTTTCTTTGCCCGCCTGTATTGGGGTGTCAGAGACTTCCAGCAAACTCGAGGCCGCTAAACCGGCAACGCTGGTACACAGCTTGGCTGACTCAGGGCCAAGGTGGGAAGCCAGTTGATCCTCATCAAATAAATCTCGCCGAAAAGCGGGATAGGCCATGGCCGCCAACACTGCGGATTGGTCTAGCCGCAGCTGCGCCACCATCTCCGCCAGCTCTAGGCATTGGGTAAAACGGTCTTCCGCCAGACCTTCTAGCCACGTCGCGGCGCTGCGCAATTCAGGTTCAGCCAAACCTTCATGGGACTGCACCATTCGCGCGCACCATTGGGACAGGTCTACGTGACCGTTATCCAACATGGGTAGCTGAGAACTAACGCTTACCATTCCTTTACTTGCCTCAGGCCTGTTTTCGGACAAACAAACCCACGGTTTCGACGTGAGCTGTACCGGGAAACATATCGTACACCCCTACCTGATTCAGGCTATACCCACAGTGCTCTAGGCGCTTGGCGTCTGCAGCGAAGGTTTGGGGGTTACAGGACACATAGACGATTCTCGACAGACTGGGCAGTCGCGCCCACCCTTCCAAATTCGGTCCTGCGCCACTGCGTGGTGGATCGAGGACCAACGCCTGAGGAGCATCGCCAAAATGCCGAAAATGCGACTCGATAGGAAAGTCTGAAGCATCGTCACTGTCCTGTTGATGCGAGGAGGCTTCAGCCTGATCCGGAGCGCCAGGGTTGTCTGACGTCGATCCTGGCGCATCGGCATCAGGCATAGCACCGCCGGGACCATACAAGTCCGCAGCAAAAAAGGCGCTGACCTGCTCCAGGCGATTAGCGACCGCGTTGTGCTGACCCATGGCTACCGCCTCGGCGCTGGCTTCGATCCCCACCGCCAAGGCCCCGGCCCGGGCTAAGGGCAAGGTGAAATTGCCAATACCGCAAAACATGTCTACCACCACCTGTCCGCGCACATCACCCAGATAGCCCATCACCGTGCGGATCAGCTCCCGATTCATCAGCGCATTCACCTGAGTGAAGTGGTGAGGGTAAAACCCCATAGAAATGCCGTACTCGGGAATCTGGTACCCCAACAGCGGCAGCTGATCTTGATCCTGTTTAACCGGGCGCAACGTGTCATAGCCCTTGCTTTGCATCAGTACGGACACTCCCCATTGATGCTCAAATCCTTGCCACAGCACCTCTTCGTCCCCGTTCAATGGCTGCAAATGTCGCACAATCACCGCGCACCCGGTGTCTCCTTGGGCCAGTTCGATTTGCGGCACGGTTCTGGGATCAGACATCTGGCCGATGGCGGTTTTGAGGGGCACGATCAATCGGGACAGTTCTGGCGTTAGAGTCAGGCAGTAATCCAAACGCGCCACTCGGTTACTGAAGGATTCACGGAAGCCGACCAGCACTTGATCCCCGACCACACGCACACCGAGGCGCGCCTTACGCCGATAACCAAGGCGCAGCAATGCCACAGGTTGACGCCAAGCCAAAGGCTCCACTGCTTGCGCCGCCAACTGATCTTGCAGCTGCTGTTGCTTGTGACGCAGCTGGGCTTCTGGGCTCAAATGGTGAGTCGCGCAGCCGCCGCAGCGAGGAAAGTACGGACAGGGCGACGTTACTCGATCCGCATGCATGCCGCTCAGAGGCTGTCCATCGGCAAATCGCTTGCCACCACGACGCTTGAGTATGCGCGCCTTGACGGTTTCGCCGGGCAACGCATTCCTCACCCACACCGGACGTTCGTTGTGGGTACCGCCACCTAGCCCCTGGTCTGATAGACGACTGATTTCTAGCTCAATTTCTGTTGGCTGCTTCGGCAAAGTTCTGTCCTGATACGATGAATAAAATCGGCAGCTAGCGCTGACGGGGAAACAATTTGCGACTGGTTAAAGGCTTATCCCCCAACAATGGCGTCAGTGCCACCCGCAATAACGCCTTGGCAGCTTCTCGGGTTGAGGCGGCAGAAAAGTCACCTCGGGCAATCTGCTGCAAGGCGCAACCTTCAATCCCACGAGTAGTCCCTAACTGGGATTCCGAAGCCGGAGCAAATCCGGATTGAGGCGTATAACCGTACACCTTGCCCTCCTCTAACGGCTCACCTTGTACGGAAAAGTCGATGCCGTATCCCAACTGCTGCAACACATCCAGCTCAAATCGGCGCAGGGCTGGCTCCAGCGGATCGCCTTCCTCAAGAGCCTCCAAGACGGTCATGGCATAACCGAATATCCCTGGCTCCTGCTGCCGTTCCTGCAGCAGGCGCATCAGCAATTCCAACACGTAAAACCCGGCGTACAGAGCCTCACCCTGCAAGCTAATAAAGTGATGGCTCTCGAAGGTTTGTATGGTCACCAAATCACTGCGGCCCACGTAAGCAACGGTGCCCACGCTGAACGGCTGCACGGTCACCTGACCTTGTTTTTTGCTGCGATAACCGCGCAGTACCCCAGCAACTCGACCCTGCTGCTGGGTCAGCATCTGCACGATGGCGCTGCTTTCCCGGTACGGACGAACATGCAGAATCAACGCTGGCTGCATTTGCGCGGCGGCGGCCATGAACCAGTCCTCAGTCGTAACCCAGGCTACGCATGTGCAGGCGATTGTTCGTCCAGCCCTTACGCACTTTCACCCACAAGTGCAGCATGACCTGATGATCTAACATCAGCTCAATATCCTTGCGCGCCTCCTGACCAATCAGCTTCAAACGTGATCCGGATTTGCCGATAACAATGCGCTTTTGTCCGTCGCGCTCCACCACGATGTCTGCATGAATATCGATAACCTTGTCGCCTTGCTTGAAGTGTTCGATCACAACAGTGGCGCTGTGAGGGATTTCATCCCCCAACTGACGCATCAGCTTTTCGCGCACAATTTCTGCCACTAAAAACCGTTCCGGTTGATCGGTAACTTCGTCGTCAGCAAAAAAATGCGTGCCCAGGGGCAGCCGCTGAAACACATGCTGTCGAAAGCGCTCCACGCCATCTTCTTTCAGCGCACTCAAGGGCACGATTTCGTCAAACAGGTTCAGTTCGCCCAGGGCCTGCATCTGCGGCAACAGCTGGGCCTTGTCCTTGATCAGATCAACCTTTGATAGCACGGCAAACTTAGGCGCACTGTGGGCCGCCACCAGCTTAAGCACGTGCTGGTCCGCCTCGGTGATTTTGCCGCCTTCAATCAACACCACCATAAGATCCACATCCGCCAGGGCGGAGGTGGCGTTGCTGACCATGTAGCGATTCAATTCACGCTCGGTTTGCTGGTGAATGCCCGGGGTATCCACATAGATGGCTTGGTGTTCATCTTGGGTATCCACCCCAATGAGATTACGCCGGGTGGTTTGCGGCTTACGCGAGGTAATGCTGATCTTTTGGCCCAGCACATGATTGAGCAACGTGGACTTGCCCACGTTGGGCCGCCCCACTAAGGCCACGTAGCCGCAGCGTTGCTGATCACTCATTGGCATCTCCAGAAAAAGCGGAATCCGCGCCATCACCGCTCTGGCTTTGGGCATGGTCCTGAATCGTTTGACTTCCTTTAGCCGCTAGCGCGTCTGCGGGTTTTGTCGCTTTTCGACTGGCAGCTCCATTGCGACGCTTATGCGCAATGGCCTGTTGCTGAGCCAGTGCCATAACCAACACCTGTTGAGCTGATGCTTTTTCCGCGGCGCGACGGGAGGACTCTCGGGCTTGGGCCATAAGATCCAACGCAGGCACCTCGCACTTCACCGTGTACTGACGCTGATGATCGGCGCCGCTCACCTGCTCTACGGTATACAAAGGCAGCTCCAGACCTTGGCCCTGCAACAGCTCTTGAAGTCGGGTTTTAGGATCTTTTAGGCTCTCCGCATCCAGCCCCCGGGTCAGCCCTTGAAACAACTGCTGTACCAATCGCTGAGCCGCTTCGATGCCACCGTCTTCGTGCACCGCGCCGATCACGGCTTCCAATGCATCGGCCAAGATAGAGGCTCGTTGCCGGCCCCCAGATCGCAACTCCCCGGAACCCAACAGCAGGTGGTCGGACAAATGGATGGTCAGCGCAACCTGAGCCAGGGTTTTACCTCGCACTAACTGGGCTCGCATCAGCGAAAGCGCATCTTCCTGAACGTCTGGGTAGTGCCGGTACAGCATGTTACCCACCAGATAACCCAGCACTGCGTCGCCCATAAACTCCAGGCGTTCGTTATTCGTCTTGGAATGACTTTTGTGAGTGAGTGCCTGGCGCAGCAGCGCAGGCTCACGAAAGTGATAGCCAATCTTGTCTTGCAGTTTGGCTAATTGGTCAGCGCTGACGTCGTGCTTGGCCATGCCGCTAGTCGTGAGAGCCCTGTTCTAGCCAACGATTTCTGGCAAAAGTGGGCCAATGCCAGCCCGGTGGTTTGTGAGCCCAAATCGCAATGGCTTTGCCCACTACATTGTCGTGAGATGCCAACCCCCAAGTACGCGAGTCGGCAGAGTGATCTCGATTATCCCCCATCACCAAATATTGTCCTGGACCCACCTCCCAGCTCTGGGGGCGCTCAGCAATCCGGGTGCGATGCATGCGGTGCTCTACGCCTGAGATTTCTTCGATGTACTCTCTGGCCGGAACGCCGTATTGCGGATCGGTAAAGTCCCGGACAAAGGTGTACTTCAAGCGCTCGCCATTAATAGTGAGAGTTTTGTTCTCGTAGCGCACGGTGTCACCGGGTATGCCGATGACGCGCTTAATAAAGTACCGAGGATCGTGAGGCGGAATGAACACCATCACATCGCCTCGGGCTGGCGACTCCCCTTCACTGAGCTGCAAATCCAGTACCGGCATCTTCATGCCGTAGGCGTATTTGTTCACCAAGATAAAATCCCCAACCTCTAGGGTGGGCACCATGGATTCGGAAGGAATCTGGTATGGCTCAGCTAAAAAACTGCGGAGGACAAACACGGCAACAAAGATGGGGAAGAAGGAACGCGCGTACTCAACCACCACCGGATCTTCCGGCGGCTCCTCGGACTCAGCACCAGCCAACCGCCGGGGTTTGAACACCAACGCATCCACCGCCCAAATTAAGCCCGATATCAACGAGGCCCAGAACAGATAAAAAGGAAGATCGATATCCATAGCGGCTTTTAGCGCTCTACCTTCAAAGCAGCCAAGAATGCTTCCTGAGGAATCTCTACGGACCCCACCTGCTTCATGCGTTTCTTGCCCTCTTTCTGCTTTTCGAGCAGCTTCTTTTTACGCGTGATGTCGCCGCCATAGCACTTCGCGGTGACATTTTTGCGCAGGGCTTTCACCGTTTGCCGGGCCACGATCTGCCCGCCGATGGCGGCCTGTAGCGCTACATCGAAAAGCTGACGCGGAATCAGTTCCTTCATTTTTTCCGCTAACGCCCGGCCCCGGCTTTGAGCCTGATCCCGATGCACAATACTGGCCAGTGCGTCGACCTTGTCGCCGTTAATAAGTATGTCGAGCTTCACCAACTTCGACGCCTCAAAACGCACAAAACTGTAGTCCAAGGAGGCAAAGCCTCGACTGACGGATTTCAGCCGATCAAAGAAATCCATGACCACTTCGTTCATGGGCATTTCCCAGTGCATGGATACCTGGCCTTGGGAGAAATGCATGTTTTTTTGCACCCCGCGTCGCTCCACGCAAAGGGACATCACGTTACCCACGTAGTCCTGAGGCACCAGAATGTTCACATCAGCGATGGGTTCGCGCATTTCTTTGAAATTGTTGGGTAGCCGCGACGGGTTATCGATTTGCTTCACGGATCCATCGGCAAGCTCCACTTCATACACCACCGTGGGCGCAGAAGTAATGAGATCCAAGTCGTATTCCCGCTCTAGCCGCTCCTGGACAATCTCCATATGCAGCATGCCCAAAAAGCCACAGCGGAACCCAAAACCCAGGGCATCGGAGGATTCCGGCTCATAGAACAGCGACGCATCGTTGAGCACCAGTTTTTCTAGGGCTTCGCGAAAGGCCTCAAAATCTTCCGAGTGGACGGGAAAGAGGCCCGCATACACCTGAGGCTTAACCCGGGTAAAGCCGGGCAGTTGGGGCACGTCCGGTGTTTTGGCGCTGACCAGGGTATCACCCACCGGCGCGCCGGTGATGTCCTTAATGCCGGCAATCACATAACCCACTTCCCCCGCACCCAGACTGGTATCTGGCTGGCGTTTGGGGGTAAACCGCCCCAACTGGTCAATGGTGTGAACCTTTTTGGTGGATTTAATGTAGATCTTGTCGCCTTTGTTCAAGCGACCCTGCACCACGCGCACCAGAGACACGATACCCAAATAGTTGTCGAACCAAGAATCGATAATGAGCGCCTGTAGGTCTTCATCATCGCTGCCTTCCGGCGGCGGAATGGCATCGACCAAGTAATCCAACAGCTCGTCAACACCGACGCCAGTTTTGGCGCTGCATTGAATGATGCCGGACACATCCAAACCGATGATGTCTTCAATCTCACCGGCCACTCGCTCTGGCTCAGCCTGTGGCAGGTCAATTTTGTTCAGCACCGGCAGCACTTCTAGGCCCTGTTCAATGGCCGTATAACAGTTGGCCACGCTTTGGGCTTCAACGCCTTGGGCGGCGTCCACCACCAGCAGCGCACCTTCGCAGGCGGCCAGCGATCGCGAGACCTCATAGCTGAAGTCCACGTGGCCAGGCGTATCAATGAAATTCAGTTGGTAGGTTTCGCCGTCAGAGTGTTGATACTGCAGGGTCACACACTGAGCCTTAATGGTAATGCCGCGCTCCCGCTCCAGATCCATGGAATCCAAAACTTGAGCTTCCATCTCTCGGTCCGACAAGCCGCCGCAGCGCTGTATAAACCGATCGGCCAGCGTGGACTTGCCGTGGTCAATATGGGCAATGATCGAGAAGTTGCGAATGTGCTGGATGTCTGCCACGCGGCATATACTCTTGCTGGTAATGGCGCAGTTTAGCCCATACCGGACAGGCGATATAGCAACCTTCGTCTCGCCGTTGCCCGGATTCCGAATCCATTCGGTCCGGGCGAACTTTTGGTGAACTACGTTTTTTGAACTGAGCCGGACATCACTCGGCTTCAGGCACCCGCAACGTTATGTAGGTTCGACGGCTGCCGTTGGGCTGAGGGCGCAATACCAATACCGGGATCACGTCACCGGGCTGAGCTTCTTCCGCCACTTGGCGAAGATCATCGGCACCGCTGATTACACGCCCCTTCATTCTGAGCACAACGTCACCGGGTCGAAGTCCTGCTTGTTCTGCCACCCCAGAGACCGCCACCACTTCGGCACCGCCATCAATGCCTAGCTCGCTCCGACGACCAGCCGGAACGTCGCGCACGGTGGCGCCCAAAGCGGTGTCACGATCAATACCGCCGCCGCCAGCCGCGGCCAACGGATTGTCAGGGAGTTCTCCAAGCACCACTTCAAGCGTGACCTCTTTACCGCCACGAATCACCACCACCTCGGCGGCTTCACCCACAGGCGTGCGCCCCACCCAATGAGGCAATTCCCCAGCTCGGGTGATCTCTTCGCCATTAAAGCGAATGATGATGTCTTCATCCTGAATGCCGCCAGCCTGGGCCGGACTGTCCTCCATGACTCGGGCAATCAGCGCGCCCTGGGGACGCTCCAAGCCAAAGCCCTCGGCCAGATCCTTGGTCAACTCCAGTATTTCCACGCCAAGCCAGCCACGGGCTACACGACCGTTTTTCTTCAGCTGGGCGGCCACATCCATGGCGATGTCGATCGGAATGGCGAAACTCACACCCATAAACCCGCCAGAGTTGGAGTAAATCTGCGCGTTGATGCCGATCACCTTGCCCTCCAAATTAAACAGCGGTCCCCCAGAGTTACCGGGATTGATCGCCACATCGGTTTGAATAAAGGGCACATAGTCACCGGTCTGGCGAGTGTTCAAACTGCGCCCTTTGGCACTGACGATTCCCGCGGTAACCGAATAATCGAACCCAAAGGGTGAACCAATGGCCAGCACCCACTCCCCAACTTCAACGTCGTCAAAGTTCCCCATCTTCAGCGTCGGGAGTTTGTCTTCCGCATCAATCTTTAACAGCGCCAGATCTGAACGCTGATCACTGCCGACCAGCTCCGCCACGTATTCGCTGCGGTCGCTCATACGCACAATAATCTCCGCCGCTCCATCAACCACATGATGGTTGGTCAGAATGTAGCCATCTTCTTCGATGATAAAACCGCTACCCAGAGAACGCCTTGGATTCGAGGGACGACCGTTGCGGGGACCACCGCGCTCAGCGGGTGGACCGAAGAAGCGAAAAAACTCCTCCAGTCTCGGATCATTGGGCACATTCGCTCGTTGGGATGGAGCCTCACCAACCGTACTGATGTTTACCACCGCGGCTTCATTTTTCTTCACCAACTTCGTGAAATCAGGCAGGTCAGCGACAGCGGCCACGCTAAGCGTCAGCCCAATCAACGCAGTTTTGACCAACAGCAACTTACGCCAAACCTGCCGAGCGTTTGCATGATGGGAAGGCAAAAAAGCCCGAGTAGATGTGAGTAAACGCATCGAGCGCTCCTTGTATAAATAGAGTCAGAAATGGATCGTTAGATCGTGTGGGCGATATTGGGTGTGCGGCCGTCGGCTTTCAAGGCGTGGTTACCTAATGAAACACTTTGTAAGGTTTGCTCGCAGATCCGGAGCAACTGCGAAGCCAATCGCCGCGCTGCACCTACAGCACTATCCAAACTTCTTTATACACAGCGACGGCCCGGATGCGCTTGTTAATTGACGCAAAAGCACTCAGGCGATAACGACTAACCGACCCCTGAGCTTTTCAGAGCGCTAACAACATCCGTTAGATATCGTTGCGCGAGCCGCCCACCCAATGCACAAGCGAAGATTGCGCCTGGCACCAACACTAGGAACAAAACCCCAGGCGTCGCAACCAAACTATCCAGGCAAACAAGAACCAAACCAATAAACAATAATGGCACGCCAAAAAACGCCAGCGCCAAGCGATTCAAGAGGCCTGAGGAGAGGACTAAATTTGCAGGCACCGCATCGTCGGGGACAGCGACCACCGATCGACAAGGCGCAGGACACTGCCGGCAAGCATCACCAGCCGGTAAGATCTGCAGCTGATCGCCCGCTTGGGAGACTAAAACCGCTCGCTGCAACTGGGTCATAAATCTTTCGTTTGCTGAAATTGCGCTGACTATAAGACAGTTTGCCCGCACCAGCTAACAGGGCGTGGGACGGAAGTTTGGTCGTCTCCCAACACCCTTGTCGCACTGGCACCGCACTCCATATTTTCTGAGAGCAAGCACGCAATCCGACGGCGAACGCGATCAATGTAATGACCGAGCGTTATCGCTCAGCGGAAGATTGCCGCGTTATACTCTCCCCCTCCCAACAAAAACGCTGGCTTCATGTCCCAACGATTTAATACAGACGTCTTGATCATCGGCGGAGGCGCAGCAGGTCTAACCGCCGCGCTGACTCTCGCCCAGCACGCTCGGGTTACGGTGTTGTGCAAGGGCGATATCACCAGTGGCTCATCCCATTGGGCGCAAGGCGGCGTAGCGGCGGTCACTGATCCCGAGGACAGCTTCGACTCTCATATCGCTGATACGTTGGACGCGGGTGCAGGGCTGTGTGATGCGGATGTTGTCCGGGACACGGTGGCTGCGGCCCCAGCTGCCATCGCCAGTCTTACTGAACGCGGGGTGAGCTTTGACACCGAAGGCAATAGCCTGCATTTGACTCGAGAAGGCGGTCATTCACACCGCCGGGTTGTGCATGTGGCGGACGCCACCGGCAAGGCCATCACTCGAACCTTAACGGATCAGGTGCTGGATAACGGCAATATCGAACTGTTCAACGATCGCGTTGCCATCGACCTGATCAACCTATCTACCTTGGGCCGTCACCCGAGCCGATGCGCGGGTGCCTATGTGCTCAACCGCACCACTGGACGAGTGGAGGTTTTTCAGTCGCGCTTTGTGATCTTGGCTACAGGTGGAGCCAGCAAGGTCTACTTGTATACCAGCAACCCAGACAGCTCCACCGGGGACGGCATAGCCATGGCCTGGCGCGCTGGCTGCCGGGTAGCGAACATGGAGTTCAATCAATTCCACCCCACCTGCCTTTATCACCCGCATGCCGGTTCGTTTTTAATCTCGGAAGCCGTGCGGGGTGAAGGCGGCATTTTGCGCTTACCCAATGGTCAGCGCTTTATGCAGCGCTTTGACGAGCGTTTGGAACTGGCACCAAGAGATATTGTCGCCCGGGCAATTGACCATGAAATGAAGCGTATCGGCGCTGACTGTGTCTACCTAGATGTCAGCCATCTTGCCGCCCCGTTTATTCAGGGCCACTTCCCAAACATTGCGCAGAAGTGCGCAGACCTAGGCATTGATATCACCAAGGACCCTATCCCGGTCGTGCCGGCCGCCCACTACACCTGTGGCGGAGTCGTGGTGGATCACCATGGACGCACTGACCTGGCCAGCTTGTACGCCATTGGGGAAGTCAGCTGTACGGGGCTGCACGGAGCCAACCGATTAGCCAGCAATTCTCTGTTGGAATGCTTGGTCTACGGCCAGCGCGCTGCGGAACACATCATTAGCAAGCTGGATAAGACCCAAACCGTGCCGGACATTCCCCAGTGGGACGAATCCAAAGTTACAGACTCAGACGAGTCCATCATCATCGCCCACAACTGGGACGAGCTACGCCGGTTTATGTGGGACTACGTGGGCATTGTCCGCACCGACAAGCGCTTGATGCGTGCCCACCGGCGCATTGAACTGCTCAAGCACGAAATCCAGGACTACTACGGTAAGTACCGGGTCACTAACGACATGATTGAGCTACGCAACCTGCTTCATGTCGCTGATCTGATCGTGCGCAGCGCGCTAAAACGTAAAGAGAGTCGCGGGCTGAACTACAATCTGGACTACCCCAATACTGCAGCTGATGCTGTGGACACCATTTTGGCCCCGGGTAGCTTGGAAAGCATGATTGTGGATCCGACCCATTAACAGGGGTTGCGCTAGCTGGGTTCCAACCGATAGCCCCGAAGCAGGGCGTTGCGACGAATCAGCGCAAAGTCCTGGGCACTGACCTCGTCCACAAACACCCACTGCATGATTCCTTGGGCATTGGGGACGCCGACACACCAAGGACAAATCCAACAACTCAGGATCGGGCCGAGCAGCGGTTTTCCCTTAGCTCTGAGCGTTAGGATTGCTGGCCGGCGAGAAGCCAACGCATCAAGGCCGTCGGCGCTTTCGCTGGGAATCATTAGGAGGGACTGCAAAGCCAGCTCAGCGTCATGGCTCGCTACCAGGGTCAACGTCCTCTCACGCCAGTTTTCACGCAATCCCGCCGTCACGTAGCAGCACGCCAGCCCCAGCCCGGTCAGCCCAAGCAACTGATAAAGACCCAAACCCGTGAGCAACGCCCACAAGCCGATGGCGCATTGGCGCAATGTGCCTGGGTGATATTCAAAGACTTGGTGAGCCGCCATCGCAACGGTTCAGCCGGCAGTGAGCTCGGATAGTGGGCCTTGGTTAAAGCACCCCATCGTAGGCAAGGATTTTAGCCACCAGTTGGGTGACCAAGGGATCGTCGGAGCTAATGCGACCTTGCAGTAGGTCATAGAGGTCTACGTCCTCCCAGTCCAGTAGCTCTTCATATAACGCTTGTTCTTCCGCAGACAGGTCATGAAAACAATCGCGCACAAAGGGCACTAACTTCAGTTCCAACTCCGTCAAACCTCGTCGACTGCGCCAATAAATATGCTTGAGATCTTCTGGAATCACGAAAGTTCCTTAGGTTATTGCTTTTGCGTAATGCTATCAGGCAGTCTGAGCCCAATTTGCTGTCAGATGGATACGACTTTTGGACACTTGGTCAGACGCACAAATGGTCAGCCTCCGCGGACAAATGGTGAAAGCGTTTTTGCAAGGCTACCTTACTTGCAACAGCCAGCGCATTGAAAAAAACGCGCCCACACCGATGACGCTGTGCAACCTTAAGGGGCGAGTCATCGCCAACGGCTGGGCATTGGGTGACGACGAGCAGGTTTCGCTGGTGGTACACCGTTCTTTGGCTCCAGCCGTGGCAGCATTTCTCAAACCCTACGCCATGTTTTCTAAAATCCAGATCCAAGTAGAACCGGCAGCCATAGGCATTGTTCAAGACCCGGCCACAGCGTTTTGCGGCCCCTGGGCATTTGCCCCGGACGTATTCGCGCCGGATAACGCCAGCGGCGAAGACCGCTCGGCCTCCATAGCCCAAGCCCTGATCAGTCAACCCTTCGCCTGGATCAGCGAGGCGGTGTCAGCCAAATTCTTGCCCCAAGTGCTGGGTATGCCAGAAGCCGGCGCGGTAGATTTTGATAAAGGCTGCTATTTGGGTCAGGAAATCATCGCCCGTGCCCAGTTTCGTGGCGCGGTGAAACGGGGCGTGGATCAATTCAGTTGGAGCGGCACCTGCCCTGCTCCGGGGGACAGTTGGGAGGACGCGGAATACGGCAGCGGCACGGTGATTGACGCACGCCACAGCCCAGAGGCACCCGAGACGGGTACCGGGCTTTGGATCCGCGCCGTATGAGCTATCCGACCGACAGGGACGCCAGATCCGCCAAGGGATGAGGCTGCCCTGCCCCTTCCCAAAATCCTACAAAGTGCTCATCGATCAGTGCTTGAGACACCTGGGCCATGTCGCTTACCGACCACTTTGGCGACAGGTCTTTATCAATCAACAACGCCCGCACCCCTTCAGCAAAATCCGGTCGAGAAAGGCAGCCAGTGGCTACCGCAAGTTCCGTCATAAAACACTGAGCCAGATCCAACTGGGGTCCAAGGGCTAGCTGCTTAAAGATAATGCCCGCTGTCATGGGACAACCTGCACGCAAACTGGCCACGCCTTTGTCCATCCACTTAGAAGTGCCCTCCAGAGCCACAATACTGTCGACACAGGCGCTCAAGCTGGTCAGATCAATAGCCTTGAGGTCTATCGCCGCCACATCACTGTCCGGCATTTCGCCATGGTGGGCCTGTTGCTCCAAATAGACCGACAGCGCTTGGCGGTTGTGGTCCGTTGCACCGGCTTGCCATGAGAGGGAAGTTAAACCCGCTAAGAAGTCGGCTCGCCCGTCATGGCTGATCACATGGGTGCCGATACCTAAATTCAACGCATCGGTTGCGTTCACCTGACTGCCGGTTAGGGTCAACAGCGCTGCCATTTCTGCTTCCAGATTACGCATAACCACGGTGCCGCCAGCGTCAGGAAACAGTCCAATGGTGATTTCTGGAAACGCCAGTCGCGACCGTTCGGTCAGCACTCGGTAGTTGGAGGCCGAGAACAAGCCATAGCCACCGCCCATAACAATACCGTGCCCCAGGGTGAGCAGGGGTTTAGGGTAGCAATGCATGATGTAGTCCAGCCGATACTCGGCCTCAAAGAAGCGCTGGGGGTAATCGTTCACTGTGCGGCCCGCTTGCAAGTTCTCTTTAGCCGCGTGGTAGAGGGCCTGTATATCACCGCCAGCACATAAAGCCTTATCCCCTTCCCCGGTTACGATCACCGCCACCACATCATCGCGCTTTGCCCAATCCAGCATTTTTGGCGTCATGGCTTCAACCGCACTCAGGCTCAGGGCGTTTAATGTTGATGGCACATTTAAGTGCGCTTGGGCAACTACACAGCCGTTGGCCGGATGCTCAAAAAACAAAACGTCAGATGTGCTCATAACAAAAAAACCTCTAGCTGAGTGTTCGGGATTGGGGTAACCACTGGATCGGTAGCTGGCCCTGTTCTTGGAGCGCCTCTGCTTGAAAGAAGCTTCAATCGCAAATTCAACTCAAAAGTTATCCAATCATATCTCCCAACCTGAGAAAACGATTTCTTTGTCACTTGCGTCAAGTCGTGCATAACCACCGATGGGTATGGATAGCTTCTCAGCCATGTGTCCAAAACTAAGGTCATAGATAGCGGGGACCTCAACTTCCTTCAGGAAGTCCACGAACATAGGGACCCAATGCCAAGCGATAAGTAATAGACGCACCGACAATCGCACCCATGGCGCCCTCCTTGTCCTGCATCAGATCCAGATACTCGGACTCGGCATCTCGAACCAGACAACCCGCTTTATCCAGAACCCGCGAGACGCGCCTGCAACACACCGGCCCAAACTCCATCGCTCAGCCACATACAGGAACGGTCCCACCGCAAATCTACAAAACAAAGTGCTCCGCGGTCAGGTCATAGTAGTTGCCTTGTAAGCGAACCAGAAATGACTGATCTATGATCTGCACATCCGTGTAGCTGCCGCTCACAGCGATATCCAGGTTCGAAAAATCAATATCCAGCGCCGACAGGTCGAGCACATCTTTGTCACGATCAAAATCAGCAATGATGTCGGCTTGGTCAAGCAGGCTGTCTGTCAAGGCCTCAAACACAAATCTATCGGCACCCGCACCACCAGACAAATAGTCTGCACCGGCAGCGCCGATCAATACATCATCGCCCGCTTCGCCATACAGGGAATCATTACCTGCACCGCCATCGAGCTGGTCGTTGCCGCTGCGACCGTACAGCACGTCGCCTCCGCCAAGCCCCATCATCTTGTCGTGGCTGTCGCTATAGCCATAGAGATACTCGTTATTGTCGGTGCCCCTGATGATGATCGAGTCTTCAATGTCCGATGGATTCAACAGGGTGCCATCGTCCAAGCGGATCTGTTCTACGCGGTACTGCGCGCCACTGAACCAACTCTGCAACCTAAGCGTTTCGCTGTTGCCATCGGCATCGGTAAGCGTGGCGATCAGGTGGTTGCTGCTACGACTCCAGACTAGGTCATCGGCCCTGATACCTTCACCAAACTGCAGTACATCGATGTGATTGGGATTACTGTTATCGGCGCTGTTGTAGTCGTTGATACGGTCATTACCCGAGCCACGGCCCCAGTGGTAGGTGTCGTTACCGGCCCCGCCATCAAGGTAGTCGTCATCCGCGCCGCCGATCAATACATCATCGCCCGCTTCGCCATACAGGGAATCATTACCTGCGCCGCCATCGAGCCGGTCGTTGCCGCCGCGACCGTACAGCACGTCGCCTCCGCCAAGCCCCATCATCTTGTCGTGGCTGTCGCTATAGCCATAGAGATACTCGTTATTGTCGGTGCCCCTGATGATGATCGAGTCTTCAATGTCCGATGGATTCAACAGGGTGCCATCGTCCAAGCGGATCTGTTCTACGCGGTACTGCGCGCCACTGAACCAACTCTGCAACCTAAGCGTTTCGCTGTTGCCATCGGCATCGGTAAGCGTGGCGATCAGGTGGTTGCTGCTACGACTCCAGACTAGGTCATCGGCCCTGATACCTTCACCAAACTGCAGTACATCGATGTGATTGGGATTACTGTTATCGGCGCTGTTGTAGTCGTTGATACGGTCATTACCCGAGCCACGGCCCCAGTGGTAGGTGTCGTTACCGGCCCCGCCATCAAGGTAGTCGTCATCCGCGCCGCCGATCAATACATCATCGCCCGCTTCGCCATACAGGGAATCATTACCTGCACCGCCATCGAGCTGGTCGTTGCCGCTGCGACCGTACAGCACGTCGCCTCCGCCAAGCGCCTGAAGGATGTCGTGGCTGTTGTTCTCACCATAGAGATACTCGCCATTTTCAGTGCCTCGGATAACAACAGGGGCGGAAAAAGCCGACATATTGAGTGTCGTACCATCAAACAAACGTATCGCTTCTACTTGATAGTCTTCCCCATTGAACCAATTTACGAGCCTTAGATGGTTTTCGCTTCCATCCGGGTTGGTGAGGGTGGCAATGAGATCGCTATCGGCTTGTGTCCAGCGAATGTCGTCAGCAGTCAGTCCTTCTCCGAATTGCAGGGTGTCGATATGCGTAGCATTGGCTTGATCGGTTTCGTCAAAATCGTCAATTTGGTCATTACCAGCGTTAAGTCCCCACTGGTATGTGTCATTGCCAGCACCACCTATCAGCACATCATCGCCCAGGCCGCCGTTAAGCGTATCGTTCCCGGCATGGCCATACAGCACATCGTCGTTGTCATCTCTGCCGACAAGATGATCGTCACCCGCCGTGCCGTGCGTGATGAGCGCGTCTTCTATGGCTCGCTTGTCGAGTAGGGTGCCATCGTGCAGTTGGATGGACTCAACTTGATAGTCGGCGCCTTTGAACCAATGCAAAAAGGTTAGGCGGTCATCTGGAAGGCCATTTTTTGCTACGGTCGCAATGAGGTCATCCCCAGAGCGAGACCAGACGATGTCGGCCTCGGCGATGCCATCGCCTATTTGTAGTCGGTCGTTATGGTCACTGTTGTAGCTATCAGATGAACTGTAGTCATCGAGAACATCGTGGCCTGACCCTCGCCCCCATAGGTAGGTGTCGTTACCTGTATCACCGCGAAGGGTGTCATTGCCAGCGCCGCCATCAAGCACATCATCGCCACTTTGGCCGTACAGACTGTCGTCACCGGCTAGGCCCAACAAATGATCGTCCCGGTCGTTAATGCCTTGGAGGATGTCGTTACCTGCGGTACCTAGGATCACAGCAGTCGCTGCAACCGTCGCCTTGTCGAGCAGAGTTCCGTCATGCAAGCGCAGTTGATCGACTTGATAGTACGCACCGCTGAACCAGTGATACAGGGTCAGGCTTTCATAGCCACCCTCTTCGAGGGCTAGGTTAGCGACAAGGTGATCGTACTGGCGTGACCAAACAATGTCTGTCGCTGAGATGCCTTCACCAAACTGCAATACATCTTCATGGTCTGGATTGTTGGCATCGGTATTGTCGTAATCTGCAACCGTATCGTTACCTGAACCCCGACCCCAGTGATACACATCGTTGCCAGCGCCCCCTGTTAGCGAATCATTTCCTTCGCCGCCATCCAGTACATCATTGCCAGAATACCCATGGATTCTATCGTCACCACTTAGCCCATAGATTCGGTCATCGCTGGCATAGCCATAGAGAGAGTCGTTCCACTCGCTACCCAAAATGATGACTGCTGCTTCAATGATGGACTTATCCAGTTCTGTACCATCATGCAATCGAATGCTCTCTACTTGATGGTCCGACCCTTTGAACCAACCCACCAAGGTGAGTGTGTCGTTGAAATCGCTATCGTGAAGCATGGCTACTAAATGGTCGCCGCTGCGGCTCCACGTTATGTCATCGACAGTAATGCCTTCACCGAGTTGTACGGTGTCCCAATATTGGGCTTCCCTGTCTTCGTACATGTCAAATTCATAGATAGCGTCGTGACCTGAGCCTCGCCCCCAGTAGTAAGTGTCGCTACCATCGTTGCCTTTTAATTTGTCACTCCCTGATCCGCCATAGAGGTGGTCGTCGCCTTCCCCGCCCTGAAGTTCATCATCCCCATCATCCCCATACAAATGGTCGGAGCCGACCCCGCCATTAAGATAGTCGTTACCATCTAAACCAAACATTTGGTCATCGCCGCTAGATGGCGAAGTCACGCGATCATCCCCCTCGGTGCCGAGGATAACGACGGATGCCTCGATGACGGTTTTGTCTAGCACGCTACCATCGTTCAATCTCAGTTCATCAACTTGGCTTAATGCGCCTCTGAACCAGTGCTTGAACGTTAGTTGGTTGCTGATGCCTGTTTCACTGGTTACATAACCGACAAGATCGTCATTACTGCGAGCCCAAGTTATGTTTTCAGCGGTTACGTCTTTTCCAAACTGAAACACGTCCAGATCATCTAGCGCGGAGTACAGGGTGCTCTTTTGGTTGTAAACGATGTCGTTGCCGTCACCTAGGCTCCAGTAGTAGGTGTCGCTTCCAAGGCCACCGAAAAGCGAATCGTTTCCGCCCCCACCAATGAGTATGTCATTGCCTAGGCCACCCTCTAGTTGGTCATCACCATCGCCGCCGAAGAGAAAGTCATTGCCTTGCCCACCGCTCAGCTGGTTGTCTCGAGTATCGCCGAGCAGAATGTCGTTATCGTAAGCGGAGCGGCCACCATAAAGTTCTTCGTTAAAGTAATGATCACCTTGGTGCAAAGGTTGGCTAGTTGATAGAAAGGCATCATCTTCTTGCCAGGTAACAACGCTTCGTTCATAGCCCCAGAATTCTTTGCTTGCAGACGGGTCTAGCTTGCTGGCTTGTAGGCGTATCTGCTCTCCAATGTCGTTGAGCCCTCTTAAGCTGTTTGCGACATCTAGGACATAGAGAAGATCAGTCCCTTCTTTTGAACCGAGAGGTAGGGCTTCCAGCAGATGTTCTGTATTGAAGGATACCGCTCCTTCGCTTTCATACTGCCAAGTTACTAGGTCTAGTAGGTGTTTGTAGTGCGTCTGGAAGGCGAGTTTGCCGTAGATGTGACTTTGAAGCTGTCCAATCGCAACGTGGATATCCTGCGAAGCGTTGATTTCAGGGTTCTCGCCGGTTCCCATCCATTGGTAGAAAGGTTTGCCAAAGAAAGCTTCTATGGCCTCAACTTTTCTTGCGTCATTGACGTAATCACCGCGGCTAGTGGGATCAACATCCCAGACGCCTGACCAACGGTACAGCAGTTCGGGCATCAAGGCGTGGCGGTCCGCAATGGACTCTGTTTGCGTGAATTTTTCGACGAGTCGTTGAAGCTCTCCCGATTCATCGCGAGCCATGGCCTGATGCAGGCTCCGTACATGTCCCATACCCTGAATATCGGGCAATTGGGCAATGGTTTCGTTTACGTCAATGAGGTCTTTCGCTTGGGTTCGTGCAAGATCAACCTCAAACCAAACGTCCACCAGATCGCGAGTCGAACCATCATTGAGTGTGAAGCTACCGACCTGTCTATGAGCATTGTTGTTGTCATCAATGAAGTTGGTGAGGTCATAACTTGTGCGTAACGACGCCACGCCAGCATCAGTCAGGCTGGATAGCTCTCCGGAATCAGTTTGCCCATTTTGGTTAACGTCTCGCCAGATACGCAAAGCGTCAAATGCCGCATCATCAGCGTTTACTTGTCCATCGTGATTGGTGTCAAACTCGGCTAACGCTTCAAAGCCGTTAGCGGCTTTTTCGCCATTCTCAAGCCACGTATGATTGCCGAACAATTCGGTACCATCATCAATCAAGCCGTTGTTGTTTCGGTCAACAACCAGCAGGCCGTCATCGGCACCAACCCAGCCGGTTTGTTCCATAAAGCTATTTGCATCCAAGTCAAAATGCAGATTGCTTGATTTGGCATGGGTCTCTACGCCATCGCCATCCAAATCCAAAATCAACGGGCTGTCTCTAGCTTCTGCAATCCGTATGTACTCTTGAAGGTTGTCAATGAGTACGTCGCCAAATATCGAAAGCGAACCAAGCCCAATGCCATACAAGGCCGCCAGCGTATCGCTGTCCACTGACAACAAATCACTCAGCTTGCCACTGAGCAAACTGTCCGGCAGATACACCGACTGCCCCGCTTCGAGGAAATCAACACCTTCCAGGAGAGGATTGAACTGCAACAGTTCTTCCACGGTAATACCCAGGGAGGCCGCGATGCCCAGTAGCGACGCACCCTGTTCAAGGCTGAGGCTGGGGCGTTGGTAGGTGTGGGTGACTTCACCAGATTCGATGTCGTAGGTGGTCTCTATGAGACGGTTACCGTTGGCATCAAAAACGGTTTCGATCACTTGCTGATCGGCCTTATCCAAACGAATGCTTTGCCCATCGTTACCGTGTAACCAAATGTATTCTTGCCCATTGTCCTGGATTAGCCATTGGTTATAGGCCTCGCCGGATGGCGAATGGCCAAATACATCGTCTGCATGCTGCGACCTAAAGGTCTCGAGGTGCTGATTGTGCTCAGTGCGTTGCTGGCGTATGGCATTCAATTCGGCGGCCTTCTCATCCGAGGCACGGCCCGTCCAATCAAACACGCCGACATCGGGATTTGGCTCTTCTAGGTACCAACCATCGTAAGTGCCCCCCACGTAGTGGTAGCCATCGATAACCCAAGTGTCCTGCTCCGTATTAAAATATGACAAAGCCTGTGTCGCGCGATGTTGCAGGTAGGTATGAATAAACGGTCCTAAAAGCACGCTGAGGTTGGATGAGTGATCGACTTCTTGCTCATTACCCAAAAATTCGGCATCGCCGACGGGCAGCTCGCTCACGATACTGCCGTTTTCGGTGTAGTTCACAAACTTATCGGACACCCCTTTGGCAGTTAATCCCAATGCCGTTAACTGCGCCTGATAGCCTTCCGATTGAATGACGTGGCTTGCTTGAGGCGCATCCCAGGAATAGCCTTCCCATCCGAAGGTGTGCGAATAGATCTGTGCAATGCCGCCACCCAGGGAATGGCCGACAGTGGTGACTTTGTAGCCTTCGTAATCAGAACGTTGCTCAGTCGCTAATAAGTTAATCTGATTCGCATACTCCAAACCATCTCTAAACTGCTGGTGATAGGCGCTGCTAGTGGCAAAGTTCAAATTCGCAGCCATGTCGCCACTGATATCTGTCCAATCATTGGTACCGGCAACCGCTAACACAATTTCTCTGGTGTCGGTATTAACGTAGGCTTGGGCCTGATAGCCGCTGGGGAGGTCACGGCCTCTTCCAAGTTTGACAAAACCCAGTGCTTTTATATCGGCACTACCGCGATCTTTTTCAGCTTCATAAGCATCATTCATCAATACACTTAACGTGACGTTGTTGGTCATGGCGATATCTCCTTAATCGGTGTTTATTCCACTATCCAGCGTATAAACCGGTCCCAAAGTCCGGGTTCTGGTTTAGGCGCTACAGGTTGCGTGGCGCTATCGCCACTGACAAAGCGTTTCCACGCCTCGTGCGCCAAGCTGCGCTTTTGCCGCTGGGCCTCGTCGTGTGCTTTTACCTTGGCCATGTAGGCATCGGGCAGTTTGACTTTGTGAGGGGGAGTGCCGGCATTCCATCTGTCATATCGATGCTTTCTTGCGGCATCCAACTTTTTTTGGTTGATCTTGCCATTCGGCAACCGATACTTCGGCTCGTTCATGCTGGGCTGTGGATCAAGAAAGTAGATATGGGCAGGGGTTTGCGCGTTGGGCAGAATGCAGCTTCTGAGCTTGATCAGATCCAGACCCTTGAAGAAGTCGCGGCGATATTCCCGCACATACATAGGCCCCTGGCCTGAATAAGCCTGATCGTGCCCTCGCTTGGTTATGGGAGGGCCTTCCACGAATACCACAGACCGAAGCCCGACCTTTCCTCGGCTTACATAGTGGTGGTTGTGAACTTCATCAGTCCAATACCAATGGTCTTCCTCTGTCTGGGCCGATAAAAACTGCAGCGAAGTATCCCAATCTTGCCACTGAGCAGATTGATGACCTTCCCAGGGCAGCTTTGCACTGTTCCCATCCGTTAAGTAAACGTCGAAAAAACAGTGGAAGCTGGGGCGGCAGTTTTCTTCTTCACCAAAATAGCCGCATGTTTCTATATTTGTCGATTCAATACGGAACGCTACGGCTTCAGCACCCTGCAAGCTGTCATCTATCCATTGGTCCGGCATACCGAAACGCTTGGCAAACGCACTTGTGTAAACCCATACGTTAGGGTCTTTCAAATAAGTCGCCTTTCCTTCCTTTGGGGTCGTTTTGAATTGGTAGTCAAACGGTTCAAATTTGTAACCATACGGCACATAGTTTTCTGCATGGGCGTCATTTAGCAGCGTCAGTGCCAGCAGGGCTGCAAAGGTATGGGCCCAGTAAGCGGGTAATTTAATGTTTGTTGTCATGCGTGCGCCTTGTGTGTTTTTCATTCCACTATCCAGCGTATAAACCGCTCCCAAAGTCCGGGTTCTGGTTTAGGCGCTACAGGTTGTGTGGCGCTATCGCCACTGACAAAGCGTTTCCACGCCTCGTGCGCCAAGCTGCGCTTTTGCCGCTGGGCCTCGTCATGTGCTTTTACCTTGGCCATGTAGGCATCGGGCAGTTTGACTTTGTGAGGGGGGGTGCCGGCATTCCATCTGTCATATCGATGCTTTCTTGCGGCATCCAACTTTTTTTGGTTGATCTTGCCATTCGGCAACCGATACTTCGGCTCGTTCATGCTGGGCTGCGGATCAAGAAAGTAGATATGGGCAGGGGTTTGTGCGTTGGGCAGAATGCAGCTCTCAAGCTTGATCATATCGAGCCCACGATAGAAATCGCGGCGGTAGGCATCCACCTTCATGGGGCCTTGCCCCGAGTACACTTGACCTGGATGACGTTTGCTGGGCGGGCCTTCGACAAATACTACTGAGCGCAAGCCGGTGGGACCAAGGCGAACATAACGGCGGTTTGTCGTCTCGTCAGTCCAGTACCATTTGTCTTCAGCCGTTTGACCTGACAAAAAGCGTCTTGAAGTATCCCAGTCGTTCCACTCGGATACCTTGTGCGAACCCCAAGGCAATTTAGCGCTGTGTTCATCAGTAAGATAGACATCAAAAACACAATCCAAAAATGGGCGGCAGTTTTCTTCTTCACCAAAGAGGCCACAGGTCTCTAGGTTAGAGGCTTCTATGCGATAGGCTACCGCCTCAGCCCCTTCTAGACTGTCGTCGATCCATTGATCCGGCATGCCGAAACGCTTGGCAAACGCACTTGTGTAAACCCATACATTTGGATCTTTGGCATAAGTTGGTTTGTCTGGAGAGGATTGAGTTTTATAGGCATAGTTCAGCGCCTCAAACTTTTGCCCATAAGGCACATAGTTTTCTGCATGGGCGCCATTTAGCAGCGTCAGTGCCAGCAGGGCTGCAAAGGTATGGGCCCAGTAAGCGGGTAATTTAGTGTTTGTTGTCATGCGTGCGCCTTGTGTGTTTTTCATTCCACTATCCAGCGTATAAACCGGCCCCAAAGTCCGGGTTCTGGTTTAGGCGCTACAGGTTGTGTGGCGCTATCGCCACTGACAAAGCGTTTCCACGCCTCGTGCGCCAAACTGCGCTTTTGGCGCTGGGCTTCGTCATGTGCTTTTACCTTGGCCATGTAGGCATCGGGCAGTTTGACTTTGTGAGGGGGAGTGCCGGCATTCCATCTGTCATATCGATGCTTTCTTGCGGCATCCAACTTTTTTTGGTTGATCTTGCCATTCGGCAACCGATACTTCGGCTCGTTCATGCTGGGCTGTGGATCAAGAAAGTAGATATGGGCAGGGGTTTGCGCGTTGGGCAGAATGCAGCTTCTGAGCTTGATCAGATCCAGACCCTTGAAGAAGTCGCGACGGTAGGCGTCTACATACATAGGCCCCTGGCCTGAATAAGCCTGATCGTGCCCTCGCTTGGTTATGGGAGGGCCTTCCACGAAAACCACAGACCGAAGGCCGGTAGGGCCACGGCGCACATAGCGATGCCCTGACGTTTCGTCTGTGTAGTACCAGTAGTCTTCTGCGTTTTGAATAGACAGCAGGTTTGTTGAACTGTCGTCTCGCCAGTTTGCTGGTTTATGTGACCCCCAAGGTAACTTGGCACTATCTCCGTCCTTGAGATAAACGTCATACACACATGAGGGTTGTGGACGACAGTTTTCTACTTCTCCAAAAAATCCGCATTGTTCTATGTTCGAGACCTCGACGCGGTAAGCAATGGCTTCAGCGCCTTCAAGGCTGTCATCAACCCACTTTTTGGGCATACCAAAGCGTTCTGCGAAAGCGTTGGTATACACCCAAACGTTGGGATCTTTTAAGTAGGTTCCTTGGCCTTTACGGGGTTTGCGGAGTTCTTCGTATAACGGCAGTTTTTCGAATTGGTACCCATAAGGCACATAGTTTTCTGCATGGGCGCCATTTAGCAGCGTCAGTGCCAGCAGGGCTGCAAAGGTATGGGCCCAGTAAGTGGGTAATTTAGTGTTTGTTGTCATGCGTGCGCCTTGTGTGTTTTTCATTCCACTATCCAGCGTATAAACCGGTCCCAAAGTCCGGGTTCTGGTTTAGGCGCTACAGGTTGTGTGGCGCTATCGCCACTGACAAAGCGTTTCCACGCCTCGTGCGCCAAGCTGCGCTTTTGCCGCTGGGCCTCGTCGTGTGCTTTTACCTTGGCCATGTAGGCATCGGGCAGTTTGACTTTGTGAGGGGGAGTGCCGGCATTCCATCTGTCATATCGATGCTTTCTTGCGGCATCCAACTTTTTTTGGTTGATCTTGCCATTCGGCAACCGATACTTCGGCTCGTTCATGCTGGGCTGTGGATCAAGAAAGTAGATATGGGCAGGGGTTTGCGCGTTGGGCAGAATGCAGCTTCTGAGCTTGATCAGATCCAGACCCTTGAAGAAGTCGCGGCGGTAGGCGTGTACATACATGGGCCCCTGACCTGAATAAGCCTGATCGTGCCCTCGCTTGGTTATGGGAGGGCCTTCCACGAATACCACAGAGCGAAGGCCGGTACTCCCTAGGCGTACATAGTGTTGTTGCAACAGCTCATCAGTCCAATACCAGTGATCTTCCTCCGTCTGGGCCGACAAAAACCCCTCTGAGCTATCCCAATCTTGCCACTGAGCAGATTGATGACCTCCCCAGGGCAGCTTTGCACTGTTCTCATCCGTTAAGTAAACGTCGAAAAAACAGTGGAAGCTGGGGCGGCAGTTTTCACGTTCACCAAAATAGCCGCAGTTTTGTTTGCTGGAGGTTTCTACTCGATAGGCGACTGCCTCAGCCCCTTCTAGACTGTCGTCGATCCATTGATCTGGCATACCAAAGCGCTTGGCGAAGGCGCTGGTATAGACCCAAACATTAGGGTCTTGCTTGAACACCCCTCTGCCTTTCTGTGGTGATGTTATTTTTTGATAGTTGCTTGCTTTGAACTTTTGCCCATACGGCACATAGTTTTCTGCATGGGTGCCATTTAGCAGCGTCAGTGCCAGCAGGGCTGCAAAGGTATGGGCCCAGTAAGTGGGTAATTTAGTGTTTGTTGTCATGCTTGTGGGGTTTAGTAATAAAAAAAACCTCTCCAACATTCAGAAAAGTATTGCCATCCCCGGGAAAGCGCTGCAACCCGTCTTTACGCAGCTTGGCTCACAAATTGAATAATTTGGTCATCAGAACGTGGCAATTTCTGACTAGAACTCAAACGCTGGCCGAGCGCGACCGTCACCGATGTATCGTCAATGGGTTGGGATTCACAGTAGCGTCGTAGGGTGATCGGTCAGGCTCGTAAGCAGTGAGCGGTTCTGCGGATCTGGTGACCTTCGATCCCGAGACCCTTAGTGCGGGTGCAGGATGTGGTTCACGATCTGTCCGCCCGCGCAAAGCGATTGAAGCAAACAAACGTCGGACGGCATTTTGAGTGCCGTGGTGAAACAAGCTCGAGCGCGCATGTCGCTACATCACGCGACCAGCCATCACTGAGAGGCGATTGTCTTTGGCCAACAATGGCAACGCATCGATTGAGCTCGTAACAATAAACCTCTAGCTGGGTGTTCTGGATTGGGGCAACCACTGAATCGGTGGCTGACCCTGCTCTTGAAGCAGGCGATTAGTCGCGGAAAAATGCCCGCAACCGAAGAACCCGCGATGGGCAGACAGCGGCGACGGATGCGGTGCTTTGAGTAAATGGTGTCGATCTGGCGCTACCTGAGCCGCCTTCTTTTGCGCGTAGCTTCCCCACAGCAAAAAAACCAGACCTTCCCGACGGTTAGACAGGCGTTGCACTAAGGTATCCGTAAATTGCTCCCAACCTTTACCCTGATGTGACGCTGCCTGCCCATGCTCTACGCTAAGCACCGCGTTCAGCAGCAGCACGCCCTGCTCGGCCCAATGCGTGAGGTCGCCGGAGGCTTGAGCCAGATCAAAGGGCTGGCCCAAGTCCTGCTGGATCTCGGTATACATGTTGCGCAAGGACGGCGGCAGCGGCTGGTCCTCGGGAACCGAGAAACTCAGGCCCATGGCCTGGCCAGCGCCGTGATAGGGGTCTTGGCCGATAATCACCACCCGCACTTGCTCAACTGGCACCAAATCCATGGCCGCAAACATCTTCGGACCCGGCGGATACACCCGTTTGCCCGAGCGCTTTTGCTCTAACAAAAACTCCCGCAGGCTGCGCATGTAGGGCTGATCGAATTGATCTCCCAACAAGCTTTGCCACGACGGTTCTAGGGCTACCGAGCGATTCATCAGGGACGATTACTGGGGCCGCATCAGCGGAAACAACAGCACGTCGCGAATGGAAGGTGCATCGGTCAATAGCATCACCAGACGATCGATACCCAGCCCCTCTCCCGCGGTGGGAGGCAGGCCGTATTCCAGAGCGGTGATGTAATCCTGATCAAAATGCATGGCTTCGTTATCGCCTTTGGACTTTAAGTCTGCCTGAGCCTGGAAGCGCGCTGCCTGATCGATGGGGTCGTTAAGCTCGGAAAAGCCGTTGGCGTATTCCCGCCCGCCGATAAACAGCTCAAACCGATCGGTGACATCCGGGTTGGCGTCGTTGCGTCGAGCCAAGGGGGATACCTCTGCCGGGTACTCGGTAATATAGGTCGGCTGCTCCAAACGCCCTTCCACGTTGGCTTCAAAGACTTCCATTTGCAGCTTGCCCAAGCCCCAGTGGTCTTCCAGGTGCAGCTGCTGTTTTTCCAGCACGCCGCGTAAATGATCGACGTTATCCACCGACGCTTCTGGCACACCGCCGAATCGCGCCAGCGACTCCGCCATGGTGACGCGCTGTGGCGACTGGGAAAAATCCAACTCGATGCCTTGATAGACAATCTGCTGACTGCCGCAGGCCCTCTGGGTCAGTTCCGCCAACAGCTCGTCAGTGAGGTTCATCAAATCCCGGTAATCCGCGTAGGCCTGATAAAACTCCAGCATGGTGAATTCTGGATTGTGCCGGGTGGACAGCCCTTCGTTGCGAAAGTTCCGATTGATCTCGTAGACCCGCTCAAAACCGCCGACCACCAATCGCTTCAGGAACAGCTCTGGCGCCACGCGCAAAAACAGCGGCATGTCCAAGGCATTGTGATGGGTGGTAAAAGGCCGGGCCGTAGCCCCGCCAGGAATGCTGTGCATCATGGGCGTTTCTACTTCAAGGTAGTCACGCTGATTGAAGAAATCCCGCAACGTTTGCATCACCATGGAACGGGTGCGGAACACGCCCCGCGTGTCTTCATTGACGATCAAGTCCACATAACGCTGACGATAGCGCGCTTCTTGATCCGTCAATCCATGAAACTTCTCAGGCAAGGGCTGCAAAGTTTTGTTCAGTAACACGATGTCATCGGCATGGACGCTTAACTCGCCCTTGTTGGTGCGCATAAGCGTGCCCTGGACGCCAACGATGTCCCCCATTTCCCAAAACTGAGAGAAATCTTCATAGGCGTCTTCGCCCAAGTCATTCTTGGTCAGGTAACACTGAATCTGACCGCTGACGTCTTGTAGGGTGACAAAACTGGCCTTGCCCATGACCCGGCGCAACATGACGCGCCCCGCCACCGCTGTTCGGGCGCCAAGCTCAGCCAGCGCTGCCTTATCTTGATCGGCGAACTGGGCCTGCAAATCCGCCGCCAAGGCCTGGCGACGAAAGTCGTTACGATAAACTTTGTTCTTAGCTAACCAGGCATCCATTTTGGCCCGGCGATTTTGCAGAACGTCGCGTTCTTCGCTCATAGTGTTCCTTGTCTGTGTTGGGTTGCCTTGGGCTATAGCCCGGCTTTTAAACAGGCTTCCATAAAGGGATTCAAATCGCCATCTAAGACCTTGTTAGGGTCTGTGCGCTCAATTTCTGTGCGTAGGTCTTTCACCCGAGACTGATCCAAAACATAGGATCGAATCTGGCTGCCCCAGCCAATATCCGCCTTGGCGTCTTCGATGGCCTGTTGTTCACTGCGGCGGCTTTGCAGCTCAAGCTCGTAGAGTTTAGCCCGCAACTGTTTGTAGGCGTTGTCCTTGTTTTGATGCTGCGATCGCTCGCTTTGACACTGCACCACCGTGTTCGTCGGCAAGTGCGTCAGGCGCACCGCCGAGTCGGTTCGATTCACATGTTGGCCGCCGGCCCCGCTGGCCCGGTAGGTATCAACGCGCACATCCGAAGGATTGATTTCGATCTCTATGTTGTCGTCGATTTCTGCCGAGACAAACACCGAGGCAAAGGAGGTGTGGCGTCGATTGCCCGAGTCAAACGGTGATTTTCGTACCAATCGATGCACGCCGGTTTCCGTGCGCAGCCAGCCGTAGGCGTATTCACCGCTCACCATCACCGTAGCGCTCTTAATCCCCGCGACTTCGCCCTCAGAGACTTCGGTCACGGCCACGCCGAAGCCTCGTTGTTCCGCCCAACGCAGGTACATGCGCAACAGCATTTCAGCCCAGTCCTGGGCTTCGGTCCCACCGGACCCTGCCTGAATTTCCAAGTAGCAATTGGCACTGTCCAGCTCGCCCTGAAACATGCGCCGGAACTCCAAAGAGGCCAATTGCCCTTCCAGCTCGGTAAGCTCGGAAGCGACGTCGTCTAATGCCGAGGCATCGTTTTCTTCTGCAGCCATCTCCGCCAGATCTGACAGGTCCGTCAGGCTGTCCCCCAGCGTGCTGAGTAATGACACTACCTGCTCTAAGGATGAGCGTTCTCGCCCTAACTGCTGCGCCTTTTCAGGGTCATTCCAAACCTCGCCATCGGCCAGTTCCAGTTCGACTTCCTGCAGCCTTTCGCGCTTCTCTTCGAAGTCAAAGATACCCCCGAAGGACCTGATCACGTTCCTGCAGATCTTTGAGATGTTCGCGAATGCTAGTGATTTCGGCCATGACTGATTCTTGTTCTGTAAATTTCTGGAATTTGCCCGGCTGTGGGTGGTGCGGATTTGCGCTGGCCCGCCGGGGCTTGCTAATGCGGGCGGCAGTCTAAGACACCGCCTCAATGAACTCCACCATGAGCTGCAGGGTTTGCTGGCCGCCATAGTCGTTTAGAGCGGGCTTATAAACGACGTTTACTTGCTGCACGGGCTCTTTCAAAGGCGGCTGCCGGAACGCGATGGCGTCAATCAATTGACCATCGTATGACAACACCAGCTTAAGGTGGTCTTGCCCAACCACCCGCTGGCTCACCAGCGTAAATTCGCCGCTGAACTGGGGTTCGGGGAACCCATTGCCCCAAGGCCCTGCCGCCGAGAGCCGGGCCACGGTTTGCAGATTCAACTCTTGTGCAGCCAGCGCCCCATCCACCAACATCACCGCATCCAGCATGTCTGGCGTCACCTGGGCTCGTACCGCCTTGTCGAACGCTTTTTGAAAACGCGGCAAATGCGCGCGCTTGATGCTCAGACCTGCCGCCATGGCGTGCCCGCCGAATTTCAGCAACAACCCAGGCAGCCGGGTGGCAATACTGTCCAACACATCGCGGATGTTCAGACCCTCAATACTGCGGGCGGATCCTTTGAGCTCATTGGATGCATCAGACGCATCCGCAAACACGATGGCTGGGCGCTGGAACTTCTCCCGCAGGCGACCGGCAACGATGCCCACCACCCCTTGATGAAAACTCTCGTGGTACACGGCGATGCCCATTTCGTCCGGTGCAGGCTTGATCTGCGTCAAGATCATTTGCGCATCCGCTACCATGTCTTGCTCAATTTCCCGCCGGGTTTGATTCAGACCATCCAGCTGGGAAGCCAACTGCATGGCTTCCTTGGGATCATCTGTCACCAAGCAACGAATGCCTACGCTCATGTCCTGCAACCGACCCGCCGCGTTCAGGCGCGGGCCTAGGGCGAAACCCATGTCTGCCGCTGACAGGGTTTCCAGCTCACGTTTTCCGACCCGCGCCAAAGCAGCGATCCCTGGCCGAGTCATACCCCGGCGAATACGCTGCAGGCCTTGATGCACCAGAATGCGATTGTTTTGATCCAGGGGAACAACGTCGGCAACCGTACCCAAGGCAACCAAATCCAAATATCGAGCCATATTGGGTTCAGCGATGCCCTGCTGTTCAAAGTGACCCCGACGTCGCAGCTCTTGTCTGACCCAACTGAGCAAATAGTAGGCCACCCCAACGCCGGCCATGGCCTTGCTGGAAAAGGCCGCGTTGGCGAGATTGGGATTCACCAGCGCAAAGGCGTCAGGCAGCACTTCTCCTGGTAGGTGGTGATCCGTAACGATGACGTCGATGCCATGGGCGTTGGCTAAAGCGACGCCGTCCACACTGGCAACACCATTGTCTACGGTCACAATCACGGCGGGTGACTGGGTAGCTGCAAGCTCCACAATTTCCGGCGACAAACCATAGCCATAATCGAATCGGTTCGGCACTAGGTAGTCTACTTGGGCAGCGCCCATGGCCTTCAGGGCCAACAGACACAAAGCCACCGAGGTGGCGCCATCGGCGTCGAAGTCACCCACGATGAGGATTTTTTGCTGTTGGATTACCGCATCGGCCAGTCGCATTGCCGCCCTGTCGATGTCGGGTAACTCTTGCGGTGACAATAGCTGGGCCAGGTTGTTTTCTACCTGATCCAGCGCGGTGATGCCCCGGGCGGAAAAAATACGGTCCAGTAACGCATCCTCATGACCAAGGGAGTGCTGGATCGGGCGTTGTTCAATACGCAAGGGCGAACAAACCTGATGAATCAGAAGTCGGGAGCAACGCGAATACGCACGATGTCCGCAGCAACGATGTCCAGCCCCTCAAGACGTTCCAGCGCAGCGATCATCGCCGCTTCAGCGACGTCGTCGGTCAACAACACGATATCCACTGGCTGCTCGACCCCGGCGGCTTCGTGCTGAATCGCCGCGTCAATGCTGATGGAAAATTCAGACAGCGCCTGGGTTACTTGGGCAAAAACACCCGGCCGGTCTACGGTGGGAATGCGCAGGTAATTGGCGCTCACCACCTCAGACATGGGAACGATATTCAGGCTGTTATCGTCACTGTCGGCGTTATCTGCCTCTTGGATGAACAAACCGTTGCTTGAGGTCAACTGTCGAGCCAAGGCCAAGGCGTCAGACAACACAGCCGATGCCGTTGCTTCGCCCCCAGCGCCGGGTCCACTGAATAGGGTTTGCCCTGCCCCATCGCTAACCACTTGCACCGCGTTCATGACGTCATTGACGTTGGCTAACAGCGCATTGGCGGGTACTAGGGCCGGGTGAACCCGAGCCTCTACCCCGGCTGGGGTGTTCTGAATGATGCCCAGGTGTTTGATTTTGTAGCCCAGCTCCTTGGCGAATTGAATGTCTGCCAAGGTAACGTGGCGAATGCCTTCGATGTGCAGCCCAGACAGATCGAATTTGCCGGTAAAGCCTAGACCTAACAAAATCGTCAACTTGTGGGCGGCATCGATGCCGTCGATATCGAAACTGGGATCAGCCTCTGCATAACCCAAAGCCTGAGCTTCCGCCAACACCTCGGCAAAAGGCGTACCCGCGGATTCCATCTTGCCGAAAATATAGTTGCAGGTGCCATTGATGATGCCGAACAAACTTTGCAGCCGGTTGGCGGCAAGGCCTGTAGAAATGCCCTGAATGATCGGAATTGCGCCAGCCACCGCCGCTTCGAAGCGCAGTAGCGACTTACCTGATCCCGCCAGCAGCTCGTCACCGTGCAGTGCCAACACCGCCTTGTTGGCGGTCACCACGGGAATACCCTTAGCCTTGGCTCCACGGATCAGATCCAATGCGGCGCCGTCTCCACCAATCAGCTCTAAGATCAGGTCCAGCTCTGAATCGTTCAGCAGATCATTCAGGTCCGTGCTGAAGCGCGCCCCCATCAGATCAACTTCAGGTCGCTCCCGACGGCTAGCAATCCGCGCCACTCGCAAGGTCACGCCGCTGCGCTGTCGCATCAGCTCACCATTGCGACGAATCAGCTCCAGCACCCCCTGGGCCACTGTGCCAAGGCCGGCTATTCCAATAGTTACTTCGGTCAAGATTCTCTCGCTTTTTTAGGGTTGGATCACAATGCCCAAGCGTTGGGCTAGTTGGGGAGCAGGTATGTAGCCTGGGAACAATTCACCCTCAGCGGTGACGATGGCCGGGGTTCCGCTGACGCCTAGACCCTGGCCCAACGCAAATTGCGCCGCAACAGGATTATCAGGGCACTCACGCTCAGCGATGCGTTGTCCATTTTTTGCCCGAGTTAACGCCGCCCCAGGATCGCTAGCACACCAAACCGAACGCATGGTAGCCGCGGTTTCAGACTGCAGCCCTTCTCTTGGATACGCCAAATACCGCACCTCAATGCCGTGTTTACCGTACTCGGCAATCTCGCTGTGCAGCTTGCGACAGTAACCGCAATCGACATCTGTGAAGACGTTTATCACTGCCTTGGTCTCGCCTTGGGCAGGGAAAACCACCATGTCTGACAAATCAACTTGCGCCATCAGCTCCTTTCGTCGCACTGACCTGCGTTGCTCCGTCAGATTCACCAGGTCATCGCCAATGACAAACATGTCACCGACGATCATATGCTTGCCATCCTGGGAGAGATAAAGCGTGGTGCCGTCAGGCAATGCCACCCCATACAGCCCAGACACTGGGGAGAAATACACTTCTTCAATGGGCAAGTCCGGCCGAACGCTGAGCAACGGTGCAACAATCTGCCGCAACGCGTCCATGCCCGTCGCTTCTTTTACTTCCAGTGGCTGCTCGGCCGCCAAATTTCCCGCTGCCAAGGTTAGGCAACCCAGGACCAACCAAGCTAAGCGCTTTGGCATGGCGGTCAAAAGCCCCAGCGATATGAATGATCCCCACTTTACCGTTGTCGTTGTATGCACTATGAATTGCTCCGCCGCTGTGTCCGCGTCGATGTCTGCTCTCTAGCCTCTTGGATGATGCTGCAGGACAAGATTCTTCAGGCGTTGATTGGCCACATGTGTGTAAATTTGCGTTGTCGATAAGTCGGCATGACCGAGCATCATCTGCACCGCTCTCAGATCGGCGCCATTATCCACAAGATGAGTGGCAAATGCATGGCGCAGGGTGTGCGGAGACACCTTTTGTTGAATACCCGCCATCAATGCATAGCGTTTGATGGCATGCCAGAAGGTCTGACGAGTCATCTCGCGCCCGAGCCGACTGGGAAACAGCACCGCGCCACCCTGGGGCAGCAGCACCGGCCTAGCCTCCACGAGGTAACGCTCAAGCCAATACAGCGCCGTTTCGCCAGTGGGGACCAAACGCTCTTTATCGCCCTTACCGGTGACTCTGATCACACCCTGACGCCGGTTCACGTTAGTCAGCGCCAGTGTGACCAACTCCGTCACCCGCAGCCCGCTGGCGTACAGCACTTCCAGCATGGCTCGATCGCGCAAACCGGTGGGTGTGTCTAGGTCCGGGGCCTCTAGTAACGCTTCCACCTGTTCCGTACTGATGGCACCAGGCAGACTGCGGCCCAACTTGGGATGATCGATTTGCGCGGTGGGATCTACTTCAATGCGTTGCCGCAAAATCCCGTGACGATAGAAACCTTTTAGCGTGCTCAGCCAACGCGCAGTACTGCGCGGACTTAACTGTTGACGCTGACGTTGCTCCAGCACCCGGAGCAAGTCTTCCTGACCCGCGGACAGCAGGGACAGCACCTGATGCTTGGCCAGAATCTGGGCGGTGAAGTTTAGGTCGCGGCGGTAGGCAGCCAGGGTATTTTCCGCCAGGCCTCGCTCCAACCAGAGCACTTCTAGGTAATCGTCGATTTCTTCGGTACTGGGTTTAGATCCATTCGCCATGCTTCAAACATCGCATATTACCGACCAATTTGCCCCTGACTTTTCCGTCAATGTCACTGTGGATCAGCAGGCCACACTGGCCACCCCAAACGCGCCACCCCGAACTCGCCAAGAGGACCCTGCACTTTGACGCGATGGCAATTCCGCACAGTCTGACCCCAAAACGCAAAAGGCCAGCAAAGCTGGCCTTTTGAACCGCCACTCGCTGTGAGCCGCGGGTAACCTGAAGCGGTTGGACTACTTGATCTTTTCTTTGATTCGAGCAGATCGACCAGAACGCTCACGCAAGTAGTACAACTTAGCTTGACGAACGTCACCACGTCGCTTCACTTCGATCGCGTTAATCAACGGGCTGTGCGTTTGAAAGGTTCGCTCTACGCCAACACCGTGAGAGATCTTGCGCACAATAAAGGAGGAATTTAAGCCGCGGCTTTTGATGCCAATCACAACGCCTTCGAAGGCCTGCAAGCGTTCGCGGCTTCCCTCTTTAACACGCACCTGGACGCTAACGGTGTCACCCGGACTAAATTCCGGCACCTCGTTCAATTGACTGTTTTCGATCTCTTCAATGATCTTGTTTCTTCTCACGCTCTTTCTCCACAGTGTGCGCGCCGATTTCGTCTGCGCATGCTGTTAATAGTTCCCGGTCCAAAGTTTCGAACAGTCGACCGGTCAGTAAATCGGGTCTTCGCTCCAGCGTTCTTCTCAGCGACATGGTTCGGCGGTATCGCTTGGTGCGATTATGGTCACCGGTCAGTAGCTCAGGAGGCACGCTATTGGTGCCATCAAATTCAGGGCGCGTATAGTGAGGGTAATCGAGCGTTCCATCAAGGTATGATTCATCAATTACTGACTGATGATTGCCCAAAATACCCGGTATATGCCGAGAAATGGCGTCCATCACCGTCATAGCGGGCAATTCACCCCCACTGAGCACGTAATCGCCCACTGACCACTCAGCATCCACCCACTCTTGCACAAAGCGCTCGTCCAGGCCCTCGTAACGTCCGCAGACTAAAATCAGCCCTGGCGCATCGGCTGCAGACACTGCTGTCTGCTGGCTAAACCTGCGCCCCTGAGGACTCATCAGCACCACCTTTGTATGGGTCGGCGCCGCAGCTTTGGCCGCCGCCAGCGCCTGTTTCAAAGGCTCCACCATCATGACCATGCCTGCGCCGCCACCATAGGGACGATCATCCACAGTGCGATGCTTGTCCTGGGTAAAGTCCCGGGGGTTAAAAAGCTCCAGGGTCAGATGCCCTGCAGCCAGCCCTCGCCCAAATACGCCGTCCTGGGCCACCGCCTGGAACATTTCTGGCAACAGCGTGATTACGCCAAACCACATAGCCATACCTGCTGGATTTGCGAAGCTGCACTCACCACGATCAAGACCAGTCTGCCTGCCAATTCACCACCACCTGTTTGGCCTCAATATCCACTTGCTGCACGTATTCTTGGTTAAAAGGCACCAAGACACTGGCCGGTGTTTTTTTGCTCGGCGTTTTAGGCTCCAAGGCTTCCTCTGCGCCATCTACCCCGTCTTTGTCCCCGGCTTTGTCCCCAGTTTTGTCCGCGGGCTGACTTGGCTTGCTCGTCGCGTCTATCCAGCTCTGGGAAGGCGTGATGCACAACACCGCATGCGCACCGGTTTCCATCAGTTCCTTGACTACCCCTATGTCGAGCCCCTGCACATTGGTGACCAAACAACCCATCAAATCGTGCCATAGGTATTCGTCCTCCTCGGGCACCTGAATGGCATCACGCCGCACGCCAATCAACGCCCCGGTCAGGGCTTGGGCCTCATCCCGGTCCTCTAGACCGTTGATTTGCGCGATATAGGCATCTTTGTGGGGTCGCGCCTGGACACTGGACACCCGAATCCATGGGGCGTCTTTGCCAACCTGCATATACCAAGGCTCATAAGAAAGCAGGTTGTCTGAAGGTTCGGTGAAGGATTGGAGAGCGAGCCATCCTCTGACACCGTAGGGGCGGCCTAACTTGCCGACAACGAGCATCTCGCCGGAGGGCTGAGCTGTGGCAGCGTCCTCTCTGGTCTGCGTATCTGCTTTGGTCATTTCTCTTCCCGCATAGTGCTTGGGTGCTGATGGATTGTGGGGTTTTCCGGGTGTTTTGCCTAATCTGGCGCCCCAACGCTTCCCTTAGGACAGCGACAGGACAACAACGCTATTCACACGCGGCGCAAAAAACCAGGCACAAAAAAACGCGGTCAAGAACCGCGTCTTCTTCGCAACCCCCAACGGGCTGTCGCCTCGGCTGCATCGCCACTGGGACGATACTGGCTACCCGACTGTTGGGCCCGGCATGGCCGGCGCCCTGGGCGCTATTCGCTTAAGCCGCTGCCTGCTTGCGAGCTTGCTTGATCAACTGAGCAACACGCTCTGAAGGCTGAGCGCCAACGCTCATCCAGTAATCCACGCGCTCTAGGTCCAAACGCAGTGCTTCCGCCTGTCCCTTGGCTACTGGATTGTAAAAACCTACGCGTTCTACGAAGCGACCGTCTCGAGACGCGGCGCGATCAGCTACCGTGATGTGATAAAACGGATTTTTCTTGGCGCCATGACGGGCCAGACGAATAGTTACCATAATGCTCTCTGTAGTGTGGCTTGCTAACCAATAAGCCCTAACCAATGAGTCGGGGCCGTTAATTAAACCGTTTATCGCAACGATTTAGATCAATGTCTGTTTTCAGCTCTGCGGGAAGGCGTTCACCAGCCCTGCTTGAAAGGCGCGATATGATATAGCAACGGCTTATCCGTGCAAGTGTCAAAGCCATCGCCAAAATGCGCGCCAAACCCTCCAGCAATCGCCAATCAGCGCCGACGCATACCCGGCGGCAAACTCATCGGCCCGCCAGGGCCTTGCATACCGGGCAAGCCTTGCATGCCACGCATCATGCGTTGCATGCCGCCTTTGCGGCTGACTTTTTTCATCATCTTTTGCATTTGTTTGTGCTGCTTGAGCAATCGATTGACGTCAGCGATTTGGGTGCCGCTGCCGTCCGCAATACGCTTTTTGCGGGAACCATTGATTAAGTCTGGGTAGCGGCGCTCTTTTACTGTCATGGAGTCAATAATGACGCCCATACGCTTGAACTGGGAATCGTTCACCTGGGCTTTGGCAGCCTCAGGTATTTGCCCCATACCCGGCAGCTTGTCCAACATCCCGGCCACGCCGCCCATGTTGTCCATCTGCTGCAGCTGATCGCGAAAATCCTCCAGATCGAACTTCTGTCCTTTCTGCATCTTTTGCGCCAGCCGCTGGGCCTTTTCTTTATCAACTTTGCGCTCGGCTTCTTCGATCAGCGACAGCACATCGCCCATGCCCAAGATTCGCGAGGCCAGTCGATCCGGATAAAACGGCTCTAACCCATCGGTTTTTTCACCGACACCCAGGAACTTAATGGGTTTACCGGTAATCGCGCGGACACTGAGGGCCGCACCGCCACGAGCATCACCGTCGGTTTTCGCGAGCACAACGCCGGTTAACGGCAGGGCGTCGTTGAAGGCCTTGGCAGTATTTGCTGCGTCTTGGCCGGTCATGGCGTCTACCACGAATAAGGTTTCGATGGGCTTAACGGCCTGATGCAAAGCCTGTATTTCAGCCATCATCTCCGCATCTACGGCCAATCGACCGGCGGTGTCCACGATCAACACATCCGCAAGCTGCTTATCCGCTTCTTTGATTGCCCGCTGCACGATATCCAGCGGTTTTTCCTCGGCATCGGAAGGAATAAATCCAGCACCAACCTCCCCCGCGAGGGTTTCGAGCTGAGCGATAGCTGCGGGTCGGTAGACGTCCGCACTGACCACGGCTACCTTTTTCTTTTCCCGTTCCTTCAGCAGACGCGCCAGTTTGGCCACCGTGGTGGTCTTACCGGCACCTTGTAGGCCCGCCATCAGGATTACCGCCGGGGGCTTGGTCGCTAGGTTTAGCGCGTCATTGCTGTCCCCCATCACATGCACGAGCTGGTCGTGCACGATTTTGACGAAAGCTTCCCCAGGATTCAGTGCCGAGCTGACCGCCTGGCCAAGCGCGTTGACGCGCACCTGTTCGATAAAGTCTTTGACCACCGGTAAGGCAACGTCAGCCTCTAACAAGGCCATGCGCACATCTCGCAGCGCGTCGGCAATGTTATCTTCGGTTAAGCGAGCCTTACCCGTTATCTGCCTTAGGCTTTGGGAAAGACGATCCGATAAGCTGTCAAACATGATGAATCTGTGTTGGTTTGAATCGCGCCAGTATAGCGCGAGGCGCTCGGTGAGCGTTAATCCTGCTTGTTAACCCAGCCCGATACGCGCATACAACTGATCTAGAGGCACCGATCTGCCGTCTTCCATGACCTGGCGGCAGTGCTTTCGCTCCAGCTCTCGAGGCTCTAAAACGCCGCAGGAATGCGCAATGATCTCCACCTCCTGCATCAACCTAGAGGCGTATTGGGCGACGCGCTCTGCTTTGTCGGTGACCACTAATCCGCGCTGCAATTTGGGATCATGAGTGGTTATGCCCGTGGGGCAGGTGTTTTTGTTGCATTGCAGCGCCTGAATACAGCCCAGGGCAAACATAAATCCTCGGGCCGAAACCGCCACGTCAGCACCGGTGCTCAATGCCCACGCTACCTGCCCCGGATTGGTCAACTTGCCACTGGCAATGACTTTGATGCGATCCCGCAAGCCATGCCGGGTCAAAATATTGACCACCAAGGGCAGACTTTCTTTCAACGGCAGCCCCATGTAATCAATCAAACTCGCTGGCGCCGCACCGGTACCCCCGTCGGCACTGTCGATGGTAATAAAGTCTGGCGCACTCTCTTGGCCGCGCTCAAGGATCGCTTCGCACAATTCGTCCAGCCAGCCGTAGGCGCCGATGACGGCTTTAAACCCCGTGGGTTTGCCGGTGACCCGGCGTATGCGCGCCACCTGATCGAGTAAATCCGTGGCGCTATTGATGCTGGGGTGCCGGTTCGGACTGATGGAGTCTTGCCCTTGGGGTATGCCTCGGATTCGGGCAATTTCCGCAGTGACCTTGGCGCCGGGCAAAATCCCGCCCTTTCCAGGCTTGGCCCCCTGACTGAGTTTGATTTCGAACATTCTGACCTGTTGGTGGGCGGCAATCTGAGCCAGTTTTTCCTCGTCCAGGGCTCCTTGGGCATCACGCACACCGTAGTTGGCTGTGCCGATCTGATAGACGATATCGGCGCCGCCCTCTAAGTGGGCATCGGAAAGTCCGCCTTCACCGGTATTCATCCACACCCCAGCCTTAGCCGCGCCCTTAGACAACGCCAGCACTGCGGGTCGAGAAATCGCGCCGTAACTCATGCCGGAGATATTGAAGAACGAGGTGGTGGCATAGGGATTGGGGGTCTGTTCGCCGATCACCAGAGGGCGAGGCGCGTGGGCATCCTGATCCAATACCGGGTAAGCGCAATTCACGAACAAAATGCTGCCTGTTGGCCGCAAGTCCCGAGTGGAACCAAACGCCACCGTGGTGTTCTCGCCCTTGGCTGCTCGATAGACCCAGCTTCGCTCTGCCCGATTAAATGGCAGCTCTTCACGGTCCATGGCAAAAAAATACTGGCGAAAAAACTCACCCAGCCCCTCAAACAGATAACGAAAGCGGGCTAAGACCGGGAAGTTACGGCGCAGGGAGTGATGGGTTTGTCGACGGTCGATGACGTAGAGCACTAACACCGTCAACAGCCCCACGCCCATCGACACCACAATCAGCGCGCTGAGAAATACGATGCTATCTAATGCCAGTTCCATGACTGTCTCCACAGCAGTTTGCGTTCGCTCACAGTGTACGCTTCCTTGACCCATGGGAGCATGCCGTTAATCGCGAAATCTCCCGGCAAGGCTGCCACCGGTGGGTACACCTAGGAGCGTCAGCGCCAACCGCACCGGGGCGCCAGGACAGCGAGGGACCTGCCAACGGTCGTACTTCACCAGACCGTCACAATGTGCCAGACTGACGCCACTTCTGACACTGCAGGCACCTAACCGATACACGCTGACCCATCATCTCAGGGCAAGACGTGCAGGTACCCATGAACAACTTCGACTTTTTGGCCTTTGGCCTCGCGCTGGTCTGCTATACAGCCGCGTTCATTCAGCTGTGGCGGCATCAATCCCGACGGACTCAGGATGCTTTGGCTGCCAACAGCAATGGCAATGGCAATGGCAATGGCAATGATCCGCGCACATCCAACACGGCCTTGGTTATCGCTCTGATTGGCTTAATCGGTCACGGTCTGCTCACCCAACAGGCGCTGATCCAATCTCAACCTGCCGCCACCCTAACACTCAGCGTGTTAGGGGTTAGCAATTTGGTGGCCACAGTCATGCTGTTGGTAGTCATCATTGGTGCTCTCAAAGTCAAAGCCGACAGTATGTTGCTGCTGGTGCTGCCCTTGGCTGTCATCAATTTGCTGGCTTTGACGGTAGTTCCACCCGGGCAAACTCAACCCATTACCCTAGACAGCAGCCAGATCACCCATATTTTGCTTTCCATCAGCGCCTATACCGCGCTGATGACCGCGGCGCTGCAGTCCATTCTTATCGCGATTCAAGAGCGCCGACTGCGTTCACTGCAAGCTGGCTTGATCGGACTGCTTCCGCCCATGGAAACCATGGAAGCGCTTTTTATCTCGATCTTGTGGCTGGGCTTGGGCCTACTAACGCTGTCGATTGTCACCGGCATGCTGTTCCTGCAAAACATGTTTGCTCAGCACCTGGTTCACCATACGGTACTGACAACCCTATCCTGGCTGGTTTACGCCGGATTTCTCGCTGGCCACCACTTATTCGGCTGGCGGGGGGTAATCGGTGTGCGCTGGAACTTGGCCGCTTTTGCCCTGCTGTTACTCGGATATTTGGGCAGTAAATTTGTTATTGAATATCTTTTGTAAACACGCCCAATTGAGGTCAGTAAAGGCCCTTACCGTCGGCCCATGGTCGATACAGCCATTTCTTTTCAAACCAACGTTATTTACCGCAACCACTGCCAACCAAAACTCATGGACATAAGTAATTTTCCTACCAGCTATCTGCTGATGACCATCGGACTGATGATTTTGTTGTCCGCTTATTTCTCGGGCACCGAAACCGCCATGATGGCCTTGAACCGCTACCGTCTGCGGCACTTGGTTAAACGCGGCAATCGCGGGGCTAAAAAAGCCGATGCCATGCTGCAACGCCAAGACCGTCTGCTAGGCGTGATTTTGGTGGGTAACAATTTAGTGAACTTTTCTGCCGCCACCGTGGCCACCGTCATCGGCTTTCAATTGATGGGGGACACTGGCGTACTGCTGGCGCCTTGGATACTCACCGCCGTGTTCTTAGTCTTTGCTGAGGTGGCGCCCAAGACCTTAGCCGCTGAGCGACCCGAAAATTGGGCCCTGCGTGCAGTCTTCGTGCTGCATCCGCTGCAAAAGCTGCTGATGCCGGCGGTCGCCATGGTGAACTTAATCAGTAACGCGCTGGTGCGGCCGTTTTTGCCCCGACACAAGGAAGATGAGAATCAGCTCAGCACCGATGAACTGAAGACCGTGGTGGTGGAAGGGGCGAATTCCGTGGGCGAACGCCAGAGCATGTTGACCCGCATTCTTGATCTGGAGTCCGTCACCGTAGACGACATCATGGTGCCCAAGGCTGAGATTGCTGCCATCAACATCGACGACGATCTGGCGGTCATCATGAACATCGCTGCTTCCAGCCAACACACCCTGCTGCCGGTTTACAAAGACAGCTTCGACAACGTGCTGGGCATTTTACACCTGCGCCGCATGGCCCGATTGGTCTCTATAGAGGAATTCACCAAGGCGGATTTGCTGCAGCTCACTCGGGAACCCTACTACGTGCCGGAAGCCACGCCCCTACATACGCAACTGCTGAACTTTCAAAAGGAACGTCAACGCTTGGCGCTGGTGGTGGATGAGTATGGCGATATCCAGGGCATCGTTACCCTAGAAGATATTTTGGAAGAGATCGTTGGAGAATTTACCAGCGACTACGCCGCCAACCTGCCTGAGATTTCCGCCCAAGAGGACGGTAGCTACGTCATTGATGGCATGGCGGTGTTGCGGGATATCAACAGGGCACTGCACTGGAACCTGCCTACCGAAGGCCCCAAGACCCTCAGCGGCTTAGTGCTGGAGCGCCTTGAAACCATTCCCGAAACCAACGTTTGTCTGCGCATTGACGACTATCAAATCGAAACACTGCAGATCAAAGACAACATCGTCAAAACCATCAGCGTGCGCCAACAGTCCTCCACCCCAGCTGACCATGAAGAATCGGACTCATCCCCAGGAGACGAAAGTCCCTCCTCTGAGGAACAGGCCGGCAGCTAGGATTGTCCCCAGCGCCGGTTCATGGCAGAGATGATCGCGTTCAGTGCGGTGGTCGTGGTGTTACGACTGATGCCTAAACCGTAGCAGCGCTGACCTTCCTCTTTGTCCTCAATAGACACGATGCAGATGGCTTGCGCGTCGCTTCCCGCGCCAATAGCCACCTCCTGATAACTCAGAATGGTGACCGGCTCATTGAGGGTTTCAACCAATGCGGTGACAAAGGCTTCAATGGGCCCTGACCCTTCGCCGTCCACGGTCAGCACGTTGTCGGATACCGCCACTCTGGCAACGCAGCGTTGATCTTGCTCACGCCCTGGCAACAAGTCGTAGTCCACCAAGCGGTAGGGCTCACTATCCACCATGTAGGTATCCAGCAAGCACTGATAAATCTCGTCGGTCTTCACCTCTCGATCCAAGGTTTCCGTGAGCTTTTGCACATGGCCACTGAATTCAACCAGCAAATCTCGGGGCAAGGACAGACCATAGTGCTCTTCCAGCATGAACCCCACACCGCCTTTACCAGACTGACTGTTCACCCGGATGGTTTCTTTATAGGAGCTGCCAACATCAGCCGGATCAATGGGCAAATACGGCACTTCCCAGCGACTGCGATCGACTTGGGACATGCCTTTCTTGATCGCGTCCTGATGGGAACCCGAAAATGCGGTGAACACCAACTCCCCGGCATAGGGATGGCGTTCAGGCACAGCGAGTTTATTAACCGATTCCGCCACTTCTCGAATCTTTGGCATTTGCCGAAAATCCAGAGTCGGATCCACGCCTTGGCTGAACAAGTTCATTGCCATGGTGATGACGTCGCAATTACCGGTGCGCTCGCCGTTACCAAAAAGTGTGCCCTCCACGCGCTGGGCGCCAGCCATCAGCCCCAGTTCTGTGGCTGCGACCCCGGTGCCACGGTCATTGTGGGTATGCAAACTGATCACTGCGCTGTCCCGGCGCGGGAAGTTACGACAAAACCACTCGATCTGGTCCGCGTAAATATTCGGCGTCGACATTTCCACCGTGCTGGGCAAATTGATAATCATGGGGTTTTCTGGCGTAGCCCCCCAAGTATCAGCCACCGCGGTACAAATTTCGGACGCAAAATCCAGCTCGGTGCCGGTAAAGCTCTCCGGGGAGTACTCAAAGGTGACGTTGGAATCAAAATCCTTCAGGCCCTCGCGCACAATGGCGGTGCCCTCCACTGCCAGATCGATGATGCCTTGACGATCCATGCCGAAAACCACACGACGCTGTAGCTCGGAGGTCGAGTTGTATAAGTGGAAGATGACATTCGGCGCACCCTCCAGAGCTTCAACCGAACGTTCAATGAGTTCCTTACGAGCCTGACAGAGAATTTGAATGTGCACATCGTCAGGAATGCGATCTTCGTCGATGATCCGCCGAATAAAGTCAAAATCCGGCTGGGAAGCCGCAGGGAAACCCACTTCAATTTCGGCGAAACCAATTTCCAGCAGCAGATCCCAAAGACGCATTTTTTCGTCCACGCTCATGGGGTCGATCAGCGCCTGATTACCGTCGCGCAGATCCACACTGCACCATCGAGGGGCTTGGGTCAGCACTTTGTTGGGCCACTGGCGATCAGGCAGATCAATGGCCTTGAAGGGCTGGTATTTGTCGAAAGGCATCGCCGCCTTGGCGCGCCCGCTGGTGGGTTGACTGGTCATAGTGTTAACTCTTTTGTCTCACAAATCTGGCTGCTGCCCCGAGGGGCGCGACAGCCGCTATAGTAACGAACCTGGAAGAAGATGTCGGATTTCCCTGCCACCCAAACGCCAATAAATCCGCCCCCTGAAGGGTGTCTATTTGGATTCTGTTCGATTCTGGGTGGGCAAAAGCCCTAGGGTATTAGTGAATGTGCCGGGAACCCGGCAGCAGCAGCGATAGAGATAGCAAACATAGCAACGTCGCAGCGCCCGCAAGCTGGGCCTGATTAAAAATGGTGGACGCTGTGGTGGTTGAAAAACGCATGGCGGAACTATACGGCCGCCTCAAGGATTTGCAACGCCAAATTGGCGACCAGCCCACACTGTGGGTTACAGGACGATATTGACCGAAGCCGCCCCAGCCATAGCCACAGCTCTTGCCTGATCGATGTCGTCGCCCAGAGCCAGAGCAACGCCTACTCGACGCTCCCCTGCCACTTCTGGTTTACCAAACAAGCGGATTTGCGTGTCCGGCACCGCTAATGCTTGCTCCAAGCCGCCAAAGCTCAAGGCCGTTGAGTGGCCCTTCGCCAGAATCACCGCTGAGGCCGCAGGACCATGCTGCCGAATGTTCGGTATGGGCAAACCAAGGATCGCTCGGGCATGCAGCGCGAACTCGCTCAGATCCTGACTGATCAACGTCACCATGCCGGTGTCGTGAGGCCGCGGGCTCACCTCAGAGAAATACACCACATCGCCTTTGATAAAAAACTCGACGCCAAACAGGCCCCAGCCACCCAGGGCCGTGGTGACCTGGGCTGCAATGGCCTGGCACTGCTCCAGCGCACTTGGCGACATGGGCTGGGGTTGCCAAGATTCCTGATAATCTCCGCCTTCCTGGCGGTGCCCAATGGGTGCGCAAAAGCCAATGCCGTTTCGATGCTGCACCGTCAGCAGCGTAATTTCATAGTCGAAATCCACAAACCCTTCGACGATAACCGCGCCGCTGGCACCCCTAGCACCCTCCTGGGCATAGCGCCAAGCGGTTTGAATGTCCGCACCCGACCGGACCAAGGATTGTCCTTTGCCTGAGCTGGACATCACCGGTTTGACCACACACGGCAGGCCAATGTTGGCTACCGCCTGACGATAATCGGCTTCGTTGTCGGCAAACTCGTAGGGTGATGTGCGCACCCCCAGTTCTTCGGCGGCCAGACGACGAATCCCTTCCCGATCCATGGTCAGGCGTGCTGCTGAAGCGGTTGGAATCACGCGCAGCCCTTGCTGCTCCATTTCGACCAGAGTAGCCGTGGCGATGGCTTCGATTTCTGGTACCACCATATCCGGTGATTCCAGCTCGATAACGGATCGCAAGGCCTCACCATCCAGCATATCGATGACGTGACTGCGGTGCGCGACCTGCATGGCCGGCGCGTTGGCATAACGATCTACGGCAATCACTTCCACGCCCAAGCGCTGTAGCTCTATCACCACTTCTTTGCCCAGCTCACCGCTGCCCAGCATCATGACCTTAGTGGCACTGGGCGTTAGCGCCGTACCCAATTGTGTTGGCGTGGAATTCTTCATGTCGTTCTCTTTCACTGCAGGATACGGGGTGCGCTACTGGGCTAGACAGCTTGGGCTGCGTCTTGAGCTTTTACTCCGGCCTTAAATCGGCGAGCGTTTTCAACATAGTGTGCTGCGCCAAGGCGAATGCCCGCCGCTTGTTCGTCCGTCAGCGTTTTTACCACTTTGCCCGGTGAACCCATCACCATGGAGTTGTCGGGAATGACCTTGCCTTCTGTGATCAACGCGTTGGCACCGATGATGCAGTTTTTGCCAATCTTGGCGCCATTTAAGACCACCGCATTAATACCGATCAGCGAGCCTTCACCGATATCACAGCCATGCAGCATGACCTTATGACCAATCGTGACGTGAGGCCCAATGGTCAGCGGAAAGCCCGGGTCGGTATGCAGCACGGAGCCATCTTGAACGTTGGATCCTTCACCAATGGTGATCAGGTCGTTATCACCACGAATCACCGCGTTGTACCAAACGCTGGCATTTTGTTTGAGCAGTACGTTACCCACCACCACCGCCGAATCAGCGACCCAATATTCTCCTTCGGCTTTGACGGCTGTACCGTCCAACTCATACAACATGCTCTTCCCCTTGTGTGTTCTTGCTTTACGGCGACGGCAGTCACCCGCGTTTACGCGGCTGCCAGGAGGTCGCTGACGGCCTCATGGTAATCAAGGCAATCGAAGAGCACTAGAGCTGCGGCATGATCCGGCACCCAGCGGGCGTCACATTTAGGTATACTGGGCGGATGAATTTTTGCAGTGCCTGCGGCGCATCCGTAGATTACAAAGTCCCGGAAGACGATACCCGGGAGCGAGCGGTGTGCAGCGACTGCGACACCATCCACTACCAAAACCCTAAAGTCATCGCTGGCACTCTGCCCATTTGGGGCGACCAAATCCTGTTGTGCAAACGCGCCATCGAACCCCGACGCGGCTACTGGACGCTGCCAGCGGGATTTCTGGAAAACGGCGAGACCGCCGAAAGCGGCGCAGCACGAGAAACCATGGAGGAAGCCAACGCCGAAGTGGAAGAGCCCAATCTCTACACCGTGTTCAGCCTGCCTCACATCTCACAGATTTATATGTTCTTCAAAGCCCAGCTGATTGGACCCACCTACAGCAGCGGCTCTGAATCCCTAGAAGTGGCGCTGTTTTCAGAGCAAGACATTCCCTGGGATGAGCTGGCCTTTCCGGTCATCAATCAAACCCTGAAACACTACTTTGCAGACCGCGCCCAGCAGCACTTCCCGGTGCATTACGAAAACTTGGAGTTTCGTCGCCGCAGCTAAGCGGGATTAAAAGCCGCTTCGCGCATTACGGAACAAACGCAACCAAGGGCCGTCTTCCTGCCACTGCGCATCCCGCCAAACGTTTTGAATGCTGCGATAGACCCGTTCCGGATGGGGCATCATTGCCAGTACACGCCCTTGGGCTGCAGTAAGACCCGCAAGGCCATCCGGTGCGCCATTAGGATTGTCTGGATACAGGGTTGCGGTTTGATGGTTTGCATCTACGTACCGTAGGGCGGTCTGGCCACGAGCCGCCAGCTCACTGGCATTGCCACCGGGAAATTCTGGTCGGCCCTCACCATGGGCTACCGCCACAGGCATCACGCTGCCCACCATCCCGGACAACCAAGGGCTGTCGTTGGCGGCAATTTCTACCAGCACCGTGCGACCTTCGAACTGCTCGCTGCGATTGCGCACAAACCTCGGCCAACTGTCTGCCTCAGGGATCAAGCTGTGCAATTGGGAGAGCATTTGGCAACCATTGCAAATACCCAAGGACAGTGTGTCGCCGGCAAAAAACGCTTCGAACTGATCGCGCAAATAAGGGTTGAGCAAAATACTCTTAGCCCAGCCCCCGCCAGCCCCCAACACATCGCCGTAGGAAAAGCCGCCACACGCCACTAGGGCCTGAAACTCCGACAGCTGACGCGCACCAGAGGTCAGGTCGGACATATGCACATCCACACAGTCAAAACCAGCGGCGCTAAAAGCCGCAGCCATTTCTACCTGCCCATTGACCCCCTGCTCGCGCAAGATCGCGATGCTCGGGTTTCGAGAGCCAATGACCGCAGGAATCTCCGCGGGATCAAAGGTCAGCCGAACGTTAAGCCCAGGATTTTGCTGTCGTGTCGCGGTTAGGCCCGCAAATTCCTCGTCCGCACAGGCCGCGGAATCCCGCCGACGCTGCATCAGGTAACTGGTGCGAGCCCACTGTTGCTGCAGCTCGGCTCGGCTCGCCGCAAACAGCTCGTTGCCCTGTTGATGAATCACGACCTGCTCATCCGAACGCAGCCTTGCGACCACCTGACAGCCACCAGGCGCCTGCTCCATCAGCTCGTTCAGATCCGCGCTGGCAATTTGCAGCACAAAACCGATTTCTTCATTAAACAGCGCGGCCAGCGCGTCATCGTGGTCAGCCAGGCTAATGTCTAAGCCCAATCTTCCGGCGAAGGCCATTTCCAGCAGCGTTACCAACAGACCGCCATCCGAGCGGTCATGCATGGCCAGAATCCGCCCTTGGCGCTTCCACTCTAAAACAAGATCCAGCAGCGACTTAAAGGCACTAGCGTCCTCAACATCCGGAGCCTCATTACCCAGTTGGCGGTGTACCTGGGCTAAGACGCTACCGCCTAAGCGCTGGCCGCCTAAATCCAACAACACCAGCACGGTATCGTCTCGTTCCTGAAGCTCGGGCGTCACCGTTAGCCGAGTATCCTTGACCGGCGCAAAACTGGAGCAGATCAGCGTCACCGGCGACACCACGGCTTGGGTTTTGTCCGCTTTTTGCCAGCGAGCCTGCATGGACAATGAGTCTTTACCCACCGGTATGGCGATGCCAAGAGCCGGACAAAATTCCTTTCCTACCGCGGTGACCGCATCAAAAAGCGCCTGTTCTTCGGCGTTGCTACCGGCAGCGGCCATCCAGTTCGCCGACAAAACCACGCGACTCAGGGATTCAATATCCGCACTGACCAAATTCGTCAGGGACTCTGCCACCGCCATACGAGCCGCGGCCTGAGGGTGAATCAGCGCCAGGGGACTGCGCTCACCCATGGCAAAGGCCTCCCCTGCATAGGTGCGATAACCGGACAACGTCACCGCCGCATCCGCCACCGGAACCTGCCAGGGGCCAATCATGGGTTGAGTCGCCACCAAGCCAGTAATACTGCGATCGCCAATGGTGATCAAAAATTGCTTGCTGGCCACAGCGGGGAATTGCAGCACACGCTCAATGGCCTCGCCCAGCGTCATTTCATCCGTGTTCAAGGCAGGTAATTGAATCTCTTGTCGCTGAAACTGTCGGGTCATCTTGGGCGGCTTACCGAGCAGGATCTCAAGAGGCAAGTCCACTGGCGCATCACCAAAGTGCTGATCTTGCACCAGCAACTGATCACCAGACTGGGAATAACCCACCACGGCATAGGGACAACGCTCCCGGACACAGATCGCTTCAAAGTCAGCCAGCTGGTCCGCCTGTATACCTAGCACATAGCGTTCCTGGGCTTCGTTACACCAAATCTCCAACGGGCTCATGCCGGTGTCGGCACTCAAGATATTGCGCAACTGAATCTCACCGCCGGTGTTGGCGTCGTGAATCAGCTCAGGCAGCGCATTGGACAATCCGCCAGCACCCACATCGTGGATCAACAGAATGGGATTGCTCTCACCTTGGGCACAGCAGCGGTCGATGACTTCTTGGCATCGACGCTCCATCTCTGGATTACCGCGCTGCACAGAAGCGAAGTCCAAATCTGACGAGCTGCTACCGGACGCCATGCTGGAGGCGGCACCGCCACCAAGACCAATCAACATGGCCGGTCCACCCAGTACTACCAAGGCCGTGCCTTGAGGGAAACCCTTGGCCAGCACATGCTCTTCACGCACGCTGCCCACGCCACCGGCAATCATCACTGGCTTGTGATAACCGCGCACAACGTCAGGGCTTTCCTGGTATTCAAAGGTGCGGAAGTAACCGTTGATTCCCGGTCGGCCAAATTCGTTATTGAAGCTGGCAGCGCCAATGGGCCCATCCAGCATGATGTCTAGAGCCGATACCATATGATCTGGCTTGCCGGTGTCCAGTTCCCAAGGCTGAGGAAGCTCGGGCAGATTCAGGTGAGACGTCGTAAAGCCTGTAAGCCCGGCCTTAGGTTTGGAACCACGACCTACGGCCCCTTCATCACGAATTTCGCCTCCAGCTCCGGTGGCTGCGCCAGCAAAGGGCGCAATCGCCGTGGGGTGATTGTGGGTTTCCACCTTCATCAAAATATGGGCTGGTTCCGCTGCAAACACGTATTGCTGTGACTGGCCATCAACCCACAGGCGATCGATTTGAGGACCCTCGATCACCGCAGCGTTGTCGCTGTAGGCGCTCAATATGCCCTCGCCGTTAATATGCCGGTGGGTGTGGCGAATCATGCCAAACAGCGACTCGCGCTGAGGTTCTTGATCGATAATCCAATCCGCGTTGAAGATCTTGTGCCGACAATGCTCAGAATTGGCCTGGGCAAACATCATCAGTTCCACATCCGTTGGGTCACGGTGCAAGCCTTGATAGGCGTTGAGCAAATAGTCGAACTCATCCTCGGACAGGGCCAGGCCCAGCCGGTTATTCGCCTCCAACAACGCGCTGCGGCCTGCTGCCAACAGCGGGATATGCTCCACTGGCTTGGGCGATGCTTGAGCAAACCAGTCCGCAAAGGATTCCTGATGCCAACACTGCTCGGTCATACGATCGTGGAGCGCTTGGGTATCCACTTGAGAGCTGTCCTGATCCATGCCGATGTACCAGCGCACGCCCCGCTCCACCCTGCGCACACAATCCAATCCGCAGCGGCTAAAAATATCTGTGGCTTTGCTAGACCAAGGGGAAATCGTGCCGCTGCGAGGCAGCACGGTGATCAACGGTTGTCCCTGTCTGATGGGCAGGTCTTGGGTGGGTCCATAACTCAGCAGTTGATCCATAACTTGGCGCTGCTCAGCAGAGGGGTCTGCATCCAGATCTACCAGATGCACGAACTCGGCAAACACAATCTCGGGCACTGCGGCTTGGACTTTGGCCAGGGCAAAAGTCGAAAGCGCTGGGGGACCATCAAGAAGTAAGGGAGACAAAGCGGGTGAGGTTGGCAATGCGCTAGCCTATCCTGAGTGAGAAGAACCTATGATAAACCAGTACGCTGCAGGAATCAGTGTCCAGAACCGTTGATCCAGCCTTTAGCGGCGATTGGCGAAGAACGCAGTCATGTGCTGGGCACAGGTTTCCTCTAGGACGCCTTCCACCACATCGATCTGATGGTTAGCCGGATGATGTTCTAGCACCGGGTTACTGGCCAGGGCGCCTGCCTTGCCCTCTCGAGCGCCGAAAACCACCCGGCCCACACGCGCGTGTATCAAGGCCCCAACACACATCAGGCAAGGCTCGATGGTGACGTAAAGCACCGTGCCGGGCAGACGATAATTCTGCGCGCTCAATGCCGCCGCCCGCAACGCAACCACCTCGGCATGAGCGCTGGGATCGTGGGCCGACACCGGCGTGTTAGCGCCCTCCCCCAATACAACGTTATCCCGAACCAAGACTGCCCCAACCGGCACTTCTCCAGCTTGGGCTGCCGCCTCTGCCAGCTCTAAGGCCCTGTGCATGTGGTTCACATCTGCTCCGACGGTCTGACCCGAGATTCGATAATGCCGCCTGCAGCCTTGGGTTAGGTTGCCCCAGGCACTGGTGCCGGTGCGCACTTGGTGTGCGGCAAAAGCCTGGTCGTCCACAAAAGCTTCGCTCACCAGCAAACACAGAGGGTCATGGGCTGACGGCGTCACCGCAAAATGCGTGCAGCCGGGTTCCTCACGGGTTAGTTCAATGTGTCGCGTCAAAGCCCGCTGCACGGCCTGCTGTTGCTGCTTGGGCACCCAAAGCCTGCCTTCTAACGTCACCATGTCTGGGTCCCGTTGCAATACTGAAGTGGCATACAGTCTAACCGCCTGGGGTAGCGACACAACGACGCTGACCTTTTCGGTTTGCCCGAACCTCGCTTCATGCGATGCTGTCACATCAATTCACACAACGGAGAGAGATATGAGCGACGAACCCGCAATCCTTGTTGAGCGTCGAGGGCGCGTCATGGTCATCACCCTGAACAGACCCGAAGCCATGAACGCGATCAACGGCGAATTGTCCAACGGCCTGTGGACCGCGATCCAAGAGCTGGACGCCGACCCTTCCCTGGCGGCTGGCGTAATCACCGGTGCTGGCCGCGCCTTCTGCGCGGGCATGGACCTAAAAGCCTTCGCCAGAGGCGAGGACATTGGACCACTGAACAAATTTGTGCGCTCCGGCGCTAAGAAACCTTTAATTGCAGCGGTAAACGGATTCGCCTTAGCAGGCGGCTGCGAGATCATGCTGACCTGCGACCTGATTGTGGCGGCCAAGGGCGCCAAAATTGGTATTCGTGAAGTCAAAGTGGGGCTGTTTGCTGCCGCTGGTGGCGTCTTCCGTCTGCCCGCCAGAGTGGGTTATGCCAAAGCCATGGAGATGGCTCTGACCGGTGAACCCATTACCGCAGAAGAGGCGCTAGCTGCCGGACTACTGAGTTCCTTGACCGAACCCGGCGAAGCCTTGGACGCCGCCATTGCACTGGCAGAGAGCATTGCAGAAAACGCACCTTTGGCGGTGAACGCTTCCAAAGAATTGGTTAGGGCCGCCGCTATGGGCATTGAAGAGGATAAGCTGTGGGAGATGCAAATCCCTCTGCAAAAATCCGTGTTCAGCTCTAACGACGCCAAAGAGGGCCCTGTGGCCTTTGCCGAGAAGCGTGCCCCCAACTGGACCGGCACCTAGGGTTTAGCCGCTTCAACCCGCGTCCTTGCGGGCGCAAACAAAGGAAGGGCTTACGCCCTTTTTTTGTGCCTGTGTAAACCGTTTTATCTGCCGCGTGTGGCCTTGAGTGCCTAGCTTTTAGCCAACACAGGGCTAAACCCCGCTCTGCATGCCGTGAACGGACTTTTCTGCAGGCACAAAAAAAGCCACCCGAAGGTGGCTTTTCTCGATCAACCGCTCTCGACTAGTAGCCGAAGTTGTAACGGATTGATGCACCGACAATTCGCGGCTCGGTCAGGAAGTAGTTCCTGTAGAAACCGGAAGTATCAGAGGTCAGGTAATGACCGGTGATGTTGTCTTCGTCTGCCAGGTTGCGAGCCCAGAGGCGTGCGCCCCAGCTGCCATCTGACGATTCGAAGATCATGGACAAGTTGATCTGGTCCCAAGCATCGATCACGTCGCCTGCTGTGTTGAACTCACGAGCGTACATATCGTCCTGCCAGTAGTAGTCCAAACGAACAATCAGGTTACCGTCAAATACGGGCGAAGGCATGGTGTATGCCGCACCGATCTTGATGGTGTGCTCTGGAGAGTTAGGCAAGCTGTTGCCGCCTAGGTCTTGAGCAATACCGTTAGAACTTTCAATACCAAAGGCAGTGGCGCTAGCCCGGTTCAAGTAAGCTGGCAGGCCATTTGCTCGGACAGTGCCGGGTAGCGGTGGCGCAGCCTGCAAACCAGAATCAGGATCGATCACTGTGGTCGTCAGCAACGGAACCGCTGCAGTGAACTGTGCGGTGTTTACCACATAGTTAACACCCGCCGTCGCTCCAGGTACCCACTCGTTTACCGTCGTCCACTCAGGCAGACCAGCGGTTCGATTGGTTGGGTCAACGGACTCGCTGCCATTGGCAACTTCGGTATCCAGGAAGGAGTAAGCACCGTCAAAAGAAACGCCCGGTAGCGCTTCTGGATACCACTCGAACTCGACTTCCGCACCCCACATGTCCGCATCAATGTTGTCATTGATGGAGCTGTTGTTGGCGATACGGGTGATCTGCAGACCTTCGTAATCGTAAACGAACACTGAGCCGTTCAGCTTCATGGTGCCGTCTAGCAAGGTATTCTTGCTACCGATTTCGATGGAAGTGATTTCTTCTTGGTCAAAGTCGAACTTGATGTCGCCTTGGAACGCAGAACTGACCGGTGGGTTAAATCCACCTGGCTTGTAGCCGACGCTGTAAAAAGCGTACAGCAGATTGTCATCGGTTAACTGATAGTCAACACCCAGACGACCTGTGGTTTCTTCCCAAGTGAAGCTCTGCGGGCTGCCGGTCAACTTTCGTCGTTCACCAGGCTGCGGTACGAGCGGAATCATATCCGCTGCGGCAATACGTTCTGGGCTTTGCGCAGGCGTTCCATACGCAGCAATAAACGCATCCGTGGCACCGTACAATTCAACCAGATCGGGGTCGGCCATAGCATCCGCGCCTCGAACGAAGTCCACCTCTCGAGTAAATCCAGAGCTCGGAACATATTGCACACGGTAGCTTGCATCTAGGAAGGCGTTAGCGTCTGCAACAAACTTGTTATCTTTGTTGCGACGCAAACCAAAGGTGATCTTCGTCTTCTCGTTCAGGTCGTAGTACACCTCAGCAAAGTAGGCGTGACCGTCGGTCTTCAGACCTTCGTTGTTACCTGCTCGAGTAGAGTTGAAGGATCCCGGATAAGCTCCAGACACGGTACCCAAAAGGTCAAGGGTATTCGCGAATACGTAGTAGTCGCCTGAGCCAGCAGAGTCGTATGCGCTGGCACCAACCAAGAAGTTAACAGGTCCGTCCAGATCACTGGCAACTCGCGCTTCTACCGTCCAATACTCACTGGTGGAGCTAGACTGGTCATAGGAGAATACTCGTCCTTGATCCACGTCAGCGATACATCCGCCAGGAACACCGTGGGTACCATCGTTGTAGTTACACGGACCATCACCCCAGTCGTCACCCGCACGTCCAGCTGGAGCCGTGGTGGGGTAGCTCGTCAAACCAAACAAACCAATGATGCTAGCCGGGTTGTCAGTTGCTGTTCTCAGAACAGGACCTACGTCCATGTTGTAGTCTTGCTGAAGCAGGCTGTCCGTCTCTTGATAGGCACCAAGCAAGCTGAATTGATAGTCCTGGAAGCGGTAGTCAATTCCCATAGACCAAACTTCTTCTTCAGACTGGTAAATTGGCTCGAAGTCCGTGTGCATGGTACGGAATCCTAACTGCGGACGCGCGTACTCATATTCGGTTAACGTTCCAGGTAAGCCATTACCTTTGTCACCAAAGTATTGGGCGCCAAAGTAGCCACCAAAGATACCACCAGTGGTTGAACCCAGGTGTGGGCCATCAAAGCCAAACTCACCAGGCTTACAGCCCTGCAGTGGCACGTCGTTGGTGACACAGATTTGGTTGGTAATACGAGCACGGTCATCGTCTTCGCTGAACTTGCTGTACTGTATCCAAGCTTCGCCGTTATCGGAGAACGCCCAGGACGCCGTGATTCGGCCCGTCCAAAGATTACGGCCGTCGATATCGTCGTTAATGCCCCGGAGTGTTTCTCCAGCGGCATTTTCTTGGCCGTATGCCAGGTTGGTGATGTAACCATCGCGGTCCAACTGCATACCAGCAGCACGCACTGCAATGGTATCGGTGATTGGCACGTTCAACATGGCCTTGTAACGACGGTTGTTGTAGCTGCCGATTTCGGCATCAACAAAACCTTTGACGCCGTCCACTTCAGGCATGTTGGTAACCACGTTAATGGCGCCACCGGTAGCGTTACGTCCGTAAAGCGTACCTTGAGGTCCACGCAGAACTTCCACTCGAGAAACGTCGAAAAACTCTACCGCCGCCAAGTTGGTTCCTAACGGAATATCGTTAATGTGGGTAGACACACCGTTTTCGCCGGATGCTGCAATCACCAAGCGACCGATGCCGCGGATGCTGAAGCTGCTACCACCGAAGTTGGTTGCCGTGAACGTCACGTTCGGCGCGTTCATTTGGAGGTCTGTTGCTCCAAGGATCTGACGATCTTCGAGCATGTCGCCGCTAAGAGCGGTTACAGCAATTGGCACGTCTTGGATACTTTCACTAGCACGCTGAGCGGTAACGATGACTTCCTCGATCTGACGACCTTGGTCCTCGGCTACTGCCTGGGTGGTGAAAGCAGCGCAAAACAATACCGCTAACGTTTTGAGCGAGCTCAAAACACGATTGAGTTGCAAACTCTGCATAGAAATCCCCTCACAGATTTGTGGTTTTCGCTTGTTACATCCGCCTACTGGAAATCCAGTACCAAGAGGCCCTCTCCTGAGCACCCTTTAACGGATATACCCCGGAGCTTGGCACTGCATATGTATACCGTCAACCAAAAGTTACTATTTGTTAACAATTGTTTCGAGCCGGATTTGGCGGTATTCGGAGCAAGGAAAATGCATCTCCAGCAACGTCTGGCTGCACTGAACAAAACGCGATTCTCGGCTCGGGCGTAGCGCTTAATTCACGCTCTGGCGGGAGGATGGAAGGCTGGGAGACCGGAAGGCAGAAAGAACGCAAAACAGAAAGCCAAGACTACAAACAAAAAGGACGGAGAATTCAGACCCGAGGGAGCGGCTGTATATCTCCCCACATATGGGCTGCCATAGGCCTCTGGGGGCGCGTTACGCGGCCAGTCTCAGCCCAAAACCTGGCTCAGTCGTGTTCCAAACCGTTGACCAAACCGATCATCGCTTCAGAGGGCATAGGCAGCCCGTCCAGACACTCAACATTCACCGCGATCTGACTGGGATCTCTGCGGCGGCGGTGATGGGTATAGACCCCACATGTGGAGCAAAAATAGTGTTCGGCAATGCCTTTGTTCCACTGATACAGCGAAAGCTGTTGTTGGCCCTTTGTCACCTTAAAGTGGGCATCCGGCACCGGCTTCATGATGATGCCTTTCTTCCGGCACAAAGAGCAGTTACAGCGGTAAAGGTCCGAAATCGGGTCACAGTGGACCAAAAATCGTACCGCCCCACAGTGGCAGCCTCCTGAATGGGGTTTCACCCCGCTACTCTCACTCAACGGTGGAGTTGTTTTTTTCATGATCAAACAGCGGCTTACATCCAAATACTGACGTTTATAGTTTCTTCGTGAATCTCGATGTGTTTCGTTTGCGTACACGAAGTAGATAAGTCATATCATTCGCACACCTATCCAACGCATGTTGCAAAAAGGCGTCGACGGAAACCAGCCTCATATTGCGACAAACGCTCCTAGCAGCAACGATACCATCGACTGCCTTGCAAAGAAGGCGCTTGCCGAAACTGCCGCTACTAACATGCTCAAACCGCTCCGCGTTCAATTGCGGGACTGTGAAAAGCAATTGCGTTCCATTCCTTTTTACTGATGTCCACGCCTTGCGCGCATAAGTCGTCGCTCTACAGCACTTTCAGCGCACCGCCCTTGAGCGCGCGCGAACACGACAGGATCATTTCGTTGAGCGACACGATTCAGGCTCGTGAATCACGACTTTGCCGGTCTGTCACCCACGCAATACTCAGTCAGTGCTCAGTCACTGCTCAGTCAGTGCTCAGTCACTGCTCAGTCAGTGCTCAGTCAGTGCTCAGTCAGCCAAAACATGACCCGCTCACACAGAACGCAAGACTATGCCCTTCTGCGCTAGGCAATAAATGAGGATCCCGCCGCCATCTCTCGAACACCGTAGTAGCAACCGACAAAGGGTTCGTTTTCTCGCCCGCAACCCCAAGAGATATGACCCAGTTGACAGTGATGATTAGACGTCAGCCATTGCTCAAATTGGGTTGCGCTGGAGGGCGCAAGCGCGCATATCAGCGACTGCAGTGCCGCGGCACACTCGCCTAACACAAGACCGGAAGCATAGACATTGACCACAACCGACTGGCGCGAATTGGCAGGCTCAGTGACGGTCAACAAATGCTCCGGTAATCGATCGCCAGAGACGTTACAGGCATTAAGCAGATCATTTATCGCATCGCGCATCGGCTGGGAAAGACCGGCCTGAGAGCGCCGAACAACCTCGGGAACGCGAAACGCGGAATGAGCCGGATAAAACCCGTAGTGAGAGACGATTGGCGCCGCCCCCGCCTGCCACTTATACGCCAAATACAGTGGCCGCATTCCCCCATGCGGCCAGTTTGGATCCCACCAAAGTCCGTCGGAATCCTCCACAGCAGGCGATTCAAAGTAAATTTTGGTTACCGATGACGCCCCTGAGGATTCGCTTGCGGATGGTCGGGCCCAAGGCTCTTGCGTTACCAAGGGTGTGGCTCCTTCCAAACCAAAGTGAATCAGCTCCGCTCGGGCAAATGCCGTGGACAATTCATGATAAAACCTTGCATCCAATCCACATTGGCTGAGCAAGCTTTCGATTGCAGGCCAGCCGCCAGCCCTCTGCAGATCGTCTCGGTGGAACGTAATCAGAGCGCGCCCGCCGGCCAGCCCGTTCTCATCCACCTTAATGGAGCGCTCGAATCCATAAGGAACGCCCACCGCAGCAGCAAATTCAGCAAGAAAATGCGCCGAACCGCGCTGCGTCACAATGGCTGGCAAGCAACACCCGGTACGATTTTGCGCTGACGATTATCGAACTCCGCGCTGACCAAGAAACTCGCGCTCGCAGGCTCAAGCATGGGCGCACGCGCTACTACCGTTGCCTCAACTGGTGAAGTCTGCGCGTAAACCTTCATGGTAATTTGCGAGCCTGGTGAGAGCGCCGCAAAACTTGCCTGCTTGGCCGTCATGCTCAATTTCAGTTGATCCACGTTAATCAGCCGAATGACAGGCTTTTCCCCGGTCCACTCGCCAGCGCTGATCAGAACCTCTGCTACCACCCCCGAGAAAGGTGCACGCAGGCTTAAATAATCGACCTCGGCAGCTATTTTTTGACGCTCTAATTGGGCAACGGCCAGCTCACTCAACAAGCGATCTACCTCGCTTTTGGCCAACAACCCTTCATCGATTAGACCCTGGTTGCGTTGCACCGCGCGCGCCGCAAATCGCTCCCGCGTTTCCGCTAAACCTAGCGACGCTCTCGCCACTTCCTGTTTCAGCGTCAGCAACACGTCGCCTTTAGCAACCGGCTGACCCGCCACGACGGCAACATGATCGACGATCCCTGCCAGGCTGGTCGCCAATTCAGCGTCCCGGCTTGGGCGCACAATGCAACTTGCGATGGCAAGAGGTCCCTCCAAAGAGGTGCCCTCCAACGCCATGGCCTCGTCGGCTAGGGCCAAATTTGTGGTTGCCAGGAGCCAAGCACAAACCACCGCGACTACAGATCGCACGATGCTGCTCCAAGGATCATCGGCGGTAGTTGCTGACGGCGTATAGACTTTTTAATCGTTTTTGCTCTTTTTTAATGTTTTCACGCTGCTTGCGTCGATGGCGGGCTATCTGCCATTGACGCCACGCCAAAATTATCTGTGTCCCGCCCGGCCGCCAAGCAGCTGGCAGTGCTGTAATTAGGAGCGAGATGATACCTCGTTGATCACGTGTTTGTCGCAAAGGCGAATCAGAGTCGAACCCGGATGAAAGCCCCGGGCTTGGCTGCCCAACCCCGCTCCCCACGGTGAGTGCATCCAACAACGGGTCATCCAGCGACAGCAAAGAACCGACCACACCGGGATCTCCTTGCCGCCCAGCTCGGCCGAAAAACTGGTGATCGTTACGGGCAAGATCATGCCGATCCAGCAAAATCACCTCCAGCCCGCCCGCGGCCTTCACCGCAGGGCTGAGCTTTATGTCGGTGCCCCGCCCCGCCATTGCAGTAGCAACCGTCACAGCACCGGTTTGGCCTGCGCCGGCAATAATCGCCGCTTCCTCAGCAACGGTTTTTGCGTTGAGAAGCCTGTGCTTGATCTGGTTTTTATCAAGCTGAGCTGACACTTCGAGGGAACGCGCAACGGAGCCGGCGCCAATCAAGATTGCCCGACCGGCCTGCTGCACGCTTTGCACGTAGACAATCAACCACCGCAACTGCTGGTTGGCGTCTTTTGCCACCCGCAGCGGCTGTTTTGACAAAGCTACAGGACGGTGTGTTGGCAAAACGCGACTACCTACGCGGTACGTTTTTCGCAATTCACCTCGAACGCCCTGCAACGTGCCAGAGGTTCCAGAAAGATACCGAAACGTGGCAAAGAACTCCGGGTAGCTCAACATGGCCTGAGTACGCGAACCGGCGGTAGGAGCCACCCCTTCCTTTATCTCAATGATTTGATGCAATCCTTGCTCCCACCGGCGTTCTGGCGAAGGACGCCCGGTGGATTGATCAATCACCTGTATCTGTCCATCGACGACCACATAGTCTCGGTTCAGAAGAAAGTTCCAGAAAGCGGATACACCGAGGTCTAAAGAATGCATCAGTACAGAGCGACTGAACCGCGACCCATATCGCCCATGCAATTGCGCTTCCAGCCGGGCTCGGGCGTGACTGACTAGGCGTTGCTGGCGCCCATCGCCTATGACCTCATGGACGGCAACCTCGCTTAGCAACACGACGATTTCCTCGTACAGCGCCAGATACTCTGCATCCAGGGGTATTTGTTCCGAAAGGACAAAGGGAACGGTGGCCTCATCAATCAGCAGCGCATCAATTTCATCCACAATCGCCATGTCTCGCAGCGCGTTATCAAGCGGTGTCGCTGGAGGGGCGTCTACCCACAGGGGGCGATTCGCCTGTTCTTTCTCTTGCCGCACCTGCTGACGAATGCGATCAAATATGGCCACTCTTGGCGTCATGTAGAGCACATTCGCGGCAAAAAGCGGCAATCGTTCGTCTTCTGACTGGGCTTCCAGCAGAACGCCACTTCTCAACCCCAAGGCCAAGAAACAGTTTGCAAACTCTTTTTGGTCGCGTGCCGCCAAGTAGTCGTTCACGGTGTAGATGCTTACTCGCCGCCCGCCGCAGCCTGCAACCGCCGCCGCCATCGCAGCCGCCAAAGACTTGCCCTCACCGGTTCGCAGCTGACAGGCAAACCCCGAGAGCAACAAAAGAACCGCTTGTATCTGTACCGGATGCGCACGTAACCCAAGCTGCTGGTCAAACAGCTCGCGCAGTTCCACCAGCAAATCAAGCACCACCGATAAAGGAGGTCCATGAGGTGCTCGTCGCAAATCTGCGATCACGTCTGCTCTTGGTCGGCGCGCAAGTCCTTGTTCATGCCGCCGGACCACCTGCAACGCCAACCTAGATGCGCGTCGAGCACTCATCGGCGTCAACCAACCTCGCTGATTGCGATACAAAGCCTTCATCGATTGATCTACGAACACCGGCTTACGCCTTTAAAAAGCTCAAAAACTGGCTTTCGAAAAAACGCCACAGCTGATTGCCTAACGGCTCCGGTGGGTGGCTGACCCGCACGTACAGTCGCTCTTTGAATGCCCTCACGGAAAAGTTTGGGACCTCCAGAGTCACGGCCACCACCGGTCGCATGGTAGCAATCCGGTCTATTTCACGTTCGTCTTGGGCAAACTGACCGCCTCCCGCCAAGGTGAAACCAAGATCAGCCAGTTCGTCCACCGCAGCAGGCAGCACTCGCATGCGGATGCCCTCGCTATAGGAGCGCTTTCCATCGCCCGTGCGAAGCTCAATCTCCTGCACCGATGTGCGCAACCGATCCGCCACACTTTCCGTGACGTAACCGCGAACCTGGATCAATTCATCGTTGCGAATGAAGCCAATCTGATCCCCACGGCTGACGTAATCCGCTCCCTCAGCGACCGGCTTATACCAATGCAGCTCACCGGCCACGGCTGCCTGCACCTCGAGTTGATCGAGACGCTGGCGTGTTCGCCTGAGCTCCGCTTCTGTCGCGGAAATAATTGCATCGAGCTTCGGCAGGTCAGCGCTGGCGCCAAAAATCGCCTGTCGCTGACTTTGATAACGCTCCAGTCGTGACACGAGAACCTTCTCTCGCAGTGGTAAATCAGGATTTATCAGCCGAATCAGCGGTTCGCCTCTGTCCACGACCCTGCCGGCTTCGACCAGGGGGGCTTCAAGTTGACCTGTATCCGACGCTCTGATGATGCTGCTATCCGTCGGCAACACCAGCGCTTCAAAATTCGTCGTCGAGGCGACAGGCAGCCATCCCAACAGCAAAACCGCCAAAGCCACAGTGCTCAGTGTTACCCCAAAAAATCGCTCCGCGCGCAAATGAAACACCGATTTGCGCCAACCGGTGCGCATGGACTTGACGAAGGGCACCACCAGACCCATGACAACAAAGAGCCCAACCAGCAACGTTCCGACAAGGGGAATTATCCCCGTTAAAAAGACCGATATCCCAACGATAATAATCACCCGATAGGCAAATGACGCCAAGGCATAGGCGATGAGTCTGCCGCGCACTGCAAACATGTGTTCTTGCGCAGGGTCACGCTGCCAACCGAGCAGAGTCCTACCCAACAAATAGCCAAACATATCGTTGGCACGCCGGCTTAAATTGGGTATCTCCCAGGCATCTGACAAGACGTAGTAAGCATCGAATCTGACCAGCGGGTTGCCATTGAACAGGAGACTGGAGATACCGCCGACAATAACGACGTTGGCCGCCAGTGCACGCACAACACCCGGCTCTGCCACAACCCAGACAATCATGGCTAGCGCTGCGATGACCAATTCCGTTGCAATACCCGCAAAACCCACAGCCATACGTTGATAACGTTTCGCAAACATTGAGGCATCCGTTGCATCAACGTAGGGGACAGGAAAAAAAACCAAAAACATGAGTCCAACCTCATGCACATGACCACCCCAGCGCCGCACGAGCACCGCATGGGCAAGCTCGTGGAAAGCTTTGATGACCGGATAACTGAGCGCCATCAACAGCAGGTTTTCCCGCAGCAACGCTTCATCCAAGGCGTTATTTCGAAATTCATCCCACCAGCCAATCATCAGTGCCACGGCCACGAGCACCGTAAGCACATAGCCCACGAGCAACACGGGATGGGTAACGAGTGTTTCTAACCAACGGTTGCGGGACAAGAATCGATCTGGGTCCCACAGAGGGACCTTAATGCTCAGAGGCATCACCAACTTTTGCGCCATTAACTTCCAGCGAGCTTCACGGGCTTCTCGCCCGGCGACTATGCCTTGGCGTTCCGAACCCTCTAACTCAATGAGCTCCAGCCGCAGAAGCTGATCAATCAGGTCGACCAAATCCGTTTGGCGCGGCATTGGCTGGATCTGTTGGTCTACCATTCGTTGCCAGATGCTTTGCAGACTCCGCGAACCATCAAAACAGCGAATAATCTCCCACGCGTGGCGACTGAAGCGATGACAACGCCCACTGTATTGGTCTTGAATGAGGAAAACAGGCTCGCCCCGATAGACATGCCTCGCGGTTTGCGTTTGCGCAGACAGACGGGGTTTTAACTCCGCGAGCAGGTGCCAATCCCGGTGATACAGTCGGACCTCACTCATCGAAGGCCAAACCAACGCCACAACCAGCGGTCTATCACATGACGCAGTTGCCGTGTCCAAACCGCCAGAGCGGAAGCCTTTCCGACATCAAGACGCGCCACACCGATCATGCCTGGCTGGAACTGATCCGCAGCACCAAGGTCGCGCAGCTGAGCCTCCGCCAACAAAAAGCTGGCGCCACCCTCAGCGACCAGTTGAGGTTTGAGAGCTATGACTTCGAACGCGTAGATGGCGCCACTACGCGCATTCAAAAATAACTCCCCCCGATCCCCTGCCTGAACATCGGCCAACCGGTATTCGGGTACTTTGAGCTCGACTTTAAATTGGTCCAATGTCGCCAAAACAAAAAGCTCATCGCCACTGCGAACCGGATCTCCTAGGCGCTGGGAAAGATCGCCACTGATCACCAGTGCGTCAATGGGCGACCGCACCTTCATGCGCTCTAACTGCTGATCGACCAACTCCAGTTCAGCTTTCGCCTCATTAAGCCGAGCTCGCATTACGGCCATATCCGTTTGTGAACCCAGCGCCACTGCCTGGAGATATTCGCTCTGTAGACGACTGAAGCGCGAAAAACGCTGCAAGCGTTCCAACGTCAGATCGCTGCTATCAAGTTCTGCAAGGACCTGGCCTGCGACCACTCGATCACCCTCCTTGACCCTCGCGTCCCGCAAATATCCGTCCATCAATGCAGAAACTTGCTGCCGCTGTTGCGGAAGCAGCTCCGCGCTTACCGAGAGTTCCTCGTCGATTTGCACAACAGCGCTGATCGAACCGAGCAACAGCAGCGTTACAACCAGCAGCTTCGCGCCTAAAAACGCCTGCCCGAACACACCGGACAACAATGCCCCTAAATCGTCTTTCAACCCGCCGACAAAGGATCTGGCCAGCTTTTTGCGCGCCAACAACGCTGGCGCCACCAGCGCCAGTGCTTGCTCCAACTGAGCGGTATTTTCGTCGGTTAATGGTTCTTCGTGAAAAAAAACCAATACTCCATGAGGAGACGACGCTGGCGAAGTCAGTTCCAATCTGGTGGTGCCTGCTTGATCGCTGAACAGCGGAAATGAACTAATGCGCAGCGGCGAAAATTCTCGATTGAACGCCTGTTGAGCAATGCGGATAACCCCAACATCCCGGTCATCACCTTCCACTACCGCTACTTGCTGATCCATGGCCTCTTGGGCTGCATCGGCAGCCAGTACCAGCAAGTGGCGCTTGCTTTCGAATTGGCCAATCCCGGAAACCTGTTCGACGACCAATTGACCACCACGGTCCAAAAACAAGATGGAGCGTTGAGCCCTTAAGACACTGTTGAAGCTAACCAGCAGTGTCTGACACGCTGCGGCGTAATCCGCGGCTTGCAATACTCTTCCGGCCACCGCCTGTCCTAACTCACGACCTTGGGCTAGGTCCTGCGTCGATGCACCAGCAACTCCGGCATCAAAACCACGCCACATTGCCGACCATCCATCCCGGGGCTCCGAATCTTGCCACACCGCTGAAACCAGCAGTTGGCTCTGGTGCAAGTAGATCGCGAGCAGCGTAAATCCTTGACCTAGAGCTACCTCCTGATCGGACAGGTGACCGGCGTCTTCGATCTCTCTTTGCTTGAAAAGCGTATCCACCGCAGACAGATGCTGATCGATAAAGCGAGGCTCGCTGTGAGGTAAAAGCGCTAGGGGTTCGCTTTCCTTCGCTCGAGCAACTGCCGTTGTGAACACCACAACCTCGAACAATCCAGCCCAACGACCCTGCTGCTCGTCTAATAGCTGCTGTATGAGCTCGGCGCTCTTCATTTCACGACTCAATGAAACATCTGCCGATCATTGCCGGTTGGATTTGCCCCACCGGCATTTACTTGACTGAGTTTAGCCGCAAGGGAGCGCAGCCCTAAACGGCGGGAGTACCAACCCTTCTGCGCTGCGGCAAGACCCGCGACTAGCCCAATTGTCTCGATAGTTGGAGCCAGATCGTCGTCAACAACGACTTTGTTCTCATCGTCGGACACTTCGTTGTTTAACGACTCCTGTGAAGGCTCGGCTGGGGCCTCGTCGTTAGCTGCGGGCGCTGGTTCGATACGGGTCTGCGCTTCATCAGCAAAGGCGACCTCATCAAGACGATCATCAATAGAGCGTTGCAACTGAAGTCCGTCCGCCGCGAGCACATCCGATAGCGCCGCTGAATCAACCACCACGGTATCGTCAGGTGCTCGAACCTGCGCAGAAACGGGCAGATTTTGAATATCCGTCTGCAACTGAACGGCCCCGTCGACGATTTCCGCAAGAGTTCCAGAACCTAACAGCTTTGCTTGTGTGGTTCGGAACACATCGTGACTAGGCGTCGGAGAGCGCAGTTGAACCAAACTCTCTACACCCTCAGCATCAATCTGCAGCAGTACTTCCTGATAATCGCCAAACAGCAAGTCATCGCCGAGATTTCCTCCCAGCACATCCCCTTCATGACCTGCAATGACGATATCGCCGCCCAAGCCGCTGCGCAGCTGATCAACACCGCCTCGGCCTATTTCATCCGAAAGCACCCAAAGACTGTCTGTATCACGCGTGATCACGCCGTGATCCCCTAGGATAATGTCGTTACCGGCTCCGGCATCAACAACATCATCACCGTAGGAAGCAAAAATCACATCTCGATCGGACCCGCCGTAAACCTCATCATTATCGCCCCGCTCTAGATACAGGTCATCGACGACAAGGTATCGCCCGAAGCTGTCCGAACGAATGATGCCGAGATCTGCAAGGATAATCGTCTCGCCCGCTCCATTACTGATGTAGTCAGCGCCATCGCCACCAACGATCTGATCATCACCCCCAGCGGAGCTAATTCGATCGTCTGCATCAAAGGATTCAGCCTCAAACAACGACAAAATCGTACTGCGCACCCCACCGACCCAGTCAATGTCAGCCAAGTCGCCAATCAGTATGTCGTCGCCATCCCCGCTGTTGATCACATCGTGGCCCATGCCCGCCAACACCGTGTTGTCGCCATGGCCTGAATCAATAACATCGTCGTCGGCAAAATCTTCATCGAGCAACAACGGCTTTAGACTGGTCGGCTGGCCATCAGACCATTGCAGAACTCCGAGATCACCCACAATGATATCTGCGCCGGCACCACTAAAAATGGTGTCGCTTCCCGTCCCACCGAAAACGGTGTTCTCCCCGTTACCAGCATCGATCGTGTCGCCGCTTTGGGCCGCAATCACACCGACGACGGTATCCGTTGGCACAAAGGAAACCAATACGCCCTCATCGTTTCGTTGCATTGTCGCTTGGTCACCGGCTATGACGTCATCACCGTCACCACTGATAATGGTATCCCGCTCAACGCCACCCACAATGACGTTCGACCCACCGCGAGAAGACAGCGTGTCGGCATCACCATCGGTGAGCTGGCTGTCGATTGTTACCATATCCGTAACAATTGCGGCCGCATTAAAGATCGCTTCCACATGATCACCGGCAATAGTGTCGTTGCCCATGCCGCTGCTAATCCGATCCGAACCGGCACCGCCAACGGCCAAATTAAAACCATCGCCCAATTCAATGTCGTCATCGCCACCAACGATCTCGCCAGCCAAGCTGCGCGTTTGCACTTCTAAACTGACCATGCGCTGCAGGCTGCCATCCAATCGCCAAACGAAATCGGCAAAGTCGCCGGCGACCACATCGATACCTGAACCTCCACCGATGACATCGCCACCGGCTCCACCTAACGCCACGTTGTTGTCCGAGCTGCGATCCGTCTGGGTAAAGTATGCATCCAGACTCACACCAAGGTCGCTCTCAAGGGTCGCGTCCACCAGCCGTTCGCCTAGGCCGATATTTTGTTGGTCGCTGCGCGGAATCACCGACAGCAGCAGGGTGTCCCCTGCACCCGCTCGACTCTCGTCATAAGCAAAGGTCTGCGCAGACGTCAGCACCCCGGTGCTCGTCCACACAAATCGACCTACATCGCCAAACGCATAGTCCCTACCCAGACCGGCATACACCACGTCGCTACCGACGCCACCGGCGATCAGGTTGTCGCCGGAACCAGCATTGAGAAGGTCGTCTCCGCCATCGCTGTTCAGACTGTCCGTGGTCTCAAGCAACGTCACAACACCGCTGTCCGTAAAGTCCAGCAACACATGGTCGCCAGCCAGCACGTCATCGCCTTCACCCGACAGCACGCGATCTGCACCCGCACCACCAATCACAAAGTTATCGCCGTGTCCGGCGTCGATGATGTCATCGCCACCGACCACCGCGCCGGCGCTGTCTCGGGTCGATACATCCTTGCTCTCAAAGGCCGTAATCACACCAGCTTCGGTCCAGGTAAACGCGCCAAAGTCTCCGGCCAGCCAGTCGACACCGCTGCCGCTGGTCACCTCGTCTGCACCGGCTCCACCTAACGCCACGTTGTTGTCCGAGCTGCGATCCGTCTGGGTAAAGTACGCATCCAGACTCACACCAAGGTCGCTCTCAAGGGTCGCGTCCACCAGCCGTTCGCCTAGGCCGATATTTTGTTGGTCGCTGCGCGGAATCACCGACAGCAGCAGGGTGTCCCCTGCGCCCGCTCGACTCTCGTCATAAGCAAAGGTCTGCGCAGACGTCAGCACCCCGGTGCTCGTCCACACAAACCGACCTACATCGCCAAACGCATAGTCCGTTCCTAAACCTGCATACACCACGTCACTACCGACGCCCCCGGCGATCAGGTTGTCGCCTGAACCGGCGTTGAGAAGATCGTCTCCGCCATCGCTGTTCAGGCTGTCCGTGGTCTCAAGCAACGTCACAACACCGCTGTCCGTAAAGTCCAGCAACACATGGTCGCCAGCCAGCACGTCATCGCCTTCACCCGACAGCACGCGATCTGCACCCGCACCACCAATCACAAAGTTATCGCCATGTCCGGCGTCGATGATGTCATCGCCACCGACCACCGCGCCGGCGCTGTCTCGGGTCGACACATCCTTGCTCTCAAAGGCCGTAATCACACCAGCCTCGGTCCAGGTAAACGCGCCAAAGTCTCCGGCCAGCCAGTCGACGCCGCTGCCGCTGGTCACCTCATCTGCACCGGCTCCACCTAACGCCACGTTGTTGTCCGACGTGCGGAGGTCACCGGCAAAATAATCCGCCTGCAAGGTCAATCCGCTCAGCGAGGCTACCGCGGTTAAATCGCGCTCTCCTGGCTGCAGCCCTGCGGCCACAAGTGCAGGATCGGATATCACCGACGTATAAATGAGATCGCTTGCCTCACCGTGATCAGAGGTCCAGTCGATAGTGACTGCCCGGGTTAACACGGCGGTGTCATTCCAAAGGAATTCTGCTTGGTCCCCCGCCACGACGTCACGGCCTAAACCGCTGAGCAATGTGTCTGCCCCATAACCCCCAGCAAGTACGTTGTCGCCTGCGCCGGCAACGATGACATCGTCACCGCCGGGCAGCGTCGAAGTATCGTCTGTGGTGACTAATGAAACTGGTCGATAATCCAAAGAGCGAACGAAGCGTGCATGATCACCAACGAGCAAATCGCGACCAACGCCCGCTCGTATGTCATCAGCCCCAGCACCGCCGATGGCCATGTTGTTGCCATTGCCGAGATCGATCGTGTCGCCCGCCGCTGAGTCAGCGTAGAACACTTCGAAGGTGGTAACGTCAGAAAAGGCGATGGTTCCGTGATCGCCGATGGCAAGATCGTCATCGGACTCGCTACCAATTCCCTCGTGCATCGTGATGTCGTCTGATCCGCCACCGCCAATGACGATGTCCGCGCCTCGCCCGGTCGAGATCTGGTCATCTCCGTCAGCGCTGCTGGCATATGCTGTGACAAGGTCCAACGTTGTTGCGTCGGTGTCGTCGCCGAGTTGAAAATCGAAACGACCAAAATCGCCCAGCACCAAGTCGTCAGCAAACTGCAGCGATCCATCAACATCTGCGGTAATGCTGTCTGCTCCACCGCCGCCCACCAAAATATCGGCACCATTGCCGCCATACAGGATATCCGAGACACCCAGATCCATATCTTGAGTTTCGAAGATGTTAAGCAGTTGGCTGTTAAATCCGACCAGCCGACCCCAAAGCCAGCCGTGCGTTTCTACGATGCGTGCATAGTCTCCCACCAGCCAATCAACGCCATCGCCACCGTCCAATCTATCGCTGCCCGCCGACAACAGCTCTCCGGAACCGCTTGCCCTTGTGGCTTCACTTGCCGAGGGCAATGTCAGTAGCACTCGGGGCTGCAGCTCACCGGTCAGCTCATTCTGGGGCAACTGATCAATACGGGCGTTACTGATCAGGTTTAGGCCCTGATCTCCCAGCAAGGTATCGTTGCCCCCATTACCAATAAGTTCATCGTCACCACCACCGCCAAGCAAAAGATCCTGACCGCTGCCGCCGCGCAGGATATCGTCCCCAGCCCCTCCATAAAGCACAACACCACCGCTACTGGCAGAGGCATCCAGCGTATCGTTGCCGCTGTCGACAAAGGCTGTTGCAAAGCTGCTGTGCTCTCCGGTACTGGGCAAATATCGGTTGGCATCTTGATCTGTATCACCGAAGAAGATGAAGCTGCTGGTGCGTATAGACGAGCCAACAATGGTAAAGGTGTCACCGCCCAAAACCCCGTTCACCAACCGGTTGCCGCCACCATGCACTGCAAACAGTGGTGCTTCTCGAATCACATCCGCCCCGCTGGCGCTGATGTTTTGATCTGTGCTCAGGCTGGTGGACAACTGACTCACGTTCAACGCGGAACCGTCCAACGAAAGCGAATTCAGTGCATAGCGCCCGTCTACGTCATCCCTGATGCCTACGAGATTAACAACGTCGCCTTCTCGGAACCCTTCGCCAAACCAGTCTTGACCGTCAGCGGTTACTCGTGCGGAGCCAGTCGACGCATCAAAGACGAAATTCAGCGTCAGCCCCCTCAATCCTGCCTGACTGATGTCCACATCGATTTGATCGTTGCCAGAGCCCATCAAAATTTCAGCAAATTCGATGCCGTAGTAGCTGATCCCCGGGGGAATGCTGGCGGTGACGTTACCGGCCTGATCTTCAATATCGACACCAACCGCACCCATACCCAGGCCTGTGATCGAATCCGTTGTTACGCTGACGGACTCGTCGGTCACACTGGAATCGTTGTAGACAAAGAGCCGGTCGGTTTCGGTGGTCTCATTTTTCACCACTGCGTCCGACTGGGCAGCAAACGGCCGTTCATAGGGCAACATAACCGCGGGGTTCAAACTTCGATCTGCGTCAGTAGGCCCGCCCTCGATGACTAATGGCCCTTGCACCTTGTTGCTGTAGTGGCCCGCTTGCGGGAACTGCATCGTGAGCGATTCCGCCGTGGTCAAAACGAAGTTGCTGTCTGCTGCCAGTTCAACGGTTTTCAGCGTGTTCCAATCGTTGACCGTAAACGTTACTGCCGGGTTGTACCCGTTTACCGCCACGTTGCTATAGCTGCCATCTAGATCGCTGTCGTGGGGCAACGCCAATGTCAGGAAATTGCCTTGGATTTCGTTTACTTTGATGTAGTCGGTTGCTGCAAGGCCCGCCACACCAGAAATCTGCACATAGCTGCCTTTGCGAATCCCTTCCAGAGCCCACTGCGTACCCGGGTCGGCCTGCAGTAACAATTGATTGCGACCGTCTCCTGATACGACCAATGACAGCGTTTCTGAATCGTCAGCGATCACAGATATTTCGTTAGTGAGCGGATTTTCGCTAACCGACAGGCGTGTCGTGGTTACGCCGGCGTATTCGCCAGCGAGGTCAACGGAATAATCTCCGCCGATGGTCAGTGTCTTTCCGTCTGCCGAAATCTCGCGAACCAAATATTGTTCGTCAGCAGCGTTATCCACGCGAGCATCCAGCCCAGTAAGACGCAGGTAATCATTAACTTGATAACCGTCCCAACCGTCAGGCCGCGTCAGCAACAACTGAGAATAGTTGGTCTCGCTTACCGTCAACGCTGCAACTAGCAGCGCTTGGTCGGTGGTCTGACGCATGAACACATCACCAGCGATCTGCGGTGTATTGGTGCCATCGGTTAGGATGTCGATAGTGACCTGCGCGCTCGGGGCTCTGGAGAGGCGCAGCTGATAGCTGTCATTGACCGCCGCCACACCATCAGCAGCGGCCGTAACACGAGTACTGCCATCGGATTCGACCACGACGACGTTGCTGCTGTCGTTATCGTAGACATCGACGCTGATTTCTTTGTTGACCCCGGCGAAACGGCTTTGCAATTGATTCGACGTCAAATCAATGCTCAACAGTTGAGTGGACAGATTTTCCGGCAGCTGATCGTCCACAGCCAACAAATAGACTGTCTGCACCGTATCCCAATTGCTGTCATCAAAGGTGAGACTAAAATTCTCCCAAGATGCGGCATTGGTCTGATCGGCATCGTTCAGATCGGTGACCACAATCACTTCGGCCGCACCCAGCCCCAGCTCCAGCAACTGGTTGGTAAATGTTGCGGTAACCGTCTCGCCAACGTCCGGCGCCACAGATAGTCTCAGATCAATGGAATCGACTATCCGGTCATCAGCATCCCCTTCAAGCACGATGATGCTTGAGTTGGTATCAGAGATGATCACGGTGCCGCTGTCGTTATCAACGATGCGCAACTCGATATCGGAAATGAGCGCAAAATTCAGCTCTTCAACCACGTTATTCTGAGGATCGTATGCGGTAGCGGCGTGATTGATCATGACCGTTCGATCACCCTCGACAGCCGTGTCATCAACGGCTCGCACATAAACGTTTTGTGCACTCCAACCGCCGTTGCCGTCGGCGACAAAGGTCAGGGTGATTGCGTCACGATAAGTACCGTCAATCGTATGCGCCAGCTGTGCCGAGCTGGCGTCGGCGTAGGCGCGCCGGTCCTGACTCGAGGATCGGGCAGCAGAGACCGTGACAACAACCTTGGTTCCTGCGGCCACCTGAGTTTCAGGCACGGACAAACTCACCGAGTAACTGTCGGCAGTTGCATCGCCCTCCACCACCACCGTAGAGCCATCGGTGGGGGTTACGATGATGGCGCCGGACTTGGCCGAGGCTGAGCTGACCGCAATGCCGTCGATGAGCAGGCCGTCAAAGCTACTGTCATCAGAGGAAATGTTGTGACCGACAACCCCGGACGCGCCGCCAGAGGACTGGCTGACTACACGATCGGTGACATCGCCACCGACCACAAAAGTATCTTCTCCAACATTACCAATCAGCGTTGTCGCAACGCCGGATCGAGTAGACAGCACATAGAATGTGTCGTCTCCTTCCAAGCCGTCGATCTCAATCGCCTCTTCCGCACCGCTGACGCTGATATTCAGCCCGGCGCCGTAAACACCATTGCGACTGATCACGAAATTATCGTCTGCCTCGGACCCAATCACTGAAATGCTGTCGAAGCCCGCACCACCATCGATACTGATCGGTGCCGCGATGTTGTACTGAATCATGTCGTCGCCTGCACCGGCGTCCAAGATCATGTTTTGTTCTGCTACGAAAGCCCGCACCAGGAAGTTGTCGTTGCCGTCCTCGCCCTCCATGCGCAGCACCGCTTTATTCGAGTAGATAAAGAATGAATCTGCATCCTCGCCACCGTACATGACCATAGGGGCGGCATTGCCGAAACTCACGTAACCCTTGGTGATTCGGGTCGTGTTGATTTCATCGCCAGCCAGAACGTTGCTGGAACGATAGCGGCCGCTAGCCTGATCAAAATCCGTCGGGTCACTGGGGTTAGAGCCAAAGACTTGGCCGACTTGGAACGTATCCAGTCCTTGGCCACCGTCAAGCGTGAAGATGGTGGAGGTTTCATCCACGAGAAACACATCGTTGCCAGCGTACCCGTTTACGGTGACGCGACCGTTGATTGACTCATCATAATTTATGCGTTCCACCGCATCGCTGTAGGCATTGATCTCATAGTTGCCATGCAAATGGGCGATAAAGTTGCGTCGCACCAAAAAGAGATCGTCTTCATTTGTCGAGTAACCAGTGAACTCACCCGGCTGGGCAAATTCACTGTAGCCAATGCCTTCGAGGAACAGAGTATCGACACCGTCGTCGGACTCGCCGCTGTCGAGGACACTCAATATATAGTCGCTTTCGAGTCCGGCCTGATCGATATCACTCATCAATACCCGGACGGTGTCTGACCCGCCCTCGCCATCGAGGTGCAAATGGCCGAGGCGGGAATTGAGATGATAGACAGTGATTTGGTCGTCGCCGGTTCCGCCAGAGAATCGGGCATCGCCTACCAAGCTGGTCGCCAGCAAATTCAAGCTGTCGTTACCCGCGCCAAGATCAATGACGATATTGGCCACCATGGCTCTCGCTTGATCTGAAGTTACCGCGCCTGATACGGGAGCCTGAGTTTCTAACCGTTGGTCATAAAGCTCAAAACTGTCGTCTCCATCACCGGAAGCTAAAGTAATGTCGCCACCAGCCAATAGCGCACCACGTAGGGTGAATTGGGTTACCGCATTGCTCGTGAAACTGAATTGACTCGCTGCGGAGACTAGGGCGTTCGCCGCTATGGTGAACTCACTATCCCCTTCCGCCAGCGCAAACGAGATAGAACCGACCGCGGTAGTAATGGTTCCGTTGATCGTTATCGTGTCGCGTTGATTTCCACCCGTGAGCGAGAAATTGTTGTGAGCCGTTAGAGCTGCCGCCGCTTGCACCAGCAATAGGTTGGTGCCTGCACCCAACGTCAGGTCCAGATCGCCTTCCGTCGATTGGAGCTCCGCCTGTTGCCCAAGGGTAATGCTGTCATCGCCGTCGCCCAACGCGACCAGCAAATTACCCACCGAACGTAGTAAACCGTCAAGACTGACCTGAGCCGCATCCGCGCTGCTTAGCGTAAGCGTGGTTTGAGCTGTGATCTGTCCGCCGTCTTGAACCTGTAACTGATCAGATCCCGCTCCGAGATCTATTGCTACCGAATCTGATGTCGATAGCAAGGTTCCTGTGTCTTCAACCTGAACGACGTCATCGCCAGCACCCATCTGAATCGTTACGTGTTCTGTTCTGGAGATCAGATTACCGCGAACTGTTAGACGATCGTCTTCGCCGCCACCTTGGACGTTGAGCTGTCCGCTTGCTGAAACCTCAGCGTCAGCAGCGATGAGCAATTCATCTGCGCCGTCGCCGAGCGCGATGATGATATTTCCGAGGCTGGTATTGAGGACCCCTTTAATGGTCACCGAATCTGCACCGGCGGAAAGATCAATATCAAGATCCCCGCCATCCGCCAACCAGTTGCCTGTCAGGACAACTGTGTCAACGCCGGTTGTACCCAAGAACGTGATGTTTGCGGCCGTGAGACTGTTCGCATTGGTTTCATTGCCATGAGTCAACGAGACACTTGCAACACTACCGAAGTCTAAGCGTATTTCCCCAGCCGCCGTCCAGTTACCCAGGATGGTCACGTCGTGATCTCCGGAACCCGAACCGATCAACGCGATATTGCCCTCATAAGCGCGCATGGAACCATTAAGCAACGCTGCGGTAAGCTGAGTATCAGGGTCTGCGGTTCCAGTGGGCTGATAGTCCAGCACCATCTCGACGCTATCTCTGGCCCGCATGTCAACCTGAGCGCCAAGGGTGAGATTGTCACCACTCCGCAGGACGATATTGCCATGGGAAATCGTCTCCCCGCCGCCAATAGCATAGACCGAGGTACTACCGGCGTTGGTCAAGTTGCCCTCGACATCCACCCCTGCGTAGATTTTCACGTCGCCATCGATAGTGATGGTATCGCCGTCGCCAGCCTCGTCATTGGCGTGCAGATAAATGGCGCTGGCAACAATGTCCGTGCTGACCGTGATTGGCGAATTTGCTGCCAACCAGAAAATCTCTTGAGTTTCGACTCCGCTCTCGTCTACCGACACCCCACCATAGCTTTCGAGATAGGCGCTGCCATTTATTGAGGATGCTTCCAGCTCGATGCTTCGCCCATCCCGATCTTCCTGGGGCAGCAAAAGTCGAATGGGCGCAACCGCGGTACCAATATCATCACTGGCAAAGAGGTTTACTCGACCACTGAGCACCATGGACGCGTCGCCATCCACAACGGAGTATTCAAAAATGTTGCCGGCCGGCGTAGACAAAAATGCGCGCTGGGACGCCACAACCGAACGTAGATTCAGATCACCGACAACCTCGCTAAGGTAGATGTTATCGCCGCTGACCGAGAGAAAGCCGTCGTCTGCAAGATCAACATCCAGGCTTGCACCCACGCCACTGCCTGGATCACCGGTCAAGCTGCCAATGTCCAAACCTGCATTGACGATAAGACTGTCGGCGGCCACGTCGACCACAACGTATGGTTGATCCCAACTCGTCGCGCGAGTCACCGGACTAACAGACAGATTCTCTGAAACGTCTACTACATTGGCTAACGCTTGGAGATAGGCAATGGTGCCGGCACTGATTGACCTTATGTTCAAATTACCGTTGACGGCGTTCAGGGACACGACACCGGTTTCTGCTTCCGCATAGACGAAGCCGGAATTGCTGATCTCAATCGCGTCGATGGTGCCGTTTTCCGCGTACTCGCCAATATTATCCTTGGCCTCCAGCACAATATTCACGGCCTGAAGTTTTACCAAGCCGTGATCAAGCACATCGACGATGGAACCAAAGTCATTGGACAAATGGATTGAACCCGACTGGGAAAAGCCGTTTTCTAACAAGAAATCGTTAACCACTGACCAACCGGCGGTGTATCCGCTGTGATGACCCAGCCAATTCGCGCTTGTACCGCCCACAAGGCTGACATGGATGTCGTTGTTTGCGCGCATCACGACCCCGGCGGGCTCGGAATCTGCCGTGTTTATCAACTGCAAAAAGAGTGGCGTATCGATATTCCCAATACCGCCGCTACCGCCCTCAAGAATCACGCGCTCCGCCCGCAGGTGAAAACCTGCATCAGCGCCTAGGGCCTTGGTAATCAGACCCTCCTTGGTTTTGATCCGCGCTTCACCAAGCACGTCTAAGAAGCCCACCGAGTCCTCTTGCGTGCCCAGGGTTAGCGTGCCTTCAGAGCCGATGTCGACGCTGCCGTCGGCTACCACCCTTAACACGCCAGATTCAGCAGCAATATCAACATCCTCACGCTGTTCCACTGCGATGAATGTCACCGAAATTGCTTGTACAAGCTCAATCATGCGCGGTTGCCCGCTCACCTCTGCTTCATCGGTAAAGGCGCGACCCCCAGACAATGAGATGGCATTGCCGTTTATGGCCGTGATCTCCAGCTCGTCGGAACCGCCGTTGCTGGTGTCGCCGCCAATGACAACGCGCTGCCCTATCGCGTAACCAATATCCGCAAAGTTCTGGCCGTCGTGGCGGGTCAAGATGCCGTTGGTGCCGCCTGCGCTGGCAAAAGACGCTTGGAAGGTTTCAATAATCGGCGCCGCGACAACCTGGCCGATGCTCAATTCAACGCCAAATTCTTCAACTGGAGTCGCGACACCGCTAATCGTCATGACACTGGCGGAAACCGACTCCACGACACCATAGCTTTGACCGAGAATTTCGTTTTCGCTGTCGCCCATTAACTTGATGAAATCACCAACATCAAAGCGTGCCGCAAAATCTGCCGCGCCCGCGCTGCGCGTTAACACCAGATTGTCACCGTCAGCCGACGCATCAACCACAGCGCTCAGGACGCTACCGATCAGATAGGCCACATCCTGGCGCTCTGCCACGGCCAGCGCCAACCGCTCGTCTTTTGTGAAATCCCCATCGTTGGCAATCAGCCTTACGGTTCCCGGTTCACCAATTGAACCTCCGCGCTGATTCTCTCCGCTTCCGGTTGCTGTGAGGGTCAAAACCACGTCGCCACTGCCAGCAATGAGGTTTGCAGCTTCAATGGTCGCCTGGGTCGTCGTCGTTTGCTTGAGAGCCCCAGCTCCCATCATGTTGAGCAGCTGCTCCTCAGTCCAGATGTGCACATCTGGCAATTCGGCGATCTCTTGGTCACTCAGCTGATAGCTGAACGCCAAATCTCGCACCGACAGGTCGCCACTCACATCATCTCGGTTAAAATAATCGGTCAGCGATTCGTGGGTCGCGTGATAGGCGTCATTACGCGCACTGTTGAGCGTGGCAATCGCGCTATCGATATCCGCTTCCAACATGCCTTGATCGCCGTAAAGCGTACGATAAGCCGCCTCCTCGGCACTGGAAATCTCAATCACAGCGTTAGCATCGTAGGCCACGGTACTACGGAAGTAGTAGGCCTGCCCTAGAGTCAGGGTGCCGGCGTTGCTATCGATGCGGTCATTGTTCACGTCGTCGACCACGAACCTCACCGCGGCATCGACATCGTTTTGTGCATCGCTCAAGTAGTAGCTGACGCCAGCAGAATCCGCAGGTGTTAAGTCAACTTCCACAGTGAGCGGTTCGGTGTTGTCTTGGGTGAAGAACTCGTAACCTTGCTGAGCAGTAGCGTCCAATGCGGCCCAAACGTCAGAAGAAATGAGCGCGCCGTCATCGCTTCTCCAGATCTCAGTATGGCTTGCCAGCAATTCCAGTTCGCTTGGTTCAGAAACAGAATCCGCCACCAAGGACGCCCCCCCGGCACGAACGAAGCGGAAGCCGTTATCACTCTGATCCTGTTTGTTGTATCGGGTGTAGTTCGCTTGCGCCTGAGAGTCCAAGCTGAGGTAGCTTTCCATGGATATCAGACTGCTATCAGCAGCCATGAAGACGGTGGTGACCTCTGTATCTTGCAGCAGGCTTAGCTCCGCGCCTGTGTAGCCTGCCGTATTCAGCGATGCTTGGAAGTTCACCGGCAGATATAGGTAGTAACCGTCAATATCTGCCCCAACAAGGTAGAGGCCGCCATCTCGGGTCGTCCCAAGACTTGCGTCAGCGCCTGACAGTCTGATGTCCCAATAATCGTTGTAGCGCTTTTCTTCGTTCGTCACTTTGGCGGCTTCGATGGAGGCGATTTTCTCGTTCGCCCCGGTAGCCGCGGTCAGTCCCAGTTGCCCCCAAACCGTACCTGAAAGCTCCGCCACCGTTCGCTCATCGGTGACTGATTCGCCGTTCACATCAAACAGGCTGCCTCCGCTCACCGACAGCACAATGCCGTCGTTCAATGAATGCAGCTGATCAACTCGAACATCACCGCCCGTTTCCGACAGCGCGATTTTGTCTCGAGCTACCGCTTTCAGTGAATCACGAAGCCCATCGCCCATAGTAAGGTTTAATAGACCATCGCCACCGGTTTCGTAGATGCCTCCTGCGGCTGCATAAAGATTGATTGCCCCGCCCGCAATACCCGTTGATGAAGCCGAGACAATATCGCCGCGGACGGCAAGACTGATGTCACCACCGGCCTCAAGACCATCGATGCCGTTTACGCTCACCAAATTGACCCCGGCGCTGGCAATGACTACCGAGATATCTCTTCCCGCCCGTATCGCGAGATCAAGCGGATCGCCGTCCACTGGCGCAGTCAGCCCCATGGCGTTTTGCATCGTCACCACGGTGGTCTGATCGCCGCCATTAGCTTCAATGGAAAAACTAGAACTGCCACCAACGCTGCCTACAGCGGACAGGCTGATATCACTGGAGATGATGTTTTGTGTATCCAGCGCAGCGATGTGTTGCTCGTCGAAGCGCGCTAACCGACTGTATTCGCTCTGTTGGGTAATATCGCCGCCGGAGGTTATCCTAACTGACCCATTGGGCGCCTTGAGATCGCCATCAAGCAGCACTGAGCCTGTGCCGTGCTGCGTAATCTCAATATCACCTGAGTCATATCCGGTGAAGGTAACCTGAATAGGTTTATCCGCCTCAATGGAATGGCTTTGCACCGTTTCGCTAAAGCTCGTCTTTGTCCAGCGCTGGTAATAGGTTGTCTTCCCCCACCACGTACTCTTCTTCCAGTTGGCAGTCTGGGCATATTGCGGTTCTTCTGTCTCCCGGGTTTGCGACGCCGGACTGTTGTAAGCGGATCCATCGCCGCTCCTCAGGAAGAAATAATCACTGCCGTCAACCAATCCAACATTCAGCGTTTCTGAATTGGAATAAGCTCTTGCTTTCGCGTCCGAAAAACTAATGTCGATACCAAGCCAGTTGGATGTGCCCCACTCTTCCGTGCCTACCGTCCGGTTTTGCGTCACCACCGCCCAGCCGTAACGCTGGCCGTTCTGGGGTGTATACGTTGCGGAGCCTAGCCCAACCACCGTTTCATTCTCGAATTCCGGTGACGCGTAGGCCGTATAGGCGGCGCCATTAAGAAGAATGACTCCTTCACCGCGGAACGACGCGTTTGCGTCTCCTAGCATAACGTCGTAGTTCGTGTGGTTTGCGACACGAATACGACCGTAGCCCCCTAAGGCCTCAAGCTTGCCGCTGCGCGTAGCGACAACCTGACCGTCGAGTTCGATCTTTCCGCCTTTGACCCGAATGTCATCAATCTCAAAGCGCTGCTCCGCTTTGTTGAAGTAGACGCGAGCAAATGTCGTGGACGCGCTGTCGAGGAATACCCGATTGCGATTGCTGGCGGCGATTTCTGCGTTCACCGAGCTGTCCAACGTAATGTTGTAGTCAGCAATCCCTGCTCGGATGTACCCATCAACGTTGATGTAGTTCGCCGAAATTTTGACTTCATCCGCCCGCAGATTCGGATCAGTAGGAACATTCGCCAAGTAAGCGGCGTAGTCAGACGCAGAAATGGGAGCCCCCCATCCCGCGCTCCCGGAATTGTTACCACTGCGAACCGCCGTAGATGGTTCTCCGACGATGTTGTACTTGATGCCACCACTGATGGTGACAGCGCCACTGGCTTGAGCATCAATCGAACCGACGGTGACATTGCCCTGCACCACAAAGTCCGAATTGACGCCCTCAACTAAGACGCTGACCGATTCGCTAGGAGCGTAGATGGCATTGCCAGACGAATCCGCGCGCATAAACAACTCTGGGGTGGGACCACTGAAGCTGTCGAAGTTACTGAGCCAATCATCTAACACTGCCAAAGTAATGCTCGCTGGTGGCAGTTCGCCTTGAGGAACCGTTTCTGCCTCCTCTAACGTCACACTGCCCGAGTACTGGTCCCTCGACGAAGCTGGCGCATCGGCAAACGTGTCGCCGTTGATGTAGACGCCTTTAATTGAGTCCGGCACGGTAATACCGTTGGTTCGAAGGCGGGCTGGCGTATTGTTGATGATCTCCACATCAACCGACGTTGGGGCAATCATCGAGCCCCCAGAAGCACCGCTAACAGCAGTACCGCGAATGTCGATGTAGCCTGTTTGTACGAAGACGGGTGACACATCGATGTAGGCGACATCCGGCGACAACGGGATAATTTCATCACCTCGGATCTCAGCCAAGCCGCGCTCAAGCAGCTCTGCCTCAATCTGTTCCAGCTGGTTTTGGTAGAAGGTTTTCGCTTCGTCGTTTACCGCTTCCGCGAGACTCGCCTTCGCGCTCTGGCGGTCGTCAAACAACTTCGTTTCGATGGCTTCAGTTGAAAAACTGTAGGCAAAGGGTGGGTCGTCATCATCGTAGACTTGCCAGTTATCGTTGGCATCCTTGCCCACATACTGCGTTACATCTAACGCGAACTGCTGTGCGCCACCGGCGATGAGTACAGTGCCATCATTGGCAATCACGTCGCCTTCGCTGTTGATGGCGTTGCCCGCGACGTCGAGGGGGTTACCGTAGCCATCCAGAGAGAGCTCGAAGGTGATTTTTCGCGCGCGGTTGTGGCCAGTTTCAACGGTGCCGTTCACCACCACAAAACCATCGCCACCCGAGGAGCTCTCCTCTTTGACCATGTCAGCCCCAGCCGCTACCGCTGCTATCCAGCTGTTAGATTTTGCCTTGGCGTTCATCTTGCCGATGCCAAGCCTATCCGCCCAAAGAAAGGCGCTGCCGCTGGTTAAAATCTTGGCATTCGAGTGAATGGTGACTTTGTTCGTCGGCGCTAACGACGCCTTCGCATCGAGGTTATCAATAGGTATTGCGCTGCCGGCGAAAGAATCTAACTTGGCATCGATATCATAGAGATCGTAATACAGTGCATCGTTTAACCCAGCGAACAGTTGCACGTCTCGCACAGACGTTAGATCGCCGAATATTTCCACTCGATTATCCGGATTCACCGTGACGTCGGTTGAATAAATACCAATGGTGCCTGCTCCGTAAATCTCGGAGTTCACCTTTGTTTGGATCTCACCCTTTCCATTCACCGAGAATCGAGTGCGCCCCTCGGTAAACACCTCGGAACCACTGCCAAGGGTTGTTACAGCCTGATAATCACTGCCAGTCAGCACGTCGAGGGAGACACCAGCCCCCGCCAACGCGCCGCCTGTTGCGAAGTTGGCCATATAGTCAATGTCGAAGCTGTTGAGAGCCGTTACGGTGAGTTCACCGGTGCTTTGTTTAGCCTGCTGCCAATTTAAAATACTCAGAGTGATGACGTTGTTTTCACCCACCGTCGCCTGGGTGTCTAGATCCATCGTTAAGGAGCCAACGCCACCTGAAGCCGCAGCCACGCCTCCTGTGGTTGCCTCAATATTGGCCTCAGAACTTGAGCTGTTTACCTTCAGCACTGATCCCGCAGCAGCAATGTTCAATGCACCGGCATTGATCGTGACGTTGTTGCCTGTCGCCGCAACTGTCTTAGCGTCGACGGTGTGTTTATCTACGCTGCCAGAGCCGCCTATGGCGCCGCCACTGAACACATCGCCGTAGCCATTAACCTTGTTAATGCTGTTGGCAGAAATAACAACGCCATCGTTGCCACTGATGGTTAGTGTTTTACTGGCTTCGCTAGACCACTGTGAGGCATCGACGTTACTGGTCGGTACAGAACCCACCACCGCTTGTACCGAGCTGTCAATCGAGGTCGTGGTCTCAAGCCCCGCTCCGGCGAATACGCCACCCGATCCCGCCGTCGCTCGCGATATCAACTCTGGCGCGCTACTTGCCGCCACTTCCACAGAGTTTGCAGTTACGCTGCCCGAACCGCCCAAGTAGGCTTCGCTGCGAAATTGCGCCCTTACCCGGGAAATTGCCGCGCCGGCGGCGACCAAACCACCCGCGTAAGCCGAGGAGTCAATGTCCGAGGAAAAGGCCGCGCCACTACCAATCGTAATGCCACCGTCAATAATGATGGCCTTATCGCTATCAACACCCGCACGGACAATCATTTCTCGTTGAGTTGAATCGTCAACGGTGAGCAACTCAGTTTGCGTCGCGGTTACCCCGACCAGAGCGCCAGCGGAGCCTGTGGCTTCTGCGCTGAAGCTATCACCGCTGCTTGGTTTGACGACCTCCGCATCCACGGTCAGCGAACCTGCAGTGATGGCAGCGTGCCCGACCGTTGCGGTTACCCAAGGCAAGTAGTTCATGGTGGCGACAGACGCCGCGACGGCGGCATACCCTGCGGCAACCCCAAACATCGCGGTATTGATCTTTGGCGTTGCCTGGGCAGTCACACTGACATTGCCCTGTATGTTGAGCACAACATCTGCAGCGATGTTTGCCGACGTATTGGCGCGGTAGGTGATGGTTGCGCCTTGGCCTGCACCAGCACCAATGCCAGCAGCCACAGCAAACATGTCCGCGCTTAGGGTGTCAGTGGATTTTGCTGTTACCGCTAACGAGCCAACGCTCTCAGCGCCATTAGTAAGCAAACCTACCTTGGCATGGTTAGCCACGACCGCCTCAGTTTGACCGGTAACCGCAATCCGGCCAATCGCAGCGCCAGCGGCCACAGTCCCTACTTGAATGCCCTTACCTCGGACTTTATGGTCGCGCACCGCCTCTGCGGCCACTTTCACGTCATCAGCGCTAGCAACGGTTACACCTGAATTGGCATCAGCGCCATTAAGAACGAAATTGCCATTCAATTCGGTGACGCCCAAATAGGCCATTTGCTCGCTTTCGTCGTTGACAATGGCTACTTGAGCGCCAAGTCCGACCATACCGCCGACGGCGCCGCCAACAGCAAAGACATCGGTTGTCTCGTCAGCGCTAGCGTTGAGCGTGAGATCGCCAGTCGCGGTGATTCGCGCACTTTTCTCAATGTAGGTGTACGTCCCACCGCCGAGAGTAACAATACCCACGGCACCACCCACCGCAGCGGTACCGCCAAGGGCCGCACCACCAATTAGGCTATTAACGCGAACGTTTTCGTCTGCCGCTAGGCTGACATGACGACCGGAGATCACGGCGCTTTCGCCGATAAAGACCCGAGTTCCGCCCAGCCCGGATGAACTGGTGCTGTCGGTATCACTGATGTCCATGGTAACGGTGAAACCACCGATTGCGGCGTTACCTTGACTTGCGACACCATCGCTCGCATCCGACTGGAGTCCACCGGTATCTGCAGAGTTTACGCCAAGCACCTCATTAACCGCGCTTTGTGCGTCACCGGCGCCGCTGTCGTTGAGATCTTGAGATTGGCGATTGGATCCCACCGTCACCACTGAAACCGCACCGGCAATGCCAATACCTCCGCCGCTAAAGGCAATCACATTAGACGTGGCCCACACGTCAGTGGAGGCATCCATGTTCACGTCACCCGAAACCGTCATTCGCGCGTGATCGCCAACATAGGCGTTTGTGCGGGCATCAATGGTAATGACGTCTACTGAGGCACCGGCCCCTATGCCACCAAGACTGATGGCGCCTGTTACCGCAGAGAGGCCCTCTGGATAACTTTCGTTTACCTTTACATCGGCATGGGCGTCGAGATCAAAGGACTGTGCGTTGATGCTCGTGTAGTCTGCAGCGCTGCCGTTCTCAATGAAGGCGGATGTTTGGTCGGTAATTTCCGCTACGAAAACCGAACCCGCTACAGCGCCAGCGCCCACAGACGTTGTGCCCACAATACTGCGGAGCTCGTCGTCGGTATCTGCACTGATTGTCACGCTGCCACTGTCTGCTCGGATCACAGAACTGCTGATGCCCGCCTTGGTGGTACGGTCCAGCGAGACCACCGCAACAGAGGCACCAACGCCTACGGCACCTCCTCCGATTGCCCCACTGCCCATGGTGATCAGCGACGAAGAGCTGGCCTCCAGTCTGAGGCTGGCGGACAGGGTCATATCTACATCCGACACTAAGGCTTCGGTAGTGGTCGTTGATTTGACCACCACTCCGGCACCGGCTAAGCCTGCGTAAAAGCCCGCAGCCCCGGCTACCGCGACGCTGTCAACTTCCTCATAACTGTGAGCACCGATGACGGCACTCGTGTAATCGTGATTGCTGTTGGCGCCACCGGATGCGTCGTTGTCGAGCCACGCTTTAACATGACGCGAGAAGACGTTGTGATCTACCGCAGCACCGACACCTGCCGTAGAGAAGCCAACGCCAAGGGCTCCGCCGTAGGATTTTGAATAAGTGCGATGTAACGCTTGTACGTAAAGCGCGCCAGATCCGTCGGTTTGATTGATTTCGGTACCTTGAACATAGGCCTGTGTACCGATGCCGAGGGCGTCATTGCCGATCATGTTGAAAGACAGGTTGAGGCCAAAGCCTGCGGCTAAGCCGCCACCGCCGGCCACCGCGATTTGCTCAGCGATCTCTACTTCCGAGGATGCCACGACAACCAAGCCCGAACGCGCCACGTCTTGAAAATCGCCAGAGGCATCGTTCCAGCCCCTAGTGCTGACATTGCCAACACTACCGGTATCGACCGAGCCACCTTTTACCGACGCTTGGGTACTGTTCGTAAAATCGTTAACCACCACGGACCCGGCGGCACCTACCGTTCCTCCCAAGCCCAGAGTACCCACATAGTTGTTTAGCCGATCGTGTGATCGCGCCTCAACGTGCACGGCACCAGCACTGGTCACAGTCGAGTTGAATATCTGCGCCTCAACCTTGGTTTTTACCAAATTGACAGACGACGACCCCGCCACCCCAGCAGAGCTGCCGCCGGAGATACCGGCCGCTACAACGCCAATTGTATTTGCAGATAACGCTTTTACCGCCACCGCACCGCCGTTAGAGGTCACCGTCGAATCGGCGATGCCCGCGTAGATCGTGGTCTCGAGTTCGTTATAGGCAACCGCCCCACCGATTGCTCCGGTACCGCCAGCCGATATTTGCCCTGCACCGGCGTAAATGGTTGACGCATCGGTACTGATGACGCTGACGCCATTCGCGCTTGTAATCACGCTGCCATCGGAGATCAGAGCCTTCGCCTGGCGGTTCATGAAGTTCAGAGAAGCCGTGCCGCTTCCGGCGTAAGTACCGCCTCCTGCGATGGAAAGGGCAAACGAATTGATTTTTCCTGAGGATCCAGTCTGCAGTGTGAGCGAATTGACCGTTAGATTGGCGCCGCTGACCTGAGTTTGCACCAGATTGCTGTTGCCTTCGCCACCGGTGCCACCGATTCCATCAGCGTCCGGCGTGCCGCCTAAAAAGTTCAGTGCGACCGCGATGCTCGCCCCGAGAGTAGACCCGTAGGAACCGCCACCCGCAAAAACAGACAGGCTGGCGTCATTGAAAGCCTCAACCGTTACGTCACCCGCATTGCCGCCACTACTGTTGTTCGCAATGGTTGCATCCTTAATGAGCGCCTGAGTGGCATTGCGAACCCAGTTAAGGTTGACGCTGCCGCCAAACCCACCAGTGCCACCTCCGCCAACGCCGATGGAGAACGACCAAATCTGGGCATCGAGATCTACAGGGTTATCATCTGTGCTGCGAGTATCGAAACGGGCTGCTTCGTTCATGTCATGCAACAGGGTGTTGGCCGAAATCAGAAGACTGCCAGCACCTTGATTGAGGCGAGTATCGGAGCCGATGACGGCTGCTGTGACTGAATTGGCAAGATCATTTATCGCAACTCCAGCGCCAGCCGCAAAGGAACTGGATGACGCAGCCCCACCAAAGGCGAGGTTAAACAGCTTGGGCGTAAAGTTAGCAATGACCTCGACTGCATTGTTGCTGTTATCGCCAGAGAGGGAGCCGGTTGTAGTGAGCGTTGTTGCGCCCTGCTCGGCCCCAATCTTGGCGACGATGTTTTGATCAACAAAATTGATGGATGCCGAACCCGCGACGCCAAGGCCCGAACTGCTGCCAACGCCGCCTACAGATATCGACAGCATGTCTGCCACAGAGTCCGCTCGAACGCTGACCGCTCGCGCTGTCAGATCAACACCTTCGATGCGCGCTGTTATATTCGCCGCGGAATTTTCGCTGGTCTGGCGCTCATCGGCAGAGCTGTCGGTGAAATTGACATCCCGATTACCCATGTCATCCAGGCCGGTAATGGGTGCACCGCCAATGAAGTTATAGCTTACCGCAGCTCCTAAACCCGCGGTGCTACCGTAGGCTAACGCAACCGCAACGGACAAAATATCAGGCCGATCAAGCGCCAACACACGCACATCACCTTGGCTGGCCGAAATGGTCTGCCCGCCCGATCCCGTGATTTCAGCAATCACGCTGGTGCGAATCGAGTTTACCGAAACCGCCGCACCCGCCGCGAAACCGCTACCAGAACCACTACCTGCAACGACGACATTCAGTATCTGCCGCGACGAATCAGCATCATCCGCCAGCACGACACCGCCTCCTTGCAGCGAGGACAAGTCTTCAGGCACGCTGAAGGTGGCAGTAACGTTGATATCACCGTTTGATGCTGTTGCGTCTGAATCAGCAATTTGTGCCAGGGTTTCACTGGTAATGGTTGCGACGCCAACGCTGGCACCAAAACCACTAGACGAGCCGATAGCTACGCTGCCCGCGATCGTCACAATTTGACTACGATCTGTCGCTGTAACGGTTATCGAATCTGCGGAAATGGATGAACCGTTGCGAACCCCAGCAAACGTAAACGCTCCGACTTCACTGTGCGCGACAGAACCCGAAAGACCGTAACTGGCGCCGCTTACAGCAACCCCGATGGAAACATTGATCAGGCGCAGCGTCGACGCTGCTGTGACGCTCAACGTACCGCCGGCGTTTACCGTGGAGCTATCGATAATGGCAACGGAACCGCCGCTTTGACCATCCGCCCGCACAATCTGCGTAGCAACCGCAGCACCCAAAACGAGGTCCGTGCCGCGAGCCACGCCGCCGGCCACCAGCAGGCTGTCCGCTGTGAGGTCTGATGCAACGGTCACGTCGCCGGCCGCAGTGATTCTGGAACCCAAGACCGTTGCCATCACCAGTTGCTCGTTACGCATGACCGCAGCACTGCCGGCAATGGTTACCGAACGCGAGGAGCCCAAACCAAAACCGACCATATAGCTGTCGTTTTTGGTTTGCGCTTCGACCGTCACGTCATTGAGGTCTTCTACGGCGGAATCCACCACGGACGCGGTTACGCTACCGGCGTGGGTCGCATAAGCAAAACCAATGCCCACACCGGCTTTACCGCCGAAGCCCACAGCCCCAGCGACGGAGGTGAAGAAAACCGATTGGCTCGCTGTAACCTTGAGATCACTGGTGAGGGCCACATTATCTGCCTGCAAATCCAGGAAACTATCGCCAAGGGTTGCGCTTTCTTCCAACCCCATAACCGCATAGCTGACTGAGCCCGCAAGCGAAATACCTGCTGCCTCCCCGGTTACAACCGACGCAGTCCCAGCAACCGCAATCATCGATAGCGTATTGGTCGTGGCCACCGTCACGTTGCCCCACACACGCAATGGATTGTCGACCGTTCCAAGGTCGGCAACTGTGGCATTGAGCTGCCCGAAATTTTCGGCATAGGCAACACCGGCGCCGATACCTGTGCCCCCTGCCCATGCAGCAGCCCCTGCAATGGAGAGTAAGGACAGGTTATCCACTGCGGTTACCGACAATCCCCCGGCGCTCGTACCAACAACGTTTGATGCGATGTTGGCAACCACCGCCTCTGTGCGCTCGTCCTTGCGAAGCCAAGACACAGACCCGGTAATGGAAGCGCCGGACGCTCCCGAAGAAACGCTTAGACCCACTGCCGCACCGACCATCAGTCCGGTTCGGGTTGCATCAACAAGAATGTCGCCGCTATCGAGTTGCCCAATGTCTCTAAGACCCGCGATGGTGGAGCCCGTGGCGAGGTTGACTGCTACGGCCCCAGCTATACCAGTCGACGATTGTCCAGAAGACAGGGCAAAGCCTCCGATACCCAGATGCTGCTGGGTACTGTTCTCTGCGTTAACCGAGACATCACCAGCGATAAAGGACTGAAAACCCTGAACTTGGGCCAGACTGTGGTCTTCGTTGTCGATGAGCCCGAAAGAACCCGCTAGCCCGCGTTGAGTAGAAACCCCCGTGGATGAACCTCCGCTTCCACCGGGGGCCTGACCGGTTGCTCCAGCCGCAGCGGGAGCCGCTCTGCTGCCTGTAACCGCTACCACCAAATGAAGACCGGCATTGGATGCTGACACGTCGACCCCACCCTCGAGGTTGACGGTGCCGCCACTGGCTGGATCCACCGCTGGCACGGACACACCCTTCGTACCTCGGCTATCACTGCCTAAGAACGCGACGGTGTCGCGGCCGACATCCTGCCACCCGATACTGGCGCCAACGCTATTTCCGCCGCCGCGAGCCAGAGTGCCAACAACGATCACGGGAGCGGACTTGTCGTAAGCTGAAACCGTGAGAGCTTCGTTCAAACCACTGGTCAACACATAGTTGCCCTGTCCAACTAACGCGTGGGTTGTATTCTCAATGTAATGATTGAGTACTGACCCTAAAAACGTATTCTTCCCTGCGCTTGAGGAGCCAGCTCCAGCAGAAATGGCTATCCCACCATTGTTCGCTTGAACATCCAAACTCGCGGCGGCGATACTGACCCCATCGGCGATTTTCGCAACGGCGTCTGAAGCCAAGGTCACCCCGGAATAACTGAAACCCGCGCTGGCTTTACCGCTTTCACTGATCGGTACCAAGTTGCCGTTGTATTTCAAATGGTCGTTGCGAGAGTCCGCTGTGACCTCAACGCTAGCGGCCGCACTACTGTTCAAACCGGCAATAACGACGCCTTCGGCAATACTGGTCAGCGCTTCCTGCTTAGCTGTATTAATACTGATCGCACCGGCGAACCCTCTTTCGGCGCCTTTTGTGCCCGCCCCTGCCCAGCTTGAAATCCAGTTGAAAGACACCAGGTCTGACGCTTTGTCGCCAATACCACCGATCACAGAAGCGAGATCGCTCCACGATGGGCCTGTTACCGGCTCAAAGGAAGCCATCCAGGAGACGTTGGTAGAATACAGCGTGACTCCTGCACCGATGTATCGATAGCGCTGCCCCTGCGCGTCCTCGACAATGAAGCCCGGCAGCAGCGCGTACTCTTGACCTGACTTCAGTTTATGGTCGTAGGATGATTCGTAATGGGATGTCCAGTTCGCTGCATCCGAGTAGTCCGCGGTCATCAGGTTCTGAGCCGCGACACTGCCAGAATAAGAAAACGAAAATCCGTCTAGATTAGTGCCTGGACCGCTGACCACCCTGACGATGTCATTGTCGCGTAGGCTGACCGACTGCATGGCCGCAATACGATCCACCGAGACGTTGAGTTTTTGCCAAAGCGCGGTGTCAGCGTAGTCCGTTTCAGCGAGGTCCAGCGCTTGGTCTGCGTCGCCAATGTACCGATAAACGGTGCCCACCATCGCTGCATTGCCTGCCCCCTGATAGCCAGAATCAATCAGGATCAAATCCCCATTTTGGATTTTGACGGGCTCACTGGCACCGCTGCTGGCCAACAGATTAAAGGCTAGATGGGTTACCGCTCCGGTCAGAGGTTTCCAATCATCGCCGGAGAACGACTCGGCACCCAGATCGAGCAGGGCAAACCCGTTCCCGGCATAACGAAAAAACTCACCATTGTCCGCAGCAACGATTTCATTGGGACGCACCCCAACTTGGCCCTGAGACTCGTAGTGTGTAACCAAGGTCGACGCTTCGTACTGGGCGGTTTCGAGAAAGTTTAGAATACTCTGGTCAAAAAACTCGCTCCACGATGGGCCACTGAGCGAACTCGTGCCCACTCGTACATCGCCATCGGTTTGGACATTCGCTCCTGCACCAAGGTTGGCATGGGCATTGTTGTCCAGTTGACCCCACGAAAACGCAACGGCGACCGCAGCTTTTGCAGGTTTGGGCGGCGTAGGCTGTTGGGAATTTCCAGATGCCGTCGCCGGCACAGGCGTGGGCTTCGCGGCCGTGGTATCACTTTCCGCTTCGGAGAGCACCTTTAACGTCGGTTTCGCATTTACGTTTGCGGCAACCACCACATGACCGCCAACGTCTATGTCTATCGCTGAATCGTCAGCAAGGACCGCTGTCGCGTGATTAATGTCGTCGTGAAGCCCTACCGCCGCCGCCAACTGCACCTTAGGCACCGAGTTGTCGTCTTGCGGGAATTTTAGGGTTAGCAGGGCCACGACAACCGCTGCAGCGTCTCCAGACTGGGCGCCTTTGGCCACGCCAGCAGCAGCCCGCGCCTTAGGTGGGAGCATTCGTTTAATTTTTTTCGATATGCCGTTACCTGAGTCTGACTTGGAAATCATGCCAAGCCCGTCATCATTTTTTAACGACTCAAGATCCGCTTGAACGGTAAAATTGCCGCCCACGACGAGCTGGCTGGTGGAGCGATCGCCCACAACCTCGGCATAGGATTCACTGGATTCCAACGCAACAGCAAGAGAGAGCGCCAAGGGGCTGTTTTGCTCCAACGGGATCGCCTCGGCGATGACACTAAACTTGTCAATTTGATCGGCTTGGACTACTAGGTCACCGCCCACATAACCAAAGTCCCCAACGGCATAGGTGGCCTTAGTTTTGCTGTTAGAGACACCGACCGCCACCGCAGCCGCGTTTCTCGTCTCGACCTTGGCAGTGGCAATCAGGGTCGCTTGAGTTTTGGCGTAAATCGTCGCGTTACCCGCAACAAATAGCCCGCCGTCCATCTTTACCGTGGTCTCTGCATCCAATTCGGCTACTGCCGCCGCAAGGTAGAAGCCCCCTGGCTTAGCTTTTGCCGTCGCCAGGTTAACGGCGTCTGCGGAAAAATCATCGGCCACGATCAGAGATTGTTCATCGACCAAAACAATCGCCGCCGTTGATGTATTGGCAACGCCCGCGATCATCGAAAAGTTGTCAAGGATGGCTAGGATCTGGCCCCAGCCGGTATTTTCCGAAGTCAGCGGCGAATCGCCACTTAGACTGCCATCCGGATCGCGATCCTCCATCATCACTGTGTTGTCAACGGACGCATCAATATCCACATTTCCCGCGTAAATATGGGTATTGCTCAGCGAAATATTGGCACGAGACGTGTCTGCATTGTAAAACCCGAACCCGGTGAAATCTCCGACATCTTGGGCAGTAATACTCACCGTGCCTGCCGCCGTCCCTGCCGACTTGGCATCCGCTGTCATTGCAACCAGCAGGTCTCGCTGAGCCTGGGTCGTCACCGCTGTTTGCAACACCGATGCAACGGCCGCCCTAGAGATATCACCATTTTGCTGATCCGTCGGATCCACCGGTGCGGCGATCACGGTGACGTTCTCCATGGTGATGTTGCGAGCCAAGAAAGTGATATCGCCGGCTGACTGATTGTCACTGGCTCTGGAGTCGATGATAACGGGGGCAGCGCTGTCTTGACCGCCAACATAGAGATCATCAGAAACGAAGCGTTGGTCTAGCGTTCCATTGGTTACCAGATCACGGTTCAGCTGCATCTCAGTTGCGGCATAGGTGATTGACGAGGCCGCACCTGCGCTCCAGTCCACGGTCTGCGACTGGAGAGACAACAACGGTTTATCAGCGTCCAGTAACTGCAGCGCGACACCTTCAACTTCTGAGGCATTGATGATCAAATTGCGGGAATCCCCGGTCAACGCCGCTTCAATCAGGCCTGCGGCGCCCAAAGCCATTTGAACGCCACCGTCTATGGCCGAAATCTTCGGCGCAATCTCGGCTGCGCTGGCGATCTGCCCCGAAACGTAGTCCAGCGAAAACCCGTCTTTCGCGACAATGCTGTAGGTTGGATCAGCCGCGCCATCCGAAGTCACATCGATGTAATGGTCCCAGGCGCCACCCAACAATGCCTGGTGCTCCGCCACCGATGTGACAATGATCTCGGCGCCATCATCAACAATGAACGCATAGGCGAACAGAGCTTTTTGATCAATGGCGACGCTGTCGCCTGCGCCAGAAGTGGTGACCGAGGCGCCTTCGCCAACGACGACGCGACTGGCTTGAGTAAGACCAGCAAGATCTACCGTTGCTGCACTTAAGGCCGTTAGGTTATTCGTTTCAATACTGGCGAAGTTGACCCAATCATTCATCGCACCGTTGAAGCTCAATATCTGTCGGTCACTATCAACAGAGGATTCTACGCTTGAGGCATCGATGCTTGAGACGAGCACGTCGTCTCCGGAGCCTGCATTAATCAGAGCCTTGCCAGCAGCGGTATAAAGGAAACGATCCGCGCCGTCGGTTCCCGTTAGCTCATCGGTCCCGCCGCCGCCGTCTATTCGCGCCGAGCCAAACTCCAGCGCGTTCCCTAAGTAAGTGTCAGCTGCTGCGGTCGTTGCAAGATCGCTCAAACCAATGAGATCAAGAATGCTGGAATCCGTGGCAGACACGACAGAATCGATCGCTATCCCACCCGTATCAATAAGGAAGCGCCCGTCTTGCAGCAGGCTGCCTCCTAAGTCTTCTTCGCCGTCGCCGTCGAGGTCCGTGGCCTGCAACAAAATCAACACATCTTGCAGTGTGTCTGCGCCACTCAGACTTACCTGCAGCTGCTCATCACCCATCACAAAAGCAAAATCGTAGCCCAACCCTCGCTGGACTTCGCCGCCACCAAAAACAGCGATCTGAAGCGACTCGTCCACGGCGCTAAACCCGCTCGCGTCCAGAAGCTCGTCGCCCGAGGTGCCGATCAAAGACGCGGTTTCAAAACCCGCATAAGCGCTGGTGGACAGTACGGTATCCGCCGCATCTTTGCGCAGCGCTTGTCCACTGGCAAAGCTCACCTTGGCAACACCACCGCCTTCAGCCAAGGCTACCCGCAGGACATCTTGTCCAAGACCGCCGTCTAAGGTGTCGTCACCGCCATATCCATCGACCACATCGTCGCCGCTGTCACCGCTGAGCACATCGTCGCCTTCGGAGCCGACAATAATGTCATGCCCCATGCCACCACCAAGGAATATGCCGCCGGTAAACTGACCATCAGCCACAGCCGCTGCGGAAAGGTAGTCACTTAACTGAGAACCGCCTAGCTCAACGGCTTCAACGTCAACCAAGTAATCACGCGACATCTCACTGCTTTGATAGGCCGCAAGCGTTGCTACCCCACCGGTGACACTGGCAAGCGCAACCTCCGGCAAGGAAGCATCGATTAATCCAGCGTACTGGCCGGTGAAATAGACCCGAAAGACGCCGCCGTTTTCGTTTTGCACCGCGCTTGGCAGCCATCTGACGGAGACGTCACTTTTCTCCACGTCACTCAGCCGCACAATGCCTTGCTGTATCTCATCGGCTAGGCGCGTGCGATCGGCAATGGTGTCCTGCGCTGAAAGTACGGTCCGCGCGAGCTGCTCAGAGCCAAACCTTAGGTTGAACTGTCCTGACGCTGCATCCACCACGACAATATCTTGGTAGCCAAAACTGTCCGCATGCCGAAGGACGGAAAAATTTGCAATACTCGGCAGCGCCGCCGCGCTCGTTGCGAGCTGGGTGGCGCTCGCTTGCGCAGCACCCGCCTGCCCAGCACCCAGATTGGCGGTGATCGACGGAAGATCTGTGGACTCGGCGTTGAACGCGCCAACGAATAGCAGCTGGAGCCTATCCCCCGTGGCAACCACGCGCACCGTGTCCTGAGCAAAACCCGCATCCGCCAGATGACTTTGCAGTTCGCTCGCCTGGGCCGTTGAAAATGACGCTGACGCAACCGCCAGCGGAGCAAGATCCACCCCGTCTATACTCAGCGTCAAGTCGCCGGAAACGCCACTACCCGTATCGGTTAACGTAATTTCACTGTACGCGATGGCTTCTTCGCCAGCCAACAAGTCACCAAGGGCAGCAAAACCAACGATCCCTTCGAGCAGGGTATCGGTGGCGCCGTCTGGTGCACCGGTTGCATCGCCGCCAAATATTCGGTCGGATCCACCACCACCGGTCAGAGCGTCGGCGCCATCCAAGCCGACCAGCAAGTCAGCCCCATCACCGCCGAAGAGCTGATCATCCTGCCCGGAGCCAGTGATGCTGTCGTCGCCACTGTTGCCTCGCGCAATGAGGCCCATTTGCGTTAACGCGCTGGCATCGATGACGTCGCTGCCCGCGTGGCCTTCTACCACGACAGACTCCACCGCCGACGCGACCACATCGCCTAACACCGAGCTACCGTCAGACACCTGGGCCGTTAGGCCGGTTTGCGACGCATCGCTGGTCAGCAAAAGCCCATCTCGGGAGGACGCCATGAAAAACTCGACAACGTCCTCACCGTCACCGCCCACCAGACTATCCGCCTGCCCGGTTGTGCTACTGACATCGAGAGCGGACTGCAATCGATCGTCGCCCGCGCCCCCTGTGATGCTGTCATAGCCGGCGCCGCCAAACAGTAAATCCGCGTTCGGTGTGCCAACAATCGTATCGTTACCCGCTCCGGTGCTGACCAACAGGGCAAGAGAGCCCGACACAGCGCTGCCGTTAATCGACATATCAAACGCAACGTCCGATGCGGCATAGAGCGACAGAGATTCGAGACCGCTGATGCTGATGCTTCCATCGCCAGACAGGTTTACGTCATTGTCCGTGATCACTGCGGACGCACTGGCGTAGTCGACAATAACCAACTGATCGAGATCGTCGGCACTGTCAGTAGCGTCTGCAAACGAGCTGATCAGATCGTCGCCTGCGATCATCAGGAAGTCGTCTGATGTGGAGCCGATAAAGTGCTTAAAGCCGCTGATCTCACCGGCGCCGTCCAGCGCCGCAGCCACATCCAGCCCAGCCGAAAGGTCTAAGGACAAAGGCGCACCAAAGGGCGAGTAGTCGATAACTTGGCTACCGCTGGCGTCGCCAACCAGGGCGTCGACACCAGAGATGATCAGTCGTTCGTCGACGACAGAATTTGCGTCACCAAATCGAATCACGCCCTGCTGAACAACCTGCCAAACACCGCCGCTGAGCGCGGAGGATAAGGCGTCGTGATCGCCAGCAACGTTACCTTCGATCGCCAAATTTAAGAGCGTGATCGAATCGGCGTTAAACCAAACATCGCTGCCTACGGAACCTTGCGCGGAATTTTCCCCGACCACCCAGTCGGCATCAAAATCGCCGTGGATTTCCAGCGCATCACCATTACCGCTGCCGGTGAACGTAACCACCAAGTCATTGCTGGCGTCACCATCAACGCCAGCCGCCGTGCGCCAGGAGACATAGCTTTCGTCTACGATAACGGAGGTTGAGTAACTGGCCCCAGCAACCACTGATAGCGAAATAGCGTTGGTATCCGCGATATTTTGCTCTGCCAACACATCGCCCTGATCGTTGGCCAGCTGAAATACCGTTTGGGTTTCATCGACGCGCAGGGTGATGGATTCGACGTTTGCCAAATCCCCTGCGCCGATGGCAGCAGTAAATGGGTCGGCGGATAACAGGATCCTTGGTTCGAGGGTTTCGCCGCGATAGTGAAACGCCTCGTCCGCAAGCTTGCGAAGCAACCGCCGTCCTCGGCGATGAAGTCGATTACGTTTAGCCAGGCCCAGCAACGCGGACAAAACGGAGCGTTTTGGACCTTTGCGCGCGCTTGCAACGCCTCCATTGCTATTCATGAATTCCGCGCACTGCTGCGTGATCGACTACGTAGCTGATAACTCCCACCTCTGTCTCTCGCGGATAAACGAGTAAATTACGCTTCTACCGAGGCCTCTGGCTGCTCTACAGACGCATCGCTGCCGGCGACGCCCTTCTCTCTGGCTCGATTTGCCAACTGATTAATGTTGCCCAATGAGCTCAGATGAGCGTGTATTGCTCGCAGTTCACCGCTGCGCACCATGCTCAACAACTGTTCATCCTCTAGCTTGCCAAGGGCTGCTTCGTTGACGACTTTTAGTCCGCCCAAGGTACGCTTGCCGGCATCCCCGAGATCAATCTGCGCAGTGCCGTCTATCAACAGGTCTAACTCTTTCAGCTTCGCGCAAAACGCCTTTGTTACGGAAAACTGTCGTTCGTAATCTTGTAAAAATTCGATGATTCGGGTCAGGTAATCCGTGGTTTCTCCCTCACTGTCGAAGAGCCGCTCCCCTCGCCCCTCGTCATTCAAACCCTCGTAGCTCTCGTCGACGCAGACCGTCAGCTCCTCCCCACCGTCCACCGCCGCAAACACAAAAGGGTAGCGTCGGATAAACGCAGGCACGTACCGGCCATCCCATTTGTCGTCATCGGTCACCATCAAATTCTGGTCATCCGCCAACCCTGTAAGCACAACTGACACCACCGAGTCCCCGCTCTCAACAAATACAACGGGCATCTCTTCACAGGCTCGAAGGAACTCCGCAACAACGATGGGAAACGAGTTAACGTTTTTCGCGAAGGCGAGGTGTTTGATTTTCTGAATACTCTTGTCCCGATGGGCAACTCGATTGACGGGGACGATGTCGCTGTAAATCAGTTGTTGCATAGAAAAATCTCCGAGATGTTATGACTGGTATGAATGATATTCGTGGCCCTTGAGTTACTGCAGCGTCTGCAGATCTTTAGCCGTCAGGACTCCCGCCACATGAAGCAAGCGCAGCGCTGTCAGTTGATAATTGCCAACGGCTTTCACCAAACGAGTTTGCGATTCGACGGCAGAGCGTAGCGCCTGAAAGTACTTCAGCTCGTCAACCGTGCCTGCGTCTAACTGGCCTTTGCGGAGTGCGGCAAGCTCGTTTCCGGCGGCAACGGCAGATTGGTAGCCGCGTATCTGGTCCGCACCGGCCGACAACTTATCAAGATGAAGGTCGAGCAGCTGCTTAACATCGCGTTCAGCTAACTCGCGCTCAAGCTCAGCCGTACGCAGTTCTCCAGCAGCGCGCTGGGCTCTCCTCAACGAGGCTCCGCCGCTATAAATGTCCCAGTGCGCCCGCAAATAAACCGATGAGCCCTCGACCGTGGCTCCACCGCCGAACAACGTATCGTCTTTAGCGTCGCTGTTGTATTCCGCGCCAATATACAGCTTTGGTTTGTTGGCACTGCGCGCGCTCTTGTGTCCCAGCTTCGCCATTTGGCGTCGCAACTCGGCCGACAGCAATTGTGGACTGCTGGCTAGGGCCTGTTGCCACCACTGCTCCGAGGTACCCAAAGAGTCGAACGCTACCCAATCGTCTGTGAGCGAGCGCGCCAGCACTACCCGGTCGCCAACGATCATTTCTAAACGCCGCTGGATCTCATTCAGCTTTTGTTGCGCCTCGCTTTTTCTGGCCCGGGCATTGTCCAAACCCGCTTGGGCATCAAGAAAATCGACCCTAGCGGCTTCACCTTGCTCAAACCGCTTGCTTTGTAGCAATGCTAGCCGAGCCAGCGCCTCCACATCGGAGGTAGCAAGACGCAGATCAGCAACAGCCATCTCCCGATGCAGTAAGCTCTCGGCAAGTCGTAACAAAAGATTTTGATATTCAGCTCGCAGATTTTGGGCGAAGACCTTTTGCTCCACGCCAGCGCGAAGATACCACTGCCAGCTCTGACGATCGTAGAGAACCTGCTCTAGCCGCAGCAATGACGTGCGGCTATCGAAGTTACTGTCTCCCCCTTGATATACCGCGTTTTTTGACTCAACCACTTCTTGGTCAGTCACACGCTGGTAATGGGTCAGCAGGAGCTGAGGCTCAAGAACGGCCCGGGCTTCCTCATCCAAATAACCCGACTGTTCAAAAACAGACTGGGCTCGGAGGTATTGGGCATCGTACTTCTCGGCGGCCTTGATGGCGCCCACCATGTCCACCACAACGGCATTCGCCTGCACCCACAGTGCTGGCGCTAGGACAAAAATGAACCACCGAACCCGACCTGCCATTCGCCCGCACTCCCGTTATCCCGTGGACCTCCAGGGCTTGGAGGAAAACCGCCTCCCGTCAACTTTCAGTGTATACAGAATCGACCGAGAACACACCAGAAACGCCCTTGAAACCGTCGTGATGAGATCGATTGGGAGCAAGGGATGAGCGCAGCGCGGCAGGGAGAACCGAAGGGTCAGCGAGGGTTAGTCCAGCGCAATGGTCTTATCTAGGTTTGCGATGCATCTGTGACGTCAAACTCCCATCGCCTGGGTTTGACCCTAAAACCTACTCCCACTGTAATAGCAGCACGCTTGTAAAAATTTGATTTTATTGACTTTTATTTTTTGTATGTAGTAAGTGTGTAGTGTCATAAGTACCTGATTTTTGAAATATGTGATTTTTCATTGATAGGTTATCGTCCATCTTCTCTTTTTGGTAATTTTTTTATTTTTCTTATCAAATATCAGCTTTGATCAATTTCTTCAAATCAGACACAGAAATCCATGGTCGTCTTCTATGAATCATTCTATGACAGTTCGAGCAAAGTAATGCTAAGTCATCAATATTTGTTTTACCTTTTTCACCAATTTCTGAAACAGGTTTAGTATGATGACACTCAATGAAATCTTTTCCTCTTTCACCGTACAAAACTGAGAAATCAAAATCACATACTTCACAAGTTAAATTCCCTTTCTCTTTAAGAACTCGCTCTTTTTTCTTTCTTACAAGTTTTGTGTCTCTTTCATACGTTTGATGAGTTCTTGTAACTACTTTACCCTCAGATGATTCCTCTTCGAATTCACTATCTATATCAACGTTAATATCAATATCTACTTCATCTGACTCTATATAATCTTTAATTTTGTTCGCTGTTCTTTTTAACTCTTTTGGTTTATTTAAGAAGTAATCCCATACATCCCTGTCCCCCTTTGATGATGCTTTCAACCCAGAACCAGTATATCTATCATCGAACCCTCTAAGATTCATCATTTTCATGTATACACCAGAATTGTTTCTGAACTTAGCATCACCATACAATCCATTCTTATTTCTGAATTTATTTAGCAATTTGCTCAGATCACTGATTTGTGAAGATTCCTTACCTGGAATCGATTCAAAATGATCCATATAAAAGTCCATCGCTAAAATTATTTCATCTCTTGTCCATTTTGGGTTCTTCATAATCTAATAACTCTGTTTTTCAGAAATAACTCCCCGAACCCCTCCAAGAGGATTCTCTGTATCACCGGGGCGTCTTGGTATCACATGACAGTGGAAGTGCATCACAGTCTGACCAGCATCAAGTCCTTCGTTTATACCAATATTAAACCCTGTAACATTAGTATCCATTTCAAGTATCTGTTTCTTAACAAACTTAATTATTTCCATTAATCCTAACAACTGATCTGATGTCATTGAATCTAATTTTGCATCATGGTTATTGGAAATTATAAGAGTGTGATGTTCGGTAACTGGATAAGCATCACGGACAACATAAAACTGATTGAACTTACTAACAATTCTTTGCTGTGTCATATCGCAAAACGGACAACTTTTATCCATGATTGTTATTCTCTAAGTTGGTTCTACAACTATATTTGTTAGTTCCTTACTTAATGGTATTTTAGTATTGACGGTATTTACCAACCAAAAAAAACACTAATGTCGTCAAACATCAGTGTTTTTCTGATTCAACTACACACTGACGATGTTTCTTATGATTTTCAGTAAACACTCGTTTTTTGTAACAAGTGTGTAGTACATATTTGTAACCTACTGAAAGGTAACGTAAAAAAATGCAGCGTGTAGTGAGTGTGTAGCAAATAGTTTCTAATTTATCCTTATAAATCAATGTCTTACAAACGTTTTTTTCACTCCCACTCAATCGTGGCTGGAGGCTTGCTGGATACGTCGTAGACCACTCGGGACACTGCGGCTATTTCATTAATGATGCGGTTAGATACCCGTTCAATGAACTCGTAAGGCAAGTGGGCCCACCGGGCGGTCATAAAATCGATGGTTTCCACGGCGCGCAAAGCAATGACGTGTTCGTAACGCCGGGCGTCCCCCACAACCCCCACCGACTTCACCGGCAAATAGACCGCGAAGGCCTGGGACACCTTGGCGTATAAATCCGCCGCTCTGAGCTCTTCGATAAAGATGGCATCTGCCTCTCGAAGCACGTCCGCATAGCTTTCTTTGATCTCCCCCAAGATACGAACCCCCAAGCCAGGACCCGGGAAGGGATGGCGAAAGATCAGGGACTCAGGCAATCCTAGATGCAGCCCGATGTTGCGCACTTCGTCTTTGAACAGCTCACGCAACGGTTCCACCAGCTTAAGGGTCATGCGCTCGGGTAAGCCGCCCACATTATGGTGAGACTTGATCACGTGGGCTTTGCCGTATTTTGACGCCGCCGACTCGATCACATCCGGGTAAATGGTGCCTTGAGCCAGCCAGTTAACGTCTTGCAGCGCTGCCGCTTCGCGATCAAAAACGTCAATAAAGGTAGCGCCGATAATCTTGCGCTTTGCCTCGGGGTCCTCGATTCCATGAAGTTTGTCCAAGAACTCTGCCTGAGCGTTCACGGTAATGATGTTCAGCTCGGCCAGCGTGCCGTCTCCCATGGCGCCGGAAAAGGCCGCCCTGACCTCTTCACTTTCGTTTTTTCGCAGCAGTCCGTTGTCCACAAAAATACAGGTCAATTGGTCGCCAATGGCCCTGGCCAACAGGGCCGCCACCACCGAGGAATCTACCCCGCCAGACAAGCCCAAGACGACTTTGTCAGTGCCTACCTGAGCGCGAATGGTCGCAATGGCGTCCTCAACGATGTTGGCCGAGGTCCATTGGCCGTCACAGCCACAGATATCCCGTGCAAAGGCGCGAATCAGGGCCTCGCCGCCTTCGGTGTGAGTGACTTCCGGGTGAAACTGCACCCCAAAAAACTGGCGCTCGGCATCCTCCATCGCGGCAATCGGTGCACTGGGGGAACTGGCGGTACAAACAAACCCCGGTGGTAACGCATTGACTTTGTCACCGTGGCTCATCCACACGTTAGCGTCTTCTTTGCCCTCGAACAGGGGGCCCAGCAGTTGGCTGGGCTGCTGGCTGTGAACCTGAGCATGCCCAAACTCGCGCTGATCTGACGACACCACCTCGCCGCCAAGCTGTGCAGCCATGGCCTGCAATCCATAGCAAATGCCTAAGACCGGCACCTTTAGCTGGAATACGCTGTCGGGAATTCTGGGCGTGGTGCCCGCGGTGACGGTTTCTGGCCCACCGGACAAGATGACCCCTGCTGGATTGAACTGAGCCACCTCGTCGGACGTGACGTCGAAGGGGTAGATTTCGCAGTAGACGCCCACCTCACGCACCCGCCGCGCGATGAGCTGGGTGTATTGGGACCCAAAATCCAGAATCAACAGTCGCTGGGCGTGGATGTCTCTGAGCGTGCTCATGCACAATTTTCCTTGTGATCTGCGGCGTTAGTCCTCACCCAGGACCCGCGCCAATGATGGCTACCCACGCTAGCTCAGTGGGTAGTTGGGCGCCTCTCGGGTAATCGTCACATCGTGTACATGACTTTCCACCATGGCGGCGCTGCTAACGCGCACAAACTCTGGTCGGGTTCGCATGGTGTCGATGTCTATGCTTCCGGTATAGCCCATGGACGCCCGCAGGCCGCCCATCAGCTGGTGCACGATCGGGCTCAACGGACCTTTATAGGCTACCCGCCCTTCAACGCCTTCTGGCACCAACTTGCGGCCATCACCTTCCACTTCTTGAAAGTACCGATCGCTAGAGCCGTGTTGTTGCGACATGGCGCCTAACGAACCCATGCCCCGATAGGACTTATAGGTGCGTCCCTGATACAGCTCGACTTCACCCGGGGATTCATCGGTACCTGCTAATAAGCTGCCCACCATAATCGCGCTGGCGCCTGCAACGATGGCTTTGGCGAGGTCACCGGAATAGCGGATGCCGCCGTCGGCGATCACGGGAATTCCCGCTGCACTGGCTGCCTCAGCGGCTTCGGATATGGCGGTAATTTGCGGTACGCCAACCCCAGCCACGATACGAGTGGTGCAAATAGAGCCTGGACCGATACCAACCTTGACCGCATCCACACCCGCATCGATCAAGGCCTGGGCTCCTGCCTTGGTGGCCACGTTGCCGCCGATCACATCCAAATCTGGGTAGGTCGCCTTAATCCAAGCCACCTGATCCAATACCCCCTGGCTATGACCATGGGCGGTATCCACCACCACCACGTCGGCGCCGGCTTCTACCAAGGCCGCTACCCGAGCCTGAGTATCGGCACTGGTACCCACACTGGCACCCACTCGCAATTGGCCCTGGGCATCCTTGCAGGCGTTGGGATAGGCCTGAGCCTTAACAATGTCTTTGACGGTGACCATGCCGGTGAGGGCGTCGTCTTCATTCACCAGCAGGATTTTTTCAATTTTGTGGTTATGCAGCAGCGTGGTGATGTGTTCGAAGTCTGAGCCTTCCAGCGCTGTGACCAAGCGATCGCGCGGGGTCATCACGTCCTCGACCCGGGCATCCAAGCGGCTTTCAAACCGCAGGTCTCGACTCGTAATGATGCCCGTGAGCTTGCCCTGGGCGACCACTGGAACGCCAGAAATACCGTGTTCTTGGGTCAGCGCCAAAAGCTGTGCAATGGTTGCTTGGGGTTCGATGGTCACCGGGTCACGAATGATGCCCGACTCGTACTTCTTCACCGCGCGCACTTCTCGTGCCTGCTGCTCAATGGTCATGTTTTTGTGCACGATGCCGATACCACCTTCCTGAGCGATGGCGATGGCAAGACGCGCTTCGGTGACCGTGTCCATGGCAGAGGACAGCAGCGGAATATTCAGCGTGATGTTCTTAGTGAGCCGGGATTTCAGCGTCACTTGGGAAGGAAGGGTGTCGGAGAAGGCTGGCAGCAGCAGCACGTCATCAAAGGTGAGTGCTTCGTTGGCAATTCTCAGCATTGGTTGCCCCGCAAAAGCAGCAGTTTAGCGATGGGAACTGCAGAAGTAAATCAACGGGAGGATTTCGCCCTGGGATTGTGCTGTCTGTTGTGTAGACCATTTTGGCAACCCTTGCGGTGACTGCTTTTCCATCCAATGTCTTTAGGTTTGTCTGCGGTTTTGTCGGTTGTTTTATTTGGACAAAAGGGAAATCATCTCCCCACCCATCCAAGGCCCCTTCAAACTGTATGCCCGACCATTCCAGCGAATCTTTTAGCGACGAGCAACGACGCCAAAGCAGCCTGCTAGACCGCGAGGTGCTGTCCGTCAGCCAACTCAATCGGCAGGCGCGCATGACCATCGAACAGCGCTTCAATCAGGTCTGGGTCAGCGGCGAGTTATCCAGTTTTGCTCGACCCGCGTCAGGCCATTGGTACTTCACGCTCAAAGATAAGGACGCTCAGGTGCGCTGCGCCATGTTTGCCAACGCAAATCGGCGGGCACGGCTTCAACCCGGCAACGGTCAACAAGTGCTGCTCAGGGGCAGAGTCAGCTTGTACGAAGGCCGCGGCGAGTTTCAGATTATTGTTGAACACATGGAACCCGCCGGCGAAGGCGAGTTGCGCGCGGCTTTCGAGGCGCTGAAGCGCCGCCTAAACGAGGAAGGTCTGTTCGACACCGCGCGCAAACGCCCGCTGCCCGCAATGCCCAGCAGAGTGGCGGTGGTGACCTCTCCTACCGGCGCTGCCATCAAAGATGTGCTGTCGGTCTGGGCTCGCCGTTTTCCGGGATTAGAGGTCATCGTGGTGCCCACCGCCGTGCAGGGTGCCGACGCTGAAGGTGAAATTCTGGCGGCTTTGGCTAAGGCGCAGTCCTTAGAGCCGGATGTGATCTTGCTGACCCGAGGCGGCGGCTCGATGGAAGATCTGTGGGTTTTTAATGCTGAATCCATCGCTAGGGCTGTTGCAGCCTTGGATGTGCCGGTGGTATCAGCCATTGGTCACGAAATTGATGTGGCCATGACGGATTTCGTTGCTGATTTGCGCGCGCCAACACCGTCTGCCGCGGCAGAAATTATTGCGCCGGATGCTCAAGAGCTCATTCAAGGCTTCCAATCCCTTCAGCGCCGACTGTTGTCCGCAACCAATGGCCGCCTGCGTGAGCTGGGATCATCCGCTGAAAAGTTAGCGCTGCGATTAGTCAGCCCTGAGCACTACTGCCAACAAGCGGCGCAGCGCCTGGATGAACTCAGTGCTCGACTGCTGCGACAACAGGCGATGCAACAACAGCAGCACCAAAACCGGCTGCAGGAGTTGACGAGCAGGCTGGGCCTGCAAAGCCCCAAGCGCCTGCTTGAGACACTGAAAAAAGGCCTGGCCGAAAATCAGGTGAACCTTGAACGGGCAGTCACCCGCCAGCTCGACAGCCGTCGCCGGGCGCTCACGGCTAGCGCCCGCATGCTCGAGAGCGTCAGCCCGTTACCCACCCTGGCGCGCGGATATGCGGTACTGCGTGCAGCTGACGGCAGCGTCGTTTCCCGAGTAGCGGACATGGCGCCAGAACAATCCTTGCGCGGCTACGTGCAAGACGGGAGCTTTCAAGCCCAGGTGCTGGAGATCACGCCGGGCGATGGGCTCACCAGCGACACGCCGACATCCCAAACCGACTAAACCATCAGGATCCAGAGAACAGACCCATGACTAGGATATCCATTCGATACCTCGCACTGCTGACTTGGCTGCTGACCCATGCCATGGGTTTAGCGGCATCCCCTACCCCGTCCACCGCTGCCACGGACTCTGGCCCCAAGACCCATGAAGAGACCCATGAAGAGACCCATCAAGAGACACATCAAGAGGCTCATCAAGGCCCGCAAGCCAATCATGAGCCTAGCTCCGATACCCGCCGCTACTCGGTACCCGGCGGCGTCTTTATTTGGACAATCCCCCAAGGCGCATCGGACATTCGTTTTCGCGACAGACCCGTATTCGTTAGGCGTGATCAGGCCTTCGTTGGCATTCCGCTAAATCAACCCCTAGGAGCCGCCCAGCTGCATTATCGGCTGGATGGAGAGGTGCGAACCCATGCCTTTGAGGTTACGGACAAAGCCTATACCGAGCAGCACATCACCTTGAGCAACCCGGAGATGGTTAATCCGAATCCACAGCAACTGGAGCGGATTCAGCGGGAAAGCCAAGTGCAGCGAAACCTATACTTGCGTTTTTCTGGCCAGGCCCTACCCGAACAGGGTTTTGTACAGCCGCTACAGGGCACCATCACCAGCCTGTTTGGTCACCGGCGCTTTTTTAACGGCCAGCCACGCAACCCTCACAGCGGTCTGGACATTGCCGCGCCGACGGGCACCGAAGTACGCGCCCCGGCAGCCGGCGAGGTGGTGTTGGTGGATGACCTGTACTACAACGGCAAAACCGTTTTTCTCGATCACGGCCAAGGGTTGATCACCATGTACTGCCATCTCAGCGCGCAAACCGTGAACCAAGGGGACCGCGTGGACCAAGGTCAGGTCATTGGCTTAGTCGGCGCCACGGGACGTGTCACGGGGCCCCATCTGCATTGGTCCGTGAGCCTGAACGGCTATCGCGTAGATCCCAGTGTGATGATGCAAACCCTGTAACCCTTGGGCTGCACCGAGCGCTATTTTTTCGACTTTTTGCGGTGCTTGATACTGCGCTTGCGTCGATCTAGCTGCCGCTGGGTCAGCACATTACGTCTGCCGGCAAAGGGATTGTCGGAATCGCGCAGCTCGATCTTCACCGGATTGCCCAGCAAGTTCAGGGCCTCACGAAAACCGTTTTCCAAGAAACGCTTATAGCTCGCTGGCAGCGCTCCGAGCTGATTGCCGTGCACGACAATTCTTGGTGGATGGGAACCCGCCCGAGTAGCCACTTTGATCTTGATGGAACGGCCCCGCACGGATGGAGTCGGGTGCGCCGCAACCATGTTGCGCACCAATCGGGTGAGCAACGATGTCGAGACATCGAACAAACCCATTTGGTAAACCTCGTGCACTCGACCCAGCAACTTGCCCACACCGCTGCCATGCAGCGCAGAGATCATCTGCAAGGGCACCCAGGGCACGAAGTTCAAGCGCCGATCCAGCGCCGTCTTCACCCGATCGCGCTGAATTTGCTCAAGACCATCCCACTTGTTCACCGCGATGACCATGCCTGCTCCCGCTTCGAGGGCGTAGTCCAGCACGTGCAAGTCTTGCTCGACCAGGCCCTCAGAGGCGTCGATGACCAAAATCACCACATGCGCCCGCTCCATGGCCTGCAGCGCCTTGACCACGGAGAATTTCTCGGTGATCTCTGACACCTTGCCTTTACGACGCACGCCGGCGGTGTCAATCAACACGTAGTCTTTGCCGTCTTTGGAGAATGGAATGTCGATTGCGTCCTTGGTGGTACCCGGCATATCGAACACCACCTGCCGATCTTCCCCAATCAGGCGATTGACCAGGGTCGACTTACCCACGTTGGGACGCCCCACCACCGCCACACGAATGCCATCGGCCTCGGCTTCCTGCGTCACGTCTAAGGAGAGATCCATGGCGGACAATCGCTGGGCGACACTGTCCCGCAGTTGTTTCAAACCCCGGTTATGACTGGCCGAAATCATGGCGTATTCGGCAAAACCAAAACGCCCAAAATCCGCAACAATTTGATCTTCGTTAAGGCCGTCAATTTTGTTGATCACCGGCATAAACGCCACGTTGCTTTTACGCAGGTAAGTCACCACGTCCTCGTCTGCGGCGGTAACGCCGTCTCGACCGTCCAGTAACAGCAACACTAAGTCGGCTTCGTTTACCGCCAGTTGGGTTTGCCCAGTCAGCTCATCAGCCAGCACGTGCTCGCCAAACAGACCGCCGGTATCGATTAACGTGGCTTGACCCTCTAGCAGGTCCATGCGGCCATAGCGCCGGTCCCGGGTCAGACCGGGCACATCGGCCACCAAGGCGTCTCGAGAATGGGTGAGTTTGTTAAAAAGCGTCGATTTACCGACGTTGGGCCGGCCCACTAAGGCCACTGTGGGCAACATGATTAACGCGACGTGATTTTGTAGGCGTGAAGACCGCCCGCGTTATCCAGGACATAGAACATGCCGTCAGCCAGAGAAAACGGGGTACGCAAGCCTTTGCGACTGACACGCGCACGACCCATCATGCGACCGTCGCGCTGAGCCATCACATGCAGATAGCCATCCGCATCACCAACCACTAAATAGTTGGAATAGGCTAAAGGTGGCGTTAGACCTCGACGCGCCAATATCTGGTGCTGCCAAACGATCTCTCCCCTGGCCTGATCTACCGCGGTGACTGTGTCCTTTTCTTCCACCGCGTAGACTTGGTCATAGCCCTCGGCCAAATCGAGGAAACTGGATATTTCGACTTCCCAACGGGGCCGCCCGTCCCGAGCACCGATTTGCATCATGCGACCCTGATAGGCCTGAGCAAAAACAGCACCATTCACCACCAAGGGGGCGGAATCCACATCCACGATACGATCTAATTCAGAGCGCCCTTCGGGTAGCATGATGCGCTGATCCCAAATTGGCTCACCGTTACTCGTGCGCAGCGCAACCACCTTGCCGCTGGAGAATCCTGCATAAACCACATCACGCTGCGCCACGGGCGCTGCCGTTCCGCGCAGGGTTAGTAGCGGCACCTGACTGGAGTAGGACCAGATCTTTTCACCGGTTTCTGCGTCCAGGGCGACGAGTTCGCCGTCAATGGTCTGGGCGAAAACACGGCCTTGGATGGCGCTGGGCTTGGAGCCAATTTCAGAACCTAGGTAGCTGCGCCAACGCAGACTGCCATCGGTTACTGATAAGGCAATCACATCGCCGCGGGTGGTGCCGATAAGCACCAGGCCTTCACCACCGCCCACGCCGCCGCTGACGAAGCCGCCATCGCTACGGTCCATAATTCTGTTCAGGCCCGAGGTTCGACGTTCCACCTGATCCGCTTGCTGCCGCCAGATTTCTTTGCCGGTGAAGCGATCAAAAGCGACCACTACCCCATAGCCGTCTGCGGCAATCACGCGATCAGCTGTCACCAAAGGCTGCAGACGGATGTACTTCTTACCCAGCCCTTTGCCGACTTTCGCTTTCCACTGGCGCTGGACGTTAACTTCGGCATCAAAGTCCACCAGTTTTGCAGGCTTAGTTTCTTCTTTGTCGGGATCGTCGTCGCCAATGCCGGGTATCCACGAAAACGCAGCGCAGCCACTCAACAGCAACGCCGCTGTCAGCAAAGACAAACCACGCCATCCGCGGCTTAGTGCGCCGATCAAAATTGTGAATCCCAGTGTTTCAATCACCTTAGCTGCTTTCATTGGGCCGAGTCGCCATCCGCTGAGCCTTCGCTTTCTAGGGTTTCCCGGGCCTCGCGCAGCGCCTGCTCCAGGGGCTGGGCTAGGGCGGTAAACTGCCCATTCGAGGGCGCGGTGTTGTCACGCTTAATTTGCAACAAGGTTCGGTCTTCGGCTTCTGCGCCTAAGGTTTCTATCGCGCTGCTGTAGGCCTGATACGCCTGTTCCACGTCGCCTTCAGCGAAATAGATATCCCCGGTCAATTCCAACGCCCAAGCCCGATAACCGGCATTGCGAATGCTTTGCAGGGTTTTCAGAGCAACCTCGGAATTGCCCAGGGCCTGTTGCACCTTGGCCAGTCGCAGGCTGGCCAAATCCTTGAGCAGACTGTCCGGGGCTGCAGTCTTGGCTTCGAGTAATTTGCCTTCAGCGGCGGGCAAATCCCCGGCCTCAACCGCTTCCTTGGCTTCCGCCAAGGCGACCAAGGCGTGATAGCTGGTGCTGTCAAAGTCGGTGCGAATACGCTGAGCGATGGCGCTTTTCTCTTCACCGGTGCCTGCATCGACATATTCGGCATAGGCCGCAGTTCCCGCCTCGGCGGTTTGCTGACGTTGTGCGGAGTAGGTGTTCCAACCGATGATTGCCGCCACAGCGACACCCACGGCAACCAGCAATGACATGCCGTTTTCTTGCCACCACTCGCGAAAGCGGTTCATCTGCTCTTCGTCACTCATATACTCGGACACTGTCTACCCCTACCTGTCATAGGAACCCTGCGGTTCAATCTGTTCACTGAGGCCCCGGGCTAATCCAGCCGTAATACTGCTGGCGCCGGCCTCTTATCGCGGCCGCTATTCTGTCACAGATCCATGTCACATATACCCATGGAAACGCCCCTAGCACCAATTATCTACCCAAGTTTGATACTCAAGGCGCCGCGGCCAATCTCGCAACCAGAATCCAAACTCGCCCTGTTTGAACCCTGGACCTGAAAGGGGCCAATACAACACTAAGCGCTGGGCTTTTAGCCGTTAGCGCTCAGTCATTGGCTCCGACATTGATCCCGCAAACGTTCAATCGCCGACGCAAACTCCAGAGTTTCTTGGCCCAGTTCAGCATCGCGTAGGTGCTTCAGGGTGAGGTGGCTGCCGTCTGCGGACTCAGAATCAAAAATCAACGCCACGGTGCCACCGCTGGCATCCGCTTTTTTCAGCTGCTTTTTCAAATTACCGGCTCCCATGTGCAGGCGCATGCGCAAATCCGGCAACGCCTCTCGGAGTCGGCTAAGCTGGTTCATGGCTGCGGGCATCAGTTCCGCATCCACGACGCATACATAAACATCGGTGGCGGCTTCCAAGGTATTGGCGTGAGCAAGCTCATGCAGCAGCACCACCCGATCCAAGCCAATGGCGAAACCCACAGCCGGAGTAGGCTTGCCGCCCAATCGCTCCACTAGCCCGTCATAGCGTCCACCGGCGCACACCGCGCCCTGGGAACCCAAATCCTGCGTGACCCACTCAAAAACCGTGTGGGTGTAGTAGTCGAGCCCGCGCACCAGCGTTGGGTTTTCGCGGAAGGGAATGGCCATGGCGGTGAGCAAACCCTTCAGGCCTTCGTAGTGATCCAGACTTTCTTGGTCGACAAAGTCCGGCAGCTTGGGGGCATCCACCAACAGCGCCTGGGTGTTCGGGTTTTTGCTATCCAAAATACGCATGGGGTTGGTGGTCAGACGACGTTGACTATCCTCATCCAACTCCGCTGCGAGTGGTTCAAGGTAGGCCACCAAGGCATCACGATATTGCTGTCGTGCCTGCCCGGAACCCAGGGTGTTGATCTCCAGCTCCACCATGGAGGTAATTCCAAGGGCCTGCCAACAAGACCACGCTAGGGCAATCAATTCGGCGTCAATATCCGGGCCCGCCAAACCGTAGGCTTCGGCGCCGACTTGATAGAACTGTCGATAGCGGCCTTTCTGGGGTTTCTCATACCGAAACATGGGACCCGCATAAAAAACCCGCTGGGTCTGATTGAACAACAGTCCATGCTCTTGCAGCATGCGAACGCTGCTAGCGGTGCCTTCGGGACGCAACGCCAGAGAATCGCCGTCTCGATCCGCTAAGGTGTACATTTCCTTTTCAACGATATCTGTGGCCTCACCCACGCCCCGGGCGAACAGTTCCGTGAACTCCAACAGCGGCAGGCGAATTTCTTCGTAGGCAAAGCTCCCCAGCACTTGGGCCAAGGTGTTTTCCACTAAACGCCAACGACGGGATTGATCGGGCAGAATGTCTCGCATTCCGCGAACTGCTTTAACCACTGTATTGCTACCTAGATTGAGGGTTTGGCGCCAGAAGAAAGGTCAGGCGCTTCCTCCGCGCCAACCACAAGATTCGCTACACCTAGCCGAGAATAAGGCTGTAAATCGATCAAGGTGCCGTTATAAGTCAGCTCGGCACCAGGGCTGAACCCGATCTTGATGCGAAAAGGGCCTTCCCCAACATAACGTCGGGTCTGCTCAGCACGACCTAAATCGGCATACAGCAGAAGTCCGTCTTCATTGCGGATTTCAAACCAGCAGTCAGCAGTGAACGAAAGCTCAATTTCGTTGTCACCAAATTCCGTCAAGCGAGGCAAGTTAAAAGCTGCCGCCACTTCACGCTCAGGCACGACTGGCGTGTCATCTTGACTAGCGCTCTGTTCCGACGTGACATTCAACTGGCTAGCATTCGTATCACTTATGTCATCGGTGTTTTCTTGTGCGCTGGCAATTTCATTCTTGGCATAAGGAGTGTCCCTGCGTTGTTCCACGACAAGGTCGTTGCCGGCAACCGGAACCCCAGCATCAGTCCCCTTCCCGCCTGCTGAATCGAGACTATCTGATTGAACAATATCCGTTGTGGTAGTGGTTGTCTGAACCTCTACGGGAGCTGATTCAGCAACCTGGGATTCTGTGCTATCGACCAGGGGTTCGTCTGCAGCCTCTTCACTGGCCACCAATTCACGGGCCCCAGATTTCTCTTGGTTCGAGGTCGCTACAACGTTCTGCTCTTGCGCCTGCTCTTGTGCCGCCGCTGCAGCTAGATCTTCCGATGCTGGATCTGCATCTCGACCGGTCACAAAAAAGACAAAGACAACGGACAGCAACAGCGCCAACGCGGCCCAGCGACCCATTTTCAGCGGCTGCTGGGAGAGGCTTCTATCGGTAGGCTCCGGCAGCAATTCCTCCACATCTGCGCGGTTTTGGCTTTTCGCGTGATGGGCCCACCAAGCGTCGATTAATGGCTGAGCTGCCAGCCCCAAGAGTTTGGCATAGGAACGGATATAGCCGTTGACGTAGACGCTGTCGGGTAATTTTTCAGGGTCGCTTTCTTCAATAGCGCGAATCACCCGCACGGAAAGATTGAGCACATCCGCTGTCTGCTCCCGACTTAAGTCTAGGGCTTCACGGCCTTCAGCAAGCACCTTGCCGGGGCCGGTAATGAACTGACTGTCTTTTTGCTCACTCATGACTGATCTATTGCACCTGCACGACGTCGATTTGCTGAGCCAACCGCTCTCGATAGCGCTGCTGGCGTCGGGTGCGATCTTCCACCATGCCCACCAACTGGCCGCATGCTGCATTGATATCGTCACCCCGAGTGGTGCGAATCATGGTGATAAATCCTGCCTGCATCAATACGGTCTGAAACCCATAAACGTCGTCGTTTCGCGGTTTCTCGTATTCGGAGCCGGGAAACGGGTTAAATGGGATCAGATTGATCTTGCAACGTAGCGGCTTGAGCAGTTTCGCCAGGGCCCGTGCGTGCTCGACTTGATCGTTAATACCCCGCAACAGCGTGTATTCAATCACCAGCTTGCGAGCTGGCCCCAAATGCTCCACATAGTCCTCACAGGCCTGCAACAACACGTCAATTGGGTACTTTTTATTGATGGGCACCAGCTCGTTACGCAGCTCATCAAAGGGCGCGTGCAAGGATATGGCTAGAGACACATCGGTATTGGCTTGTAGCTGACGAATCCCAGGCACCACGCCAGCGGTGCTGACCGTTACCCGACGCTTGGACAGCCCAAAGGCATGGTCGTCGATCATGATATTGGTCGCCGCTAACACCGCGTCGAAGTTCAGCAGCGGCTCACCCATACCCATGAGCACGACATTAGTCACACTCTGAGATTGGCTGGCCAGATAGTCATTGGCGATCACCATCTGCCCAACGATTTCACCAGCGCTGAGGTTACCGTTAAACCCTTGCTTGCCTGTAGAGCAAAAACTGCAGTCCAGTACGCACCCTACTTGGGAGGAAACGCATAAGGTGTTGCGACCCTTTTCCGGAATCAACACCATCTCGACCAAATCGCCGTTAGCGACCCGCAGCAACCACTTGACCGTGCCGTCCTTGGACTCAAATCGTTCGTGAACTTCCGGCAGCGATAAGCAGCAGTGCTCAGCCAACCACTGCCTGGCCTTGAGAGGTAAATCCGTCATACCGGCAAAGTCGGTCAGCCCCTGATGGTAGACCCACTTCATGATTTGCCGACCGCGAAAGGCCTGCAAACCGATCTCCTGAAACAGAGTTTGCAGCTGACCGCGGTCCAACCCGTACAGATTGTGCTGATTGGTCACCTTGGCTTGCTCTGCTTAAACCGAGACAGCGTTAACCCGAGACAACCGTCTCAGGCGCGATCGATGATTTCGTCTGCATTAAAGAAGAAAGCAATTTCCCGGGCCGCTGATTCTGGGCTATCGGAGCCGTGCACCGCGTTGGCGTCAATGGATTCAGCAAAATCCGCCCGAATGGTGCCTGGATCTGCTTCTTTAGGGTTGGTGGCGCCCATCAGACGGCGATTGGTTGCGATGGCGTCTTCGCCTTCCAGCACTTGTACCATGACCGGACCAGAGCGCATGTAAGAACACAGGTCAGCAAAGAACGGCTTGCCATCATGCTCTGCGTAAAAGCCACTGGCCTGGGCCTCGCTCAGCTGCAGCATCTTGGAAGCAACGATGCGCAGCCCGCCTTTTTCGAAACGCGAGTAGATTTCACCAATCAAGTTACGCGCAACAGCATCAGGCTTCACAATCGAAAAAGTTCGCTCCATTCCCATGGTCATCTCCGGTATCAACCTACAGATTCTTCCGCAAGCTATGGCACAGTCATGTAGACGCCGCGCCAGCCCATTCCAATGCCGCCAGCAGCGCGGCGGACACATTCGTAGGCTGCTTTGAAAAACTCTGTATGTCTTTAATTTATAATAAAAAACTCGGGATCACCGAGCTTCGAGGGCGCGTATTATACGCAAGCGGGTTAGTGACGCAATCGACCCAGGACATCACCCAAATGACGGGCCGCATGATCGATATCGGCCGCTGTCGTGAAGCGGCCAAAACTAAAGCGCAAAGACCCTTGGGCCATCTCTCGAGACATGCCGATTCCCATTAAGACATGGGATGGTTCCACGGTCTTGGAATTACAGGCTGAACCCGTGGAGATCGCCACTTCCGACAGCGCCATCAGCAGCGTTTCGCCATCGACACCACCACAGGCGATATTGACGATTTGCGGGATACAGGACTCAGGGTTGGCATTCACATGCACGTCGGGAATTTGACCCAGATGACTTAAAAAACGACTCCGCAGCTGCTGTAAGCGCTCTGTTTCTGGCGCTAGGTTTTCAAACATCAGCTTTGCCGCGGCAACCATCCCCACGATCTGGTGTGTGGGCAGCGTACCCGAACGCATGCCCATCTCTTGCCCACCACCGTGGATCTGGGCCTCCAGCAGCAGTCCATCAGCGCGTCTCACGTAGAGGGCGCCAACACCTTTGGGTCCATAGATTTTGTGGCCTGATAGCGACAGCAAATCCACGCCCAGGGCTTGAACGTCGATGGCTAGCTTGCCGAAACTTTGCGCCGCGTCGGTGTGACTGATGACCCCATGCCGACGGCAGACCTGAGCTATGGCGGCAATATCACTGATGCTGCCCAGCTCATTGTTGACCTGCATGACCGAGGCCACCAAGGTGTCGGGACGGATCAGCGCGGCAACGGCATCTGCGGTAATCACACCGTTGGCATCCGGCGCCACATGACTTACCTCAAAGCCCTGTTGGCCCATCCAGGCAAAGGTATCGAGGATGGCCTTGTGCTCAATGCTGCTGGTGATCAAATGTTTGCGACCCAGCCGCAGCCCTCGGGCCATCAGACCTTTGATAGCCAAGTTATCCGACTCGGTCGCGCCTGAGGTCCAAACGATTTCTCGGGGATCCGCATTAAGCATGCGTGCCAAATCTGCGCGCGCGGCCTCGACGGCCTCCTCGGCCTGCCAGCCATAGCTATGGCCTCTGGACGCTGGATTGGCAAAGACGCCGTCCATGGCCAAGTGCTCACCCATCACGCGCACAACGTCAGCGTCGGTTGGCGTGGAGGCGGCATAATCTAAATAGATGGGGCTTTGCATGAGGGCGCTTTTACTGTCCAAGTGGGTGCTGGTGCCGCGCAATTGTATCTCAGTTACTGGGCTTAACGTTCAAGCGAGGTTAGCACTAAGCAACACTGACGACCTAGCTCAGCTCAGACGTCTTATTTGACGGTAAAGGGACTCGCCCTACTGCATCGAAATGGCGCCGGGGATCATCCAAATTGAGCCGGATTTCCCCACATCGACCTGGGTCAGGAAACCGATTGTTGGCGACTTAAAGCCAAGCGCACTGCGCCGCTTAGGCCCACACGCAGCGGCATGTTTGGATTACGCGAATAGTCCTTGGATTCGTGCTGAACCCAATCAAGCAAGGTTTCCCAAGCGTCCAGATCTTTACGGGTCTGCCACGCCGGCAGTTCATGTATGCCTAGGCCTAATTCAGCGCTGCGTGTGTAACTGACGGAATCACGCAAGCTGGTAATCACAGGAATATCAAAACTCTGCAGAAAACGCCGCAACCGTTGGCCACCACGACTGTTCGTTTTCAGACGATTGGCAATAATACCAATGCGCTTTTGTGCACCTCCCCGAGCGCCTAGCAACAAATCCCCAATGCAGTGCGTTGCCGCATGAATGTCGATATCTGAGGACATAACTGGGATCAAGATAGCATCAGCACCTCGAGTAGCCGCCTCCAAGCCATGACGATCCAAACCCGCAGGGGTATCGACAATCAGCACGGTGGCATCCTTAGGTGGGCTTAGCTGGAAGCTTCGGGTGGTTTTGCCCTGGTTGCGGTATCCCGCGATGCCCGCAATGGGCGTCACGTCGGCAGGGCGTTGCTTCAACCAACGCATGGACGATCCTTGGGGGTCTAAATCCAACAGCGCCGGGCGATCGCCACGAGTAGCCAAGGCCGCAGCCAGATTCACTGCCACTGTGGTTTTGCCGGACCCACCCTTGCTGTTAACGATCACAACCTTACGCATGGCCTGAGTTGACCGCGACGAATCTAAGAAAGCAAGTGCTTTGGTCGAAAAAAAGACTGAAAAGAAGGGCTTAGTTGGGCGCTTCACTAAATCACTTCAGCCTGTTCTCCACCGCTTTGAGCAACCCTCTGAGAATTTGTACCTCGGTATCGTCGAGTTGGTGGCGCATAAACAACCGCCGTAACCGGGTCACGGTATGTCCGGGACTTGCAGGATCCACAAAGCCACTGGCTTCCATGACTCGCTGCAAATGCGCCATCATCTGGTCCACTTGTTCACCGGTAGCAGGGTCCTTGTCCCAAATCCGTTGGCCGATACCCCCGGCGTCGCTTTGCACCAGCTGGCCCTCGGCAGACACCGCAATGGTGGGTTGTTCCAAGTGCTGAAATATTTCGTAAGTGACCACCTGAACCGCCATCGCTAGGTTCAATGACCCGTAGGTTTTCGAGGAAGGGATCTGCAAATGTGTGTGGCAACCCTGCAACTCCTCGTTACTCAAACCGCTGTCTTCGCGCCCGAACAAAATGGCAATCTGCGCATCTGGCGCTTGTTCGGTGAGCAGCGGACCGACGTCTTTCGCCAGCACCGTTGGCCAAGGAATCGCTCTGGCCCGAGTACTGGTTCCAATCACGTAATGACAGCCCGCCACCGCAGTGGCTACGTCAGGCACCACCACCGCATTGTCCAGCACATCCATGGCTCCCGCAGCCCGCCAATCTGCCTGGGGATCTGGGTATCGGACCGGATTCACTAACACCAAGTGCTCTAACCCCATGGTTTTCATGGCCCTAGCGGTGCCACCGATGTTCCCGGGATGACTGGGCTCCACGAGCACAATTCGTACACGCTGAAAAATGCTGTTCACAGGTTTCCTCGTCTGTTTGCAATGATTGGTTTGGTGCCGCGCTTGGCTTCGGTGCCTGCAACCTTTAGCATGCGCTCCCTCTTCGCCCGGACATCACAGCTATGCAGCCCATGGCAAATATCGCGCTACGCGCCGCAAGAAAAGCCGCAGACTTTCTGGCCCGCAGTATGGATCGGCCCGACCAATTCCAAATAGAGGAAAAACGCCGAAACGATTTTGTCTCCAACATCGATCGCACCGCCGAGGCGATTATTATTGAACAGATCCGCGAAACCTACCCAAACCATAGAATTTTGGCGGAAGAATCTGGAGAACAGGCTGGCGACAGCGAGTTCACCTGGATCATCGACCCGCTGGATGGGACGCTGAACTACCTCCAAGGTATCCCCCACTTCGCTGTGTCCATCGGCATCATGAAGGGCAATCACCACGAGCATGGCGTGATTGTGGACCCAGTGCGCGGCGAGGAATTTGTGGGCAGCCGAGGTGCCGGGGCACAACTCAACGGCAAACGCATCCGTGTGACCACTCGAGCAAAGCTTAGTGAGTGCGTGCTGGGCACCGGCATTCCACCGGGCAGCATGTCTCGTTTACCTGAGTTTTCCCAAACCTTAGAAACCCTGACCGGCAACTGCCGGGGTATTCGGCGCGGCGGCAGTGCAGCCCTGGATTTAGCCTATGTCGCCTCTGGGCGACTGGACGGCTTTTGGGAAATGGGCCTAAGCAAATGGGACATCGCCGCCGGCATTGTTCTGGTCCGGGAAGCTGGCGGTTTCGTCAGTGACTTAAGTGGCGGCGAGACATTCTGGGAAAGTGGCGACATCGTTGCGGCCAACACCAAGTGCTTTAAGCCACTGATTCAAACCTTAAAGGGCTAAACCCTAACCCGCCATACGGGGCGGCTACCTAGCCGCCTACCCTGCACTTACGCCATTGGCCCTTGGCCCTTGGTCTTTGCTCCTTGGCCCGTGGTCCTGGCCCCATGGCTATCCGGCCAGCTAGGGGTAACTGCCGTCCTCGTTGCCTTCCACTTCAGGCTCTGGCACCAGCAAGTCTTCGCGCGAGATGTTCATCACCAGCAGCACATTCGCCGCCACATAGATGGACGAATAGGTGCCGATAACCACACCAATGGATAAGGCCAAAGCAAAGCCGCGAATCACCTCACCACCTGCAAACAACAGGGCCAGTAGGACAAACAACGTGGTTAACGAGGTCACCAAGGTGCGCCCTAAGGTCTGGTTTAACGAGGCATTGATAATATCGATGGGCGCTCCACGTCGAGCGCTGCGGAAGTTCTCGCGAATCCGGTCGCTAACCACAATGGTGTCGTTGAGGGAGTAGCCAATCACCGCCAACAAGGCCGCCAGTACCGTGAGATCGAACGTCCATCTGAAAACCGAAAAACAGCCCAAAACAAGAATCACGTCATGAGCCAACGCCACGACCGCACCCACAGAAAACTGTTTGGTAAAGCGAAACAAAATGTAGAGCATGACGATGATCAACGCGGTCAGCAGCGCTAGCCCACCATCTTCTGCCAACTCGTCGCCCACTGCCGGGCCCACGTAATTTGACTGCTGCAATACAATGCCGGGGTATTGCCCGGCCAAGGCACGAAAAATCTCGTTACCCAACCCCGCCTGACTTGCGGGATCCGAACCAGGCTGAGGCGGTACTCGAATCAGCAGATCCTCATCAGAGCCAAAGGTCTGTACCGTGCCGTTAGTAAAGCCTGATTCCACCAAGAAGCCGCGCACCACTTGTGGATCCACCTTTTCGCTCAGCTTCACTTCCACCAGCGAGCCGCCAGTAAAGTCCAAGCCTAGGTTTAACCCCTGCCAGGCCAAGGAACCCACTGCGACCAGCAACAGCGCCCCAGACAGCGCCATGGCCACCAGGCGCTTGCCCATAAAATCGATGTTTAACGGTGTCATATCTTCAGGGTTTCCAGTTTGCGGCCGCCGTACATGAGATTCACCAGCGCCCGGGTGACCAAGATCGCGGTGAACATGGAGGTCACAATACCGACGGCCAAGGTCACGGCAAATCCACGCACTGGCCCGCTGCCAATCGACAACAAAATAATGGCGACAAAGAACGTGGTCACGTTGGCATCGGTAATGGTGAGCAAAGCGCGATCAAATCCGGATTGAATCGCCATTTGCGGCGGGTGCTTTTCCAACTCTTCGCGTATGCGGGAAAAAATCAACACGTTGGCGTCAACGGCCATACCAACGGTCAGCACGATGCCCGCAATACCCGGCATGGTCAGGGTAGCTCCCAGAATGGACATGATAGCCACCAGCAGCGTCAAGTTAGCGGCTAGCGCTATGTTGGCTGCCAGCCCAAATCCGCGGTAGTAAAAAATCATAAAGAACAGCACTAAGGCAAAGCCGATGGCCACGGACTGCCAGCCGCGCCGGATGTTTTCATCCCCCAGTTGTGCGCCCACCGTGCGCTCCTCGACGATGTACATGGGCGCAGCCAACGCACCGGCTCGCAACAGCAACGCCAAATCCTGGGCCTCTCGCAGACCCAGGCCGGTAATGCGGAAATTGAAGCCCAAGGCTGCCTGCACCGTTGCCACGCTGATCAAACGACGTTCCTCAACGGTGTAATACTCTTCCACCGGCTCGCCGTTTTTCATGGTCTTGCGCACCCGAGGCTTTTGTTCGATGAACAAAATCGCCATGGACCGCCCGACGTTATCTTTTGTCGCCGCGTGCATTTTGCGGCCGCCTTCATTGTCCAGCTCAATGCTCACCTGGGGCTGGCTGGTTTCAGGATCGTAACTTTGCTGTGCATCTTGGACATTGTTACCGGTGACAATGTTGCGGCGCATGATTTCTTGGTTTCGGCCCTGATACTCATAGCTTTCAATCTGGGAGCGGCGGGCGTTAGGCAGCGCTTCCAGACGAAACTCCAAGTTCGCGAACTTGTTTAGAATCTCTTTTGCCCTAGCGCTGTCTTGAATACCCGGCAAATCCACAACGATTCTGGAGCGACCCAAACGCTGCACCTGAGGCTCAGACACCCCTAGCTCATTAACGCGATTGCGTAGGCTGGTGAGGTTTTGGCTGATGGCTCGATCTTCCAAGGCGGCGATTTTCTCTTCGGTCAGCGTGTAGCGAAGCACGCTATTGCCGCCCACCTCACGTTCCTGCACCAGAAAGTCTTGGTATTCCGACAGCGCCTCCCTGGCTTCAGCGCGGGTAGCGTCATCACGGAATTCGATGTTGATACTGCGGCCACTGATCCAGTCCCGGCCGGGTATGAATCGAATGCGCTGTTCCACCAGGGCATCGCGCATGCCCTCGGCACTGTTTTTCACCACGCCTTCGATGTAGTCATCCATGTTGACCTGCAGCAGGAAGTGGGCACCGCCAAACAAATCCAAACCAAGAGACATGGGCTTGCCCCCCATGCCCTGCAGCCATTGAGGAGTGGTAGGCGCTTGAGCCAAGGCCACCACAAAGTCCACCCGATCTTGGTTGAGCGACTCGGCAATTAAGCGACGGGCCGTTAGCTGACTGTCCTCATCGGCAAGACGCACCAATAAGGAGCCAGAATCTTCTTCCATGGCCAACACTTGAATGTTTGCAGCAGCGAGCGCGGCAGACACCTTAGCTCGTTGCGAAGCGCCGATGGCTTGATCTTCATCCAAAGCGCGAACCTGCACCGCAGGATCTGGTTGAAACAGATTGGGCGCTGCATAGATCGCCCCCAGCAAGCACACCAGCGCAATCAGGGTGTACTTCCAAACTGGAAAAACGTTCATTGGGCCTCTGCGCGACGGCGCGCCCAGCAACGTTGCACTCGGCTCGCCTTGGTTTGGAGCGTTGTTATCGTCCTTTGTCATCCAGTCCTCGCTATACCCGTCCTCTAGCCAGGAACGGGAAGCTTTGTTGTGCCTGTGAGTTGTCGATCCGAATCATGGCCCCGGCCAGCAACCGTGTCCCGTCACTGTCCCGCCCCATCCGAGTGGCGCCGGGGCGTCGTCTTGGAAGGGTTCAGGCCCTGGCGGCCTAAGTTTAGTCCAGGGATTTGATGGTGCCTTTGGGCAGCGTCGCGCCTACTGAGGATTTCTGAAAACGCATCTCAACGCCATCGCCGACTTGAACCTTGATGAACTCGTTTTCTACCTTTGTGATCTGGCCAACAATACCACCCGCTGTGACGACTTCATCGCCCTTGCTCAGACCACCGACCAAGGCATCGTGTTCCTTACGGCGCTTGTTTTGGGGACGAATCAGCAAGAAGTAAAAAATCACGACGAAGCCGCCGAGCATGATGAGATTAATCAATCCGGCATCGGGACCAGGACCGGCTGCTTCGGCAGCGTGAACAGTGGTTTCAAACAGATTCATGATTGGCGTTCCATTGATTTTGCAGGGTCTGCGAAAGGCTGCGAAATGTACCCGTTTCAATGGAACCGCGCAATTGAGCCATCAGATTATGGTAGTAGTGCAGGTTATGTTGCGTCATCAACATTGCCCCGAGCATTTCGCCACAGCGGTCCAAGTGGTGCAGATAAGCCCGAGAAAAATGCGTGCAGGTGTAGCAATCGCATTGGGCATCCAAGGGTTCATCGGCAGTCTTGTGTTTGGCATTGCGAATTTTCACCACACCGGTAGACGTAAATAGATAGCCATTGCGGCCGTTACGGGTAGGCATCACGCAATCAAACATATCCACGCCCCGGCTTACCGCCAGCACCAAATCCTGAGGGGTACCCACACCCATCAAATACCGAGGTTTATGCTCGGGCATCTGGGGCGTGGTGTGGGTCAGGATGCGCTCCATGTCTTCCTTACTTTCACCCACGGACAGTCCGCCAATGGCGTAACCATCAAATTCGATTTGCTCCAAGCCCTTTAAGCTCTCGTCCCGTAAATCTTCAAACATGCCACCCTGCACGATGCCAAACAGCCGAGAGCCCGGATTCATGCTGCCTTCCCGCTGTTGCTCAAAGGTGGTTTTGCAGCGTGCGGCCCAGCGCATGGACAACTCCATGGACGCCTTTGCTTCGGCATGGGTAGCTGGGTGGGCGGTGCATTCGTCCAGCACCATGACCACATCCGAGCCTAAATTACCCTGAACCCGGATCGACGATTCCGGAGTAAGCTCAACCTTGTCGCCATTGACCGGCGAACGAAAGACTACGCTGTGCTCTGTCATCTTGCGCAGGTCACCCAAGCTGAACACCTGAAACCCACCGCTGTCGGTCAAGATCGGACCGTCCCACTGCATAAATTGATGCAGCCCGCCCAGCTCCCGGATGCGCTCATCACCAGGCCGCAACATCAAATGGAACGTATTGCCCAGCAACATTTGTGTGCCCGCATCCCGCAGGTCTTTGGGCGTCATGGCCTTAACCGTGCCGTAGGTTCCCACCGCCTGAAACACCGGGGTTTGCACGGTTCCGTGGGGCAGCGTGAGCTGTCCGCGACGGGCCGCGCCGTCTTGAGCTAATACTTCAAACAAGGGCTTTCTCGATAAACATGGCATCGCCGTAACTGAAAAATCGGTATTCGTGATGGACCGCTTCCGCATAGGCCTGCATCACAAGGTCGTAACCACCAAAGGCAGACACCAACATCATGAGGGTGGATTTGGGCAAATGGAAATTGGTAACCAAGGCATCGACAACGTTGAAGGAGAACCCCGGGGTGATGAACAGCCGGGTTGAGCCGCTACCAGCGGTCAGGCTACCGCCTACGGCAGCACCTTCCAATGTGCGGATAACCGTGGTGCCAACAGCGACGACCCTGCCCCCATCGGTCTTGGTCTGGTGAATACGGTCAACCACCTCCGGCTGAATCTCATAATATTCTTCGTGCATCACATGAGTTGAAATGTCGTCCTGGCGCACGGGTTGGAACGTGCCAGCCCCCACATGCAGAGTGACATACGCAATATCAATGCCCCTGGCCTGCAGAGCCTCCAACATTTCCTGAGAAAAATGCAGACCCGCGGTAGGAGCCGCCACAGCACCCTGATTGCGTGCAAACACCGTCTGATAGCGCTCCTCGTCAACGTCGGCGTCCTCATCGTCCAGCTCGCGCTGGATATAAGGCGGCAGGGGCAACTGGCCATGACGCTGCAAAAAATCAAACACCGGCTCGGGAAACCGCAGATGATAAAACTCCCCTTGACGCCCCAGACATTCCAGACGGCTATCGGCTACCTGCAAAAATCGACCCGTCTTTAACGGCTTGCTGACCCTGACCTGACACAGCGCCTCACAGCTGAGCTCACCGGCAGCGGCATCCTCGGGCAGCAGCACCCGTTCGAGCATCACCTGAGCGCTACCGCCCGAATCCTTAGTGGCATGAAGACGCGCCTTAACCACCCGAGTGTCATTGAGCACAAGCAGATCACCCGGAACCAACAAAGATCCCAGATCGTCAAAAGTACCGTGAGTAATGCGTCCATCCACCAGCTGCAGCAAGCGCGAGTCCGTGCGCTGGATGGTAGGACGCTGAGCAATCAAATGCTCAGGTAGGCGATAGTCAAAATCGGAGAGCTGCATTGGCTTTACTGACCAAAGAAAACAATCCCCTATTGTATCTGACCCGAGCCTTGGGCAGAATCCCTCGCCTCAAAAGAGTCCATCTTTTTGTCCCTGCCCGGGTGGCGAAATTGGTAGACGCAGGGGATTCAAAATCCCCCGGTGGAAACACTGTGCCGGTTCGAGTCCGGCCCCGGGTACCAATCAGCACCTTGCTATCCCCTGCTAAGCAGTCCCCATCTTCGATGGGTGGATGCATAAGCAGTTGCGGAAATTTTGGAGAGTTGACGGGGGCGTAAGTGATTCGGAGGTTCTAGCGTTGCCTTCAGGAACGCTGAATCAACGAGGCTTTGCGTTAGATTGCTTCACTAAGCCTCGCTGACCATGTCGTGATTCGTTAGTCGGCAGATTTTACTTCCCAGTACTTCAAGCTGACCTTTTTCGTCAGCACATCCGCATTCCAAGCAACGAAATTCACCACGCCGGTATTCGTTGCGTCGGTGAAGTAGATCTGGATCGTGGAGCCACTGCGAGTGAAGGTTCCATGGTGCGGTGTAACGACCATTCCGCCATCGTTGAGCATTGCCCTCGCTTGCCCTGTCACGATTCCTCGCGTGCGATCACCGTCAACTGATTGCAGGTAGTGGGTCGCAAACACCGTCCCATAGTTTTCAACCGGTCCCTCAAAATCAAGAGTTGTACCCTCAGCTCCAATCGAAATATTGGTAATCGTCAGTTCTCCAGTACCCGTTGGTTTGCTCATATCTACCGCGTTTGCTCCCGCTGCCAAAACCATCAGGGCTGCGGCACAAAACATGTTTTTGAACATTCTCATAACTCTTCCTTTTCTTATTATCGTTAGTGGTCAAACCACCGACTTAGGTTGGCAATCAATTGTCTTGGGCGCAACCAAGCAATGTTGGTATAAACCGATGAGATTTTGAGTAGCGCAGCTGCCTTATTGTTTGTCCGATTGCTGCCATACGCGCACAAAATTGCCGCCCCAGATCTTGGCGATGTCGCTCTCGCTATAACCTCTAGCCAGCAGCCCAAGGGTTACGTTCAACGCGTCGCTGGCATCGACAAAACCCGCAATACCACTGCCGTGGTTGAAGTCCGTACCGATACCCACGTGATCGACCCCCACCCGCTTAGCGATGTAGTCAATATGATCCAGCATGCGATCCAGGTTGATCTCCCCAAGCAGAGCCCCAACGTCGGCCAAGAATCTCGCCTTAATTTCAGCGTCTTTAATTTCCCAATACAGCTCGAATGGGTAGAGATAGTCCTCGTCTATGCCCGCGGCCCGGCGTACATCTCGAATCGCTTGGTCCAGCTCTGGATTGGTTGAATCAAATAAATATCCTCGAAACGGCGCGACATGAATCACCCCACCGGTTGCGCCGATCCGATCGATTTCTTCATCGCTGAGATTGCGGCTCACCGCCGTCAACGCCTGCACATTGGAGTGACTGGCAATAACTGGAGCCGAGGACAGTTCTATGGCTTGCAGCGCCGCCTGACGAGAGAGCTGCGAAATATCCACTATCCCGCCTAGTTCGTTGATGCGGCGAATTGCGGCGACACCTAAGTCCGACAGTCCACCATGCTCCGCATCCGGTTCTCGCTGGCCGGTGGCCGCAACAAAGAGCGGGCGCGAAGAATCGGCATAATCGTTATGGCCCATATGAGTCAGCGCAAACACGCGCACCCCGGCGGCAAACCATTCGTCGATGGCAGCTGGGTCCTGTCCGAAAATCAACGCGTTTTGCAGGCCTAGAATAAAGGCTAACTGCCCTGCTTCATTAGCAGCGTGCAATGCATCCGGACCTGTGGCAATTACCGCGCCACTGGCTGGGTCTGCGGCTAAGGAGACCACCGCGGCGAGTTCTGCTTCAGCAATACGTCGTGCTTCAGCATAACCCTCGGCTGTTCTGGGCTTGGGCCCCACGGCGATGGACATCACCACGGCGTCTAACCCACCCGCTCGCATCTTGTCCGGCGCTACTTTGGACAACCCGTCCAAGCCAACGTAACTGGATGGCTGGCCGGGTATTTCGATATCCGCATGAGCATCAATGGTCAGCGCGTTGCGATGCACGGCTTGGACATCAAGGACGGTGTTCTTCTCGATCTCATTTGTGCTTGTGCCGCAGCTTTGCAGCAGCAAACCGACCAACAATAAAGCGAACCGTCGTGAGGCATTAAACATGGGCGTATCCAACAGGGAGGTGCCTGGCACTCTAGTAAGAGCACTCCTTGCCGTAAACGGTTTTCTCAGACTAACCGACACGGCATCAACTGACGCTTTGTTGGGTTTAACACCAAGAGCTAAGGCAAAAGCCAGTAGACAGGCAAGCATCGGGCTGTGAACATGCTGCACCGGCTGCACCCGCTGCGGCGCTCTGTGAAACGGCATCAAGCAGCTTGCAGCGACAGCGCCTAAAACCATGCCCGGTCTGGGCCAGAAGCCAAGGCAAACACCCAGGACAGACTTCGGTAGTCTCGTTTACCCGCATCCCACATAAGGAATTCAGCATGCTTAAACTCCACGGCTTTTCTGCCAGCAATTACTACAACGTTCCTAAACTCGCGTTTTTGGAAAAAGGCGTGGAGTTTGAAGAAGTGCTTTCTTATACCGGAGTTGGGCCAAACTACCGTCCCGAGTATTTGGATAAGAGCCCTCTGGGCAAGGTGCCCGCACTGGAAACCCCAGAAGGCTTTATCAGTGAGTCCCGCGCCATTCTTGTTTACATCGAACAGGCGTACCCACAAACGCCGCTGCTACCCAGCTCGGCTTTTGGACAAGCCAAGGTTCAGGAGCTTGCCCAATTTATTGAACTGTACTTCGAGCTAGCCGCTCGCCGCATGATCCCGAATCTTATCGCTGGCACCGACCCCAAGCCCGAGGTGCTCAGCGAATTCGAGACCAACATACGCAAAGCCTCTAGCGCATTGGCAAAACTGTCTACCTTCGAGACTTTCGCCTACGGCGACAGCTTCAGCCAGGCGGATATTGCGGCCATCCTCAACCTGCCGGTGGTACGCAATGTAGGCAAACGATTTATGGGTGAGGACCCGCTAGCGTCGGTTCCCGGTCTGGACGATTACTGTGCGCGCATGGAAGAACGCCCCCATGTAAAGACCATTCGAGCCGACGCCGAAGCAGATCGTCCCGGTTTTATGGCCCACCTCAAGAAGCTGTACGGTATCTAGGCCTTAACGCCCGACTCAATACGCGCCGTCCCGGTATAGGGTTGAGCGCAAAGGAAATGAGGGATTGAGTCAGGCGTCGCCTGTGACGCCACTACCGGTGTTTTGCGACGCGCTTTAGGGGACGGTTTTTGCCTTCACCCGACCAGGCCAATCCACCCAGCGTCATATGCACAAGACTGGCCACACGCTTTTGATACTCGGTCATTGAACGGCAGTTTCGCTTGCATCCAGCCGCTGACAGATTGAGCAACTGGGCAACCCTTGCTGGCCTGAGGTCGTGAGCACTGAGGTCCACCCACCCTTCACTTTGGGCGAGGGTAAAAAATCGTGTTAGCAGCGATTCGAATTTCTTGCCGTAGTCCTGCACCACATCGCCGCAGAGTCGACCGTATTCGTCTTCCAACTCTGCGCCTTGAGCGGATTCAAGCACCAATCGCAAAAAACGCCCATGGCGCGCATAAAGCGCCGAGATCAGTTGATCTCCCAGAGTCCAATTTCCAGCACCTTCTAATGCTGTGGTGGCGGATTGCAAAGCCTCTTGGTGCACGAGTATTGAAACGCTGCGAAACACCTCGTCCTTGTTCTTAAAGTAGGAGTAAAGCGATGCTCTTGAGATACCCGCGCAATCAGCAATGTCCTGCATGGAAGTTTTGCTCAGACCGAATTGCGCAAACCGGGTTAGCCCACTGTTGAGAATTAGCGCCCGTTTATCCATATGCTTCACTGCCTGTTCCAAGTCGCTCTTTACTGTCTTTTCAATCATTTCTTCAATGGCCTCGTCCAAAGCCACCCTTAACGCGAATCCACCCGAAGCTTAGCGCGCTCGCGTCACATCGACGACTGTCTGCAGTGCAAATCAAATTGACAATATTTGTTGTTTTTGTCAATTTTGGTTATCCCTCATGAAAACGAGAAACATCAACTCAATGACTGAACAAACACCATCCCTACAAGGAAAAATCGCCATCGTTACCGGCGCTTCAAGCGGCATAGGTCGAGCCACTGCTGAGCTATTAGCAGAACACCAGGCTCACGTTTTTCTGCTAGGCAGAAACGAACAAGCACTGACCTCCCTATACGAGACCATCACTGCCGCGGGCGGTGTCGCCACTCCGGCATGCATGGACATTAACGACACCGGCGCGTTAGAGGATTTGGTGAATCGAGTGGTCAGCGAACACAGCCGACTGGACATCATGGTCAACAACGCTGGTTTGGAATACCCCGGCACCATCATTGATGGACAGATCGAACACTGGCGGGAGATGGTGGAAACCAACATTGTCTCGTTACTCGCTGGCTGCCAGAGCGCAGTAAAAGCCATGCGGCAGACCAACACCGAAGGCCACATCGTGAACGTGTCATCGGTCTCTGCCCAACGCTCGAACTCTGGCGTTTATGGCGCGACTAAGCACGCGGTCAATGTCATCTCCTCCAGTCTGCGGGACGAACTGGAAGAGGATGACATTCGTGTCACCACGGTCATGCCAGGAGCGACCTCTACGAACTTTGCTCGCACGTTCCCTGAGGCCTTTGTGCAGCAGATCATCAGCGCATCAGGCCTGGACATCGAATTCACGCCAAACCAGCACCTGCCACCCCAGGTATTGGAAAACTTGGCTGAACGACTGCCCAAAATGCTTTGCCAGCCATCCGACGTTGCGAACGCTGTGTTATATGCAGTCACTCAGCCTATTAACGTCAACGTCGCTGAGATCGTTGTGCGCCCGCCACGGGCCATGACATTGCCTCACTAACCAACACCCATACGAGGTTACGCCACATGCAACACGTCGAACCCCAAACGCTGGACGCTGAGCTGACGAATCTGTTTGGCCCGAATGTGCACAGCACCCCATTGGACGCCACCCTGCGCATGGGGCGACGCATCCACGGCGTGGATCTCACTCAACCCTTGAGCGCCGAGCAAGCAGCGCTTCTTGTTACCCTGCTCGACTGGTACAGCATCATCACGTTTCCAGATCACCCAGAAGAAGCGTTTCAATTGCGCAGTCTAGAACGACTGGCTAACCACTTTGGTGCGCCGGTGCCTCATCCCAAAAACTACGCCAACTACATTGAATACAAGAAAAAGCGAGCGCCGCTGGCATTGCTTCCCCAAGAAAAACAAACAGCCACTCGCTGCAATCAAGCATTCCCGGAGGAGATTCGCTGTGTCGATGGTGCAGATAGCCCAGCGGTCTATGTGGTGACGAACCTTCCCGGCAGCGGCCCCCAAGCGCAGGAGCAGCTTGCCAGCGGATTGCATTGGCATACGGACATCGAATTCGAGCCTACGCCCCTGTCTACCAGCATGTTCTATGTGCAGCGAACACCGCTTTCGCGCCAAGCGGCTGGCACTTGGGTGCCAGACGTTCGACCAGAGGAAGGGTTTTATCACCCAGACTCGGATCCAGAGCTCAATGCGCGGCGGTTTGCGCTACCCCTCAATGGTGAAACCGCCTACGCAGATACGGCGCTGGCTTTCGAAGCACTGCCGGCTGAGCGACAGCTAGAATTGGAGCAAACCTTGGTTCGGCGTCGCCTGCGTCCAACCGACCCGGGCTGGCTGATTCCACTGGTTTATGTCAATCCGCGCACCGGGCGAAAGTCCCTGCACAGTCCAATCTGGGCGTCACGGGGCAAGAACATTGCGCCGGTGCAAATTGACGGATTGAGCGAACAAGAGTCGCGGGAATTTTTGGATGCGATCGAATCTCACGTACTGCAACCCCAGTTCCGCTACGACCATGTACACACCCCGGGGGATGTGACGATATGGAGTAATTTCGCCACCCTCCACAACGCCCCGCCGGTGAAAAGCCAAATCTGTCAACCAGAGGATGCTCGGTTGATGTATCGCATCAGCTGTAAAGGCGAACCCTGTTACGAACTGCCTCGACAGGATTCGGATGCATGGCTGGAAGCCAACATCACACCACCGTACCGCTCGGATCTCTCATAAGCGCTTCGGTTGCCCCTCTGAGTAGGCAACCGAAGCGGTCGAAAGCCCGGCACCAGCGTGATGGCATACCCCTGCGCCGTTACCGTGCTCCGCGGCGCTAACCCAACCTCGTTAAAGCCGATTCAGGCGCTTAAGGCTTCGCCTGAACCCAAACCGGTGAGGCCCACGCCATTTCTGTCACCGTGGCCGGTGAATCCGCTGGCGGCTCCATGCCCAGCTTCAAACTGTCGTAGGTGGTCCAGCGACAGGTTGGATTTTGCACAACGCGAACGTAGTAAAAGGCGTCTTCTTCCGCATCGTAGTCTGGGTCAGTCCACAGGGTTCTTAACTCCTTGGCACCAGCATTCTCGTCCCAGCGGCAATCCGTCAGACTGACTTGGGCCCGATTCGGCTCGCAACGACCGGTTTGCGCGTTCAGCGCCGAGCCCCCACATGCCACGTCATATACCCGCTCTTGCTGTTCGCCATTGTCTATCCAGCCCTTAATCACTTGCAGCCTCGCCAGGGGTGCGTTGTCCGGGTCTTGCACAGCCCAAACAAAAAGCGAGAGCGGTTGATCTGCTCGGGCAGCCAAGGTTCCTCCCATGGCCACTCCAGAAGCATAGGCCGCGGCCATATCACCGGTGCTGGCGATATCGTCCGGCAAGTCATAGCCCGCAAACACCCGCAGTTTGATCCGCGTACCGCTGGTGGCATAAACCTCTTTGCGCTGCATGGATTCGAACAACGCTTGCCGGGTATTTTCCGGCGCCCAAATGGCCGCCAACCCGCCAGGGTTGTTGTTGCGAATACCTGTCATGTTGTCTGAGTCCATACGCCGCTGGGCGGGCGACGAGGAAAAACCCGAGGCGCCAGCATAATCCCATTCCTCTGCATCACCGGGATTGGAGTTATGCGCATCTGTCGAACCAATAAGCCCAAACTTCAGCGGGTTGATACCCAACTCATCTTCCAAGGCTAATCCCTTGCGCAATCCGTCTCTCACCATGGAGGTCGGGTGAATGCAGGAGGTTTCTTGACCCTCCTCGCAGGCCGGAAAAAACTGCTCAAAGCCACATTCTTCATCCCCTGCACCGAAGGCCACAGAGCATTCGGAATTACCCTTGATTTGAAACATCTCAACAATGGGTTCGTACTTTGCCCGTAAGGACCAATCCGCTTGGGTATAGGGCACACCATCAATGGTTTCGCTGGCGAAGGCCAAGCCCCAGCTTTTGTTCGGGTTGTGGGGAATGGTTAAAAACTCACAGTCGCCGGTACAGCTTTGCTCGAGTTGCTTCCACAAATCGATCTCTGAAGGCGCGTCAATGGCGGACACCGCGTAACGTGGCACCGCATCAGAGCGAAAGATGATATTGCGATGGTGTTTGCCGCGATCTGGCAGCACTGGCGAGTATTCAAAACCCGCAAAGGCGGTAAATCGTCCCGGATCGTTATGCCGCTCAGAGGCATCCACTACCTTGCGCCAGGCCGCCCCAGCAAAAGCCCGTTCTTTTTGGGGGTCATCATCAAAAAGGTCCAACGGCATTTTCATGGGGCGTTGTTGCGCGTTACGGCGCAGCTCCAAAAAGCCAGTCAACGAAGGGGTTTCTAAGGTTTCGCAGGTGCTGACCGCAGCCGCGTTTTTCTCATCACTGCCACATAGCTCAATGCGGCTAAACGCCTCTGCGTGATCCGTCAACGCCACAAAATCTAACGGCCGGGTCAGTCGCACGCGCTCTCCCGTGCGCAAGGTCAGCTCTTCACCCTTGGCAAACCGATAGGCGGTATCCATGTCGAACCGATTGCCAAACAAATAAGCATCCACGGACATGTTGGTGTGTACGTGCAGGTCACCGAAGTACACGTTATTCGATGAGTTCGTCGTTTGCGGGGGGTTGTCAGCAGGCGGTGGGCTATAAAAAGCAGAATAATCCTGGGCTTCTGCGATGGCGCGTACCGCCGCTAACTCTTCCTCACTGCTTGGCAGGCTCAGCGCCCCAGCGATCTTGATCACCTGGTAACCCGCTAAACCAACAACCACCAGAACCCCTAAACCCAGCCATTTTTTCCAATTCATTTACCCGTTCCCCCTAGCGCCGTTGCGCTTCCCTTGATTTAGGCTGTCGCCGGTTGTTACTGCTGTTTAAACCGCATCAACCTCCGTCATCGATGGCGCAGAACTTAGATTCAAGATCCAGCACCGCTAATAGGCGCCCAAAGCCGATAAACTGCCCGATCATCATGCCCAGCTCTAACACCTGCTCATCGCTGTAGTGTTCTTTTAGGCGCGCAAAAAACTCATCGTCCATATTGTGATGGTCCGTCGCCAAACGATCTGCGTATTCCAGAGCAAGCAGCTCTTGCTGGGAAAATCCGTTCAGCTCTTTATCCAGATCCAAGCCCGCTATCTTGTCTTCCGTCAGGTCTCCCGCAGACTGCAGGAGTCTAACATTCAGTCACGTAAAACAATCGTTGTGGCGGGCGATACGCAACCGCACCAGCTCTATCAACGTCTCTGGCAAGGAATAGCCCTTGCGGGCCGGCAGATAAAACTGGTTGTATGTTCTGAACAGCTCCCGGCTATGAGCCAGCCCCCGCAGGGTCGACGTGTCCTGCCCCTGGGCATCCATTTGCTTCGCAATGACGCGGGTTTCGTCGTCCAGCTCGTGATCATCGAGCAGTTTGATTCGGGCCATAGAACTTCCTCCTGACTGGGGCTATCCCCCGCTGGCTGAGTCCAGCTTCGTTTCAGACATTAAATTTCCCTAGGCGAAAGCACAAGAACCGCCAAAACCAGCTTGCTTACGCATTTCTCTCGAGGGCTTAGCTTGTTACCGTAGCGGCCTTTCATCAGAGTAATACCCCATGACCGATCTCATTCTTCATCAGTACGCCACTTCGCCCTTCTCAGAAAAAATACGTTGCCTCCTTGGGTACAAACAAGCGTCCTATGCCAGTGTGGAAATTCCAGTCATCATGCCCAAACCCGATCTGATGGCGCTGACCGGCGGTTATCGGAAGACCCCGGTGATGCAGCACGGTGCCGATATCTACTGCGACAGCAGCATCATCTGCCGCCTCATCGATCGGCTCATCCCCCAGAACACCATTTATCCAGCCGCTCAGCTGGCTGCCCTTTCCGCGGCGGCCCATTGGACGGATACGTTTTTGTTTAAAGTCGCAGTGGCGGTGGCCTTTCAGCCTAAAGCCCTGGCAGGCAACGCCCTATTTTCCGACCCCGCTGCCGCCGAGGCGTTCATGAAAGATCGCGCGGAGCTGAGCAAAGGATCCACCGAACTGGGCATGAACCTGAGCGTTGCTCAGCCGCATTGGCTGGCCCACATGCATCGGGTCAACGACCAGCTTGCCGAGACGGCGTTTTTTGGCGGCGACGCGCCCAACATATTGGATTTCTCCACCTACCACTGTTGCTGGTTTGTGTATAAGAACGATGCACTTAAGGACGATCTGGCGGCGCTACCGGCGTTGGTGCAATGGATGCAGCGCATGGCGGCCTTCGGTCACGGTGAGGTGACGTCCATCAGTGGCGAGCAAGCGGTGGCCATCGCTGCCGATCATCAGCCTAGCCCTCAGGCATCAGCGCCGGGCCTGTCGTCTGAGACTTTTACCACAGGTGATACGGTAGAGATCATGCCTATCGATTATGGTTTTCAGCCTACTCGCGGGACTCTCGCACTGGCATCTATGGACGAACTGGTGGTCACGCGCTCAGACCCCAGAGCTGGCGAGGTCGCCGTACACTTCCCAAGGCAGGGATTTCAGGTAAACGCCGTGGCATAAACCGGCGCTGAAACCAACACTTAAGCCACTAAAGCACTGACCCAGGGAATTCACGGAATGTTTGCGAACCACCGTTACGTATCCATCGCCACCCAAAAACGGGACAACAGCTGGGTTTGGACGCCGGTTTGGATGGCGGCTGCGGAACCCGGCGGCGTTTTTTATCTGTTCTCTGCCGGCGCGGCGGGCAAGGTCAAACGCATTCGCAATTACCCGGGCATTCAAGTGGCGCCCTGCACCGCCTCAGGAAAGATCACCGGTGATGTACAGCACGCCAACGCCTGGCTGGAAAACGACGAAGCCGTAGCCCAAGCCGCTTATGCCGCGCTAAGGCAAAAATACGGTCTACAGATGTGGGTACTGGATTTTTTCAGCCGACTGAGCGGCAACTTCCATAAGCGCCAGCTAGTAGGCTTCAAACTCACCGAAGCCGAGCAGTAAGCCGCTGCGCAGTAGACAGTTCGTTAGCAGATCGTTGGGTAGATTGTCAGCGGACAAGACGCTAATACCGTGAACCCAGCTAACGCCCCGGGGGTGCCTAGGCTTCAGCACTTGCTAGGTTTTCGCGCCCTCAGCTACCGAGTCTCGCCATCGGGCCAACACGCCGATGCCCAAACACCAAAGGGTAATCCACGCCAGATACGCCAAGATATCCTCAACCGGGTTGTTCACCAGGAATAAGAAGGTGCCCCGAGCTGCCATCCAAATAAGCCAAAACGCCATCAACCGGCGCCGTTGCCGTAAACCCAAAAACAGCCAACCTAGGGTGCCGGTCAGACTGAGCGCCAGCAGCTGGGCTAGGGGAACGGTGAACACCCAAAACAGATCTCCGGTCAGATCCAGACTCACGGGCAGATAGGGCACCAAAACCAAAATAAACAGCACGTCTTCCAGCACCCCGCTTAGGATGCCCAGCACCACTAAAGCCAGCCAGCTCAGTCCATGACGAAGGCCTGCCATAACCGCGCTCCTTATTGGCTGCCAATGAGGCTGCGCACCTCATTGAGCACCGTGTCCCAATCGGCCCTGGAGCGATACCCCTCCTCGGCCCATTTGCCCAAGATTTTCCCCTCAGGGGAAATCAGCACCACACCAGGATGGGGAATTCCATAGGCAAAGGTGCCGGGGCCGTAGGCTTCGTTACGAATGCCCCAGGCATTCACGTGCTGGCCGTCAATATCCCGCAGTAGCGGAAAGGTTAACTCCCACTTGTCGTGGAAGGCCTTAATGATGTCCGGCTGATCGTAGGTCATGCCACCGACGCCAACGCCGATGGCGGCAAATTCACTTTTTATGTCACTCAGTTTCACGAACTGACGCATGCAAAAGGGTCACCAATCAACGGACCGGTTGAACACCAATAACAACCCGTTCGGACCCGTTAGCGAAGCCAGGTTTTGGCTCCGCCCATCCTGGTCGTTGGCAGACAGCAAGGGTATTTCGCTGCCCACACTGGGGCCCCAAGCCCTAGCGTAGTCAGAATCCGCTTGGGCCAGGTGGGCGGTGAATAAAAGCGACGCAGCCAGCGCCATTTTTACCCAATAACCCAAGCCACTGTGTTGAAACCGTCTGGAACTCATCGTCATCACTCCATTGATGCCTGTGACCGCAAGCTAACACCGTTAGCGCTTTGCTGAAAACCACACTGAAAGACCATGCGGCTATTTAGCGAAGGGTTTGTGTTACTGCGCTCGCGAGACGCCGCGCTTGCGGCGCCGGCATGTCTGTTTGCCTGATTCTTCCGGTTCAGTCCATGGGATGCTGCTGCAAATGGCCAACCATATCTTCAACCAAAAAAGGCACCACCTCGGCCGGCAGGTTGTGCCCCATGTTCTCATAGACTTTGAATTGGGCTCCGGGGATGGTTTCGGCAGTGAACTGTCCGTGCTCCACCACAAGCAGCTGATCGTCTGCACCGTGCAGCACCAAGGTAGGCGCAGTGATCTGCCTCACCCTTTCGGTACGGTCCCCGGCATTCAAGATAGCCGTGGCTTGGTTGGGTAAGGCGCTGGGGTAAAAACCCATTTGCTGGAGCCGTTCCGCCTCTGCCTCTGAGCTTTCGTTCAGCTCCGAAAGCCCGTCGCGCTGCGCCCGACTGGGACGCGGCAAATGGGGCGCCCAGGTCGTCGACATAATCGAAATCAGTGAATGCGTTCGCTGGGGATAATCGTAGGCCAACACTTGCGCGATCATCCCGCCCATGGATGCCCCGATCACGTGAGCCTTGTCGATCTTCAACTCGTCCAATACGGCCACCGCGTCAGCAGCCATATCCGACAACGAATAGGGTGACGAAACCCGCCAACCCAGCTGATATTTCAGCAGCTGCCAGGTTAGCCACAGGCGGCCCTTCCCCGGCAGGCGACTGGACTCTCCCACATCACGGTTATCCACCAGCACCACGCGATATCCGCCGTCCATCAACCCTTGGATGAGTTCTGGGTTCCAAAGCCGATGTGAAGCAGCCAGGCCCATGATGATCAAAACGGGTTCAGCCTCTGGATCGCCAACGACCCGGTAAGCAATTTCAACGTCGCCGTTTGTGGTTCGCGACATAGGCCCGTCACGGTCATAAGCCGCCAAGCTCGTGCCGCTAAAAATCAGCAGAGCAAACCACAAATACAACCGAACCCTCGTATGGCTCCGGCGACTGAACTTCCGCATGCGTATCTCTATCAGTGAAAACGAAGCGCAGGTTTCACCGATTGCGACAAAGATGCAAGCCGGGAAATGCGACGGTCCCCAGCAAAATAGGCTTGTGGGCGGCCGCCAGCACCAGCTCACACAGATGGGCGTACTTCCCACAGCGCCCCTCGTCACTTGGGCATGCCCTACATTCTCCATTGTGGATTACTCGCGCTTGGCTTAGCCTCCATGAAGAAGCTTTCATTTTGCAAGTGAATGTCACGCTTCTCAGAACTGAACGAAAACCTAGCTCAAAAAAAGGAAAATAAAATGAAAAGGTTATTAGCTCTTCTATCCGCTTCTTTAATGGCTCTTGCCTCCACCGCTGTTCAAGCCGACGACCATGCGTCGCCGGGGAACATCGTGGGTTTTGTGTACAACTTTAATGTCAGTAATCCGGCCGGCGTTGTAGAGGCGTTAACGGAATACTGGGACTCACCGACGGGCAAAAAGAACCCAGCCATGGCCATCCTGCGTCAACACGTCAGCAATGGTGAAGACCCCAGCACCCATTCCATCGCAGTGGTTTATACCTCGGTGGCACAAATCGACGAGGCCAATGCCTTGAACAACGGTTCCAAAGCTGGGAGAAAATTCTTAGCCAAAATGCAGGCTTCTGCGTCGTTGGTGTCTGAGGCCATGTTTTTCGGCACCGGTATCACGTCCGGCGACCCATCCATTGTCCCCGCACCTGGCAGATATACCATTAACACGGGAATCGCTGTATCCGATCCAGCGGCCTACGTGAGCGCCTGGCAGGAGTACATAAGCGCCTTGGACAGCAGCAGCGCTGCTACCAATCTGTTTATGCTCAATGGCATGGGTGATCAACCCGCCACCCACGCTGTCACCATCTCGGCCAACAGCATGGCGGAACTGTTCCCCCAAAACCCAGCCGGACAGGAGGCCTACGCCAAACTGCTCGACGCGGTGAAGGACATTCGTAGCGTCGAAAATCGCTCCATCTACGTAGATCTGGCGGTTTTCGGGAATTGATCCGTTGGCAGGCGGGGCTTTGCCCGGCCTGCCTCAACGCCGCACATTTGTGGTTACCGCCTTAAGCCTCTTGTCTTTTTAGGGCCCGAATTCGGCGCTCCAGCCGAGACCTAATTGAAAGGAAAAACTATGAAAAAACTAATGATTACCCTTGCCTGTCTCTTGCCATTTAACGCCATCGCTAACAACCCGGCGCCCCCTACCCCGGTCATCGCAGAAGTGTACGAATGTACGTTGAATGACGGCTTCAGTGCTGCCGACATTGTTGCGTTTGGCAGCAATGAGGTCAGTAAATTCACCCGCAAAAATGACGTTCAAATGCATGCCTATTTGTGGGAAGCCATTGCGGTCAACGAGCCGTATCGAGAAGCCGACGTGCGATGGGTCAACTACTACCCTACGTGGAGCGATTACTATGCGTCCAATGACGCGTTCAACAGCAAGGGCACGAAACTTGTAGAGAAGTTCTACTCCATGGTCACTTGCAACAAGCCAGTGATATTGGGCTCCCAAGTTCTGACTGCTGAACTTGTGGTTGCCAAGCAAAAGCCTATGGTCGCTTCGGTCTGCAATCTTAAGAAAGACAAAACCACCGCAGACGGTGCGGCCTTCGTCAGCCAGCTTATTGGCATCGCCAATCGCCAACAGGGTGGCAATATCGGCGCCAGCTTAATGACGCCAGTGTTCGGCATTACGGGCTTTGATTACGTATCGACGATTTATGGCACTACCGATGATATGGCGGGAATGATGGATTCTGTTCGAGATCGAACCATGCCAGCCGCCATGCGATCTGCTGGCTTAGCGCCGGTCGCAGATTGCGTGAACGATCTACACATGTCGCACCTGATGATTCAGTTGGGCCAGTAAGTAGTTCGCGGTCGTCAGTTTGATCTAATCTGATCTAATCTGATCCGGGCCGGTCTAACAGCCGGCCTTTTTCGTTTTGGCTGTTTTCAAGCCCATTTCCAGCTTCTATTCCAGCCACTGCAAACAGCCGGTTTCCTGCAGTAGCTCGCGCAGCCTCGGTTCGCGCTGTTCCTGCAGCAGCGACTTCAATCGCTGAAAACACTTCACTTGATACTTAAACGTCGGTTGCTCAAAAGCGCTACCCGCTAGTTGGACCCCAAATTCCGCATCACCAGCCTCAGCGGCACTGGCGTTGGCCTGTAAAAACGGCAGGTAATAACGAGCCGTAAATTCCAACAACTCCGTCACCGCCGGGCGCATATCATCAAAGCCGTGCCATTGCCCCTCGATACCGCTGCTGTCTTCCAAACGCCGCACCCAATCGTAAACGCTGGGTACGGTGTTGCGCATAATGAGCATCGGCGTGTGATCGCTAGCCAACGTTTTTAACTGACCAAACAAACCGAAGTCTGCCAAGGAGGGACGCGTACCAAACAGGTATTCGTCCCGGGTCACAAAAGCATCCAGGATGGCCAGCAACTCATGAAAGCTCTGCTCAATAATGGGTTTGTTTTGCGGGGTACAGCCCACCAGCGGCATTCGCCCTACTTGACGCTGACGGATAGCTTCAGCCGCCTTTGCAAGGGCTTCGCCTCGCAGGCCCGGGGTGTTATCGCTGATGATCTGCCGGGCGCTGTATTGCTGATCCACCTCCAGATCCCAGCGATAGTGGAACATCATCTTGGTGACCCACTCGTCGGCCATGTCTTCAAACAGATGCGCTAAAAACGCCACCGCCGGATCCTCGGGAATAATGGAACGGTCGGTATGCCGTTCCTCCAGCATTAATGCCAAAGGCGTCGAATCCACATGCAGGCTGCCATCCTCTGGAAGCTGCAAAATTGGTATCACCGGTGGGCCGTCGTGTTTGATCTGAGCCCGGATCGCCGGGGTAATTTGCACCCAATCAAAGGGCAGCCGGCGATAGTGCAGGATTGCCCGCATTTTTTGTGAGTAAGGCGACCCGCCGCCCCCATACAATCGATAACGTTCCATAGCGTGTGCTTGTCCTAAGTTACGAGTGGCACTTCGACGGTAAATCTAACGTGGGATTGCGATCAAAGAAGCCCACGGGTATCAGATGAAAACCCGTGTACTCCACGGGCATCACCGGCCAGTCTTCTGGCCGCGGCACATGGGTCAAGGCCACGGTATGCCACATCACCAGATCACAGGCCGAGATATCTCGATTGTCCTTGGTGTATTCAGGCAGCCCCGCCCCTTCATGCATGACCGTGTGAGCCCCAGCCGCGCTGAATTCCCCCTCGGCGTAAGGCGTGGCCCACAAATGGTGCTTACCAAAAGCCCCGCGCTTGGCCACCACAGAGCCTTCAGCGGCCAGCAACGACGGCGACGCCGAGGGTAACAATTTGTATGACACCGGCTGACCCAACGCATTTTTGCTATGTGGGTTTACCACCTTCCAGTGCCGACTGCGTTCCGGGGCAATGTTGCGCTTGGCGGAGGATTCGTCGGTAAGGTGACGAGACACCGCTTGGAATTGGGTACCGTCTGGATTGCTGTCACTTACCGGCAACACTTCGATTTGGTTTTCAAACAGTGAATTCGCGCCGCCATCCAAATCCCAATCCAGACGAAAACAAAACACATGCTGGTGAACCGGCGAGGCCAATCCTTCGGCGATCAGTGGCGATTGGCTGGGATTGTGAGTTTCTGCCGTTACCGCACTGACACCAACGATGCCCGTCAGTTTGATTTCCATTTGAATGGTGCCATCCAGATACAGGTACCAATAAAAGCCGTAGTCGTAATTACCGATGGTAAAAATCGAGCTGATGACCAAGCGTCGAGAGCGGCGCACTTCGCTGGTTTGGGAGTCACTGTCGTAGTGCTTCCATTGAATACCGTAGTCCTCTTCGTGCATGCAAATGGCGTTTTCCACGGACTTAACTTTGCCTTCCCAAGTGACTTGGTGAATATCGAAGTAAAAGATCTCGCCCAAACAGTCGCAGCCCAGCTTCAAGGAATTCACCAGCATGCCCATGTTGTACTCCGAGGCATCCAGCACATGTTTCCAAGAGTGCATGCTGTCGCTGTCCCCGTAAGGCACGATCATTTCCGACAGCGCCGCTCGATACAGCAGCGGTCGCCCCTGCAACGACAACTGATGTAACACCAAGCCGTGCACCGGATGCATGGACACCGAAAACTCGTAGCCTTGCCACGTCACTCGATAGCCGTCCACGGTAAAGCTGGGGCCATCCGGCTGAACAATTTCCAGATCTTTCAGGTCCGTCCGGGTGCTTTGCTGATGAGCCGCATCAAATCGACCGGAATTTGGCGGCATGAGCACTACGCCTGAGTCTTCCACCTTCACCACCTGGCGCGCCGTTACGTCGACGTGGCAAATCAGGCCGTGAATGGGACGCGCGTAGCCGTTGTCCGTTTCATCCTCGCGGACAAAAGCAATGCACCGCACCGCCCGATGACCTTCTGGAAGCTCAGCCACCGGATAACCTCCGGCGGGCCAAGGATCAATTTGAATGCGCTTGAGGTCCTCGTCAGTTTGGCAGGCGATTCCCCGGGCCTTTACCGCCGCTAGCCACTGAGGATTGCTTTTGGTGAGCTCAATGGCCACGCCTAGATCTAGGTAGCCATAGGGTGCTTGGGCGTGATTGGGCAAACGCTGCAATTGCTCTAACTGCTGGGTGTCCAGATTGACCAGCGCCTCAAAACCACCATCCTGAGTGCTATCGGTACCGAGAAAACGCACCACCCGCTGGGTTTTCACCCCGGACTGGATGTCTGCTTTTTGCGGCTCCTGCAGTCCGGATGAACAAAACACCGCTTGGTCATCGCCATGTTGCTGCCGAAAAATGCTTACAGCCTGCTGAATCTCGGCTGCGGAAAGTGGTTCAAAAGGATTGTTCACGTTACTACCTCCTCGTTTACCTAACGGTTCGTACCTGTGCGCTTATGGTGATGTCGCTTTTGCTAAGACAGCCGTCGACGAACCCCGACCATCATTCGAACACATCCAAATCCTCGGCCAAGACCACGGGGCCGTCGTAGCCTTGGCGCACTTCGTTAAGCGCCACCTCATGATCTAAGCCAAACACCAACACGTGATAGAGCACTAAGAGCTTCGGTTTGGCCCGGGCGGCCAGACCCGCAAGTTCGGCGCTGGTGGTGTGGTTACTGCGGTGGTAGTCCTGCCAGAAAGGCGAGCGAATGCTCAGCGCCTGATCCGAAACTACTTCGTGAATCAGAATGTCGGCCCCGGTTGCCATAGCTTCCACTTTCGGGTCATAGGCCGCATCACCGGAGATGACGATGACCTTATCCGCCGTGGTAAAGCGATAGCCAAAGGCATTGGGCCAGGTGCCATGCTTAACACCGAAGGCCTCCACTTTGACGCGGTCATCGGTATATACAACGCCCTCGCGAATCTCGTGGGCGTTGATCTTCCAGCCTTCAGCGGTGGCAGGTTCCAAGCCGTACAGACGGTATCGATTATCCTCCTGCCACGCCTCAGCGACATTAGCGGCCATGGCCTTGGTGCCTTCCGGACCGTATAGCTCTAGCGGTTTTTCGCGCCCTTGGGTCCAACTGGTATAGACCAAGTCGGGCAAACCAGCCGAGTGGTCGTGATGCAAGTGGGTTAAAAACGCGATTTCCAGATCCTCTACATTGAGAGCATCAATAGCACCGCCATACTCGGTAGACGCTGCCGCAGCCCGGCGCACCACCCCGGGACCGAAGTCCACGATGTAGGCCTTGCCGTCTACCACAATTGCCGTGGCCGGACCCGAGCGGTCTGGCGTGGGTATCGGTGTGCCGGTACCCAGCATCACCACTTGGGTCTTGGACCAAGCCCAAGAAGTGGTTAACAACAACCCAATCAGAAATAGCTGGCGCATGCACTTCTCCCCTCATCGTTCCAGCCCAACACAGCGCAACCCAATAAAGCCAGCGGCAACGCTTTTTCAGACTAAACAGACTGGTTGAAGCCAGGGGAAAAGTCACGCACAGTGAAAAGAAAAGGGGAGAAAATCCATGCCGCCCAAAGCGATTTTTTATTACTACGCCGTTGCTTACGTTCTGGTTTTTTCTGCCTATTACGTGGTCAGCTAGCCCGAGGCGAAAGGCTTATACCCCGATACTGGCGACACCGCCGCCGGACTTCCCGGTTGTGAACCCACCCCTCCCCTAACCTGTGGATATCGGGCATATTAGCGACTCGACATTCAGGCAGGGGCAGGAGTAGCACCGTGGATACACTTATCAACACTGAAGATCGGCCATGGGAAGGCCACCTCGACAGTTTTGACGTTAGCCGTGCGGCAATGTTCTCTAAGGACATCTGGCGCCCCTACTTCAAACGCCTGCGCGAAGAGGCCCCGGTTTACTTTCACAAAGACTCGGCTTTTGGCCCCTATTGGTCAGTGACCTCGTTCGATCACATCATGGCCGTGGATAAAAACCACCGACAGCTCTCCTCCGCCAGCGGCATCGCCATCATGGATTCGGATAGTAATCTGAACACCAGCAGCTTCATTACTGCAGACCAGCCCAAACACGGCCCCCTGCGCAAATCCGTTCAACCCGTGGTTGCACCCAAAAATCTGCCGAACTTTGAATCTCTGATTCGGGCTCGCGTCTGCGAGATCCTAGACGACCTGCCCGTTGGCACCCCGTTCAATTGGGTGGATGCGGTATCCATTAATCTGACCACCCAAATGCTAGCTACCCTGTTCGATTTTCCCTTTGCCGAGCGGTCCAAACTGACCCTATGGTCCGATGCCTTCACCGCCGGTATACCCCGGCACGATTTAGAGGCTCGCAAGGCCCGGGAAGACACCATGCTGGAGTGCCTGCATCGTTTTCAGGAGCTGTGGCACCAACGCAAAGCGGCGCCTACCGGCGGCTTTGATCTGTTAACCCTGATGCAAAACGATCCGACCACGGCGAACTTGGTGGACAACCCCATGGAATATTTGGGCAACCTCAGCCTGCTCATCGTTGGCGGCAACGACACCACCCGCAACTCCATCACCGGTGGCGTGTTAGCGCTGAATCAAAACCTGGAGCAGTACGCCAAGCTGCGAGCAGATCACAGCCTGGTAGAAAACATGGTGCCCGAGATCATTCGCTGGCAGACGCCGCTAACGCATATGCGCCGCACGGCACTGGAAGATGTGGAACTGGGCGGCCAGACCATACGCAAAGGCGACAAAGTGGTGATGTGGTACATCAGCGGCAATCGAGACGAATCCGTCATCGACCAGGCCGATGAGTTCATCATTGACCGCAAGAACCCGCGCCACCATGTGTCATTTGGGTTTGGCATTCACCGCTGCATGGGCAATCGCCTGGCGGAGATGCAGCTGCGCATCTTGTGGGAAGAGATTCTCAAACGCTTCCACACCGTTGAAGTGGTGGGTCCAGAAAAGCGCGTGCACTCCAATTTCGTGCGCGGCTATACCGAACTGCCGGTCGTCGTGCACCCTCACTAGCGAACCAAGCGCCCGACGAGAAGCCTTAGCCTTGACCCTGAATCAAACCCTTGGGGCATTGGCCGTGGCGTTGAGCGCCGCCTGCCTGTGGCAGTTGGCCAGTGCCAGCAGCGATTATCAGCGCGAGAAAAACCAAGCCCAGGCTGCCCATCAGCGCTGCCTCAGCAACTTTGAGCAACAGGCAGGCCAACTGACCAGTGGCGTCTGGCCTTGCTGGCATTCTCAGTTGGCATTGCGCAACGTTCAAAGCCATCAGGCTCTGCTGGCGGCGTTCACCCCCAGCAGCCGCCTTCAAGCCGCCCTGTACTTGGCAACCCTGGCCGTTCTAATGGGTTTGCTGGTAGACCGTCTAAAACAACGGCAAAGCCATACCAATCAGACAGATCAACGCACCGATCCAAATCAGTGAGCGCAGGTACGCAGTACCGCTAAGGTAGCTGAGCAAGTACACCACCCGCAGCACTAACCAGGCTTGCGCCCACATCAGTACGTCGCTGCCGCCAAGGATGCTAAGCACCGCCAGCACCCAGAATGCCGGCAAGGTTTCCAGCAAATTACTGCTGGCACGCCGGGCTCGCTGACTGGCTTGAGACACTTCCGGTGTTTCGTCCCGGGCACCCAGCAAATAGGCTGTGGAAACCGAACCCGCCATTAACGCCAAAATGCCAGGCAACATCAGCTGTACCCACAGCAACACCAAACTCATCAGTATCAGTTCAATCATGATTCCCCTCCGTTCTTAGTTTCTGCAATGACTGAGGGTACCCGCATATTGGCGAGCAACCCAGCCAAGCCTTGGCGACTGAGCCTAGCGTCGGCCAGTCGCAATCCGGCTGTCTCTCGACGCTAGCCCAGGGCATTGGCCCTCGCAAGAAGTTAACTGCTAGCATGCTCTTTGATAAGGCCCTCCGGCATCGCCTTACCCGCCCTTTCTTTGAGGTGAGACGCGACGCCGAAAAGGCGGGCTTGGTTTTTGCAGATTAAACTGAGGCGGCTAAAGCGCGGGTAGACTCGCCTGAGCAACCAACGCCTTCGACCTTTTTCCACACACAGCGCGAGCTCGAAGATGACTGACTACACGTTGTACGGTTCCTACGCCTCCTATTACACCGCCAAGACGCGCAGTCAGTTGCGCAAAAAAGGTATCCCCTTCGTTGAACGCCTGCCCAGTGAAAGCCGATTTCGGGAGATCGTCAGACCCGCTTCGGGTTCTCACCGCATACCTCAACTACTGACACCTACCGGTCAAGTCATTCAAGACAGTGTGGAAATCCTCGACCACCTGGAAGCCCAATTCCCGGCCATTCCCGCCGTACCCGACACTCCCTGCCAGCGCACCTTTGTGCATCTCATGGAACTGCTGGGCAGCGAAGGCTTACTCGGTTTGGCCTGGCAACATCGCTGGCTATTCGAGGAAAACCTGAATTTTATCCGCAAAGATTTCGGGCGCTCGTTCCGCCCGCAAGGGTCTGATGGGGAGTTAGAACACTACGGCAACCTGATTGCTGAGCGCATGACCAGTTATGGGCTACCACCCTCCAGTGAGGCCATCCGCGCCGATCTGGACCAGCAATATCTTGCAGTGCTGCAGCTTCTAGAAATCCATCTGCAGCACCACCCCTATCTGCTGGGCGGTCACCCTAGCGCCGCCGACTACGCCATCATGGGTGCTTTCCATGCCCACCTGGGCCGAGACCCGGCGGGCTTAAGTTTCATGCAGCAACACGCTCCGCGCGTGTTTCGTTGGGTTGAGCACATGCTCACACCAGAGATCCAATCGCCGGAGTTTCACGACTACCCAATAAGCTGGCCCGAGGATGACACCATTGCCGAAACCGCCATGGCTTTTCTGCGGCACTTGGCCCAGCAGTATGGCAAATCCTTCGTGCTCAGCACCCTGGCCTTTCAACAGGCGATGGACGAACAACAGCCCGAGTCTGGTCATGCCCTGTCTCCAGAACAAGACCAGCCCATGCTGCCACCAACAACGGTGACTTTCGCCGCAGAGCAGCATCAGCATCGCGCCAATCTGCACAATGTTTGGTTAGCCCAGCGCAGCCAAGGATTTTTTCAGAGTTTGGACGCTGACCAGCGCCAACGCATCGAAAGTCGGTTTGATTCACCCACCATCAGCGCGTTGCTTAACGCACCTACTCGCTGGCGCATTGTGCGTTTGCACAATCGCCTGCATGTTCAGTAGCAAGCCAACGGCCTGCTCAGAACGCCCGGCGCCAGCCGCCGCTAACGGTAGAACAGCGGCGCTAGATCCAAGGTGTCAAACAGCTGGGCGTCGTGCTCAATCCAGAACGAGGCTTGAGTGCTGTTCACCAGGGCCTCGACCTTGTCCATGGCCGCCAGCGTTTGCTCTTTATTCACATTGAACACTGGCACCCGGCGCTGCTCACGGCTCAAACGAAAGTGATACAGATCACCTGACAACACCAGCGGCCCAAAGTCATCAAGCTCTAAGTACAAGACCTGATGTCCGGGGGTATGACCCGGCGCGGTAATCAGCTGCACACGACCATCACCAAAGACGTCGAAATCACCGTCCAAAACCTGCGTAGGCCGATTGCGAATCTGAGCGAACAGTTCTGGCACCACCGCCGGCACACCGCCGCCGCCCGCCATCACCGCCTCATGATCGCCGCGCTGCACCAACCAGGTCGCCGCCGTCAGTTCATTGGCCGCACCCACATGGTCGTAATGAATGTGTGAGAACACCGCGTAGTCGATGGTGGACAGATCAAAGCCCAAATCCAGCTCTGCCAACTGATCCTTCAGGGTTTTCTGCAGTCGCGCCCGCACACCGCTGTCCGGATTGGTTTGCCATCCCGCCGGTTCTGCCATCGCAAACGGCAAACCCCCATCCCACAACAACGTGCCTTGAGGATGATCGATGATGTAACAAGGCACCACTAATCGACGCACAGCAGTCTCGTCATCACCAACCCCAAACGCCTCAATAGACGGAAACTCGATATCACCACAGTTAAAAACGTATAGCTTTAGCGCGTCATCTGGGTCCGCTTGTTCAACGTTGCCGGATGGCGCAATTTCCGCACTACAGGCCGCCAACAGCGCAACCATCGCTAGGTGTGCCCACAAGGCTGTCATTGTTCGTGTTTTCATGAATAACCCCTCTACCGATTCGGTTCGTTAGCAAATCATGCCACAGCTTAGTTCGCTGCTTACCCCATGCAGACTTGAACTAGGCCACACTTGGACTAGGCCATACTTGGACTAGGCCACAGGTGGACTAGGCCATACTTGGACTAGGCCACAGGTGGACTAGGCCACACGTGGACTAGGCCTCTCTTGACTTAGCCCACTAGGGAAGCCAGCACCCGGCGCTGGCCTTGGAACGGCCGACGCCCGTGCATGACGCGAAAATTATCCACCAGCGCCACATCCCCCAGCTGCCAGGTCAGGTCCACCGCAAGCCCCTCGGCTAACTCAATGGCTTGCGCCATAGCGTCAGCGTCTATGGGTGTATCGTCGCCAAAGCGAATAGCGTTGCTGCCTTGGTTGCGAGCATCCTTCCAGCCGTAAAACGCGGCGATGAGCTGGTTAAAAAACGCATAGCTGCCGTCTGCCAGCTCACGCACCGCGGGCAGCACCGGCGTCGTCACGCTCAAAGCCTCATCCTCGCGCCACTGCCATTGGTAACCCAAGCGCTGCAACTTCGCTTCAGCACCGGCACGATCTTCGGCACTCAAGGTACTGCGCCAGCTTCGACCCTGGCCTGAGGCCAAATCCTCTGCATAGGGCATGGTCTGAGAGTACTTCACGCCTTTGTGCCGACATTGACTAACAAAGTCCGGGGCAACTTGGGTTAGGCGTTCTAGCAGCCAGTCAGAACGGCATATGGGCGTGGCGCCGCCCTGGGCCGCGGGTTGCTCGCAAAAAAAGAACAGGCGCGATGGATAGATGGGGGTTTGGGCCATTTCATGATGCAGATAAATCGACACGTCCTGCGGCGCTTCATTGGCGGTGAACACCCGCTCGGTGCGATTACGTCGTACCGCGTTGGACAGCGAATCCGCATAGGTAAAGTTTGGCCAGCCAAAGGCTTGAATGATTTGATCGAAGTCCTGGTCCGTGCTCAGACCAAACCCGCGCAGCACCACAGCACCACTTTGATCCAACTGTTCTCGGATGTCGGGCGCTGCCTGCTGTAGCCATTGCAGCGCGCCATGGAGCCCCACGGGCTGCTGAGCCTGATAAACCCGGGGAAAACCCTGGCCTTGAGCGTCTGTGGCATCTGCGCCGATAAGATCAACGGCAACCATCAGTCGTAAATCGCGTGAAAGGTGTTGAACGCGTCCTGACAAAAAACGCCGGGATCGTTGAAGCGCCGGTTCTTATTCAAAGCGCTGATAGCCACCATATCCGCATCCGTCAGCTCAAAGCCGGATAAATCCAGATTTTCCGCCAGTCGCTCAGGTTTGGTGGTTTTGGGGATGACCGCAGTGCCTCGCTGCAGCCCCCATCTCAACACCACTTGGGCCGGGCTGACCTGCAAGCGCTGGGCTATTTGCACCACCGCGGGTTCAGCAAGCACCGACTCCTGAGGCGTCGCCATGTCCAGCTCCCAATAGGATGCCGCGCCCAAAGGAGAAAAGGCCGTCACCGGCACCCCGTAATCTGCGGCAGTTTGCAGCATGGCCTCCTGAGTCAAATAGGGATGAGATTCCAGTTGCAACATCGCCGGCTTAATCCGGGCATAACTCATCAGGTCGTGGAACAAACCACTGTTGTAATTGCAGACGCCAATTTGTCGAGCCAAGCCTTGATCCACCAAGCCTTCCATAGCCGCCCAGGTTTCACTCAGGGGCACAGGCTCTCGCTGCATAACCGGTTCAGCGGCGTCGGGGTCAAAAATCCATTCAGGCGGGTAGCGGTCGGCAAAGTCCACATAACGCAAAGCGATGGGAAAATGAACCAGATACAAATCCACGTAGTCCAAGCCCAAATCCGCCAAGGTCTTTTGACAGGCCGGAGCCACATGCTCCTGACGGTGGTAGGTGTTCCAGAGTTTGGAGGTCACCCAAAGCTCATCTCGGGTACACAGACCTTCAGCGATGGCCCTAGCAATACCCTCACCCACCTGCGCTTCGTTGCCATAATCCGCCGCACTGTCTAAGTGTCGATAACCCGCTTTAATGGCGTCGAACACGGCTTGAGCGACGTTAGCTGGATCAATTTTCCACAGGCCTAAGCCCACGCTGGGCATGGTCGCCGGACCAACGGCAATCGTCTGCATAAGTACCTTATCCTTATTGGTATGTATTCCCGCTATGTTTGCAGCAGGGACTCTAAGCGCTGGCCTGCGAGATAGGTTGCGATGTCTACGGCCTGACCTGTGCGCATAGACTCCTGGGCAGCACTGGCGACAATCATCGCCCACATGCCCTGTATCGGCGTTGCACTGTCCACCTCTTTGCCTTCAAGACGGTCCAGCAGCGCGATGTGTTCAAAATAGGTGGAGCCGTGATGACCACTTTGCTCCAGCACTCGTGGATAGGTCAGATCCAGGGTTTTGGAAACCCCATTCTCCCCTAACCGCAGGGTGAGGCCCGCAGACCCATGGGCGGATCGGTGAATATCGTGTTCTTCCGTGGCCTTCAAACGCCCAGCATCGCCAACCACCACCAGCTCTTCCCCGAAGTCCGGGCAGAACATATTCAGGGTAAAACCGGCTCGGACTTGGTTGTCGTATTCGATGCTGACAAAGGCATGATCGTCGATATCCGACGCCTGGCCATCCCGCTCAAAATCCAAAAAGTTCACCGCTTGGCCACCGGTGGCGAACACTCGACGCGGCTGTGCCTGGGCAAGCAGGTTGATCAAATCAAAATAATGGCAGCACTTTTCGACCAGAGTGCCGCCGCTGAAACGCGCAAATTTGTTCCATTGATCGACCTTATCCAAAAACGGCGGTCGATATTCACTGACGCTGATGGTTTTGATTGCGCCCAGAGAGCGACGCTCCAACGCCTCAGCAAAGGCCTCTACGTATTGAGGTTTGTAGCGGTACTGCAAGCCAATTTGGATGAAAGACGCATATTCATCCGCCGCTTTGACCATGGCCGCGGCATCCTGCAAATCCGTCGCCATGGGCTTTTCCAAAAAAATGGGCTTGCCCGACGTCATGGCGGTTTGCAGTACTTCGTAATGGGTATGGTTGGGGGTGCAAATCAGCAACGCGTCTGCGGCCGGATCGGCGCAGGCCGCCTGCAGCGAATCATAGCGAACCAAGGGCTGGGCCTGATGGGGGCGAAAATTCGCCTCGGCCATGTCCATGCTGTGGGTTTGGGCATCAAAGATGCCATGAATGGTGGCCCGGCCTAGCAACGCAGCAACCCGCATATGCTCTTGACCCATGGTGCCGGTACCAATGACCACTAACCGGTGCTGGGGCGGCTCCTGCCGATACAAATAACGGTCTGCCTCGGTTACGTGGCGTTGACCTGGAGCGGACTCAAAGCCTCTCAGCCTAATTTTTCTCATGTCTATCGGCCCTTTGGCTCACGGTTGTTAACGCGCTGCGGGCAGAGGGTGTGCGTACCCGACCTACCCGCAGCCAATCGGACAGGGTTAGATACGTTCAATCACCGTACCCGTGCCCAAACCACCGCCGCAACACATGGCAATGAGGCCATAGCGCCCTTGAGTGCGCTCCAGCTCATGCAGTGCCGTGGTAATGAGTCGTGCCCCGGTGGAACCAGTGGGATGCCCAAGTGCGATAGCACCACCGTTAGGATTGACCTTAGCCGCATCGGCACCCACGGCCTTCTGCCAGGCCAGTACCACCGACGCGAAGGCTTCGTTGACTTCAAAGGTATCAATGTCGTCAATGCTCAGGCCGGTTTGCTCCAAGACCTTTGCCGTCGCTGGGATAGGACCTTTCAACATGGTCACCGGGTCGCAGCCCACTAAGGTGGTGGCGCGAATCTTCGCCCGTGGGGTCAACCCGTATTTTTCCACTGCCGCAGCGCTGGCCAGGATGACCACCGCAGCGCCGTCGGATACCTGAGAGCTGGAACCCGCGGTATGAATTTCTTGCCCGGGCACGGCCTGCAAAGACGCCAAAGATTCCATATCCGTTGCGCGCAAACCTTCATCGCGGCTTACCGTGTGCATCTCACCGGTAGGGTTACCTTCTTTATCCAGCACTGGGGCTTCGATAGGAATGATCTCTCGATCAAAGCGTCCTTCGTCCCAAGCCGCGATGGCTTTTTCTTGGCTAGCAAGACCAAAAGCGTCGGTGTCTTGACGGGTAATTTGATATTCCTCAGCAATCATCGCTGCACCTTGGAACTGACTGGTGGGCTGATAGTGCTGCATGTAGCTTTCACCCATGGGCGCGCCGCCAGCCATGTTTGAGCCCAGCGGGATCACCGACATCATCTCTACCCCGCAGGCCATCACGATGTCTTCCATCCCAGAACCAATCATGGCCGCACCCAAGGAGGTCGCCTGCTGACTGGAACCGCACTGTGAATCCACCGTCGTGGCAGCAACTTCTTCTGGGAAGCCCTGAGACAACCAAGCAATTCGCGCAATGTTGAAGGACTGCTGATTTACCTGAGAAACACAGCCGCCAATCACCTGACCCACATTCGCCGGATCAATACCCGCCCGCTCCAGCGCGCCGCGCTGAACCTTGCCCAGCAGATCTGCTGGCATCAGACCCGCCAAGCCCTTGCCACGTTTGCCAATGGGGCTGCGCGCCGCCTCTACGATAAAAATATCCTGCACGTTTGTTCTCCTAAGTTAAGTCTGGGGACAGGTGTTGATTGAATCAGGTGGTCAAATGACTGCCTAACAGAGCGCGAAAATTATCCGCGTAAAACTTTTGTTTAGCCGCCTCGCCAATGCCATCCATGGTTTTTTCGAAACGGGCAATGGGATCATCGGTGCCTTCGTGGTGTGGGTAATCTGACGCAAACAGCAGCAGATCTTGGGCCTCAGAGCGCAGAAGCCAACCGACGTCCTCACCGGCAAAGGGCGTCACTTTGATGTGTTTTTGCACGTACTCAGACGGCTGCATCTGCACTTGAGACAAATCTTGCAGGCGGCGAAACGCTTTAAAAGCCTGATCTAAGTGCTTCATCCACGACACGATCCAGGAAGCCCCCAGCTCCACTACCGCGACTCGCAGTTTAGGAAACCGATGAAACACGCCGTCAAAAATCATCGCCGCTAAGAACAGCTCGGCGTTGTATTGAATACCCATATAGGCAATCGCGTCGCGAGGCGCATCGCCCTCGGCATGCTCAGGCACGCTGCCGCCGTTGTTGTAAAAAGACAGGGGCACCGGATCCCAGCCGCCATCGGTCCCTACGTGAATGGTGATGGCCATGTCGTTGTCCTGAATTTTCGCCCAAATCGGGTCGAAATCCGGATGGGTAAAAGCCCGGGCGCCTTGAGGCGCTATGGTGTCGATCATCACCACCGAAAAATTCTGCGCAATGGCCGCATCCAAGTACGCCATGGCCGCTTCCGGTCCGTGACGAAACGGCACATAGGCCGCAGGGTGCATGCGTGAGTCGGTCTGACAAAAGCTGGCAAGACCACGATTCAGGGCTTGCACCGAGCCGGCAAAAATCTCTGGGTCTTTGGCCGCCTGCACCTGATCAAACGCCGAGGTTGGAAAAACAATGTGGGCGTTAAAGCCCAACAGATCGTTCACCCGCACCCGTTCGTCCCGGTCCCAGGCACCCAGCCCCTGAAAGCCCTTGTACTGCATGGACATAAAGGACTGTTCCGCTTCAGCAGCGGCAGCAGCATCTTGCTGACGTTTTTCAAAACTCTGCACACCGAGTTCCGCTTTTTCTCGTGCATCGGGTTTGTCTTTACCGAATTCCGCCAGGTGGGGACGCACCTTGGCGTCGGCAAACTCCGCCAACCAGGTAGGCGGCTCCATCATGTGGGTATCGGCGTCGTAAATATCGTTTCTGTGCGCGTAAGTCATGGATTGTCTCCGCTTTTGTCAGGCTGGTTATCTGACCATATCTGGCTAGTCGACGCCATGGCCGACACGGCACGACCCGTCAGGACTTTGCTGATGGGTTCTGCTAGTTTTCTTAACCCTAAGCATCAATGGAGGGGCCGACCGTGACTGAACACAACATGCTAGTGGGGGAATTCAGAAAACCGCGTCAAATGCTGGGTGATCAGGAATACGACGGCCACCTATCGATCCACGACGACAAGATGGCCGAAGATCTGGGTTTTGCAGGCGCTCCCATTGAAGGCCCCACGCACTTCAGTCAGTTCGTGCCGTTGCTCCACGACGTTTTCGGTGATGCTTGGTTTGAGCGCGGCTGCATCAGCGCCCACTACCAAACCATGGTGGTGGAAGGCGAAGAAGTGCGCGTCATGGTCGAGCAGGTCAGCCCAGATCAAGTTGCTCGGATCCAAGCCGAAAAGCGCGACGGCACACCGGTACTTACCGGCACCGCCTCTTTAGGCCCCGACTATGGTGAAACCGAGCTGGACATGCGCCGAGCCAAGCTTCGGCCTGCTGACCAATTGGTCATCCTCAGCGACCTACACGTTGGGCAGTTGGGTCAGGGCAATCCAGAAACCGTACAAATGGGGTTGGATCAAAACATGGGAGCCATGTATCCCTTTAGCCTGAACGAAAAGCTGCAAAAGATAACCGAACAGCACCCCTACTACGGCAATGACAACCCCTGGGGCCGCGCGGTGATACCGCTGGAGATGATTAGCGTGCTGACTCAATACACCAGCGGGCAATCTGGCTTTCGAACTAAGGGCCCGGCTATCGGTTTGTTCGCCGCTCAAGAGATCAAGATGATTAACGGCCCGCTGTTTGTGGATCAGCCCTATAAACTCGAGCGCGAGATTATTGCGCTGAGCGAGAGCCGCCGCACCGAGTCCAACTGGATCATGACCCGGGTGTTGGATGCACAAACCAACGAGCTTTGTGCCGAGGTCATCTTGAACTCAGCGACCTTGAAAGACTCCTACGCCAACTATGAGGCCGACGCCAAGGCGCTTGGCAAAAACCTCGCCGGTTAGCACGGCGTCGCATCACGTTCAAAAACACCAGAAAGAAGAAGCTGTCCATGGGCCGAAAAATACTCTTCATCACCACAGACCAGATGCGCTACGACGCCTTGGGCTGCAACGGCGGTACCGTTGCTCGCACGCCAGCCATCGATGGGCTGGCGGCAAACGGCATCAATTATCGCCGGGCCCACAATCAAAACGTCATCTGCATGCCAGCCCGTGCCACCATCATGACCGGTCAGCATTTGGCCAGTCACGGGGTATGGATGAACGGGGTGAGCTTGCCCGAGGACACCCCTACCGTTGCCCACCACCTGCAGCAACACAACTACCGAACCGCCATTTTAGGCAAGGCTCACTTCGAACCTTGGCTGGGTTCTGGTGACGATTTTTACGAAAACCGCATGGCCGCCCTGGGCGAGCGAGGCCCCCACCGGGGCTTTGAGCATATGGAGCTTGCCAATCACTTTGGCATGGGGCACTCCCACTACGATCTGTGGTTGGCTGAGAACCACCCGGACATTGACGCTAAGCGGTATCAGGCCGTCACCGATAAGGGCCAACAAAACATGGCCGCCTGCGGTGATACCGGGGCGGTGCAGGTTTGGCCAACGGACATTCCTAAAGAGCTGTATCACACGGACTGGGTAGCCCAGCGCACCATGGCATGGCTGGACAGCCTGTCCGATGACGAGGATTGGTTTGTGTGGATGAGTTTTCCGGACCCCCACCATCCTTGGGATCCGCCGGCGTCGGAGAAGCAGCGCCTGGATTGGCGCGATGTACCCTTGCCCGAACTGTATCCCGGTAGCCCGGAAGCTGCCGCAGACATGCTTAAAGACAAGCCCAAACACTGGCTGGGTTATTTCGACGGCAGCCTGTGGGCGAACTTGGAGTCCCCCAGAGGCTTCAAGCCCTGCGACATGACTCCGGATCAGATTCGCGAAATCAACGCCTATACCCATATCGAAAACGAGCTCATCGACGAGGCCTGCGCCCAAGTTTTTCAGTACCTGCACAAACGCGGCTGGGATGCTGATACGGACATTATTTTCACCACGGATCACGGCGAGCTGCAGGGGGACTACGGACTGCTGTTCAAAGGCGCCTACCACGTGGATTCCCTCATGCGTCTGCCACTGATTTGGCGACCGGCACCCAACGCCCAGGTGGCCCCTGCGGAAATCAATGCCCCTGTTGGACACCTGGATTTAGCCCAGACCTTTTGCCAGATCGCCGGCATACCAGAACCGGATTGGGTGGAAGGCCAACCGTTGCCCCAGAGCGAGCCTGAGGCCACCGAGCAACGCCGAGAACGGGTGCTCACCGAGTGGGAAAGCGAACACGGGCCCGTTAGCCTCAACCTGCAAAGCATCTATCGAGACCAATGGGTTTGTTCTCGGTATGGCAAAAGTTCCCTGTATGAGGGCACCGAAGGCGAGCTGTACAACTTGGCCGAAGATCCGGGCTCGCTTATCAATCGTTGGGACGACCCTGCTTGCGCATCGCTCAAAAGCGATTTGATCGCCGACCTGGACGACCACCTTCCGGCAGCGCGCCAGCCGCGGCTACCGCGTTTGGCACCGGTGTAGCGTGAGTGACGCTATGACAAACAATCCACTGCCCTACATGCAGCGCATGCGCGAGTATTACTTAGCTCTTGGCTACAACAATCCCTATCAGTGGGCACACTTTACGAATGTACCATTCAAACCACTGAGCAAACCCGTAAGCCAAAGCACCGTAGCTGTGGTAACCACAGCCGCGCCATTCAAGCCCGGCGCGGGGGACCAAGGCCCCGGCGCACCCTATAACGCAGCGGCCAAGTTCTATCGGGTCTATGCAGGGGATTCGAGCAAGGATGACGTTCTGGGCATCTCCCACGTGAGCTACGACAGGAACTACTCCACCGCAGAAGACATCAACAGCTACTTTCCACTGCAAGCCCTACGCGAGGCCCAAGCACAGGGTCAGATCGGCGGCATTGCACCCCGCTATTACGGGCTGCCCACCAACCGCAGCCAGGCCACCACCCAAGATCAAGACTGCACAGAGCTGTTGGCCATGCTGCAAGGCGATGAGGTGGACTTGGCGATCTTGGTGGCCAACTGACCCGTTTGCCACCAGTCGGTCAGTCTGGCCGCACGACACCTTGAGGCCAACGGCATTCCCAGCGTGGTCATGGGCTCCGCCAAAGACATTGTGGAGCACTGTGGCGTACCCCGATTCGTATTCAGCGACTTCCCCTTGGGCAACTCTGCAGGCAAGCCCAATGACCGGGTATCTCAGCAGCAAACCCTAGCGCTGGCACTGGAGCTGTTCGAAACCGCGCAGGAACCCAGAACCACCATTCAGTCCCCCCAGCGTTGGTCGGATAACGATGAGTGGAAGGATGAGTTTTACAGTATTGCCCGGTTATCAGCCGAGGAGCTGGCAAAGAAACGGGCAGAATTTGATCAGATCAAGGCTGTGGGTCAAAGCGTACGCGACCAAACACATGGACCTTAAAGCTCAAAACATCGAGCTGAAAATTCAGCACAGCTACGGAACCGCGCAACAAAGACTCGGCAGAGGGTCTGTCCGCCTTGAATGCCCCCTTGATTGCTCTACTGACAGATACCGCCGACCGGGAACCGGCTACCAGGTGTCTACGATGAGGTCACTGACCCGGGAAAATTCCCCTAGGTTTCTCGTTAAAACCGCCAAACCTCTGGCCTTGGCCTGCCCCGCAATCAACGTGTCCAAAATCCCAATCTGGTGGCCTGAGTTCTCCAGCTCTGCACGAATTTCACCGGCCACCTTCGCATCCTGCGCTTCAAAATCTAAAATCTCGAACCGAAGCAGTTCCACCACCGCCAAATTTTTTTCCACTCGGGATCCCTTGTACGCGCCATAGTAAAGCTCATGGGCCACGATGGACGATATACCGTAATCACTGACGGAATTTTCGGTCAACCGAGCTTCTAGGACTGGATCGCGCTGGAGTAACGTGATCACGGCATTCGTATCCAAAAGGCACTTCACTTAAAAAGTCCCAGCTCCGGCCGCTCTTGCTCTTCGGGCTTGTCGAGCGCTGCAGCCACAAAATCATCATCAGGCTGGTCGATTAGAGCCAGCCACTCCCAGCCCTCTTCTACTGGCTCGATAATGACCATGCGGCCTTGTTTACGAATCCTGACCTCCGTTACATCAAATCGATATTCTTTAGGAATGCGAACAGCTTGAGAGGACCCGTTCTGAAATAGTTTGGTAATTTTCATCACTAGCCCGTATATACAAAAAATATATTCCAAAGTTACGTGCGAAGATTTAATTTGGCAATAGCCATTTCGGCGCCAATCGCAGCAATGTGCGGCGCTTCAACCGAACCTGCGATCCTGGGACCGATAGCCGATGACTGTTCATGGAATTGCAGCGCCAACAAAACGCCATCGACCTACTACACTCCTCCAAAACACCAAAAAACCCCAATCACTCCCCACCCTGAGGCGTTTTCAGGTTAACGTTAGCGCTTAAGGGGAGTTTTTCTATGAGTCTGATCACTTGGTCCTGGGTATTTTTGTTTGGTTACATGGGCCTGATGGTGGGCATTGGCGTTTATGCCCAGCGTCAAATCAAACACGCGGATGATTTCGCGACCGCCCGCGGCGCCTATGGCCCGGTCTTTTTGGCGCTGGCGTTTGCCGCGTCCACCGCCAGCGGCGCGACCTTTCTAGGCAGTCCGGCAATGTCCTACGAGTGGGGGCTTTCGACCCTGTGGATGCACTTTTTGTATCCCGTGGGTGTCTACGTGGGCATTCTCATTTCTATGCGCTTGGTGGCCACTTCTGGTAACCGTTTTGGCAACCGCTCCATTCCCGAGTATCTGGGCGACCGCTACCAATCGGACACCATGCGCTTGATGGTGTCTTTGATTTCCTTGGTGCTGTTTTTCTACCTAGCAGGCCAGCTGGTTTCTGGCGTAGTGATGTTTGAAATCATGCTGGGGCTAGATTCGGCCTGGGCATTGGGCATCACCACCTTTGTGCTGCTGATCTATGTAGTGCTTGGCGGCGCTCATGCAGACATTCTGACCGATGGCGTTCAGGGCTTTATGATGCTGCTGTTGGCGGTGCTGGTCATCGTGCTAACCGCGTTGGGCTGGGGTGTGGAAGGTGGTTTTTCTGGCGTCGTCGACAGTCTGGCTGAGCAAGACGCAGATCTGGTTTCTGGGACCAACCCCAACACGCCGCTGTTCCATTCTTGGTGGTCGATTTTCGTCATCGCTTTTGCCCATATGCCACTGGGCCTGCTGCCCCACTTGGGCAACAAGCTGTGGGCCTTGGACACCGGCAGCTCGCGGCTACAGTTCGTCAAGCTGGCGGCACTTTTTGGTCTGACCCTAGGTCTGCTGGGCGTGGGCGGCTTACTGGCCAGAGTCTACTTTGGCGACGCGCTTTACGATTCCGGCGCCAACCCAAATCAGGCCCTGCCCCTGCTCTTTATTGAGCTGTTTCCAACTTGGCTCGCCGCGCTGATCGGTGTGGGCGTGTTATCCGCGGTCATGAGTACCGCCGATGGCTTGGTGGTGTCCTCTTCCCAGATCATCGCCAACGACCTGTACCGCCGCACCTTGGCGCCCAAGCTGCATCCGGACCTGCCCCAAGAACAACTGGATCGACGCGTGCTGCTGATCAGCCGGTGGTCTACGGTAGCGGTGCTGCTGATTTGTATGATCATGGCCTGGTCGCTGATGGACGTGAACGTGTCATTGGTGGTTTGGATTGGCGTGGGCGGCATGATGGCCGCTTTCGCGGGCCCGCTGGTGTTAGGAGCGCTGTGGTCCGGGGTCACGCTGAAAGGCGCTTACGCCGGGCTGCTGGGCGGCTTTGGCGTTTTCATTGTGCTGCACTCGCAAATTTTAGAGCCCAGCTGGTTTACCGGTGTTGGGCTGGAGGGCGCGGTGACCTGGCTGCGCGGTGAAGGGCCCAACCCCTACTCCTGTGCCGTGATGGGCGAGATCGTGTCCATTGTCTTGACGGTGGTGGTTTCCAAGCTGACCCAGCCGTTGGATAAAGCCCATCTGGATGAGCTGTTTGGCGCGGCCTAACCATGGCTCAGCAAAGCTTGAGGGCGACAAGATTGTTAAAAATTTAGGGAGCTAAGTCGCGCCAACGAGATATTGAATAAAGCGCCGGCATTTGCGTCGGCGATCGCACCCAGGCCATCACCGCTGGTCGGTTAAAACATCCAGAAATAGCCGTTGGCTTTTGCATCTACTGTTAGGCCGCCGAGGAAAGTGCCTTGGCCAGATCCTTGTTAGTTGCTCCGACACAAAGCAATGCCTTAATCATTAGATCAATAGAAACGGAAGAGTCGCCGGATTCCATTTTTGCAATTCGTGATTGGCTGGAGTTAATCAGCTTAGCCAATTCGGTTTGTGTTAATCGCTTCGCTACTCGTCGTTGCTTCAGCGTCTTTGAAAGAGCGAGTTTCAACTCTATATACGCCTCTTCCTCTGGAGTGAGCGCCAAAAAGTCAGCGGCTGATCCCACCTTCCAGCCTTGGGCTTCCAGTTTTTTCTGCTTATCTTGTCGCATCGTCATATCGTCTCAATCTCTCTTTGCAAACATCTATCACCTTCTGAGCCGTGGCATTCGTTTTTTTGGCAAACACCTCAAGAATAATGATTGCGTCTTCGTCAATCCTGTAAATCACTCTCCAAGTCTTGTCTTGGTCGTTAATGCGCAGTTCGTGACATTGCTTGCCAATCGTTGGCATGGGCCTGGAGTGCGGCATACCGATCTTCTCGCCGGTTTGAAGCTGGCGCAGCAAGAACCCTGCTTCAACGCGGGCTGAAGCCGAGAATGGGGGAGTTTTAACTTGGCCGTGGAGCCAAACAACCGCCTTGTCTTCAGGGCTCATCAGCGCACACTATGTCAGATCTGACATAGCTCAAGACTTTTACAGAACTTTTATTCGTGGTCAACAAGAATAAAAGCCCTCTTTCGACAGTCTGCAAAACAATGTCACTCTTTGGCATTGGTTCCCTCTTTTTATCGCTTCATTCATCAGTTCAATCACTCGACGGATGAGTTAGGCGCCTAAGGCTCGGTGTTTTGCCGTCAAACCTCGAGACATGACCAGCACGATCCTCACCGGCGTGCTGTCCATGTGATGGAACTCACAATTAGTGCGGTTGTTGTCCGGTTGCATCGAATGGTGGTGAATGGGTCTTTGGGTTCGCTCTTTTCACGCTTCTCAAGCGTTCAACTCTCAGCTCACCGGCCGAACCGGGATGATCGAAGTTGCGCCAAAACGGGGTAACAGAGCTGACCATGAACGTGGATAATGAGAGAGCTACCGTAGAGCTAAGGCTGGAAGCACTCAACGCTCCGACCACTCTGGATAAAACTGCAAGAATCACCCTGCCCAGCTCATCACCGCCGCCAACAAGGCTTGGCTGGGCAGCACCAACCCAATGTATTGCGCAATTTTCGCGCGAACGAGGATACGACCCATGGCCCAACTCGATCACATCATGTACGCCTGCCCGGACCTTCAAGCAGGTATTGACGAGATTTACCAACTTACCGGCGTTATGCCCGCCATGGGCGGATCGCATCCTGGCGTGGGCACTCGCAACGCGCTGTTGTCTTTAGGCAATTTGCAGTATTTGGAGATCATCGCTCCGGATCCCGAGCAGGACCTTGCGGGCACTACCGGTCAGCTTTTGCTCGACCACGGCGGCAGTGGGATTCGCAGCTGGGCTGTGGCCAGCGACGATTTAGCGGCAGTGCGTCAAATCGCAGAGCGGTTAAACCTAGCCAGCCGCGACATCATCGATATGAGCCGCACCACTCCCGATGGCGTTGAACTGGCGTGGCAGCTGCTGTTTTTACAGAATCCTGAGATGCCGTTTTTTATCGATTGGCTCCAGTCCCCTCACCCGGCACTGTCCACGCCAACGGGCTGCACGTTGGAAAGTTTCAGCATCACCACTCCCCAGCCTCAGACCTATCAACCTTTGCTGCAGGCCTTGCACTTGCCCTACGAAGCGGCCTCCGGGCCCGCAGCGTGCAGGGCGCAACTGCACACCCCCAAGGGCATTGTCACCCTAGATCCCTGGTAGCACTGCAGCAAAAGCACCCGGCTGATGTATAGTGCTCGGCTTGGGCTGTCAGCGCTCTAGGGCACTGACAGAGAACCCAACTATTTTTGGAGAGGACTTGGAGAGGACTATGAGTCAACAAACCCCTGTGCTGGTCGGCGTAAGCCATATCGAGCAGCGATTCACCGATTTTGACACCGTAAAAGAACCCGTACAGCTAATGATCGACGCGGTGAACCAAGCCGCCGAGGATGCCGGCTCCAAGGAACTCTTAAACACCAGCTCCGTTCGAGTCATTCGCGGCATTTGGCCCTATGCGGACCCGGCACGCGCGGTTGCCCAAGCCATTGGCAGCCCCAACGCCGAAACGGCACTGACGGCTTTTGGCGGCAATTTCGTGCAAACGGCCCTGAACCAAAGCGCCTTGGACATTCAGGCCGGACGGCACGATGTGATCATTCTTACCGGCGCAGAATGCGGTAATACCCAAGCCAAGGCCGCGAAAGCCGGCCACGATCTGGGTTGGGTTGAGCTGCCCGGCACTCCTGATCGTCTTATTGGCGCGGAAAAAGACATGCGCCATGACGCCGAAATCGCCATTCGTCTGGGGCGCCCCATTCAAATCTACCCCATCATGGAAACCGCCCTGCGCCACGCTACCGGCCTGAGCGTTGACGCGCACTTGGAACACATTTCTAAGCTGTGGGCGGGCTTCAGCGAAGTTGCTGCGAACAATCCGAACGCGTGGATCCGGGAAGCCAAGACTGCAGAAGAAATCCGCACCATCTCCGGGGTCAATCGCCCGGTCTCCTTCCCGTATCCGAAGCTGATGAATTCCAACAACAATGTGGATCAAGCGTCAGCGCTGATCTTGGTCTCGGAAGAAAAAGCCAAGGCTCTGGGCATCTCTCGGGATAAGTGGATCTACCCTTGGGCGGGCACAGACGCTCAAGATCATTACTACTTCTCGAATCGGGACAATTTCTACTCGTCACCGGCCATCCGCTTTGCGGGCGGCAAGTGTCTGGAACTCACCGGCTCTACGCCTGACGATATCGATATGATTGATGTTTACAGTTGTTTCCCGGTTGCGGTGCAAATCGCCTGTCGAGAACTGGGCTTTGATATGAACCGACCATTGACCGTGACCGGTGGACTGACCTTTGCTGGCGGACCGTTAAACAACTACGTCATGCACTCCATAGCCCGCATGACCCAGTTGCTGCGCGAGAATCCCGGCAAACGGGGCATGATTACCGCTAACGGCGGCTACATCACCAAGCATGCCTTCGGCATCTATTCTAGCGAGCCACCGGCTCAGCCCTTCCAACATGCGGACCTGCAAGACCAAGTGGATGCCGAGCTGAAGCGCGATGTGGTTATTGAGCATCAAGGCAGCGGCACTGTTGAAGGCTATAGCGTCATGTATGGAGCCAACGGCGTAGACAAAGCTTTTGTCGCCGCACGACTGGCGGATGGGCGTCGCGCTTGGGGCGTCTCTCAAGACACCGACTTGCTGCAAAGCATGACCGAAGAAGAGTTCTGCGGCCGCGAGGTGCACTTGGCAAATCACCAGGCGACGTTCTAAACGTGACCGAGCCCCAGTCGTCAGCCTCGACCACCCGTCTTGCGGGCTATCCCGCAGGCCTGGGCCGGCGATTGGGGGCCATGCTGTACGACAGCCTGCTGATTTTGGCGCTGTTTTTTCTCACCGGTTTTATCTGGGTAGCCCTGAGTGGGGATGTGGTCACCGGGCTCGCTTTCCAAATCACGTTACTGGCTGAAATTATCGGCTTTTTTGTCTATTGCTGGCGCAAACAAGGTGAAACCCTGGGCATGCGTGCTTGGAAGCTGCGCATCCTGGACGCCAGCGGCCAGTTGCCCAGCATGGGGCAAATCGCCTTACGCTTGTTGCTTGCACCCGTGTCCATGGCCTGCTTTGGCCTGGGCTACCTTTGGCTTTATCTGGGCCAAGACAAACAAACCTGGCACGACAGGGTCAGCTCCACTTTTGTGCTGCACGTGCCCGATCGGGAATAGCGCTTTCCACAGCGGACAAAACCCCGACAAACGCCCGCTGCAATAGATCCAAGACCGGGATCAAGGTAACCTTGCGATCTTTCTGTGCTAGGCCAAAACGCCCGGATTTTGCCAGACCGGAAATCCGGCTGATAAGGCAGATCCGGCTCTCCAGAGCCAGGCATAGACGTTCAATCCACCATGACCAGGGATCCAACATTCATGAATTATTCCGCCGCTAACAGTGACCTTGCCACCTTGCGCACCCCTTGCTTGGCAACCAGCCTTACCCTGGCCAAACGACTGGCCCGAGCTACCGGTAACGGGGCGACCTTGAATCGAGCCATCACGGATTTTCAGGACAAAGCTGGCAACAGCCTGTGCGTGAATTTGGACGGAGCCGTGGCCAGAGTCCTGATCATTGGCGGCGCTGATGAGTGCAGCCCAAGCCAATATCGCAAGCTGGCGACATTGGTGGCGCAAAAGCTCACCAGCCTGAACATCACCCAAGCCGCGGTTCATCTTTTGGGCACCAAGGTGAAAGGCCATAATCTGGCGTGGAAAGCCCAGGCGCTAATGCAGTCTCTAAGCCATGCCAGCTACCGATTTAACGCCTACAAGAGCAAGCCCAAACAACCCGTGTCGCTGAAGCGAGTTCGCTTGCTGGCGAACAAAAACGACCAAAGCGCCCTGCGCGGAGCCATCAAATTAGGCGCCGCATTGGATGCGGGTCTGACTCTGGCCAAAGATTTGGGCAACGAGCCACCCAATGTCTGCACACCCACCTATCTGCTGAACCAAGCCCGCAAAATGGCGCGAGACAAAGATGTCTCTCTCACGGCACTGGACGAGAAGAAAATGCTCAGCCTGGGCATGGGTGCCTTTATGTCTGTGTCTCAGGGCAGTGACGAGCCGGGCAAGATGATTATCTTGCGTTACAACGGCGGTAAGAAGAACGACGCGCCCATCGCCCTGGTGGGCAAAGGAATCACCTTCGATACCGGCGGCATTTCGTTGAAGCCCCCGGCGACCATGGACGAGATGAAGTTCGACATGTGTGGTGCTGCAGCGGTACTGGGTGCCACCAAGGCCGCTATCGATGCCAGATTGCCGATCAATCTAGTAACGGTTGTCGCCGCCGCAGAGAACATGCCTAGCGGTCGCGCCAGCCGACCTGGTGACATCGTGACCTCGGCATCTGGACAAACCATCGAAATTCTCAACACCGATGCCGAAGGTCGGTTGGTGTTGTGCGATGCCCTGACCCACGTACAAAACTACAAGCCCAAGGCCATCATCGACGTTGCTACGCTGACCGGTGCCTGCATCATGGCCCTGGGCAGTCACGCCAGCGGTCTGTTCGCTAACGATGACGATTTAGCGGACGCTCTCACCGAGGCGGGCGAAATCAGCGGCGACCGCAGCTGGCGCCTGCCGCTGTGGGATGAATATCAAGCAGGTTTGAACACCAATTTTGCCGATATGGCCAATGTGGGCGGTCGGGGCGCCGGTAGCGTTACCGCAGCGTGTTTTCTGTCTCGCTTTGTTAAAGGCTATAAGTGGGCGCACATGGACATCGCCGGAAGCTCCTTCCTGCAAGGCGCGGCCAAGGGCTCCAGCGGTCGGCCCGTGGCGCAATTGTTTACCTACTTGGTCGCCCAAAGCGGCCTGTAGTCCAGCGCCGCGAGGATCCCATGACCCGCATCGACTTTTACGAGCTGCCGGATAAAGATCTGGACGCCAGCCTGCGCTTTGCGTGCCGCCTATGCCTGAAGGCTCTGGGCAGCAACATGGTGGTTCACGTTCGCGTGGACGACGCTGCTCAGGCTCAGCTTGTGGATGAACTGATGTGGGACTACCCCAAGCATCGCCTGGTACCCCACGACATTTTGCAGCCGGACAGCGATGCGGTGATTCACAGCCCGGTGCATATCGGCTGGCAAGAGCCCAAGCACGACACCGGCCTACTGATCAATTTAGGTAGCGATATTCCCAACTACTTCGGCCGCTTTGATCGCGTGGCTGAAATCATTGTGGACGCCAGCAAAACCCTGCGGCGAGAACACTATAAGTTCTACCGACAGCGGGGCTATCCACTCCACCATCATCCACTGGCAGACTGGGATCAATAACGTTTCCCAGACCGGTATCAATACAACGCGCAGAAAAGACACCATGGACAACAATTTTGACCCCCAGGCCATTGAACAGAGCCTATACGAGCACTGGGAGAACGCAGGATTTTTTCAAGCCAGTGAAAGCGGCGACGGCTACTGCATTCTGATCCCACCGCCCAATGTCACCGGCACCCTGCATATGGGCCATGCCTTCAATCAGACGCTAATGGATACCCTGATTCGCTATCAGCGCATGCAGGGACAAAGCGCCTTGTGGCAGATGGGCACCGATCATGCGGGTATTGCCACCCAAATGTTGGTGGAACGGCAGCTTGCCGAAGAAAACCTCAACCGGCACGCCCTGGGCCGGGAGAAATTCATTGACCGGGTCTGGGCTTGGAAAGCGGAATCTGGCGGCACCATATCCAGCCAAATCCGGCGTATGGGCGCCAGCATCGACTGGTCCCGAGAACGCTTCACCATGGATGCGGACTACGCCAACGCCGTGCAGCAAGTCTTCATCCGCCTGTTTGATGAAGGCCTGATTTACCGGGGCAAACGTCTGGTGAACTGGGATCCAGTGCTGGGCACAGCGATCTCAGACCTGGAAGTAGAAAACAGCGAAGAGCAAGGACATCTGTGGCACTTCCGCTACCCGCTGGCCGACGGCGCTAAAACCCTGGACGGCAAAGACTATCTGGTTGTCGCCACCACACGCCCAGAAACCATGCTGGGTGATACCGCCGTGGCGGTTCATCCTGAAGACGAACGTTATGCACACTTGGTCGGCCAGAACATTGTCTTGCCCTTGGTTGGCCGCACCATTCCGGTCATCGCTGACGATTATGTGGACCGAGAATTTGGCACCGGCTGCGTCAAAATCACCCCTGCCCACGACTTCAACGACAATGAAATGGGGGCCCGTCACGACCTGCCCCTGATCAATATTTTTACTCCCGAAGCGGCCATCAACGACGAAGCCCCAGAAGCGTATCGAGGCCTCGACCGTGTGGATGCGCGTAAGCAAATCGTTAAAGATCTCGATGCAGCGGGTCTGCTGGAAGAAATCAAAGACCATAAGTTAATGGTGCCTCGAGGTGACCGTTCTAACGCCATCATTGAACCTTTGCTGACGGATCAGTGGTTCGTGAAGATCGGTCCGTTGGCGGAACCCGCTGTGGCGGCGGTGGAAAACGGTGATATCACCTTCGTACCCAAGCAGTACGAAAACACCTACTTCGCTTGGATGCGAGACATTAAGGACTGGTGCATCAGCCGCCAGCAATGGTGGGGACATCAAATTCCCGCCTTTTACGATGACGCCGGGAATGTCTACGTGGCCGAAGACGAGGCCACGGCTCGGGCCAAGTACGGCTTGGCCGATGACCTTGTCTTGAGCGCAGACAACGACGTGCTGGAAACCTGGTTCTCATCCGCCCTGTGGCCCTTTGCAACCCTAGGCTGGCCCGAGCAAACTCCTGAGCTGGAGCGGTATCTGCCCACCAACACACTCATCACCGGCCACGACATCATTTTCTTCTGGGTCGCGCGCATGATCATGATGACCCTGCACTTCACCGGCAAGATTCCCTTCCATACGGTCTACATCCACGGCCTGATTAAGGATGCCGAAGGCCAGAAGATGTCCAAAACCAAGGGCAATGGCTTAGACCCCTTGGACTTTATCGATGGTGTCGACCTTGACGCCTTGGTTGCTAAACGAACCAGCAACCTCACTCAGCCCAAGATGGCGCAGCGCATCGAAAAGCAAACCCGCAAGGATTTTCCCGACGGTATCTCTGCCTATGGCACCGACGCCCTGCGCTTTACCTTCGCGGCTTTAGCGACCACTGGGCGAGACGTACGTTTTGATGTCAATCGTATTGAGGGCTACCGCAACTTCTGCAACAAGCTGTGGAACGCCTCCAAGTTCGTGCTGATGAATACCGAAGCATTGGACCTGTCCGCGGCTGGCCAGCCCAGCGCCGCGGATCAGTGGATCGTCAGCAAATGCGCTCGTATGGTTCAGGATGCCCGATTCGCCTTAGACACCTATCGCTTCGATATCTACGCCAACACGGTTTACGAGTTTGCTTGGCACGAGTACTGCGACTGGTACCTAGAACTCAGCAAGCCACTGCTGTGGAACGACGAGGCGGATCCTGCCGCCAAAGCCGCTACCCAGCGCACACTGCTGGAAGTACTGGAGGTGTTGCTGCGCACGGCTCATCCGGTGATGCCCTACATCACCGAAACCCTATGGCAACGAGTCGCCCAACGCCTAGGCCTGATTCAAGACGATGTCCCGGCCAGCATCATGCTGCAGCGCTTTCCTGAGGTTCAGGATTTGCCGATAAACGATGCGGCAGAAACCCAAATCGAATGGTTAAAGGCGGTGATCACCGGCATTCGCACCATTCGCGGCGAAGCCAACATCAAACCCAGCCAAGACATACCGCTGCTGCTGCAAGGGGGCGGTGCGCAGGATCGTGACAATGCCGCTCAAGCCGAAGGCATGCTGGGCCGATTGGCCAACGTCACTTCCATTGAGTGGCTCAGCGACGATGCAGAACCACCCCTGAATGCGCTGAGTCTGGTGGGTGATTTAAAAATCATGGTGCCGCTTGCGGGCCTGATCGACCTAGACGCAGAACGCGCGCGTATCGGCAAAGACGTGGGCAAGGCCCAGCAAGAACTGGACAAGATCCAGAACAAGCTGAGCAACGAAGCCTTTGTGGCCAAGGCGCCCGAAGCCGTTGTCGCTAAGGAACGCGCCCGAGCCGCCGAGCTGCAAGCAACCTTGGACACGCTGGGCCAGCAATTACAGGCCCTGGCTGAGGCCTAAGGACGAGCTAGGCCGGGGTCAGGGCGGGTTGGCAACGGCTAGCCAGACCAATGCCACCCGGCTGGCATCGTTGCCGTCGCGTCGTAACCAACCGCTCAGTCCGGCAACTGAGCCATCCACCTCATCGGGGTCGTTGGATCCCGTTTCGCGCATCAAGGTGAAGCGCCAGGTCTGCGGGTCAGATTGTTCGGCGTTAAAGCGGCCGCACACTTGGCTGGTTATGGCTACGCAATCAGCGCTGTCCTGGCCAGATTCAAGAAAGCTCACATCTAACGCATAAAGTTGGGCCAGCCAAAGCCGCTGTTGGTTTTGCAGCAACGTCGCCTGGTGTCCGTGGCCGACCAACAGCCGATGCCAAGACAATCGTGATCCGAGCCCTGCGGCCAGCAACGCCAGCAGCAGTAGCAAAACGATCACGCTGAGCAACACCAGACCGTCCTGTCCATGAATCCCCCGCGCCCGCCCTACCCGTGCGTTCATCCGCCGGTACCCGCAGCCATGGGAATGGCTATTTCTACCGGGCGCACCCCAACGTCGTCATATCGATGGGCGACTAAGGAAATTCGCAACAGCAGCAGCACGACTTGGGCGTCCGCGGGCAGTGCATCGCCATCAAAGTACCCCATCTGTCCGCCATGTTGATCGTTCCAAGCGCCATAGCGTGCCTGCAGCCGATGGACGCCAGTCATCAGCTCCGTGGCCCGTCCCCCCACGGGTTTGTGCCACAGTGCATACACTTCGCCGTCGCTGTGGCCGTCGGCATCCACCACCCGGCTCGGAGCAACATAGAGCAACAGGCCGCTGGGGCCCCAAAGCTGGGCATCCGGCGCAAATCCGGAACCCAGCTGATCCAAATCACCGGGAACTGGGTCGCCCTCCATAGTTTGCGCGACGGCAGCGTTATCCCAGGCACCGCTGTCGGTGTCCCAAGAAAACCGCAGCCGACCTTGGGAATGCCAAGTCCGGGTGGCGCTGAACACCGCGCCCTGTTGGCAGTCGCTGAGCAGCACCACATCACCGGAATTCACCCGAGTTTGCAGGCTGTGCAATTGGGCCTCTCCACGATGATCCCCAAGGGACTCGGTGAGTCTGGCCAGTGGCCGTGCATAACCTCGGATCACCACGCCGTGAGAATTAGGCGCCAGATCATCAATGTTTGAGAACAGGTCCGAAGAACCGGGGTCCACAAGGATATCCACGCCCGGCCATGGGTTGAGCAACCCCAAATGCGCCCAGTCCGTATTCAGCAGATTGAACATACCATCAGGGCGATCCAAACAACCCAGACTGCCCAGACTGCCCGCCCCGGCTAAGCCACCAGCCAGCAACTGCCTAACCAAGCCCACCTGCTCTTCGATTTCAGCTTGCTGCCCCAGTCCGGTGCCGAGCTGCCTAGCACCTACCAACACATGAACCAATACCGCCAACAACATCAACCCAAGGGTCATGGCTACCAACAGTTCTATCAGGCTGACGCCACGGATCTTCATGGCATTGATCCATGCTTCACGGCGCGGGCCCTAACTGGATTCGATGCCTAGCGTCTGGGTCTGACTCAGATCCCTCCTGAGCAGGTGCCGCCGAAGCCCCTGGCCAACTCACCTCAATGGACAATCCGTCCTCCACAGCAATACGCGCATGAAAGTCTCGAAGGCCCGAATACCATTGCGACAAAGCGGTCTGGGTTAATTCAGACTGGAGATCCGATGGCTCAGGCCAGCGAGAAACATCGGCACAGCCTTGGGGCTGCCCCGCCAAGGCGCACTGAAGGATCGCCAACTCATAAGCCGCCCATGCGCCTTGAGCACACCAACGATTGACACAATGCTCCGGCGACCGCTCGTCCGCTGCCGGGGACAAGGTGCCCGCAAGGTCCGATACCCAGGTCCCCGCCGCAAGCTGTTGCTGGGGCCAAAGGCCGTGAACATGAAAAGCGTAGATACGCTCCCAACTCCCATGAGCGGCCTGTACTGCGTGACGGTGCTCTGCGGCTAGGCGGGTTTGAACAACGGAATGAACCATCAGCCTTTGCGCTGCCACCACCGGCAACCCTGCCAACAGCAAAGCCAACAACACTTCGAGCAAGCTAAAACCGCGCCGACGAGTCACTGGAGGATTCCTGGGATGCGGTAACGACGCCACTAGCCGTCACCTTGGCGCCAACCCTGTCGGCCCAGATGATCGATGACCCAAACTTCCCCTGTCGCTGCTGCCTCGGCTTCCAGCACAAAGCTCGCTGCGCTGCCGGAAACCTCTACTTGATAATCCAGCGTGGTCCCGGGACTGAGCGAACAAATGCTGGCGGCCAACGAACCTTGGGCCTGATCCCCCAAGCCGTCATCATCGCCATCTGCCAGCGTAAGCCAAGGGCTGGCCTCACTGGGATCTGCCTGAAGCTGTAACCCGTGCAGGGTTTGCACACAGGCCATAAGCTCAAGCTGCATTCCGGTGCTGCGACCCTGCTGTTGTTGAGCGCTGTAACGAGGTAGCGCCAAGGCGGTGAGCAAGGACAATAGGAACAGCACCAATGCCAGTTCAATAAGGGAAAAACCTCGCCAACGGGTCAGCAAAACCGGGCGCGATTGCAGATGTTGGTTAGGGGGTGGCGTCTTCATAGCGCCAGCCTGCCAATTTTGGGGCCAGCGCCCAGTGGCCTGAGCCGCTAGCGGTGTACGCTAGGGCTCACTCAGAGGCTAAGCAGAGACGGGTTTAAGACAGAAGGGCCCTTCAGGCCCGGCGCATTAGCGAGTGAGCAGGATTTTGCCCACGGTGTCGTTACCGGCCATCAAGGCATGCGCGTCTGCAGTTTGCTCCATCGGGAATCGGGCTTCTATCACCGGCTTAATTTGACCGGCTTCAATGCGTGGCCAAACATCTCGACGCAGGCCGTCCATGACTTGGGCTTTTTCGCCGATGGGTCTAGCCCGCAGCGTGGACCCAATGACCCGAGCGCGTTTTACCATCAGCAGACCCAGATTTACGTCGGTTTGCGCGCCACTCATCATGCCGATAAGCACGAGGCGACCGCCCAAACCCAGCGCGGTCAGATTGTCCATCAGGTACTGGCCGCCCACTGGATCCAGAATGACATCAACCCCTGCCGCAGACTCGGCTTCCAACCAGGCTTGCACCGCGGGCAAAAAGGGACCGTCATGACGAATCGCACCGGCTGCTGCGCCCAGCTCAATACACTGATCCAGCTTGGCCTGATTACCCACGGTGACAAAGCTCGGATTGTTGCTGTACTTAAGCATTTGCAGGGCTGCTGTGCCTACGCCGCTGGCGCCGGCATGCACAATCACCCGTTCCGCTGGCGCCAGAGCCGCCTCCATGTACAAATTCAGATAGGCGGTGGCGAATACTTCCGGCAATGCCGCCGCATCTTCGCAACTTAGGCCCTTTGGCACTGGCAGCACCTGACCTGCGGGCACCACCACTTCTTCCGCATAACCACCGCCGGCCAGCAGTGCACAGACCTCGTCACCCAAGGCGACGCTGGAAACTCCCTCACCTAGTTCGGTAACGGTACCTGAGCATTCCAAGCCCATGATGGGACTAGCGCCAGGAGGTGGCGGATAGCCGCCATTGCGCTGTAACAAATCCGCGCGGTTAATGGCCGAGGCCACCACCTCGATACGCACCTGACCGGGACCACAAACCGGACGCTCAAAGTCCGCCCAAATCAGTTCTTCGCCTGCTACCTGTACCGCTTTCATCTTCTGCCTCCTTGATGCCATGGCCTCACCAGGACATGCGAATTTTCAATCCTTGATCGTGTAAATACTGCTTTAAGCCGCTTACCCGGTAGTCGCCGTAGTGGACCATGGAGGCCACCAACGCCGCATCTGCCTTACCTTGGGTTAACACTTGATGCAGATGTTCCGGCAACCCTGCCCCGCCTGAGGCAATCACCGGTATGCGCACCGCTTCGGCAATCATGGCTGTGAGTTCAATGTCGTAGCCATCCCGGGTGCCGTCGGCATCGATGGAATTCACCACCAGTTCACCGGCGCCGCGTTTTTCGCCTTCTAAAGCCCAAGCCAAGGCATCACGCCCGGTTGGGGTTCGACCGCCATTAATCACGATTTCAAAACCGCTGGGCTGCTCGGCATTGGCCTCTACCCGGCGAACATCCATAGACAGCACGATGTTCTGATCGCCAACGGCTTCAGAACATTCATTGATCAAATCCGGTCGAGCCACCGCGGCAGAGTTCACGTTGATTTTTTCCGCCCCTGCCAAGCGCAAGTCGGTGGCATCGGCCACGCTGCGAATACCACCCCCCACAGATAAGGGTATGAATACCTGACTAGCCACAGACTCCACCACATCCAGCATGATGTTGCGTTTATCGCTGGAGGCTGTGATGTCGTAGAACACGAGCTCGTCTAAGCCGTCCAGGTAATATTCCCGAGCTTTCTCTACCGGATCGCCAATGTTCTGGGTATTCACGAACTTGACGCTTTTGGCCAGATGTCCGTCTCGCACATCCAGACAGGCAACCACGCGCTTACTTAGCATCGACACCTCCCGCTGGCTGCCATTGACCGTCCCAGTTGGCGAAGTTTTCGAACAACCTCAACCCCACCCGACCGCTTTTTTCTGGGTGAAACTGGGTGCCTACGTAATTATCCTTACCCAACGCGCAGGCAAAGTCGCCCTCATAGTCGGTGACCGCTAGCACATGCTCTGCGGCGGCAGGCTCGGGGTAGTAACCGTGGACAAAGTAGAATTCATCTCCTGGCTCGATACCCGCCAGTACAGGATGCGGCTGCACCACTCTGACTTCGTTCCAGCCCATGTGGGGAATTTTCAGATCCGGGCGATTGAGTTGAAACCGCCGCACCCGACCGCCGATGAGACCCAGTGTCTGGGTGTCGTTTTCTTCAGAGTGCTCCAGCGATACCTGCATACCTAAACAAATACCCAGCACTGGCGTGCCTTGGGCAATGGCCTGGCGCAGCGCGGGACCCAAGCCTCGAGCCGCCAAGCTGCGCATGGCGCTTCCCGCCGCGCCCACGCCGGGAAAAATAATCCGCTCCGCGTGCTGCAGCGCCTCTGGATCCGATGAAAATTCGGCGTCCAGGCCCACTTCGGCACAGGCGCGTTTGACGCTGCCGAGGTTTCCGGCGTCGTAATCCAGAATCAGTGTCACGATGAATGGGTGTCCTGCTTTGGGGGCGCAGATAGTAGCCGAACCCGCAAAAATTCACTAGATATACACGGCGGCGCTGGAACCATGGGCGTGTTTTTTTCAGTACAAGGCCAACGCCAGCATGAGCGCGCAACCCAGCAAAATCGGCTACTTACTCATTAACCTCGGTACCCCGGATTCCCCGGAGGTCAAAGATGTGCGCAAGTACTTGGGCCAGTTTTTGATGGATCCCCATGTGCTGGATGTGCCTTGGGCGTTGCGGGCGTTAATCGTCAACGCCTTTATCCTGCCCTTTCGCCCCAAGGACAGCGCCGAGGCCTACAGCAAGATTTGGACGCCGGACGGTTCACCCCTGTTAGTGAAAAGTCAGGCTTTGGCCGACAAGCTGCATCAGCGCCTGCAAGCACCGGTAGCCCTAAGCATGCGCTATGGCAGGCCTTCCATCGCCGATGGCCTGCAAACCTTGCACGAAAACGGCGTTACTCAGGTGTGCATCGTGCCCCTCTATCCCCACTACGCCGATTCCACCATTACCACCTCGGTGAACGCCGCCATGTCAGAGCTACCAGCGGGCATGCAGGGCGATGTTATCGAGCCGTTTTATCAGGCCCCAGAACACACCCGGGCCTGGGGCGAGAACATACGCGCCCATCTGCCTGAGCAATGGGACCATCTACTCTTTAGCTACCACGGACTGCCCGAACGGCACCTGACCAAGGCCGACCCCACTAACCAACACTGCTTAAAGCAAGAAAACTGCTGTGAGGTGGATTCGGTGGCGCACAAGACCTGCTACCGGCACCAGGTCTTTGTCACATCCAAAGAAATCGCCAGCTACTTAGCTATTCCAGCCGACCGGTACAGTGTCAGTTTTCAATCTCGGCTGGGACGCATTCCCTGGCTGACCCCGTATACCGATCAGGTGCTGGAACAAATGCCGGCTCAAGGCATCAAGCATGTGGCGGTCGCCTGCCCTGCCTTCGTGGTGGACAACCTAGAAACCCTAGAAGAAATGGGTATGCAGGGTGAAGAGACCTTTATGGCGGCGGGAGGTGAGTCCTTTACCCTGATTCCCTGCATCAATGACGACGATGTGTGGGTGGATGGCCTAGCGGCCTTGTGCCTGCAACAAGCTGAAGCGCTAACCGCCGCCTGAGCCCCGCTGCCGACGCTCGGATCAATCCTTAAGGGCCGCGGTTAATTCCGACACCTCGCGGTAAAAGGTTCTCACCAGGGGTTGCGCGAACATAGACTTGCGAGCCACAAACCGCACCGGGCGGGCTAGATCGTTAGCAGGCAACCGCACCAACTTACTGTCGGCAATCCCCAAGGTCTTGGCGACCCCGGTAGGCACCAAGCCGTGACCAAAATCTGACAGCGCCATTTGTGCCACAGCAAAAAAAGACTCTAGGGACGTGGTGCGGTGCAAATTCAACCGCTGCATATTCTCTTCAATGGAGCCCCAAGCTCCAGAGCGCGACTCAATGGTCATCACATCCAAGGCGTCACCACTGCGGTAGCGGATCTTCTTTAGCCCCGAAGGAATAATCACCATGGGTTCTTGGCGGATCACTTCAGAGACCAAGTCGGTGTCCGCATCCGGACTACCGGTGCAAATACCCACCATGTATTCCCCAGAGCGCAAACGATCCAGCACCACTGGAGAGCGCTGGGCATGAAACTCAAATTCCACGCCGGGCATGTGATCCCGAACCTGAGAAAACAGGGTTGAACCCCAGCTGGCCAAGATAGCCTCGGACACCCCTAGGATAATCTTGCCCTTACGCAGGGCATTGTCTTCAAGAAATACGCTACGCAGCTCGGACAGCAGGGGCGTAACTCGTTCTACCAGGCGGGTGCCATGATGGGTCAGCACCACCCGACGGCCATGCCGCTCAATCAGATCACGGTCGTAATACCGTTCTAGGGCCGCGATACGCTTAGACACCGCCGACTGAGAGATTCGCAGGGCCGTGCTGGCTTCCATCATCGTCCCGGCCTTGGATAAGGCGATCAGCGTTTCAAGATTTTCGATCATAACGACCCTGCTGCGGCCCAAGATGCTGTGCACATCCCGGGCTCTTTTGTTTCGAATAGAGCATAAATCATATTCTATTCGATCCCTTTATTCATATATCCCACCAGCCTATTCTGGCGTCATGTTAGCCCCTACCCTGATTTGGGCGCTGGTAACCATCAGCGCCTTTGCCACCAGCGTCCTGTCCGGCATCGTCGGCATGGCCGGTGGCATGGTGTTGCTGGTGATATTGATCAGCCTGTTACCGGTGAGCAGCGCCATGGTGTTGCACGCGGCGACTCAATTCACCGCCAATGGTTCTCGCGCCCTGCTGTTACGCAAACACATCCTGTGGGCACTGCTGCCCTTGTACTTAGTTGGGGCCCTACTGGCCATCGGCTTAGCGACCTACATGGTCTTGATACCAGAACCTGCTTGGGTATTGCTGCTAATCGGGGCGTTTGCCTGGGCAGGCCAGTGGAGTCAATCCTTGGGCGGGCTGAACATCACCAAGCCCGTCACCACCCTTGTTTGTGGATTTTCGGTGACCTTCGCCCAACTCATCGCTGGCGCTGCAGGCCCTTTGCTGGATCTGTTTTACTTGAACAGCGGCTTGGATCGGCAAGCGGTGGTCGCCAACAAGGCCCTAACCCAAACCCTAGGTCACTGCTTGCGCATGGCCTATTACGGCGTGTTAATCAGCGTCAACAGCGAGTTGGTCTGGTGGATTTTTCCATTGGTCATCGTTGCCGCCATCACGGGCACCCAAACCGGCGTGAAAATCCTTGAGCGTTGGCATGACGTGGGTTTTCAGCGCATCAGCCGCCAGATCATCCTCATCATCGCCACCGGCTGCATTCTGCGCGGCGTCTACTTGTTGTTGCTAACCGAGCTGTTCTGACTCCGCTTTTTCGTCGGATTTTTTCCATCTTTGACTGGAAGTGCGATGTAGCACACACCGGCTGCGTAGCCCCCTTTGCTGAAATCTCTGAAGATTACCGGGCCTGAGGAAACCCGGGTCTACACCCGCAGTCCGTCCGGCATCTCAGTTCGACAACCAATATCCAGCAAAGGATTCGCAGTTATGACACACATCAAGCCATCAACGGTTCTTGTCGGCGCAGTCAGTGCGCTGATTGTGGGCGGCGCGATTATCGCCTTAGGCCTGTTTTTCTTGCATTCAGCGTTGAACTAAGCAGGCAGCTCCCATTCATCGTTAACACCATCAGACGGGCAGAAAATCTATGGGCAACGCAAACATCTTAACGGCGCTAGAAGCTAACGCAGAAAGCAATCGGGTTTGGGACGTGGCCAGCCGAGTTAGCCAGCAACACCAGAGCGAAAATCAAGTTATCAATGTCGTCAAACCTGCTACCACGGTTTATTCGGGGCTGGATTTTGCCCCGCTGGCGGATTACGGCGCCCAATGGAAACGGCAACAGCTTGAGGCTAATACCCAGTTTCTGCATGAACTCACCGGCTTAGACACCAGCCATATCACCGTGGTGGAGGGCTATCCCGCTGACGAGATCTCTAAGGCCACACAAACTCACCAGTCTGACCTGTTAGTGATGGGGGTTCACAATCGCCGGGGGCTCAAGCGCTTACTGGGATCCACAACCCACGCAGTTCTCAATCACACCCAATGCGATGTACTGGCCGTGCACCCAGAGGGAACATCTCAGGCCTACAACACGGTGGTTATTGCCGTGGAAACCGGCGATTTATTGGAATCCGTATTGACTCGGGCCAGCCAATTCACCCAAGGCGCCACGGTTAAGATTGTCTCGGTGATTGCGCCACTGACCCAGGTGTTTCCCGCACCGGAAGCGGCGGCCGGCATGAGCTGGTCCTTCGCTGAACTCACCGAAGAGATCAAACAGCAAACGCAAACCAAAATCACAGAGGCCGCTGAAGCCGCGGGCTTTAATGCCCAGAGCCTGAGCCTTCATATCGGTGAACCCAGAGATGAAATCATCGCGGCAGCCAAAGGCTGTGATGCAGACCTAATCATCATGGGTAGTCAAAACCGAGGGGCACTTAATCGCATGATGCTGGGCTCTACCGCCCGGGGCGTGCTCAACCACACGCCCTGCGACGTGTTGATCTGCCGGGGGTAATGACCCCGGCATATTGTCGTTGCTCGGGGTTTAAACCGGGGCCACCACAAACAGCAAGTCACCCACATTGACCTGCTGGCCATTGCTCATATTGACTCGCGTCACCCGATATCGGCGTGAAGGATCGTAAATATCCCCATCGACATTAAAGTCTTTCAATGCCAGTGGGTTAAAGATCTTCATGGCTTCAAGCTGACACATGGTGTGATCCAAGTCGATCACATCACCCACACTGACATACTCGGGCTCTGACGGTGAAGGCGTGCTGTAAAAAATCGCCGTCGCCGGGGCCAACACCTTGAGCTCGTCGGTACCATCAATCTGCACGCTCTCCACATCAATGGAATCGCCGGCGCCGCCACTGGCATTGATTTCTTCAATCAACTTGTCGATGTCCGTACGCTGCAGCAGTTGCGGCAGATAGTCCGTATCGTATTCACCCTTGCGGAACACTTCGTCGGCCAGCACTAAGCGCAGCAGCGGAATGTTGGTGCAAATACCGTTGATGGTGACTTTATTCAGATAGGCAATCAGCTTGTCCGCCGCCGCGTCTCGGTTTTCGGCGTGCACAATAATCTGCGCAACCATGCTGTCGTAATAGGGCGAAATGAACTTGCCTGGACCGACAGTGGTGATGATTTCTACGCCCTCTTCTTCCGGGAATTCACACTCACGCACTTCGCCAGGATGAGGCCGGAACACCAGGGAGCCGTCACCCTGCTGCAAAATGCGTTCGGCATTCACTCGAGCCTCAATGGCATAGCCATCGGACTTAACCTTGAGCTTGGCAATGGATTCACCCGAGGCAATGCGGAACTGCTCAGCTACGATGTTGACGCCGCTGGTCCATTCAGTAACCGGGTGTTCAACCTGTAGGCGCGTGTTCATTTCCATGAAATACACCGCATCGGACTTCAGGTCGTAAATAAACTCCACGGTTCCAGCGCCGATGTAACCCACTTCGTTGGCGATATCCGCCGTGGAGCGAATCACCGTATCCAGCAGCTTTTTCGGCAACATGGTGGAGCCGGATTCCTCGATCACCTTTTGCTTGTCGCGCTGCACACTGCAGTCGCGGATACCCAGCACATGGGTATTGCCATGGGTATCGCGGAGCAACTGAGCTTCAATGTGACGCAGGGAGGTGACGTATTTCTCTAGGTACACGTCGCCATTACCAAACGCGCTGCGGGCCTCTACGCCAACACGATAGAACAACTGCTCGAACTCTTCCGGTCCGTTGACCAGTTGAATGCCCTTACCACCACCGCCGTGCACGGCTTTGATCAAAATCGGGTAGCCGATTTCTTCGGCCACCGCCGCGGCTTTCTCCACGTCGGTCATGATGCCGTGACTGCCGGGTACCACCGGCACGTTCAAGCGTATGGAGGTGTTAATGGCGTTCGATTTGTTGCCCATGGTCTCCATGCTTTGCACCGGCGGCCCGATGAAGTTGATACCGCGGTTACGCACCATGTCTGCAAAGTCTGAGTTCTCGGACAAAAAGCCGATGCCTGGATGCAAGCTGTCTACGTTGTGCATTTGCGCCACGTTCAACACGCTCTTGGCGTTGAGGTAGCTTTCGTCCGGGGTGTTACCGCCAATGCACACCAGGGTGTCTTGTTCGCGCAGTTGATCCGCGGCCATGGACTCCATGTCCGGGTCGCTTTGCACCAGAACCACATCCACATCTTGCTGCTGGGCAATGCGAATCAGCTTGGCAGCGGTACAGCCCCGGGCGTGAATCAGGACTTTCTTCACCGGCCGAATCAAATCTTCAGGCTCAAAGACTTCGCGCTGGGCCACCACAATGGGTCGCTGGGCGGCTAGGCCACCGCTAAGGACGCGTTCAACCACCTCTTCCACATTTTCTTGGGGCGTGGGTATTGCGGGGTCTACCTGTCGCAGCCGCTCATCAATCTCCGCATAGAACGGATGTTGCACCAGTCCTTGCATGGATCCTGGGGTAATGGACAAATAGTTGGCCAAGATGGACTTCAACGGCAGATTGGACGAAACCACGATCTGGCCCGCAAACGGCATACTGGTGCCCGAGAAATAGTAGGTTTGCACCAGCGGGTGGGTCACAAAACTGGCCTGAGCGCCGCCGGTACAGTCACCAAAACCAAAGACGATGACTGGCAAATCATGGTCACGGACAAAGCGCGTAATGCGGTCATTTACCGCTGCCATGGAGAACAACGCTCCAGCGCCTTCCTTGGTTTGCATACCCCCAGAGGAAATAAAACAGACCACGGGGAGGCTTTGTTCTGCGCACTCCACAAGCAATCGAATCACTTTTTCCGCGCTGGCCATGTCAAAGGCGCCAGCCTGAAACTGCACGTTAGAAATCACCACGCCAACCCGCGCGGCACTGGCGCCCTTGAACTGGCCGATACCTGTGATCACGCCACAGGGCGGTAACTCTTTGTTTAAAGCCCCTTCAATGGACAGTCGGAAACCGGGAAATTTGCAGGGGTCTGAGCTGAGCAGATCGTCGTAACGACTTTCCCAGCTGTCAAAGTAACGATCAATGATGTCTTGATAAGAAAACGACGTGGCGGTCTTTACATCTTTCAGCACCCGCTGAATCTGTAAATCGTTGTAGGCCATGTCCAAGCGATTCCAGAAGTCCTTACGCCGACCGATGTTGCGAGGTGCGATACGACCCTGGTAAGGCTTGCCTTCTTTTTGCGCACCCAAATAACTCTGCAACAGGTTGGTGAACAGATAAGTGACCACCACGAACAGCGCATCGGACAAATGGGTAAAACTGAGCTTCTTCCACTCTTCAACGGTCTGAAAAAACTCCGCGCTCTTGGGCATCTTGCTGAGGTGTTCGTACCAGTCAAAAAACCGCGCCTGATGCTCAGCCAGACTGTCTTCCGGTGCTGCGGCAGAAAGCGCCCCTTCGAGGAATTCGCCGAGAGATTTTTCCGACAAGGCCTGAGATGCCTGGGCTTCCTGGGCCACGCTTTCCAGTCGCGACAAAGCCTGATCATAGACACCATCAAACAGCAGTAAATTCTCGCATTCGGCTATGAAGTCCTGGCGCAGGTCTTCGTGCAGCAAAACGTCCAAGACGTTCATATCGGCAATGGCGACGGGCGCTGAACGATCCACCAACACGGGAATAAACTCAGGCAGGGCTGCGGCCAGAAATGCCCGGTTAGCCTGAATGTCAGTGGCGCCCTCCGCCCCATCCAAACGCGGGCCGGTGATCACCATATTCAGTTCAGCGATCAGCTGTTTGGCCATATAGCTGTCTGAGGCGCTGTCCTCGCTGAGCAGCTTTCGACCATCGTAAGAAAAGTGCCCACGCAGCACGGCTAACAGTTCCTCGTTGCTGCGAATGGCTTGCAGCAGATCCCGCGGCGCGGCGATGGACTCCATCTGCAAAATTTGTCGGGTATCCGTGACATCCTGAAGGTAGCCCTTCAGCGCTGCCAGATTACCTGCGGCTTCTTTTTTCCAGCGGTTGTAAAGAAAGGCGCCGAAGGTAGACAGCACCGTGCTGCGAGCGTTTTCGTAGTTCTGCTTCGGCTCACCAAAGATCATCTGAGCAATACGCCCACGCTCGTCATTTACCGCCTGACGCTTATCCAGGTAGTTGCGCCAAGCCTTGGCTAGGCCGTCGTCATAAACCACCTTGTCGGGATCTTGCAGCCAGTACAAAAAGGTCTGGCGGCGCTCCCGGTCGGCCCGGATGTGTAGCTCACCGGAGGGTATCTCTTGAGGAGCCAAGCGACCGTACTGTTGAGTACTCGTCGCCTTGATACGCTTACGAACCCGCAGGTAACGCAGGTAGCGGTAGGCGATGCCGAACACGTTCAGGTATTCCGTCGGATTCCGGGTGCCGCTGAAACTCATGGCGCTCACCGGCTTGGCGTCATCCCCTTCCGTATGGTTTTTCAGGTAACGCAGTAAGCTCTGACGATAGTGGTCGAGGATGTAGGGGTTCTCCGCCACAAACTCCGCCGTTTGGCTTTCAATATTGATCAAACTGCCGACAATCGCCGCGCGCAGATTCTCTAGCTTTTCCGCCGAATCGTTGGGGCTGTAGTCCACAATGGCGTCGATGTTGCCCTGGGCGTGCAATTCCGGGGCAGAAACCCCCACGTACTTGGCGCATTCTTGCCAAGACAAATTCAGACGCCGCGCAATGCTGGCCAAGCCAGCCGGTTGAATGGTGCTAAACACACCGTCGCGCAAAGACAGAATCAGGTTACTGGCCGCCAGCGGAATGGCGCCGCCGGAATAGCCCACCCCAAAAATAATGCCCACGTTGGGTACGTGCACGTTACTCATGGCGGTAATCAATCGGGAAATACTGTGGGCTTGGTTGTTGGCGTTGGCTTCTTCGCCAGCATCCGCCCCGGGGGTATCCATAAAGGTAACGATGGGCATGACCCGGGCAGAACACTCTTGGGCAAACTCCACTGCCATCAAGTGATGCTGGGGCATCCAGCTACCCATCTCCGTAGAGCGATCCTGGGCAATAAAGCCAATCTGACGCAGCCGACCGCCGCCAAAGTCCATTTCCAGAATGGCTTGGTAGTAGGGCCCGCTGCTTTTCTCTTCCAGCAATCGACCCAGCTGACGAACGATTTCCGGCGCTGACTTACGACCCTGAGCTTCTGCAGGCGCAATTACCTGCTCCACGTAGGCATCGATGTCTAGCGACGCGATGTTGTCGTTAAGGTGATTGATTTCCCCCTGGGAGAGCAGGCCAGGGGCCGGTTTTTGCTCTAAATCCGTGTCGGGAAAGGATGAAAATTCCTGGGCCAAGCTCTCCGCGATGAAGAACAGGCGATCCCCTTCAATTACTTGATTTGCCACGATTTTGGACTGTCCTGAAAATGCGGGTACTCTAGCCACTCGTTCGATAATGTGCAATTCAGCCTATGTCCAATCTCCGTGTCGCAGTACTCACTATTTCCGATTCCCGAACCCTTGCCGACGATAAGTCCGGGGACCTGCTGGCGGGCTTTATTCAGGCCGATCAGCACCAACTGGTGGACCGACAACTGGTCCCGGATGACATTTACGCCATACGGGCAGCGGTGTCTGCTTGGATCGCCGATCCCCAGGTTCAAGTGGTGGTAGCGACTGGCGGCACTGGCTTCACCGGACGCGACAGCACGCCGGAGGCTCTGGCCCCGCTTTTTGATAAGCACATTGAAGGTTTTGGCGAATTGTTTCGTCAGCTCTCCTTCGATGATATCGGCACCTCTACCATTCAATCCCGAGCCTTGGGCGGCATCGCCAACGGCACCCTGATTTTTAGCCTGCCGGGCTCGTCTGGGGCGGTCACCCTAGGCTGGGAGAAGATTCTGCACAACCAACTGGACAGTCACTTCCGGCCCTGCAATTTCGCCGAACTGATTCCCCGGTTTCTGGAACGCTAAACATCCAGCCGCTGCACTGAAGGAATGCGCGACAAGTACGCTTGCGTGCTGGCTGACTGGGGCTCGGCCCAGTAGACTTCGGCTTTGAACTCAAACCGCTACAGGAGTACCCATGAGCGAGTCCATCTACATTCTTGGTGCAGCGCGCACCCCCATCGGCAGCTTCCAGGGCACCCTAGCTAAACAAAGCGCTCCCGAGCTTGGGGCTCACGCCATTCAAGGCGCCTTGGCTAATGCGGGCGCTGACGGCAGTGAAATCAACGAAGTCATCATGGGCAACGTGGTCAGCGCCGGACTGAAACAAGCCCCGGCACGTCAGGCCATGCGCATGGCCCAGTTACCCGACGGCGTGGCCGCCACCACCTTAAACAAAGTCTGCGGCTCTGGCATGAAAGCCACCATGATGGCCATGGATCTGATCGCCGCCGACAGCGCGGACACGGTGATCGCCGGTGGCATGGAAAGCATGAGCAACGCCCCCTATCTGCTGCCCAAGGTCCGAGGCGGCCTGCGCATGGGTCATGCCAACATGCAGGATTCGCTGTTTACCGATGGTCTGGAAGATGCCGAAACCGGCGGCTCCATGGGTTCTTTTGCACAGTCCACTGCCGACAGTCACCAACTGACCCGAGAAGCCATGGACGCCTATGCCATTGAATCGGTGAATCGCGCGCTGAAAGCCATCGAACAAAAGAGTCTGGCAGCAGAAATTTTCCCCATGGACGTGGACGGCGCCCAGATCATCGATGATGAACAGCCCGGCAAAGCCAAGGTCGATCGCATACCTACCCTACGCCCTGCGTTTAAAAGCGATGGCACCATCACCGCCGCCAATGCTTCTTCGATTTCCGATGGCGCATCGGCACTGGTGCTGACCCGGGAAAGCCAACTAAACGGTCGCACCCCGCTGGCGCGCATTGTGGCCCACAGCACCCACTCCATTCATCCCAGCGAATTCACCCTGGCCCCCATTGGCGCCATTGAAAAGTTGTTGGAAAAAACCGGCTGGAGCGCAGATTCGGTGGATTTGTTTGAGATCAATGAAGCCTTTGCCATGGTCACCATGTTGACCATGAGCGCTCTGAACCTGCCTCATGACAGAGTGAATATTTACGGCGGCGCCTGCGCCCAAGGTCATCCCATTGGATCCACCGGCAGCCGCTTAATCGTTACGTTAGCTCACGCCATGCAGCAGCATGACAAGAAGCGCGGCATCGCCGCCTTGTGCATTGGTGGCGGCGAAGCAACCGCGGTAGCACTGGAGCGTGACTAACGCTAGAAGCACAATTCGCTAACGACCCCGACTTTTACTGACAGAGAATAGCCTTGAGCCAACAGCGCACTCCCCTACCCATCATCGTCGGCAGCGGCGGTATCAGCCCGGCGGGACGGGTATCTTTTGATCATGCCTATCGCCGCATGGTTCTGGACTCGCTGCCTGAGGCTAAACGTGCTGCCACGCTAACCAGCTTGGGGCGATTGATGGGCCTCGGCGACAACATCAGCGACCCGGCCACGGAATTGGCTATTCGCAACGGTACCTTGGTGCGCAAGATTGAGCACTTCGACGTCGAGCGCGTGGCGTGGAATAACACCATGACCTTGGGGTCCACAGAAGCAGACGGCCATCGTTTTCGTGTGGCCAAGCGTCAGCTACCTCATCACATCCCAGACAACTGGAGCGTCACCGACCTAGACAACAAGCATGTGCTGGTGCATTGCCAAGGTGACCTGACGGTACTTGCCCAAGATCTGCGTCCCAGCCGGGTGACCAGTGCTGGGCAACTGCCCACAGGCTTCGATCCCGCTGCGCTGTACGCCAGCCGCAGTCATCCGCGAGGCCTGCAAATGACGGTGTACGGCGCGTCGGATGCCCTGCGCTCTACCGGCTTTACCATTGAGCAACTGAAGAACTTGGTGTGCCCAGATCAGCTAGCGGTGTATTCCGGCTCGGCCATGGGTCAACTGGATCAGGACGGTTACGGCGGCTTGATGCAAAACGCCATGACCGGCAAGCGACCCACCTCTAAAAACTTGGCCCTGGGTTTGCCCGAGATGCCCGGTGACTTTGTAAACGCTTATGTTCTGGGTTCTGTTGGCGAAACCGCCGGCATCATTGGTGCCTGCGCCACGTTCTTGTACAACGTTAAGCGCGGCATGGACGAGATCCGCAGCGGCAGCAAACGCATTGTCATTGTAGGCAACGCCGAAGCGCCCATTAACCCTGCAGCCATCGAAGGCTACCGCACCATGGGCGCGCTCAGCGAAGACGAAGCGCTGATGGCCTTGGATCAAAGCGACACAGCGGATAACAGAAGAGCCTGCCGACCGTTTTCCAGCAACGCGGGCTTCACCCTAGCCGAATCGTCGGTTTGGATAGTGCTGATGGACGATGCCCTAGCCATGGAAACCGGCGCACGTATTTTGGGTTCTGTGGGCGATGTTTTCGTCAATGCGGACGGCTACAAAAAATCCATCCCCGGTCCGGGCATTGGCAACTATGTCACCGTGGCAAAAGCCATGGCATCTGCTCGCAGCATGCTGGGCGAAGACGGCTTACGCACCAGCACCTACATGCATGCCCACGGCACCGGCACGCCGCAAAATCGCGTTACCGAATCCGCCATCATGAGCGAAGTGGCCCGAGTCTTTGGCATACCCAGCCTTACTGTGGCGGCCATTAAGTCCTATGTGGGGCACTCGCTGGCCCCAGCCGGTGGCGACCAGCTCTCCGCTATCCTGGGTGCTTGGCAGGACGGCATCATTCCGGGCATTAAAACCATCGATCACATTGCCGATGATGTCGCCCAAGCGCACCTGCACTTTCCGATGCAAGACGAAGAGCGCGACATTACCTCGATGCGCGGCGCGTTTATAAATTCCAAGGGCTTTGGCGGCAACAACGCCACCGGCTTTTTCATGTCGCCGGGCCAAACTCAGGCCATGCTGGAAAAACGCTGGGGCGCCGCAGCGATGACTCAAGCGCAACGTCTGCAAGAGCAAACTCATGCCATGGCACAGGCCTACAATGACGCTGCAGACAGCGGCGACATTGCGCCGATTTACCAGTTTGGCGAAGGGGTGCTGGAAGGCCAGGACCTGACCATGAGCGACACAGCGATCAGCGTGCCGGGTTTTGATCACAGCATCGACTTGAGTCTGGATAATCCCTTCGACGATATGACCTAGGGTTGCCACCAGACTAATGCAAGGTTGGATTTTGATCCTGAGTTAACGCCTGGATATGCGCCGCGGCTTGGGCTTTCAAGGAGTCATCGTCACTCAACCGCAGGCACTCCAAATAGCTGGCCAACGCCTCATCCCCCAATCCCAGATGCCGCCGATAGTCGCCGCGTTCAAAGTGCAGCAGGCCCTGTAGCGAGGGCTCGCCTTCAGCAATGGCCAACTGATAATCCGTGGTGGCTAACGTTGCCTGCAGATTGCCCAGGGTTAAATAGTAGGATTTGAGGTTGTTCAACATACGAAAACCCAACGTAACCGGATTGGCCTTCACCAACAGTTCATCCAAGCTGATGGTCTTGGGTTTCTCTAGTTGGGGCTTCTCTAGTTGGGGCTTTTTTAGCTGGGCCTTCTCTAGCTGAGCTAAGGGCACCACCGCCAAGGCCAGCGGATCAACGATCTCGCCTTGCACCCGCAGCAAAAAATAACCGGGATAGTTAATGCCGTAGGCGTCTAACCCTAAGCCCTTAGCCAAGGTCACGATCAAAATGGCCATCACAATGGGCAGCCCCTGTTGCTGCTGCAGCAACCAATCGATACTGCTATGGGTCAGATCTACCTCAGCCAAGGGAGCTTGCGCAAACCCCTGGCCCCGTAGGAAGGCCAGCAGGCCTTCGAGGTCCATCACACCCTGGGCTTGGGCCTGATTCAACAGCTCAGTCACGGCGGATCGAACACGCTGAGCGTCCAACTGCTCATCAATTACCTCGGCAACCAACAGGGCCACATCCAGCTCAGTCACATGCTTTTGTGAGGATTGCCGAAAGCCCTCTAACAGCGCCCGGGAGCTGACCCCTTGATCGTCGTTCTCAGTCAATGGCCCGCCCTCGCTCGGCGCTAATGCTCGCGGGTTTTGCTGAACGTGACATCGGGCCAGCGATCTTGAATCACCTGCAGATTGACTCGACTGGTGGCCAAGTAGGTCAGATAACCGCCACCATCAATGGCCAGATTCTCTTCGTTTTTCTTGCGAAAATCCGCCAGCATCTTCTCGTCATCACAGCGAATCCAGCGCGCGGTGAAGGTGTTGGTGTTTTCCCAAATACACTCAGCCCGGTACTCATCCCGCAGACGAAAAGCCACCACATCAAACTGCAGCACGCCCACCGCGCCGACGATCAATTCATTCTTAGCCAAGGGCTTAAACATTTGGGTGGCGCCCTCTTCCGCTAACTGCTGCACACCTTTTTCCAGCTGCTTACTGCGCAACGGATCTTTCACCCGAACCCGACGAAACAGCTCCGGCGCGAAATTGGGAATGCCAATGAACTGGTGGTCTTCACCCTCGGAAAAGGCATCACCGATTTGAATGGTGCCGTGGTTGTGCAAGCCAATGATGTCGCCGGCATAGGCTTCTTCGGTTTGCACCCGATCCCCCGCCATAAAAGTCACGGCATCGGCGATGCGCACATCCTTACCCAGCCGTTGGTGCCGCACTTTCATGCCCTGTCGGTAAGTGCCCGAACATACGCGTAAAAAGGCAATGCGGTCCCGATGCTTAGGGTCCATGTTCGCCTGAATTTTAAAAACGAAACCGCTGAAGGCCTCTTCTTCCGGATTAATCACACGGTCTTGGGTAGCGCGAGGTTGAGGCTTAGGAGCCTGTTCCACAAAGCCGTCGAGCATTTGCTGCACGCCAAAATTACCCAGAGCCGTACCAAAATAAACTGGGCTCACGGTACCGTTTTCGAAATCGGCCTGATCGTATTCGTGACAGGCACCACGCACCAAATCGATCTCTTCAACGAAACTGTCGTAATCCAGCCCCAGTAATGCGCGCGCCTCGTCAGAGTCCAAACCATCGATAACCGGATAGTCGTAAATATGGTGCCCCTGACTCTTTTCGAAGCAGACAATGCGGTCCGTCGTCAGTTCGTAGACGCCTTTAAATTGCTGGCCCATGCCGATCGGCCAATTCATGGGAGCGCACTGAATCTGCAGAATATCCTCGATCTCATCCAGCACTTCGATGGGATCACGGATCTCACGATCAAGCTTGTTGATAAAGGTAATGATGGGCGTATCCCGCAGACGACAAACCTCCATCAGCTTGATGGTGCGAGGCTCCACACCCTTAGCACCGTCAATGACCATCAGCGCAGAGTCAACGGCGGTCAAGGTGCGGTAAGTGTCCTCGGAAAAATCCTCGTGGCCCGGCGTGTCCAACAAGTTCACTACCCGGTCAGCGTAGGGAAACTGCATCACAGAAGTCGTCACCGAGATGCCCCGCTCCTGCTCCATGGTCATCCAGTCCGAGGTGGCGTGACGATCAGACTTGCGAGACTTCACCGTTCCAGCCAGCTGGATGGCATTCCCAAACAGCAACAGCTTCTCAGTCATCGTGGTCTTACCCGCATCCGGATGCGAGATGATGGCAAAGGTTCGACGCTGCTGAATGCGCTGGAGAAATTCGGAACTCATAGTGCGTGAATCCTAGAAGATAGTCTCGACTGAGCGGACAGGTGCCGCCGAGAAAAAGCGCGAGTTTAACAATTGACGGGGGCCTGCGCTCAACTTCTCACCCTCACAAGGCCAAGATTTGCAGCATGGAATCAAATGACCTCGATCTTTGACCGAGGATTAGGAAGCTACCAACGTGGCAATTGAACTCGCGATCTTTGTCGCTGGGCAGATATACAGATTCGTACCCGGACTGAAAGCTCGCGCAGCAAATGCAGGACACGCGCTAGAAAACTAAAAAAGCACCCAAGAGAAAGTCCCTTAAAGAGTCGCAGCCATTAGAATGGCGTCTTCGCGACCCGGATGCGCCGGATAGTAATCCTTCCGCACACCCACCTCAGACAGGCCTGCCGAGGCATAAAGCCGACGAGCCGGGACATTGCTTTGCCGAACCTCCAAAAACAGCTGCGCCGCTCCTTGGGCGACCAACGTATCTAACAGGTTTTGCAGGTAGACAATGGCGCGACCTTGACCCTGAATCCGCGGCGCCAGACAAAAATTCAGCAGCTCTGCCTGATCCACCACCACCGTCACGACTGCGTAGCCGACAATGGCGCCGTTTAGCAGCAAGATATAACAGCGATAGCCCTTGGCCTGAGCAGCCAGGCAGTCTTCAAAGGTTTGCTGGCTCCAAGGGTCGGGGTAGCAGGCAGCTTCTATGGGCAACACCGCGGCCAGATCAGCACGGGTCATGGATCGAATTTTGGCGCCACCTAAAACCGGCATAAAACTCAGGGAATCAGTGACCGGCAGCGATACTTTGTAGAACTTGGCTCCAGAGGTGTTTTTTCTCCTGACCCTGACTGGCCACCTGGGCCAGGTCGGTTTGCTCTATCCAGTGGTCACATCCATCCTCGAGCCAGGATTTCAGTGTCTGTAGCGCGTCAGGGGTGCCGATAACTACTGTGTCTTGCTTTAGCAGCCGATATTTTTCGCAGAATACCGTGACCGCCCGAGCTGGGGTCCCGGATGCTGCAACCATGGGCCAACGAAATTCGTCGCTGCGCAGGTTTTCCTGCATGGGCTGGCCCGTGATGATGCGATGAACCACGCTGCACAAATCCTGCAAAAACCGCAGCTCTAATGCCGACAGCGGTGTGTGGCTGAGGTAGACCAGCGACGGGCTGGCCACAAAATTGAGCTGAATGGTGGGGGCCTGGATGTTAGCGTCATCCGACACCGGCTCTTGGGCTCGATTTGCAGCAGCTTCTTTTGCAGCAGTTTCTACGGCTGTGGTTTGCGGAGATTGAGCAGCATCAGGGGAACCTAGGCCGGTCTGCTTTTGTACCGGTGAGTGTACCGGTGAGTCCATGGCCAAGGCCGCCCGAGCCGCCGCTGCTGGTGAGGCGCTGTCTGCTGCCGTTTGGTTTTCGCTAGCCGCGTGTTGTGCTGTGGAATCGTGCTTTTGCGCTTGGGCTGGGTGATTGGCGGCGGGTTGCTGTCGGGTAAAAAACACATCGACACCCATATCTTGCAGCATGCGATGTTGGCGCTGGCTAAGAAAGGGCTCTTTGGGTTGTGTTAACGACATGACAGTAATGCTCCAAGCCAATCTATCATGCTACCTCATGGGCGCTACGACGGGGATGTTTTTTCCTGCACCCGAAGCCTCCAGCTGTAGAACCGCTCCCCTGCCATCACCGCTGCCCAAATGCTGTAAACGACCAGGTCCGCATAGCCGTCCTTGCGCAGCCAGAGCAGGTGAGCTAGGGCTAATGGCACCGCCAGATAAATCCACCGATGCAGCCCCTTCCAGCGACGGCCCAACCGACGCTGCCAGCCTCGAGTCGAAGTGACGGCCAAGGCGGTCAAAATCAGCAGACTAGCCATACCCAATGTGATGTAGGGGCGCTTAACCACTTCGTCTAACAGCAGCTGCCAGTTCAACTCAACATAGAACACGGCGTAAACACCGGCATGGGCGAGCACAAAGGCAAAAGCAAATAATCCGATCATACGGCGGCTGCGGATCAGTACCGCCCAGCCGAATCGGCGCTGCAAGGGCGTTACCGAAAAGGCGCACAGCAGCACGATCAGCGACCACTCACCCAGATGGTGGAGCAGTTCCTCTACTGGGTCTGGGCCTAGGCCGCTGCCCATTTGTTGGGTTTCTAGGTAGATCAGATACCCCAGCCACAGCCAGGGAGCCAGCATCGCCAGCGCAATGCCCGGTTTGACCAGGCGCCGGGTGGCTGACGCCATCAGTAGTACTTACGCAGATCCATTCCGGCGTAGAGATGTCCGACTTCATCGGCGTAGCCGTTGAACATCAGCGTGGGTCTGCGATTGGTGTTAAACAGCGAGCTGGGCAAACGCCGCTCTGTGGCCTGACTCCAGCGCGGATGGGACACATTGGGATTCACGTTGGCGTAAAAACCGTATTCACTGGCCTGCAGCTGCTTCCAAGTGTTGATGGGCTCGCGCTCGGAAAAGCGGATGCTGACGATGGACTTGATGCTTTTGAAGCCGTACTTCCAGGGCACCATGAGCCGCCAGGGCGCGCCATTTTGATTGGGCAGTTCTTTGCCATACAACCCCGTCACCATCAGCGTTAGGGGGTGCTCTGCCTCATCCATTCTTAGCCCTTCTCGGTAAGGCCAATCAATGCTGGAGAAAAAGCCCCGCTGGCCGGGCATCTCGCTGGGCCGGTACAGGGTTTCAAACTCCACAAACTTGGCGTTACCCGTGGGTTCAAATTGATCCAGTATTTTCTTTAACGGTATGCCGTTCCAAGGCACGACCATGGACCAGGCCTCAACACAGCGAAATCGATAAACCCGCTCTTCTACGTCTAGGCCTTTGACGATGTCCTCAAAGGCAAACTGACCGGTCTTGTTCGCTTCACCAGAGACGGTGACGGTCCAAGGGTCAGTGGTCATGGTATGGGCATAGGCGGCGGGGTCGCTTTTGTCGGTGCCGAATTCGTAAAAATTGTTGTAGCTGGTGACGATGGATTCTGGCGTGATCTCATCGTCTTTTTGTAAGCCTGCCTGCTGTGTATCTGCCGGCTGCAAACTCGCCAATGACGCTGACGGCAGCGCGAGCCCGGCGAGGCCCGCAGCGGCAGCGCCCATAAAGCGCCTGCGGTCATGGTAGACCGACTCTGGCGTAATCTCAGAGCTGGGGATTAATGGGGGCTTAGTGATCAACATCGTAAGGATTCCTCGGAGAGTTGGCAGTCTTTAACCTGACCCAAACATCATCCAAAGGACCAGACGCGGCATAAACAAGGGCCATACCAAACATCACCATAGGCGGATCCACCATGGCCACGGCAAAGCCCATGGCGATCAGCACTAAGGTCACAAAGGGTATGCGCTCTCGAAGATTGATTTTCTTCGGTGAAAAATAGGTGTAGTTGCTCACCATGAGCAGCGCTGCGGCAACGGTGAGCGCCGTAAACAGCAAGGCCACCGGCAACGAGGGTTCTAACATGCCGTACTGCACCGCCACCCAAACCCCAAACACGATCAAGCCCGCTGCGGCGGGACTGGCCAAACCGGTAAAGGAAGCATCATCGCTGTCCACGTTAAACCGTGCCAGGCGCAGCGCTGCGCAGGCCATATAAGCAAAGGCTGCCACCCAGCCGATTTGTCCCAGCGCGGATAGCCCCCAAGAAAACGCCAACAAGGCCGGGGCAACGCCAAAGGCCACCAGATCCGACAGACTGTCGTATTGGGCGCCAAAAGCACTTTGGGTGCCGGTCATGCGCGCAATGCGCCCGTCGGCGCCATCCAGCATCATGGCGATAAAAATGGCGATACAGGCGGTAAGATGTTGCCCGCTCATGGCGGTGACGATGGCGTAGAATCCTGCGAATAAGGACCCCGTGGTGATGAGGTTGGGCAACAAAAACACGCCCCGGCGACCCAATCGGGATGACGCCCCAGCAGTGCTGGCGTCAGTAGCGTCGCTTGATGTTTTCGGCGCTTGTGTATCGGTGGTGGCTTGGTTGCCCACAACCTGCAAGGAAGGTTTATCTTCGCTTTCCATTCACTCAACCTGATCCGGTGTTTCGTGACGACTACTTTGGCAGTTCTCTAGAAGGAAACAAGGGGTTTTAACCCCTTGTCTCAATTGATGATGCGAAGCGGCCACTGGCACTCACTTCGCGATCATCCGGATGGTTTGCTGGATCGCTGGCTAGTTGATCTCTTTGTTCACCAGACGATTCGCTTGAATCCAAGGCATCATGCCGCGCAGACGCTCACCCACTTCTTCAATGGGGTGCTCGCCGGTGATGCGACGCATTGCCTTGATGCTAGGAGCACCTGACTTATCCTCCAGTACAAACTCTTTCGCGAAGTTGCCGGTTTGAATTTCCGTCAGGATGCGCTTCATTTCCGCCTTGGTTTCCTGGGTTACAACGCGAGAGCCTCGAGTCAGGCCACCGTATTCGGCGGTGTTGGAAACCGAGTACCACATATTCGCGATGCCGCCTTCGTACAGCAGGTCGACGATCAGCTTAAGCTCATGCAGACACTCAAAGTAGGCCATTTCAGGGGCGTAGCCCGCTTCTACTAGGGTTTCAAACCCTGCTTGGACCAGCGCCGTCGCACCGCCACACAGTACCGCTTGCTCACCGAACAAATCGGTTTCGGTTTCTTCCCGGAAGGTGGTTTCGATAACCCCGGCACGACCGCCACCGTTGGCTGATGCGTAGGACAGGGCAATGTTCTTGGCTTGGCCAGTGGCGTCTTGAGCGATAGCGATCAAGCTGGGTACACCGCCGCCTTCAACGTAGGTGGAGCGCACCGTATGACCCGGGCCCTTGGGTGCGATCATGATCACGTCCACGTCCTTGCGCGCCTGAATCAGCTCGAAGTGCACGTTAAAGCCGTGAGCGAAGGCGATGGCCGCGTTTTCTTTCAGATTGGGCTCGATTTCTGCGCTGTACAGAGCCGCCTGCAGTTCGTCAGGCACCAGCACCATGACTAGGTCTGCGCCTTTAACCGCTTCAGCTACTTCTGCTACCGCAAAGCCAGCGTTTTCCGCCTTGGCCCAAGACCCAGAGGCCTTGCTGCGCAGCCCAACAACGACGTTTTCGACGCCGGAATCCCGTAGGTTGTTGGCGTGGGCGTGGCCCTGTGAGCCGTAGCCTACGATCACCACCTTCATCTTCTGAATGATGGATAGATCAGCGTCTTTGTCGTAATACACCTGCATGGTTTTTTCCCGTCAGTTGGTTTGAGTTAATCAGTTTAAAGCGTCGGCTTAGACCGACAGTACATAATCGCCGCGGCCGACGCCGGAAACTCCGGAGCGAACCACTTCAAGGATAGTGGCGTTGACGCCGCTATCGTCGATTGCGCGAACAAAGGCATCCAGTTTGTCACTGGGGCCGACTAGTTGAATCGTATAGGTCTGCGCGGTCACATCAACGATCTGACCGCGAAAGATATCCGCAGAGCGCTTAATCTCAGCTCGAGCTTGGCCCTCAGCGCGCACCTTCATCAGCAGCAACTCGCGCTCTACGTGCTCGCCTTCGCACAGATCCACCACCTTGACCACTTCCACCAGCTTGTCCAGCTGCTTCATGATCTGGTTGATCTTTTCCTGATCGCCGGTGGTGGTCAGGGTAAGCCGGGACAGAGTCGGATCTTCTGTGGGGGCTACGGTCAACGATTCGATGTTGTAGTTGCGCTGGGCAAACAGACCCACCACCCGAGACAGTGCGCCGGCTTCGTTTTCCAACAGTACCGCTAGTATTCTTCTCATGCCTTGGCGTCCTGTGATTTGCTCAGGATCATGTCATTCATCGCCCCACCCTTGATGGCCATGGGATAAACGTGCTCATGGGGGTCCACCCAAACGTCCACAAAAACCAGGCGGTTTTTGTTGGCTGCAGAAAATGCCTCTTCCATTGCCGCCTCAAGTTCCGTGGCTTCGCTCACCTTGATGCCCACGTGGCCGAACGCTTCTACCAGGGTTTTGAAATCCGGCAGGGAATCGCTGTAGGTACTCTGGGAGTGACGACCACCGTATTGCATGTCTTGCCACTGCTTCACCATGCCCAAGGCTTGGTTGTTCAGATTGATGATCTTAATGGGCAGCCCGTACTGCAAACAGGTGGACAGTTCCTGCATGTTCATCATGAAGGAGCCCTCACCGGTGACACAGGCCACCACCGCTTCTGGATTGCCCATTTGTACGCCCATGGCGGAAGGCAAACCAAAGCCCATGGTGCCCAGACCGCCGGAGTTGATCCAACGCCGCGGTTCGTCAAAGTGATAGTACTGAGCCGCGAACATTTGGTGCTGACCCACGTCTGAGGTGACAAAGGCATTGCCCCGAGTCACCCGGTACAGGGTTTGAATGGCTAGTTGGGGCAGAATGTTCTTGCCCTTGATTGGCTGCAAATCGTGGTTCAAGCCGTGCTCGCCGCGCCAGCCGTCGATCTGCTGCCACCACTGCGCCAAATACTGCTGCTGCTTCTGCCGGTCGGCATCACTGCGTTCACTGTCTCGGGACTGATAGGCCTCCCACAGGGCATTGAGCACCCAGCCCGCATCGCCAATCAGGGTAATGTCGCTGTGAATGATTTTGTCTACCGACGCCGGGTCCACGTCCAAATGCACGATGGTGGCCTTGGGCGCAAACTTGTCCGGATTGTTGGTCACGCGATCGTCAAAACGAGCACCAAGCGCAAAGATCACATCGGCGTCGTGCATGGCCATGTTGGCTTCATAGGTGCCGTGCATGCCCAGCATGCCCAAACTTTGAGGGTCGCTACCGGGATAGGCGCCCAGTCCCATCAGCGTCGAAGTCACCGGCACGTTGGCGGCTTTGGCGAGTTCACGCAGCGGCCCTTCCGCGTCGGCCTGTATGACACCACCACCCACATAGAACACCGGACGTTTTGCACCCAACAACGCTGCAATCGCCGCGTTTACGGCATTGCTGTCGCCTTCAAAGGCTGGCTTGTAGGAGCGCAGGCTGACGGTGTCAGGATATTCATAGGCATAGGTCGCCGTTGGGTCCGTGGTGTCCTTGGGCACATCAATAACCACTGGCCCAGGACGGCCGGTGGTGGCGATATGGAAAGCCTTTTTAACCACACTGGGAATTTCAGCGGCGTCGCGAACCATAAAGCTGTGTTTGACCACAGGCCGAGAGATTCCCACCATGTCCGTTTCTTGGAAGGCATCGGTACCGATCAAATCGCTGGGCACCTGGCCAGAAATCACAATCATGGGAATGCTGTCCATGTAGGCCGTAGCGATACCGGTAATGGCATTGGTCGCACCGGGACCCGAGGTTACCAGCACCACGCCGGGTTCACCGGTCGAGCGGGCGTAGCCATCAGCCATGTGGGTTGCGGCTTGTTCATGGCGCACCAGAATGTGCTCAATCTTTTGCTGACGGAAAATTGCGTCGTAGATATGCAGGGCAGAACCGCCGGGGTAGCCGAATATGTATTCAACCCCTTCGTCCTGTAATGCACGGATCAGCATATCGCCGCCGGACAGCATTTCCGTCATGTGTCGACCTCTTTCGTTGCTTTTCGTTTGCGGTGGCTACAGCCTGTGCTTCAGCAACAGGCGCCCGATTGGGGCAGCTCGGGTGACAAGGTTTGCTCCCCGCCGCCAATGGCTGTGTTCAGCTACCACCTCTACGCCAAGTGCATCTCAACATGCGGTGGCGAAAAATCTCGTAAGCTATTGATTTTGAAATGGACTCAACGGGTATTCCCGACCTTTTTTCGGGCCCCGTTTCGCGCAAGCGCGCTATTCTTGTGATTCAGCGCCGACATGTCAATGAACTTAGGCCAAGGAGTCGGATGACGCGTCAGGTCAGGACTCAGGGGAGCAAACAGACCACCGAGGCCATACGCCCGGTCTGGGCACCGGCGCCGCCCTGAACCGTCGCCTGGCGATGGGAATAAAAGTCGGCATGGTCATCGCTGTGCAGGCCGCTTTGCGCCACATCCATGACCCCGCACTGCCGCAGCTGCATCTCGGCCAGCTGTGCCAGATTCACCAAACGTTTGGTGGCATCCGCCGGATGAGGTGCCACCACCGCCGGCGCGGCCCGGGCCACTTGACCCCACACGTCTTCGCCCACTTCGAAGCAGCCCTGGCTGATACAGGGGCCTATCCAGGCGCACAAATCACCCGTCGCCACTGGCATAGCGTCAACCAAACTGGGGATGACGCCACCCAGTAAGCCGCGCCAGCCCCCATGGGCCGCGCCGATGCAGGGCCTATCTGGATGCTTAGCCGCCAGCAAAATTGGCACACAGTCGGCGCTTTGAATGACCAAACCTAGACCCGGCTCCTGCGTCCACTGGGCGTCCGCCTCAGGTTCTGGGGATTGCCCCAGCGCATCTGAGGCCTGAATACAGTGGCTACCATGAACCTGATGCAGCCAACTCAAGGGGGGTAGATCGTCATCGCGGTCGCCACTCAATCCTAGCTCCCGGCCTAACTGACGCGCCAAACCCTGTCGGTTGGCGTCTACGTGCTCTGGCCGATCCCCTACCCGGATACCTAGGTTATTGGATGCCCAAACACCCTGACTGACGCCGCCATGACGCGTCGTGGTGCCCGCCACCACCCAACTGGGAGCCGACCAATTGGCGGCGTACCAGGTCGGTTTATTCGGCATCGTCAGACAAGGTTTGCATCAGGGCTTGCAGGTCTTCAGGAATGGGCGCGGCAAAGTGCAGATCCTGCCCTGTGGTTGGATGCGCAAAATCCAGCTTCAGGGCATGCAAGGCCTGGCGGGAAAACTGCTGCAGCACGGTGATGGTGTGGGCGTCGGCTGCCCGGGGCAAAATCCGTCGGCAGCCATATTTGGTATCGCCCACCAGCGGATGCCCAATGCTTTGCATGTGCACGCGAATCTGATGGGTGCGGCCGCTGCCTAGCGTGACGTCCACCGCACTATGCGCGCGATAACGCTGGCGCACCCGCACCAAGCTCAGCGCACTTTTGCCGTCTTCGCGGATCACCTGGCGGGTGCGCAGTTTGGGATCCCGACCAATAGGCCGGTCGATGTCCTGCCCAGCAACCATCACCCCTTCGCACACGGCGAGATAACGGCGCCTAACCTGGCGCTGACTGATGGCTTCAACCAGCTGCTGGTAGGCACCGGGACTGCCCGCCACCACCATGATGCCACTGGTGTCTTTATCCAAACGATGCACCACACCCGCCCTGGGCAGCGCTTGCAGTTGCGGCCGATGATGCAACAGCCCGTTAACTAAGGTGCCTTGAGCGTTACCGGCTCCGGGATGCACCACCAAGCCAGCAGGTTTATTGATGACCAACAAGTCATCGTCTTCGTACAGCACATCCAGACTCATGGCTTCGGCGCTTTGCCAATCTTCCCGCGCTTCACGTTGGCCTTTCAGCTGCAGGCGTTCGCCACCGAAGACCCGATACTTGGGTTTGACTACCTGGCCATTCAGCGTCAAGGACCCCTCGGTTATCCAGCGGGTTAACTCGGCCCGAGAAAACTCCGACAGCAACAATGCCGCGGCTTTGTCGGCTCGTTCACCACCCATGTGGGCCGGGATTTCCGCTTCGTAATCTAGGATCTGAGGAGTTTGCTCTGTCATAACGGTTGCAACCCTACCGAATTTGGTAAGAATAGCGACTTCTGTCCGATAGTCGGATTCCAGCGGGCAGTCACGTGCAAAAACTGTCGTCGTTCTGCGACCCCATACAACGAGGCTCCACTTTGTTTCATACCACTCTGCCGCTGTGGCAAAAAAGCCGTTTGGGCTTGTTAGCTTTGATGCTGCTCGCCCTGATCTCCAGCGGCTGCAGCAGTATCCCCTTCTTTGGCAAAGATGACGAAAAAGACGCAGACATTGAAGAGATCGATACCACCGAGGACCGGGTGTATCGAACCGCCCAACGCGCCTTGCGAAGCTCAAACTATGCGGTCGCCATTGAACAACTGGAACTGTTGGAAGCACGCTTCCCCTTCGGCCGATTTGCTGAGCAAGCCCAGCTGGAACTGATTTACGCCCACTACCTAACCCGCGATATGGAAAGTGCCCGGGCCGGTGCAGATCGATTCATTCGCCTACACCCGACCCATCCCAATGTGGACTATGCCTTCTACCTCAAGGCCCTTGCTGCCTATCGCTACAATGAGGCGTTTTTAGATCGCATCTTCTCAGCAGACCCGGCCAGCCGGGATATGGCACCGGTGCGCGAATCCTATTCCGAACTGGCGATTTTGCTGAACGAGTTCCCTGACAGCCAATACGCACCGGATGCGCGCCAACGCATGCTGCTGCTGCGAGACATGCTGGCCAAGTCTGAGATTTACGCCGCCGAGCACTATCTGCGCCGGGGCGCCTATGTGGCGGCAGCAAACCGTGGCGTCTATGTGATCGAGAATTTTCCAGACACCGCAGCCCGGGCCGATGCCTTAGCGGTGATGGTCGAGGCCTACTACAAACTAGGCCGCAGCGAGGAAGCAAATCGCTCTTTGCGGGTTTTAGCGTTGAATCACCCGGAATACCCGGAGTTCAATTCCGCAGGCGACCTGGTGCTAGAAGAGCGGATTCGCAACCGCGATCGGTCCTGGACCAACATCATGACCTTGGGTCTGCTTGACCGTCCGGACACCCCGCCACCCATCACCATCGACTACCCTGATGACGCTGAGGACGTTCTCCCCAACAGCACAGAGGTCGGGGACGAAGCTCCAGCACCCGAGACCGCCCCCCAGAACAAGCGCAGCTTTTTCGGCTTTTTGCCGTTTATCCGCTGATCGCTTGCAGCATGAGGTGCTAAGGGCGCACAGCGCCCGAAGTACACGCGCGCAATCTTGAGCCCAAATGCCGTTCACGATGTGGGACATCGTCACCACTGAACTGGGAATGTTCACCGGCACATGGCACCCCCCCGCTCCGCAAACGGCTATATCCTGAACGGCTTTACCCTGAACGGCTTTACCCTGAACGGCTTTACCCTGAACGGCTTTACTCTGATAGAGCTGCTGGTCAGCCTAAGCCTAGTCGCGGTCCTGGCAGCTTTGTTCAGCCCAGGACTGTTCGGCGCCATGCCCCAGCTCAGCCTGGATCGACAAACCAGCCAACTGCAAAGTTTGCTGCAAAACGCCCGCACCCTTGCGTTAACCGAGGGCATTAGCGCGTTTGCTTGCCCAGCCAATGCGCTAACGCTGAACCCGGACCACAGCACTGACGGTGATTGGTGTGATTTACACAGACACTGGGGAGCTGGGGTCAATGTGGTGTTGGATCGCAACCGAGACGGCCAGCCAGGGTCTGGCGATGCATTGGCCCTGCATCTGAACTGGCGCACCGTGGGTCTGGGTCACGCACCGATGGTGAGCTGGCGCAGCTTTCGTAACTCCCACCACATTGAATTTTTACCCAGCGGCATGACCAATTGGCATAACGGGCGATTTCTGCTGTGCAGCCCTGATACTAATGTTCTGGGTAATGCGGTGGTGCTCAATGCCGCCGGGCGCAGCTATCGCCAACGCTTGCAGCCCAGTGATTGCAGCGAATCCTAGACGAGCAGCCAAGGCGCAGCTGGGCGCCTAGTTAGCCTCTTCAGCCAGCGGGCTTTCTACCGACAAAATCGACACATCAAAGGTAATGTCTGCCCCGCTCAACGGGTGATTAAAATCCACCTGAACGGTATCTTCGTACACCGCTTTCACCACGCCTGGCAGCTCGCCATCCGGCGCTTGAAAAGACACCACCAAACCCGGCTCCAGCGGCTCTTCACTGGCCATTTCATTAAAGGTAGACCGAGCCAGTAGACGCACATTGGCCTCCACTCGCTGACCAAAGGCTTGATCCGCGGGAATCAATAGTTGGGCATCATCGCCGGCAGTCAGACCCAGCAGCGCCTCCTCGAATCCAGGCAGCAAATTTCCGTCGCCCAAGGTCAATGAAGCGGGCTTGCCCCGACGGGTGGTATCGATTTCTTCACCGCCGGGCATCAGCAACGCAAAATGCAGAGTAATGCGCGAGCCCATGCGGATTTTTTCCGTGGAACCTTGAGAAGCGATGATGTCTGCCATGATGTCTCACCTTGCGCCGAAGCCGTTATCTGCGAGCTGTGGAGTCTGGGGCGCTGAGCGCTGAATGCAACACAGTCTTTGAACCCTTTGTTGACCTGCCTAGGAATACTGGCCAGCGCGAGGGTGCTAGAAACGGTTGATGGGCACCTTTAGAACCGGGTTACCTTGTTCATCCGTGGGCAAATTGCCCGCTCGCATGTTCACCTGTAGCGCCGGAATGATGAGCTTGGGCATGGCAAGTTGCGCATCTCTGGCTTCTCTAAACGCGACAAATTCTGCCTTGGTTTTACCGCCACCCACATGAATGTTATGACGTTTTTCTTCGCCGACGGTGCTCTCCCAAGCCACGTCACGACCGTTGGGACCATAGTCGTGGCACATAAACAGTCTCATCTCGTCGGGTAGCGCGAGTATTTTCATGATGGAATCGTAAAGCTGGCTGGCACTGCCGCCGGGAAAATCTGCCCGTGCCGAGCCGTCATCGGGCATAAACAAGGTATCGCCAACAAACGTCGCATCGCCGATAACATGCACCATACAACCCGGCGTATGGCCCGGCGTGTGCAACGCCAACCCGGTCATGGAACCGATCTGGTAAGTATCACCGTCGCTAAACAAGGCATCGAATTGGGAACCATCCCGCTGAAACTCTGTTCCTTCGTTGAAAATCTTGCCGAAGGTTTCTTGGATAATCAGCGTGCCCTGACCAATACCCATCTTGCCGCCCAGCTTTTGCTGTATGTAAGGCGCAGCGGAAAGATGATCCGCGTGCACGTGGGTTTCAATAATCCACTGCAGATCCCAACCCTGTTCTTGAATCAGCGCGATCATCGCATCCGCATGGTCAAAGGTGATTCGGCCCGCCGAATAATCCATATCCATGACCGAATCGATGATGGCACAAGCAGGCGATGCCGGATCTTTCACCACATAACTAATGGTGTTGGTTGCATCATCAAAGAATGCGGTGACCTCCGGCTTAATGGTCATATTCAGGGGATAGCTCATGATCACTTTCTCCGTGGTTTGCCCATGCAATACTAACGAATGCATTATGTCCCAATAGTCGACGCCTGCACATTTACGATGTTTCGTCGCCGGACCGCTGGGTTAGCTCTGGCAGCAGTTCTTCCGCTGCTGGGCCCTCCTCGTCCACCAAGCCCTGTGGATCGGGATGAATCAACACTTCCACACCGGGAAACTCAGCCTCAATCTGATCCCCCAGTTCATCCATGATTTGATGCGCTTCAGCCACCGTCATATTGCCGTCTACCGCCGCATGGAACTGCACAAAATCCCGGGCACCACTGGTGCGGGTGCGCAAATCGTGCACGCCCCGCAACTCTGGATGCTGGGCCAGCACATCAAGAAAGGCCTGACGTTTTTGCTCTGGCCACTCGGTGTCCATGAGGTGATCTATGGCACGACCAGCGGCCTGCCAAGCACCCCAAGCCAGCCATAGGGCTATGGCAAAACCGAACATGGGGTCTGCTCCCGGCACAGCCAGATAGCGATCCAGCACCAGAGCGGCGATTACCGCCAAATTCAGCAACAAATCCGATTGATAGTGCAGATGGTCCGTGGCGATGGCCAAACTTGTGGTGCGGCGAATGACGTGGCGTTGCCAAAGCAAAAGCATCAACGTCGCCAGAATAGCGATGACGGACACCGCAATGCCCTCTTCTGCCGAAGCGACCCGCCCGCCGTTCAACCATTGTTCGATGGCGCGGATGGCCAAACCAAAGGCAGACAGCGCCATCAGCACCACTTGGAACATGGCCGCCAACGCCTCTGCCTTACCGTGGCCAAATCGATGATTTTCGTCCGCAGGCTGGGCCGCGATGGTAACCCCGACTAAGGTAGCGACAGATGCCATTAGGTCCAGGGTGGTGTCCGCAAGACTGCCTAGCATCGCCGTGGATCCGCTTTGCCAAACGGCCCAGGTTTTTGCAGCAGCCAGCAACAACGCGACAGTGATAGAGGCAACCGCCGCACTGCGCGTTAAACGCGCGTGTTCAAGTTCTTCAGCGTTCATGGTGCCTCCGGGCAGCTAGCCCGCTTGACCTTGCCTGTTGCATGCACCCCCCGAGCAAAAAAATGTGCAAAAAATGGCTCCTCAACCCATGGTACCCGCGCTACCCCAACTCACGGCGCTGCCCTTCTCGATTTGCAGCATTTGCTGGGACGGTTTGCTGCGGCAACAGGGAATTGAACCGAGCCAGCCGGGGATTTGCGCATCCCTAGGTTGGATGATCCTCTGGATTCCCACGGGCCTCCCGGATCATCAGAACCAGCCAAAAGACCACACCGCAAAACAGCGCAGAATCTGCCACGTTAAAGGCCGGGAATATGTGCTGCTGGTAGTGCACCAGCACAAAATCCACGACGTAACCATTCATCAGTCGGCCATAAAGGTTGCCCAAGGCCCCACCCAAAATCAGGCCATAGACCAGCCCCATCCAACGTTCGCTCAACGTCAGTCGAGACAATTCACGCAGGATATAGGCAGAAAAGCCCAAGCCAATGGCGACAAAGAACCAACGCTGCCAGCCACCGGCATCGGCCAAAAACGAAAACGCGGCGCCGGTGTTGTGCCAACGCACCCAAGCAAAGAAGGGTAAAAGCTGGATGCGCTCGCCATAAACCATTTGCGATACCACGATCCATTTTGTGCCCTGATCCAGCACAAAAACGCCGACCACCAGCCACAGCCAGCGCCAACGCCAGGGATCAAGGGCGTTAGGGTTTTGCATGCTGCCGTTTTCTGGAGTCACGCCATGGTTCCCGGTTTAGTGGTCGCCAAACCACTGACGCGCCTGCTGCAAATCTGCACCGATCTGGGTTTTTAGCGCGTCTATAGATTCAAAGGTCTGCTCATCCCGCAGTTTTTGCTTGAAGGTAACCTTGATCAAATCACCGTACAGGTTGCCGGCGTAATCAAACACATGAACCTCCAGCAACGGCTCTTTGCCGTCTACGGTAGGTCGAACGCCGATATTGGCGATACCCTGTCGCACGCTGTCGCCGATACCTTCAACGGTGACGCAGTACACCCCTTCCAAAGCGGCGCGATAGCGCTGCAAGCGAATATTTGCCGTGGGCACATCCAGCTGGCGACCCAATTGGCGCCCGTACACCACACGCCCCATGATGAAGTACTCGTGGCCCAACAACTGGGTGGCGGTGGCAAAATCGCCCTCGGCCAGTGTCTGCCGTATCAGGGTTGAGCTGATGCGCTGTTGCCCCTGCAGCAAGGTGGACATGGCGCTTACCTGGTAACCGTGCTCCTTGCCGAATCGTTGGAACAACGCAAAGTCGCCCTCGCGGCCACGGCCGAAGCGAAAATCATCGCCAATAACCACGTGTTTGGCGGCTAAGGTGTCGACAATGAATTCACCAGCAAACCACTCAGCCTCGATGTTGGCGGTGCGCTCATTGAAGGGTAAACACAGCAATCGATCCAAGCCGGTCTGTTTCAGCAGATGCACTTTCTCGCGAAACCGGGTCAGTCTGGCCGGCAGTTTTTCTCCGGCAAAGAATTCCCGGGGCTGCGGCTCGAAGGTCATCAACACACTGGGCACGCCAAGGGTTTTGCCTTCTTCACACAGTGCGTCGATGAGCTGCCGATGACCGCGATGAACGCCGTCGAAATTCCCCACGGTGAGCACACAGCCGCGATGTCGTGGGCGAAGGTTATGAAGTCCGTTGATGATTTCCATAGCGAATTATAGGCAGATGCACTGGCCGCCGTCAGGGTATTAGTCAGGGCTTTGGTCAGAGATTTTGACCGGCGCCTGTACGAAGTGTCGGGGACGCACGCCCAACAGCACCAGCGTTAGGCCGTAACCGGCCAGACCCAGCACACAGGTCAGCAACACCTGCAGTGCCCGCTCGCCGCCGGCCATGGCCAACCACAGTGCCCTTGGCTGATCTGCCCAGAGCAGTATGAGCGCTAAGCAGACACAGGCCACCAACGTTCGCATCAAGACCAAGTAAGTCTGCCGATCCATCGCGATCCAACCCCGGCGACGTAAGCCCGTGTAGAGCAACAGGGCATGGGTCCAGGCCGATAGCGCGGTAGCCAGGGCCAGACCCACATGACCCAACCATTGGAAGGTTGCCAAACTGCCGACCAGGTTTACCGCCACCGCAATAGCGGCGTAGTGAAATGGGGTGCGGGTGTCCTGATGGGCAAAGAAGGCTGGGGCCAACACCTTAACCAGGACAAAACCGGGCAAGGCGATGGCGAACATCTCTAGCGCCCGACCTGCCATGACAATGTCACGGTCCGTCATGGCTCCGCCGCCGAAGCTCTTATACAGAAAGGCCAACAACGGCTCAGCCATCAGATACAGGGCAATAGCGGCGGGTAAACCCAGCATCAGCCCCAAACCAAAACCCCAATTGACCGTGCGCAAAAACCCAGACTGATCCCCAGCGGTTACCAGCCGGGACAAATGGGGCAACATCACCGTGCCGAGAGCCACCGCAATCAGACCAACCGGCAGCTCCAGCAACCGATCCGCGTAGTACAGCCAGGCAATGCTGCCCGTTGCCAGCGTGGAGGCAATCATGGTGTTCACCAGGGCATTGATTTGACCTACGGAAGCGGAGAACACCGCCGGCACCAGTAATCGGCCCACCTGACGCACTCCAGGGTGCCCGGTATCCACGCCGGGTCGAGGCAGCAGCCGCAGCCCCAGCAGTGCCGGCACCTGCATCAGCCATTGCACCACCCCGGCCAACAAAACGCCCCAGGCCAAAATCACCACGGGCTGTGCCTGCAACAGGTCGTTTAACGCCACCGCTGCGGCCAAAATCAGGCACAGATTGAGCATGACTGGGGTAAAGGCTGGCAACGCAAAGCGGCCATGGGCGTTGAGAATGGCGCCGGCGTAAGCGGTCAAAGAAATCAACGCTAGATACGGAAAGGTGATTTGCACCAGCTCGGTCAACAGCGCGAAGCGTTCTGGCTGATCTAAGTAGCCCGGGGCAAAAACGGCGGCCAAGGGACCCGCCAAGGCAATACCCGCAATGGTGACCGCTACCAACGCGAGCGAGAAAACCCCAGAGAGCTGGGCCAAGAACAGCTTCAGCTCGGCATGGCCCTTGGCTCTGTAATCCACCAGCACAGGGACAAAGGCTTGATTGAAGGCGCCCTCAGCAAACAGCCGACGAAAAAAATTGGGGATACGAAAGGCCACAAAAAACAGATCCGCTGCTGCCGAAGCACCGAACAGGTAGGCCATCATAATGTCTCGAACCAGCCCGCTGATGCGGGACAGCAACGTCATGGACGCCACGGTGCCTGCCCGCTGGTTTAGCGGCGCTGGCTCTTCGGCCGGTGTCGAGGCTTTCACTTGCTCTTGATTGATCCTAGGCTCCCCGGATTACGCGGTTGACATATCACCGACACAGCGGCATATTCCCGCCTCATTTTTTTGGTCCCCACTAGGAGCTACCTTGGCTAACAGTCCACAAGCACGCAAGCGCGCAAAGCAGTCCGAAAAACGCCGAGCGCAAAACGCCAGCCAACGTTCAATGGTTCGAACCTACATCAAGCGCGTTCACGGTGCCGTTGAATCTAATGACGCAGAAGCCGCTGGTGCTGCACTGGCTCAAGCCGTGCCGATCATAGACAAAATGGTTACCAAGGGCATCCTGCACAAGAATCAAGCTGCGCGTCAGAAGTCTCGTCTGAACAAGCGCGTCAAAGGCCTGACTGTCAGCGCCTAACCGCTCCTTGCGCTATCTCGGGACCGGCCAATCTGTGCCAGTCCCTTCTTCTCCGATCTGACTTCTTACCGGGGCATCGTGTCCCAACCTATTGCCCCATGGCAGACGCCACAAAATCCCTGCTGTCACCCTAGGCCTGCCGTGCACAGCACCAAGAGCCTGCACTCGTTGAACTAGACTAAAACCAGATTGTCCCGGTGCATGACCTCAGCTTCTGCGGCAAAACCGATGGTGTCCGCATAGCGATCACTGGTCAGACCTTTGATGGCATCTACTTCAGCGGACGCGTAATTCGTTAATCCTTGGGCAATGACACGACCCTGTTGATCCACACAACGCACCATATCGCCGCGGCTAAAATCACCAACACAGGACACAATGCCCGCCGCCAGCAAACTCACACCACGTTTTTCCAGTGCGCCTACCGCACCTTCATCAATAACAATGTCGCCCTTGGCCCGCAGATGCCCTGCTAGCCAGCGTTTGCGCGCGGCCATCGGCGACACCTGAGCAAACAACAAGGTGCCAATGTTTTCCGCTTGGCCGATTCGAGAGAGAACCTGAGCTTCATGGCCGGAGGCAATCACGGTATGTGCGCCTGACCGGGCGGCCAGTTTGGCGGCGCGAATCTTGGTCACCATGCCGCCTCTACCCAGGGCACCCGCCCCTTCACCCGCCATGGCGGATAGCGACTCGTCCGTGGCCGACGCGGCTTCAATACGCTGAGCGTTGGCGTCAACCCGCGGATCCGCGCTAAGCAAGCCTGGCACATCCGTAAGAATGATCAGCAGATCCGCTTCCACCAGGTTGGCGACCATGGCTGCCAAGGTGTCGTTATCGCCGAAGCGAATCTCATCTGTCGCCACGGTGTCGTTTTCGTTGATGATCGGCACCACGGACATGTCCATGAGGGTTTTCAGGGTCGCGCGCGCGTTGAGGTAGCGTTGCCGATCCGCCAAGTCTTCGTGGGTCAGCATGATCATGGCAGAACCACAGTCCAAGCCCTTTAAGGCATGCTCATATGCCTGCATCAAACCGATTTGGCCCACTGCTGCCGCCGCTTGCAGCCGATGTACTTCTTCCGGCCGCTGATCCCAACCCAGGCGCTTACACCCTTCGGCGATGGACCCGGATGACACCAAAATGACTTCTTTGCCCGCTTTCATCAGCGCCGCGATGTCCGCGCAGTAGCCTTGGATTTTTTCCCGCTCTAAACCGGTCTCCAGATTGGTCAGCAACGAGCTGCCTACTTTGACGACGATACGCTGAACTTGGCTAAGCGCCTGACGGCTTTGCGGACTGTGATTAGTCTCGGACATAGATCACCTCGGTTTCCGGGCCGTCCAGCATGTCGTCATAGTCGTCATCCAGATCATCGTCATCGGTGCCTGCTTCGTCCCGTCGACGCTGTCGCATGCGTTCGGAATGCGCAAACACGTCGTCACTGATGCGTTTTTCCAGTTCGGCCAAGTATTCCGCAAACGCTGAATCCTCAGCCGCCTGCAAACGCTGCTCGGTTAAAAACTGCATCAGGTCGTTTTTCAGCGTTTCTAAGCCAAGGTCGCCTAGGGCGGAGATGGCGTAAATAGGCCGCTCGGGAAAGGTCTCCGCCATTTCTTCCATCAGCGCTTCCAACGCGTCGTCCTCGAGCTGATCCACCTTGGACAAAGCCAGCCAGATAGGCCGCTCAATCAAGGCCTCAGAGTACTCGGCAAGTTCTTGTTCAATGGCCAAAGCGTTATCCACTGGGTCACTTTGATCTTCTGGCAGCGCGTCCACTAGGTGCAGTAACACCTTGGTGCGCGACAGGTGTCGCAAAAATTGCGCCCCCAGGCCCGCGCCCTGGGCTGCACCCACAATCAATCCTGGAATATCCGCCATGACAAAACTGGCATCCGCTGCAATGCGCACCACACCCAAACTGGGTGCCAGGGTGGTAAAGGGATAGTCCGCCACTTTGGGATTCGCCGCGGAAACCTGACCGATCAGCGTGGACTTACCTGCATTGGGCAGACCTAACAGCCCCACATCCGCCAGCAGCTTTAACTGCAGGCGCAGGCGGCGAACATCTCCGGGTTGGCCCGGCGTGGTTTTTCGTGGCGCTCGATTGGTGCTGGATTTGAAGGTGGCGTTGCCCAGACCTCGCGCGCCGCCTTCCGCCACCAACAATTGTTGACCCGGCGCACTGAGATCACCCAGCACTTCTTGGGTTTCTTCGTCCACCACGGTGGTGCCCATGGGAACTTTAACGAGGATGTCTTCGCCGCCGGCGCCGGTTTTGTTGCGGCTACCACCACCCTGGCCATTGCGGGCTTGGTAAGCGGGCTGATAGCGGAAATCAATCAGGGTGTTTAACGCTTCGTCCGCTACCAAGTAGACAGAACCGCCATCGCCACCGTTGCCGCCGTCGGGGCCGCCACGTTCAACGTATTTTTCGCGACGAAAGCTCAGACAGCCGTTGCCGCCCTTACCGGCTTGGACCCTGATACTCGCTTCATCAATAAACTGCATGCTTCACCCCGGACCTTGGCCCAAAGACCTTACAAGATTCACCATCACAAACAAAAAACCCCGCATAAGCGGGGTTTGTTCGTCTGAGCTATTGCCGCTGATGTGGAGCGCCTGAGTCTTCAGCCTCAGACCTGGATCAGTTAGGCAACCGGAACGATATTGACGGTCTTGCGGCGCAAGTGGCCTTTAACCGTAAACTGCACTTCGCCATCGGCTTTGGCGAACAACGTGTGATCGCGGCCACAGCCCACATTCACACCAGGGTGGAACTTGGTGCCACGCTGACGCACGATGATGTTGCCCGCCAACACTTTTTGCCCACCAAATTTTTTCACGCCTAAGCGTTTTGACTCAGAATCGCGACCGTTACGAGTACTACCGCCTGCTTTTTTATGTGCCATCTGTCTTTCTGCTTCTTTGTCTTATCTGTTAGTACCAATCGTTTGTGCATTTCGGCCAGAAACTCCTAGCCGATTGCCGATCCCTGCTTTAGGCAGAGATACCAGTGATTTTCACCTCGGTGAACCACTGACGATGACCTTGGCGACGCAACCAATCTTTGCGGCGCTTGAATTTAATGATGCGAACTTTCTTGCCGCGATCTGTACGCACAACCTCGGCGGTTATCTTGCCGGACTCAACGTAGGGTGCGCCCACGTTCACGTCGTCGCCGTTGGCAACCATCAGCACTTTGTCGAATACGACTTCTTCGCCCGGCTCTGCGGTAAGCATTTCCAGCTTAACTACGTCGCCTTCGCTTACGCGGTGCTGCTTACCGCCGCTTTGAAATACTGCAAACATATCGTTCTCCGGGTAACGATCTTGTGCGTTACCAATAAATCTTGTCGTGGCGAGTCATCTCGAACCCGCTACCCGTTTCAGGGAGGCGCGAATTCTACGGGTATCGGGATTTGAATACAACGGATTCTCTCGCAATCTCACAGGTCGCTATCCCGCGCCCTGACGGGGTTTTTCAAAGGTGTACCCCGGGAAGCCCTGCTCTGCCGCCTCGGTTAATTGATCGAAGTAGGACGAGCCCCGCAGATGCCCCAAAAATTGCCGGGGTTTACCGGGAATGTTGGCCCCCAGATACCAGGAATTGGTGCGGGGATAGAGGGTTTTGCCGGCAATGGCTTGAATTTGCTCATCCCAGCTCGCTTCCGCGCTGGCGGTGGTCTCCATGGTTGCCATGCCCTGGGCGTCCATGTGCCGAATACAGTCACCAATCCACTGAACCTGAAGCTCCGCGCCTAGGGGCATGGAGAAGAAAACCCCCGGTGAGCCGGGCCCGTGAATCATAAACAAGTTGGGAAAACCGGCGACGCTGATGCCAAAGTGCGTATGAAACCGGTCCGCCCACTTTTCTTGCAATGACAGACCATCGCGCCCCCGGGGATTCAAATTCAGCATGGACCCACTGACTGCGTCATAGCCCGTGGCTAGCACCAGCATGTCCAGCGGGTATTCGCCAGCATCAGTGCGCAGCCCTGTGGCCGAAAACGCTTCGATGGGCTCTTGGCGCAAATCCACCAAGGTCACGTTGTCACGGTTATAGGTTTCAAAGTAACCGTTATCCAAAATCATGCGTTTGGTGCCGATGTGATAATCCGGCAGCAGCTTTGCCGCCACTTCCGGGTCTTTTACCGTGTCGCGAATCTTGTCCCTGACGAATTCGGAAATCTCATCGTTCAATTCCGGTATCACCACCGCCCCTGAGTAGCTGTTAATGAGCAAATTGATGCCCCCCAGCTCCCACATTTCTTCGTATCGGGCCCGGCGCTCTGCCGGTGTCGCGTCACTGGCCTTGAGTTTGGTGGTGGCAAATGGCCAACCGCCCCGCCGCCGCATGGATTGCCGATGATTTTCCCAATCTTGCTGATATTGAACGGTCTCGCCTTGGACCAAGGTGCGATTGCGCGCGGGCAGCGCGTACTGAGGCGTGCGCTGAAACACAGTCACGTGCTCCGCTTCCTTAGCGATTTCTGGAATCGCCTGAATGCCCGATGAGCCGGTACCGATCACGCCCACGCGTTTACCCAGGAAGGAGACAGGATCGTGGGGCCAGCGACCGGTGTGGTAACAAGGTCCTGCAAAATCATCGATACCGGGATAGTCGGGTTTGTGGGCCAAAAACAGCGCGCCAACCGCACAAATCAAAAACCGGGCTGAGTAGGTGTTGCCGGTATGGGTTTGAACGATCCAACGTTCTGTTGCCTCGTCGAAGGCCGCGTCTTCAATCCAGGTATCGAATTGAATACTGCGATAAAGATCGAATTTGCGCGCCGCGTATTCCAAATAGGCCCGCACCTGATCGCTGGAACTCTGGCTTTCGGACCAATCCCATTCGTCCACCAGTTCTTGGGAAAAGGTATACGCGTAAAACGGTGTGCTAGGGGCATCCACCCGAGCCCCTGGGTAACGGTTGTACCACCAGGTGCCGCCCACGCCGCTGGCCCCGTCGAACCCCTGGACGTTGAGGTTCATGTGATCGCGCAAATAGTGCAGCGCGTAAAGACCGCCAAAGCCTGCGCCGATAACAATGGCGTCCAGTTCCTGAGAAATCTCTGAGGGTTGCTGCATGAGGGTACCCTTCCTATGTTTGCTTGATGATGTTTGCTCGATGCTTGGCGTTTAGTTCTGGGCCTGGCGTCATCGGCAGCGCCCATGGTTAAACGCGGTAGCCCTGACCTTGTCTCGAAAGACTTTGCAGGTCAATAAAACCCGGTACATTCCCCAACGCACAGGCGCCAAAACACGGCAAAGCTGCAAGGATTTACCAGCTCTTTGCGCAGTACTTTGCAGCCCCAACCTGACCTGCCTCTGGAAGCTAAATTTGGCAACGACGTTGCTAACCGATCTGGTTATACTCTGCCCCCTCACGCCCGGACGCCATTGGCCTTGGGTAGACGTAACCTAAGGTGAACAACGGTCAACAACAGCCATGCAGCCTGCCGCTACTCCTCTTACCTACATGTGCCCTTCATGGCCATCCATTGCCGCCGTGAGCTCCTTGACTGGATCAACACGCCTAGCAGGTGCGGCCAGATGAACCAGATCACTGGTCAATCCTCTGTCGCCCAAGACAGCAAACCAGCCGAACACACGCTGGACGATGTCTATCACCTGGTTGCCGAAGAATTTCAGCGCGTCAACGAGCTGATTCCCAATCGACTCACATCAGACGTGGAGATGGTGGAGGAAATAGGCCGCTATATCGTTGAAAGCGGCGGCAAGCGCCTACGCCCCATGCTGGTGCTGCTGAGTTCCCAAGCCCTTGGCGTGAAAGGCGATCAGCACATCCATTTGGCCGCCATCATTGAATTCCTGCACACCGCGACGCTGCTGCACGACGACGTCGTGGACAACTCGGTGCTGCGTCGGGGTCGCGCTACCGTGAATGACCGTTGGGGCAACGCCCCCAGCGTGCTGGTCGGCGATTTTCTGTATTCCCGTGCGTTCCAGTTAATGGTGGAACTCGCCAGCCTTAAGGTGATGGAAATTTTGGCCCGGGCCACCAACACCATCGCTGAAGGTGAAGTGATGCAGCTTGCCAACATTGGCAATTGCGCCATGTCTGAGGCCGACTACCGGGAAGTCATCCGCTGCAAAACCGCGCTGTTGTTCGAAGCCGCTTCGCATACCGGCGCGCTACTGGCGGCAGAGCAAACCAGCGCCCCAAACCCATCCGCCGCCGTTCCAAGCCTGCAGCCAACGGCATCCCAAAAGCAGGATCCCGCGCAACCCCCAATGCAGCCACAGGTGCAAGCACTGAAAGACTTTGGCCTGCATTTTGGTATGGCTTATCAACTGATTGATGACTGGCTGGACTACGCCGGCAGCACTGAGGTCATGGGCAAGAACGTGGGCGATGATCTGGCGGAAGGTAAACTCACCCTGCCCTTGATTCATGCCCTGCGCGTCGGCTCAGCCGCAGACCAGCAAACCATTCGCAACGCCATTGATGCCCGTTCCTGCGACAGCATGGAGAGCATTCGACGTATCGTGCAAACCAGCGGCGCCTTGGAATATACGCGGCAGGCCGCCATGGCGGAAATTGAGCAGGCCCAAGAGCAACTCGCGGCTGTACCAGACAGCCCCTATCGTCAGGCGCTGCAAGCGCTGGCCCAATACTCGCTATCGCGTCTGACCTAATCGGATTTAACCACACCAACGGATCCAGCCCTGCCACCCCTGCACCGATTTAACACTCTCGGTAAGTAACATCACCATGACCCCAAACCCCGAAGATCTATGGTTTGTCCCGTTGGGCGGCAGCGGCGAAATCGGCATGAATTTGAACTTATTCGGCCACGACGGTCGCTGGCTGATGGTGGATTGTGGTGTCACCTTTGAGGACACCATTGACGGCAACGAAGTTCAGATGGCCGATCCTCAGTTCATTTTGGATCGGGTTGAGGACTTGGTCGGCATTGTGGCCACCCATGCACACATGGATCACATCGGCGCGCTGCCCTATCTGGCAGACCAGTTTCAGTGCCCGATCTACACCACCCCGTTTACCGCTCGAGTGCTGGAACCTAAGTTGCGAGAGGCAGGCTGTACGGCCCGAATCCGCACTGTGCAGCCCAACGCTGATTTGACTCTGGGACCATTCAACCTGCGCTGGCTACCGATTACCCATTCCACCCCCGAGACTAACGGCCTGCTTATCGAGACCGCTGCTGGCAGCATCGTACACACTGCGGATTGGAAAATAGATCCCAACCCCGTTGTCGGTGACGGCTTTAACAAGGGCCTTTGGCAAAGCCTGGGCGATCAGGATCTTGCGGCGGTGGTCTGCGACTCCACCAACGCCCAGAACATTGGACATTCCATTTCGGAGGCCGACCTGTATGCGGGGCTACTGGATCTGGTTGCCAGCACCCAGGGACGGGTCGCCATCGGCTGCTTTGCCAGCAACATTGCCCGGCTACAAACCCTGGGCAAGGTCGCCAGCGCCAGCGGACGGTATTTGTGTTTGCTAGGCAGATCGCTGATCTCCATGACCGCTGCGGCCAAAGCCTGTGGCTACTTAGCGGAAGATTTTGACCCCATCAGTCCGCATGATCTGGGCTATCTACCGCCTCACGAAGTCATGATCTTGGCCACGGGCAGCCAGGGAGAACCCGGTGCTGCTCTGACTCGCTTGGCCGCGAACCGACATCCGACCTTAGAATTGACTCCCGGTGACCGGGTGATTTACAGCGCCAAAGCCATTCCCGGCAACGAAGCCAAAATAGCCGCCATGGGCGCCAGTTTTACCGCCGCGGGTATTGATGTGGTGCATGCAGACCAGAGCAATCTACCCCTGCACGCTTCCGGACACCCCAATGCCGACGAGCTCACCAACATGTACCAATGGCTGCGGCCAAACATCGCCATTCCCGTGCACGGCGAGCCCGCCCATATGCAGGCCAATGCTAACCTGGCCAAACAAGCCGGCGTTGCCCGTCAACTGGTCGGTGAAAATGGTGATTTGTTCCGCATTGCGCCCATGCCAAGCCTGCTACGAGGAGCCGTGGACGTCGGACGTCTGTATGTAGATAGAGGTCAGTTAAAGCGGGTTTGAATGGGCGTTGGTGGGTTGTTGGAGGCTGTCCCTATCGCCCTGCTCATCGGGACAGGCAAAAATTGCGCGATCGTTATCGCCCACCTGCTGGCCAGCGCACTTCATAAAGCAGCTGTAGACCGACAACACCGGAATCATGGCGAAAGCCGCAATCAGCAAACCCACCGCGTCCAACATCATGCCGCTGCGGTACCACTGTTCATGAAAGTGATCGACGATTCGAAAGAAAGCGCCAAAGTAGAAAAACATGGCAATGACGGTCAGCACCGCCAGAACTCGGGCCCAAGCGAACCGAATGTGGGCGCGCAAGCTCAGCAAAGCCAGCCCGGCACCACCCGCATAGATCAGGGTCAAAATCGGCGCCTTGGGTATAAAAACATTCAGGACGGCTAATGCCAGCAGTGTGCATCCTGTGATTGCGTTGACCAGTCTCACCGCATCTCCCGCCAAATGTTGAAGGAATGGGCTCCCATGCGCGAACCCGAAGGTGAAACAAAATGAAACACTACCTCGCCGGTGTCAACGCTAATGTTACAAAAAGTGACGCATTGTCCACCTACAATCCGGTTTAGGCACCCGTGTCCAGCTACCGGCGCTGGTGGTTAACTCAGTCCAACTTCCGGGGTGTTAGCCCCGCATTGGCACCGAATCCAGGCCCATTACTGAGCCTCTAAGTCCCAGTTCGGTACACCTTGATCCAGCTGTACCCCAAAACTGTTAAGGGCCATGGATACCAGGTTGTATTGACCGACGGTAAACACCAGATCCATCAATTGCTGCTGGGTGAGGTGCTCGGACAGCCCCTGCCAAGTTTCGTCGCTGATGTGCGCATCGGCATGAAGTTCGTCCGTGGCCTGTAGCAGTAGTCGGTACAGGGGGGACAATCCTGGCGTGCTGGGACCACTTTTGCTGTAGAGGATTTCTTCATCGGTCATGCCAACCCGGCGCGCGATCACCACATGCTGGCCCCACTCGTAGCCAGACTGACAAAGGTATCCGATTCGCAAGATCACCAGCTCCCGCTCCTTTTCCGGCAGGGTGGACTTACCCAAAATGTGGTTGGCAAACACCATCCAGCGTCGGGCCAAGCTCGAATGGTTGGCTAGGGTGCGAAAAATGTTCAAAACCCGGCCATTCTTAGCAATGGGCGCCAGCAGTGCCTTGGCGTCTTCGTCCCATTGATCGTCGTTCAAAGGTGGTATTCGGGGGGTTGTCATGCGCATCGGTTGTCTCCGGCAAAGGGTTGAATATAACCCGATTTGTCCCAGCTGTTGTTTTTACCTGGGGTGACAGACTACCGTGACCCTCACAGCCGCCGGCTGCCACCCTGGACACATTGGACACCTTAGCCCTGCCCCCTGTGAATACGGCTTAGCGGTGGACCTTGGAGATGGATGTTGAAATGCAGAGATTAAGCCCGTGAAACACCTGTTGATCGTTTTTCATTCTAAAACCGGGAACACCCAAATGCTGGCAGACGCGGTCTACGCTGGCGCGACCAGCGACGACATCAGCCAAGTCCAAGTGCGCTTTAAACGCGCTGGAGAAGCTGGCCCGGACGATTTGCTGTGGGCAGATGCCTTAATCCTTGGCACGCCTGAGAACTTTGGCTATCTGTCCGGGGCCTTAAAGGACTTTTTGGATCGGACCTTTTACGAGGTGGAAGGTAAGTTGTCGCCCCTGCCCTATGCCCTATTTGTCAGTGCCGGCAACGATGGCACCGGCGCTGTTCGGGCCTTAGATCGTATTGCCAATGGTTACCCTTTCATCAAAGTTCAAGAGCCCCTAATCGTCAGAGGCACTCCTACCGCCAAGGACCTAGCCGACTGCCAAGCCCTAGGCCAAGCCCTGGCCATGGGCATTGAGTTGGGTATTTTTTAATCGCGGCCCAGCAGCAAAAAACAGCATAGGGCCAACTTTTTTCACCCTTTCTTGCTGCCTCAAGCCTTAATCTAGCGTCAGCTAATCAATGGAATTCTGAGTGTCTACGCCCACTGCAAAGATCTGCCACAGCATCACCGAGATTGATCCAGAGCAATGGGATCGATGCGCCGCCGGTGTGGGCGCCTACAACCCCTTTACCCGGCATGGTTTTCTGCTGGCCCTAGAAGAAAGCCACAGCGTGGGCCAAGAAGCCGGATGGCAGCCCTTTCATATCGCCGTAGAAAACGCTGACGAGCTGATTGGCGTTGTGCCGTTGTACTTAAAAAACCACAGCCAGGGCGAATACGTCTTCGATTACGCCTGGGCCGACGCCTGGCATCGTGCCGGGCACAACTACTACCCCAAGCTGCAAAGCAGCATCCCCTTTACTCCGGCCACCAGCCCCAAGCTGCTGTGTGCACAAAACACCCAGGACAATCAGCAGCTGCTGCTTGATGCCTGCCTGCAAGTAGCACAGCAGGCCAAGGTCAGCTCCTTGCATATGACCTTTTTACCCGAGGACCAATGGCAACAGGCCGCTCAAGCCGGGCTACTCCAGCGCATGGACCAGCAATTCCACTGGCACAACGCGGGCTATGGGTCTTTCGATGAATTTTTAGCCCAATTGGCGTCGAAGAAGCGCAAGAACTTAAAACGGGAGCGGCGCGAGGCCCTGGCTGATGGCATCAGTATTCATTGGCTGACTGGCAGCGATCTCACCGAGGACCACTGGGATGCCTTTTACCGGTTTTACCTGGATACCGGGTCGCGCAAATGGGGCAGTCCTTACCTCACTCGGGATTTTTTCAGTCGGGTCAGTGCCACCATGGCCGACGACATTCTGCTGATCATGGCCGAACGCGAGGGCCGCTACATTGCTGGCGCACTGAACTTCATCGGTGGCGATACCTTGTTCGGACGAAACTGGGGTTGCATCGAAGATCATCGCTTCCTGCACTTTGAGGTTTGCTACTACCAAGCCATCGACTTTGCTATTGCCCGTGGATTGAAGCGAGTAGAGGCCGGGGCCCAAGGGGGTCACAAAGTGGTCCGTGGCTATCTGCCACAGGCCACCTACAGCGCCCACTGGATTGCAGACCCAGCTTTTCGCGACGCGGTTGCCCGCTTTTTGGACGAAGAACGGCGCTATGTGGCCGAGGACATCGAGCATGTGGAGCTGCGCAGTCCCTTCAACGCCACCATTGATTTATCCCAGATTCGCGGCGCCTGAAAAACGCGACGCCTCGACGGAAAAAACACAGCGCTTGCTCTATCATTAGCGCTTCGAACATTCAGAGTTTTGACCTAGGCCATGACCGTTGCAATCAAGTCCATTCTTGCGCACCAAACACCCCTGGACAGCGAAGTCACGGTAAGCGGCTGGCTGCGCTCACGACGATCCTCCAAGGGCGGCTTCTCGTTCTTGCATATTCACGACGGCTCCTGCTTTGGCACCATTCAGGCGGTTGCCGATGAATCGCTGAACAACTATGCAGCGATCAGCGAGACAGGCACCGGTTGTTCGGTAACGGTCACCGGCACACTGGTGGCTTCTCAGGGCAAGGGCCAGGACCGAGAGATCCAGGCCACATCGGTAATCATCCACGGACTGGTGGACGACCCTGAGTCCTACCCCATCAGCAAAAAGCAGCACACCTTTGAGTATTTGCGCAGCGTTGCCCACCTGCGACCGCGCACCAACACCTTTGGCGCCATGACCCGCATTCGCCACGCCTTAAGCGCTCAAGTTCACCAGTTCTTTGATGACAACGGTTTTTACTGGGTCAACACGCCAATCATCACCGCCAGCGACTGTGAGGGCGCTGGCGACATGTTCCGGGTTTCGACGTTGGAGCATCTGCACAACGGTGACGCCGCCGCCCATAAGCAGGACTTCTTCGGGCAAGAAACCTTTTTGACCGTCAGCGGCCAATTGAATCTGGAGAGTTTTGCCTGCTCCATGGGTAAGGTTTATACCTTTGGCCCTACCTTTCGAGCCGAAAATTCCAATACCAGCCGGCATTTGGCCGAGTTTTGGATGATTGAGCCTGAAGTGGCGTTCGCTGATTTAGCGGCAAATGCCGACCTGGCCGAGAGCTTTTTGTCCACGGTGATCCAAGGCGTGCTGGCGCGTTGCGCCGATGACATGGCCTTCTTTGACCAGCGCGCAGACGGTCAGCTCATGCAGCGGCTGACCCGCATCACCAGCCAACCGTTCGTGCGCATGACCTACACCGAAGCGGTGCAACTGCTGCAAGACGCCAAGCAAGATTTTGAATTCCCGGTGAGCTGGGGTGCCGACCTGCAATCTGAGCACGAGCGCTTCATCACCGAGCAAATCGTTCAAGGCCCAGTGGTGGTCACCGATTACCCCAAGGACATCAAAGCCTTTTACATGCGCCTGAACGACGACGAGAAAACCGTTGCCGCTATGGACGTTCTTGTCCCCGGTGTGGGGGAAATCGTCGGCGGCAGTCAGCGGGAAGAACGACTGGACGTACTGGACCAGCGCATGGATCCGCGGCTAGCCGAGGAACTGTGGTGGTATCGAGATTTGCGCCGGTATGGAACCGTTCCCCATGCGGGCTTCGGTCTGGGTCTGGAACGACTACTGCTCTACATGACCGGCATGGACAACATTCGCGACGCGATCCCGTTTCCTCGGGTGCCCGGCAACGCTAGCTTCTAGTTCGTGAAACCCTCAGAAGAAGAACCTACCCTGCCGCCAACGGCGTTATTTGCCGCGCTGTGGCAGCTACGGCGTTTTATCGGCCCTCACCGTCGGGGCCTGTATGTTGGCATCGCCGCCTTCGGCGTGGCGCGCATTTTTGAAGCCATGGTGCCGGTACTGACTGCGGTGTCGATCAATCGCATGGCCGACGGCAACTTCGATGTTCTGTATCCGGTACTGGGCATTGTCGGGGCAGTGCTGACCCGCTATTGCGTCGTCAGCTTTGCCCGCTTTAGCGTGCGCCGGGTAGCCCTCAAAGTGTCCTTCGATCTGCGCCAAGCGTTTTTCCACCAATTGCAGCTGCAAGGCGCAGAATTTTTCTCTCAATTCAGCATTGGCGACATGATGACCCGCGCGGTGGCGGATATCTCTTTGATTCAGCGCCTGATTTCCATGGGCACCATCCTGTTGATCATCATGATCTACGCAACCATCGTGGGCTTCAGTTTCATGCTCTACTACTCGCCCTGGCTGACCCTGTTGCTGCTGCCGCCCATGCCCCTGGTGTTTTTGTATGCCCAATACTCGGCCAAGGCCATGGGCGAAGCCTCAGCCCAAGTTCAGGATCGACTGTCAGATCTGGGCACCCATACCCAAGAGAACCTATCGGGTATCCGCACCATTCAGGCCATGGTGCAAGAAGAAAACGAGATCCGGCGCTTTGCGCAAACCAATCAAGCCTATGCGGACGTGTTTTATGAGCAGGGACGCATCAACTCTGCCATGAGTTCCTGGATGCCCAGCTTGGCCGCACTTTGTTCCCTGACGATTCTGGGCTACGGCGGCAGCCAAGTGCTTAACGGCAGTCTGGCCATCGGCGATTTCGTCGCATTTTTCATGTTCGTCAACATGGTGGTGCAGCCGTTTCGGGTAGCAGGCTTCATCGTCAACTTGTTTCAGCGCGCGGGCGTGGCCAGCAGACGTCTGTTTGAAGTCTTTGATCGCCCGGCAGAAATCCCCGACGCGCCAGTGGCTCAGGCACCGGTAGAGCTGGCCGGGGCGATTGATATTCGGGATCTGCACTACCGCTACCCCGGTGCTACCAGCAACGCCATTGACGGTTTGTCCATGACCGTAGCTCCTGGAGAAACCATCGCCATCATGGGCCGGGTCGGCAGCGGCAAAACTACGTTGCTTAAACAAATTGTTAGATTAATCGACCCCGTAGCGAATACGATCTACATCGACGGCCATCCGGTGGCTGATTACCCACTGACCCAGCTGCGCACCCAAGTTGCCCTAGTACCCCAGGATCCTTTTCTGTTTGCAGAACCCCTGAAAAGCAACATTACCTATGACGATCCAGCCCGCTCTTTGGAAAAAATCTGGGAGGCGGCGACCTCTGCTGATCTCAAAGACACCATCAGCGATTTTCCTGACCAGCTGGACACCCTGATTGGCGAGCGCGGCGTAACGCTGTCCGGCGGGCAAAAGCAGCGGGCCACCCTAGCCCGAGGGTTGATCCGGCAAGCGCCGATTCTGATTTTGGACGATTGTTTTTCCGCCGTGGACACAGAAACCGAAGAACATATTTTGGGTGAACTGAAACGCTTACGGCAGGACCAAACCACCCTATTGGTATCTCACCGAGTCAGTACGGCCCGGCACGCGGATCGAATTTACGTCATGGATGCAGGCCGCATCATCGAGGCTGGTCGTCACGACGAACTGTTGGCGAACCAGGGCTACTATGCTGAATTAGAGCGGGTTCAGCGCGAAGGCGGCGAGGAAGACGACCTGGAAAAACTCAGGGTTAGCTCATGAATACTGCGCAGCAAAATCCTCAGCGTGACTACGCCATGTTCGATGCCGATATCAGCGGCGCGGTGCTCAACCTGCAGCTACTACGCCGGCTGTTGAAGTGGCTGCTGCCCTACAAAGCGTCACTGGCCTTCAGCACGGTGCTGGTGCTGATCGCCTCTACCCTGCAAGTCATGCTGCCCATCATTATTTCCTTGGTTGCCATCGACCACATCATTCGCGGCGAAAGTAGCAGCGAAAGTCCGGACTTTGGATTGATTCAATTCAACGATGGCCTGGCCAGCAGTCTGGGCATCCCGGCGCTGATGAGTGCTTGCCTGCTCTACGGCGTCATTCAATTGGCCTGGGCGGTCTGTGGTCACGCCCATCGGATGACCCTCATCGGCCCGGTGATCAACGGGCTGCGGGATCTTCGTCTAGACCTATTCAGACACCTAGAAACCCGCCCATCGTCTTTTTACGACCGGGTCGCCGTTGGCCGAATCATGACCCGTGTGACGAACGATGTAGAGGCGCTGTACGAACTGTTGCGAGGATTGGGCACCCTAGTGGGTGAGTTCGTGCCGTTCTTTGTGGCTCTGGCGGTGATGCTTGCTATCGACGTTCAGCTGACGTTGATCCTGCTGCTGGCCTTGCCGGTACTGGCCATGGTGACTTACTTTTTTCGGCGCAAGACCCGGTTCCTATTTCGGCAAACCCGGCAAACTCTGTCGAACCTGAATCAAAACCTGCAAGAAAACCTAGCAGGTCTGCAGGTGGTGCAACTGTCGGATCGGCAACAGCACAACTTGGAACGCTATACCGAGATCAACGAAAAAAACCGGTTGTTTGAGCATCGACTCGCCCGGGTCGAGACGCTATACGGCGCGTTCAACGAAAGTTTGGCGCAAATCGCCATTGGCTTGATTTTGTACTATGGCGCGAGCCAGCTCATGGAAATCACCATGACCGTTGGTGAAGTGGTGCTGTTCACCCAATTCGTCACCATGCTGTTTCACCCCATCGTGGTGCTGGGAGAACAAACCAACATTTTGTTTCGCGCCATGGCCAGCGGCGAGCGGATCTTTCAGGCCTTGGATTGGGACGAGATCATTCACGAACCCCAAAACCCCGTGGCACTGCCAACGCGCCTCAGGGGCGAGGTGGAGTTTCGTCGGGTCAGCTTCGCCTACGATTCAGCCATACCCGTACTGCGGGATGTTTCTTTCAGCATTGCGCCCGGTGAAAAGCTGGCCATTGTTGGGCCCACTGGATCCGGGAAAAGCACTCTGATTCGCCTGTTGGGTCGCTTTTACGATTTTGACGACGACCAGATCTTTCTCGACGGCATCGATTTAAACCACATCCATTCCAGCGATCTGCGCCGCCGGGTTGGCGTGGTGCTGCAGGACTTTCATATCTTCTCGGGCAGCATTTACGACAACATCGCTCTGGGGAATCCGGCGGTGACCCGAGAGCGGGCACAGGAAGCGGCCAAAATTGTGAATGCCCATGACTTCATCACCCGTCTGCCTGATGGCTACGACTCGCCGCTAACGGAACGCGGACAAAATCTGTCCCAGGGGCAACGCCAGCTGCTGGCCTTTGCCCGGGTACTGGCGGCGGACCCAGAGATTTTGGTGCTGGATGAGGCCACGGCCAACATCGATACCGAAACCGAGCTGCTCATCCAAGATGCCCTCGAACGGCTGACAAAGGGTCGAACCTCCATCATTATTGCGCATCGGCTACAGACCATTCAGGAAGCCGACAGAGTACTGGTGCTGGACCAAGGTCAGGTAGCAGAGATCGGCAATCACGAAGAGTTGTTAGCCGCCAATGGCCTATACGCAACGCTGCACAGCTTGCAGTTTCAAAGCGACGCCGATGCCACACCAGTCTGATTGCCGCTCTCAAGAATCTAGTGGGTAAGCCGTGACGAACAAAACTCAGATCAAAAGTGGTGAAAAGTACGCCACCGCCCAGGGCTTCAAGGCCATCAAAAATGGCATCAAGCCCGGCGCCAACACCCAAGCAGACATTCAGCGCAAGCCCCCTTGGCTGCGGGTCTCCGTCGGCGGCGGAGAACGCTACCGCGCGGTTAAAGAAACCGTCACCACCCACAAGTTAGCCACGGTTTGCGAAGAGTCCCACTGCCCGAACATCGGCGAATGCTGGAATCACGGTACCGCCACCATCATGCTCATGGGTGCCACCTGCACCCGGGCCTGCCGCTTTTGCGCTGTCGATACCGGTAACCCCAAGGGCTGGCTAGACGCCCAAGAGCCAGAAAACGCGGCCCAGTCGGTTAAGCTCATGGGACTTACCTATGTGGTGCTGACATCAGTAGACCGGGACGATCTGCCTGATGGCGGCGCCGGGCATTATGCCGCCTGCATTCAGGCCATCCGCAAAATCAATCCCAACACGGCGGTAGAAGCGCTGACGCCGGACTTTAACGGCGACCGGGCAGCGGTGGCCCGTGTCGTTGAGTCTGGACTGCAGGTCTTTGCGCAAAACGTGGAAACCGTTGAAAGCCTCACCCATGTGGTGCGTGACCCCAGAGCCGGCTACCAACAAACCTTGGATGTGCTGGCCCACGCAAAAACAGTCAAGCCCGAGGTTTTGACCAAATCCAGTCTGATGCTGGGTATTGGCGAAACCGATGCCCAAGTGGAACAGACCCTACGGGACCTGCGCGCGCATCAGGTAGATATCGTGACTCTCGGCCAATACATGCGCCCGACGAAAAACCACCTGCCGGTGGATCGCTGGGTCACGCCGGAAAATTTTGAGGACCTGCGCCAATTCGGCCTCAGCCTGGGCTTCACCGAAGTCGCATCCGGACCGTTGGTGCGCTCCAGTTATCGGGCCGACCGAATTCTGGAAGGCAATAATTTGGGTTTGGGCCAGCCTGCCGCCGCTAGCGTCAGCCCTGGGCAAATCCCACTGAAACAACTCTAATCCCCCACTTCGTCAACAAGCGAGCAACATGCAACAACTGAATCCCGAAGAATTTCATGGCACGGGTTTACTGCCGTCCAGCACCACCGATGCTGGGCCCAACCTGCAACTGGTCACCAAGGATGAGCTGCCCCAGCGATTACAAGATCTGAGCGATGCCGACCAACAATGGGTAGCGCGTCAGGGCTTTACTGGCGCTTCAGGACAAGTGGCCTGGCTGGACAATGGCGATGCCTTGATCGGCTTTAGCGGCACTTACGACCTCAGCACCTTGGGTGCCCTGCCCTTCAAACTACCAGAAGGGCAATACCGGCTCGCCTCGGAAGTGCCTTTCCTGGCCTTGCTGGGCTGGGGGCTGGGCAGCTACCAATTCAGCCGCTACAAAGCCAGCGAACGAGAACCAGCGCTATTGATCCTGCCAGACGATGCTGACAGCGTAGAATTGATTCACACCGTTACCGCCACCAATTTGACTCGGGACCTGATCAACACGCCCGCCCAAGATATGGCGCCGTCGCACCTACAGGCAGAAGTCGAAGCCCTGGCAGAAACCTTTGGCGCGGCAGTCAACACCACCCTAGGCGATGAATTACTGGATCTGGAATGCGGCGCCATTCATGCGGTAGGCCGAGCCGCTGATGATCCGCCCCGACTAATGGACCTGACTTGGGGAAATCCCGAGCACCCGAAGATCACCCTCGTCGGTAAAGGCGTAACGTTTGATAGCGGCGGCTTAAACATGAAGCCCGCTAGCGGCATGCGGCAAATGAAAAAAGACATGGGCGGTGCCGCCATTGCCTTGGGACTGGCCTACCTAATCATGGCCCAAGGTTTGCCCATTCGACTGCGGGTGCTGATCCCTGCGGCAGAGAATGCGGTGTCGGGCAATGCCTTCCGGCCCGGCGATATTCTCAACACCCACAAGGGCCTCACCGTTGAAATCGACAACACCGATGCCGAGGGGCGCCTCTTGCTGTGCGACGCACTGTCTATGGCCGCCAGTGAAAAACCCGAACTCATCGTGGATTACGCGACGCTGACCGGCGCAGCCAGAGGCGCGGTCGGTGCCGAGATTGCAGCCATGTTCTGCAACGATGACGAGCTGGCGCGCTCACTCACTGCCCTAGGTCAAGCCGAGGACGATACGGTCTGGCCCATGCCCTTGCATCCCGGTTACGACTACATGCTCAACAGCAATGTGGCGGACCTCGTGAATTCAGCGGCGTCTCCCTACGCCGGCGCCATAACCGCAGCGTTGTTTTTGCAGCGTTTTGTGGATGCTACTCCCTGGGTGCATTTTGACGTCATGGCGTTCAACATCCGCAAACGTCCAGGGCGCCCCGAAGGCGGCGAGGCCATGGCCCTGCGCAGTATTTTTCGCCACCTGAGCACACGATTCGGTGATAACGATGGTTGATATCAAGTCCTTGGAAAACGCAGCCCATGGGACCACGGTTGGGTTAACGGAATTTCTCGACCGAGTGGCGTTCAACGACCAAGGTTTGGTCCCCGCTATCGCCCAGGACAATAGCTCTGGCACGGTGTTGATGCTGGCCTGGATGAATCGTCAGGCCATCGAACAGACCCTAGCCACCGGTCAGGTGGTTTATTTTTCCCGCAGCCGCAACGCGCTGTGGCGCAAAGGCGAAACATCCGGCCATACCCAAGCGCTGGTTTCCATGCGCTTCGACTGCGATGCCGATGCAATCTTGCTGGCTGTCGAGCAACAAGGCCCAGCCTGTCACACCAATCGCGACCACTGCTTTTACCTGTCCGTGCAGGGCGATGAGGTCTTGGTCGACGGCAATGCGCCATCGGTAAGCGTTTAGCAGAAAACTGTTACTGAACAGAGTAGACTGCCCCGCCCCGGCGCGCCGTGCGTGCCCTTTGCAGTTATTCGGAGCCTGATCGCGCCATGAGCCACGCAGATATTGTTTTTCACAACACGCTGAGCGGAACTAAGGAAGTTTTTGTTCCCAACGACCCTGAGCATGTGACGATCTATGTATGCGGCCCCACCGTTTATAACTTGATCCACATTGGTAACGCTCGACCCGCCGTGGTTTTTGATGTGCTAACCCGACTGCTGCGTTTGCGTTACCCCCGGGTCAGCTATGTCAGCAACATCACGGATATCGACGACAAGATTAATGCCGCAGCAGCCGAGAACGGCGAGGACATATCCACCCTAGCCGAGCGTTTTACCTTGGCCTATCAAGAAGACGTAGCGGCTCTGGGCGTGCTGCCGCCAGATGTGATGCCCAAAGCCACCCATCACATCAATGAGATCATCGCCATGATCGAAAGCCTCATCGACCAAGGTCATGCTTACGCCAGCGCCGGTCACGCGCTGTTTCATGTGCCCTCGGATCCCGAATACGGCACCTTAGCCAAGCGTTCCTTAGAGGACATGATCGACGGCGCTCGAGTGGAAGTTGCCGACTACAAAAAAGACCCCAAGGACTTTGTTCTTTGGAAACCATCAAGTGACGAGCAGCCCGGTTGGGATAGCCCTTGGGGCCGCGGCCGACCAGGCTGGCATATCGAATGCTCGGCCATGGTGAAAAAACACTTAGGCGATACCATCGATATTCACGGTGGTGGCTCAGACCTCACCTTCCCCCACCATGAGAACGAAGCCGCTCAAAGCCGCTGCGCGAATCACGGCAAGGGATACGTTAAGTACTGGTTGCACAACGGCATGCTGAATCTGGGCACGGAAAAGATGTCCAAGTCGTTGGGCAATGTGCTGACCATTCGCAAGCTGCTAGAAACACACAGCAGCGAGGTGCTGCGCTATGCCCTGTTGTCGGGCCAATATCGCTCGTCGCTGACCTGGTCTGACGACCTGCTTGCCCAGGCTCGAGCCAGTTTGGACAGCCTGTACCAAAGTCTGCGGGACACTGGCGCGACTGCCCAGCTGACCAGCAAGGACATGCAAGACCTGGCTTTGGAGCAGTATCCAGACGACGTGGTGGCGGCTCTTTGCGATGACTTGAATACACCCAAGGCCCTAGCAGCCATGCATGACCTTGCCGCTCGTTTGCGTCGCGCCACAAGCGAGTCCGAGCGAGAGACTGCCGCCCGCCACCTGCTGGCCGGTGGCTGGTTACTGGGTTTGCTGTATCAAAACGCCGACGATTACTTTACCCAGGGACAGCCCGGAGACGCCGGGTCGCTGACAGCGGCTGACATCGAAGCCCTGATCGAACAGCGCAAGGCCGCCAGAGCCAGCGGTGACTATGCCGGTGCTGATCGTATCCGGGATGAGCTTTTGGCAGCTGGTATCGAGCTCGAGGATTCTCGGGAAGGCACCCGCTGGCGCAAGATTTAGCATCAGCTCGCCCCCTGTGTATTCCGTTGCCATTTTCGGACAAACCTTAAGCAGTCAACTTGCGGCGTTGGCTTGCCAGGCCAGTGGATTTAATGAAATCAACCGCTTTCCGGCATTTGCGCCCGCCCAAGACCAACACAGCGTCTACAGCCTTGGTGCTAATGCCAGCCGCCTGATTAAAGCCCTGGCCCCAGATTGTCTGGAGGACATTGGCTTTATCCCAGATCGCTATCAGGTTCGTTTTGCCAAAAGCGCTTACCTGCTCGCCGAATTGCCCTTGGGGGATTTTTATCAACATCGCTACGGCAGCCCTATGCTTAACGTGGCCGCTGCCAAGCTACACCAGCGCCTAGAATCGGCCATCAAGCAACCCCTGCTGGATGCGGTAACTCTGGCCGAGGCCGAGCAAAATCACGCGGTGAGCATTGTCAGCGCGCCCCAGCACCATGGCAGTGATGACTCCGGCTCTAGCCCCCAGTATCGAATTTTTCGCGCCACTTTGCCGGATCATCCCCTGAGACGAGCCAATGTGCTGTGGCGTGGACGGGGACAGTACATCGAGCAGCATGGGGATCAGGAGCACGTCCACTTTCGCTTCGTTACCCGGGCAGATACTGACTTTGTGATGACCGATTGGCATGAAAGCCTGCATGAAGCGCTGTCAAACCGCGCGGAACTGGGCTGGATCTCGGCATCACACATCCAACCGAATCAAACCCTATTTGCCGGCCGGGTAGCCTATCTAGGAGATCACACCGCGGGCGCCCTGGCCTGCAAGATCGATGCGAGCAATACCGGCTTGGAAGACGCTTGGGTGCTGTCCCGCATGATGGAGAATTATGAGGACGATATTGCGGATGGATTGGCGGCTTATGAGCGATTTCGCCGCCCGCGGCATCGTAAGGTGGCGGCGAATACACAGCGCTATCTGTTAAGACTGACGGAACCCGCCACCTCCAAACGCCTTGGCCAGCACATTGGCACTGCCCTGCAAAATCGACTGCTACCCGAAATTGCCCTGCAGCAGCAGGATTGGCTCTACCAGCACGATGTGATTAAGGGCTTTCGGTAATACTGCCGTTAACGACTCTAATGCAGCACTAACCGGCTATTGGCGCCAAAGCTTTTGCTTAAAAACGCCATTTGATCGCCTAGGATCCGGCCCGAATTAATCAGGGCGAGATACTCCGAGTAATTGGGCGCATAGGGTAACGCCAACAACTCAAGGCTGGTGTCCTCCAGCAGTCGATTGCCTTTGAAGTGGTTGCAGCGCCGACAGCTGGCCACCACGTTATCCCACTGATTCGTGCCGCCCCGGGACACCGGCACCACGTGATCTCGGGTCAAATCGCTATCCGCCATCTGCTTACCGCAGTACAAACAGGTATTGCCGTCGCGCTTGAATAAGGCGGGATTGGTCAGCGGCGGCACCGATGACGGCCGCTCCACAACCCGGCCATCACAGGCGATGATGCTGTGAATTTCTTGGGCGCTGGTTGCACCGGTGTGTTTGGAACGCCCGCCTCGAATGGTCACTAAAGGATCACCCACGGTCCACACCACCAAATCTCGTGCGTACAAACACACCGCATCCTGCCAGGCCACCCACTCTACCGGCTGGCCAGCAATGTTAAGACGCAAAATACGAGGTACCCGTTCAAAATCGGACAGTGTTGTTAGCATGACGACTTCCCTGTGTTATCGAATCACGGCGGCCTAGCGGCTCGGCCATAGTTATTCGTTGTGACTAAACCAAGCGTGTCATACCCAGCAAACCGTTAGCGGTTTTTACCGGCTATACGGCCTTTAACGCTAGGGGAAAAGCCCGCAGCTCGCAAGTTGCGGTGCCCCAAAGGCCGGGCGAGTCTGTATGGCCCTTTCGACTTGCCGCGCTGAACCTGTCTCCTGGGCGACTTTTTAGATCGGTCAGTAATACCGGACCTATTTTTCGCGGACCGTTACCCACCCCACAAAAAACATTGGTGCAAAGGAGTCTTTTGACATTACGCTTGGGGCTTCTGAACAACCAAAACCGGGACGCCAAGTGACTTGTCGTTTTTTCCTCGTTCTTTTAATTCTTGCAGCGACTGGCTGCGCAAGTAACGGCTCCGACTCCAAGACCGGCTCTGGCGCATCACAAACCGCGCAAACACCCGACGAAGAACAAACCAGCTGGTATTGCGAAGACGCCGCGGGCACCTGGGCCTGTAAGCGACGCACCATGAGCGAAATCAAAGCCCTGCAAGAGGCGAAAGAAGCCAGAGCATCAAGGGTGATGGATTGGTCGGCACCAACAGCCACCGATGAAAAAGCGACAGAAGCCCAATTTAGCTCTGCGAGCAGCAACCCAGGTGATCCAATTCGGCCTGTAGTCCCCAGGACACAACCCACCGCGGTACCGTTGCCAGAAAGAGATCCATCCTCGGAGGTTTCCACTGCAGACCCTGCTGATTGGGTAGTGAACCAGGACCAGCAAACAACGGCCCTGGACCCAGCGCTACCCACGTATGTGCGTCTGATGTATCGCCCAGAAAAGACCCAAAAGCTGGAAGACCTGCCCCCTTCGTTTTACACGATGCAGCTCGTCGCCCTGAGCAGTGGCGCGGAGCTACGCAAGTTTATGGCCGAGCTTGCTTTGGAGGGATTAACCGGCGCAATGATTAAAGTGCAGGACACCACCTTTTATGTGGCGCTGCTCGGTACCTACGAAACTCGCGCCATCGCGGAACAGGCTGCAGCGGCGCGACCTGATGTGCTGAAAGACTTTGAACCCTATATCCGCAGCCTAGGGTCTCTACAAGCGGCCATGGAAGCCGCTAGCGCCCTGTAAGAAGCGAGGCTATGACACGTTACTCGGCAGACTAATTCGACGCGGTGTCTTGAACCGAGCGTTGCGGCGATATCGCTTGATAGGACGGCCGAAGGCGCAAACGCTTTAGATAGTCAGCCAGCTCAGGGAAGTCCGCCATATCCATGCCGTCGACCTCCAGCACCATCGCCATAGCCATCATGGGCACATCGGCCAGCGAAAAATCCCCGCACAAATAGTCTTGGTCACCTAACGTACGCTGCAAGAACGGAAAGATTTGCTCTCTCAAGCCCTGACGTCCTTGCTCCATGGCGTCCTGGTCCCGCTGTTCTGCTGGCGACCACCAGGGCATCCATATCTTCGGCAAGAATGTGCTGAGTACGCCCTCGTCACCGTAATTCTCCAGCGCGCGTGCTCGCGCTCTGGCGGCCGCACCCATGGGCAGCAAGGGACGATCCGCCTGCTTTTCGTTCAGGTATTCATTGATCACGGTGGAGTCGTAAAGCACCAGGCCGTCGTCTTCAATCCAGGGCACCTTACCCAAGGGGTGATTGGCCAGAATTTCTGGCAACTTCTTCCATACCGCGCCCGGGCTAACGGTCTCGATCCGATAGGCCAGCCCTTTTTCTTCCAGAACCACCTTCGTCTTGCTGCCATTGGTTGATCGCAGCGTGCCGTAGGGATAGTCACGTTCCATGGTAAATAAGGTAATCATGTTGTTGCCCTCCGCAACGCTCTGCGCCGCTGGCGCGCCTCGATAATGGTCTCAGTGCTGAAAATCAGCAGTGCCGCCCAGATAAAACCAAAGGTCAGCCAACGCGTGCTTGCCACTGGCTCATCGTAAAGAAATACCGCCAGCATCAGCGCGCAACTAGGCGCTAAATACTGCACAAACCCTAGGGTGGTCAGTGGCAAACGCAGCGCCGCAGCGGCAAACCACACCAAGGGGATAACGCTTACCAACCCACCCAGGGCCAGTTGGGCGATTTCAAATCCCGGCCGCATGCCCTGGGTTGTCATTAGCATGGTCAAAAACACCAAGGCGATGGGCAGCATCAGCAGGGTCTCTACCCATAGCCCGATGGCCGACGGCACGCTGACCTGTTTGCGCAGCAGGCCGTAAAAACCAAAGCTGAAGGCCAGAGTCAGCCCTAACCAAGGCACACGACCTACCGTCCACAATTCGATGTTGATACCCAAAAAAGCAACGGCCACGGCCAGCCACTGATAGGGTCGCATGCGCTCACGCAAAAACAGCCAGCCAAGCATCACGTTAACTAACGGGTTAATGAAATACCCCAAACTGGCATCGGCGATGCGCTGGGCCTGAATAGCCCAAATAAACGTGCCCCAATTGATGCTCAGACACAGGGCCGTGGCCAGCAAAAACAACAGCTCGCGCCGCCCCAAGCCTCGAACTTGGGACCATTGTTTAGAGAACCAGATCAGCAAGGTCAGCAGCGGCACCGACCATAGAACTCGGTGCATGAGCACCTCTAACGGCGGAGCGTAGCTCACCCACACAAAATAGATGGGCGCCACACCCCAAAAACCGTAGGCACCAATCGCATAAAGTAGCCCTTGTCGCGCCTCGTCTGGGGCTTGATCGCTAGGTGTAGACGCGCTCAAAAGTGGTCTTTGCGCTTGCGCGTCTCCGCAAAAATAGCCACTGGGTCTGCCCCTACTCGATCAATGGTCTGCTGCAGATTCACGCTGTGGGGTCGCACGAAGGGGTTGGTTTGTCGCTCCAGCCCAATGCTGGTAGGCACCGTGGGAATACCCTGTGCACGCAGCTTGGCGATTTCCTCAACCCGTTGCTGCAACGCCTCATTCTCGGGCTCCACACTGATGGCAAAGGCGGCGTTAGCCTGAGTGTACTCGTGAGCACAGTAGACCTGAGTCTCGTCCGGCAACGCCATGAGTTTTTCCAAACTGCCCCACATCTGCTCTGCAGTCCCTTCAAACATCCGTCCGCAACCCAAGGCGAACAGGGTATCGCCGACAAAGGCGATGCCAGCTTCGGCGAAATAGTAGGCAATGTGGCCGGTGGTGTGTCCTGGGACCTCTAAGACGCGGACTGTGGCCGCGCCCAGCAAAAATTCCTCGCCGTCTGCAACCTGCCGATCAATACCGGGAATACGTTCGGCGTCGTTGGCAGCGCCGATAACCTCACAACCCCACTGGGCTTTTAAGGCTTCGTTGCCACCAGCGTGATCGAAGTGATGGTGGGTATTGAGAATATGCGTCAGGGTCCAGCCTTCTTGGGCCAAGACTGCATTGATGGGCTCAACTTCTGGGGTGTCGATGCTGGCGGTAGCGCCTGTCTCGGTGTCATGAACGAGAAAACCGTAATTGTCGTCCAAACAAGGAATTTGCTTCACTTCAATGCTCATGAATTCTCCTGCAATGCTGAGTCAGAGGATCCATTGTCTCAGATTGATGCATCTGCCAACAGAAAAACTCCCAGTCGCTTAGGCGGTCCAAACACCTGGCCAGATGGTTTATGCTGCGCGCCCAGCAAATCTATTGAACAGCCAAAGATTCGACATGAACAAAATTCTGCAGGAGATCATCGACCTTCTGGACGTAGAGCCCATTGAAGAAAACCTTTTTCGCGGCCAAAACCACAACACCGAGCATGTGTTTGGCGGTCAGGTGTTGGCTCAGGCATTAGCTTCCGCTTTTCGCACGGTGGATAACGAACAACGCCTGCACTCTCTGCACAGCTATTTTCTGCGGGCGGGAGATTGGACTCGTCCCATTCTTTACGAGGTTGACCGCATACGGGACGGGCGCAGCTTCAGCACACGACGCGTGGCCGCCATTCAAAATGGCCGCACCATTTTCACCCTGGCCTGTTCTTGGCAAAAATCCGAGGAAGGCTTAGATCACGCCTTGCCCATGCCCGACGTGCCACCACCTGAGAGCCTGCGCAGCGACTTGGCCACGTACACAGCCCTCGCCAAGACCAATCCGGACATGGCGCGTTTTACGTTTCGCTTTGAGGCCATCGATTGTCGTGCGGTGGAACGCATCACCATGATGAATCGGGACGAGCACCCGCCCTACAAACACACTTGGCTGAAAACCGCAGACCCGCTGCCGGACAACCCGGAAGTGCACTTAGCGCTGTTGGCCTACATGTCGGACCTGGATTTTATGTCCACGTCTATGCTGCCTCATGGCCCACTAACCGTAGATTCAGCGGGACAAAGGGCTATTCATGGCGCCAGTTTAGATCACACGATCTGGTTTCATCGTCCGTTTCGTGCCGATGAGTGGCTGCTGTTTGCCAAAGAGTCGCCCAATGCCGGCGGCGCTCGCGGATTTGTACGCGGTCATTTCTTTAACCGCGCCGGAGAGATGGTTGCCACCGCCGCCCAAGAGTGCCTGATTCGGCCCGTGGGCGAGAACCGGGTCACCATCGAAGCAGCCCAAGCAGCAAAAGCCTCGGCTAAATCACGCTAGACCAGAAGCCGCCGAACAGGGCAGCAACACGAAGCCCGAAAACCCGGGCAGGGAAAAGCGACTGAAACGAAAAAAGGCCCCGAGGGGCCTTTTTGATCCTGAAGTTAAGTCCACAGACTTACCTCTAAGCTATGGCACTGATCGTTACAGCGCCTCAAGAATGGCCTCTGCCGCACTCACTTCAAATTGACCCGGGGCCTCAACCGCCAGGTGAGTTACGGTGCCGTCTTCAACGATCATGGCATAGCGCTGAGAACGCTTGCCCAGACCAAAACCTGAACCGTCCATCTCCAGACCCAGAGCCGCGGTAAAGTCGCCGTTACCATCGCCAACCATGGTCAATTCTTCGGCATTAGCGCTTTTTCCCCAAGCGTCCATCACGAAGGCGTCGTTCACCGACAGACAAACAATGCTGTCTACGCCTTTTGCTTTGATGGCATCGGCCTGAACCACGTAACCTGGCAGGTGCGCCATGGAACACGTCGGCGTAAATGCACCGGGGACCGCGAACAGAGCGACTTTCTTACCGGCAAAAAGATCCGCTGTGGTTACCGGAGTGGGCTTGCCATCCTTCATCGTGTGCAAGGTGGCTTCGGGCAGTTTTGAGCCAGTTTCAATCGCCATAGTAATGTTCCTGTTATATGCGTGATTGTTCAAAGATCGTTAATGTTTGGCGCCGCAGGGGCGCCCCCAACATTGGCAAGATTGTGAGCGGTCACCGCCAGCCGGTCAACTTAGCGCCAGGCGAATTGCGGTTGCTCAAAGTGAGCGACCCGCGTGGACTTATTCAGCAGGCATACCTCCCGAAACTGATACAAGATCGCCGCGGTCGGCGCGGCAATATGGTCGCTGCCTACCGGCATGCGCAGCACCGGCGCATCACTGGTGCTGGCAGGGGTCAGTCGCGGCGCATCGGTGCGAACAAATTCGGTTAACGGAATGCGGTGGATGCTGGCCACCTCATCGGGGTTGGCGTGAGTCACCAAATCCGGGCCACCCCAAATCACGACGGGGGTCATGACATAGCCAGACCGCGTGACGAAGTCATCCAAACAGCCCAGCACACGATCTTCGCCAAGGGCGATACCTACTTCTTCCTGCATTTCTCGCAGCGCCGCTTGCTGAGGCGATTCGCCATCATCAATGCGTCCACCGGGCAGAGCCCACTGGCCTGGGTGACTGCGAAGTTTTTGTGACCGGCGAGTCAGAATCAGCGCGGCATCCGATGACCAGGATTCCGGGTTGTCCAACCCAGGCAAATCAGGGCCAGGACCCACATCCGTAATCGTCAGAGCAACTGCGGCATGGCGCAAATCCTGACCAGCATCGGCTGCTTCGGCATGGATCACCGAAAACGACGACAGATGCTCACGCACCCGTTCTCGCAATCCGTCGCTGCAGATCTCCAGTAATTCTGGGGGCATCAGTAAGACCTTAGCGACCGTGAAACTCAGGTTTACGCTTTTGTAAAAACGCGTGCAGTCCTTCTTGACCGTCTTCGCTGGTGACCAGCTCGGCAATGGCTCGGGCCTCAAGTTCCATTTGGGTCTCTAGGCTGTGATCAAAGCTGCCGTCTAACAGGGCCTTTACCTGACCAAAGGCCTTTGTCGGACCGTTGGCCAATTTGGCCGCCAGCGCCTGGGCTGCGCCCAGCACCTGATCTTTTGGCACCACCTCATTCACAACCCCCCAATCCAAGGCCTCGGCTGCGCTGAGCACGCGATTGGTCAACATCAGTTCCCGGGTGCGCCGGTCACCAATTTTACGCGGCATGTAATAGGTAGAGCTGCCATCCGGCGACAAGCCAGCATTGGTGTAGGCCATGGTCATCACCGCACTGTCTGCAGCAATGGCGAGATCCGCGGCCATAAGCAATGAAAAACCCGCCCCTGCAGCGGTGCCGTTAACCGCAGCAATCACCGGCGCCGCATTGCGGGCCAGACGAGACAAAGCCAAGTGCAAATCACCAGTCATTTTCATGATTAAGGTTCGAGCGCCGTCGCCGGCAGCGGCAAAATCCCCAAGGTCTCCGCCAGCGCAAAACACATTGCCGGCACCGGTAACAACCACGGCTCGGATGCCCTGATCTGCGTCGATGGCTAACGCCGCATGATGCAGCTCTGAGGCCATTACCGGAGACATGGCATTCATCGAATCCGGTCGATTCAAGGTAATCGTGGCCACGCCGTCGGCGACGTCTAGTTTCAGGGTTGCGTATTCCATACTTCTTTCCTATTACTCGTGGTTTGTACCCTGTGGTATCCAACCGGACCCATCACCGGCCAGGCTAAGACATTTGCGGCATGAGCAGACGGCGGGCCGAGTAGGACTCGAAAGCGCCCTACTGCGCAAAACAAAGCTGTCCGAATCCTACTGCTTAACTTGATTACCCGAAACCATTACCATCCTGCGCACTCACTACCAGCAGGATGCGCAATGGACGTCGATCTAAGTTCACAAGACCTGGAATTTCAGCAGGAAGTCAGAGATTTTTTGGCGACCAACGCTCATGACCCCAAAACCGATTACGGCCAGTGGCGCATGAACTGGTTTGAACTTGCCAAGGCCAAGGGCGGCTGGGATGTCCCCAAGTGGCCTGTGGCGTTTGGCGGTCCGGGTTGGACCCCAACCCAGCACTATATCTGGGAGAAAGAGACCGCCGTGGCGCAAACGCCCTGGGATCTGCCCTTTGGTCTGTCCATGTTGGCACCGGTACTCATGAACTACGGCAACGAAGAACAGCAACAGCGTTTTTTGCCTGACATTCGTGCCCGCAAGGTCAACTGGTGCCAGGGTTACTCAGAACCCAATGCGGGCTCAGACCTGGCCAACCTGAAAACCAAGGCCCAGTTGTCTGAAGATGGCAGTTACTACACCGTCAACGGCACCAAGATCTGGACCACACTCGCCCACATCGCCGACTGGATCTTCTGTCTAACCCGAACCAGCGACACCGGCAAAAAACAGGAAGGCATTACCTTTTTGCTGATTCCCATGAAACAAGCCGGTATCGAGGTAAAACCCATCATCACCTTGGGCGGATCCCACAGCGTCAACATGGTGCACTTCACCGATGTGAAAGTACCGGTAGAAAACCGCGTGGGCGAAGAAGGCAAGGGTTGGGGTTATGCCAAAGGCTTGCTTGCCCACGAACGCACCGGCTTGGCGGGGATCTCTAAGTCATTGGTTGCGCTGGATTTTTTGCGGCTACAGGCCAGCGAGGTCAAGCGCGGCAACGGTACCCTGCTGGATGACCCAGCCTACAAAGCCAAGCTGGCAGAACTGGAAATCGATTTGTTGGCGACGGAATTTACCGAGCTGCGCTCATTGGCCAGCGCCGCCAACGGTGCAGAACCCGGACCCGAATCGTCCATTCTCAAACTCAAAGGCACAGAAATTCAGCAGCGCATTCAAAAACTCACCGTGGAAGCGGGCGGCATCTACTCCGCGGCTTGGGGTAAGAAAAACGTGGGCCACAGTTTTGCCAAGGCTGGTATGTCCGGCTATCTCTCCAGCCGGGCTTACACCATTTATGGCGGCGCGTCGGAAGTGCAAAAAGACGTGGTCGCAAAGAATGTACTGGGCTTAAAGAAAGCGAAGTAAGCGCACTCCACACCCAAAACTCGAGAACCTTGGAGGTTCAAACGTGAATTTCGACTTATCTGAAGAACAGCAGCTACTCAAAGACAGTGTTGATCGGTTTGTTGGCGACAACTACGACCTCGAGACCCGCCAGGCACTCAGCAAAAACGACGCCGGGTTCAGCGATACCTATTGGCAGACCATGGCCGAGCTAGGCTGGTTGGGCGTAACCGTACCCGAAGCCTTCGGCGGCTTTGGCGGCAATCAGGCAGACACCATGGTGCTGATGGAAGCCTTTGGCAAAGGCTTGGTTTTGGAGCCTTTCTTCGCCAGCGCTGTGCTAGGAACCCGAGCCATCGTGGCCGGAGGCAGCCCCGAGCTGCAAAGCCAGTTGCTGCCTAAATTAGTGGCTGGCCAATGCCGCCTCAGCCTGGCCTATGCCGAGGAGCAAGCCCGCTTTGATTTGGAAGACGTCGTCACTCGAGCGGCGTCCAGCAACGGCGACTTCATCATCAACGGCCACAAAAGCATGGTGCAACATGGTGGCAGCGCCGACTATCTGGTGGTCAGCACCCGCACCAGTGGTGGGCAGCAGGATCAACAAGGCATCACCCTATTTGTGGTGGACTGCAACAGCGAAGGCATCACCATTGATTCCTTCCCAACGGTGGATGGTCAGCAAGCCTCAGAAATTACCTTTACCGATGTGCGGGTCAGCAGCGCCGATATGCTGGGCGAGCTAGACAACGGTTTTGAGTTGCTTCAGGACATAGCCATTGACGGCATTCTGGCCTTGGCCGCTGAAGCCGTGGGCGCCATGGAGGTGTTGTACAAAGACACGGTGGCCTACACCCAAGAGCGGCAGCAATTTGATCAAAGCCTATCGGACTTTCAGGTGCTGCAGCACCGCATGGTAGACATGTTCATGGAATACGAGCAGTGCAAATCCATGCTCTATCGAGCGACGTTGGAAGTGGTGCAGCAGGGTCGAGAAGCCATGCGAACCGTTCATGCGCTGAAGTACATGGTGGGCAAAAACGGCACGTTTATCGGCGAAAATGCGGTGCAGCTTCACGGCGGTATGGGCGTTACCGAAGAGCTGCGTATCGGTCATTACTTTAAGCGCTTGCTGGTTATAGATGCCCAATTTGGCAACGCCGATCACCACCTCAGCTGCTTTGCGGGCTAGTTGCCCTCGACCGACCACACTAGACTGAGATGATGTTAAAAGATCCTCTGTGGTTGTTCTTACTCTTCGGTGGTTTGCTCTTTGGCCTGGCCAACTGGCAAGACGAAGAGCGTGTTATCCAAGTCACCGATGGTGACGTGCAGCGGGTACTGGCCCAGTGGCAGCAACAAATGCGTCGCCCGCCTTCCGCCACTGAGCGGCAATCGTTAATCGATCAGTTTATTCAGGACGAGGCTTACTATCAGGAAGCTTTGCGTTTAGGTCTGGACAGCAACGACACCATTGTGCGCCGCAGGCTGATCCAAAAGCTCACCTTTCTCACCGAAGATTTAGCCGCATCACAACCGGCCACCGAGGAGGAACTGGCAGCTTTCTACCAGGAAAACCTCCAGCGCTACGAAATTCCTGAGCTATTCACGTTCCGCCACATCTACTTCTCTGCAGATCGCCCAGCGACGGCGCCAGAAAATAGCCCGCGAGTGATGGCCCAGCGAGCTGTACTGGACCCGACCCTTGCCGGGGATCCGTTTATGCTGGCTACTCGGTATGCCGGACGTTCCCAGCGAGAGATCAGGGACTTGTTCGGCCAGATGTTCGCCGAGCAGTTAGCTGAGCTCACTGCACAAACCCAATGGCAGGGGCCCATACGCTCGGCCTACGGTTGGCACGCCATTTTGCTGGAAAAGCGCGAACCATCCAGAGCACGACCGCTGGAGTCCATTGGTGAAAAGCTCCTGGCAGATTGGCGTCAGGCGCAACGCACCGCCGCTAACGCCGCCTATCTAAAACAATTGCTGGCCAGCTATGAGGTTCGCCTGCCGCCAATGCCGGACCCGGCACCCATCACCGAGCAATCCAGTGACTAGGCGAAGGCCTAGCCTGGAATTCTGGCCTCGCCGCTTCGCCCTACTGCTGTTGGGGCTGGTGGCCCTTCTTGGAATTTCCTCCATTCAGGCCGACGAAGTTCGACCTGCGTATTTGGAGCTTCGCGCCCTTGATCGCGCAGACGGCGGCGGCTATCGGGTGCTGTGGAAGCAACCGGTGGTGGAAAATCGACGGCTGCCTATCGACCCGCAATTTCCCCGCCAGTGCCAGCTGCAAGAGACCGCACCGCCGGAGCTGACTGGCAGCGCCCTGATTAAGCGCTGGCGCACGGATTGTGACCTTGGCGAAGCACAAATCGAGATAGACGGCCTGCGCACCTCAATCACCGACGTTTTGGTGCGTCATATCGAGCTCGGCGGCTCTACAAGCAACTTTTTGATCAGTCCAACGGACCCGGTTTTAACCCTAGGCAGCGATGAAACCGAGGCGGTGGGTTATTTAATGATCGGTGTGACCCACCTGATCGGCGGCATTGACCACGTGTTGTTTGTTATCGGTCTGGTGCTGTTTATTCACTCGCCCTGGATGCTGTTCAAAACCATCACGGCTTTCACTGTTGCTCACAGCATTACCCTAGCCCTGTCGATTTTAGAGATCGTTACCCTGGCTCAGGCGCCGGTGGAAGCGGTGATTGCCCTGTCTATCGTGTTCCTCGCGCGAGAGTTGGCCCAGCCTGATCACAAACGATCCGCACTCACTCGGACCAGCCCTTGGCTGATGGCCTTTGTCTTTGGACTGCTACACGGCTTGGGCTTCGCCGGGGCGTTAAACGAAATTGGTTTGCCGGACGACGCGCTGTTCACCAGTTTGCTGCTTTTCAACCTGGGCATTGAACTGGGTCAAATATTGGTGGTTGGCATGTTACTCGGCGTCCTTTGGCTGTGGCGCAAAGCGTGTCAAACCCTTAGCCTGCATCCAGGGTGGGCGCATCAGACTGCCGCCTACGTCATGGGCAGTGCCGCCATGTATTGGACCATCGATCGCACTCTGATTTTGCTTTGATTGCGATCGAGGGCGCGAGGTCGTACCTGATCTTTCAGAGGGGAACATGAACAGAATCCTAATCGTTGCCACGATGGCGCTGCTCGTTAGCTGTGCTGAACAAATAGCGGTAGAAGAGCGCCTGCGCGCCGCCTTAGAAACCGCCAAGCCCGGCGATGTCATCGACATTCCCGCCGGCACCTTTTTCTTTGACCGATCGCTGACGCTCAACACCAACGGTGTCACCATTCGCGGCCAAGGCATGGACAAGACCGTGCTCTCATTCAAGGACCAACTGGCCGGCGCTGAGGGGTTATCCGTCTCTGCCAGCGACTTCACCATTGAAGATCTGGCTATTGAAGATCCCATCGGTGACGCGCTAAAGATCAATGAAGGCAACAACATCATTGTCCGGCGGGTACGCACCGAGTGGACCAACGGCCCAGACGTTAACAACGGTGCATACGGCATCTATCCGGTACAAACCACCAATGTGCTGATCGAAGACAATGTGGCCATTGCCGCTTCGGATGCCGGTATTTATGTGGGTCAATCAGAGCAAATCGTCATTCGCGGCAACCGAGCAGAGCGCAACGTGGCCGGAATCGAGGTAGAAAACTCCGTTGGGGCTGACGTGTACAACAATAGCGCTGTGGCCAATACCGGCGGTATCTTGGTGTTCAACATGCCGGGCATTCCCAAGCGCGGTTATGGCACCAGAGTTTTCGACAACGACGTGTTCAACAACAACACCCCTAATTTTGCCGCGCCAGGGACCGCTGTCTCTGGCGTACCCACGGGTTCAGGCATCATGGTGAACGCCAACGACGAGGTAGAAATTTTCAACAATCGTATCCACGGCAATCACACCGCCAACATTTTGGTGTCCAGTTATTTCAGCGCGAACTACGCCGGACAACGTGAAGTCGCTGCTGAGTTCGACCCCTACCCCGAACTGATTTACATCTACGACAACGACATGAAAGACAGCGGCAGCGCACCGGGCATGGGCTACTTAGTACACCTGCGCGATTTGATTTTTGGGCCCGAGGGCGCATTCCCAGACATCATCTGGGATGGCATCGTGGATCCAAACAAACCAGCGGATAAGCCCGTGATTTGTGTCAACAATGGCGATGCGCAGCTACTGAATATCGACGCCGGCAACGAATTTTCGAATCCGTCTTTGGATATGAGCGCCTATGAGTGCGCGGTAGAAAAGCTTCCAGCGATTACCCTAGCCGGCGCCCTGGCCAGCACCAGCGGATGAGGGTAGGAGCTAACCCGCCAGCGCCATCAATCGGGCAAGAAGAGAGCCCTATGATGAGTGCGTGCCAAGGATGATTCGACTCGGACTACAGTCCGCTGCCATAGCGCTACTGGGTTTTGTGTTGGCAGCCTGTGAACCACCAAAGGTGACGCTACACAGCCCCGAGGCCTATCCCCAACGCCTGTCGGAATGGGGCCTAATGGCGCTGGACGGTAAACAGCTAACCATCAGCCAGCAGACGTTGGTCTACCACCTCAACACTCCGCTTTTTTCTGACTATGCCCTGAAGCTTCGCACGCTGTATCTGCCTGAAGGCACCCAGGGCAGTTACCACCCGGAAGATACCTTTGCTCTGCCGGTTGGCAGCATCATCAGCAAAACGTTTTTTTACCCCAAAGACGAGAACGGCGACCTGCTCATCACTGCAGATTGGAGCGGTGATCCAGGGGTTATCCAGACCGACGATTACCGCTTGATTGAAACTCGGCTGCTGGTGCGCCAGCCCCACGGCTGGGACGCTCTGCCCTATGTGTGGAAAGGTTCAGACGCCTATCTGAATCTCACCGGTTCCATCCACAAATTGACCTTGGCTGGCGGTGCCCCGCTGAATTATTTGGTACCCAGCAAAAACCAATGTGCGTCTTGTCACGCAACCAATCACACCACCAAGGCCCTGCAGCCCATTGGCATTAAGGCTCGGCACGTGGATAGGAAAAGCCCAGTCAGCAACGCGAATCAACTGGATTTGTGGGCAGCCCGAGGGTGGCTGGACCAGCGAGGTGATCAGCACAGACCCAATGCCCAGTGGAATGACGACGGCGCGTCGCTGGCACACCGAGCAAGAAGCTATCTGGATATCAATTGCGGTCACTGCCACAACCAAGTCGGCGCGGCGGACACATCGGGATTGCTACTGGACTACAAAGACCATCCCATGGAAGCCATGGGACAGTGCAAACCACCTATCGCAGCGGGTCGCGGTTCTGGCGGATTGCTCTACAGCATCGTGCCGGGCGAGGCGGAAGCCTCTATTTTGAGTTTTCGTCTGGTCACCAACGACCCTGGAATGCTGATGCCCGAGCTGGGACGCTCCATGACCCACACCGAGGGGGTGGATTTAATCAACCGGTGGATCGATGGATTGACAGGCCGCTGCCTCTAGCCAACAGCCCAGCGCGCTAGCCGCCGCTTGCCTCAGCAGCGCTTCGATCCGCTCGCAGCACCGCTAGCTTTGCCACAACCTCCGCATGTTTGGCCCGATTCAAGCCGTACTTCGAATAGCAATAAACAGACACCAAGGCAAAACCAGAAACGATAGGGCCATAGATCAGACCCAGCCAGGCGATGGTGTCGGCGCTGATATCCGCGGCAGTTTGAATGTCTGCTCCCGTGGGCCAGTCGATCAGGGTCAACGCAAAACCCGCAGCGGTGGTGCCAATGCCAGAGGTCATCTTGTTTGAGAAGGAGATGGACGAGAAGAAAATCCCTTCCTGACGCAACCCCGTGATCAGCTCATGCTCGTCAACCACATCGGCAACCATCGAGTTAAACGCCACCAAGGCCTGCACCACGCCAAAGCCCTGAACAAACTTAATCGCGATCAGCGTCATCAGCAGTTCCTGCGTGCCGTTTTCAGGAAACCACCCCAGCAACCGCAGCACCACTGGGATCACCTGACACAGCGCCCAACAAGCCGTACCAATAATCACCGACGGTTTTTTGTCGAATAGGCGCGTAAACGTGCTGGCAAACATGGTTCCTAGCAACGCACCCACCGGCGTAGCGGCAAAAAAGAACAAGTTGCCCTGGCCCTGAAGCTCCCAAAAATAGGTGTTCATATGCAGGTTCAGCGCATTGTCGACACCCACCATGGCAAAGACGATCAGCACCCCGGCGAACATCCACCGAAACGATCGATTGGTTAAGGCTGATTGAATTTCGGACAACGTGATCTTGAGCACGGATAGAGGCGAAATTTTGTCGTGGTTCACTCGACTAACAGGAAGGTACGGTATGCGTTTGCGCGTTCCTACCGAGGTCAGCAGCACCGCTACCATCATGATCAGTGCCAGCGTGACGCCGAAGGGCCCGTAGGCTTCCACGTTGAATTGGGTGTCCGGAAAATAAACCATAAAGCCAATGGCGTAGGTCAAAATGCCGCCCACGTAGCTAAAGAAGTAGCGGTAAGCCACCACTTCCGTTCGCTCGTCGAAGTCTTCCGTTAACTCCGCGCCCAAAGACACATGGGGCACATGATAGAGCGTCATCAGTGCACGGGTGCCAACAGAAAACACCGTTAACCAAACGAAAAGCGCGAATTCTTCAAGATCCGGCGGATTGAACAGGCCTATAAAGACCAAGCCCAGAGGCAGGATGGAGGCATACATGAACGGATGTCGCCGACCATTTTTGCCCTGCCAGTTATCCGACAAAGAGCCGATCACCGGGTCGGTGATGGCATCAACGGCCAGGGCAATACCAATGGCAATGCCGGTATAGGCTGTCGGCAGTCCCAGCACCTGGGTGTAGTAAAAAAAGACGAAAACGTTGAAGGCAGCGGTCTTGATGCCTTCCGCCGCCTGCCCTAGTCCGTAGCTGATTTTGATACCGCGGGTCAGCGGCGGAGTCGTGTTTTCCATCACCGGAGGTTACATCGCTCGGCCATCTATGTAACGCTTTGGATGACCCTAACAACACTTGAACTGACTGGAACAACATGCAAAGCAATCCGCTACAACAGGCACCGCTAATCAGCCCAACTCAGACCGTTGTGGAAGATTGGATCGATTACAACGGCCACCTAAACATGGCGTTCTATAACGTCATCTTCGACCGTGCCGTGGATCACTTTTACGACTTGCTGGGCGTGGGCGCTCAGTACGCAGAAAGCGGTATTGGATCCTGCTTTACCATGGAAATTCATGTGCACTACCTCAACGAAGTCTCGCTGGGGGATGAGTTGGAGCTGCACCTGCAGCTGTTGGACTACGACAGCAAGCGCCTGCACTTTTTTCAGCAGATGTATCACAAAGAACAAGGTTATTTGGCCGCCACCTCGGAACAACTGGCGCTCCATGTGGATTTGACCACCCGCAAATCCGGAGAGTTTCCTCAGCGCATTATGGACAAACTGCAGGCCATGGCGGAGCCGCACTTCGCATTAGCAACGCCAGAACAAGTGGGGCATCAGATCGGCATCAAGCGCAAATAAATCGCTCTGGTTAACCATGTGCCCAAACACCGCCCGGCGCTGCCCAACTCGCGCCCACAAAAAAGGCGGCAAAGCCGCCTTTTTCTGCTTCTAACGCTGCAAAGCGCTCGCCCAAGGGCCTAGTAGCCTTCCAACTCACCATAACGGTTGCGGTGATAGTTCACATCGCCAAAGGTCTGCTCTGAAACCGCTGCGCGCTTGATAAAGAAACCAATTTCGAACTCGTCGGTCATGCCAATACCGCCGTGCATCTGGATGCCCTCGCGAGACACCAAATTGTAAGTCTCTCCAACCTTGGCCTTGGCCAGGGAAGCCAGCTTGGCCACCTCAGTAGCATCACGCCCTTCGTCTAGGGCGGTAAGCGCTTCGAGAACACAAGATTTAGACAGCTCGATTTCGCAGAACATGTTCGCCGCGCGATGCTTCAGCGCTTGGAACGAACCGATGGCAACGCCGAACTGCTTACGCTCTTTCAAGTACGCGACGGTGCGTTCAAAGCACTCCTGCAGGCCGCCCAACATTTCAGCGGTTAGGCCGATACGAGCGATGTCCAAAGCCGGATCCAAAACGTCCGCACCACCATCAACAGAGCCCAAAACCGCATCAGCAGATACGCTGACGTTGTCCAAGGACACATTCGCGGCATTACGTGAATCGGCCATGATGGTACGCGTTACTGATACACCGGATGCATCCCGATCCACCAAGAACAAGGTCAAGCCAGACCGAGCACCTTGATCGCCGGAGGTGCGCGCTACGACAATGAGCTTGTCCGCGATGTGGCCGTCGAGCACGAAGGTCTTCTTGCCAGACAGCGAATACCCATCACCAGATGCCGTCGCCGTGGTGGCAATGTTGTAGGGGTTATGTCGATGAGATTCTTCCAGCGCCAAGGCCAGCTTCAGCTCACCTGCTGCAACGCTAGGCAACAACTCAGACTTCTGCGCGTCAGAGCCACCGACGTTGATCAACGTGCCGCCCACCCAAACAGAAGCAAACAAGGGGCTTGCCGCCAGGGTTCGACCAGACTCTTCCGTAACAACACCCAAACCCTTGTAGCCGAATGCAAGGCCGCCATGCTCTTCACCCCAAGGAATCGCCGCCCAACCTAGCTCTACCATCGAGCTCCAGGTGCCTTGGTCAAAGCCATCGGCATTCTCTTCGTCACGCAGTTTGCGCAGCTGAGTAATGGGAGCGTTCGACGTGCAAAAGTCCTTGGCACTGTCTTTGAGCATGGTCTGCTCTTCGTTGAGTATCATCGCCATAAAGCCTCTCCTAAAATTCGAGCCTTAGTATAGCGTTTTGGCCAGCGCAGGCTAGAGGAAGCGACAGCAAAAGGTAGCGAGCGGAGTAGGCCCGCGTTGACCGCAGAGCTATTCAGCAGCATGACCAAATTCGTTCAAGGGAAATTTTTAGAGCGCTTGCTGGAAATGCTGCTCAAATCAAAAGGTTTAATCGTTTTGATTTACGTAAATTATTTATATATTATTTCCGACCCTTAAATAATTAGGTTCTCACTGAGTGAAAATTACAACAAAAAAAGCACAAATTGAAAAACAACTAGCACAGCTAGAAAAAGAGCTAAAAAGCATTGAAAACAGTGCCGCATTTCGTAAAGAAAATGCCATTAAACGAGCACTGAATAATCTGATGAAAAAGCACGGTTGCTCCAAAGCAGATTTGATCGCGATTCTACAAGGTGATGCACAGGCACCCGCAAAGCGCGGCAGAAAAGCTGCAGCGGTCGGTTCACGCAAACCAAGAAAATTAAAGATTTTCAAAAATCCAAATACTGGCGAAACTGTTGAAACGCGAGGCGGCAACCACAAGGTGCTAAAAGCGTGGAAGGCTGAATATAAGCTAGCCAACATCGACGAGTGGTTGGTCGGCACGAAGGATTAATCCAAATATTCGCGTTCAAGCATTCGCATATAGGCCGTGTTCTGTGCACGGCCTAATATCTCTCAGATAACGTCCCGCCCTTACAAAAACTGCATCGCTTTGTTTTAAACGTTCATTGCTGGCATTGCCACGACGACTAACTACGCCCGTAGATATCCTCAAGCCTGACGATATCGTCTTCGCCCAGATAAGAACCCGTTTGTATCTCGATAACTTCTAGCGGCGTTTCGCCCGGGTTTTCCAACGCATGCACCGTGCCGATGGGTATGTACGTTGATTCGTTTTCTTTTAACAAAAACGTTTTCTCGCCATTAGTCACTTTGGCGGTGCCAGAAACAACGACCCAATGCTCGGCACGATGATGGTGCTTCTGCACACTGAGTTTTGCGCCAGGATTCACGGTAATCCGCTTAACCTGATAGCGCTCACCGTTATCTATGGAGTCATATTTACCCCAAGGTCGATACACCTCACGATGTAGCTCCCACTCACTGCGCGATTCGGATTTAAGTCGCTCGGCTATCAGCTTCGCGTCCTGCACCCGATCTTTATGCGCGACCATTAGCGCATCCTTGGTAGAGACGATCACCAAATCTTCCACACCCACCGCAGCAATTAATTGATCGGTGGCTCTAACGTAGGAATTCGATGTGTCCTGAAGCATCACGTCACCAACCACCACGTTATTCATTGAGTCCTTATCGCCCAAATCCCAAAGAGATGTCCAAGAACCGACGTCGTTCCAACCTGCATCCAGCGGCACGACCACGGCATCAGAGGTTTTTTCCATAACCGCGTAGTCAATTGAATCGCTGGGGCAGCGCTGAAACGCCTCGGCGTCCACGCGAACAAAATCCAAATCAAGCTGAACCTTGGCCATAGACTCCACGCAGGCATCATGAATATCTGCTCGAAACAACTTAAGTTCCTGCAGGTAGCGACTGGCCTTAAATAGGAACATACCGCTGTTCCAATAGTAGCCACCAGCATCAAGGTATTGCGCAGCGGTCTGGGCGTCAGGTTTTTCTTTGAACGAGGCGACCTCAAAGCCCTCCCCCATGTTGGTCCCCGCTTCAATATATCCATAACCTGTGTGCGGTTCCGAGGGGATCACCCCGAAGGTGACTAGTTTTCCGGACTCCGCAAGGGGCATTGCTTGGCGCACTGCGGATGTAAATGCGTCGGTATCCTTGATGACATGATCGGCTGCTAAGACCAACAGCAGTGGATCGTCATCCACCGACAAAGCGGCTAAGCCAATGGCTGGTGCCGTGTTGCGACCGATGGGCTCCAATATGATTTTTCCCAAGGCATCGATCTCGCGAAGCTGTTCAGCTACAAAAAAGCGGTGCTCTTCATTGCAGATGGTGATCGATTCAGAAACGGGCAAGCCAGAAACACGCAAGAGAGTTTCTTGAAGCATGGAGCGTTCGCTGTTCAGCGGCAGGAATTGTTTTGGATAACGCGCTCTGGACAATGGCCAAAGCCGCGTGCCGGATCCACCGGCCATAATCACGGGAACGATCAATGTTCGGCTCTGAATTTACGGGGCATAGCTAAGGCTGCTTTTCTGCGTGAGGCAGGATTATGCAGTGGTTATCGACCCATCAAAACCCTAGACCGAGAAGATGAGTGCGTGAATCAAGTGCAGACTTGAGCGCGGCGAAGTGAGTGAACATCTTCAGCGGCTGATAATCCCTTTTATCACCACCCAGATACAAACCAGTCCTTTGGGTTCGTTTTGTTATTTTTTGATGCAGGCGGCTTTGCGGATCCGATTAACGGCGCGCTGCTCATAACGCATTAGCTTTCTGTGACCCTCAAGCTTTTTCGCGAATCGTCGTGCTCGGTCATTGTCTTCTCTAATTTGTCTATACAAAAGCGTAAACACAGCCCGGCGCTCAGCAGAGGTAACACCAGACCTCGGTGTCTCCATCTCTATAATGGTTCGATAAAGTGCCTCGGGGCTCATATACGGTAGGCGCTCGGCCTCGGGCTTCTCAATAAAGGACGCGTGCTTTGCATCGATAACATCGCGAGCCGCAGCCAACCTCGTCACGAGCTCTTCAGCCTCTGATGCCGAGAATCCCAGCCTCGTTGCCTCCTCCACCAACGCCGCTATCGCCGGGACTCCTAAATCGAGACATACACCTGACGACGAGGCCAAGCCATGGCGCTGAGCATTTTCTGAGGAGATGCGCTTACCCTCGGCCGAACGGGGCCCAGTGGATTTAGCGGCGTTGGCCCTATTGGCGATCAACTTCGAGGCGCTGATCTTCACGTGACTGCTTCACTTGTAACTCGAGTTGCTCAATCTCCAAGGCAATCTTTTTATGAACTTGCGGAGCGAAACGCACAGAGTCGTAAGACTGCATTAACAATCTGACATTCTTGAGCTGACGCTCGATAAGTCGATCGATGGTCTCAAAGGACTCCCGCCTTAACCGGAACGCGTCCGTGCGAAGGGACTGGAGTGTATACCCCTCGGACGCTAGAACTTCATCTAAGTAATTTTGTTCATCGTGAGTCAGCGACTGACCCGACGCTGTCTTAGTCAGGAGATCGTGCAACTGACCCCACGCTTCTTTGGACCTAACATCGTACGTCCTAGTGATAAGGCGATCCGCCATCTCACTCACGACAAGGTTGTTCTTTTCTGCGCGGTAGATCTTCACCCACCAAAAGGCATCCGCCATCTGCGATACCAGCTCACCTAAGATGCCGGTTGGATTGTCATAACTAGCCAACACAGCCTCAACGTGCGTCTTGTATTCAGCCGCATTTAAGTATGCGGCATCTGAGAGGGTCGTTAGTATCTTTGAGTCACTCATCCCTGATGTCTCGTTCAGACATATTCAGAGTCACGCCCGGATTTACAAGCGGGTCACCGGTGAAGGTAATACCTGCCGAGGACAAAGCCAGCATGATCGCATTCAATATTCGAGCGTTTGCCCGCGGGATACCAGCTTGTTGCTCATATTTCTTTATAGTCGCAACGGATACTCCTGCAGTATCGGCGAGCTCCTGTGTGCTCCAACCAAGCATAGCTCTCGCCGCCTTAATTTGCACCACAGATATCATTTATGTATATTTAAATACACTTTTAGTATATTTTTATATCCTTTCATAGGAAGAAAATAACATGATTGATGAACTTTTTGAGAAGTTTGATGGCGCTTTCTCCAAAAATACCCTCCGCGCGTACCGGTCGGATTTTGAGCAATACGAATCTTGGTGTAGCACCAAAAACCAATCGGGCCTTCCTGCGACCCCTGCCCTAATCGCTGAGTACGTTGATTTCATGACGACAGAAAACAAGAGTGCAACCATCCGAAGGCGTATAAATTCTCTCGGCACCATATTCAAACTCTCTAAATACCCAGACCCAACCAAGCAGCCTGAGGTTGTTCTAGCGCTCAAGCGAATGCACCGCAAAATTGGTCGTCAGCAGAAACAAGCGACACCACTAACCAAGGACATCCTCGACCAACTCCTGTTGCAATGCGACGAAGATACCCGAGGCCTACGAGATCAAGTTTTGCTGCGGTTGGGCTATGAAACAATGAGACGACGATCGGAAATATGTGGCTTCACGTTTGATGACCTCACCGAGATCCCCCGCAGAGGATCTGCAATCCGCTTGGTGAAATCAAAAACAGATCAGGAAGGTTCGTCAAAACTCATTCCAATCAGCCAAGACCTCGTTGACTTGATTTTGAGGTGGAAGGTCTATGCCAAAATTGAAGGAGCGATTCTTAGGTCAGTCGATAAGCATGGCAACATCGGGCCTAAACTGAACCCAGGCTCGGTTTGCACGATACTAAATCGAGTGGTCGCCAAAACTTCTGCGGTCGACCATGGGGCTAGATTCTCAGGCCACTCATTTAGGGTCGGTGCCGCAATCGATTTGGTTGAGTCTGGCGCATCCCTAGAAAAAATCATGTTGCGCGGTGGGTGGCGGTCCAGCGACAGTGCAATGAACTACCTACGATCGTGGTGACTCGGGCTTCGAAAAACTAAGTTGGCGACGCCAACCATTGCTCATAAATCGTAATACCGAATCTCCACGCAGCCACCAACAAGGCGGCAAATAGTATGTAAAACTGCTCTTCAATCGCCAAACTCCACGTATGGAGCACAGGCTTTAACTCGGCTGCTGAAGAAAAATAGCCACTTTGCTGCCAGAAAAAAATATTGGAAAGAAATGCAGAAACAGCAATGAGGTGACCTTCTCCCCGAATTAATACCGCCAACTTAATGAGATAAACATAAATTATGCTGCCTGCTGCGCAAATGCTAGCGGTGGTAAATAGCCCAATGAGCTATGCGGTCGAATCGCGTTGTAGTGTTCCCTCCAATCGCTAATGATTTGCGTTGCTTCGTCCAGCGATCTGAACCAGTGTTGGTTCAAGCATTCGTTTCTGAATTTGCCGTTGAGGCTCTCGACAAATGCGTTCTGAGTCGGCTTGCCTGGTTGTATTGTCCACTTCCCCTAATCTGAGACATCGTTGATTGGAGTTTTCTGTGAGAATGAGCACAGGAGGCTGCAATGAAGAAGTCACGATTTACGGAAAGCCAGATTGTTGGCGTGCTGAAGCAAGTCGATGCCGGCTCTAAGGTTGAAGACGTTTGCGCTTCTTGGTGCGCACTTGAAGGCCCTCTTCACGGTATAAGCGATAAGTGTGCTTGCGGTTGACGACCAAGCCCTCGCGCTTGAGCAGCGCGTGAAGAAGCAAGTAACCATAGGCTTTGTACTTTTCCGCAAGCTCTTTTAATCGCTCGCGGGCGACGTCATCGCTTGACGGCTTCGCGACGTACCTGAATCCCGTCCTGCTTACGCCGGCTAGCCTACAGGCTGCCCGTTCGCTAATGCCGAGATGCTCGATCATGTAACGCACCACTGCCTTACGCGAAGCGGGCGTCACCACTTTTTTGTGAGGACGTCCTTCATGGCTTCGACTTCAAGCAATTTGTCTGCCAAGAGCCGTTTGAGCTTATTATTCTCGCTTTCGAGGTCCTTGAGACGCTTCGCCTCGTTGACCTCAAGACCACCATATTTGCTGCGCCAGTTGTAAAACGTGCCTGAGCTGATGTTCAGCTCTCGGCAAAGCTCGTCGACTTTAACGCCGGACTCATGCCGTTTGATGGCCTTGATGATCTGTTCTTCGGTGTATCGCTTCTTCATTTCGAGATCTCCATTCCCGTAGGTTACTTGGGAATCTCATCAAGCTCATGGTCCTAATTTTGGGGAGAAGGTCAGTCCATAACCAGTTGTGCGTTAGGTTTGTCGCTGATTGCCGATCCCACAACACGACGAGTGCAGAGATCCATCACGACTGCCAGGTAGTGCCAACGATCACCCGCCCAAACGTACGAAATATCGCTGCACCAAACCTTGTTGGGCTCTGGCACATCGAATTGGCGATCGAGAAGATTGGGTATATCCACCCTGGCCTGCCCGTATTTCTTGTAGGGGCTGGGCCCCGGTTGACCGGACTTTAAACCGGCTTCTCGCATGAGACTGCGGACCTTGAAGCGGCCGCTGGTGAAGCCGGCGTCGTTCATCTGCTCCCTAAGCGTCTGACTACCGGCAGAGCCCCGGGAGTCGTTGAACCACTCAGTGACTTTGACACGCAATATGACTCGCTTCACATCCGGCTTCCGCTTTCTTGCTTTGTACGCGTAATAACTGGACCGATTAATGCCCAGCACTTCGCACAGCTCATTCACCTGGCAATGCGCTCTCAGCATGTCGATCAGTGCGAACGATCGATCTCGTCGGACACCAAGAGCGCTGTAGCCTTTTTTAAAATCGATTTCTCCCGCTCTAGCTTGTTGATCTTGGCTTTGAGGGCTTGAATCTCCTGCTGCTCAGGAGTCAGTGCCGCGGTCTCGGGCACACCACCATTACGCTCAAACTTAACCTGCTTTACCCAGCGCCTCAGCGCGCTGTCTTGGAGGTCAAACTGCTCGCAGACCTCTTTGAAACTGAACCCCTGATCCAACACCAAGCACGCAGACTCTCGTTTGAACTCCCGGGTAAAAGTACGTCTCGTACGCATCAGAACACTCCTCCATCGGTGGTAGGCTACCACCTAAAAGCGTGTCCAAAATCATTGAACCACTACATTGACCGATAGCCCCGCCTCTGCCTCGCTCAGTATTGAGATGATCTGGGTTTCAGTGAACCGTGACCGCTTCATTCGAGTTCTCCTTTATTTTTAAAATGCCAGAAAACTCTAGTGTTGCCCTGTCCATTCTGAGGGGAAGACTACTGGATACTCGTAACCAGCCAAAACTGGCTCAAAATAAGCTCGGGGAGTGAAGCAAATAGCTATCGCTTCTCGGGGCACTATGAAGTGTGGGAACGGATGCTCAAAGCTCATTGCTATTTTTCTTTATCCAATGCCGCAATCAGTCGAATGAGTTAAACGTAACAGCACAAGAGATCGTAATCTCCCCCATCGGATTCACTCTCAAACTAGCTCAGCTCTATTTCATTTGAAGTGCACCACAAAAATCCATAGTCACTACTTGAGGGCCTACCGACAGGGATCTAAATTGCTCAAAACCGTCATGATTGACAAGAAAAACTATCAGATCACAGTCCTCCACTGCCTTTTGAGCAGATACCAGAGCATATTCAGGGTGTTGCGAAATATGAGGTTCGACACACGCAACTGCTAACCCAGACTCAAGCAATGATCTCACTACTAACTCTGCCGGAGATCCACGAAAATCGTCAATATTTGGCTTGAAGGCAAGACCAAAGCAAGCCACCTTATTAACGCCCATTCGCTTGGCTTGCTCCGTCACCCTAGCAGCTACCCAGTTCGGCTTTTCATCATTTACTTCCCTCGCTGTTCTTATCAATCTCGATGAAGTAGGGGACTCCGATACAATAAACCAAGGATCAACAGCTATGCAGTGACCTCCAACGCCTGGCCCTGGTTGAAGAATATCGACGCGAGGGTGCATATTCGCTGCCGTTATGAGCTGCCAAACATCTAGATTATGCTCGTGGCAAATGAGTGATAACTCATTGGCAAAAGCAATATTTATGTCCCTGTAACTATTCTCTGCGAGCTTACTCATTTCCGCTGTTTTCGCATTTGTCTCAAAAACGGGAGCTGAAGTTACCGAGCGATAAAGCTCTGAAACGATGCGCGTTGATTCTTCATTAATGCCGCCAACTACTCTGGGATTGCTATCTAACTCTTCAAGCACTCGCCCAGGTAATACTCGTTCGGGGCAATAAGCAAAATATACTTCCACCTCCGATCCCGTGTCTTTGCTTATTCTCTCAAACATCCTGTCCGAGGTGCCCACCGGGCAGGTTGATTCGAGAATCACAATATCACCCGCCTTCAAGTTGGGTGTTACAGCCTCAACCGCTGAATATACATACGTTAAATCTGGAGCAGGTGTACCATCCCTTGGAATTAGAGGCGTTGGGACGCAAATCAAATAAACATCAGTAGGACGAACTGATGTATGCGCAGATAACTTACCCTGCGTTACCACGTCAGATACGAGCTCGCCTAATCCCGGCTCAACTATGTGTATTGCGCCACTATTAACTGTATCAACGACACATCTATCAACATCGACACCAAAAACGCGATGGCCAGCACTCGCAAAAAAAGCGGCTGTCGGCAGACCAATATATCCCAGTCCTATTACCGAGATTGTTAACTTACTTTTAGACATTAAGCTTTGCCTTTAAAAATGAAGTGATCCGCTCTGACGCGTTGCCGTCACCAAATGGATTCGAAGCTTGTGCCATTGCATCATACGCGCGGGGGTCCGATATCAACACTCGGCAGTTTTCGACAATCTGATCCGCCAATGCACCCACTAGCTTCACGGTGCCAGCAGCAACAGCCTCAGGTCGTTCTGTTACGTCACGCATTACAAAAACAGGCTTGCCCAAGCTTGGCGCTTCCTCCTGAATCCCGCCTGAGTCTGTAAGTACGAAGAGGCAAGAGTCCAATAATAGGACAAAAGATTCGTAAGAAATCGGCTCAATCAGAGAAACATTTTCAATACCCCCTAACAACTGAGATACCGGCGCCTGTACATTTGGATTAAGGTGGACAGGGTAAACGAACTTTAAATCGACAAACTCAGTAGCTAGCTCGCGAATAGCCTTGCAAATTTCAAGGAACCCGCCTCCAAAGTTCTCCCTGCGATGACCAGTTACAAGCACAAACGGCGAATCTTCGTGATCAAATCCCAATATCTGCTTCAAACCTGCCTTCAGACCTTTAGACCAAGCCGGGTCAGCGGCGACGCGACCCAGCATTAACTGTAGCGAGTCTATAACGGTATTCCCGGTTACCAATATGTTTTCTGGACGTACTCTCGAGTTCAGCAAATTAATGCGCGCCTCTTGTGTTGGCGCAAAATGGTAATCAGCAACAAGGCAGGTGGCCTGTCTGTTAAATTCCTCGGGGAAAGGGGAACTTAAGTCAAAGGTCCGCAAACCCGCCTCAACATGACCTACTTTTACACCCAAGAAAAAACACGCAGTGGCGGTCGCGAAGCAAGTAGTAGTATCGCCGTGAACTAAAACAATATCAGGTTTGACCTCGGCAATGACATCTCGAATACCGACAAGAATCTTGTCTGTAACGCCAATTAAATCCTGACCATCTCGCATGACTCGTAGATCGTAATCTGGCTCGATGTCAAAGATTGATAGGGCCTGATCAAGCATTTCCCTGTGCTGCCCAGTAACGCATAGTCTCAATCTAAACCCTCGCTCCTCCATTAGACGCAAGTAAAGCGGCGCCATTTTTATGGCTTCGGGACGAGTTCCGAACACCATCAAGACAGTAGCCATGATCTACCCCAACAAACCTAAAAAAAAGACCGGACAAGACATTACGCGTTATCGAATTCATACGTTAGCGTTTTGGACAAACCATCCCGAAGTGAATAAGGCGCAACAAATCCGCCCATATCGGTCGCCGAACAAAAGGTCGTCGACCCCATGAATTTCTTAACCCTGATACTACTAACAGGGAGCGGCACTCGAAATGTGCTGCTAGCCACATCACAAAGACGTCCAGCAACCAACCCGAGCCAAGCGGGTAATCGCACTCCGACGCCATCCTTACCCAGCAATTGCTGGCGCACAAGCGTCACCAATTCGTTCATGCTCATATCGGGCCCATCAGCATAATTAAATGTACTAAAACCAGCACGCGCTCCAATGAAATGACAAATAAATTCAGCAACATTGCCCACGTAGGCCATTGATTTTTTATTCTCACCATCACCAAACATCAAAAATCTACGGTCTGCTATCTGCCTGAAAAGGTTATAAACATTACCTCTGTTACCCTCACCGAAAATCACGGTGGGTCTTATAATCACTAAAGATCTGCGCTCCGGGTCTTCTGAGTACCATGCTTTATAAACCTCCTCGGCAAGATACTTAGACTCTCCATAAGAGTTAAAAAAATTTATTTTCCCATTTTCATCTGTTTGCGACTCAACGAACCCATAAACTGCCACCGAACTCACAAAAATTATTTGAGATACTCCTGCAACTCGAGCAGCAGCACAAACATTTTCCGCACCAGTAACATTAACTTCGTAATATTTTTCGGTAGGATTTACGTTGTCGCGATGTTCCGCCGATAAGTTTATTATCACTGAACATCCAGCAAAAAGATCTTCTCCTATGGGCTCTGAAACATTCAAAAATCTAGTTTCTTCATCTTCGCCGGCTATATCATAATTTATATATTTATGGTCTCCGCGCTCCAACAAGGAGCGGCATCGCGTCCCAACAAAGCCGCTTCCACCAATTATCCCAATCACAGAGAGACTCCTAAAAGCAATTTTTCCTATCGAATTTCAAAATGATATAACTACAGTAACCGCTATGTTTGAGCAGCGATTTGAAACACTTCCATCAACTTCCGTGTCTGCTTTTCCCGAACGAAATCACCTTTTATTACCGAAATATTACCAACCGCCGAATTCAGAAGAAAGTTTTTTTCCTTAAAATATTTCCCCAGCCCTTCTTCAAAGGAATTAACGCATCCCGGGGTCGCGATGAAATTCCCACAACCCTTATTTATTAGGTCAACACCTTCACCACTGATATTAGTGATAATTGGACGTCCGGTCGCCATATAGTCAAAAACCTTTGAGGGGACTGTAATCCTAAAAGCAGGTCTGTCCTTCAGAGGCAGAAGCAAACAACCCGCACGCAGCATGATTTCTTGCGCTTTATGCTTGGGTACAGCACCGAAAAAAGTTACTCTGTCTGTAATCTTTAAACGATTCACAAGGGCTGTAATATCATCTCGCAATACACCATCGCCAACTAACCAGAGCTTAGCGTCACTTTTCGGTGTTTTTTTGATAAAGCCTGCAAAAGCCTCAACTACCAGTTCAATGTCTTGTGCGTGTCCCAAGTTTCCGGCGTAGCACAAGGCTGATGTGTCGCATTCGTTTGTGATTCCAGGCACGTCGGCTTCCAAGATCGAGTTGTATATCACGGTCACAGGTGTTGACGTCTTACTCCGCAAATAGTCGGCCATTGGAGTTGAGACGCAAGTTATGGCATCGGCGTATCTATACGCCAAAACCTCCAACCACAAACCTAATTTTTCAAATAAGGACCCATGTCGTATTTTTCCAATATTTACTGCTGATTCGGGCCATATATCTCTCACATCCAAAACAACAGGAACCTTCAGAAATATTTTTGCAAGAATGGACGCAATCGTAATGGGGAGAGGCGGCGATGAAATCCAAATTACTTCAGGCTGAACTTTCCTATAATTTCGAAACAAGGCATACGTGGCACGCAAACTGAAAGTAAAATATTGAGCTAAAAGTCCAATAATACCAGCTCTATCGTGGCTAGCTGATATATCTATTCGAATTATAGGAATGCCTTGGTCGTCTTCTTCAGAGAAACTTACATCTGACTTGTGCGGCATCGTTGTAATAACAGTAACCCGATTTTCAAGCTCGGCCAAAATAGAAACCGTTTCTGAAATCCTATTTGCGGCTGCTGTAATATCAGGTTGATAGTATTGAGAAATAACCAGAACTCTCATAATGTGAGGTCCAGATTCGTTTCCCATTCGAACCTTAGCTCTACCCTCGTGGACTCAGCAAAAATCTCGAGGGCTTTTGCAGACCTCAACATGCCAAACTCTATTCCATGCTCAAAATTTTTAATTTGGTACCTCATCCCGGCTAAATTAACTTTTAATGAAAAGGCATCGCGGTCGATTACGAGTTTATGGCCTGTAATTTCTAAATTGGCCTCGTGATGAAAATGAAACCTTGATACCCAGCCAGATTTCATAGCACTTACTGAATCCTGAATGATCAGATAGCCCTTCCCAAATTTAAGTGATCGTGCTACCTCGCGTCTTTTTCCCAATCTCTCGTAACCATTGTGTTTAGCACTTAGCAAAGCAGAATCCGATGCAATAGTTACTTGCCTTTCAAGTACCGATGCCCTCCGGCCTACCCGAAACGTTGACCATACTTCCGAGGAATCGTGCTCTCCGATTTGCACCACGCTATGGCTTTGTGTTCCTCGCTCCCAATAACGGCGCTCCGTCTTTTCGTATTCTGATGTCCCGCAGTTCACAATTGCTTGTTTGGAATTTATAGATAATTCAAAAGATAAAGTATCCGCGTGAGCATGTCCGGGGTTTGACGCATACCCAATAGGACCGGCGTCAAAAATCAATTTGTCCCTGCCGCGCCTACAAACTACATACCCAGAGTGACGAAGGTCGTTTACTTGAAGGGACCCACCCTTTTCTGAGTTGCTCTCTGGTATATTTAATTGTCGAGCATACTGGTATATCCGATCTACTGGAGGTATGACACCACCGGCACAGTCATTAAAGCCAGCCAAGTCACCGTTATCATGTGTCATTAAATCAAGAAAAACCAACTGATTTACCGCCGCTTCCTCCAGCATATTAAGCAAGGTAGCCGACTCCGCTTCCTCGTAAGCCCTTAGTATATTAATGATATCTAAGACATCTACTAAAACCGCACCATGATACATAGGACTGAGCTCACAGTGCGATCCATCGGGCAAGATCTGCTCTCTCAACTGTTCTACGAGCTCACGAAGTGCCAATGACTTCCAGGAATAATTCCCAAAAACTAACCCTGCGAATAGTAACGCTTTTAAATTAGCGAAGTAGTGGTTGGCGAGCAGATGGGTCTCTAAACGCTTCGACAACACCTCAGCTTGAAGCGCCACGTTTTGCATAATAGTGTCAGGTATAGGCGTGCCGTCAAGCCAAGTTTTCAGCACATTCACTATGCGCAACGAAGTTGGATACGGCGACCAGCCAAGCTCCCTGATGTTTTGATTTGCCGTCACCCAATCGCAGAGCATCCTCTGGTGCAACGCACTGCGTTTTTCGGCGTTTACCGCTTGAAGGTCGTCGAAATAATGTAAATTATATTTCCAAAGCAACACCTCCGAATCAGGCTGCCAATCGATAGGAAATTCGACTTTTTTCCGTCTGTTCAGAAAAACAAATTCGCCGTTGTTATTGATGCGATCAATATTAATTTTAAAGCTAGTCCATTTTGAAACCGGCTCGCATGCAATATATTTTTTTGAATTTTGGGGAATTACTCTCGCTGGAAGTGCCATTAAGACGCGCGCTGTAACCTGCCTCGCTTGCAAAAATCTTACTGTTCTAAAGAATCTTAAAACGCTCATGCCAAATCTTAGAGCATTTGCGCTGAGGTCTGTTGCCTCAATTGATCTGCCACGGCCACTGACACGCGCGCAACCTCAATCAATTCGTTAGGAGGAATCGGGCTCTCGCCACTTACCAGTGCTTTAAGAAATGCTTCAACACACTGTTGCTGTCCCTTATTTTGGTAAGGAGTTCTGAAAGCTGAGAATCCTCTCCAGCCAAAGCCACGTAATTTTCTGAAGTTATCTAATTGAAGAACGGCATCGTTGCAAAAAACTTCTACCCTTTCTTTCGGAAACTTACTGCCTCCATTTGCAAGATAATGAATACAACCTATTGATCCGTCTGAAAAAGACAATGATATAATTGCTTTGTCGTCAGTAACCTTAAGAGCCGAATTTTTCTTCATTGCAATGGCATTGAATCCTACTATCGGATGTCCGACTAAATACCGCATTAAATCAATGTAGTGACACGCCTCTCCTAGTACTCTACCACCTCCAACTTCTACATCGTGCACCCAGTGGTCTTCAGGAATCTCACCCACGTTCATAGTCATCAGGACAGTCTTAGGGACCGTTAACGGTCTGGTCAACTCCTTTATTTTTCGTATGTGTGGAGAGTATCGACGATTAAATCCAACGGTTAGGACTGAGTCATCGGGCCGCCATGCCTTTTCAATATTATCAATCTCCGTCAACGTAAGAGCGAGCGGTTTTTCGACAAAGACATGTCTACCGCTCTTAAGGGCGCGCTCAACCTGCTCAGCATGTTGATTGTGGCGGGTTGCAATAACGAGCGCGTCACTTGTTAA